>Ga0187888_1000009_pt1 | contig 206118 bp, 174 predicted proteins | sample June2016WEW_7_40_FD_132987 | JGI IMG/M metagenome (GOLD analysis project Ga0187888, IMG submission 132987) | Peatland microbial communities from SPRUCE experiment site at the Marcell Experimental Forest, Minnesota, USA - June2016WEW_7_40 | ecosystem: Environmental > Terrestrial > Soil >...
CGACTCATTGCAGCACCGCTTGAATCCGTCATTGACGCAACGGGTCCGGGTCGCTTAAGGTGCAATCCTCCGAGAGTCGCTGCTTCTGTTTCAGGTTTCAACTAAAGGCGGGACAACTTCCGAAGCCCTTCGAGCGCCTTATAGTGTCCCTGTGCGGCAACCTCCCACGACGCTCCACCGGCACCGACACCTAGGTTCAGACCCAGTTGGCGGATGGGACCCCATACGGCCTGCTGATCATTGTTCATATAGGCTAAGCAATGATCCTGACGTAAGCGTTTTGCCGCCGTGATGCTGTCGTTATACACAACCGGAAGCATGTTAGCTGGCGTAAAAATCGTAGACATTGCCTGGATCGCCCACTTCCCGTCATTGTTGGTAACGCAATAGATTCCTTGGCATCTCAGGAGCTTGTAGCCGTCGGGACTGTATCGGTTGTAATTCAGCGACAGGTTCACGGCCACCGGGTCGGAGTTGAATATCTCTATGCCGTCCAGGACGTCGTAGCAGCCGGGCTTCAGGTAGCCGTCATGATCCGTGAACCGTTCCGGGTGTTCGGTCATGTTCATCGATGCTGGCGCGTGGGCCATGAGTTCGTCTGGGCTGCCGACCACAACCGCTTCGGTCCGTTCAAACGTGCCGAACGGAAAGTGCAGCATCTCGGCCATGCCCTTTAAGTCCCTCTGGCTCAACGCGGCAAAGTACTGCGTCATCACTCCCACTGCGGCTGGCACCGACTCCTTGTAGCAGATTGGAAACCGGAGGTCGGGAATACCACGAGGCGACATGCCGGGGGGCGGCATCAGGTTTGGCTCTGCCGTCTCCGCCTGCTGCGCCGCTTGAGCCGACTGGCCGAGTGCCGACACCGCTCCGGCAGCGCCAAGCAACCCGGCCGCAGCGGCACTTTTCATGAAATTTCGACGGTCTGTTTGGACCTCACCGCCTTGGGCAACTGCATTTCTCCCGTTCTCATCAGCAGCCATGACCGTTCTCCTTTCACGTCCCTTAGAAATCGAACCGTGCTCCTAACTGAACCTGTCGTAACGGCAATTGCTCGCCATTTGGCGTCCCACCGCGGCTCCCGTAGAAAAGCTTTGAGGCGAAGCGTGCCGCTGGCAACCTCAACCGTTGCGGAACGACGGTGTACGATGACTCTCCCGACGCGGCTACTGACAACAACCGGCGAGGACGAAAGGCAAAAGGGCTCTCATAGAGTCGCAACACCTCGAGGCGGCCAACTATAGACTGGACGTGCCGACCTTACAAGAAAACGCGAGCCGTTTGCGTGCAACGCCCGATTAACGCGGTTCCCGGAAACTGGCCCACAACCGGATTTAGCGGTCTCTGGCATGCATCAGAGAACTGTGGCAAGCTATGAGCATGGGAAACAAGGACGCAAGACGACGCGAAGTCAAGAAGCCGAAAAAGAAGAAACCAACTCCTCACGAAAACCAGATGGCGGCCGCTTTTATAAAGAAGATCTCCCCCAAAACATAGCGGTTGGCCGGTCGAGCATCTTCCCGCTTTTCTGTAGTCCCCTCCACTTTTCGCACCTCAAGAATCGTTTGAAATTCATCTTCCCATATGCCAGCCTGAATTGTGATGACACGAACGCCACGATTCGCTCGCGCGCTGCTGATCGGCTTCGCCGTTCTCGCGGCGGTTCCCTCCGCATGGGGATGGGGATGCAAGGGACACCAGATCGTCGCGCTCATCGCCGAACAGCACATGACGGCTCACGCGCGCGATGCTACCCTGCAAATTCTCGCCGCGTCTCCCATCGATCCAAGTCTCGCGCGCTATTGCCAGCCGATCGTCCCCGACCCGTTCGCGGATTCCTCTACGTGGGCAGACGACGAGCGCAAAGTGAAGCCGGACACCGGCCCGTGGCACTTCGTCGACATTCCCCGCAGCGCGCGCGAAAGCGATATCGCGAAATACTGCCCGCCTGTGACGGGCTGCGTCACGAGCGCTCTCGCCGATGAAGTCCGTATCCTCCGCGATCCCAAGGCAGCGCCTCAGGCCCGCGCCGATGCTCTCCGGTTCTTGATCCATTTCGTGGGCGACATTCATCAGCCTCTGCACAGCACGACGAACAACGATCTCGGCGGGAATTGCGTGCCCGTCGCTTTCTTCGATCGCGCGCCCGTCGAATCGAAGCCGCTGAGCGGCGTGTTCTATCCCAATCTTCATGAAGTGTGGGACGTCGAAATCGTCGAGCACTTCTCGCCTGGCGAGCCTGCGTCGCAAGTGGCAAAAAAACTCGACCAGAAATTCAGCGCGAAGGAGTCCGCGTGGGAATCGCAGCCGGCGGATTTTCCCGCCTGGGCGTGGGAAAGCCATCAACTCGCGGAGAGCACCGTGTACGGCCGCCTGCCTCACGCCATCCCAATCCAGACGCCGCGCTCCATCACTTCATGTGCGGACGACGCCAGCCGCGCGGCCATGTCGCAGCTCGACGAAAAACTCGGCGACGATTACCAGAACGCCGCCGCGCCCGTCGCGCAGGAGCAATTGGCCAAGGCAGGCGTCCGCCTCGCCGCTCTCCTGAATTCGATCTGGCGCTGAGTTCCCCGCTCGCAATCACCACAGGAACGACCGTTTGAAATTCTCTCCGCGACGTGCCATCCTGAATTCGGCCGAAACTGTGGCAATCGGCAGGCTGGAATCAGCCAGCGTCCCGGGCGTGAAGGTCGGCCGCCGCCCTCGAATTTCAGGGCTGACGAGCTGATTTCTGGCCGACAATGGCTGCCGGACAGAAACCAGCGTATCTCATTGAAAACACGAGGTCGGGGTACATCCTGCCCGACAATGAAACCCGGACCTCGAGCGCAGTTAAATTAGTCATTTCGGAGGAAGCATGTTGCGGGTCGGATTGATCGGCTGGCGAGGAATGGTCGGCAGCGTTCTCCTGCAAAGGATGCGGGAGGAGCACGACTTCTCCGGCATCGAGCCGATTTTCTTCTCGACATCCAACGTCGGCGGCGCGGCTCCCAGCGAATCCGGTGGCGCGCCGCTCAAGGACGCGAGCAGTCTGCGCGACCTCGCCGCGTGCGACGTCCTCATCAGTTGCCAGGGCGGCGAATACACCACCGAAATCTACGCGCCGCTCCGCAAGAACGGATGGAAGGGCTATTGGATCGACGCGGCGTCCACGCTGCGTATGAGCGACGACGCCGTCATCATCCTCGATCCCGTGAACGCGGACGTGATCCGCAACGGCCTCGCTCGCGGCCTGCGCGCGTTTCCCGGTGGCAACTGCACCGTGAGCCTGATGCTGATGGCGGTGAGCGCGCTCTTCAAAGCAGGACTCGTCGAGTGGATGACCACGATGACGTTTCAGGCGGCCTCGGGCGCAGGCGCCGCGAAGATGCTCGAACTCGTCAAGCAAATGGAGTGCTTGACCGATCCGACTCGCAAGACTCCCTCGGAAAATGCGCTCGAAGTCGATCGCATGGTGATCGAAGCGCAGAGAGCGGGCTCGCTGCCCATGGCCGAATTCGGCGCGCCGCTTGCCGGAAGCCTGATCCCGTGGATCGATAAGGACATGCCTGGCGGCCAGACAAAGGAAGAATGGAAAGGCATGGCCGAGGGCAACAAAATCCTCGGGCTCAATCCGCCGGTGCCGATCGACGGCATCTGCGTGCGCATCGGTACCATGCGCTGTCACAGCCAGGCGATGTGCATCAAGCTCAGGAAAAATGTTCCTCTCGATGAAATCGAAGCGATGCTCGCGGGCGCGAACCCCTGGGTGCGCGTGATCCCCAACACAAAAGATTCCACATTACGCCGCCTCACTCCCACCGCCGTTTCTGGCACGCTCAACGTGCCGATCGGCCGACTGCACAAGCTGAATCTCGGGCCGGAATTCCTCGGCGCGTTCACGGTCGGTGATCAGCTTCTCTGGGGTGCCGCGGAACCGTTGCGCCGAATGCTCGGGATTCTGCGCGAGCATCTCGGCGCATAGCACCGGCGGCAGGTGTATAATCCCGGCGCTCCCGAGTGAAACCATCCGACATGAAGAAGCGTATAAGCAAGGAGGAGGCAACAATGCATCGAAAGATTTTCCTGATTTTGGCCGCTGTCGCGGCGCTCGCGCTACCCAGCGTGGCCCAGACGACCGGCCTGAACGGCTCGTGGAAGCTCGACAACGCCAAGAGCAACTTCAGCACGTTTCCGCCGCCTGCCAGCGAAACGGACACCATCACGGTCAGCGGCACGGACTTCAAACAGCAGGTGACCACAGCAAACCAGCAGGGCAGCCAATCGTACACGCGCGCGTGTACCATCGACGGCAAAGAGGTGGTGCTCACTCCCGACGATCCTCGCGGCCATCTCGGCGCGATCACCCTTTCGAAGATTCAGTGCGCGTTCCAAGGGAGCTCGGTGGTTTTCACGGAGACCGCAAATCTGCGCGGCACCGAACTTACGGATCGGCTGACGTTTAGCCCCTCCGATGACGGCAAGACCATGACGATGGACTCGCACATCACATCCGCGACGATCAACGGCGACCGCAAGCTGGTCTACGATCGCGTGGACGCCTCCGCGGCCGCATCGATGGCTTCGCCAGCTCCGATGGCGGCCACGCCCGGCGCCGCTGCGATGATCCACGCAGGCGGCGGGGACCCACCGAATCTCGGCGGAACATGGACGCTCGACGTACCCAAGAGCAACTTCGGACAGATGCCTGCACCCGCGAGCCAGACGGACGCAATTGAAGATAATGAGCCGGCAGTCAAGATCACGGAGGATCAGAAGGGCGGGATGATGGGCGACATGAATCTCGTCACAACTCTCAGCACCGACGGCAAGCCGACCACTTCAGCCGGAATGGGCGGTGCGCAGGTGACGAGCACGGCGCACTGGGAAGGCGCGTCGCTGGTCGTCAACTCGAAGACAAGTTTTCAAGGCAGCGACATCACGATCAAGGACACCTACACGCTCAGCGCTGATGGAAAAACTCTCACTGAAGTAACTCATGTGGAGTCCGGCATGGGCAACTTCGATTCAACCAGCGTATACGACAAGAAGTAGCGGATTGGGTGCGAGCGGGGTGTGCCGCGTCGTTTGCGGCATGCCTCGCCGCGCATCGCAGCGTGCCTCGCCGCACGATTCGGCTGCCCGATTCCCGGGCGAACTCTCAATCAAACACTGACTCGATCTCTTGGAGCGACGAACGATTTCGCCGGGGCGTGGAATACTTTTCGCACGGAATCAAGAAACGCCAGGATGGCTGACGATTTTTCGTTCCGCCGCCAGGCCACGAGCACGTCGATTCTGGCGTCCGGTTCGTCGAGCGGAACGGCGACCACTTCGCTGCCGGCCGCAGGGCGGCACGCCATCTCATCCGGCATGATGAATATTCCCTTGCGGCTGGCGAGGAGCGCGATTTGGACGTCGCTGTGCGGCACCGGATCGAGCGACACGTGAACAATATTCGGAACTACCCCGGCCTGTGCGTAAAGCTCGATCGTCTTGTCGTAGAGTCCGGTGCTCGCTTCGCGCTGCGGGAGCAGCAGCGTTTCACTCGCAAGATCCTTGATCCGCAGCGATCTCCGCTTCGAGAGCGGATTTGCTTTGCTCACTTGAGCGACGAGACCTTCTTGAAAAAGTATCTCGGTAGCCAATTTCACGGTATCAATGACGGGACGCACGAAGCCGACGTCAAGATCTCCTTCCAGCAACGCTTTCGTCTGCCAACTCGAAAACATGTCCCGGCATTGGAACTCCGCCGCCGGGAATTGGCTGGAATGCTCGAGGAACGCGCGGCTGACCGCCTCGCCCAATCCCAAACCGATGCCGACCTTTACGAGTCCGGACTCGCCTCTCTTCGCCATCCGAACACACTCGGAAACATGCGCAGCCTGAGTCAGCAGGGCCTTCGCTTCCTGAAGCAATGCCCTACCTGCATCGGTGAGAGCCACGTTTCGGCGGTCTCTCGTGAAGAGAGAGACGCCGAATTCCTCCTCGAGCTGGCGAATTTGCCGGCTCAAAGGCGGCACGGTCACATGCAGGTGCTGAGCAGCCTTTGAGAAGCTCAGGCGCTCGGCCACCGCGACGAAATAACGTAGTTGACGAAGTTCCATCGGAGAATTGCCAACCTTATATTCCGAATCGGTAATAGAAGCAATCAAAATAAGCAATGGACACGGTAAATCAATGGGGTATTAGTTTCTCATTCGTTTAGGCGATTGTTCTGAGCAATCTCTAGCGATTCATGGGTAGCAGGCAAAAGTGGGGTGGATTCGGCGTGCGCTCGGCTCATGCGGGCGGCGTGTATTCAATCAGACTAGGCCTCCGGGTCCAAGCCAGCCACTTAATCAACTGAATTGCCAGGAACTACTTAGGCTGAGAACAGCGTCATGCCTGCGAATGCGGGTTTCTTTGGCGCGGTTTTGGCAGACGCGACATTCTTGCGCCGCGATCTTTCGTTGATGCGAGCCAGGTGGCGTTGAGTATACGGGAGTGCGGCTTCGTCGACTGGGGCGCGCGCCTCGTTGTTGAGGGTCGTGACCAGACGTTTGAGCAGGCCGATGAAGACGCGCTGCTCGGCGGGAGTGAAAGGTGAGAGCAGGCGCTCCCGGGCGCGAGACGCATCCGGAAAGATGCTTTTCAGCAAGTCGAGGCCGCGCGTGCTGATCCGGAGGCGATAGCGGCGGCGGTCGGTGGTGCTTCGCTCGCGGAGAATCAGGCCGCGCTTGATGCAATTGGACAGAACTAGGGCGGTCGTGAATCGGTCCAGGCCGGCCGTGCGAGAAACGCTCGCCTGATCCGATCCGGGGATCTCGCTCACGACGGCGAGCACCAGGTACTGGGCCGGCGTGACGCCGTATTCGCGGCATTCGTAGGTGAAGATCGAGTCCGCGATGTGGCGCGCGCGCCACAACAAGAAACCGGGCCTTTCGTACAAGGGACGCGTCGCCGGGGTTTTTCCCTTGGTCCCAAGGTTGCGAAGCAGACGGCTCATGGCATCTCCGAATTATGATAGGTGCTAATTGACCGATCGACGCTTGTACCGGCAGAAGGGTGTGTATCACATTTTGAACGCATGTGCGATAGGTTCGCGCCGGAAAATATCGGTTCGGCGAAGTTCACGTCATGCTGTGTGGCACAGTAAGTGGGCTGAAAGTTACCGGGCAGCCGCGCTGTTTAAGAGGAGTTATGCGCATTTTCTCTTGACAAGGGAGGCGAGCTAATAGTAAAAGCCGCACCATCAAGGTAGTTCGGGCCTCGCATCACTGCGAAAAGTTCAACTAAGGAAATGCAGCAAGGGGTGGCAGGGGAATGGCACGCGACCACAGAACGCTCCATTGCGTGGTCGCAGGCGCGCGGCCTCTCGTCCTCCTCAAGTTCGCTGACACCGTGGAGTCACAGGCGTTCGACACGGACGCGATCACTGGCGCCACAATCCAAAGTTGATACGACGCGCTGGGTGGATATCGATCAAAAGGGGGGACGTAATGAAGGGACGATCCGCAGGACGGAATTTGGTGTTTGCGCTGCTGGTTTGTTTCGGGGCAATGCTTCTATGCGTGTCGCTCGTTCAGGCTCAAACGGCCGGGACGGGAGCGATCTCAGGAACCGTTACCGATCCTTCGGGTGGCGCGATCTCGGGCGCAACCGTGACGGCCACGAGTCTCGACACCAACCAGGTGCGCACCGCGACCACCGGCTCCTCGGGCGAATTCAAGTTCTCCCTCTTGCCGCCCGGCAACTATTCGCTGAAGTTCGGCGCGGCCGGTTTTAAGACATCCGCGATTGCGTCCGTCACGGTGAACGTGACCGAGACGACAGCCGCGAATCAGTCCCTGGAAGTCGGCTCGGTCACTCAGACTGTGACGGTCGAGAGCACCGTGGAAACCCTGCAGACCGAAAGCTCCACACTTGGAACCACGGTCACCGGGACGCAGATCAATGCTCTGCCCATGGCCAACGGCAACTACACCGAGATTCTCAGCCTCTCGGCCGGCACCAGCGTCGGCGTGGACAACGCGACGTCCGTTGGCAAGGGCACGCAGGACATCAGCGCCAACGGCGTGAATCCGGGATCGAACAACTTCCAGATGGACGGCGTGGCGGTCAATAACATCGCTAACTCCGGCAGCGCGAACGACGGCACGATCTACACCGGAATTCCAATTCCGAGCACGGATGCCATCGCTGAATTCAAGGTCCAGACTTCGACGTACGACGCCAGCTACGGCCGGAATCCCGGCGCGAACGTGACAGTAAGCACGAAGTCCGGCGCAAACGATTTTCACGGCTCGGCGTTCGAGAACTTCCGTAATTCCGTTCTAAACGCCGACGACTTCTTCTATCTCAAGACCCCCGCGTATCCTCACCAAGTGCTAGATCAAAATCAGTTCGGCGGCACGATTGGCGGTCCGATCAAGAAAGACAAGCTTTTCTTCTTCTTTAGCTACCGCGGCACGCGCGGAAAGAACGGAGTGGCGCCACAAGGCGAAACATTCGGCGCCTTGCTGCCCACTTCTCTGGATCCGTATGCAGCGATTGGTTCGCGCGGAATGTGCAACGCGCCGGTGTCAGTGCCAGACCTCGAAACTATCGCGGCGGCTTGCCCGTCCACAGGCGCTGGCTCCCCGGGGGCACTCGCCCAAGCATTTGCGACTGCGATGGGAATTGCGAACCCCGTGAGTCTAAGGATATTTCAGCTCACGACAGGAAAAAACGCAGGAGTTCCGACGAATTATTACATCCCGGCTCCGTCATCGGACCCGCGGTTTTGCACTGAAGCTGGTGTCTGCGATTTCAACGTCCCGGCCATCTACAGCGAAAACCAATATGTCGCCAACGGCGATTGGATCATCAATAGCAAGCAGACGTTCCAAACGAAATATTTCTACTCGGCGAACCCTCAGACGCTGTACCTGGGCCAGGGCGGCGGGGATCTACCCGGCAGTCCAGAGTACACACCTTGGGGGAACCACGCAGCCGTAGCAAGGCTCACGTCGACTCTGACCAATACCTTTATCAATGAGGCTCGCGTTTCGTACCAACGCAACAACGGAGGTGCGACTGTCGCGGTGCCGCCGGGAGGCTGCCCCGGCGCGGGCTCATTCACTGGTCTACAAGGATGCGGTTCGCCGAATGCGTTGGGCATGGAGGCGATGACTCCGAATTTCTACGAGCCGCCCACGATCATCGACATTCTGGACAACTTCACACTCTTCGGAGGTCTTCTTCCTTTCAAGGGACCAACGAACCAAGTTCAGGCTGCCGATCAGATTTCGTGGCTGCACGGAAAGCACAGCATCCGAGCAGGCTTTGAATATGAATGGACGAACTGGCCCCTTGCGGACCAAGGCCTCCAACAGGGTCTCGAGCTCACTCTTGGTGTCAGCGGCCTTGCTGCGGGAGGATTCGGGCCTTCCGGACCGTTCTGGGACGTCGGCTGCCTGTTCTGCGTCAAGGGGACGACGCCATATGCGGGGAGTTCAGCGATTGTCCACTATTACCTGCTCCATGACGAGGACGCCTACGTTCTTGACGATTTTAAGGTCAATTCCCGCTTGACCCTGAACATCGGCCTGCGGTGGGAGTATGACGGGTTGCTCTCGGACAAGCATGGCCGCCTCACCCAGACGTGGCTCGATCGCATGGCTTCCAACGCGATCGTTCCTACCTCGCTTGGGCAGGCTCTTACTGACCCAGCTGGCGTTCAACAGTATGTGGTGCCCAGCAACTTCGCATCGAACTTCGCACAGTTCGGGGCCCCCCCAGACGGCGTGGGGACTGCGAGAAATAGGAACACTATTGAGGGGCATGCTCCGTACAGTAACTTCGCTCCGCGTTTCGGCTTCGCCTGGCAGCCGCTCAGCAACGGGAAATTGGTCGTACGCGGCGGAAGCGGCATTTTCTACAACCGCGTTGGACTGGACAGTGTCGTCCATGCTTACGAACAAGGGTCCCCGTATGCCGCCACCTACGACTACGGCTTCCTGAGCCCCCGATGGTTTTCCGCGACGATCGCACAACCCTACCCGCAGATCCAACTTGCCTGCATGACGCTGGATCCGACATGCAATAACCCGGCCGAGCTCGGGCAGGGCTTCGCACCGCGTTATGCGGACCCGTCCACCGCAAACAACAACTTCTTCATAAACGGAAAGCTCCCGGTGAATTCTGGCTTGAGCACTCCATTCGTTCCGAACGCCGTGCATACGCCTCTGGTCCGGGAATACAGCCTTGGCTTCCAGTACCAATTCGCCCCAGGCTGGGTGCTCGATACCACGTATGTGGGGTCAAGCGGAATCAATCTGCTGGATTACAACCACAACCACAATGAGGCACAGCTCATTACGCCAGCAACGGACACGTACGGCATGTGCACCGGGACGGCGCCCAATCAGATCTGTAACACGGCCGTGAACGCGAACTTCCGGGTACCGTATCTGGGATACGAGGCTTCCGGTCTGCAAGCCTCGGACTTTAACGGGTACTCCAACTACAACAGCCTCCAAGTGACGGTGCGCCACCAGTTCTCGCATGGCTTGACGTTCCAGGCCGCGTACACGTGGGACAAGGACCTTTCCACGATCTTCTACAGCGACACGGCGAACATCAACAACGCGCTGTGCATGAGCTGCCAATATGGGCGAGTCTCGTTCGATCGCCCACAGCGCTTTGTCCTGAACTACAGCTACGATTTGCCATTCGGCAAGGGTGCTACGGGCATTGAGGGCAAACTGATCGACGGGTGGAACGTCTCCGGAATCACCATTGCGCAAGGGGGCGATCCACTGACTTTCATCGACCCAAATCGTGCAGGCAACGCCTACGGCACCAGCAGCACGAGCTACCTTACTGGAGTGGCCACCGCCCAATATTGCTCTGGTTCCAACAACTCCAATATTTTGGCGTCAGGATCGATCACATCGAAAGTCGGCTTGAATCCGACGAACGGCAAGGGCTACTTCAATCTCGCGGGGTTTTGCGAGGCGCCGATCGTGCCCTATGGCGATCCAGTAGGAGTGCCTGCTGCTAGCGTTCCACCGGCTACGGGTTTTGGCAATTCACGTGTGGGCGCGGTGCTGGGACCGGGCCAGTTCAACTGGGACATCTCGATCCTCAAGAACACTAAAATTACGGAGCGCGTGAAAATGCAATTCCGGACAGATTTCTACAACGCCTTCAACCATCCGCAATTTGCGGACCCTGGAGGCGGGTCGTTCGGAACGGTTGGGTTCGAGGATATAGATTCGCTAGCAACTGTGGCGATCACTCATACGAACGTAAATCCGCGGCTGATTCAGTTCGGGTTGCACTTCTTCTTCTAAACGGCAGCCCGCGGCGAAGTTGCCGCGGCTGGAAATGAGTTGTTGCACCGGTCAGGCTGGATCTTGCGATCCAGCCTGACTTTTTTGCAAGCAGTGCGCGTACGACTCCTGGGCCCACCCCGGGGGGTCAGGCGCGGAGATGAGGCCTACTCTCCGCGCCACGCGCTCCCTTCCCTAGCCTCGAGCGCCATGCGTTGCCCCTGCTTCGAATCGAATGCCAAAACAGTTCTCGCGGTGTAAACTCTCGGCCGGGATCGGTTCGACGGTGAGGAGGAAATCCCGCGTATGACTTCTCCATCCCGCACGACGTCGACAGAGGAAATGAATCAGCGCAAGGCGTTCTACGACCGCATCGCTCGGCAGAATCTCGCTCCGCTCTGGGAGCGCGTCGCAGGACTCGTCACGCGCATGCCGCAGCCCGCCGCGCGGCCCGCGCATTGGAAGTATTCGGCGGTGCGCGCAAGTTTGCTTGAGGCGGGAGCGCTGCTCTCCGCCGAGGAAGCCGAGCGCCGCGTGCTGATCCTCGAAAACCCGGGCCTGCCCGGACGCTCGCAGATTACCGGATCGCTTTTCTCGGGCTTACAGCTCCTGATGCCGGGCGAGCGAGCACGCGCGCACCGCCATGCCGCCAGCGCGCTCCGTTTGTTCCTCGAGGGGTCGAGCGCCTACACGGCCGTCGATGGCGAGCGCACCAACATGAAGCGCGGTGATTTTGTGCTTACGCCCGGCTGGACCTGGCACGACCATGGCAACGACGGCTCCGATCCTGTGATCTGGCTCGACGGCCTCGACGTGCCGATCGTGAATCTCTTCGATGCAAGCTTTTCGGAGGCCAGCGCGAAGGAAATTCCGGCAGCGCATCCGTCACACGATTCCGAAGCGCGATACGCGGGCGCGATGCTCCCGGATGGCTACAAGCCCGTGTCGCTTTCGTCTCCGCTCCTTAATTATCGCTACGAGCGCGCGCGTCAAAATCTCGCCACGCTGCATCGCAATGGCCTGGTTGATCCCTGTCATGGAGTGAAACTGCGCTACGTGAATCCGGTGACGGGCGGCTCCGTGATGCCCACAATGAGCGCCGCACTGCAATTGCTCCCGGCCGGCTTTCGCACCGCGCCCTATCGCTCCACGGACGGCACCGTGTTCGTAGTCATCGAAGGCCGCGGGCGCAGCCAGATCGCCGACGCATCGTTCGACTGGGCGGAGAACGACGTGTTCGTCGCGCCGAGCTGGGCGCCGCAGCGGCATCACGCGGAAAGCGAGGCGGTTCTATTCAGCTTCTCCGACCGCGCCGCGCAGGAAAAGCTTGGCCTCTGGCGCGAGCAGCGCGATGAGGGCGTAGCGTGACGCCGCATCCACAAAACGGGAACAAAGAATGCTAGAAATCTTCGACGGGCTTGCGGGAAAACGGGCTTTTCGATCGGGGAGTGTGGTTGGTGCGGTAATCCGCAAGCTCAATATCGGTGATGTGGAAATGAGTCTCGGGCGGGTGATTGGAATAGGTGGCGAGCTCGTGCCGGAGTTTCACGGAGCAAACGTCGGGCGCATCCTGATAGCGGATGCGATGCTCGTTGAAGGCTTGGTTCGCGATGGTGAGCGTGAAATCGCGCGGATCGGTCAGATGTTCACGCACGGTAAACGTGTATTCGCGGAACTTCGCCTTTGACGCGAATCCCACGAATTGTACCAGGATTTCGTTGCTCACTTGGAGCCTGCGACAGCGGCCGCAGCGGCGAGTTTCTTGGGTTTCCTTGCGCGCTTTCGCTTGGGCGGCGTGCCTTCCGCAAGTTCGACGACCATCAGGCTAGTGACGAATTTCTTCATGCCATGAAGGTCGAAGTCGATGGAAGTGCGTTCGGAATTCGATTCGGTCACAACGCCAAGACCGTATTGGAAGTGCTTGATGTACGCTCCCTCTTGAACAGCTTTCAAGGAGCCTCCTAAACTGACCTGGATTCGGTCCGGAAAGTTGGCGGGCCCGCGCATGGCGGGCCCGCCTCGGGAAACTACAGAGCAGCTACGTTCGAAGCCTGCAAACCCTTGGGGCCTGTGGTCACTTCGAATTCAACCGCTTGGCCTTCGTTCAGCGATTTGTACCCATCCGCTTGAATCGCGGAGAAGTGGACGAAAACGTCCTCGCCGGACTGGCGCTGGATGAATCCAAAGCCTTTGCTGGCGTTAAACCACTTTACTGTTCCTTGTTCTTTCAACTGTGTATCTCTTTTCTGTTTGAGCTATTTGGTTGCTATTCCCACGGCCCCTGAACAAAAAAGGGACTGCAAGTGTGGACTTGCAGTCCCTTCAGCAATTCCAAAGGTTTTACAAGAGCAACAAACGCAAAATGATTGTCGCACACCTTGACTTGTTTGTCTACGCAATTCTCAGGCCGTTTGTATGCCTGCGGAACGGAATTTGTCGAATGCGCTCTCGCTGCAGTCACGCCGCAGTCGAACATCCACGAGTTTGGCGCGATATTTGTGAACACATGGAGGCATTGTCTTCTGCCGGCTGAGGCAGGAGATGTTATTATGGTTCATGAGCAAAGCTTACCGAGTTGTTTTCGCGTGCCCAAACGGCCACAACATGAATTTGCAGCGGAAGTGCGCGAAGCCATCCCTTTCAGAGACCGAGGCGATGGAGATGTTCGGCAACGAGGAAATTTCCTGCGAAAATCCCGCGTGCGGCTGGCATGGAAAAGTGTCGAAGACCAGGCTCCTTCGAATCCTGCCCTTTAATTGGATCTTCTCTCCAGCGACTTGAATCGATGCTGTGAGGGTCGCTCCTCCTCTTCGCGGTGCAGTCGCTAGATCTAGCCGGTACCGTTAATCACTGAACCATCCGGCGTGCGCATTTCATTTGGACGCTCGTCCGTAATGGGATGTTTTGCGGCGAGTGCTTCGTCCACTTCAATTCCCCAGCCCGGCTTCTCGTTGATCCACGCGTAGCCGTCCTTAATTTCAAGATGCCCCTGAAAAATATCCTGGACCAGCGGCGTGTAGTCGAAATGCTCGTGAATCCCGAAATTAGGGTTGGTGAGATCAAGGGCCAGATTGGTCATGTGGCCCACGGGGGAATTCGGGGCACCATGCCAGGCGAATTTCACCTCATAGTTCGCGGCAAACGCGGCGATTTTGCGGGCGGCAGTAAAACCTCCGACGTGGGAAACATGGTGGCGGATGTAGTCGATCAGACGTTCTTCGACCAAAGGCTGCCACTCATGCTGATTGTTCCAGAGTTCGCCGATGGCGAGAGGCGTGGTGCAGAGCTGGCGGACGAGTTTGTAGTGGCCGGACTCTTCCGGCGGGAATAGGTCTTCGCAATAAAACAATTTGAAGGGTTCCACATCCTTGCAGAACTGGACGGCTCGTATGCTGTCCAGCAGCGAATGCACGTCGACGCCCAAGCCGATTTCCGGCGGCATCTCTTTTCTGAAAACTTCGAACGCCGAGAGAATCTTGCGAATTTCCTTGTCGCGATCGAAGGGCACGGACCCGTCGTCAAACTTCGGCTGCCCATACACGGTGTTGGCAGCCCCATCGCGGACGAACATGGCGACCAGCAGATTGCGGCATCCTTGTTCGACAAGCTTCATCGAGCTTTCGATAAGCTGTTTGTTCGTGTCCTGCGCCGCTAGGAAGACGTGCAGGTAAATGTCCGCTGCCTCCCTGCACTTGCCGCCCACGAGTTGGTAGACCGGCATTCCCGCCTGGCGGCCTTTGATGTCCCACAGTGCGTCGCATATGCCACCGATGGCGCAGTTCTGAACGTTGTCGTTCTTGTAGTAGGAACTCATGTAGCAGAGTTGCCAGATCTGCTCGATCCTGTCTGTGGTTCTCCCCATGACCAACGGCTTGAGATACTGCTCGACTGCTGTTCTAACAAGTTTTGAGCGACCACCGGGAAACGTGGTCGTCGCGCAACCGTAGCCGTAGAGTCCGGGCTGATCCGTCGTAACCTTCACGACCGTCGAGTCGTTGTTGCCGGTGCCTCCGACCTCAATCACGCTGACGTCTTTAATCCGCGGCGCTGGCATCCCGCGCGTGGCGCGATCGACGGCAGCTTGCGCCTCCTGCTCCTTCGGATTGGAGCCAGCGTGAGCGAGCGGCCCCTTGAAAAGAGCGGCCACCGCCGCGCCGCCACCCAGCAAAGCCGATTTGAGTATCGCGCGCCGATTTCGAACGTCACCAACCGACGTCACTTTGCCTACGCTGCCAGACTTAATGTTGGTCATACGCACCTCACCAAGATGAACGCCGGGATTGTAACCGGAATTTCGGATTTGGATCTGCGAAACAACAGGGTGAAAGTGGTGCGCCTGGAGGGAATCGGACCCTATCCAATGTTCCCGTCGCCTCCTTGTGCCCAGTTCGGTATACTCCGGCGCGTAAGATGGAATCGTATTTCGCACACTTTCCGGGCCGCAGCTTGGCTCAATTGGGGGGCTTCATGGGATTGAAGGGAATTATCACGATTGCCGTGGGCTTGGTTGCCGCAATCAGCGTCCTGGGACAAGACCAGGCTCCTCCATTGCCGCCAGCCCCCGCAAACGCGCCGCCACCATCGCTGCAGGCCAATGCCGATCCCGGCTATGATGCAACGCTCGCCGCCTGCAAGAATCCACCGGTCAAGATGCCCCCGATCCGTTGGCCTGCGACCGGGCCCGCTCCGCGCGACTACACGGTGACAGAAATTCCCGGCGTCATCGCTGCGGGACAGCACTGGAAATTCCTCTGGCAGGAGGCTGGCAACAACGGCGACGGCATCGTCGGAACGAACGATGGCGGCTTGCTGATCGCGCAGAACGACAAAAGCGACGTCGTCAAACTCGACAAAGACGGCAAGCCTTCCATCGTCTACACAGACACGCATACTGGCGGCGCTCTCTCCATAAACTCCGAGGGCGCGGTGTTTATTGTCGAGCGGGGATTGCATGCGGCGATCTGGGAGCTTTCGCCGCAGCGCAAGCTCCTCGCCGACAAGTATCAGGGCGAAACGTGGGATTGCATCGGCGGCGTTCTCAACGATCTTTCCGCCGATAAAAAGGGCGGCGCCTACTTCACCATGGGCGGTCTCTTTTATGCGAGTCTCACGGGCGTAGTCACAAAATACGGCGAAAATCTCCGCACGAATGGCATCATTCTCAGCCCCGATGAGAAGAAACTCTTCGTGACCAACGTGAACACGGTCGTTGTCTTCGATGTCCAACCCGATGGTTCGCTCACGAACCAGCGGGACTTCGCCAAGCTGCAGGAGAAAACCGCCGGCGACGGCAGCACCACGGATGCCGACGGACGCATCTACGTCTCGACCAATCCGGGCGTTCAGGTGATCGGGCCAGACGGCGCATGGCTCGGCTTGATTCCCACTCCGCGCGACGTGATCAGCGTGTCTTTCGGCGGCCCGGGCAAAAAGACCCTCTTCATCCTCGCTCGCGGCGCTCAAGCCTCTGACGGCACGCAAATCGCGAACGCCGCACAGGTCTATTCGATCCCAATGATCGCCCAGGGCTACAAAGGCCGTCCGAAGTAAGCGGAGAGTGGCGCACCCGGAGACCCGCCTCCGGCGGGGAACTCCCGACCTTCTGGTTTCCGCCGCAGGCGGACTCTATCCTGATGAACCACGGGAGCGATCGGCGCAGAGTGTTCGCCGCAACTCTTCGCGTCCTTGTCCGCTTTTCAGATACCGCTCCCGCTGCATCGCTTCCGAACGAGTCGCGAACTGCTCCGAATAAATGAGTTCCCATTTGCCGCGATTCTTTGTGGATTTCGTGATACCGGAATTGTGCTGACCCAGGCGTTGCACCACCTAACGCGGCTATTGGCGCTCAGGTCAAAGCACCAGGGACGGCTCCCGATTCAGCGAGAAGTTGTGAAGCAGTTGCAGACCATCGAAGCAATCGATAAGGGTCAAGAACCGACAGGAGTACAATCCAGGGAGAAATTCTGAGTTCAACTATGATCGTGGGAACGACCGTCGAGAACTGGTACCAGAGCGATTTCAGCTATTCAGTTGACCTGATCGACACGTTCGTCACAATCGTAGAGAAGCAAACGAAAGAAGCCATCCTTGAATTCCAAACCAAGAAGCAGGTCGAATATATCGAGGCGGATCTCGGTCACGGCATAGAGGCCCAACCTGTCGAAACGCATCTCGGCCTGGATGACATGACTTGGAGCTTGGACAGCATTTTTCAGGAGTACTTTCCTAGCCTACAGCGACGGTCGGCCCTACTCACGGTGTATGGATTCTTCGAATACGAACTGCACAAGCTCTGTATGCTCTTTCAACGCGAACAGCAGCTTCGATTGGCCCCGAAAGATCTCCAGGGAGAAGGAATTGAACGCTCGGCAGACTATCTCCAGAAGGTCGTGGGATTAGCACTCGACAAGACGTGCAAGGAATGGCAAGCCGTTACCTGGGTGCGTGAGATTCGCAACGCGGTTGTCCATCGAGACGGCCAACGCAAGAGCGCCGACGGAACGATTCCCAAAACAATGGTGAACGCTCTGGCGAACCTTAGGTTTTACAGCGGCGATGCTGCAATCGTCCTAGATGAAGGTTTCGTACCGCAAGCCGTGGCAATCTTCAAGGCGTATTTCAAGGTGATCGGGGAGTCCATTCAGAAAAACATACAGCTAGGCACCATCCTACAAGCCCGACAAAGTACCATTGCCGGATGGCCAACATCGCTAGGCACCCAGTCACGCCGATAAGCACGAAGATGTTGGCGTAGAGCAAAGGATGACGCCAAAAGTTTCCTTTTCCGATGAACAGCCAGGCAGCCAAGTAGATGGCTAGGTAGCCTAACCACACGCCCGTAAAACGGCCGAAGCGGTCGTGCTCTCCAACCGCCAGCCACAAGAACCAAGAGAGTATCCAAGACAGAAATGTGAATGCGGAACCTTGTGCCACCCACAACCAGTAACCCTGTCCTGCCGTCAACTCATCCGCGCCAGCCGGCTTGGCAAACTCGAATCGTGGCTGGAAACCAAACATCCCGTGCGCTCGAAATGCTTCGATGAAAGGCAACGCAATGAAAATCGCAACTAAAATGCCAGCCGCTAAGATCCTTGCTCGAAAAAGACTGAATTCCACTATCCCATACGTTGCGTTGTGAATCATGACCACGAGGAACCCGGCGACATAGAGGACGACGACGCCAGCGGCCCCGATCTTTGAAGCTAGGTCGACGTTGGTTTTCAGAGCCGCGGTATCCATAATTGAAAGCACGCTCCAACTCTATTGGCTTTGCATAATCCTTTGCATAATCCCGACCCAACTCAGCACAACAGCCGTGATTTCGTCCTCCCGAGCGTACGCTATATTACTGAAAAGACGCACGCCGTACCGTCCAAAGGTGACCCTGCGGTAACCCTGGACGGGGCATCGGTGCCCCGATTTTTAGAAACATGCGTTTTATGGGAAAGAGTGGCGCGCCCGGAGAGAGTCGAACTCCCGACCTTCTGGTTCGTAGCCAGACGCTCTATCCAGCTGAGCTACGGGCGCACTCGATTGCAGCGAACAGCTTGCGGGTACAACTAGAAAATTGTACCACAGCTCGGAAACCACCGAAGCACCGCCGCCGGATGCAAATCAGTGCGGAATCGCGGATAGGCCGACCGACAATCAGCCGACCGGAGGATTGTCAAGCGAGGGGCGAAGACCCGGCGCCTGCTTCGGCGCGGTGCGCCGCGATTTCCAGCCGCGCAGGCGGTCCATGTAGAGATAAACAACGGGCGTGGTGAACAGCGTGAGCATCTGGCTCACGATTAATCCGCCGACGATGCTGATGCCGAGCGGCCGGCGCAATTCCGACCCGGTGCCCGTCCCCAGCGCAAGCGGCAATCCTCCCAGGATCGCTGCCATGGTGGTCATCATGATGGGACGAAATCGCAGCAGGCACGCCTGGTAGATTGCTTCGCGCGGCGACTTCCCTTCCCTGCGCTCCGCATCGAGCGCAAAGTCGATCATCATGATCGCGTTCTTTTTCACGATGCCGATCAACAAGACGATGCCGATGATCGCCATCACGCTCAGTTCCGTCTTGCAAATCAGCAGCGCGAGGATCGCGCCCACTCCCGCCGACGGAAGCGTCGAGATAATCGTCACGGGATGAATGAAACTTTCGTAGAGCATGCCCAGCACGATGTACACGGTGAAGAGGGCCGCGAGAATCAGCACGGGTTCGTTCTTGAGCGAAGCCTGGAAGGCCTGCGCCGTGCCCTGAAACGTGGCGCGTATCGAGCCGGGCAACCCGATCTCGTTCTCGGCGATGTCGATCGCTTTCACGGCGTCGCCCAGCGCAATGTTAGGCGCGAGATTGAACGAAAGCGTCACGGCCGGATACTGGCCCTGGTGGTTGACGGCGAGCGGCGCGGTCCTCTCCTCAAAATGTGCAAACGCGCTGAGCGGAGCCTCCGTGCCGTTGGAGGATCCCGCGTAAATGCTCTTGAGCGCGTCGGGATTGCGCTGATAATCCGGCGCCACTTCCATCACTAGATGGTATTCGTTTAACTGGGTGAAGACGGTCGCGACTTGGCGTTGGCCGAACGCGTCGTACAAAGTGTTGTCGATGGTCTGCGCGTCGAGACCGAGGCGCGACGCCGTGTCGCGATCGATCACCAACTGCTCTTGAAGCCCCTTGTCCTGCTGGTCCGTCGAGACATCGCGCAATTCGGGCAGCGTCTTGAGCTTGGCCAGCAGACGCGGCGACCAAGATTGCAAGGCCTGCAAGTCCTCGCTCTCAAGCGTGTACTGATACTGCGAGTTGCTTTGGCGGCCCCCCACGCGAATATCCTGGTTGGCCTGGAGATAGAGCGTCGCGCCCGGAACCACCGCAAGCGACTTCCGCAAGCGCGCGATGATCTGGTCGGCGCTCTGCTTCCTTTCGGAAAGAGGCTTCAGCATGATGTACATGCGGCCCGTATTCATCGCATTGCCGCCTCCCACAAAGGCGATGTTGCTTAGAACGCCGGGATCGGACGTCACGATGCCCGCGAACTGCCGCTGCTTCACTCGCATCGCGTCGAACGAAATGTCCTGAGAAGCCTGGATCGCTCCGCTAATCAGGCCCGTATCCTGCTGCGGGAAAAAGCCCGTGGGGACGATCATGTAGAGCACCACATTCAAGCAGATGGTTGCGATCGTGACGGCGAGCGTGAGCGGCTGGTGATTCAGAACCCACTGAAGCCCGCGGTCGTAAGCCTCGAGCAGTTTTTCAAAGCCGCGTTCGCTGAGGCGGTAGAGCCGGTTGTGCCCTTCCTTTTCGATGGGCTTGAGGAATTTCGCGCACATCATCGGCGTGGTGGTGAGCGAAACGGCGAGGGACATGAGGATCGTCACGCTGAGCGTGACCGCGAATTCACGGAACAGCCTTCCAACGATCCCGGCCATCAGCAGAATGGGGATGAAGACCGCGATCAGCGACAAGCTCATCGACAAGACCGTGAATCCGATTTCCCGGGACCCGCGAAGTGCGGCCTGCATCGGCGAAAGGCCCGCTTCGCGATAGCGTGTGATGTTTTCGATCACGACGATGGCGTCGTCCACCACGAAGCCCGTCGAGATCGTTAGCGCCATCAGCGAGAGATTGTCGATCGAATAGCCGAGCAAATACATCGCGCCGAAAGTGCCGATCAACGACACCGGCACGGCTACGGCGGGAATCACAGTCGCCCAGACGCTTCGCAAGAAAACGAAAATCACACAAATCACAAGGAGCACCGTAATGAGCAGCGTGATCTGGATGTCCGCGACCGATGCGCGAATCGTGATCGTCCGATCGATGGCGACCGCTAATTCAACCGCGGCCGGAATCGAGGCCTGAAGCACTGGAAGCATCGCGCGGATGCGGTCCGCGGTGCCCACGATGTTCGCGCCCGGCTGGCGGTTGATAATGATCAGCACGGATTGCTTGCCGTTTTCGACCCCAGCCGTGTGAATGTCTTCGACGGAGTCTACGACGTCGGCGATGTCGCCGAGCTTCACGGGAGCCCCGTTGCGGTATGCCACGACCAGCGTGCGATAGTGATTCGCGTCAAACAATTGGTCGTTGTCCGCGATGGTCCAGCGCACACGGCCATTGGCAAGGCCGCCCTTCGGCTCGTTGGAGTTCACTTGGCCGAGCGCCGTCCGCAGGTCTTCCAGGCCGAGGCCGTAGCCCGCCAGAATCGTCGGGTTCAACTCGATGCGGACCGCCGGCCTTGCGCTGCCACCGACGGTCACCTGGCCGACGCCGTCCACTTGCGAAAGCTTCTGCGCGAGGATCGAGTCGGCGATGTCGTAGAGGCGGCTCTGCGGCAGCACCTCCGACCTCAAAGCCAAAATCATGACGGGCGAATCGGCCGGATTGACTTTCTTATAGGTCGGGTTACTTGGCAGATTTGCGGGCAACTGGCCGGCAGCCGCGTTGATGGCCGCCTGAACGTCGCGAGCGGCCGCGTCGATATCGCGATTCAGGTCGAATTGCAGCGTGATCGACGTGTTGCCTGCGAGGCTGCTCGAGGTCATCTCGGTCACGCCCGCGATTCGGCCGAACTGCCGCTCGAGCGGCGTCGCCACGGAGGAAGCCATGATCTCCGGGCTTGCTCCCGGCAGGGCTGCTGAGACGGAAATTGTCGGGAACTCCACCTGCGGCAGCGGTGCAACGGGAAGTAAGCGATAAGCAACGGCTCCGGCGAGCAGCACGGCCGCAGTCAGCAGCGAGGTCGCGATCGGTCTTTTGATGAATGGCGCTGAGAAATTCATTTCCGCCGCCGCTCGATGTCCTTGGCCGCCGTCAATCCGCCGTCGCTTCCGATTCCGTCCGGTTGCTGACTCGATGACGCGCCAACCGCGCCGCAAGCCGGCTGAATGCGAGGTAGACGACGGGAGTCGTGTAAAGCGTAAGCACCTGGCTGATGAGCAGCCCTCCAACGATGCTGATGCCGAGCGGCCGGCGCAATTCCGAGCCGGTGCCCGTTCCCAGGGCGAGCGGCAATCCGCCGAGCAGCGCTGCCATTGTGGTCATCATGATCGGGCGGAATCGCAGCAGGCACGCCTGATAGATCGCTTCCGGAGGGGCCTTCCCTTCCTTGCGCTCGGCGTCGAGCGCGAAGTCGATCATCATGATCGCGTTTTTCTGCACGATACCAATGAGAAGGATGATGCCGATCAGCGCAATCACGCTGAAATCGCTCCCGCAGACCCAGAGCGCGAGCAGAGCGCCCACACCCGCCGAGGGCAACGTCGAGAGAATCGTGACCGGGTGAATGTAGCTTTCATAGAGCACGCCCAGAACGATATACACGGTTATGATCGCGGCGAGGACCAGCAATGGCTCGTTCGCAAGCGAAGCTTGGAACGCCTGCGCGGTGCCCTGGAAACTCGCCTGGACCGACATCGGCAGGTTGATCTGCTTTTCGACCGCGTGGATCGCATCGACGGCGTCACCGAGTGAAGCGTTCGGAGCAAGGTTGAATGACAGTGTCACCACCGGAAACTGGCCTTGGTGGTTCACGGCGAGCGCAGTGGTCTGCTGCTCGAAGTGCGTAAATGCGCTGAGAGGAACCTGGGTGCCGTTCGACGACTTCACATAGATCCCGCCGAGGGCGTCAGGATTCTGCGCGAATTGAGGCGAGACTTCCAGAACGACGTGGTACTGGTTGAGCTGCGTAAACATCGTGGAGACTTGCCGCTGTCCGAAAGCATCGTAGAGCGTGTTGTCGATCGCGGCCGGCAGGATTCCGAGCCGCGCGGCGGTGTCGCGGTCGATCACGAGGTTGGCTTGAAGTCCCTGGTCCTGCTGGTCCGACGCAACGTCGCGCAACTGCGGCAAGGACTTTAGTTTGTCCATCATTTTGGGAGCCCATTGGGAAAGTTCCACCGCGTCGGCATCCTCAATCGAGTACTGATATTGCGTCCGGCTGACGCGGTCTTCGACCGTCAGGTCTTGCACCGGTTGCATGTAAAGCGTGATTCCATTGACCTGCGCGAGTTGCGGCTGAAGACGGCGAATGATGTCGGAACTTGTCGAACTGCGCGCGTCGCGCGGCTTGAGGTTGATCTGAATGCGGCCGCTGTTGGGCGTCATGTTCGTGCCGTCAACGCCGATAAAGGAAGACAAGCTGACGACGTCCGGATCTTTCAGGATGACGGCCGCAAGCGCTTGCTGGCGCTGCGCCATTGCCGCAAATGAAGTCGACTGGGCAGCGTCCGAGATGCCTGTTATCACCCCGGTATCCTGCACGGGGAAGAAGCCCTTCGGAACGAAGTAGAAGAGCACAAACGTCAGAACAAGCGTCGAAACGGTGACGATCAGAGTCAGCGTTTGGTGGCGAAGCACGACCTGGAGGGTTCTGCCGTAGAAAGCGATCAACCGGTCGAAGAATTGCCCGGACGCACGATAGAAGCGCGTTTGTTTGTTTGCTTCCTCGTGATGGAGCAGCTTGGCGCACATCATGGGCGTGAGCGTCAGAGACACGAATGCGGAAACCAGAATCGTCGCGCCCAAAGTCACCGCGAATTCGCGGAATAGCCGGCCGATGATGTCTCCCATGAAAAGCAGCGGGATCAGCACGGCGATCAGGGATACAGTTAGAGAAAGAATCGTGAAGCCGATCTGCTCGGATCCCTTTAGCGCGGCTTCGAGCGGCGAATACCCCTCCTCGATGTAACGGGCGATGTTTTCGATCATGACGATCGCATCGTCCACGACGAATCCGGTCGAAATCGTAAGCGCCATCAGCGACAAGTTGTCGAGGCTGTAGCCCGCGAGATACATCACGCCGAAGGTTCCCACGATCGAGAGCGGAACCGCGACGCTTGGGATAATCGTTGCGGCCACGCTGCGCAGAAAGAGGAACATGACCATCACGACGAGCGCGACCGTGAGCATCAGCTCGAATTGAATGTCTTTCACGGACGCGCGAATCGTCGTGGTCATGTCCGTGAGGATGGTCACGCGCATCGATGTGGGCAGCGACGCCTGCAAGCGCGGCAGGAGAGCTTTGACGCGGTCGGCGACGCCAATGATGTTGGCACCGGGCTGGCGCTGAATATTCAGAATCACCGCGGGTTGAGTGTTCATCCACGCGGCCTGCGTCGTGTTCTCGGCCGCGTCCACCGTGGTTGCCACGTCGGAAAGCCGGATCGGCGCGCCATTCTTGTAGGCGATGACGAGCGGCCGGTACAAATCGCTCGAAAGAAGCTGGTCGTTGTCCTGAATCGTGAACGACTGGCGCGGGCCGTTGAGATTACCCTTCGCCTGGTCCACGTTGGCGTTGCCGAGCGCCGTGCGCAAATCTTCGAGGCTCAATCCGTACGAGGCGAGCGCCGTCGGATTCGCCTGCACTCGCACCGCGGGCTTCTGCCCGCCGCTGATGGTGACGAGGCCGACGCCGGACAACTGCGAGATTTTTTGCGCGAGGTTGGTGTCCGCGAAATCCTCCACCTTTTGAAGCGGCAGAGTGTCCGACGTGAGCGCCAGCGTGAGGATGGGCGTATCGGCGGGATTCACCTTGCTGTAGACCGGCGGATTCGGCAGGTCTTTCGGCAGATAGGTCGACGCGGCATTGATCGCCGCCTGAACCTCCTGCTCGGCAACGTCGATATCTTCCTTCAAGTCAAACTGCAGCGTAATCACGGACCCGCCGAGCGAGCTTGTCGAAGTCATCTGCGCCAGCCCGGGCAACTCTCCGAATTGCCGCTCGAGAGGTGTGGTCACCGCCGACGCCATCACGTCCGGACTGCCGCCCGGATAAAATGTCAACACCTGGATCGTCGGATAATCGACCTGCGGGAGAGCCGAAACCGGAAGCTGCAGATACGCAACGATTCCGGCCAGCATCACGCCGACCATCAGCAGCGATGTTGCAACCGGGCGGAGGATGAACGGCCTGGACGGGCTCACGGATGGAGTTCCGGCGTTGAATTCGAAGCAGGCGCGTTGTTCAGATTGGAGGGGTGGGTCGTGACAGTGGCGCCTGATTGCAGTTTATCAGCGCCATCCACGACGATCTGCTCGCCCGGGTTTAGTCCCTGGCGAATCACGGAGATATTCCCCTCCGCGAAATCGACCTGGATCGAACGCACCTGCGCTTTGTTCTCCGAGTCGATCGCGTAGACAAACGGTCCTTGGGCGCCTGACTGAATTGCAGCGGACGAAATCACGGTCGCGTCTTTCCGGACATTTAGGAAAAGCCGCGCGTTGACGAACTGGTTCGGCCAGAGCGAAAGATCGCGATTGTCAAACTGCGATTTCAGCTTGATCGTCCCGGTGGTCTGGTCGATCTGATTGTCGAGGGTCAGGAGTTTGCCGTCCGCAAGTTTGGTATTATCGTCGCGGCCGTAGGCTTCGACGTCCAGCGGCCTTTTCTTCATTTCAGCGACTACTTGCGGCAATTCGTCTTCCGGGAGCGTAAAAATCACCGCGATCGGCTGCACTTGCGTGATCACCAGCATTCCGTTGGTATCCGCAGCATGAACGATGTTGCCCGAATCGACGAGTCGCAGCCCTACTCGCCCGTCGATAGGCGACGTGATCCGACAATAAATTAGCTGCAGCTTCTGGTTGTCGATGGCCGCCTGGTCGGATTTAATCGCGCCGTCGAACTGGCCCACAGTGGCCGCCTGAGTATCGAGCTGCTGTCGCGCGATTACGCCCTCCTGCCAGAGCTGCTGATAGCGCGCGAGATCCACTTTCGCGTCGTTCTGCGAAGCCACATCCTTGGCGAGCTGCCCTTCGGCCTGCGCGAGCGCAACCTGGTACGGCCGGGGATCAATTTCGACGAGGACATCGCCCGCGTGAACGAACTGCCCTTCGGTGAAGTGCACCTGCATAATCTGCCCATCCACGCGCGTGTGCACCGTCACCGTGTTAAAAGCCGTTACCGACCCGAGGCCGGTGACGTAGTAAGGCACGTCCCTTTTCTGAACCGTGATCACGCCGACGGAAACCGAGGATGTGCTTGCGTCCTTGCTCTTGGACGCGGCCGCCGAACTCGCATGCATTCGGTAAAAAATGACGGCGGCGGCAATCAGCAGAATCACTAGCACCCAGGCCCAGTAATGGTGGCCTCTCGGGGTGACTTCCGGCGACGGGTTCGCTGGCGGCGCGCTCGGTGCGCCCGACCGTGGCAGGCCCGACGAACTAGAGTTTTCAGATGATGGCGAAGATGACGACATATGCGCTCCTCGGTCTATTTTTCCACAAATTTTAGACGTTCGCGAACCCTTCCCGGATACACCGGCATCTGATTGATTCTCCGCGGCGATCTTGACCGGGTCGGATGCCGCGGGTAAGCTGAAATTGGCCTTATTTATGGCGCATATTGTCACAGGAAAAGTCTATTTGGTCGGCGCAGGGCCGGGCGATCCCGATCTGCTGACCGTCAAAGCTCACCGCCTCGTCGGCCAAGCCGACGTGATCTTACACGACGACTTGGTTCCCGCGCCGATCCTAGCCCTGGCTGGGAAACAAGCCGAGATTGAAAACGTCGGGAAGCGCTGCGGCGCAAAAGGGATCACTCAAGCCGAAATCAACGCGCGGATGATCGAGTCCGCCCGCCGTGGCATGCGGGTCGTCCGGCTGCACGGCGGCGATCCCGCGATCTTCGGCCGCCTTGCCGAGGAAATCGACGCCCTCGAGGACGCGGGCGTGCCCTTGGAAATAGTCCCGGGAGTCACTGCGGGCACCGCTGCCGCCGCGGCGCTCGGTATTTCGTTGACGGACAGGCGCAAGACTTCGCGCGTCATCATCGTCAGCGGGCATCGCGCGACCAAGACCGCGCCGCACGAGGCGACCAACTGGAAAGAGGTCGCTCGCGAGGACGCCACTCTCGTCATCTACATGCCGGGGAACAACTTCGTCGTGCTACGCGAAGAGCTTCTTGGCGCGGGCTTGCGCCCGGAAACCCCCGCCGTAATCGTTTCTCACGCCGCGACATCGCGCCAGCAACGCGCTTGGACGACGCTCGGCGACATCGACAAGCTCCCGCGCATGGAATCGCCTGCCGTCCTTCTGATCGGCCGCTCGCTCGACCGCGCAAGGGGCGTGTCGCTCGCGTTCGACGAAGCCGAACTCCTCCTATCCTCACTCTAGCGCCAGACGGGATCTCCGCAACAACCGCACGGCACCAAAATAAATTTCGCGCGCTTCGTGCTAGATTCGTCTTAGATTGATGGGAGATTCACCGGGCCCATTCCGCCGGGAGCCTGCTCGCGAGATGCTCGACCGCAAACGATCGGCCTTTGACTGGATTGATATCGTTTGGCTGCTTTTCATTCTGGCCCTGGTCGTTCTTCCCCCGATCGATGAAATCCACAAGCAACTGATCCTTGTCGCGATTGGAGTTTTCCAGTTTTTCGAGAACCGCCTGATCGCGTGGCTTCCGAAACGCGGGCCCGTGTACAGCGTCTTGATCAAAACCGCGCTCGCGACGCTGCTGCTCGACCATACGGGCGAAATCCCCATCAATAGCAGCTACTACCCGATCTACTACCTGCCGATCGTCACAGCGGCGATCTATTTTGGCCCGGTCGCCACGCTTTTCTGGACGGCGCTTGCCTCGCTCGCCTATTGCTCCTACCTGATCCCGGCGCACTGGGAATACGAAATCACGGCCGACAGCCTATATTTCCTGGCGATCCGCATCCTTTTCTTTTTTCTCTCGGCGATGCTCGTTAACCGCTTCGTGATGGAAAATCGCCGCCAGGTCGCGCGGTACCAGGCGCTTTCGCAAACGCTCGAGGAAACCAATCGCCAGTTGCAACGCGCCGAAGCCGACGCGCGCCGATCCGAGCGCCTGGCCGCGCTCGGTCAGCTCTCCGCTGGTCTCGCGCACGAAATTCGCAATCCGCTCGGCGTGATCAAAGGCTCTGCGGAAATGCTCGCCAAGAAACTGCAAGGCGCGCAGCCCCTCGCCATCGAACTCGCTGGCAATATTTCGTCGGAGGTGAACCGGCTCAACGCCCTCGTCGCGCGCTTTCTCGATTTCGCCCGGCCGTCGCATCTTGAACTTCAGCGGCAGCGCATTCCCGAGATCGTGGACCGCGCCATCGCGTCCGTTTCGAGCCAGTCGCCGAACTCCAAGGTGCGGATCGAGCGCGATTACGCGCCCAAGCAGCCGGAGATTCGCGTCGACGAACACCTCTGCGAACACGTGTTCGTCAATCTGATCCAGAATGCGTATCAGGCGATGGACGGCGCGAGCACGGGCAGAGAGCCTGTTTTGCGCGTCTCGATCAAACCCGAGTCCTCCCAGGGGCGCTCGGGGGTGGGCGTCGTGATCGAAGACTCGGGACCCGGCGTTCCACCGGAGCTGCGCGAGCAAATATTTAATCCGTTTTTTACGTCGAAGAAAGAGGGTGTGGGGCTCGGCCTGGCCATCGTCGCCAAGATTGTGGACGATCATCGCGGCTGGATTCGGCTCGAACCCGACGCTGCGCCCGGCGCCCGCTTTCACGTATTCCTTCCGGCCGCTGAGTCATGATCGGCTCGGAACTGGGAGCGACAGCCCATTCGAATAGAGCATCCAACATACGCGAGACATGAAAACTGAAAAGCCAGCGATCCTGATCGTCGAAGACGAGCCGAAAATGCGGCGCCTGCTCGAACTCCAGCTCGCCGAGGAAGGCTTTCAGGCGCAAACCGCGCCGGACGCCGAAACCGGCGTACAGCTCTTAGGCAAGGAACGCTTCGACCTCATCGTCACCGATTTCAAGCTGCCCGGCATGAGCGGCCTAGAATTCTTGCAGGCCGTAAAGCGCGTCGACGCGAATATTCCGGTGGTCGTCATGACGGCCTACGGCACGGTCGAGTCCGCGGTTGACGCCATGAAGGCCGGCGCGAGCGATTACGTGCTCAAGCCGTTTTCGCTCGCCGAACTCGTTCTCGTGATCCGCAAGGAACTCGCGAGCCATCAGTTGCGCGAGGAGAATCGCGACCTGCGCGAAGCGCTCGGCCTGCGATATGAGTACAAGAACATCATCGCGCACAGCGAAAAGATGCAGGCGGTGCTGGCGCTCGTCGAGCGGGTCGCGCCAACCAACGCAACGGTGTTGATCGGCGGCGAAAGCGGTGTCGGCAAAGACCTCATCGCGCGAGCGATTCACGAACATTCCAACCGAGCAGCCGGCCCATTCGTCAAAATCAACAGCACCGCGATTCCCGAAAATCTGCTCGAAAGCGAACTCTTCGGCTATGAAAAGGGCGCATTCTCGGGCGCCACGACGAGCAAGCCCGGAAAATTCGAGCTGGCGGACAAGGGCACGCTTTTTCTTGACGAAATCGGCGACGTTCCGCCCGCGATCCAGGTTAAGCTCCTCCGCGTCCTGCAGGACCGCGAGTTCGAGCGCCTGGGCGGCACGCGAACCCTCAAAGTCGACGTTCGTTTGATCGCCGCCACGAACCGCGATCTGCGCGCCGCGCTCGAGGAAGGCACGTTCCGCGAGGACCTCTATTACCGGCTCAACGTAGTCGCGATCGACATCCCGCCCCTGCGCGAACACCGGGAGGACATTCCCGCGCTGGCCGATTTCTTCCTCGCAAAATTCGCGCGCGAGTCCGGCAAACCGGTGCAAGGATTCACGCCGCGTGCCACGCAACTTCTCACGGAATTTCGCTGGCCGGGCAATGTGCGCGAGCTTCAAAACGTGATCGAGCGCGCCGTTACGCTCTCGGCGAACGCGAAACTGGACGTTGCCGATATCCATCTCGACGGCACGCCCCGCGCTTCGGCGGAATCCGCGCCCGTGCTGCCCAAGGGAATGACGCTCGATCAATGGGAAGAGGAACTAATCCGCGAAGCGTTGCGGCGCGCCAATGGCAACAAAAGCCAGGCTGCGCGCTCGCTCGGACTTTCGCGCAACGCCCTGCGCTACCGCCTCTCGAAAATCGGCGTCCCCGATCCCAGCGACGAAGAGTCCTGATCTTACATTTCCGAAGTAGGGCCTGCCCCGGTGGCCAATTCGTTGTATCCGGCTCGGGAGAGGGGTACGATGCGCGAGACGGGAGTCTCAATCGGAAGCTTCGGAAAGAGATGGGTCAAACATGGGAAATGATGAGCCCATTTTGATTTCGGCTCACGCGGCTTGGAAGGACGGGCACAATGGCTAGCACTTTACAAAAACTATCTCATGCAGTCTTAGACCCTAGGGGTCAGTCCACCGGCGTCTTCGAGCCTTCATCCATGGCGCCTCGCCTCGACACCCTGAACGACAAGAAAATCTACCTCGTGGATGTGGGCTTTGGCGGCGGGTATGAGTTTTTGGAGGAGGTGGTCGGCTGGTTTTCCAGAAACATACCCTCGCTGAAGACTGTGCTCAGGCGAAAACGCGGCAATATGTTTTTGGATGACCCGGAATTGTGGGCCGAAGTAAAGGACAAGGGCCACGCGGTCATTTTTGGCGTCGGCGGTTGAGACGGCTGTTCGGCGAGTGTCGCCGACCATTGCAGACGGCTCGAAAACCAGTACGGCATCCCCACGGCTCCCATAGCCACCGGGCGGTTCGAGGATTATCTGGCGCGGGATGCGCGCAATCACGGGATGAACCTACGCTTCAGCTTCCCCCCTTACCCTGTTGTGGGAATGTCCCGGGCCGTGCTGCGGAAGTATGTCGAAGGCAATGACCCGGTGACCGGCAAGCCGCTGATGCAGGAGGTTATTGACGCGCTGACGAAACCACTCACTGAAAATGAAAAGAACCCCGTGAGGGTGCGAAAACCTGCGCGGTCGAGACTCCTGCAACCAGACACCGAGGACAATCTGCAGCGCCTGTTCCTTGAAAACGGCTGGACAGATGGTTTGCCGATCATGCTGCCGACCGAAGAAAGAGTGGCTGAAATGCTGACAGGAACCAGCCACGCTCCCGACGAGGTGGTCGGACACATGACCGTCACGACCCTGCAGGAGAAGCTGGAATATACCGTGGAGAAGGTGGCGATCAACGCGGTTATGGCAGGAGCCAGGCCGGAGCACTTGCCGGTGATCCTGGCCATCGCCTCTACCCAGGAACCCTCCATGCCCAGTTCGACCACTTCTTTCGGCAGGATGGTCATCGTAAATGGGCCGATCCGCGAAGAGATCGGGATGAATTATGGCCTCGGCGCGCTGAGCCCATTCAACCTGGCCAACGCCGTCATCGGCAGAGCCTGGACTTTGATGAGCATCAATCTCGCTGATGCCAAGCCGGGCGAGACGTTCATGGGTTCTCTCGGCCACAACCTCAATTACAACAACATGTGCTGTGCGGAGAATGAGGAGAAAAGCGTCTGGGAACCTTTCCATGTGCAGAAAGGTTTCGGGAAAGACGAGAGCGTGGTGAGCCTGTTCAGGGGATGGAGTGTCATCAACAGCATGGGCGCTGCGAATTGTGTCCGGCCCGCCACCGAAGAAACGGCCATCATGCTAAAGGCGTTTCCCGCGCTGCGTTCGGCAGCCACGTTGGTGATGGATCCGCTCGTTGCCAAGGGCCTAAAGGACCAAGGCTTCGGCACTAAGCCGGAAGTTGCTCGCTGGCTGTCAGAAAACGTCAAAATCACCGCCGGACAGTACTGGGGCGCTGACATTGTCTACGCTTTTATGGCGCCTTTGGCCCGCCAGGGAGTTGAACCTTATGCGACGTGGTCCAAGCTGCCGAAGGACGAATTGATCGCTCCCTATAACGATCCCGGTCAAATTAATATCGTGGTCCTCGGCGGAGAAACGAACCCTCTGTGGCTCACTACGGATTTTTTGTACACTCAGAGTGCGTCCGTAGATAAGTGGCGACCGAAGGGCGGCGTGCAACGCGACGCTCGGCCGCTCAGGATGCCCGCTGCGGGTAGCTGTAGCGACGGAACCTGCGGCCTTCCCGGGTGAAAAAACTCCTGGGAAGTCATCATCGAAAATTCTCGCTTGAGGTGGTTGAAAACCACCAGCATCGCTCGAAAACCACCAGTCATCGCTCGTTAACCTGATGCCGCGCTAATGGGCTAGCGCTCTCCAAGCAATTAAATACACATAGCTTAGCGGTACGTCTGCGAAATCACGACGTTTGGCCCCGGCCCTGCATTATCACGGGTGAAATCAATACATCCTGGCGGCTGAGCCGCTGTGGGGTGACCATGAAAAATTTTGTAGCAAGTTTGGCGATCATACTCTTGCTGGCGGGAACGATGCCGGTGAGCGCACAGAATCAGGCGCCGCCTCCTCCGTCCTCATCCAATCCATACGGCCCTGGGCCGAACTCCCAGGATCCATACAGCCCCGCGCCCAATCAGTCCAATCAACAAGAAGGGCCGCAGCCTGGCATGGCGCGGCTCAGTTACATGCAGGGTGAGGTTTCCTCGCAACGCGGCGACAACGGCGACTGGGTCGCCGCAACGCTCAACACACCCGTTGCCGTGGGCGATCGCGTCTCGACCGGATCGGCTGCTCGAGCGGAGCTTCAACTCGACTACGCAGACGCTCTGCGCCTCGCTGACAACGCGACGGCGAAAGTCGCGAATCTGACGCGCGAGAATATTCAAGTCCAAGTGGGACAGGGCGTCGCGAACTACTCCGTGCGCAACGGCGCGGAAGCAACCTCTGAAATCGACACTCCCAACGCGGCGATCCATCCGAACGGCCCCGGCGAATATCGCATCATCGTGAACTCGAACTCCGAGACGCAAGTGATCGTGCGCCAAGGCTCGGCGGAGGTTACCGAACCGCAGGGCAGCGCGCACGTCAACGCAGGCGAGATGGTCACCGTGCAGGGCACGGATAGTCCGGAGTACAAGTCCGAGGCCGCGCCGGGCACGGACTCCTGGGATTCCTGGAACGATGAGCGCGATCGCAGAATCAGCAATGCCCAAAGCTGGCAAAAGACCGACCGGTATTACACCGGAACAGAAGATTTGGACAATCACGGCACGTGGTCGGAAGTTCCCGACTACGGACAGGTGTGGACGCCGAACGAGCCAGAAGGCTGGACTCCGTACAGCGACGGCCGCTGGGTTTGGGAGCCTTACTACGGCTGGACATGGGTTGGTTATGAGCCGTGGGGCTGGGCGCCTTATCACTATGGCCGCTGGTTCGTTTATGGCGGCAACTGGGCTTGGTGGCCGGGTCCCGTGTACGGGTATCCGGGCTACTACCCGATTTGGTCGCCAGCGTACGTCTCCTTCTTCGGTTGGGGCGGCGTGGGTTTTGGAATCGGTTTTGGATTTGGCTGGGGCTGGGGCCACGTCGGCTGGCTGCCCTGCGGGCCGGGCGATTGGTATCACCCGTGGTGGGGCCGTTGGGGCGGGCGCTTCAACTCGGTCGGCTTCGGAAACATCAATCACTTCCATGAAGGGTTTGGGCCCATCGGGCCGCATGGAGGCGGATTCTCAAACGTCAACGAGGCCTTGCATAACGATCGGGTCCGCGCCGGCATAACCTCAATGGACAGCAATCGGTTCGGCCGCGACGCCGTCAGAGGCCATGGTCCGGCGATGAACGAAGCCTCGCTTCGACAAGCAAGCATGGTCAGCGGGAAGATGCCCTTCTCGCCATCGAAGGAAAGCTTCAGCCCGTCCGGCCGGTCGGCGAATCCGTCGGCGTATCACAACGCTCCTTCAAATTCGCAGCACTTCTTCAGCAGCGGTGCGCGGACGAACGCAGGCTTCAACGCAAATGGCGCTGCTCGAGGGCAGTCTGGAATCGGCGCCGGCCACAACGGTGGCTCATTTGAGCGGCCGTCGTCCGGAACCGCAAACTCAATCCACTCGAATGCGTCAGGGTCGGTGCAGTCGAGCCGGCCGGGATGGCATACGTTCACTCCGCCGCAATCCGGCGCGAATCGCTCAGGGCAAGGCATCGATGCAAATAATCGCGCGACGCTGAACAACTCGGGCCGCGGATCATTTGCGCCTTCAACACGGCAACCCTCTTCGGGGACATCGGAATCGCTCCGAACAGGGCAATCCGGGAATTCGGGCTCGTGGCAGCACTTCACGCCCCAGGCACAGTCGCAGGAGTCGAACCGCGGCTTTGCGCAGGGGTATGGATCGCAGCACGAGTTCCGGCCGCCGACTTCGGCGTCACGAGGGGGCTACTCCAATTCATACCGTCCTCCCCTTAATATGAGGCAGCCAATCGTGACGCCGCGAGGCGGCGGGTACGGATCTGCGGGCCGTGGCGGTGGGTCATTCGGTTACAGTGCGCCGCGCGGCGGTGGTGGGTACAGCGCACCGCACAGCACGTACAGCGCACCACACAGCACGTACAGCGCTCCGCGCGGCGGTGGCGGCGGTGGCAGTACCCACGGCGGCGGAGGCGGTCATTCAGGTGGCGGACACTCGGGCGGCGGGCACAAGCGCTAACGCACGGATGAATTGGCAAACCACGGCCCCGAATTTTCGGGGCCGTGGCGCGTCAGGAGCAATCGCGGCAAGAAATTTCCGCCGCGTCGCCCGCAGCGACAGAACTAAATCGGGCGGAAAGTGTTTCACAGGCAGGAGCGAAGAAACCCCATGTCTACATCGTCGATCCGAGTTGCCGCGTGGTTTACATGGTTTCGCGCATGGAATTGGTTCGACCGGGCGGGTATGCTGTCGAAAGTCCGGCTCTCGAAAGGAATCCACATCATGAGGAAAACGTTCTCGCCGTTCATCATCGCGTTCTTCGTTGCGGCCCTCTTTGCAGTTCTCGCGCGGCCCGTTGCCGCGCAAGACGATCCTCCGGGCCGCGTTGCGCGGCTCAACTACATTCAAGGCTCGGTCTCCTATCAAGTCTCCGGCAGCCAGGACTGGGTGCAGGCCGATCCGAATCGCCCGCTCACGACCGGCGACAATCTCTGGGCCGATAAAGATTCGCGCGGCGAAGTTCACATCGGCAGCACAGCGATCCGCATGGCGAGCGAAACCGGCGTTTCGTTCCTCACGCTGGATGATCGCACCGTACAGCTTCAGCTCGCGCAGGGAACCATCGAGGTTCACCTGCGAATTTTCCCCAGTGGAGACGCTTTTGAAATCGACACGCCGAATCTCGCGTTCACCGTGACGCGCCCCGGCGAATACCGCATTCAGACCGATCCCAATGGCGGCTCGACTCTCATCACCGTGCGAGAAGGCGCTGGCGAAGTTACCGGCGGCGGCGGCAATTCCTGGGATTTGCAAGCCGGACAGCAGTACGCATTCAATGGCACCGACGAACTCACGTATGACGCTCAGGCCGCTCCGGGCTACGACGACTTCGAAGACTGGTGCCAATCGCGCGATCAGCGTGAGAACTCATCGGCTTCGGCCAGGTACGTTTCACGCGACATCGATGGCTATTACGATCTCGATGACTACGGCGACTGGCACAACGATCCCGATTACGGCGCGGTCTGGGTGCCGCGCGGTGTCGCCGTCGGCTGGGCTCCATATCACGTCGGCCACTGGGTCTATGTCGCGCCGTGGGGGTGGACGTGGGTGGACGAAGAGCCCTGGGGCTTCGCGCCGTTTCACTATGGCCGCTGGGCCTTCGTGGGCGGCTATTGGGGATGGGTGCCCGGACCAGTTGTCGTGCGTCCGGTGTACGCGCCCGCGCTGGTCGGTTTCGTCGGCGGTGGTTTTGGTGTCGGAGTCGCGTTCGGAGGAGGTTTCTCCGGCGTGGCCTGGTTTCCGCTGGGGCCGCGTGACGTCTTCGTGCCCGGCTACCATTGCAGTCCGCGCTACGTTCAGAACATCAACATCACGAACACGCGCGTGATTAACGTGGCCCAAGTCACGAACGTGTACAACAACGTGTACGTGAACCACGACACGAGGATCGTCAACAACTACACCTACGCGCACAATACGGTCGCTGTGACCGCGGTATCGCGCGACACGTTTGTAAATGCGCGGTCCGTTGGACGTGCGTCGGTTCGCGTGACGGGCGAGCAGATTCAGGGTGCGAGGGTCGTTGACAACGCGCCCATCGCGCCTACCCGCACAAGTTACATCTCCGCCACCGCGAAGGTCACGAACGCGCGGCCCGCAGTGGGCTTCGCTCAGCGGCCCGTCGTTGCCAAGCTGAATCCCGCGGTTTCACGCCCGGCTCCCGTCTACACGAACGACAGCCGGCAGTTCAAGCAGCAAGGCACTCAACAGAGTGCGCCGCAGGGTGGCAATCGCGCCGCACAGCCTTCGAACAACGGCTTCCGTCCGTTCCAGCCACCGGGCGGTTCAAACAACGCTCAGGCGACCGCGGCAAACAAGAACGCTAACGCCGACAACACCAAGACCGTCGGCCAGTCGGGGAGTAATTCCAAACAGCAAGTTCAGCCCGCCAACGAACAGCCGCGGCCGACGATGAGGTACGCGCAGCCACAGAAGGCGCGGGACGAGATGTACGACGTCCATCCGCCTCTGAATCAGAAGCAGGCTCAACCGCCGCCGAAACAGGAAAACAACAAGGGAGAGAAGAAAGAAGAGAAAGAGGAGAAGAAGGAAGAGAAGCACTAACACCAGCAATCCTTCGGAGTCGCGGCCGCAGCGAACGCGCAGTTCGCCGCGGCCGCACATTTTCGGCATAGCGTTCCCGCCCGCGCGCCGATATTCGGCCGTCCGCAATCGACATTTCTCAATAACAATTTTTTCGCGGTTGATGGCGAAGCTTACGTCAGGGCGTAGGACCGCTCGGTGTTGCAGGAGTGGCGGCGGGCGGCGCTTGCTCGAGGGCCAGATAGGCGCGTCCGAACGCGGACTGCTGCGTCCCGGCTGCGATTGCGACGGCCTGCACGGTGTAACGCCCCGCCGGCAGTTTGGCGAGCGGCAGGCTGATGCGGAACGATGCGGTGCTCGATTTCGGGTCGATCCCGGTGGGCGCGAGCAGCGGCGTGGCGTTCACCTGCACGCCTCCGCGGAAGAATACAAGGCCCGCGCGCAGCGTGCTGGCATCGAATGTCTCCGATTTATCCGGCTTCTCCGGGTAGTAGACCTGAAAGAAAACGTAGAGCGTCTGCTGAGGCGTGAAAAAGCGCGTCACGCTCGGCACGATTTTTTCGCCGCCCATTTCGAGCGGTGACGCGGCAAGCTGCGCGCGAGTTCCCTGCCCCTTCGTTTGCACTTCGGAGGTTTTCTCGATGGGCACGAGCTGGCTCGACAGCAGGACCGAGCTGAGCGTCATGCGCGCCGCCGGGCGCTGCGGGACCGCGAGCGCCTGCTCGAACGTTCCGATCTTTCCGGACTCGTTTTCCCGCGCGACGAATTTCATGCGGTACGTCCCCGGCGAAAGCACCACGCCGCCCTGATACACGAGATTGGCGTGGTTCACCTGCTGGAAGCGCTGCTCGTCGAGGTGCACCGAGATCGTATCGCGCAGCGAGGCCACCAATTGGCCGGACGGCACGGCGCGGACTTCCGCCAGGAAATCGAATTCGGCTTCGTGCCGGTCATGTTTTTGCGCCCAATCGAGCGCGCTCGAGGAAAGCTTTGCGGAAATCGGAACGTATACCTGCTGATCGCTCAGGCGGAACATCGCGGTCTCGACCGCGACGGGGAGATCGACCTCGGGATCCTCCGAGCGCATCGCATCCGCGAGCTGCTGCTCGCGGTCTTCCTTCTCAAGATGCTGGAAATCGCGCGGCGCGTAATACCCGTTGCGGTAACGGACGTGCGCGCCCGGCATGTTGACCTTCACGATCACGGAGTGCCACCGGCCGTCGCGCTTCACGTCGGGCGGCAGATCGTAGCCGACGAGATAGTAGCCAGTGTTGTCCTCCTCGATCTTCGGAAACGCGTCGCTCAGATCGCCGAGATCGAAGAACGCCTTTCCGCCAGTGTCCGTCGAGAGCGTCGCCAGCGTGTCGCGCGAATCTTCGCGCTGGTCGGTCTGGTGGTACACGGACGCGCCGCTGAACATCGACGTGCCGGTCGAAGCCGCCGTGGTGGCGTCGCCGCCCGGCGGAGTGGCAAACATGCCGCGTGCGTCGATCGAATAGATCGAGACGTCGGCGCGATTCGCGGCATCCGTCGCCGCCCGAAGTTCAGCGCGATTTTCCTCGCCTGTCTGCGTGATGCCCCCCGTGAATTCGACGACGGCTTTGCGTCCCGGAATGCCGGACAGCACGTTCGAGAGATCCTCGATCGCGATCAGCTTTTGGTCCGTGTTGAACACGTTGAATTCGGTCTCATCCGGCGTGTACGCCGCACCCAGGTCCTGCTGCACGTCGTACTCGCCGTTCTGGGCCGCTGCGTAAAGCCCGGTCGCGAGTTGTGACGCTGCTCCGGGCATGATTTGCGCGACAGCCTTATTGAGCACGGTATGATCGTTCGTGAAATTCGCGAGCACGGAGAGGCGCGTGCTGAAGACCACAACCGCGACAAGGTCCGCCGGGCTCATTTGCTGCTTGAGGAATTTCATGGCGCCGTCGTGCGCGCGGATAATGTCGTCGGTCTCCATCGAGGTCATGTCGAAAAAGAGCACGATCATGCGACGGTCGCGGACTTGGCCGCTCGCAGCCTCGGACGCCTTCGGCCCTTCGTTATCCACCGGGACCACGACTGGTTTCGAATCCTCCGCGCCGGCGGTTTCGACTTTTTCGATGTCCGAATAGGAGAACGTAGTGACCTTCTGCGCCTTGCCGTCGTCCGTGATCGTGAACTGATCCTGCTTCAATCCGCGGATCGATTTCCCACTACGGTCGGTGACCTCCACGTCGATGCGCACCACGTTCGTTTGCCCGCGCAGAACACCGGAGGCCTGCGGAGGACGGGGCTGCGGAATTTGCGGCGCCTGAGCGAGACGAACGGCGGGCGTCGAATCTTGTTGCGCAGTCGCGCCAATTGGCGAAGGGATTAGTCCCGCGATCAGAAGAATCGTGAGAAGAACCCGACCGGCGCGACCGCGGATATTTTGGCGATCAGAGCGAGGCTCGGCCGATTGTTTCCAACCACTTATGATGGTCTCTACTCGCCGCATTTGGCGATTAGAAATCACGCCCTTGCCGAAAGCGAGAATGCGTTTCAGAGCTATCGCAGCGGATTCCGGCCGACGCCACGCCGCGCACCGGCTCACCATCGCGCCGAGCGGACCTATCGGGCGCGTCACTTTCGGATCGCCTGACCACCTCGAGTTTTTCGGTTGTACGCTCACCTGTATAGTCTCAATATCTCAGCGCCAGAAAACAACTGGCCGTTGGTATAGCACTCTCCGCGCATTCTACAAATTGAAGCGCACCATCAGAGACATCGTGCGCATCGCCCCGGCGCTGGTCACGCGGCCAAAGAACGACGAACTCGGCCCCGTCGCTCCTCCATTCGCCGCCGGGAGGAACAAAGTTCCAATGCCCGTGAAATTCGGCGTGTTCGTCAAATTCTGAAATTGCCAGCTCACGTTCATCACGCGGCGCTGCTCCGGACCGAATCGGAACGACTTCGACAAAGAGCCGTTCCAACTGAACTGGCATGGCCCTTCGACGGCCCCGCGCGGCTCATCGCCGTAACCGTTCGCGGGCAAGCTGAAAACTCCAGTATTGAAAAACGCGGAGCGCGATCCGCCGCAGACTCCCAGGTTCGGGTTCCCCGTCAAATCGGGACGCAGCGAAAAATTGGCGCCGGTGCCGTTGTCCGAGGCCACGCCGCCGAGAAGGACGGTGAACGGCGTGCCTGTTTGCCACGTGAAAATGTTCTGAAGTCTCCAATTCCCGAAGACTTTCTCCGACCATCCGTGATTCGCATGGCGGCTCCGCTGCCCGAAGGGCAGCTCCCACATCGAGACGGCGCGAAATTGGTTGCGGATGTCGAACGTGGAGAGGCCGTACTCGGCGTGCAGGTTGCCGTCCTGCTGCTCGACCGTGCCCGAGCCGCCACCGATCGAACTCGCATCATCGAGCGACTTGCCCCACGTGTAGATTCCCTGGAGCAGGAATCCGTGCGTGAAGCGGTGCATGACGCGAACCTGCAGAGCGTTGTAAATGGAATTGGCGCCGGATTGGTCGAACGTGAATCCCGTGGCGTTCGGATCGATTCGGTGCTGCTGAATCTCGTCCTGCGGAGTGCCGAGCGGAGCGCGGTTCGGCGCACGCAGGACGTCGAGATCGGTCCCCTTCGTGCCGGTGTAGGTTAGATCGAGAATCCAATTCTGCGAGAACGAAGTCTCGGTGCCCAGATTCCATATCTGCGCGTAGCCGTTCTTGTAATTCGGATCGACGCCCTCGGTGTTCGGCACCGTGATCGAGCTTGACTGGCCGCCCGAAAAGCCGTTTTCCAGAGTGAGCGGCTCGGCTGAAGTCGTGGTCAGCGTCTGGGAAACGGCGACCGGCGATTGATACGCCAGCTCTCGCGCCAGCGTGTTGTAAATCGACTCGTTGTAGAAAATCGAATAGCCGGCGCGAACGACCGTCTTCGGCTTGAGGAACGTCGGCTGCCAAGCAATGCCGATGCGCGGCTCCCAATTGTTGTAATTGCCGTGAATCAGTGCGCGAGGCAGGCCCGGAGCCGAAAGATTCGGCTGTCCGTGCGCCACCTGAATCACGTCGGTAAGGTTCGTGATATCGAGGTTCACGATGTTGTTGAAAAGCTCGACGGGAGGCGTGACGGCGTCGTAGCGGATACCGTACTGAAACGAAAACGTCTTGGTCATCCGCCAGTCATCCTGCGCGTACCCAGAAAAGCCCCAACTGCGGAAATAGGTGTTCGGGTCGCCGACCTGCAAGGTGGTGTTGTATGGCATTCCGAGCAAAAAATCGGCGAAGTCGTTGCCCGTGCCCGCGATCGGGGTGCCGGTCGAATCCAATTCGCTGGTCGCAAAGCCGGTAAACGCAAATCCGCCGCGCGGGTTGGGATTGGAATCCGTGTTGAGCTGGACGCGGCGAATCTCGCCTCCGAAGCGCATCGTGTGCTTCGCGTGAACCCATGTGAGGCCATCGTCGAATCGAAACGTCTGATTGCGAACGAGCGAGGGGATCGGATCGCTGAAGCCCGAGAAATTCGAAAAACTGATTTGCGGCAGACCATAATCGACCGGAAGAACATCCGCGGGCGGGATTCCCAGGTTGATGTCGAGCGCGGCGGGCGAGAACGCGCTCTTGAAGGAGTTGTCGCTCAGGGTCCGGGCGCGATTGCGGCTCCAATTGACGCTCGTGTTTTCGACCAGTCTTGGCGACCAATTGTGGGAAAGCGCCAGGCTAACATTTTGGCTGCGCGTGGAATTATTCCCGCCGATGCCGGCAAAATTGCTGAGCGAGTCGGAGCGCTGCGAATTGAAATTGTAGCCGACGTTGAAGTTGAATTTCGCGTTGATCGTGTGCAACACGTGGATGTTCACGCCGTCGGTATTAGATGGCGTAGTCGCTTGCAGAAGATAGTTCTGCACGATGCTGGTGGGACTCGTCGGCTGAGGGATGTACTTCAGCAATCCCTGCGCCACGTTGTTGACGGGCACCTGCTGCGCGCTGCCGCTCGAGCAGTTCGTGTCGCTGACCGTGGGATAGGGCGTCGTGGTGAACGATTGAAAGAGCGTCGGCGTGCTCGCGTTCGCCAGACAGAAGAATCCGTTGCGTTCGTCCGCGGTCGGAACGGTCGAGAAACTGTTGATCGGATTTGTGACCGTTTCGTGCTGGTAGTTCACGAAGAAATAGGTTTTGTCGCTGCCATTGTAGATGTGCGGAATCTTGAGCGGGCCGCCGATGTTGCCGCCCACGCGCTCGTCATAATGGCCGATCTTTGGCGCAGGCTGCCCCGTGATCGCAAACGGGCGGGCGTCGAAGGCTGAGTTCTGGTAACTATCGTAAAAGCTGTAGCGCACGCGGTTGACCTGCTGTCGGAATAGCCTGCCTCCTCCTCCCCCACCACCGCCGCCACGCCCTCCGCCGCCGAATCCGCCCGGCCCACCACCACCCCCAAATCCACCGCCGGGTCCACCTTGGCCGGGTCCGACCCCAAAGGCTATGATTCCGGCGCCTCCTCCAAGTCCACCGGCGCCTCCCGGCCCCCCAGGACCGCCCGGACCTCCCATTTCGAAGCCCGGACCGCCGGGCCCTCCAGCGTTGAAAGAAAGTCCTTGGCCCACAGTTCCCTGCAATAGGAACGAATCGGACGATCCGCCGCCCGACGGCCCGAGCGATTGCGCACCCGCGCCCGGTGTTTCCGGAATCGCCTCACCTTGCGTGCCGCCGTTTGTTTCGCCGGCAAGATCGGTCTGCTGGAAGCCGCCGGCCGCCATCCCTTGGGTGACTGCGTTGAGAATGCCCGGCGGGAGCTGCCCTCTGCCGCCCGGACGACCACCGCCCGGGCCACTGCCTCCGGGAGCGTTTCCGCGGCCTCCCGCATATCCTTGACCAGAGCCGGGTCCGGCGCCGGGCTGCCCGCCGAGTCGCTGCCCGGGCGGTCGGCCGGAGGCCGATGATCCGGCGGGCGCGGCAAGTTGCGCAAGCGTGGCGACGCGAAGAACCATTTCAATCGGCTTGGCCGAGGCGGCGGGCAGTTGCATGTCGGCTGACGACGGGACAAATCCAAGCTGCGTGACTTCGAGTGTGTAGTGGCCGGTGGGCAACGCGGGAAATTCGAACTTGCCCGATTCGTCGGTCCAGGTCACCCAGACTTTTCGCGTGTCGGTGTTGGTCGCGCGCATCATCGCGCCGGGCACAGGGGAACCATCGGCCGTGCGAGCGACGCCCGCTGCAGTGAATGTGGCGTCTGTGCTTGCAACGACTGGGGCGGAGGCCGCTTGGGTTTGGTCCGCGGGAGGCGCTTGTTGCGCAAAACTCGCGGGGGAAAACGCTACGAGCGAAGTCAAAAGCCACGCTCCGCCGCGTGCAATTCCTCGCCAGAGTTTTCTTGGGCCGATGGGATAGCGCAACGCCGCTCTCTCAACAGATGGAATCAAAGGCAATACCCTGATTGGACGGCGTCGCTCAGGTTCGCGTTACCCGCCCGATGGTGCGGGATCGTAGACGAACTGGATCGTGACCGGGCTCTTGAATCGTGGGCTCTCAATTTTGGTTGTGACGTAAAGCTGCATACCATCGGGCGAGAGCTCGTACGTGCGGGTCGTCGTGCGTCCATGCTCGCCCTGCTCGACCGCGACTAGCTGTTCGCCCTTCCACTGCACGCTAGGAGTCTTGCTCGCGCTAGCGCTCGAGCTGCTTCCCTGCGAGCCAGATGATGAGCCGGTTGATGAGCCGCTCGTCGAATTCTTCGAAGCATCATCATGTGACGAATCGGCGCTCGAATAGGATGCCAGTGTGCGCCCGGATTCGTCGCTCACCTTGGCGGTTGTCTCTGTTTGCTCGATGGAGATCTGCGACATGTCGGTCATCATGTCGCCGCGTTCGCCGCTGCCCTGCCCACTGCCCTGGCCGCGGCCGCCGCCCATGCCTCCGTGCTGTCCGCCACCCATGCCGCCCCATCCGCCGCCACCCATTCCTCCACCTCCGCCCCAAGTGCCGCGGTTCCCGCCGCCCTGCCCATTGGAGTTTGCAGCTTGCTGCATCTTCTGGCGCGGATCGTCGCTCTGATCTTTGTTCAAAATCCACGCGCCTGAAAGATTAGGCTTGCCGCCAATTGTGGCCGGGCCGCGGGTTTTCGCGGGCGCGGCGGCGGGAGGCTGGTCGGCGGGAGCCGCTGCCGGGAGCGGTCCCGCCGGAGCGCCCTGGGCTGCGGCTTGCCTCACTGGCAGCAGGAGCAGCGCGGCTGCGAAACATCCCAGAATCAACCGGCGAGACGATGAAAGTCCAAAATTGGCGTGCAAATTCTGCCATTTCATGGCTGTTAAGGCCCCCTTAGCGCGCACTTTAGTGCACATTTCTGCCACAACAATTATTCCCTTCCGAGCACGCGAGAGTTCCAAATCCTCAGGCAAGGCTTTCAACCCGGCCGTTTCATCCTGTATCATGCCGCATGCTTCCTTTCACACGGCGACCGCGCCCGGCAACGGTGCATCGGCCGCGGCGCTAGCTAGCAGAGAGCGGCGCGCCGTGAGCTGCAGCGCGCCCGATCGCTCTCGGCTTTTCAGCGGCAGGCCCACCGGCACGGCCAATTGTATGGCCTGATGGAATCGCACGAAAGGGGAACAAGTCCAATGGCACAGTCTGGAACGCAGATGCGCCTCGCCGTCATCGGCGCGGGAAAGATGGGCGGCATATTAATCGAGGCGTTCGTGAAGCAGGGACTGGTGTCGCCGAAGAACATTTTCGCGACCGTGCAGCACGCCGCGCGCGAGCGCAAGAATGCCTCGGCCCTGCCCGTGACGCTCGGCAACGACAACCGCGCAGCCGCGAAGAAGGCGGACGTGATCTTTTTGTGCGTGAAGCCGCAGACCGTCGGGCAGGTGGTGGATGAAATCAAAAGCGAGCTGAACGAGAAAAAACTTTTGATTTCAATTGCAGCGTCCGTGCCGACCGACTACATCGAGCGGCGGCTCGGCAAGAAAGTCCCCGTGATCCGCGCGATGCCGAATACGCCGTCAATGGTCGGCGCGGGCATGACCGCAATCGCGAAGGGGAAATTCGCGACGGACAAGGACCTCGATACGGCGCGGAGATTTTTCGACGCGGTCGGCAGGACCGTGGTCGCGGACGAGAAAAACATGGACGCTATCACCGGGTTGTCCGCGAGCGGGCCGGCGTTCATCTACATCATTCTCGAATCACTGGCGGAGGGCGGCGTAAAGGCGGGGCTTTCGCGCGAACTCGCCACGTTGCTGGCCGCGCAAACGGCGCTCGGCGCCGCAAAGGTTGCGCTCGAAACGGGGCATCATCCCGCGCTGCTTAAAGACGCGGTGACGACGCCGGCCGGATGCACGATCGACGGCATCCTCGAACTCGAAGAGGGCGGCTTGCGCGTCACACTGATCAAGGCGGTGGTGAAAGCTGCGCAGCGCGCCAAGGAATTGCTCGTCACGGACGAAAGTCACTAAAAATTCCCCGCAGGAGTGCCAACATGAAAGCGATTCGCGTGGCGCAGTATGGCGACCCGAGCGTTTTGCAGCTTCAGGATGTGCCGCAGCCGAAACCGGCGGCGGGCGAGGCGCTGATTCGCGTGCACACGGTCGGCGTGAACTTCGCCGATGTGTACATGAGGAACGGCGCAGCGCGCATGCCAGTGCCGTTTCCGTTCACGCCGGGCATCGAGGGATCGGGAACGGTCGAATCGATTGGCGACGGCGTAAGCGAAGTGAAGCCGGGCGACCGAGTCGCGTACGCGACGACGAGCCTAGGCTCGTACGCGGAATATCACGCGGTGAAGGCCGCGCACCTTTCGCCACTGCCAAAAGACATCAGCTTCGAAGACGGTGCGGCCGCGATCCTTCAGGGACTGACCGCGCACTATCTGCTGTTCGAGTTTTATCCAATCAAGCGCGGCTCGACGGTGCTGGTGCATGCAGCCGCCGGGGGCATGGGGCTGATTCTGGTTCAATGGCTGAAGCACCTGGGAGCGATCGCGATCGGGACGGTTTCAACCGAGGAGAAAGCGAAAATCGCGCGGGAGGCGGGCGCGGACCACGTGATCCTCTACACGCAGCAGGATTTCGCTGAGGAAGCGAAAAAACTGACGGGCGGCAAGGGCGTCGATTACGTCATCGACGGCGTGGGCAAGACGACGTTCACGAAAAATCTCGACGCCGTGCGCAACCGCGGCTGGGCGACGGTGTTCGGCATGGCGAGCGGCCCCGCCGAGCCTGTGGTGCCAAATGCGCTGATGACGAAATCCATCACGATCTCCGGCGGCGCACTCTTCAACTACATGGTGACGCGCGACGAGCTTCTCGGCCGAGCGAACGACGTCTTCACAGGCTTGCGCGAGGGCTGGCTCAAGCTGCGCATCGATCACGCGTTTCCACTCACGCAAGCAGCCGAAGCGCATCGGCTGCTCGAGGGACGCCAGACGACCGGCAAGCTCATTCTGAAAACTGGCAACTAACTGCCCATTCAAATTAAGGGATTGGGACCTCCTCGGTGAAACAGCTAAGAGGAGAAGCTGCGAAGGGCGGTCTGTTCGTCGGGGAAATCGGCGAAGACGGTGTGCAAATTCGTGATCCGGATAACTTCCTGCGCGCGGGGGTTGAGATCGACCATTTTCAGCTCCGCATCGTGCGTGCCAGCCGAACACAAAGCGCGCACGAGTTGACCGACGCCTGAACTATCCAGATAGGAAACGTCCTTGAGGTTGAGCAGGACTTTTTTCTTGCCATCGCGGAAAAGATCGAGGATCAGATCGTGAAGCGCTTCGCCTTCAATCATGGTGAAGCGGCCTCGAATCTCGACCACCGTAACGTCGCCTAACTGTCGGGTACTGGCGCTGAAGCCCAAAACGATATTTCTCCCCTTTTATTCTAGCCCACGGACATTGCAATCAGAAACCCGGTCTCACCATTCGCTCACACGAATTCACCAAACTGCAGGAACCGGATGGGCCATTCTCGGGGCGGGGTGGGCGGGAATGGTGCGTTTCGGACTTCGAGCGACCAGGGAGCCCGTTCAGTCCTTCACGAGGAGCACATTGACAGCCTTGACGATCACTTCGACCTTGTCACCTTTGCGGATTCCAAGCTCCTTCAGGGATTCGAGGGTCATGACGGAGCCCATGCTGGATGAGGCTGGGATGGTGAGCTTGACCAGGCACATGACACTGCCCTTCTTGATGTCGGTGACTTTGCCGGTGATGCGGTTGCGCGCTCCTACTTTCATTTCGTTTGCTCTCCTCAAAAATGTGAGCCCAGATTTGCGGCTGGCAACCAACACAGCGAGGTTACTACGGTTCGACTGGAAAGTCGCGGCTCTTTCAATTGCTATCGCGGCGTGGAAATCCGGCCGGTGGTCTGGATTTCCACGTCGACCGCATTGCTGACGTGGAGCATGAAGGTGCTGGGATCCTTCAGGCCCCACTTCACGAATGGAATCGAGAATTTCGCGGTGGCCTGAAGCTGGCCGGGAGCGGCAGGCGCCGCGGAGATCGCGAGAGTCATATCGTGATCCTGCCCGTGCAGACGGAAAACGCCGGAAACTTCCGCTTGCGACGCTCCCTGCCCTGCCAATACCTCTTTCAAAGAGCCCTTCACCTGACTGGGCGTGAAAACCACTTCAGGAAATTTGGCGCTCTCAAGAACTTCCGCGTGCATTTTTTTGTCGCGCGAACCGTTGTCGGTGTTTCCGGAAGTCGCGTCAACGACGACGGACCCTGTGGCCTTGCCGGTCGCCGAATCAAAATGAATTTCGCCGCTCTTGAGTTTGAACGCACCGTGAACGGTGTGGAGCGTGGCGCCGAGCGTGATCTCGATTTTCGTGGCAGCGGGATCGAGAGTTACGACGGTCTCCTGCGCACGCAGCGGCGAAGCGACCGCGAAGGCACAAATAAGAGCCGCGAAGACGGCGCCGTGACGCAAGGCGGCGCGGATCAAGCCCATAGCACCCGCCAGCCGAGGCTCGCTAATCCGGCGATGTTGAGCGCGCTCGGCGCGGCCTCGCCTGTGTGGATCGAGATCATTTTGGAAAACATTGCAGGACACGCGGCGAAAAGCCTCAGCACCTTGCGGCGAAGTGCGGCGCTGGCGTTCATCGCCAGCAGGAGGCGCGTCATGCGGATGGCCGGGTCGGTGATCCGCCGGTGAGCGGACTCGTATTGCGCGAGATCACCGCGAGCGAGCGCGTCCGCCAAATGCAAAGCCTGCGGGAAGGCGAGGCTCAAACCCTGGCCAGCGATGCCGTCCACCGTGCATGAGGCATCGCCGACGAGCGCGATATTCCGGCGGACCACGGCTCGCGCGCGGCCGAGCGAAGTGACGGCTCCAGCCTCGGTCGACGCGGAGTGTGCGTCGCGCAGATGTTTTGCGACGTCCGGAAAGAGCTCGAGTGCGCGATCGAGCCGCAGGCGGGCATCGCTCGAAAAAAGCGAAACGCAAATCTCGCCAGCGCCGATCGGAGTGGCGATCATCTGGGCTCTTTCGCCCCAGTGGACTTCGACGCAATCGGTCCAGGGTGCGACAGCATAGTGCCTGCGAAATCCAAAACGGTGGCGATAGCGGCGCAGTGGCCCAAGTCCTGTGAAATCGCGGACGATTGAACTCTGCCCGTCCGCGCCGACGAGCCATTCGCACGGCAGGAAATCACCGTTCACGGAGACGCCGTGAAAATCGCAGCGCGAGACCCTGGCGCCCCATAGAAATGAGACGCCCACTTCGGACGCGCGGTCGATCAGCAGCCGGTGAAGCATTGTGCGGCGCAGACCGAAGGCCCGGCGGGCCGACATCATTGCGGAGGCGGAGGATTCTTCGTCGGAGAAGCGAAAACCGGAGAGCGGAAAGCCGAGACTGGAATTGAGTTCGATGCCGAGACTGCGGAGGGCCGCGACGCCCTCCGGCAGAAGACCTTCACCGCAGGGCTTGTCGATGGGCGGCTGTCGGAAGTCGATGACCGTAACGCGGAAGCCTTTCAGGCTCGCGGCAATCGCGGTCGCGATTCCCGCGGGACCTCCGCCGACCACCAGGACATCCGCTCGCAATATTGCGTCTCCCTGTTCGCGTTACCATCGCAGCAGCACCAGTTCCGCGCAAAAGCCCGGGCCCATCGCGGCAAGAATGCTCAGCGTACCCGGCGCCGGACGGTGATTTTTGTACACATCTTCCAAAACGAGAAGGACTGATGTGGAGGAGAGATTGCCCACCTTACGCAGGCAATTCCACGATGCTTCGAGATCCTTTTCCGTGATGCCAAGTGCGGTGGCGGTTGCTTCAAGGACCTTCGGGCCACCCGTGTGCATCACCCAACTTTTGACGTCGCTTCGGCTGAGTCCCTGTTCGCCGAGGAAGGTATCGACATCCTCACCTAAATGCCGCAACACAGTGTCCGGCACTTCCGGTGACAATACGATGCGGAAGCCTTTTTCGGAGATGTCCCAGCCCATCACTCTTTCAGTATTGGGATAGAGGATCGACTTCGTGGCGAGGATTTCGGGGCCGTTGGATTCCACTTCCGAGCCTACGACGACCGTCGCAGCCGAGCCATCGCCGAAAAGCAGCGCGGAGATCAAATGGGCCATCGAAAGATCGTCGCGCTGAAGGGTGAGCGAACACAACTCGATCGAGAGGAGAGCGGCCGCTTGATCGGGATAGGCGCGGACATAATCCGCGGCGCGTGAAATTCCCGCGGCGCCAGCGACGCAGCCAAGGCCGAAGATCGGGATGCGCTTGATATTAGGCGACAGGCCCATGCGATTGACGAGCCGCGCGTCGAGCGACGGTGCCGCGATACCGGTGACGGACGTCACAAAAATTGCGCTGAGGTCGCGCGGTTCGATTCCGGCGCCGACGAGCGCGCGGCACAAAGCCTTCTCGCCGATGTCGAGACCCACCTCGATCCAGGCGTCGTTCGCCTGGCCCCATGTTTTCATGTTCTCGTAGAAATCGATGGGGCGCGCCGTGTAGCGGCCGTCCACCTTCATGCTATCGTCGAGGCGATCGAGAATATCCGGATTGGGCAGACGGTGCCGCCAGTCGTTCTTGAGCGCGGCGACAAGAACGTCCTGCTGGTAATAATGTTTCGGAAAAGCACTTCCCACGCCAGCAATCTTCATCAGCGAAGCCCCCTTGGGCGCCCGTTCGTGCAGCAGCCGTTTTTTGAATACACGTGCAGGCAGTTCACATCCCAATCTTTTTCATTTGGCCTGAGTTTGAAACCCGCAATTTGCTCAAACGAGCCGGCGCGCATCTTGACGAACCCGCCGACGGAAGCACCCCCCGGCCGCGACCTCGCAATCCTCGGACAGGAGGCTGCGCGATCGGAAATCAAACTCAGATTGAGGGTGATGCGTCCTCCGTTAACGGTACGCGAGACAGGCCGCCACAAGGTTCCGGCCGGAGCGGGCAGTATCCATGCCCAAATGGACCGCGCATAGTGTTAACGAGTATCGATCCAGAGTCAAACAGAATGGTGAGGCGGACTCCCGACGACCTGACAGAAGGAAGGGCCCCGGGTCTGTGGGGTCAGACCCGGGGCTGGGGGTTGAGAGGGACTATGGGCCGGTAAACTTGTAAAATCTCCGGGGCCGTCGGGGAGCGCGCTGGGCGCCCGCTCGACCGGCGGCGTTAGTAGTTAAGGCGCCGCAGAATCATGGTCGCCCTGAAAACCATTTGCATGCCAAGAACGATTAGCGTGTCGCGCACGGCGGATACTTTTTCCCGCATCGTCATTTCCTCAAATACTCACCGGGGCCTAATTCAGAACGTGAACTGGCACATCATGCTCAACCGCAAGCACCATGGATTTGAAAATGTCGACGTCCCAGCTATCGGCTATACGAAGACGGACGACTTCGTGCGTTTCGGACAGCAAGCGCCCGCGCAAAGGAACGCGGAGATTCCCTGTCGCAACTCTTAGAATGACCGGCTGCCCCATCCAGATTGCGTATCCACCTTCCATCGTCGTGTCCTCCTCAGGGTCACTGCTTCGGACAACTGGATTCTCGGGCAGGGGGACGAACTGGCCTATGGTACAGGGGGCCAAACCGGGTAGTAGCGAAGTACTAGAACATTCGATTGCGGGCGCCATCGAGCAAATGCCCATTTCTGATATCGTAGCTATTGGACGAATAATGCGGCACGCGCTCGGGGCACGGCCAGGAACCTGACCCAATGATCGAACTCGCAAAACACATTCTGGAGTGGCTCTACAACGTTCGAGGCCTGATCGAATGGGGCGGAACGGTGATGGTATGCGTGGTCGTATTTGTCGAAACGGGCATGTTCGTCGGTTTCTTTCTTCCGGGCGATTCCCTGCTGGTCACGGCTGGCGTGTTCGCCGGTGCGGGACACCTGAAACTGTGGTCGCTGTTGTCGCTGGTGACGCTCTGCGCGATCGCGGGAGACCAGCTGGGCTACCTGATCGGCTGGAGGGCCGGCGCGAGCCTGTACCGGCGCGAAGATTCGCGGTTCTTCAAGAAGCGCTACTTACGGCGTGCGCACGAGTTCTACGAAAAATACGGCGGAAAGACGATCATCCTGGCGAGATTTGTCCCCATTGTGCGGACGTTCTGCCCACCCGTGGCGGGCGCTGCGAAGATGACGTATCGGCACTACCTGGCGTGCGACATCCTCGGCGGAATCCTGTGGGTATGGAGCACCGTACTGCTGGGGTACACGCTCGGACGGACCGTGCCGAACGTGGACAAGAAAATTCACTACATCATTGCAGCGGTGATCGTCGCGTCATTCATTCCAGCTATTTACTCGGCGTGGAGGGCGCGGCGTTTGAGGGCCAAGCTGTCCCTAAAGTCGATTGCGCCCGAAGAAGAGTAGCTCGGTCGAGTAGGACACGACCTCAGTTAATATTCCTTGGTCCAACAAATCTGCGTCGGCAGCAAGTTAATCAAAACGCTGTGAGTCGCCTGAAAGAGTTCTGCGCCAGCTACGAAGTGGTAATATCTCGACATTAGGCCGTAGGCCCCAAGCTTCCATCCGATGAGGCGCCATGGAGTTCTTCATTTTCGTGCTCGCGGTGTGGCTCACGGCCGAGTGGCTACTCCGGCGCCACTACCAGCAGAAAAACGACAAACGCTTTTCCAACATCGTTGACGCCCTGAATCGCGCTGAGCGCGAATTCAACGAACTGAAGAAGCTCGCGGCGCGCGTGACGGAGCTGGAAAAACGTCCCGCAGCGCCCGATGCCGGAGCTCAGCACGCCGCACCAGTTGTTGCACCTTCTGCAGTCCGAGTGTCAGAACCGACTACGGCCACATTGGTTCATCCACCGGCGCCGGCAGCTCCTCCGGAGACGCCGCGAGTTGCAGCGCCACCGATTCCATCAGCGAGTCTGGTCAAGCCGGCGGCACCGCCCGCGACTCCGCCGCCACCAGCGCCGCCGGCTCAAGTTGCGCCGCCCTCCGCGCCAAAACCGCCCGCGCCGGTACAACCGCGCGTCGAACCCGTGATTCCGCGGCCCGCATCGCCGCTGCGCCCGACGACAACCGCACCTTCGGCGGGGCCCGTGCATGCCGCAGCACGCCCAGCCCACGCGTCGGTACACGTGCAACTCAAGAGCTCCGAACTCGAGGAAAAGCTCGGCACGAACTGGCTCAACAAAATCGGGATCGTTGCTCTGGTGATCGGGATCGCGCTCTTCCTGGCATACAAGTTTCCGACGCTCAGCAACCCCGAAAAAGTGGGGCTTGGATACTTCGTCAGCTTCGCGATTCTGGGCCTCGGCGTGTATCTGGAGCGCAAGGATTTGTACCGCGTCTTTGCGCGCGCGCTGATCGGCGGCGGATGGGCGCTCGTCTTTTTCACAACGTACGCGATGCACTTCGTGAAGTACACGCAGGTGATCGACACCGAATGGGTGGACTTGGTGCTGCTATTCGCCGTCGCGTGGATGATGGTGGCGCACACGCTGCGCTACAACTCGCAGGTCGTGACCGGGCTGGCGTTTCTGCTCGGATTTACTACCGTGGCGATCAGCCAGAACACTGTCTATTGCCTAGGCGCGGGCGCGATTCTCGCGATCGGGCTCGTGGCGATAGTTCACCGGCGAAGCTGGTTCGAGCTCGAAGTTTTCGGCCTGATCGCGTCGTATCTGAACCACTACATTTGGCTGCGCACGGTGATTGAGCCGATGGGCGGCCACAAGCACATGTTCCCGGAGTTCCTGCCGAGCGCGTTGCTGCTATGCCTCTATTGGGCGATTTACCGATGGTCGTACCTTGCGCGGCGCATCCAGCGGGACACGCAGGAACACGTCTCGACGCTGGCGGCGCTGCTGAACACGTGCGCGCTGCTGGTTCTTTTCAAGTATCAATCGGTGAGGCCGGAACTGGCTTTTTACGTGCTGCTCGCGCTCGGCGCGGTGGAATTGACGCTCGGCCAACTGCCGGTGGCGCGTCGGCGGCGAACCGTAGTCGTGATCCTCTCGACGATCGGCACCGTTCTTCTCGTCGCTGCGATTCCGTTCAAATATTCCGGCATGGACATGGCGATCATCTGGCTGGCCGAGGCGCAAGCGTTGTTTCTCGCCGGCGTGTTCACGCGCGAGACGCTCTTTCGCAGGTTCGGCTTGCTGGCCGCGCTGCTCACCGCGGGCGACATGCTCCTGAAGAATGCGGAGCCTATTCTCGAAACTCGCCTCGACGTTTACAACCTGCTGCAAACTCCCGAGTACCAGCTTGCGATGACTTTCGGGTTCGCGGCTTTGCTGTTCTACGTAAACGCACATTGGATCCCGCGGCGATGGAAAGGCCTGATCCAAGCTGGATTCGAAGAGACGTGCTTCCGCGGGCTCTCGTATCTCGCGGGGCTGATGATGTTCGTGAGCCTGTGGCTGGCGTTCCCGAACGCGTGGACAGCGGTGGCGTGGGCGGCAGCCGCGCTGGTTGTGACGCTGCTGGGACGCCAATTGGACTTGGAGGACTTGTCGCACCAGGCGCACCCCTTGGCGCTGGCTAGTTTCATGTACGCAATTGGCGTGAATCGATTCGCTGCCGCGCCTTACCTGAGTACCGGCATGTCACTGCGGCTCGTGACGCTCTCGCTGGTGATCGCGCTCTTCTATCTCTGTGCGCGATGGGCGGGACCGGCGCTCGCGAGTTACAAGCGGGAAATCTCGGAGATTTACACGACGGCAGCCGCCATCCTGGTGCTCGTCGTGACCTGTTACGAATGCCATTGGGCGTGGATGGGCGTCACGTGGGGCGCGTTCGCTCTCGTTCTGGCGGTGCTCGGCGTGTATTTCGAGCGGCGCGACCTGAGCTACCAGGCGCACGCAATAGTGCTCGCCGGGTTTGCCCGCACGCTCGTCGTCAATATCGACGCGACGCAGGAGTATCACCACTTCACGCTGCGTTTCATCACGTTCACGCTTATGGCGGCGCTGCTCTACCTCTGCGCGTATTTCAGCGGGCCGCGCGAGACGCAGGCGGCGCGCGTATTCTCCGCGATTCACACGTGGGCCGGCACAGCGCTTGTGGCCGTGCTCGCGTACCAGGAGCTTTCGTCTTCGTGGATCGCCGTCACGTGGGCGCTCTTCGCGCTGCTGCTACTTATAGCGGGCAGCCGGCTGAAGCGGATGGATCTGCACTTTCAGGCCTATCTGCTTTCATTCGGCGCCGTGATTCAGGTGGTGATGGTGAATCTGTACGCCACGGAGCCTTTCCATTTGTACCCGCGGCTGAGTTTGCGCCTCGTCACGATTGTGCTGACGGCAGCTATCCTCTACGTCTCGTCGCGGTGGGCGGCCAAGGCGGAATTCGACGCGGCACCAAATGTGGGAGCGGCATACACGTGGGCAGGGTCGCTGCTGGTCTGGCTGCTGCTGTTGTACGAACTGCATTCGATGAATGTGGCGCTGGGCTGGGCGATTTTCGGGCTTGCGCTGTTCGAGATCGGCTTCGTGCGGAAGTCGGTGAACTGGAGGGCGCAGGGCTACATTGCGTTTGCGTCGGCGTTCGTGCGCATATTCGCCGTAAACATCAACGCGTCGCACCACGAACTGCTGGTCACGACCCTGCCGCTGGCGGTCGTTTTCTACTACGCATATTGGCGGCTGCAAGACGAGGGCCACGACTTTCTGACGGAAGACCGGCAGGTGCTGGCCGGTCCGGTGATGGGATATCTCGGCACGACCACCTGCGCGACGGTTCTCTATTATTGTCTCGACGCTGGCTGGGTCGCGGCGGGATGGGCTGGCTTGGCGCTGGTGCTGATCGCCGTGGCGTGGACTGCGCGGCAGGACGTCTTTCTACATCACAGTTTGCTGCTGGCGGGCTCGGTCCTTTTCCGCACGACCTTTTTCGATCTGATGGAAAGCAACACTGCGGGCAGCCCGTGGTACTTAAACCGCTCGGGACACGTGATTGCGGCGGCGGCGCTGCTTTTTGCCGCGCAGGCCTTTGCTTTCCCGTTGCGCTCTAGATTCGCGGCGGAGAATGGGACTCGCCGGGTGACCGAGCCGTGGACGCTGATTTTCCAGAGGCCCGAGCAGTTCTTCTTTTTCATCCCGCTGGCGCTGATCACAATGCTGATCGCCAAAGATGTCTCGCAAGGCCGCGTGACGATGGCATGGGGCATCGAGGCAGTGGCTGTATTCCTTTTCGCGCTGATCGTGGGTGAGCGGAGCTTCCGCCTGACAGGGCTTGGGCTGTTGCTGCTGTGCGTCGGAAAAATTCTGGTCCTCGACGTGTGGCGCCAGGATAAGTCGGACCGCTTCGTGACGTTCATCATTCTGGGAATTGCACTGCTGCTGGTTTCTTTCCTCTATACGCGCTACAGCGAGGCCATCAAGCGATATCTGTGAGAAAGCGTGCTGGTTTGCGCGGCGACGCGGCCTGAAATACAAAACGGGGAGCCTGGCAGCCCCCCGTTTTGTTGATTTGCATCGCCGCGACGAAGCCGAAGGCATCGCCGACGGTTCGCACCGCAAAAGCGGTGTGCTAATCGGTGTTAAGAATCTATGCCCGGTGGAGTCATGTCCCCTCCGCGCGATAGCTCTTACAAGGGCACTCATACGCCCGTGGAGGGCGCGGTGCAAGTGAAAAATACCCAAGCGGAAGATACGCGGGTGCGCCTCCAGCCGTGCGCGCGCCCGGCTATATATTAGAACTGGCGGAGAAAGCTGCCCGTCGCTACGAGTGTCGACCCCGAGCTGAATAGGAGCGCCGTATTGTCGTCAATCAGGTAGTAAATGAGTTTGTAAGTCGCAGCCGGATTCGAGACCGCGACGGTCGCTGTACCGCGGCCGGTCGTCGGTGTACCAATTGAGGTGCCCGTGGCGCTGATCGGATCCGTCGGAAAGACTTCGCTGAAATTGTTGATGTCGAGATTGCCGGTGAGCGTGGTCAGGCTGATCGGGACCTCGCCTTCGATGTCCGGCTGAAACAACGCCGAATTCGCAGTACCGTGAAAGACTCCCTGGCCCGTCAGGCCGAGCGCAAAGCTCCCGCCCAACAGCGAAAGCGAAGTGGAGCAGGCCGGCGCACCTTGCACGCACTGCGTGTAGGCGGTGCCGGTGGAGACGGCCGAGGAATCAAGTTCGAGCATCAGCGCAGTTCCCTGCACGGTTTGATAAACGGCGAATTCGGCGATGTCGGTACTCGCACACGTTCCCGTGCCGACGAATAGTTTGAGGTCGATTCGTCCCGTGGCCGGATCAGGCGCCGAATACGAACATGAGCCGAGCGCCGGACCGCTGTTGTACGTACCCTCGCTGTTGGCATCGAGGGTTCCGCTCGTGATCGTGCCGCTACCGTTTGGAACGAAGACGCCGCCTGCGGCGTAGGCCCCAATCACGGCGGCTCCGCCGCCGGATGGAGTTACGCTCGTGTTTCCGCCGGCGGTGAAGACGTAGGTGCCGCTCGCAAGCCCAGGAGCAGCTGCTGCGCCGAACATGTCCCCGGCGACACGGGCGGTGCCGTCAATCTCGACGAGGTGCAACTGGATCACTTGGCTGGAATTCGCGGGGCTGGTGACGGCGTAAAACGCGAACGTGCGGCCTACGCCTGAGGCGCAGGGACTACCTTGGCCGATGGTTGTACTCTCGAGAGTGATCGTGCCGCGGCCGGTCCCTGGAAACACTGGGTCGAACTGATAGCAACCGTGAAGGGTTGTGTCGGACGTAGTGACCTTACCGCTGGAAATTCCATTGTCGTTCACGTCCAGAATCGAGTTTGTCTCCGGAATCCCGCCGGCACTGTCGGCATGGAATTCGCCGGCCATCGCCAGCGGGTTAAAGGCCGCGTCAAGGCCCAGGACGCTGAATACGTACGGGCCGGAAATCACAGTGGTTGAATTCGAGATGGCGCCAAGACTCTGCTGGTCGATCGTGCCGCCGCCAGTGGCTTCGGTATCGCCGCGGATCAACTCGGCGTGCTGGTTCGTAGTCAGCGCGAAGTACCAAGTCGACTGCACGCCGCCGGCCGTGATCTTAGCCAGCCCTCGGCCGTCTGGCCCCACCGTATAAGTGCTCGTGTTGCTGATGGGCACTTCAGTTGAGACTCCCGTGCGGAAACTATCAATGTCTTCGACCCCACCCGTAATGTGGCCATTCCCATCGGCCGCAAAGCTGCCCGCCACCGCGAGGAAACCGGCCGAATCGTTGCCCGTGAAGGAAAAGGCGTACGGGCCGCTCAGAGTCGCGTCGGAATAAACAATCGTGACTGTGGATGTGGCAGTGACGGTCGAAGAACCCGGCGGCGTCACGGAAGCAGTAACCGTGACGATCGCGCCCGGGGGTGGATACAGCGGCGCGGTATAAAGTCCCGTCTGATCGATCGAGCCGATGTTGCCGCCGTTCGTCGACGAGACGCTCCACGTGGCGGTTGTCGGCAAAGAGTTCAGCGTCGCGGCAAACTGTTCGTTGCCGCCTGCCGGAACGGTGGGGGAAATCGGAGTCAGCGCGATACCCTGCCCGGACCCTACCGTCACGATCGCGTTGTTGGACGTGATGGTGCCGGTCGAAGAACTGGAGGACGTGGTGGACTGCTGGGCCACGGCGGTGATGATGACTTGGCCTACCTGCGTCCCCTGACCGCTCGAGGTCGTCGGCACATTCGCGGGCGCCGTGTATATACCTACCAACTCATCGGTCGGGGAGGCCTGAATCGTGCCTACCGTTGAGCTACCGCCCGCGATGCCATTCACCTCCCACGTCAAAGTCGTAGTCGTTGAGATGGAAGAATCGGTGAGGGTTACGGTAGCCGTGAAATCGGCCTGAGTGTTGAGTGGAACTGTAATCCCCGTCGGCGTGATGGAAATGGATTTGACGTCGGCGGTGCCGCCGGCGCCACCGCCGCCCCCGCAAGCCGGCAAGCTGACAATCGCTGCCAGCGCCAAAAGCGAGATCGCTGAAACCTTGGTTCGGACGAGAGGATTTCCATTGCTTGGAATGCTGCCAGTCTGTGACTCGCGATTCTCGGTCATTTTCATCCTGATATTGCGCTCCGCACTGGCATCCACAAGCTGATCCTCTCCAATACGTTAGCGAGCAATTATGTTATTGCTGCTGGGGACAAGAAAGTTCCATTTTCCCCCGGGGCTTTGTCCGCAGACCCTCGTCGGCTCACCTGTGGCGCTCCCACGGGAGAAAGATCGCACGCACCGCTAGCGAACTCTGAATGCCTTCGAGGGACGTACGACTCACCCACCCCACACATACAATAAGACAGTTTAACTGGATGTGCAAAAAGGAGATTTGGTTGTCGGGGCCGGGGCCGGAGCTATTTGAGGAAAAGGCCTTCGCGAACCTGATCGCGGCCGACGAAAGTCTTCGAAGAACGGAACTGCGCGAACAGGTCCAGAATCTCGCGATTCTGGTAGATGTGCGAATGGACGGCGATCGTCGGCGCGCTGAGAAGCTCGAGCGTCTGGCTATCGACGACGCGGTATCGGTGGAATCGGTCGGGCGTGCGGCTGTGAAACAGGCCCAGCACGGCGCCGCCGGGATGAAGCATCGTGGAAAGCCGCTCCATGATGTGCGGCGCCACCTGTGGATCGAAATAATCGAGGAGATCCCACAACAGAATGCCGTGAAAACTTTTGTCCGGATATTGCAGCGCGTTCTCGAGGAATTTCTCGGCCAGCATCAGAGGAGACATCTTGCCGCTGTCGTCACCGACGGGGGCAGTGCGCAGGCGCTCCTCTTCCGAGGTGAGAAAATCCTTCCAAGTCCTGAGCAAGTCCTCGGTGGAAACGCGGTAGCCCTTGTCCACGAAGAAGCTGACGGTCGATTGCCAGACGGGGCCGAGATCGAGGATCCTTCCATGGGGCGTATCGCTGAGAAGCCACAGGAACTCTTTCAAGCCATTTGAAATGCGGACGTTTGCAGCGGGAACAGCGGACAGGCTAGGACTCGGTTTTGATGGTGCGGCGCCTGTAGCCACGGCGGCTGCGCCGGGGCGTGTCTTGGCCATCCAGTTCATGGTTCGAGTCTACTCGCCTTTCACGCTGGCAGTAACGACAGGAAGTTCCTCGGAATCGCGCGCGGGGCTGACCGCCGCGGGTTCCGGCGAACTGCGCACAGGAACCGTTTCCACCTTGCCGCGAAGCCGCGCGCCATCGTCGATGGCGATGCGCGGACTCAGCACGCTTCCCACCACGCGGCTCGACGAACCAAGGCGCGTGCTCTCTCCTGCTTTCAAATTCCCTTGAACGGACCCATCGACCACGATTTCGCGGGCATCGATTTCGGCCTGCACGCGGCCGTTGGGACCGACCGTCACACGAGAATTGGCCAAGCGAATTTTTCCCTGCACTTCGCCGTCGATGTAGAGATCGGAACTCCCGGAGCAGTCGCCATGAATCTTCAGTCCGGACGTGATCCTCGACGCGGTCCCGCTAACCGGCGAGCTAACGTCGGACGCGGGCCTCGCGGCGATGGAAGCTGCCTGCGGCGGCGCACTCGTCGCCGGAACCTGCGAAACGCTCTGTGATTTGATCGAAGTCGGTGCGGTCACGCCAGATGATTGCGGAGACGGCTTGGCCTCATCAGGTTTACGCCACATGAGATCCTCCCTCAAATAACGGCGGGACGCTGCGCTGGGTGGCACGCATCCTACTCGGTGGTCGGACTATAGTACACAGGCAACTGGCTGTAAACCCAGCAGTGTACCGGGACGTTACAGAACAGCAACTCCCTTAGCGCCGGATCGGCGGAGGCGGAATCGGACGTCTGCACGTCGTTGTGCCGGCTCTCCCACATGGCCACAACCATACCAATGGACTCGTGGAGGAAGATCTTCAGACCGGTGCGGGTGCGCCACCAATTCCGGGGATCGTACTCGGAATCGGCTGCGGCGATCACGCGCAGCACCGTGCCGGACGGAAATGTGCGCTCCGCAAGATACCGTGAGCGGCGCGTGTGGTAGTTCGACGTAACCAGGAGAATGCGCTTCCATCCGCGCGACGAAATGAGCTGGCCGATCGCGATCGCCTCGTCACGCGTGTCTTCGGCGTAGTGGGGAAAGCGAACCACGGCGCTTTGCGGGACGCCGCGCTCGACGAGGTCGTGCTCTTCCAATTCGGAAATGCCAGCGTAAGGACGCAGATACCTGCCACTCGCAATGATCCGAGGCGCCCAGCCGGCCTTGAAAAGCTCGGCGGCGCGCGCGGCGCGGTCCCCAGCGTAGTTGTCGTCGCCGAGGATCACGATGGCGTCCGCGGGCACGGGAGACTCATCGACGATCCAGACGCTGCCAGCCAGCCGAAGCAGCGGGTGGCGCACGAGATAGACAAGGAAGAGCAAGCAGAGAAAAAGCACGAGAAACAGAAGACGAAAGAAAATTCCGCCGCGCTGCCGCTCTCGTGGCTGCAAGTAGCGCCCGGCGCGAAACATTACTTTCCGGGGTCCATTTGGCGCAAGCGTTCGGCCGCCTGCTCGGGAAGAGTGCCGTTGAAATACACTTCCTTGATGCTGTAAGACTTGCTGCCTGTTTCGACGATGGGCAAAATCTCGATGTGCCAGTGGTAGTCGCCGGCGATCGTCGCCCAGTAATCGCTCAATTCGCCCTTGGTCTGGAGAGTGTTCGGCGCGGTGTGCACAACCATGTGATAGCTGCTTGTCACCTGCAAGAGGCGGCGCAGGGTGCGGCCCAGCAGGTTCGCCAGATTGCGGCGGATTTCTCCGGGCGAAAGGGTTTCAAACTGGTGATTGTGCGTCCGGGGGATCAGCCAGGTTTCAAACGGCACGCGCGAAGCATACGGGCAAATCGCATAGTAATCGCCGACGCTCTCGATGATCCGCTTCTTCTGGCGGATTTCCTGATGCAGGATGTCGCAGAATACGCAGCGCTCGCGGTCGCGGTACCATTCGCGGGCCGAGCGCAGCTCGTATGAAATGCGGCGCGGCACGAAGGTGGTCGCGGCCAATTGTGAATGAGAGTGCGGCCATTCCTCTCCCGCCTGCGGACCCTGGTTCTTGAACACGGCCACGTACTTGAAGCGGGCGTCGCGCTTCAGGTCGTTGATCCGCGCCGCGTAAGCTTCGAGAACACGTTCGATTTCCTCATCCGACAGTTGCGTGAGCGTGCGCGAGTGGCTCGGCGTTTCGACGATGATCTCGTGCGCGCCGATGGTCGCCATGCGGTCGAAAATTCCGTCGGCGCTGCGGGCGGGTTCGCCCTCGATGCGATAGAGCGGGCGAAAGTGCGGATACACGCGTACCTGCCATGGTCCGCTCGGAGGCAGTTGGAGCAGAACCTGGGCTCCTCTGTCGTTTCCCGGGCAGAGCGGGCAGGGGCCCTCTCGCTCCTTTTCGCGTTCTGGATGGCCGGTGACTACCCAACTGCGAGTGATCGGGTCCTTGCGTAGTTCCATTACGTCCCTGTGTGAAAAATGAGGAGGTCATCTTATAACGAAGTGCGGCCCGGCGACAAAACTACTGCGTCGGGAGAAGCCTGCGAAGACACGGTTGATCCGCGAAATCGGCTCCGTTGTAGTTTACACTCCGGTCCACGACAGGCACCGGAGCCGGTTGCGGGCAGCGAAGGAAAGGAGATTTTGTTGGGCGCGTCAACCACGGGCAATTCCAAAATTGCGAACGGCGGCATGAAGAACGGCGCCGTCCGCAAGATGACCGTGGTGCCAATGATCGCCGCAACTTACTTCATGGTGGCCGGCGGGCCATACGGCCTCGAAGACATCGTGCAAAAGACGGGCTATCGGGCGACCTTACTGATCTTGTTGGTAACGCCGCTCCTGTGGAGCCTGCCGACAGCCATGATGGTCAGCGAGCTGGCCACGGCCATTCCCGAGGAGGGCGGATTCTATATCTGGGTGCGCCGCGGTATGGGGCGCTTCATGGGATATCAGGAGACGTGGCTGACTCTGGCAGGCAGCGTGTTCGAAATGGCCCTCTACCCTAATTTGTTCGTTGACTATATCGGGCGATTCGCTCCGGCATTGGTGGCCGGATACCGCGGACTGGCCGTTGGCTTCGCGATGATCGCGCTCTGCACAGCATGGAACGTCATCGGAGGGCGCGCCGTGGGAGAGGGATCTGTGTTTCTCAACGTGGCGCTGCTCTTGCCGTTCGCGGCTCTGATCGGATTTGCCCTGTTCCGCGGGCATGCGGGCGCTGGGAGCGGGACTCCCCTGCGGCACGCCGACTTGCTCGGCGGAATTCTGATCGCGATGTGGAATTACATGGGCTGGGACAACCTCTCGACGATTGCGGGCGAGGTGGAGGCGCCGCAGCGCACGTACACGCGAGCAATGTCCGGCGCGGTGGTGCTCGTCATCCTCGGTTATCTGTTGCCGGTCGCTGCGGTGGCGCGAACCGGAATCAACCCAAATGACTGGACGAACGGCGGCTGGGTAGATGTCGGACGGCTCGTGGGCGGCGAAGCGCTCGCCATCACGATCGCGGCCGCCGGAGTGATTGGCGCGATCGGATCGTTCGGCGCGCTGATGATGTCGTTCACCCGGCTGCCCGAAGTCATGGCCGAAGACGGATACCTGCCTAAGATTTTCACGAGGAAGAATTCGCGCACGGGAGCGCCCTGGGTGTCCATCCTGGTGTGCGCGCTCTTCTGGGCGGCATGCTACCCGCTCGGTTTCGAGCGAAGCCTGATCCTCGATGTGCTCCTTACGGGGCTAAGCATCCTCTTGGAGTTCTGGGCGCTCGTGGCGCTGCGCATTCGCGAGCCGAATCTGACGAGGCCCTATCGGGTGCCGGGTGGAACCGTCGGGGCGGTTCTCATCGGGCTGCCGCCCTTCGCGTTGATCGTGGCCGCTCTGGTGCGAAATGGACGCGAGGCGCTTGGCGAAACCAACGAGCTTGTGATCGGTGCGGCGATCGTTGCCGCCGGTGCCGCGCTCTACTTCCTTAGCCGAATCGTGCAGAGGAAGCAGTCGGCATAACGCTCGTCAAGGCGAGGGGCCAACCGAGCCATCAGCGGGAAGAACGTGGCGAGCGGACTGCCGTGATATTCTGGCGCGCAGTGACGGATATCTCCAAAACCGATCGTGTCTTCATGGAAGCAGCGCTCGAAGAAGCTGCCGTTGCCGCGAGCCGGGGAGAAGTTCCGGTAGGCGCGGTGGTGGTTGTAGAGGACCAGATTGTGGCGCGCGCGGGGAATCGCACGATCACGGATTGCGATCCGACGGCGCATGCCGAAATCGTCGCGCTGCGAGCCGCTGCGAAAGAAGTGGGAAATTATCGCCTGCTGGGCGCCACGCTGTACGTCACGATCGAACCGTGCGCGATGTGCGCCGGCGCGATGGTGCAGGCGCGAATCAGCCGGCTGGTCTATGGCGCGGACGATGCGAAGGGCGGCGCGGTGCGGTCGTGCTTCTCGATCTTCGATCACCCGCAGATCAATCACCGTGTCGTGGTGACGCCCGGAGTCCTGGCGGATGACTCCGCCGCACTGCTCAAGGATTTTTTCGCCGCTCGGCGATAGGCGCAACCGCGACTCGCGCTTACGCGCAGGGGCGAATCAAGGGGGGCACCGTTGGCTTCAAGCCGCGAAATTCCCTCGCTGGACGGTCTCAGAGCGGTCTCTATCGGTCTAGTAATCGGCTCGCATTGCATTTCTGGTTTAGCGAGCCGGTTCAACGGATTTCCCAGCATGGAGATCGGCTTGTTGGGTCAGCCTGGAGTGGACGTTTTCTTTGTAATCAGCGGATTCTTGATCACGTACCTGTTGCTAAAGGAATTCGATCGCGCGGGAACGATCAGCCTAAAGCGGTTTTACCTTCGGCGTTTTTTCAGAATTTTCCCGGCTTTTTACGTCTTTTTGGCTGTGGTGGGGCTCCTATGGCGTGGCGGAGTCGTTTCGTTCAACCTGCGCAGCTACGTCACTGCAGCTACTTACACGTACAATTACAGCCGACTCGCTTCCGGCTGGGCGCTCGGGCACTGCTGGTCCCTGAGCCTCGAAGAGCAATTTTACCTGCTGTGGCCGCCATGCCTGGCCCTCCTCGGCAGAAAGAAAAGTTCATATTTGGCGTTCGGCATCATCGCGCTTTCGCCAGTTTCACGGGGCGTCAGTTACTTCGTGGCCCCGGCGTTCCGCGGCTCTGAAGGAATCATGCTGCATACGCGGCTGGACACCATCATGTTCGGCTGCTTGATCGCACTGCTCTGGGAGGACGCGGCCTTCAATCGGTTTTTGGACCGAGTCCTGCGCCCTGGCCTGGTCGCATTTTCTGCGTTTTTCTTCCTTGTCGTTTCGCCGATCGCGGAGGCTCATTTTTGGGCCAAGTACACTTGGCCGGTCGGATACACGCTTCGGGGCGCATGTGTTTCGGCCGTACTCATCTACGCGATCCGAAGTCCGGCTTCGGGCTTGGGCCGGATCTTGAACGGGCGTGCAATACGGCACATTGGAGTGATTTCCTATAGCCTCTATCTCTGACAGCAATTGTTCACCGGGCCCCTCACGTTTTGGTTTCCGCTGAACCTGCTGTTTCTCTTTGCGTGTGCAGAGGCCTCATATTTTCTCGTAGAGCGCCCTGCCCTTCGATTGCGGGACACCATCGAACGCAAACTTCGAATGACCTCAAAACAGAGTGGCTTGGTGACGCAGCGCTCCGAATCTGCCTAATTGAAGGAGTGAGATAACGTCTGAGACGATGAGATTGGAATCGGGGGGCTTGGGGCATCCCGGCCCGCACCCGAAATCCCGGCACCGCAGGGACCACGGTTAAGGTGGCGGAGAGGGTGGGATTCGAACCCACGGTAGAGTTTCCCCTACACTCGCTTTCGAGGCGAGCTCTTTCGACCGCTCAGACACCTCTCCGCGTCCTAGCTTAACAAACAGGTCGGGCACTCACAACGCCAGTACACTGCAGCCGGCGCCGATCTGGCATGTTTCGGGCGAACAGGCTGCCATTTCCGAGAGCACAGACGCCCAACATCGGCAGGGCCGGCCCCACCCGTAGCGTTCCGAAGTTATTGACACCGCAAGATGGTGCGCGTACATTCAGCTTGTAGTTCTTGGGAGGAGACCGTGCGTTCCATCGTCCTCGCTGGAGCCCGTTCTTGTTTGGTCGGAGTTCTTGCCTTCGGTTTACTGAACCTTCCCGTAATGGCCGCGAGCGAAAAACCGCTCGGGATGGTTGTGACGGCGGATCACGCGCATCTCGACAATGCCGCCGCCGCAATCGGCGCGGACGTCTATTCCGGCGACGCTCTCGCGACGGACGCGGGAGGCTCGTTGCGCCTGAAAGTCGGCGCCGGGCAGGTGTATCTGCTCTCTTCGAGCGCCGCGACGCTCGCACCCGCAGCAAACAGAATTCAGGCGAAGCTTGAGCATGGCACCATGGGTTTCTCCACATCCGCGCCGGGTCAACTCGCGATCGAGACCCCGCTGGGCGTGATTCGTGGAGCCGATGGGAAGCCGATTTTTGGGCAGGTGAGCGTGATGAGCCCCACGAGAGTGCGGATCAGTTCCTACGAGGGTACTCTCGCGGTGGAGCGCAACGGCCAGATTAAGACGATCGCCTCGGGTGAAACCTACGATGCGCTGTTGGCGGCCGATCCGCAGACGGGCGGTAATCCACCGCCGGCGGGAACTGGAACTGGTTCGAGCTCGGGCGTCAACTGGTCGCAAGTGGCAGAGATTGCCGCTCCTGCGATCGTTGCCGGGCTGCTTGCGTGCGGGCTGTATCCCGAGAGCGACTCCAGCATGGGTTGTTTCTAGACTCGCTCGATTCAAAGTTAATTCTACATACTGAATGAACGCTCGCTGGCCGCGTTGGGGTGTGGCTATCCGCTCGGGGATTTGTGGAGCGATGGAATAAATCGCGGCACACGGCGGCAGTACTCCTCGTACGACACGCCAAAACGCGCGCGAAGCTCGCGCTCCTCGAACGAAATCGCCAGGAGCGTAAGCGCGAGCCACACCCCGGCCACGATCCACGTCGTGCGAGTCCCCGCCAAAAGGCACGCACCCAGAATCGCAAGAAACGAACCGGTGTAACGTGGATGGCGAATGCGCGCGTAAATGCCGCTGCGTGCGATTTCTCCAGCGCCGGCTAGCTCGGTCTTCCCCACCAGACGCGCGGTGCCCAAATCGCGATGCACCCGCCAGAACATCCAGCCCTCCACAATGATCAGAGCGAGGCCTGCAACAAGCGCGACGATAGGCGGCCAGCCGGTGCGGAAAAGCTGGCGCCGATAGACCACGATCGCGGCCGTCACCGGAGGCCATGAACACAGGAGACCCGTGATGTAAGCTGCCTTCGAGTGGCTCCGCCAGAATTTCACCTGCGGATGCACTACGAACCAGTACAACGGGATCGGCAGTTGCAGGAACAGCACGACTGCCGCGAGCCAAGCGGGAAGAGTCACACAGGCATCTTAGTGGAACGCGTGCGAGCGCAGGGCTAATTTTCCGCAACTGGATGTCGGCCGATGAGACGCGGCCCGGATATAATGGTGTGCTTACGAAACGAGGTTGCGTCCGTCTTAGAGGAGACAGGATGACTCGCACACCCCGCCATCCGTTACCACTCCCGGTTGCGATCCGCTGCTGGGCGTTGCTGGCTTCGGCAATCCTGGCATTTTCAACCTCGACTCGCGCGGATGAGCCATACGCTCCCAGCCGTGACTACGATTTGCAGGACATCCGCACGCACCTGTGGTTCGACATCGACAAGCGCGAGGTGCGCGGTGAGGTGACCGAGCAAGTCGCTGCGCTTCGCGACGGCGTGAACGAGCTCCGGTTCGACTGCGTGGGTCTTGCGATTCAGAGCGTCGCGGTGGACGGCAAGACGGCGAAGTTCTCGACGACGCCGAAGGACTTAGTTGTATCTCTCGATCGTCCCGCCAGCCGCGGCCAGCGAATCGAAGTGCTGATCCATTACGACGGCCAGCCGAAAAAGGGGATGTACTTCGTCCTCCCCGACAAGAATTATCCCGACCAGCCAAAGGAAATATGGACGCAGGGCGAGGCCGAGGACACGCGCTATTACCTTCCACTCTACGACTACCCAAACGATCGTATGACGTCCGAAATGCTGCTCACCGTTCCGGCAAAGTGGATCACCATTTCGAATGGACGGCTCGCTGGGGTGGCGGATGAGGCGGACGGCACGAAAACTTGGGACTGGAAGCAATCCGATCCCATGTCGAGTTACCTGCTGACGGCGGTCGCGGGAGATTTCGTCGAACGAGACGATTCGTGGCGCGGCGTTCCTCTGCGATTTGTGGTGCCGCGCGGAGAGGAATCCAAAATCGATTCGACGTTTCCGCACACAAAGGAGATGCTCGAACTCTTCGCGAACAGGCTCGGCGTGCCCTATCCGTGGGCGCAGTATGCGGAGACTTCCGTCGATGAATTCGTCACGGGCGGGATGGAAAACACCAGCGCGACGACGCTCGGTGTGCGCGATCTGGTGAACCCGAAGCTCGCGCCCGAACTGCGCATCGGCGACGACACGGTGACCTCGCACGAGATGGCACATCAGTGGTTCGGCGACCTGGTCACGTGCAAGGACTGGGCGAACCTGTGGCTCAACGAGGGTTTTGCAACGTTCTTCGAGCATTTCTGGATCGAGCATCATTACGGCGCAGATGAATCCGCTTACGAGTTTTGGCGCGACCAAAATCGTTGGTTTGGGCAGAAGCGGCTGTATGGGGTGCCGATCGTCAACCGCGATTTCGACGACTCGACCCAATACGCCGGAAACACCTACACGAAAGCAGGCTGGGTGCTGAAGATGCTACGCGAGCAACTCGGCGACGATGACTTCTTTCGCGGCCTGCACGAATATCTCGAGGCGAATCGCGGGCAGAACGTGGTCACCGCGGATCTGCAAAAGTCGATCGAGCGCGCGACGTCGATCAGCGTGGACCGATTTTTCCGCCAATGGGTGTACGGCGCAGGTGCTCCCGCATTCGGAGTTGACTATAGCTACGATGCCGCAGCGCATCAGGTGACGCTCGACGTGACGCAGACGCAGAAAATCGAAGGGATGGTCGGGCTGTTTGACGTTCCGATCGACGTCGAAATCGCGACCGCGAGCGGCGCGCGGACCTACTCAATCGAGGCTACCCGCGCGAGCCAGAGCTTCAACTTTCCCGCGGACGGCCCCCCGCTAATGGTGATCTTCGACAAGGGCGACAAAATTCTGGGTACCGCCGATTTCAAAAAGGATCCGCCGATGTGGATCTATCAATTGAAGAACGCGGAGACGGTTCCGGATCGCGCCGATGCGGCCGTGGCGCTCGGCGGGCTGAAGAATAACCCCGACGCGCTGGCGGCTCTTGGCAACGCCGCCACACACGATCCCTTCTGGGGAGTTCGCGTGGAGGCATTGCGGGCACTTGCCAAAATTGGCGGCTCCAACGCGGAGTTGCAAATTCTCCCGGCGCTGGCGGACGAAAAACCGTGGGTCCGGGAAGTCGCGGCCCGTGTGCTGGCAAATTTCAAGGACGATCCCTCCCTCGCTCCCAAGCTCGCCAGCATCGCCTTGGACGACCACGCCTACACGGTTCGCGCGGCCGCGCTCCGTTCGCTCGCCGAGATCAAGGCGCCGGATGCGTACGACATTCTCGTTGCGGCGGTGAAATCGGATTCGCCGGATGACGTCCTCCGCGACGCAGCTCTTGGCGGGATGGGCGCTCTCGGCGAAGATCGCGCGGTTCCGATTTTGCGCGAGTGGTCGGCGCCCGGAAAGCCGCTCTCCAGCCGCCAGGAGGCAATTGGAGCCATCGCGGCCCTCGACAAGAAAGACAAGACGATCACGCTGGACCTTATCTCCTACCTGCGCGAGCCACATTTCGATTTGAGGATTTCGACGATTTTCGCGCTCGGGCAGCGCGGCGATACCGACGCGATTGCCCCCCTCGAAGATTTCGCCAAAAGCGACGAGATCACCACCGACGAAAAGCGCTACGTCGACATCGCGCTCCGTCTGCTGAAAGCACAGCCGCCCGCGAAGTAGCTACGCCGCCGATTTCCCGCTCGCCAGAAGAATTCGCAGGTCGCGCAAATTGTTTCCGGTGGGGCCCGTGACTATCCCATCGCCCAACGGGGCAAAAAAGTCATAGGCGTCGCTGCGGCGGAGAAAATCACCGGGGTCCAAGCCCGCAGCGCGCGCGCGGGCGAGCGTTTCTCCGTCTGCCACGGCGCCCGCCGCTGGACTGTTCCCGTCGATGCCGTCCGTTCCCGCGCTGAACACCGCGATGTTTTTCCCCGCGATCTTCGGCACGCACGCTAGCACGAACGCCGAGTTGCGGCCGCCGATCCCCCGCCCCGTCACCGGACTGCTGACTTCCCCATCCGCGAGAACAGCCACCGGCTTCCCAGGATTCGCACTCATTTGCGCGTACAGTAGCGCCAGCAGGTGATCCGCCGCCTGCTCGATCGGCCAGTTGTCCGTGGAATTGTCGCAGACGCAAACGTAGCCGTGCGCTTCGCAGGCATGATGAGCCGAATGCAGCAATTCGTGCGAGCCGAGCAAAAGCTCGAAACGGGAGAGTGCAAACGCGGGATCGCCCGCCTTGGGAGTCTCGCGCAGAGCGCGGTTTTCAAAAATGGCGCGGAGGGCTGCGGGGAGTTTTTCAGCGAGCTTGTATTCGCGCACAACGCGCTCGGCATCGTGAACCGTCGTCGGATCCGGCAGAGTCGGCCCGGATGCTAGCGCCGACTCCTGGCCATGTGGCACGTCGCTAATGCCAAATGTTAATTTCATCGAACGTGGCGCTGCGGCAGCCAAGCGGCCGCCCTTCGTCGCCGAAAGGTGCTTTCGAACCACATTGATCTCCTCGATGGGCGCGCCGCAGGTGACGAGCGCCTCGTGGAGCTGCGCGAAGTCCGCGAGGCTGAGCGATGGATCGAGCGCCTGCTCGACAAGCGAAGACCCGCCTCCCGATAGCAGGAAAAAAATCAGCGTGCGCTCGTCGCAGCGCGCGAGACGGTCGAGAATCGCGCGGCCTGCGGCGAAACTGCCTGTGTTCGGCACGGGATGGCCGCCGACGAACGTGTTCCATCCGGGAAATTGGCGCGCCGGCGCGGCGGGAACCACGAGAATCCCTTCGGGATGAAACTCCGGGGCAAGCACGCGCGCGAGACCCTCCGCCATCGCGAACGCTGCCTTGCCATATGAAATCGCGAGGAGCGAATCGAATTCGCGAAGGTCGATCGCGGAACCGCCGGTGCGGATGCGAGAGCCGCTACGCGCGAGGCTTTTCTCGAACGTCGCGGGAATGTCGATGGCCGCGAGCGTCTCGCGGAAGACGCGCTGGGCTATTTCCTTCACGCCTTCTCGATCGCCGCCGCGCCGGCGCGCGCGACGTCGGAGTCCTGGTCTTCGTTTCCCGCGCTGACGCCGATCGCGCCGACAACGGTCTTGTCAACGACGAGCGGCACGCCGCCGCGGATCGGCGTCTGATGCGCCGAAGCCGCGACCGCGAGCCCGAGCGCGAGCGGCACATTCACTTGGTCGCCCGCCATGGCAGGCCCCGTGGGCGCGCGACGCATCGCAGCGGCCTGGGCTTTGACGAGAGCGATGGCAATGGACGACAGCTTGGCGCCGTCCATGCGCTCGAATACCAGCAGGTGGCCGCCGTCATCCACGACTGCAATGTTCATGGGCACGCGAAGCTCGTCTGCCCGCCGCTGCGCCGCCGCGAGAACGGCGCGCGCCCCTTCGAGCGTCAGCATCGGATGATTGCGAGTCACAAGCGGCATCTGAAATTCCTCCTTGGGCTATAGGCCGAGCGCGTCGGCATTCAATGCATTCGGCGGCCGGCGGCCTTCGAACAAAGCTGCGGCATTCGTTGCCGCCATCACGGCCATCTTCGTGCGGGTATCGATGCTCGCGCTGGCGATGTGCGGAGCGAGAATCACGTCCTTGCGCGCGAGAAGGCTGGGGTGGACCTTCGGCTCATGCTCGTAAACGTCCAGCGCAGCGCCGGCGATTTTTTTCTGCTCGAGCGCTTCGATGAGCGCGGATTCGTCCACCACAGGCCCGCGCGCGGTGTTGATCAGATACGCCGTCGGCTTCATCTTCCCGAACGCTTCGTTGGAGATCAGGTGCCGTGTGGCCGGAAGCAGCGGGACGTGCAGCGAAATGAAATCGGACTCGCGCAGCAGCGTGTCGAGATCCGCGAATTCCGCGCGCAATTCCCTTTCAAGATCGGCCGCCACTCGGGCCTGATCGTGATAGACGATGCGCATCTGAAAGCCCTGCGCGCGACGGGCGACTCCGCGGCCGATTCGTCCGAAGCCGATGATGCCGAGCGTTTTGCCCCAGATGTCACCGCCTAGAAGTTGATCGAGGTCCCAACCAGGCCAGGTGCCCGAACGCATCCAGGCATCGCCTTCCACGAGCCGCCGTCCAATCGCCATCAGAAGCGTCCACGCAAAATCTGCTGTCGTGTCGTCGAGCACGCCGGGCGTATTCGCAACGACCACTTTCCGGCGGGTGCACGCGGGCACATCAATATTGTCATAGCCGACCGACACCGTAGCCGCGACGCGCAGCTTTGGCGCGGCGGCGAGCAATTCGTCGTCCACCTTTTCCGTAAGCAGGCAAACGAGCGCGTCCTTGTCCGCCACGCGCTTCAATAACTCCGCGCGAGAGATCCGCTCGGGCGGCGTCCAGTATTCGGCGTCGAAATGCTGATCCAGAATCGCTCGCGCCGCGGGAAAAAGCGGGCGCGTCACAAAAGCCTTCGGCTTGTTCACTACATACCTCGCAGGAAAAAAGTCAATCGCAACGGTTGAATAGCATACACCAGCGAACGCGAGTTGCCTCAAGCGTCGTTGACGCCTACTCGCGCCGCGACTATAGTGCCGGAAGACACGGACAAAAGAGCCGCGCCGCCACGCCGATGGACTCACGACTCCTCCACGATCTGAAAAAGCTTCTGGGCACGGAAGCCGTGCTGCACAAACCCGAGGACCTGCTGCTCTACGAGTACGATGGCTCGGTCGAAGTGGCGCGCCCAAACTGCGTCGTATTTCCCGCCAAGACGGCGGATGTAGTCGAAATCGTGCGGCTGGCGAATCGCCATCAGACTCCGATTGTCGGCCGAGGCGCGGGCACGGGCCTTTCGGGCGGCGCACTCGCGAGGCGGGGCGGAATCATCGTGTCCTTTGCGCGCATGAATCGCGTCCTCAAGATCGACGCCGAAAACCAGCGCGCCACGGTGCAGCCAGGCGTGGTGAATTCGGACCTGAGCGTCGCGGTTGCGCACACCGGGCTGCATTTTGCGCCCGATCCCTCGAGCCAGAAGGCGTGCACGATCGGCGGAAACGTATCGGAAAATTCCGGCGGGCCGCACACGCTGGCTTATGGCGTCACGACGAATCACGTCCTCGCGATGGAAGTGGTGCTGCCAACCGGCGAGCTGATCCGTCTCGGCAGCCTCGCGCTCGACCCACCCGGCTACGATATGACAGGACTTTTCGTCGGCTCCGAAGGAACGTTCGCACTGGTGACCGAAATTACGGTGAAGCTCACGCGCCTGCCGGAGGCTGTGAAGACGCTGCTGGCGATCTACGACTCCGTCAACGACGCGACCGAGACGGTTGTCGAGATCACCGCGCGCGGGATAACGCCCGCCGCGTGCGAAATGCTCGACGGCTGGACGATTCGCGCCGTCGAAGCCTACGTCCACGCGGGATTCCCGCTCGATTGCCCTGCCATTCTGTTGATTGACGTCGACGGGCTGCGCGAGGAGGTCGAGGCGCAGGCAGAGGCCGTGGCTGATGTGTGCCGGTTGCATCACGCACGCGAAGTGCGGCTGGCCCGCGACGCGGCCGAGCGCGATCTGCTGTGGAAGGGCCGCAAGAATGCCTTTGGCGCGGTCGGCCGGATTTCGCCGACGTACTACACGCAGGACGGCGTGATCCCACGAACGAAACTGCCCGCCACGCTGCGCCGCATTAGCGAAATCGGCAAGAAGTACGGGTTTGAAATCGGCAACATCTTTCACGCGGGCGACGGCAATCTGCATCCCATCATTCCCTTCGATCCTCGAAAGGAAAAGCAGCTCCAAAACGCGGTGGCAGCGGCTGACGAGATCATCGAGTTCTGCGTCGAGGTGGGGGGGGCGATCACCGGCGAGCACGGCGTGGGAATGGAAAAGGACCGCCTCATGCCGCTGCTCTTCAACGAAGCCGATCTGGGATTGATGCGCCGCGTCCGCGACATCTTTAATCCCGCCGGCCTGCTGAATCCAGGGAAAATCCTTCCGGACTCGAAGGGCTGCGGCGAAATCTACGTGCGCCCGCGGCCAGACACGGCGTCGCCCTCCGCATGAGCATGCCCGTCACGGACATCTCCAAGCATCTTGCCGGAATTGTTGGCCCATCTTTCGTCATCGGCGATCCGGCGGGCCTCGCTGCATACAAAATCGAAGGCAAAGTGCCCGGAGTTGCCGCGCGTCCCGCCACGAGCGAGGAAGTTGCGGAACTCGTGAAGTTCGCGGCCGCCGAAAAGCTCGCGATTATGCCCATGGGAGCGCGTACGAAGCTGGGAATGATTCCGTCGCTCAATCGGTACGATCTGGCGATCGATATGACGCGGCTCGATCGCGTCGTGGCGTACGATCCCGACGATCTCACGCTCGGCGTCGAGCCGGGCGTCCCGCTGAGCAGAATTGCCGGCGTGCTGGCCGGGCACAAACAGTTTCTCCCGCTGGCGGTGCCGTTCCTCAACCGCGCGACTGTGGGCGGCACGATCGCGTCTGGCGTGGATTCGCCGCTGCGTCAATTTTTTGGCACGGCGCGCGACTACGTTCTCGGCATGGAATTCGTCACCGGCGATGGAACGCTTGCGAAGAGCGGCGGGCGCGTGGTGAAGAACGTCTCGGGCTACGACCTGCACAAGCTGATGATCGGATCGATGGGAAGCCTCGGTGTCATCACGCAGATCAACTTCCGGACGTTCCCCTCACTGGCAGCGACATGCGTCTTCATCGCCGCCGTGGACTCCGCGGCGCGCGCGATTGAGTTGCGCCATCGCGTGGCCCAATCGCCGCTCAGTCCCCTCACGATGGATATCCTGAGTCCGCGAGCGGCCGAGCTACTATCGAGCAGCGTTGCGGCGCGCACGGAGCCAAGCCCGATTCCGGCAAATGTGTTTGCGCCATCGCACTGGTCTTTTGTTGTCAGCTACGCCGGAACCGAGAATGTGCTCGCGCGTTACGAGCGCGATTTGCGAGAGATGGCCCACGGAGCGAATGTGGCTCTATGCGAAGACAGCGTCGCATCAGCCGCGCTCGGCCGCGTGCGGGAATTCATTCCCATCGCGCTGGAATCGTCGGCGGCCACGGCCATCATAAAGATCAGTGTGTTGCCGAGCCGGGTCCGAGAACTTTTGGATGACGCGTCGAGGATCGCCGAGAAGATGGACGTGCCTTGGGCGGCGGTTGCGCGCGGCGTAGGCGTGATCTACTACGCGCTTCTGCCGGGCGATCGTAGCGAGGAAACGCGGCAGCGCGTCCAGCGGACTGTCGCGCAATTGATTGAGGCCTGCGATCGCCTGAGTGGAAATGCCGCGATTCTCGCATGCCCCGCTGAGTGGAAAGGCTCTCTGCCGGCGCCCGCGGCTCAGCGCGGCGATTTCGAACAAATGCAAAAAGTGAAGAAGGTTTTCGATCCGGGCGGAAATCTCGCGCCGGCTTTGGTTTCGAAGCGGACATAGGATGGCTAGCGGAACGAGCGGATTCACCGCGGTCGATAAGCCCGAATATTCGGATTACTCGCGGTGCGTCCACTGCGGCTTGTGCCTGAACCATTGCCCGACGTATCGCCTGTGGCATCAGGAAGCCGATTCGCCGCGTGGACGGATTCGCCAGATGCAGCTCGTGGACGAGGGCCGGCTCGAGCTCGGCGACGCGTTCGTGACGCACCTCGATCGCTGCCTCGACTGCCGCGCTTGCGAGACAGCCTGCCCCTCGGGCGTCGAATACGGGAAGCTTGTCGAGATGGCCCGGGCGCAGATCGAGCTGCACTACAAGCGTCCGATTGTGTCGCGTCTCGCGCGCGATTTCGTCTATCGCCGGCTGCTGCCGCATCCGCGGAGAATTGCGGCGGCGGCGCGGCTGCTGCGCCTCTATCAACGCTCTGGTTTGGCGGCGCTGTCGCGTGCCACGGGAATTCTGACTCTGCTCCAGCTTCAAGAACGCGAGCGTCTCCTGCCGAAAATCGATGGGGACTTTTTCTTCAGCGAACTTGGGAAGACGTTTCAGGCGCGTGGCACGCGGCGCGCGCGCGTTGCGCTCTTTGCCGGCTGCGTCGCGCAGGTCACGTTCAGCGAACTCAATCGCGCCACGATTCGCGTCCTGCAAGCCAACGGCTGCGAAGTGGTTGTGCCCGCAGCGCAGGTATGCTGCGGAGCGCTGCCGGCGCATGCCGGGGTGCGCGACGTGGCGCGCGATCTTGCGCGGACAAACTTCGCGGCGTTCCTGAAAGACGACTTCGATGCGATCGTCACGAACGCAGCCGGCTGTGGCTCGACGCTCAAGGAATACACACACCTATTCGCGTCGAGCGATCTCGCGCACGAGCAGGCCGTAAAGTTTGTCGGCAAGATGCGCGACGTCACCGAACTCCTCGCCGAGATGGGTCTCACCGCGCCGCTGCGCGCCACTCCGCTGCGTGTCACTTATCAAGATTCCTGCCACCTGGCGCATGGACAGAAAATCCGCGAAGCCCCGCGCAAGCTAATTCGCTCGGTGCCCGGCGTGGAGCTCGTGGAAATGCAGCTGGCGGACCAATGCTGCGGCTCGGCCGGCGTGTACAACGTGACCGAAACAAAGGCGTCGCTCGAACTGCTCGCGCTGAAAATGGATTGTGTGCGCGAGACGAAAGCGCAAGCGATCATCACGGCGAATCCGGGGTGCATTCTGCAACTGCGCGCAGGCGCCGCGATTCATGGCACCGGTCAGGAAGTCCTTCATGTGGTCGAACTGCTCGACCGCGCCACCGACAAATCGAAATAGCTATTTTTCACCGACGAGGTAGCGGCATCCGCGCGGCCCCATTTGCGCCGAATGCACCGCTCCCGCGGGAACGTCGCATCGGTCGCCCACGCGATACGTTTGCGATTGGCCGCCCATGGTGAGCGTCATCTCGCCGTCAAGGATGATGTGGGCCGTCAGACCGGCGTGCGTGTGGTCGGGGTAGAACGCGCGCGGACCATCCTGCCAGACGTACGTGTGCGAGAAGCCCTCGGCTTCGAGCCGCTTGCGAAGTTGGCTCTCGCTTTCCATCGCGCCTATCCAAATTGTAGCAGGCGAATATGTAAGAAGGGTGGGCTTGCGGGCGGAGCGTGGTGGGAGTCCGCCCGCAAGGATGGGAGGTAAGGTCGCGTAACCGAGATCAGTTCTGCGGCGGTGGAGGCGGCGCTTGGTTTCGGTTGAATCTCCTCGGACCGCCCTGCCTCACCGTGTAATCGGACGGCACCTGGAATAGTGACGCGTCCGGCTCCTGCGTTTGAATGTTCGTCAACTGAAATGTTGTCGTGCCCATGCGCGGGTCGCTGCGCTTGATCTCCACGACCGTCTGGAGGCTGGTTGAATACCACCTCTCGGTCGTCGTCACGATCGGGTTGGCGTTCCCGATGGCACCCGCGGGAATCGTATGCGTGATGCGCGTGCCTTCGGCAAGCACGCCATTGATCGTCTGCGTGCCGAGCGATTCGGTCGTCACGTTCTTCCGGTTGTTCTGGCCCCGGGGCCCGTTCGACGGCGTGAATTCTGAGTTAAATCCCGCGCCTCCGCCATGTTTCCCATGCCCCGGCCGCAGCATCTTCCGCGCAATTTTCCGGTCGGGTTCGAGGATATATTGCGTGGAGGCGACGTTATCGTTGATGAACACAACGTGCGGCGCGGACTGTCCCGATGTGGCCAACGGCCCGATCGCAGGCAGCGTCATATCGCGACGCGTGCGACCCTGGCTGTCCCGCGCAAACGTGCCGGTGGTGCTCCGCTGGATTTGATTGCCGTCGGCGAGCGCCTGTGTCGTCTGCGTCGAGAACGACGCGCAGAACGGAGCGCCGGTGACCGTCTTACCGCTCAGTCCGGCCTCGAAGCCCACGAATCCCAGCGCATCGTCCGACATCGGTCCCGGGCCAAAATGACCGTGATGTCCTTGGGGCCCCGGCGGAGGAGGAGGCGCTCCCGTGTCTTGCGCGCGCGCGATGCCGCACATCACCAAAGCTGCCAGCGCGATCGCGGCCCATCCCGTCCGGATGAATTTGCTTGTGAGATTCATTCTGTCTATCCCTCCTCGCGAAACCTGCGGGTGCTGAAGCCGCCGTACCAGTTAATCGTCCAAGCTCGATTGCGAAACCAGGCGAATCGCCTGCGGTGCTCCGTCCTCGCTGACGATGATGTCCGCCGGAATCCGGTCGGTCGCGCCCATGTCCGTCACGGGCAGACCGAGCGACGCCAGCGCGGGGCGCGAGAGAACCACGCGCACCACTGCTCCGCCATCGGCAGCACTGGGATCATCCGCATACGGCAGCGGCACGAATGCCGTCGCATCCGCCGACTCGCTCGCCAGGTTATCTGCGGTGAGACTGTCCTCCGAATCCGGACGCGCCGCAGTTGTCGCGGGCTCCGCACTGCCCGCCGGTGCGGCGGGCGATGGATGGTTCCCGGCGAGATCCCGTGCTGGCGCGGGACTCGGTCCGGTCATCAAACGATGGCGCAGCGAAACCCCCAACGCCAGCAGCACCGCCGCGGCGGTCGCCAGCGCAACCACCTGCGATCGGAATCGCCGGCGAGACGCCGCAGCCTTCGTGCGGCGGAACTCTTCCATCAGCTCGTTTCCCACGTGCGCAGGCGCTTGCCGCTCGGCTTCGTGCGAGGCGAACGCTCGCAATCCCAGATCGAGAGATTCCACTTGCGTCATCAGCCGCGCGCAGCGGCTGCACGACTCGGCGTGCGCCAGCGCGGCTTCCCGGAACGCGAATCCCTCCGTTCCGGGCCGATCGATTTCGTGAACGATTCCTTCGAATTGAGCGCAATCCACGAGAGTCGCCTCCTGATTCACTCGTCCACGGCCGGCGCGTGCCGCGCGGCGCGCGATTCGCAAAGCTTTTCCACCAGAATGGCCCGCGCCCGGTGCAGCCGCGAACGCACGGTTCCAACCGGGCAGCCGAGTGCCGATGCAGCTTCTTCGTAACTCATCTCTTCGAGTTCGCAGAGAACCACGACTTCGCGGTAGTTACCGGGAAGCGTCGAAATTGCCTGGCGCACGCGGCCGATGGTTTCAAGCGAACTGAATTCGTCCCGCGCGGACGCTACCGGCCCATGGCCGTTGCCATTGCGCGAGGCGGCGCTGCTCGATATTAAGTCGTCCATTTCTTCCGAGTCCCCGGTGAACGGCACGAGTCGGCGGTCCCGCTCCCAGCGTTTACGCAGATGATTGCGCGCGATTCCGAAGAGAAACCCTCCAAGCGTTCCCTTTGCGGGATCGAATCGCCCGGGCTCGCGAATCAGCGCCATGAACACCTCTTGCGTCACGTCCTCGGCCACGGCCGCGTTACCGCTCATATGGAGGGCGAACCGATAGATCGCCGGATGCTTCTGCCGATACACATGCGCAAACGCTTCCTCATCTCCGGCCATGATCCGCCGGAGCAGCCGGGCGTCGGTTTGATCGGTCACCTGGGTCATCTTTCCATCATTATCGACGGCCCGCACTGCTTCTCGTTACATATTCCGGGACGCGGGCGGAAAGGTTCCCAAATCGTACGCCTCGGATCGCCTGTACGCCACCAGTGGTCCAAATTCTGCGCCGACACGGAGGTTTCGCGTAGGGTTCGCACACTTGACCAATCCGTCGCGGTTCAATAACGTATGCTTCCGCAGGACGCCGGCCGTCTCACCCGGCATGGCGCCGAGCGGATTCGCCGGGCTGTTGCCTGCCAAGAGGAGGAGCGATGCAAGAGTTCGATCCACGCATTCTTGAGGAAAAACCGATTCCTCCGCCCGAGGAATTCAGCAGGCGAGCGCACGTCAAGTCCCTCGACGAGTATCGCAAGATGTACGAGCGCGCCGAGCGCGACCCGGAGGGATTCTGGGGCGAGCAGGCCAAGCTGCTCGACTGGTTCGCACAACCAACAAAAGTGCTCGAATGGAATTTGCCGCAGGCGAAGTGGTTCGTCGGGGGCAAGCTCAACGTTTCCTACAACTGCCTCGACCGCCATCTCGTGAAAAATGGCAATAAACCCGCGCTCCTGTGGGAGGCCGAGGATGGCACGAAGGTGCGGTTCACCTACGCCCAGCTTCACGAACGCGTATGCCGCTTCGCGAACGCCTTGAAATCGCTCGGCGTCAATGCGGGCGATTGCGTCGCCATCTACATGCCGATGATTCCGGAACTGCCCATCGCCATGCTCGCCTGTGCGCGCATCGGCGCGGTTCACTCGGTCGTTTTCGGCGGATTCAGCGCCGTGGCGCTCGCCGACCGCATCGCCGACGCCAAATCGAAAGTGCTCATTACCGCCGACGGCGGATACCGCCGCGGGAAAGTCGTCCCGCTCAAGGACACCGCCGACGCCGCACTGAAAAATTGCCCGACGATTGAGAAATCCATCGTGGTCAAGCGCACCGGAGAGAAGGTCGGCTGGCAGGAGGGGCGCGATCTCTGGTGGCACGACGTCGAGAAGGCCGCGTCGAAGGACTGTCCCGCAGCGCCTTTCGATTCCGAGCAGCCGCTTTACATTCTCTACACCAGCGGCACGACCGGGAAACCGAAAGGCGTGCTCCACACCTCGGCCGGATATTTGCTTCAGGCGATGTGGACCACTCGGCTCGTCTTCGACCTGCGCGATGACGACGTGTACTGGTGCACGGCCGACATCGGCTGGGTCACCGGTCACAGCTACATCGTGTACGGCCCATTCGCCAACGGCGCGACGATCGTGATGTACGAAGGCGCGCCCGATCAGCCGCGCAAGGATCGCTTCTGGGAAATCGTCGAACGCTACAAAGTGACGATCTTCTACAGCTCTGCCACGGCTGTTCGCGCGTTCATGGCTTGGGGCATGGACTGGATCAACTCGCACGACATCAGCAGCCTGCGCGTGCTGGGCACAGTCGGCGAGCCGATCAATCCCGCGGCATGGAAATGGTACTTCGAGGCGATTGGAAAGAAGCGCTGCCCGATTGTCGATACGTGGTGGCAGACGGAAACGGGCGCAATCATGATCTCGCCGCTCCCCGGCGCCACCCCGACGAAGCCCGGCTCGGCCACCCTGCCGCTGCCCGGCGTCATCGCGAAGGTGGTGAACTTGCAAGGCCAGCCGGTCGGCCCGGGCGAAACGGGATATCTGACCATCCAGAAGCCTTGGCCATCCATGCTGCGAACGATTTACGGCGATGACGACCGCTTCAAACGCGAATATTGGAGCCGCATTCCCGGCGTCTATTTCGCGGGCGATGCCGCGCAATGCGACAAGGACGGTTACATCTGGGTTCTGGGGCGCGTCGATGACGTGATTAAAGTCGCCGGCCATCGCCTCAGTTCGATGGAAATCGAAAGCGCGCTCGTGAGCCATCCGTCGGTCGCGGAGGCGGCCGTGGTCGCCCGCCCGGATGAGATTAAGGGCGAGGCGATCGTATGCTTCGTCACGCTGCGGTCGGGGCACTTGCATTCGGGCGAATTGCGCCTGGCGCTGATGGAGCACGTCTCGGTCACGATCGGATCGATTGCTCGCCCAGCCGATGTGCGTTTCTGCGACGTCTTGCCGAAAACGCGCAGCGGAAAGATCATGCGTCGCTTGCTTCGCGAACTCGCGCACAAGGGCGGCATATCGGGCGACACGACCACACTCGAAGATATGGGCGTCATCGACCGCTTGGCCGCAGCGCAAAGCCAGGAAGACGAGTAGAACCAGCGTCTCTTCGTTGAGATGCTCGTTCTAGCGGACTTCGCCGCGGTCATTCAGGGCACGCGCGTCGGCCTCGTCATTCTGAGCGGAGCGTCCCGACGCCCTATTGCTTCCCGGAGATCGGGTTTCTCGATATCCGGGTCGGGACGCGCAGTCGAAGTACGGTTTTTCCATCGCTCGTTGTTTGAGCGATGAATCTCTCTTCGGCGGCGACAGGACCGGGAGTGTGAACAGGCCGGATAGCTCCTTGCGGACTTTTTGCACTGTCGGCCGTAACCCACGACGTTCGCGATGCGATCGGTGCCGCGATCAGAAGACCTCTGATGTATACTCCCTCGGTTTGCACCGCGCGGGATGGGCGCTGCGCAACTGCTTCGGCAAGAATAACCAATGGGGGGATTCAATTGATTCGTTCTATTTCGATGGCGGTTTTGGCGGTTTGCATCGCGCTCACCGCATTTCTGGGCGCGCCTGCGAAAGCGCAGCAGACTGGCGCCGATTGGCCAATGTACAACCGCGATTTGGCCTCCACGCGGTTTTCCCCGCTCACGCAGATCAATACGGACAACGTCGCCAAGCTCACCCAGGCATGGTCCTACCCGATGAGGCCGGGAGGCGCCGGGCCATCCGCGGGCGCTTTCAATCAGGTCACGCCGATCGTCGTCAATGACGTGATGTATCTGCCCGCCGGAAACCGTGTTCTCGCTCTCGAGCCTGAAACGGGCAAAGAAATCTGGACGTATCAGCGGCCGAGCGGCCTCGTGTCCGCGCGCGGGGTCGCCTATTGGCCGGGCGATGGCAAAAATCCTCCGCGCCTCTTCTTTACCAGCGGTCACAAAATGGTCGCGCTCGACGCGCGCACCGGCAAACCAGACCCGGGTTTCGGCGACGGCGGCGAGATCACCATGGACGTTCCCTTCGCTGAGGTGCCGACGATCTACAAAAACATCGTCATTGTCGGCGCCAACGTGTACGGTCCGGGTGAACAGAACCTCCATCCGCAGGACGAGGTCGCGGCTGGCATCCCCGGCGACTCGCGCGCCTACGACGCCCGCACTGGCAAGCGGCTGTGGGTTTTCCACACAATAGCCCAGCCCGGCGAAACCGGGCACGATACCTGGGGCGACGATAGCTGGAAAGGCCGCGGCGGCTCGAACGTATGGTCGATGACGGTGACCGTCGACGAAAAGCGCGGCATCGTCTACATGCCGGTTGGCGGTCCTGCCGCGAACTACTACGGCGGGGACCGGCCCGGCGACAACCTTTTCTCGAACACTCTCGTCGCCGTCGATGCGAATACCGGAAAACTGAAGTGGTATTTCCAAACGGTTCACCACGAGCTGTGGGACTTCGACCTTCCGCCCGAGCCCGTGCTGCTCGACATCGTCAAGGACGGGAAAAAGATTCCGGCGCTGGTGCAAACGGGGAAGATCGGATACGTGTTCGAATTCGATCGAGTCACGGGCAAGCCTGTCTTCCCTATCGAGGAGCGCCCCGTTCCCAAGGGCGACACGCCCGGCGAGCAGTACTCGCCGACGCAACCCTTCCCGGTCAAGCCGCCTCCGGTCGCTCGCGTCACGATCAGCCGCGATGACATCGTGACTGCGGATGACACCACGCCCGAGCACGCCAAGGCTTGCCAGGAGCTGTGGGACAAGAGCAACTTCTATAACGCGGGTCCTTACACGCCGTGGGCAGTGCATGCGACGCCGGCCGATACAAAGCTAACTCTGATTTTTCCGGGCGCCACCGGCGGCGCGAACTGGGGCGGCACGGCCTCCGATCCGCAAATGGGCTATGTGTTCGTCAACATGCAGAATTCGGGCTCGACCGGATTCCTCGAGAAGAATCCGCGCTACAACGACGCTACCAAGGGCAAGGAGGTTGAATACCATCGCGGCACCGGCGCAGGCAGCCAATACGGTGGATTCAGCGCTCCCGCTAAAGATGCGAACGGCAAAGTGCTCGGAAACTGGCCCTGCCAGAAACCGCCGTGGGAAAGCTTGTCCGCCGTCAACGTCGTTACTGGCGAGATCGCCTGGACGGTGCCGCTCGGCATCACCGAAGAACTCCCGGAAGCGAAGCAGCATACGGGCCGGGCTGGCGCCTTCGCCGGTCCGATCGCGACGGCAGGGGGCCTCGTGTTCATCGGCGCGACGAGCGATAGCCGATTCCGCGCCTTCGATTCGAAAACCGGCAAGGAACTCTGGGTCACGAAGCTCGACTACACAGCCACCGCGGTCCCGATCACGTATCAAGGAAAGAACGGAAAGCAGTACGTAGCCATCATGGCTGCCGCCGGCGGCTCCGGCAACAATCAGGCGCTGGTCGTCTTCGCACTGCCGTAGTCAGTGTCGAGAAGTCGAGATGATTGGCTGGAACGCGTTCGGGCACCTACGAATTAATGCCCTTCGCTTCTCCGCCGTCTTTAAGAATGAGCGGTAGGAGGAAGTCCTGTAGCCGCCCACTTTCCGCCACGGGCAGTTGATTGAGTTGAATGCCCATGCGATTTCCGGCTAGCACGCGCACGATGCAGCCCGATCCTACGATTGGTTTGGCTTCCCGCGCCAACTCCAAAGTCACGCGGACCAGCGAGCCGACCGGAAGTCCACCCGCTCCTTCGACCAAGAGTCCGTTCAGGCTGGCATCAACAGTTTCCCCCTCCCACTCGGTATGCTCGAAAACGAGCCGCACCTTGGCCCGGAATGGGACCCGCCGAAACCGTCGCATCTCATGCTCGATAACCCCCTGAGTGACGCGAACGAGGCTCAGCAAGCGGCTCTTGTCGATGGGCTTGTACAGGAAGACGCTCGCGCCCGCCGCGAACGCCTCCGAAACGCGGGTCGGGCTTGGGTCATCGCTCACCAGGATGATCGGCGTCATGAGGTTAAGCCCGGAATGGCGCATCGCGCGGGAAAGATCGATGCCACTTGGAGCTGGCATTCGCAGATTAAACAGGGCGACCGCAAACTTCTCGTTTCGGAGATAATCGGGGGCCTCGACGCTACTGGTTAACGTCAATGTTTCTATGCTGATAGACGCCAGAGCAACACGGATGAGTTCACACTCGTCGGAATCATTGCCTACGATTATCGCGCGCCTCGGCATCTGGTTACCCCTCCAGTGCAGCGTATCGGCGCGAGGCGGGAACTTCTGTAGGGGCTATCTGGACTTTGCTGGCAGTCTGGCTACGCGGAGAAACCCGTCGATGTGGAACATCCAGATGGGTGCGCTTCGTCGCAGCGAACGCGGATTAACACGTGGTGCAAGGCGACAAACCGCAAGCCGCCGTCGGAGCGTGGCTCGGACCATAAGTTAGTTTCGGCCGCTCGATCAGGCGTTGGCCGCCCGCGCGAGATCTCCCGGCCGACGGTTGTTCGACTGAGTCGGGCGCGTGTGCAGGACCCTGGGCCGGGGCGAGCCTTCAAATTCGACAATGTCGCTCGCACAGTAGGGCTTCTCCCGGTTGCAGGCGCGGCATCGCAGGCTGAAGACGCGCGTATAGCTCTCCTCCGCCGATGCACTCGATTGGCCTGACAGTGTCGCATCCGCTTTGGCAAGAATTGCAGGCACGGGGATCGGCTGCCTGCAAGATAGGCAGCGGACTCCGCGATACGATTGCTTGATCACATCTTGGGTCATGATGAATGGCTCCTCAAAATTAGTAACGTCTTAGGGAAGGGACCCGGATAATACACCGCGGTCGGCCGGGCGTCCAGTGCCTCCCCTGTTCAAAACTGGCGGGCCGCTGGAATGCGTTCTTGCCGCTCGGCGCCGCTAGGTGCTGGCCCTGTGTTATCTTTGTGCCCCGATAGTCGGCCTCTGCAAGAAACCGGTCTCCGAGGGGGCGCACATCATGACGACTTCTCGCCGCCAGTTCCTGAAGATCGCCTCGGTCGGTGCCGCATTCACGGCTCTCGGCGCCTCAAGCGACCCGGTCTTGGGCATGATCTTCCCGCCTGCGAATCTCCCCGTTCCCCCAGAAGCGCACGAAATGTATCCCTCGGGAGTGCGATTCCTCGCGCTTGGCGTGGGGCTCGAGCGGATGACGCCCGAAGGTTACGACAAAGTGGTGGATCGCATCGTGCCCGCGGCTCAGAAACTCGCGGCGCAGGGGGCAAACGCAATCTCCGTGATGGGGACGTCTTTGACTTTCTACAAGGGCGCCGCCTTCAATCAGCAATTGAAGGAGAGCGTCACGAAGGCGACCGGGTTGCCTTCGACCACGATGAGCACGGCAATCGTCGAAGGCCTGCGAGCCGTTGGCGGCCACCGCCTGGCCGTTGCCACCGCCTATAACGAAGACGTGAGCCACCGCTTGCGCGTGTTCCTGGAAGAGTCCGGGTTCGACGTGCTCGCCGTAAAAGGCCTCGGAATCGAGCGATTTGAAGATCGAGGACCGGTCACGCATGACGAGCTGCTCGATTTCAGCGCGGGCGTCTGGGAGTCGGCGCCGAAAGCAGACGCCATCGTCGTCTCCTGCGGCGCCCTAAAGACGCTCGACCTGCTCGTTCCGCTCGAGGCGCGCTGTAAGGTGCCGGTGATCTCCAGCATGCCGCACGCGCTCTGGGCCGGCGTTCGCCTGCTCGGCCTAAGCGGAAAGTCCCCAGGCTACGGGACGCTGCTGTCGCAAGGCTAGCCCGCTTCCTTACGACTCGGACGGCCGCATCATCCTGGCGGCCATTCTGGCGACGAAGCGCCGCGGCGCGATTCGCTCCGCCGTAACCATCGCGCGGTTCTTGCTTCCCGAGATCACGCAGCTCTTTCCCGCAGCCAACCCCTCAAGCCCCACGCGCGCGACCTTCTCCGCCGTTTCCGCCATCCGGAATACACGGTCCGGCTGGTTCGCGACCTGCTGGAACTCGGTGTTGGTCGAGCCGGGGCAGAGCGCGCAGACGCAAACGCCAAACTGCCGCATCTCCTCGGTAATCCCCTCGGCGAAAATCAGGTCAAATGCTTTCGTCGCCGCATAGGCCGAAATGAACGGCACCGCCTGGAACGCCGCGGTCGAGGCGACAATCAGGATATCGCCGTGCCGCCGCTCGACCATCGCCGGAATGTAGAGGCGCGTCAGTTGCACCACGGCGGTGCAGTTCACCTGCACCATTTCAGCCAGCCTCGATTCATCGGCCTCGTGGATGTAGCCGAACATCCCAAACCCCGCGTTATTTATCAGCAGCTCGACGTCAATTCCCTTCCCAGTTGTGAATGCGTGAATTTCCCGTGACGCGCCGGGCTGCGAAAGATCGGCGGCGAACGCCACGGCTTCAATGCCGTGCTTTGACGACAGCTCCGCCGCGAGTTTTTCGAGCCGATCGGTCCGCCGGGCGGTCAGGACAAGGTTCGCCCCTCCTGCCGCGAGCTGTTCGGCTAGCGCCAAGCCAATACCGGCACTCGCTCCCGTGACCAGCGCCCACTTCCCAGCCCATCGATTGCGCGAATTACCGGACATCGGCGCCTCCACTCAACGAAAAGGCATGAAACCACACTCGGGAGTGTCACGGAAGCGGGAAAATCAAACGAAGAGGCAGGCTCAGGCAGCGCGATCAGCGCGCGGAAAGACGGTGTCCCGCAGACGAGTACTTTGTTCTTTGACGTGATCGAGTAGCCGGCGCGCCCAAACGAACTCCGCCGCCAGAAGGCCCAGACCAAGCAAGATCACAAGCCAGCCGGGAGCCGGCGTGAAGATCATAACGACGCCGATGCCGAGCAGCGTGAAGCCGAAGACAATTCGAAGAACTCGTTTGGCCTGTTGGAGCGTTTTTACAAACATCGCAACTCTCTTTTACCTATGATGCGCACAATGCCGCGCACGCTTCAAAATTACTGCACGCACGTTGCCAACGAGTCACGCGCTTGCCGTATTCAAATATGCTGCTGATAATGGACTTCGCCGGGCACGACATTCGAAATTGTTTCGCCCGATTCCAATTGTGGGAAATTTCTGCCGAACGAGGGATGAAAAAATGGAGCTTCTCAGCATCCGCATGGAAATCCCCGAGGGCGCGAATCTGATTCTTGGGCATTCGCATTTCATCAAAACTGCCGAAGATCTCTACGAAGTCGTGGTCAACACGGTCCCTGGAGCGAAGTTCGCCGTCGCATTCAACGAGGCCTCGGGGCCGTGCCTGGTGCGCGTCGAAGCGAACGACGATGACCTCCGCCGCGCGGCCATCGCGAATGCGCAGTCGATCGGTGCGGGCCATGTCTTCGTGCTCCTCGTTCGCCAGGCCTATCCGATCAATCTGCTCGGCCGCGTTCGCGACTGCTTCGAGGTCTGCTCGATTTATTGCGCCACGGCAAACCCGGTCGAAGTGATCGTCGCGCAGACCGAGCAAGGGCGCGGAGTCGTGGGCGTCGTCGACGGCGCCTCTCCAAAGGGAGTGGAAGGCCCTGCGGAAGCCAAGCTGCGCCACGAGTTTGTTCGCAAGATTGGCTACAAGCTCTGATCGGTGGAAGCGGATGGCACCACGAGCGAATAGCTAGAAGTTGTACACGATTCCTATGGAGACCTTCGGATTGGCCTGGTACGTCCCGAAAAAGAAAGTTTCGACCAGATCCGCCTGCACGCGATAGGAGAGCCGGCTGCGGCGCGGAATCAGGTCAATCCCTCCGCCCAACTCTACGCCGAGTGCTCCTTGGCCGCCGAACGGCGTCTGCGGCGAGAAATGGGCCCCGCCGCCAAGCGCGTGCACCCACGGCTCGAACCCGCGATTGGTTGGGAAACGGTATCGCGCGCCTCCCATCGCCATCACGAGCGTCGTGTTGACGCCCCCCTGAGGCGCAAAGACGGCTACAAGTTCCCCGTCCACGCCCAAGCGTCCGCCGTGGGGATAGTACACAACCGAAAAGTTGAAACCGTCCAGGTTGCCCGTTGTGGTAGGCAACTCATAAAAACGCAGATACGTGAAGCCGGCATACGCTTGAAAATTGAAGTTCTGAGTTACTCCATAAACGCCTTGCGGCTCAGCTGCGGCGCCCAACGGCTCAGCCGTCGCGCTGGGCAGCGCGAATGCGGCATTCGCCGACGGCACGGCAGCGGCCAACGCGGGGAACGGAGACGCGAACGAGAGCGAGCTTTCCGGCCGTATCTGTGCGCTGGTTCCAAATGCCAGCAAAAGAATCACGCCGCCTAGACTGGCAACATATCTCATCGCCCATCTCCCCAGAATGTGCCCTGCCCCATTTACGGCTTGTTCAATTAGAACGGGGCTTCGAGGGGGTGTCCACTGATTTGACGGGGAAAGACGCGAGGGAATTACTGTCCCCACGCACAGGAAACGCCTGCGAAGGTTGGACAAAGCTGAAGATTCGAACATTGCGTTGACTGCCGCGAGACGTCACCCTTAAGATGATGCGCATCGATGGCCCCCGATCCCCTCCTTGGGCAAAGCGTGTCTCACTACCGAATCACCGCAAGACTAGGCGGTGGTGGGATGGGCGTCGTATACCGTGCCGAGGACACCACGCTCGGCCGGGCCGTCGCGCTGAAGTTCCTTCCGGAAGACGTTTCTCGCGAAAAGCTGGCTCTCGAGCGGTTTCTGCGTGAGGCTCGCGCCGCTGCCGCGCTGAACCACCCGAACGTCTGTACGGTCTACGAAATCGGCGAGCACAACGGCCAACGCTTCATCGCCATGGAACTCTTGCAGGGGCAGACGCTAAAGCATCGCCTCGCCGGCGGGCCGCTGGACACCAGCCTGGTCATCGAACTCGGCGCGCAGATCACCGAGGCGCTCGATGCGGCCCATGCCCGGGGCATCATCCATCGCGATATCAAGCCCGCGAACATCTTCATCACGGATCGCGGTCATGCCAAGCTCCTCGACTTCGGCCTCGCCAAGCACGTGCCGGGGAGCCGTGACCTAGCACAAGATGTGACAGCCGGTGCAAGCGCTAAGGATGACGCCACTCTTCTAACCAGCCCCGGCGACGCGCTCGGCACGCTGTCATACATGTCGCCCGAGCAGGCGCTTGGGCAGGACGTGGACGCTCGCACCGATCTCTTCAGCTTTGGCGCCGTCCTCTACGAGATGGCCACGGGCAGGCAAGCCTTTCCCGGTCCGACCTCCGCTGCCATCTTTGACGCCATCCTGCACAAGGCGCCAACGCCGCCCGTGCGCCTGAATCCCAAGGTGTCGCCCGAACTCGAGCGCTTGTTGAGCAAGGCGCTCGAAAAAGACCGCAACCTGCGCTACCAGCACGCGTCCGAAATCCGCGCGGACTTGAAACGCCTCCAGCGCGATACGGATTCGGGCCGCCCGATGACGAGCGCAGTCTCTCCGCAAAATGTCATGCCGAGGAGCCCCGATGAAGTCGGGATGACGAAGAAGCTTTCTTCCGGCAAGGACCGTCAGGAGCCGAAGAAAGGCAATCGTTGGCTTATCGGCGCCGCCGTCGGGGTCGTTGCAGTGGCGGCAGCCGCGGGTGCGTACTTCCATTTTCGTCGCGCGCCCATGATGACCGAGAAGGACTCGATCGTGATCGCGGATTTCACGAACACGACGGGCGATCCCGTCTTCGACGGGACGCTGCGGCAGGGCCTCTCGGTTCAACTCTCGCAAACGCCGTTTCTTAACATCGTCTCAGGCGACCAGATTATGCAAACGCTGCGCCTGATGGAAAAGCCGGCCGATACGCAGCTCACGCCGGACGTGGCACGCGAAGTCTGCCAGCGCGCGAACGCCACCAGGGTAATCGAAGGGTCGATCGCCGCGCTCGGCAATCAGTACGTGATTGGTCTCAATGCTGTGAATTGCCAGACCGGCGAAACGCTCGCTCAAGAACAGGTCACCGCCGATGGCAAAGAAAAAGTCCTCGCCGCGCTCGGAGACGCCTCTTTCGAACTCCGCGCCAAGCTCGGTGAACCGCATGCGTCGATGGAAAGCCACGATGTGCCACTCGTGCAGGCCACCACATCCTCGCTCGAAGCCTTGCAAGCCTTCAATCGCTGCGAGCAAACATGGTCTAGGTATGATTACTCCGCAGCGGCTTCCTTGTGCCAGGATGCTGTGAGTCTGGACCCGAGTTTTGCCAACGCTTACGCCCTCTTGGGAATCATTCATTCCGTCCTAAACGAGAGCGAGTTGGCAGCGCAAGATGTTAAGAGAGCTTATGAATTGCGCGATCGCGTCAGCGATCGCGAAAAGTTCGCGATTTCCGCGACCTATTACTTTTTTGGTCCGGGAGATATTGAAAAGGCACAGCAGGCCAGTCGTCTATGGGCTCAAGCCTACCCTCAAGACCAACGAGCGTTCCAGGAACTGGGTAATTCTTCGAGGACGCTCGGCCAAGGTCAGGAAGCGTTAACGGCGTACCTTGAAGCAGTCCGGCTTGATCCCACCGCCGCAGTGAACTATATATTTCTAACCGAAGAATACATCAGACAAGGTCGCCTTGACGACGCAAGCGCGACGATCCAGCAGGCCCGCGCCGCCCATCTGGATTCGCCTGCCTTCGGACAACTCCTATGGCGCATTGCTTACTTCCAGAACGACCAGGCCGGGATGGCGGCAAACGAGGCCTTGGCGCGCCAGGTCGCGCCTGGAATCGACGTCCGGCCGGACGCGGACCAAGGCCGCGTTTCGCGTTTACGGGACGTGGTTCAACAGCTTACCGCATCGGCAACGCAGGCGAATCGAGAGGAAGATGCAGCGGACGCCGAATCGGGATTGGCGCAGCTCGAAGCTCTTGTGGGGGACTTCACGGACGCAAGAGTCGCTGCGACGAAGGCTACTCAGATGTCCGCAAACCCTCGGACGCTGGGCCGTGCGGCGTTTGCTTTGGCTATTGCGGGCGATTCAGCAGAAACGCAAAAGCTAGCGGCCGATCTGAATCAGCGATTTCCTGACGCCACTTTCGTTCAATTTTGTTACCTGCCGGCGATTCGAGCTGCGCTGTCGCTCCGCCAAGGCAGGCCGCAGAACGCAATCGAGGCTCTTAGTGCCGTGTCGTCCTACGATTTGTTGGCAGGCAGCGATATGGTAACCGTCTACCTTCGCGGCCGGGCATATCTCGACGCTCACCAAGGCACGCAGGCCGCCGCTGAATTCCGGAAAATGCTCGACCATCCGACTGAAACCTACCGGGCGATCCCAAATCTCGGCCTCGGCCGCGCATACGCGCTCGCAGGCAACACGGCGAAGGCCCGCGCAGCCTATGAGGATTTCCTGGCTCTGTGGAAAGACGCCGACCCGGACATTCCGATCCTCATGCAAGCCAAAGCCGAATACGCGCAATTGCAAACCCAGCTGCAGTAAGCGGCCGCTATAGGTTAAGAACGGTGTCATCCCGAGGAGTCCCGATCAAGTCGGGACGACGAGGGATCTCTCTTCCAGCTGATAATCCCAGTAAGAATGGCGACGCACGACGGGCTGGGCTCACTATTGACGAAATTACGAGTCTTTTGCTAGGATTTCCCCGCTGCTTAACCGGCAGCGCTTATCCAGAGTGGCTGAGGGGACAGGCCCGACGAAGCCACAGCAACCTGGTTCATGTGCCAAGGTGCTAATTCCTGCCCAGTGGGGAGAGATAAGATCCTCAACTGACCGGGACCCCGGTCGATTGAAGATTCAACTCCCAAACTGAAGTCTAAAATTGGCGTCGATACCCGCTTCAGGCGGGCATCGCGCTGATTTAATTTGGCGCGTCGGGCGCTGCGTGGGCCTTGCTGCATCTGCGAGAGCTTACGCTCGCATCGGCCGCAAAGGGAGTAACACAATGAAATTCGCAACAAAGACGATTCACGCGGCCCAGCCCTCGGAACCCGAAACCGGCGCGCTCGTCGCCCCTATTTTCCAGACATCGACGTACGAACAGGATTCGCCCGGCCACGATAAGGGATTCTCCTACTCGCGCACGAATAATCCGACCCGCCAACGGCTCGAGGGTGTGCTCGCGGCGCTCGAAGGCGTCGAATACGCGGCCGCGTTCGCTTCGGGACTCGCCGCGGAGAATGCGGTGCTTCAAGCCTACCTGCGTCCCGGCGATGAAATCATTATCCCGCTCGACGTGTATGGCGGCACGTATCGCATCTTGAATCGGGTCTATCAGGCGATCGGTGTCGTCGTTCGGCAGATCGACACGAGCGATCTGGCTGCGGTCGAGAAGACGCTCACGAAAAAGACGCGCCTCGTTTGGATCGAGTCTCCGACCAACCCGCGCCTCCTGATCGCTGACATCGCCGCGATCAGCAAGCTGGCCCACGCCCTGGGCGCGCTCGTCGTTGTCGACAATACGTTCGCGACTCCCTACTTCCAGCAGCCTTTCGAGTTGGGAGCCGACATCGTGGTCCACAGCGTGACCAAATATCTCGCCGGCCATTCCGACACCGTGCAGGGCGCCGCTCTCGCGAAGGACCCGGCCGTCTTCGAGCCGATCAAATTCCTCCAAAATGCCACCGGAGCCGTGCCGTCTCCGTTCGACTGTTGGCTCACCATGCGCGGATTGAAGACCCTGGAATTGAGAATGCAGCGGCACGAGCAAAACGCCGCCGCCATCGCCGAAGCGTTGAGTAAGAACCCGCTCGTTCGCCGCGTGTACTTCCCCGGCCTTGCGACTCACCCGGGCCACGACATCGCCCGCCGCCAGATGAGCGGATTCGGAGGCATGGTTTCGTTCGAACTTGATGGAACCATCGATGAAGTTGTGGCATTCGCCTCGTCGAGGCGCTATTTCATGCTCGGCGAAAGCCTGGGCGGAGTGAAGGCGCTGCTGTGCCATCCCGCGACGATGACGCACGCTTCGATCCCTGCTGAGGCACGCGCGGAGCTCGGCCTCTCCGACACGCTGCTCCGCCTGTCGCCGGGATGCGAGAACGCCGAAGACCTAGTGGAGGACCTGCTCCAGGGATTAGCCGAGGTAGCTGACGCCCGCGCGGCGCGCAAGCCCGTAGGCGCTTCGGCGCGGTAACCCGCAGCGACCTAGTTCATCATGAAGCAGCGATTTCTACCCGACAATGGCTGCCGAGCAGAAATCGCTGTAACTCGCTGAAAACAAACGATTGGCTTGCACGCTGCCCAATAATGAAACCCGGACTCTGACGTGCACATTTTCACCATTTCCTCGACCGCTTCTCGCCACTAGTCACTAGCCACTTCTTCTTTGCGATAGAATGCCGCTCGATACTTGAGCAGGAGGCAGCGGTGCCGCGGAAAGTTCGTTGGGGAGTGCTGGGCGTAGCCTCGATTGCCGTTCGCCGCGCAATCCCGGCCATGCAGCAGGGCGAGTGGAGCGAGATCGCCGCGATCGCTTCCCGTGACCGAGGCAAGGCCGAGGCGGCGGCCCGCAATCTTGGTATCCCCAAAGCATATGGATCGTACGAAGAGCTTCTGGCCGATCCCGAAATCGATGCCATCTACAACCCGCTGCCAAACCATCTTCACGTTCCCTGGTCGATCCGGGCTGCACAGGCCGGCAAGCACGTGCTCTGCGAGAAGCCGCTGAGCCTGAACGCAGTGGAAGCGCGAAGCCTGCTCGAAGCCCGCGATCGCACCGGCGCCAAAATCGGCGAGGCCTTCATGGTGCGGACACACCCGCGATGGCTCCGCACGCGCGAGCTGATCCGCGGCGGCCGCGTCGGGCAATTGCGGCTCATCACCGGGTCGCTCGGATATTTCAACCGCGACGCAGACAACGTTCGCAACGTGTCTGAGTATGGCGGAGGCGCGCTCCTGGACCTTGGATGCTATCCGGTCACGCTCTCTCGATTCGTCTTCGGGGAAGAACCGACGCGCGTAACGGGTTTGGTCGAGCGGGACCCACAGACGAAAACCGATCGCATGACTTCCGCGATACTCGATTTTCCCTCCGGACAATCCGTCTTCACGTGCAGCACGCAGCTCGCTTATCACCAGCGGATGCAGTTCTTTGGGACCGAAGGCCGCATCGAGATCGAGCGCCCGATCAATCCTTCAACGGATGAGCCTACGCGCATCGTGTTCGATGACGGGCGCGCTCCCGGCGGCGCCGTCGTCGAGACGATCGCGACCTGCGATCAGTTCACGATTCAAGGCGACCTCTTCTCCCGCGCGATTCGCGAGGGCGGCGAAGTTCCCGTGCCTCTCGAGGACTCAATTCGCAACATGGCAGTAATCGATGCCATCTTCCGCTCGGCGGAATCCGGGAAGTGGGAAAAGCCGTAGCTCGCGTGAAAGTGCTGCTATTCCGGTTTGCGCGCAGTAATGATGCTGTAGTCGAGGATGACTTCACGATAGTCCGGGGCCACGAAGCCCACTTCATCCAGAAACGCTTCAATCTCCGCGATCGAGTAATACCTGCCTTCCGTCCCGGCCATGAGGAAGACTGAATGCGCAGCGATCGGTAGCGGGCCGGTTTTCTCGCGATTGAGATGGCGGTCGTGGATCACGAGCAGCCCGCCCGGAGGAAGGGCCGCATACGATTTTCCCAGGAGCAGCTTCACCGTCGCGGCGCCCCAATCGTGCAAGGCGTTTGACCATAGATGCACGTCGTATCCCGCGGGCAGCGGGTCGCGAAGCATGTCGCCGGAAGCAACGCCGACACGATCGGTGAAGCCACGTTTGGCGATGCACTTCCGGGTGACGCGATCGACTGGTGGCTTTTCAAAAACAGTGGCTTTCAAGTGAGAATGCGCGGCGGCGATGCAGCAGGCGTAAATGCCGGACCCCCCGGCGATGTCAAGCAGCCGGCGGTGAGCTTTTAGATCGAGCCGCGCAGCCAGCACCGGACCGACGTACATGCCGCGGGAATCCATCGTGCCCGTGAACTGCTCAGCGAATGCGTCGTCTTCCATCGCCTCCACCCAGGGCTTTCGGGCCGTGGCGCCGGCCCAGCTCGGTTTGTCCGTGCGCAGGGTTTCGAGCAGTGCCTTGTAAATGGGACGGTCGACAAAATGAACGAAGTACGGGCCGACGAACCACGGCGAGTCTCGCACCAGAAATTCGCGCGCGATTTCCGTGAGATGAAACGCGCCGTCTTTCTTTTCGATGTAGCCCATCGCGCAAAAGAGGGTGAGCATCACGTCCACGGGCCGCTCGGCAAGGCCGAGCCCGGTGCAGATCGACTGCTCGTCCGCGGGTGATTTCGCGAGCCGGGAAAAGAAATCAAGTCCGACGATCGCAACGGCCACAAGCTCCGGCGCATAGATGCCATCGCGGTGGCGGTAAATCTCCGTCGGATCGGTTTTGGGTCTGCGAGTCAGATCATCCATGCTCAGCATGGTAAAACAGTTTGCGGCGCTTTCGCTCGCGGCATTTTCAGTTTTCACGCCGCGCCGGGTTCCGATTTTGATATCTTTGAAAACCGAAAGGGACGCATTCACCGATGGAGATCCGCCACAACTGGACGCGCAGCGAAATCCGGCAGATTTACGAACTTCCTCTTCCGGAGCTGATCTTTCAAGCGCAGCTCGCGCACCGCGCGCATCACAGCCCGGAGGAAGTGCAGCTGTGCCGCCTGCTCTCCATCAAGACGGGCGGCTGCCCGGAGAACTGCACCTACTGCTCGCAGAGCGCGCACTACGAAAGCGGAGTGGCGCGCGAGCCACTGATGAATCTTCCCGAAGTTTTCGACGCGGCTCGCAAAGCCAAGGCTGAGGGCGCGACGCGCTTCTGTATGGGTGCTGCATGGCGCCAGGTTACGGACGGGAAGGAATTCGATCGCGTGCTGGAAATGGTGCGCGGCGTTTCGGCGCTGAATATGGAAGTCTGCTGCACGCTGGGCATGCTCACTGAATCTCAGGCACGCCGCCTCAAGGAAGCGGGCCTCACCGCTTACAACCACAATCTCGACACGTCCCCGGAATTCTACGGCAGCATCGTCACCACGAGAGTGTACGAAGATCGCCTGCGGACGATTGCTCATGTGCGGAATGCCGGGATCACGGTCTGCTGCGGCGGCATCCTGGGGATGGGCGAATCTGACGAAGACCGGGTCGGCCTGCTCCATGAGTTGTCGCGCCTCGATCCGCATCCCGAAAGCGTGCCGATCAACATGCTCGTGGCGAACGAAGGGACTCCGCTTGAAGATGCGAACGAGATCGACCCACTGGTCATGGTTCGCTCGATTGCGACGGCGAGGATTCTGATGCCGGCATCGAGAGTGCGGCTGGCCGCCGGGCGCAGGGGCCTCTCTCGGGAGGCCGTGGCGCTTTGCTTTCTTGCAGGCGCCAACTCCATTTTTACGGGCGAAAAACTTTTGACCACTCCGAATCCCGGTGCCGATGCAGACCACCAGATGCTCAAAAATCTGGGCATGAAAGCCGCGCAGAGCGCGTGAGATGAGTTCCCGGCCAATTCAAGCGCGCATGGCGCAGGAACTCGACGCGTTGCGCGCGCAATCGCAGTTTCGCACTCTCGAGTTTCCCCGCGGTATCAACCTCTGCTCCAATGACTATCTCGGACTGGCTGAGGACCCGCGGCTCAAGCGAGCGGTGATCGATGCCGTCGAGGGCGCGGCGACTGTCGGCTCGACCGGCTCGCGCCTGCTTTCCGGGAATGCGCGCGAATGGGAGGAGCTTGAGTCGGAGTTCGCCGAGTTTGCAGGCACGGAAGCGGCGCTCTATTTCGGATCGGGCTACGCCGCGAACCTCGGGCTGCTCAGTTCCCTGTTGAAGTCGGGCGACATCGTTTTTTCGGACGCGTTGAACCACGCCAGCTTGATCGACGGGATTCGGCTGTCCCGCGCAAAGAAAATCATCTACCCGCACGGCGATCTGGAGTTTCTGGAACGGTCTTTGCGCGAGCACGCGGGTGCGGCGGGCGCGCGCGTAATCGTCACCGAGAGCGTTTTCAGCATGGAGGGCGATGTTGCGCCCATCGAGTGCCTCCTGCGTCTCGCTAGAGACCATCGTGCTGGATTGGTGCTCGACGAAGCGCACGCAACGGGAGTTTGGGGACCTCGCGGGCGCGGCATCGCCGCCGAACTGGAGTGTGAACGCGAGACTCTCGCCATCGTGCACACCTGCGGAAAGGCGCTAGCGAGCGCCGGGGGGTTCGTGTGCGGCGGAAAAACTTTGATCGACTATCTGATCAATCACGCGCGGACATTCGTTTTCAGCACGGCAATGCCGCCGTACATGGCGGGGCAGATTCACGCCGCGCTCGATCTCGCCTGCGAGGCAGAGAGCGAACGAAATCATCTCCGCGAAATCGCGTCCGCGCTGCGCGACGGCTTGGCAGCCTCAGGCCTGAATTATGGAGCGAGCGCAACGCAAATCGTGCCAGTAATGCTCGGCACGAACGAAATGGCACTGCATGTCGCGAGCGCGCTTCAGAGAAGCGGATTTGCGGTCAAAGCCATACGCCCGCCGACGGTGCCCGCCGGCACGGCGCGCCTTCGCATCTCGCTGACCTGCCGGATTACGATGCAGGAAATCGATTTACTTGTCGCGGCGATGGACGCGGCACATAAATCCTTGCCGCAGATTCCGTCGGCCAGCGCCGTACATGCCTAGCCGATTTTTCGTCACTGGGACGGACACTGGCGTTGGCAAGACAGTAGTATCGGCTCTGCTGTGCGCCGCGCTCAATGCGATCTACTGGAAACCGATTCAAACGGGCACCCGCGAAGGCACAGACCGAAACACCGTGATAAGACTGGCGGAATTGCCAGCCGCGCGGACGATCACGGAATGCTATCGTTTTTCTCCACCGGTATCGCCGCATTTGGCGGCGCGGCGCGCAGGCGTCCGCATTGACTTACAGAAAATCAAGATGCCGCGAATTTCGCCGCGCGACAATCTGATCGTCGAGGGAGCGGGCGGCGCGCTCGTGCCCATCAACGATGCGCAGTTCATGACGGATTTGATGCGCCATCTCAACCTGCCGGTGCTGCTCGTCGCACGCACCGCGCTCGGGACGATCAACCACACGCTGCTTTCGCTCGCCGCCCTGCGCGCCGCGCGTCTCGACGTCCGAGGTGTGATCATGGTGGGCAAGCCGAATCTGGAAAATCGAAAGGCCATCGAGCGTTACGGAAAAGTGCAGGTTGCCGGACTCGTTCCTATTCTAAAAAGAATCAACCGCACTACATTGCTCTGGGCATTTCGCGATTGTTTCAATCGCAGGGCATTTCAAGCATGACGCGCGATTTGAAGATTTGGCATCCTTTCACTCAAGAGGCGCTCGACCCACCTCCGATTCGCATCACGCGCGCCGAGGGCGTCTTCCTGTACACGGAGGACGGCCGCCGCCTCATCGACGGAATTTCTTCCTGGTGGGTGAATCTCCACGGCCACGGACATCCGGCCATCGTTTCCGCCATCGCCGCGCAAGCCGCAAAGCTCGATCACGTCCTATTGGCGGGTTTCACGCACGATGCCGTCGAAAACTTGCGCGATTCTCTGCGAAAGGTCTTGCCGCCGGGCCTCGCGCACATTTTTTTCTCGGACGATGGCTCGACGGCCGTCGAAGTCGCCCTGAAGATCGCGGTGCAGTATTGGAAGAATGTCGGACGCCCGGAGAAGAGATGGCTCGTTGCGCTCGACCACGCGTACCACGGCGATACGGTGGGCGCAATGTCCGTCGGAGCCGAATCCGCTTTCACCGACCCGTTCCGCGATCTGCTGTTTCCTGTCCACCGAGTGCATTCCGCATATTGTTACCGATGCCCCGTCGGAAAGACGCGCGCGACATGCAACATCGACTGTGTAGAAAAACTGAAGCGGCTGCTCGAAGAAAAACATGGCGAGATCGCCGCGGTGATCGTGGAACCGCTGCTGCAAGGCGCCGGCGGAATGATCGTGCATCCTGTCGAATTTCTGCAGCGCGTGCGGCGTTTGTGCAGCGATCACAACGTACTGCTGATTGCGGACGAGGTACTCACCGGCTTTGGCCGCTGTGGGAAAATGTTCGCGTGCGAACTGGCGCGCGTGCCCCCCGACTTAATGTGTTTATCGAAGGGTTTGACGGGCGGCGTATTGCCGATGGGCGCCACGGTGTGCACACAGGAAATTCACGAGGCGTTTGTCGATACCGACCGCGGACGCACCTTCTATCACGGCCACTCCTACACGGGAAATCCAATCGCCGCGGCCGCTGGCGTCGCGAGTCTTGGGATTTTCGAACGCGAGCCCGTGTTCGAGCGCATCGACGCGATCGCAAAAATCCACTGCGAGCGCCTTGCCGCCATCCGCAATCATCCTGCGGTGGGAGATGTCCGAACGATAGGGACGATGGCCGCAGTCGCGCTGCGCGCGGATGACCCCGGATATGCGTCGCAGCTCAGGCCGAAGCTCTACAAATTCTTTCTCGATGCCGGTGTGCTCCTGCGGCCTTTGGGAAATATCGTGTACGTTCTGCCCCCGTATGCGATTTCGCCGGAAGAGCTGAACTATGTTCACGATCGGATCGCGGAATCACTGGATTTGCTCCGGGCCTGATGTTGATATGCATGTTTGACAGCGCGGCACGCCAAGGGTAAAAGAACACAGCCATGACGAACACGACCGACACCGCTCACCCGGCGAAGCCTCTGGTGGTAGGCATCGGAGGCACGACGCGAGCCGTGTCCTCAACCGATCGAGCGCTCCGGCTCGCTCTGCAGGCAGCAGAAGACGCCGGCGCGCGCACGTTTCTCTTCGGCGGCGCGTTTCTTTCGCATCTTCCCCACTTCGCGCCGGAAAATCGCGAACGCAACGAAGAGCAGCGCCAAATGGTCGAGATGGTGCGGAGAGCCGACGGCTTGATCATCGCAAGCCCCGGATATCACGGCGGCGTTTCGGGCCTGGTGAAGAATGCTCTGGACCTGCTCGAGGACTTACGGGAAGACGAGCGACCCTATCTCGATGGGCGCGCCGTCGGCTGCGTCGCCGTATCCGCGGGATGGCAGGCAGCCGTGAGCACGCTTGCGGCTCTCCGTTCGATCGTGCACGCTCTGCGCGGCTGGCCGACCCCTCTCGGCGCGACGCTCAACACAGCACAGCCCATCTTCGATTCCACCGGCGCCTGCACCGACCCTAAGGTTGCCGAACAGCTCGCGATTGTAGGCCAGCAAGTCGTTGCATTCGCGCAACGTCATCACCACTAACAGCTCCGCGGAATGGCTCTTTGAAGAGGTGTAAACGCGAGAGCGCCGAGCGCTAGCACCCCGGGAAAGCAAACGAGCACGTAGCGCGGCTCGACCGTGTGCAACTGCGTCAGCGAAGCCGTGCGGATGACGACGAATGCGATTAGGAATGCCAATGCCGGATGCCGGCGGCAGCGCCATGCGCCCACGAGCGCGAGAGCCACGTACACGCAATTTAAGATTCCGAAGCCGAGCGTCACGTCGAAATCTGTCGGGTTATCCCGATGCCTCTCACCGGGCGGCCATAGCTTCCCCGAGTAGGGGAGCAACTCGATCCGCGGCGTGAACCAGATCATCCCAGCCCGAATTACCGGAATGAAAAAATAGGTGCGCAGCGGATGACGCGCCGAACGTTCGCGCGCGAGGAGCGCGAACTCATAATCGAGCACAGGCGTCATTTGCCAGCCGTCGTTGTAGCGGCTCAGGAGCGCCGCGACGCGATCGCGCTCCGCCGCGGAATCGAACGCGGAGGCGGGCAGCGTTTCGATGGAGATCGGCGCGTTTCCCAGCTTCCATGGCACGAGATAGGCGTCCCCAAACCGCACCATCCACGTTCGAGTCCATTCATAGAAGCCACGGGGAATGAAGTCCCCTTGCGCTTGCGCGTACGTTGGAGCGAGGAATTCGATTCGACCGAGCGTCCGGGCATTGCGGGCGGCCCACGGCACCAATGGCAAAAGCAGACCCACGGCCATCCACAAGAGCGCCAGCGCCAGCTTCGACAAATCAGCGCGATGCCGCCAGCGAACACAGAGAACAACTCCCACCGCGACAAGTAGAAGTGGAGCCTCAGGTCGCACAAGCGTACCCACGCCGACGAGCGCTCCGCCCAGCAGAAACCATCCGACGGCAGAGAGCAGCGACCTCCGGTCAAATGAACGAATAGGGAGGTCCATCGAAGGATGGCCGACGATGCAGACGAAAACCAAGAGTCCCAGAGCCGTCAGGAATGTGGCGAGAACTTCAGTGAGCACGGCCGCGGTGTAGTTTGCGGTGAAGGGACAGAGCGCGGCCATCCACAGCGCCGCAGTCGCCACAACCCCGCGGTTGGAAGCGGGCGCGAGACGCGCAGCGATCGCGGCAGTCAGCACGCAGGTCATCAGGTCGATGATCGCCTGAACGATAAATATCGCTTTGCCTGCTTGCCCGAACACCGCGTATATGGCTGCGAGCAATGCTGGATATCCCGGCATCCGCATATCGACAGGGAGCAGCTCGCCGCGAACGAAAAGGCCGTACACGCCGTGGTACAACCAGTTGCGTGCGAGTTCCTCGTAAAATTTCGTGTCGTTTGAAAACGGCGAGAAATGCGCGATGAAAAAAAAACGCAGCGCAAGCCCAGCCAACAAGGCGGGGATCAAGTGTTTGTAGGAAACAGGCGGAAAGATCGGCGTGGTCTTTATGGGAACGTCTTCCGGTGAAATTAATCTCGCAATCGAAGATCTGGGAAACCCAAGATTACTCGGTCACGCGCGGTCGTGCGAGCCCGGCGGTCAAGCATGTCAGCAGTGCGGGGTTCCGCGACGGGACCCTGGCCCAGCCCGCCACGGTCTTAGCTGTGCGCCAGATTAAGAATACGCTCGTCAGCGTCAGACCTAGTGCAAGAATTATGATGCTCGAAACCATCACCGAAACCACAACCTCACCCGGCGTGTAAAGTTTCAAGCCCAGCCCTAGTGTGAACACTCCTGCACCCAATCCACAGCCAGTTGCGTTGAATTTGGTCAACTAACTCACGCCCTTTGCGCACTGCCACTCGCAAGAGCATCATAGAGCTCGCCACGACCGGAAGATGTTCTCTTCGGTACACTTCGGTGCATGTCGGATTGGGAGTTCACGAGCCAAGACGAGCGCCTCCGCCGAAAGTTGAGCGCTTGGGCACATTAAATCAGCCATTCGCCAAACTGTTCTAAATGGAACAGTCGCGCTTCCCGAAATGGCATACGTTTCGGACGAACGAAGCTCCGAAGAATGCTGCTCGTTGACCAGGATGACTGGTGTGGGGCGGCAAGGCGTTCGCGCTCTCTCGATGGCCGCTTCAATACAAACCGGAACTGGCTGGGATCACCAAGGTGCCGCGTTGCGCGGCGCGACGAGTCGCCGACGACAGCCGCTGCGAATCCTATTTTTCCATCGAGACATCTGGGCCGTGGAGCGATGTCTCCATGAACTCAAATGCACGCGATTCATGGTCAACCCAGACTTGGCGCTAGATGCCGGGGCGTTGGCCATATACATGTCGTCGAAGCACTACGACCTTGTAGTGGCCGAGTGCCCGCCTAGCGGCCGGCAAGGAATGCAAGCGATGGAACTCCTGCGCCAGACGACGAAGGGAACACCGCTCATTTTCGTAACGGATACCCTGCGGAGAGAAACCGCAATGGAGCTCGCTGAGAATGGCGTCCACGACTGTATCGAAATGGACCGCATCGTGCGTCTTCCGATGATTGTTCGGCGGGTTCTGGATGAGAAACATCTGAAGGGAGAACGTGATCGAGCCGAAAAGGAATTGCGACATTCGAAGGCCGATTACCGCGCTTTGGTGGAAACTTCGGCCTATGGAATGTGCCGCTGCGGCAAGAATGGCAGTTTCCTAGACGTCAATCAGGAGCTTGTGAAACTCCTTGGCTACACATCAAGACAAGAGCTTATGGCAGTCAATCTCGCGCGCGATATCACTTTGGATCCAGACAAGTGGGCTGAATCGCTGGAGCGCTCTCCCGGGACGGAACGATCCGATCCTGTCGAAACCGACTGGAAGCGGAAAGATGGCACGACGTTGAGAGTCCGAATCAGCGGACGTAGAGTCCGCGACGGGAAGAGTGCGTTGGATGGTTATGGTCTCATCGTTGAGGATATCAGCGCCCAGCGTGCACTTGAGAACGATCTGCGGAAACAGGCGGCCAGTGACGCTCTAACCGGTTTGGCCAACTACCGGCAGCTTGTGGAGGTGCTTGACAGCGAAATCGCGCGATCCAAGCGCACCGGACGAGCCTTCGCTCTCGTATTCCTTGACGTAGACGGTTTGAAGCAAATCAATGACCGCTACGGGCACCAGGCGGGAAGCCGGGCGCTCTGCCGGCTGGCGAACGTCTTGCGTCTCTGCTGCCGGTCCGTCGATACTGCGGCGCGCTATGGCGGAGACGAGTTTGCGCTTGTCCTACCGGAGACCGAGGCTCTAGCAGGTTCGTTAGTCGCGCGGCGCGTCTGCGAACTCTTTGCAAACGATGGAGAGAAACCCGAGCTCGCCGTCAGCGTCGGTGTTGCCAGTTACCCGCAGGACGCCGAAACAATTGGGCCGTTGCTCTACGCGGCCGACAAAGCGCTCTATTCAATGAAGAGTCGCAACAAACAACTTCCCTCGCAGAACTAACCACGGAATCAGGGAGCTTCGTTTTATTTTCCCGGGAAACGACTTTGGGGGATGGCGAGGCGGAGAAAAGATTCCGGCCCCAGCCCTGGAACCCGGACCATTTCTTGCTGCCTCGCCATCGGTGGCGGAATCCTAATCGGTGCACCAAATTGAAACTGTCTCTTTTTGTACACCACTGCAAGTATTTCTTGGGCGGCTCCGCCTGCGACAATTTCGAACAAGAGACGCCACGTCGACCCTTCTTCCAGCGTTGAGATGCAGCCGCGAATGAAAAACGAATCAATGAATGTGTCCAAAATAGAACAGACACGATTTTTTACGGTAGCTACTATGCGACTTGAGCGGAGAGCTATCTGCTCAGACCCGGGAGAAACCACATGAAGCTTAGACCAGCAATACTGATTTGGGGAGCTATCCTGATCGCGGCGGTACCTGCATTCGCCGATAGATTCCCATACGGTGGATCGCCGATAGAGTCACCTGGCATTGGAATCTCCGGGAAGGGGATCGACAGCTCTGATCTGAAGCTGAATATGCCCCTGAATAAAGGAATATTCGCAGGGCCTGCCTCGACGCTGGCGCTCATCGATGGATTTGAGGCGAACAATACCTTTGGTGCGTGGGATTCGAGTTCTTCCAAAACTCTCGACATATCGTTTCCTTCATCTGCCAATGCCGGGAATGCGTGGTCGATCGAAAGAGACCGTGGCCGGGACCGACACCACGACGGCGTGAACGGCGACCCCGCCCCCGTGCAAGTTCCGGAACCAGCATCTTTTTCGCTCTTGCTGCTCGGACTGGCTGCCGTCGGATTCTTAGCCAACCGGCGGGTGGCCGAAGCGAAGACCGTTCAGGCGCGCTAGGAGTTTTCAGATGGATTCGTCTAGTCCAGCATTTAGACTCGGCGGCGCTCGGGTTTGTTGCCCGCGGATTTGGCTACATTAGGAATTCGGATGGTGTTGCGCGAAGGATGGCCGTCAGTCGTGGAGGACGACGCTCAGTAGGGAGCTATTGATTTGAAGGCCGCCGTTGTACTTGATGAAGCCCATTTTCTTGAACTTATTCATGAAGAGATTTACGCGGGAGCGCGTTGTGCCGATCGTATCTGCCAGCGTTTCCTGCGAAATCTTTGGAAGGACCGTTTGAGGTTGGTCGTCCTTACCGTAACGAGCAAGCAACAGAAGAGCGCGAGCCAGTCGCTTCTCCGTTGAGTTAAACAACTGATCGATCAAGTCCGCCTCAATTCGAATATTCCTTGAAAGCATGTACGAGATAAAACGGTCGGAGAATTCGTGTTCGGAGTGAAGGACGCGGATCATCTCATTCTTATCAATCACAAGCACGGTCGTCGGCGCGATCGCCGTCGCGGCGCCGATGCGGATCGGCTGGGCCGCAAGACAACCTTCTCCGAAGAAGTCGCCCGGCCCTAACACCGCCACCACGGCTTCCTTGCCAGTCCCGTTGACCACCGTCAGTTTCACGCGACCTTGCTGGATGTACATAACAGCCTTGGCGGGATCACCTTGCGCGAACACGGCCGTCTTCTTGGGGAACTCAACGATCTTTCTCGCCACACCGGCAGAATCGAGAAACCCCTGAGCATCAAAAGCCATCTTTTTGATTGGTTTCAGGCGACTTACGCCGGTAGCCACAGTAACTAACCTTATAGCACTTTGCTGCGAATATGCAATGAAAATGGGTGAGTGTCCACAAGGTGACAGATAAGAACCTTTGCCTCTTCTAGAATGTTTCTCGTGGGGAAGCACAAAGAGACCGAAGCACGAACGATCGTCCGAGATTCAGTGAATACGTCCCTCTCCGCCCGCGGTAACAAAAGCCTCTCGGAGTAGCAAATTGAAATTGCTCGAACACCTCGATCAGGCCGGAGTGTCTGCCTGCGAGGAGAAAGAGTTAGCTCAATGCCGTTACTTCAAATACTACTAGTTCTGGTCGTGGTGGGCGTCCTGCTCTGGTTGGTCAATAGCTTCATCCCGATGCAGGGAACGATCAAGTCGATCCTGAACGCCGTTGTGGTCATCGCCACAGTTTTGTGGCTGCTGAACATTTTCGGACTATTCCACTCTCTCTCCCGAATCCACATAGGGGCGTGAGCAAGCTCGAATGATTGACACGGGGATTGGGTGTGCGTCGTCGAAACCAAACAACAAACCGCGCCAGGCGGCCAACGCCCGGCGCATGAATTCGCAGCAATGGAGGCATCACTCATGAAAGTACTTGGAGTCATTAGCGCGACAGCTCTCTTCTTGCTTCTCGGGGCCACCGTTCCTGTCATCGCGCAGGACGAGCACCAAGATCAAGAGGCCAAGCCCGAAAAGCAGGATCAGCAAGCGAAACCGGCAAAGCAAGAAGACCAGGCAAAGCCGGTAAAGCAAGAAGAGGCAAAGCCAGCAAAACAGGAAGAACAAGCAAAGCCAGCCAAGCAAGAGGAACAGGCAAAGTCTGAAAAGCAGGAGCAACAGGCCAAGCCGGTTAAGCAAGAAGAGCAAGCGAAGCCAGCAAAACCAGAGGAACAGGCGAAGCAGGAGGAAAGCGGCAAGGCTGCGGGGCAGCAACATGCTCAGCGGAGTGCGGCCGAAGAACAGAAGCAACGCTCGGCGCCGTCGCTGAGGCTTAGTGTAAGAAGCAGCATTCGCATACCTGATGATCGCTTCCGTTCCAGTTTCGGTGAGGGGCACACGTTCGTAATCAACGAACCAGTGATTGTGGGCGGGTATTCGCGCTTCCAGTACGGCGGCTATTGGTTTGGTTTCGTCGATCCGTGGCCGGTAGGCTGGTATTACACCGATTACGTTTATGTTGACTATATCGACGGCGGCTATTATCTGTGCAACCCGGATTATCCCGGCGTTCGCATCGCGATCAGCATCGCAGGGTGACGCACAATCCCAGTGGGGCCTCGGGAAGGGGCGACTGAGACCAACACGGGTCGAGTCGCCCCGGGCGATGCTCACAAACTAGCAAGATCGTGTTCAGCCCTCGGCGGAATCGGAAAAGTGGAGGAAACAATGCTCGGAACTCTATTGATCGTGGTCTTGGTGTTGGCGCTTCTCGGCGCGTTGCCGAGGTGGCCGCATAGCCGTGAGTGGGGCTACTACCCGACTGGCGGAGTCGGACTCGTTCTGCTCATCGTCGTCATTCTAGTGCTCATCGGCCGCATCTAGGACGCTCGGGACTTTGACGCGCATGCCGAAGTTTGCCCTACTGCCATTTTGCAAGAGAGTCACCGCGGAACCAAAACATCGATGTGTGCTCAACGGGACAGACTCGAGGATATCGATGCGTCTACGATAGGCTCGCATCGCGAACTACGGAGACCGTAGGTCTCGCTGGAGACCAGCAGCTTTGAAAATATCTTGGGAGGAAATGAACATGAATATCGTGAAGGCAGTTTTCGTTGTGTTAGCGCTCACATTCTTTGGCACCCTGTTCGCTTCGGGCGTGCACGCCGATGATTGGAACAAAGTGACGGTGATGACGTTCAGTCAGCCGATCGAAATCCCCGGACAGATATTGCCCGCCGGGACATACACGGTCAAGCTCGTGAATATAGATACCGAACGCCATGTTGTGCAATTCTTGGATGCAGACGGAATTAAGGTATTCGCCACCGTCCTCGCGATCAACAACTGGCGGCTTCATCCGACCGGCGAAACCGTAGTCAAATTCGCCGAGAGAAGGGGCGATAACCCGGAAGCCCTCAAGGCGTGGTTCTACCCAGGTGATAACTTCGGCCAGGAATTTGTCTATCCGAAGCACCGGGCGATGGAGCTGGCCGCGGCAACGAAGGAACCTGTTCCGGCGATTGCCGAGGAAACCGCTCCCGCCGAACTGAGGACTGCTCCGATTGTTGCGGTTACCCCGGAACAGACGGAAGTGCCGGTCACCGAAGCCATCGCGACCACTCCACCCGCAGCGGAGACGACGGCGCCTCTTGTCGCGCAGAATACGAATTTGCCGAAGACGGCGGGACTGGTTCCACTCATTGCTTTGCTTGGCCTGGCGTCTCTCGGATGCGCCTTTGCCGTGAAGCGATTCGGAATGCAACGTTCATAAAGGTATCAAGCTCCCAGGCGCCGCGGGTGTTGATGACTCCTATCCCGCGGCGCAAGGAGGCTCAAGTGGCTCTCATCGTGCGATCCAAAAGACGCAATTCGTTTCGGAGTGCCTCTCTTTCCGTTGTCTTGCTGTTCCTTTGCAGCAGCTCTGCGTATTCGCCGTCTCTGGCAAGGCAGTCCGTATCACCCAGCGGGGCCGGTCAATCCAAGATTCAAGTAAAGACGCAATTGGTGATGCTGCCTGTTAGCGTGATGGATGCTAACGGAAATTTCATTTCCGGGCTGAGCCAGCAGAGCTTCCGGGTGTACGAGGACGGACGACCGCAAAGCATTACCTCATTCCACGAGGGGGATTCTCCGGTGACCGTGGGCCTGATCGTTGATCACAGCCGCAGCATGGGCCCCAAGCTGGCGGAAGTGGCGGCAGCGGTGTCTGCTTTCGCGCAATCCAGCAACCCTCAAGATGAGATGTTCGTCGTGGATTTCAATGATGATGTTTCGGTGGAACTGATGGACGGTAAAGCCTTCACAAGCGACCCAAAAGAGCTCGCGAAAGCCGTCTTCTCCGTCCGAGCGCGCGGGCGAACCGCGCTCTATGATGCGGTGGACGAAGGGCTCATTCACTTGCAGGTCGGCCATTGGGACAAGAGAGCGCTCATCATCGTAAGCGACGGTGGGGACAATGCCAGTCAGAAAAAATACTCGCAAGTGCTGGCGCTGGCCCGGCAGTCGCAAGTCATGATTTATTCCGTCGGCTTGGTGGACGCCAACGAGGAAGAAGACCCGGGTCTCCTTCGACGGCTTAGCAAAGATACGGGCGGCATCGCCTTCTTTCCAATGTCTCTGGAAGGCGTCGCGGACATCTCCAAAGAAATCGCACGCGACCTTCGCGAACAGTACACGCTCGGATTTATTCCGGAGCAAACAGGCACCGCAGATTCCTTTCGACACATAAAGGTGAAAGTCGCCGCTCCCGGCCATGGCAAGATTCATGTGCGAACTCGGCCCGGTTATTTCACGCCGGAACAAGAGCAAGCTCCTGCAAAGATCGAGAAAAGCACGTCATGAACCCTCATAGCCGCGTCGCGAAAACATCTCGGAAAACAAGGGCGCTGATCTTTCGCGCAATGCATTACATCTTGCTGGCCGCTGGTGTGTTCGGACTTGCCTACGCCGCCTACGTCATCGCAGAGGCACGCACCTATCAGGCGATTGAACAATCGAGATTCGAGAGTGTGAGCCAGAACGAAGAGCGGCATCCGGTGATTGAAGGAAGCGCGATTGGAGAGATGGAGATTCCTCGCCTCGGGCTGAAAGCCGTCTTCGTCCAGGGCGATTCGCCAAGAATCCTGCGGCACGCCGTCGGCCACATCTCGGAAACGGCCTTGCCGGGCGAATCGGGCAACGTCGTTCTAACCGGCCACCGCGATACTTTCTTTCGCCCGTTGCGCAACATTCGACAGGGTGACTTAATCACGCTCAAAACAGTCGATGGCGACTTTCTGTATCAAGTGGATTCCACCGCTGTCGTGCCCCCGAGCGATATTCAAGTCCTCCAATCGTCAGGCGAGCGCACGCTGACGCTAGTCACATGCTTCCCCTTCTACTACATAGGCCCCGCGCCCAATCGCTTCATCGTTCGCGCTCGCCAGAGTGGACCACTGCCGGTGCAATACCCCAACGCTGCGGCGCCTACCCAGTTTTGAGAGGCCTAAACGAGAAAGTCAGATGTGTGCCGAAGCGAACAGATAACCTTGCTGCATCCGTCTACTATCTGCTTGCGTCGGTAAGCAGGTGAGTTGTTTCGCAGATTCGTCCCCTCGCTTCATTCTGATCGCCTCGCCTTCACGCCCGCGCTAAGGATTTCGGTTGGGGACAATTGGAGAACGATCTCGTTCAAAGGCTTTCCCCGGCTAATGGCGTGGTTCAAAGCGCCCTCACAAAGGTTTCGGAGAGAGCAACTTCCGCGGCCGCAATTCTGATCATGGAGGTCAGCGATGATACGCAAATCAATTCTTGTCGTCTGTTTAGGTCTCGTTGCAACCGCACCGCTCTTTGCGGCAAACAAAGAACAAGAACGGCTCCGCAACGCCGGGGTCGTGATGCAGGAAATTATGAACGTGCCTGACAACATCCCTCAAGAGGTAATCGAGAAGGCGAAGTGCGTCGTTGTGTTTCCGTCGGTTCTGAAGGCGGCGTTCGTGGTCGGCGCAAGTTATGGCCGCGGCGCGATGGTTTGCCGAACAGGGGAGGATTTTAGGGGGCCGTGGGGCGCGCCGGCAATGTTTGCGCTGGAAGGCGGCAGTGTTGGATTCCAAATCGGCGGCCAGGCTACCGACCTCGTTTTGTTGATCATGAACGACAGAGGCGCGAGTTCGATTCTTAACAGCAAAGTCAAATTGGGCGGGGACGCCTCGATCGCGGCGGGTCCCGTGGGACGTGATGCTGCGGCAAACACCGATGCGTACATGCGAGCGGAGATACTCAGCTACTCGCGCACGCGCGGCCTTTTCGCCGGCGTTTCCCTCGAAGGTTCCACGCTCCGGCCGGATGACGACGCCACCGCGGACGTCTATGGCCATAAGTTCACGGCAAGACAAATCGTAATCGGTGGAGAGGCACGCGTTCCTCCATCCGGACGTCTCCTGGTTTCGGTGTTGCAGAAGAACTCACCTCGCAACGAGTCCAAGCCAGCTGGCAACTAAGCGCCGAGGATCTACCGCTCTTCTTTCATCGAGGCGAGACACTGGCTTCGGGAAGAGCGGCGCTCGGGTTCGGTCCACATGCATGTCCGGTGAAAACCGTGGCAAGAAGGAGGATCAGGTGCGAGGCACAATCGATGTCGGCGCGATTCTTATCAAGGACGGCGCACTCCTTCCCAAGGAACTACAAATCGAAAGCGAGCCGTGCGTCCCGGGATGGAGGCTCGTCAATGATTTCGATGGGCACGGATTGGATCGGGCGGTTCGAGAGGCGGAATGGACTTTCTTCTGCTTGGCCGGTGAAATCGGAGCGACGTCATTCGGCATCGACGAGCAATCGATGATTCGCAGGGCAATCAAGCGAATCGCGGCCAAAGCGCGGTCGAAGACATTCAATGGCATCGAGATTACCCGAGTGGTGTCGAAACGCTTTCTCGGAGTGCCCTACCTGAGCGTTGGCGCCCAGTCACGGCACATTCAGGAGACTTTGTTCCTGTTCTCCTCCGAGGGCATTCGGGGAACTGATGAGACAGAACTGACCGCCGCTCGCGCCAAAACATGGGGTGTCACGAGCGCCAAAGAATTCGCCTACGAAGGACCGAACGCGCGGGCTGACGTGGCGACGACGCCGAAATCCTAATCGCTTCAAGGAGATACTCGAATGAACAAAATCCAGAAGTCTGCGACTACGCTGGCACTGATTCTATTCTCAGCTTCCATTATTTCCGCGCAGGATCTCTCTAAGTACAGGAGCTTTTCGCTGGGCGCAAGCGTGGCGAGTATTTCAAACCAGGTGAATGCATCGCCGGAAGAGATTAGCGTGATCCACCAGACCCCGGCGGTCATTCAGGAGCTGACGTGGTGGCCCGTGCCGTCTTATCAATCCTCCGCGCCTGTGGATCCCGTGCAGGACATTCTGTTCTGTTTCTACAATGGCGAGCTCTACAAGATTGTAGCGACCTACGACAGCGCTGCCACACAGGGCCTGACCGCGGAAGATATGGTTCAGGGAATCGCGGCAAAATACGGCGTGGCAACGCTTCGGGTCGCCGAAACGACCCCTCCAACAATCGCGGCCTATAGCAACACGGACGAAACAATCGCCTCTTGGGAGAACGCTCGATACTCGCTCACACTTTCTCGCTCCGCTCTCGCGAAAACGTATCAGCTTGTTATGTTTTCAAGACAATTGAACGGCCAGGCCGAGGCGGCCATCGCCGTGGCGGCGAAGCAGCAACGCGAGAATGCTCCACACATGGAAATCGCGCGCGCGAAAAAAGAGGCTGACGATCTCGAAGCAATTCGACTGGCCAATTTGAAAGCATTTCGTCCCTGATTTCGTTTTTCGGCGGCGTGACGGCCGCTCGATTCTCAGTGGGCGCAAGCGAGAAAGAAGCGGAAACTGGATGGCGGAGAGGGTGGGATTCGAACCCACGGTTGAGTTTCCCCAACACACGCTTTCCAAGCGTGCTCCTTAAACCGCTCGGACACCTCTCCGCACTCTAGGGCGTTCAGAAGCCTAACAAATTGGCGGCGGAGCGGCAAACCGGAGAACTTCGATCCGTTCGTCGCGGCAACAAATCTAGAAAATGTCTGCTACACTTTCCTGCGCTACTCCGGGGTAGTGCAATTGGTAGCACGCCAGCCTTTGGAGCTGGTTATCCTGGTTCGAGTCCAGGCCCCGGAGCCATTTGTAACCGACCCTCCACTGTTCGTATTTCTCGTGCTCGAGGCTATTTCCCCTCATACAAATTAGGGCTCGGACCTGATGTCCTGACGAATCGCGAAGGATTATGAACAGGTCCTAACGTTCGGCGACTCTATGTAGTCAGCGATGACGAAATCTCGTCGGTGAGCGTCGTCACGTGGTGACGTGACCGGCGGCACGCCACGCTGAGAAGAGCGCTAAGTGCTTGTTTCTCTTCAACAGCGAGGCGAATTTCCAATCAGTTGAGTTTGGTTCATCGCTTGCCATACTGAGGCTAGAGCGCACGACGGGCTGCAAACGACCAAGGAGGTCGATGAAAATGCGAGGTCCTTACGGTTTCGAACTCACCGAGAATTGCGAAACATGCGAGCTGCGTTCCAACGGATTCTTCTGCCAAATGCCGCAGGCGGCAACCAAGGATTTTAACGCGGTGAAGTCTTCCTCCTCTTATCCGGAAGGCGCGGTCCTGTTTCTCGAAAAGCAGGCTCCCCGGGGAATTTTTCTGCTCTGTGAAGGGCAGGTGAAGCTCTCGATCAGCTCAAGCGAGGGCAAGACTCTTATTCTGCGAATCGCCAGGGCCGGCGAAGTTCTCGGTTTGAGCGCGGTTGTTGGCGGCACTCCGTATGAGGTCACCGCCGAGACTCTTCGTCCCTGCCAGGTGGCGTTCGTTCGCCGGGACGATTTCTTGCGCTTTGTCGCGCAGCACCCCGAAACGTACCAAGGCATCCTGAAGCAGGTAACGTCGTCTTACGGCGGTGCGTGCGAACAACTCCGGACCGTCGGCCTTTCCGCATCGGCTCCCGAGAGGCTAGCCAGGCTCTTGCTCGATTGGTCCGAGGGGGCGGAACAAACGAAGCTCGGCACGCGCATCACGCTCCCATTGACGCACGAAGAGATCGGCGAATTCATCGGAAGCTCCCGCGAAACAGTGACGCGGGCATTCAGTGAGTTCAAGAGCCGGCACTTGGTTGCGTTGAAGGGTTCCACGGTGACCATTCCAAATCGAGAAGCTCTCGAGAACATGGTGAACGCGTAGTGAAAATCCTTCTGGCGGTGGACGATTCCAAGTTCTCGCGAGAGGCTGTGCGCAGGCTTATCGCGCAGTACCGCTCGAAGGGCACCAGTGTCCGCGTGCTGCACGTGGTCGAACCGATTAGCGCATATATTTCGGCCACGATGTTTCCCCACTTTGCCCCGTATGCCCCGGCCGTGGAGGCCGACCGTCGGAGAGAGGCAGCAAAGCTTGTCCAGCACACGGCTCAGAGGCTACGGCAGGCGGGGTTCAAGGCGACCGCCATCGTTGAAACAGGTGATCCCAGGAACCAGATTGTGAGCCACGCGGAGAAATGGGGCGCCGATCTAATCATGCTCGGCTCCCATGGATTCAATCGGTTGAATCGGCTGCTGATGGGAAGCGTGTCGGACGCCGTCGCTCGCCACGCAAAGTGTTCCGTCGAGGTAGTTCGAATTCGGGGCGCAATTCCGCGCACGAAGAAATAAAATACCACGCGCCCAGAGCAGAAGAAGCGTGCTCGGACCCCGGGCGACTGCTTACGACGCCGCGGCTCGCGCTCGCGGCACCTGCCGAAGCTTCCGCAGCAAGGCAGGCCGGGTCGTCTTCAGGCACTCAGAGGCACGCCGGAGCAGAACTTCAAAGTCGCGATCGGCGACCGGTCTTTCGATTACCGAAACCTTTCCTCGTCGAGTCATGCCACCCTCCCAACGCGAGATATTCACAGAAAGGCCCGTGTATTGCCGGGCACGGTAACGCCGGCCTGCCGGAGATGTCAAGGGAATTTCGTTAGCCCGACGTTCATGAGCGTCAGGCAATACAATGAAGCTTGCGAAGGGCCCCTCAGTGCGGCACTTTCTGGCATGGGATAGCCAGATATGAACCTAGGTGCTCGATTTTTGGAGCAACCAGGCGCGCATTTGGTGTATCGTAGAGCTCGGGTGCATCCTCCGCACCCAAACCGCTGCGCCAGCGGCAATCCCCACGACACGGGGTATCCAGAGGCAGCGCTGTGCATTGTCCTGCAGCACTGACTCGGGCTTTCACCCTTGGCGACAATTGAATTCCCCGATCGCTCTGGGTCTTTCCACGCGGAAACAAGTGTGTTCCGCAAGGGGCATAGGAGGATACATGAAGCGTTTGATTACGATTGGCGTCGCGGTGTCGTTCGCGTTGCTGCTGTTCGCGACCCCGGCGGTCTTTGCACAGGCGAATCAGATCGTTCCAGGCACGCAGGTCCACCTGAATCTGCTTAACGGTCTTAGCACGAGCGTCGCGCACGCCGGCGATCCCTTCACGGCGATCGTTGCCGAGCCCGTGTTTTCCGGGAACGCGGTCATTCTGCCCGCGGGCGCGAAGGTGCATGGCACGATCACCAGCGTTGACCGTCCCAAAATGTTTTCGATGTTCCGCGGCGGGGCGTCGATGAATCTGGCCTTCACCTCGATCGAAGTCGAGAGCCGCATCTTCCCCGCGAAGATGAGCATCATCTCGATCTATAGCGGCGAAACCGATTCAAGCAAGCGGCGGAAAGACCTGAAGACAGTCGAGGGCGAAGTTGTGCAGGAGAATCGCGGCGTCAAGAGCGACGTCGAGGACGTGGCCATCGGCACGGCGGGCGGCTCGACCGTCGGACTGATTTTCAGCCACGTGTTGCGCGGCACGGTGTTTGGATTGGTTGGCAGCGGAGCCTACATCGTGGCGAAAAAGGGCAAGGAAGTTGAAATGCCGGCACAGACGGGACTGCTCGTCCGGATGGATTCGACGCTGTCGCTGCCCGAATCGCTGCTGCACAACGCGTCCTATTCAACCCGGGGCAATTGAAGACCGGCAAGAGACTGAATCTAGCGACGGGCACACGCGAGGTTCGCGCCTCCCGTCCACACGAACGTGCTAGGCCGCTCCGCCATCCGCGGCGGCCGCCTGCCGGTTCGCGCGCTTGAGGAAGCGGTAGAGGCTTGTGCGGCCGATTCCCAGCGTCTGAGCCGCGCGGACGCGATTGCCTTTGCACATTTCGAGCACGTGCTGTATGTGAATGCGGCGCACTTCGTCAAGAGGCAGCGGCCTCCAATCGCTTCCAGCGGCGGCGGCTCGGTGCTGCGATTTTTGCAGGTGCGCGGGCAAATCGGCCACGTCGATGATGGCGCCATTTGCCGTCATGGCGGCGCCTGAAATCACGTTCTCGAGCTCGCGCACGTTGCCCGGCCAATCGTGCTGCACGAGCACGATTTGCGCCCGGCGCGAAAGGCGTTGGGATGGCTTGCCATAGGCCTCGTTGTACTTCTTCAGGAAATGCTGCAGAAGAATCGGGATGTCCTCCGGGCGCTCGCTGAGCCCCGGCACGCGAATCTCGATGCTGCTGAGACGGTAAAACAGGTCTTCTCGAAAGCGGCCCGCCAAAACTTCCGCGCGAAGATCGCGGTTCGTGGCAGCGACGATTCTCACGTCCACTTTCTTGACCTCCGGCGAGCCGACCCTCTGGATTTCACGATTCTGGATCACACGCAGCAATTTTGCCTGCATGGGTAGGGACGTCTCGCCTATCTCGTCGAGAAAAACCGTGCCGCCGTTCGCGTATTCGAATAGTCCCGCCCGAGCGTCGGTCGCGCCCGTAAAGGCGCCTCGGACGTGGCCAAAAAGCTGGCTTTCGAGCAGCGTATCGACAAACGCCGAGCAATTGCTGACGGCAAACCGCTCCCGCGCCACCGGACTGAGCTTGTGCAGCGTCCGCGCGACCAGCTCTTTGCCGGATCCCGTCGGGCCCATGATGAGCACGTTCGTGTAGTGACGCGAAACTTTTCTTGCGAGTTCGAGCACCTCGCTCATCGCCGGACTCTTGCCGACGATGCCCTGGAATTCAAGGTTCTCTAGGAGTTTGTCCTCTAGGTCACGAATCTTCGTCCGCTGCGTGAAGGTCTCCGCCAATTCATCGAGCGTCTTCGCGAGCCGCGGAAAATCGAGAGGCTTGCTCAGATAATCGTAAGCGCCGCGCTTAATCGCCTCAATCGCGGAATCGACCGCGTAGAACCCGGTCAACAGAATCACATTCATGGAGGGGTCGAGTTGGAGAGCCTTGTCGAGGAACGTGAGGCCATCCATTTGCGGCATTTTCAAATCGGCCAAGACGACCCGGCAGCCGCCGAGCCGCACTCTCTCGAGGGCTTCTTCCGGACTGGTAGTGCCGGTGACCGGAAACTCAGCGCGTTCGAGAAGTCTCGTAGCCAACTCCACCTGATCCGGATCGTCGTCCAGCACGCAGACCGGCAGGTTCTTTCGGGCGCTTGAGGTGGTTGCTTGCTCCGCGAGAATTCCCATGTAGCAGCTTCAGGCACGGCTTTTGCCAGAGCGGTGGGCAAGCCCGCGTCTCGTGGAATTGAAAGACGGAGCGGAATGCCTGGGCAGATTAGACCGCTTAAGGCTTCTGAATTGTAGATATTAGTCGAGAGTCCGCACGGGCAGCGCTACGCGGCGCATCAATTCTGGCCGGCGAGTTAGAACTTTGCCCATGCTCGGCACAGTTCCAAACCGGAACCGCAGTTTCAAACAGGGCCGCACGCGCACCTGCTCCCTCGACCACCTGTGAGACTGCGCCGAACGAAGCGTAACGCCTTCCCAATTTCAGGCAGCCCTGTTCGCCGAACCGACCGAGGCTCGTGCCGTACCGCATATCGGCGCCCCGGGGTGCATCTGCGCGAGGCGAATGAGCGATCTGCCGACGGTATCCATCCGAGTGATCGCTACAACCTGGCACGGAATCGGGAAGTTGGCATCTGCCTCGGAGGGCTGCAACAGGCGCAAGAATACGACGCAGCCTTCTCGCAGCAGGCATCGCAGCTCAACGCTTTTCGTTTCATCTTCATTCCACTCGAGAACAGTCTGCTCGACAAAAAAATCTTCCGAGGCGTCCCACCCTGACACCTCTACGCGGTAGATATTCGATTGACCTGATTGACGCTCCATAAGCCCACCTCCACAAGGACTATTGCAGCATCCATGCCAAAGCGGTGCGTCACGCGGCGCTCACCGCAAAGGACTTGGCGCAGCGTCGCGCCGTTCATTCCATGCTGGACTGTTCCCTTCGCAACATTTGTGCGGCTTTGAAACAATTCTGCCGCGCGCCGATGGTATGCGCTTGCTTTCGCGGTGTAAGGCGGTGTGCTAGACTCCGCCAAGCGGTTGCGACGCGAAAAATTTCGCGGCGCGAACCGCACATCGGTGGAACTTCGGGCTCTGTGCAACGATTCCCCGCAAACCCCGCCAGGCCCGGAAGGGAGCAACGGTAGCGGGTCAGCTTCGTGTGCCGCGGAGTACCCGAAGTTCCTACCCACCCCGAGCGAAGCGATTGTCCGCAACGGGACAAGGGATCGAGCCGCCGATGGCGCGTTGCCCTAAACTCTTTTTATGACCTACAAAGTCATCGCGAGAAAATATCGCCCGCAGACGTTCGGCGAAATCGTCGGGCAGCAGCATGTGACGCGGACCCTCGCGAATGCAATCGAATCGAATCGCGTGGCTCACGCGTATATCTTTTCAGGCGTGCGAGGCGTCGGAAAGACCACCGCCGCGCGCATCCTGGCCAAGGCGTTGAACTGTGCGAAGGGTCCGACGGCCGAGCCCGACAACACCTGCGATTCCTGCCGCGAGATTTCCGCGGGAACGTCTCTCGACGTGCTTGAGATCGACGCGGCGTCCAATCGCGGCATCGATCAGATTCGCGAGCTGCGCGAGATGGTGCGCTACGCGCCCGCTTCGAGCCGCTACAAAGTGGTCATCCTCGATGAGGCGCATCAGCTCACCGACGAAGCCTCCAACGCGCTGCTTAAGACTCTCGAAGAACCGCCCGAGCGCGTCGTCTTCATCCTTGCGACCACGCGCGCGGAGGACCTGGTCGAGACGATCAAATCGCGCGCGCAGCTTTTTCAGTTTCGTTCGCTCACGTTCCAGGAGATTTCCGGCGAGATCGAGCGCATCACGAAAGCGGAGAACCTGAAGATCGATCCAGGCGCCGTCGCCGTGCTCGCCCGCGCTGCCGAAGGCAGCCTGCGTGACGGCCTGTCGCTGCTCGAACAGGCGATCGCCTACTCCGATACTGCGATCACGGACGCGAAGGTGCGCGAACTCCTCGGTGTCGTGGCCGAAAGCGTGCTCGACGACCTCGTCGAAGCGATCGCGGCGCAGTCAACGGAGCGCGCGCTCGGACTCGTGCACCGCCTCATCGCCGACGGCCAGAACTTGCAGCACTTCTGCCGCGAGGCCATTCGCCACTTCCGCAACCTGCTCGTGTCGCGCGTTTGCGGTGCCGAATCGGAACTCGTTGCCGCGCCCGCGGACGAGCGTCCGCGCCTCGCGCAGCACGCCGCGCAATTCAGCGAGGAAGACCTCACGCGCTTTTTCAATATCCTGCTCGCAACCGACGACGACCTGCGGCGCAAGCCCGATCCGCGGCTGCATCTCGAACTCGGCTTGCTGAGGCTCATCAACGCACAGCGCCTCGCGCCACTCGAAGAGGCCATCGCGGAACTGCGTGGGGAACGCGGCGCTGCGCCTCGCGAAAATGCGCGATCCACGCATGCCGCTGCGCTTCCGACGACCGCCCCGCCGCGCGGCGCCGTCGCAACACCGTCTGCGTCGACTTCATCATCGGGAGCGGCGGTGCGCATGGCCCCGGAAATTCAATCGGCGCCAGCGCCGCCAAAGCCGGCATCGCAATCGTTCGCACCCCCAGCGCCGGTTCCGGCTTCGCCGCCTCGCGTCGTCGCGCGCGCAGCGGAAGAATTAGCAAAGGGTCTGACCTCCGCTCAATTCGACGCGATCAAAATCGCGCTCCAGGGATCGAGACTGCTCTCGTCCTTCGTCGAGAGCGCCACGCGCTGCGAAATGGAAGGCGGCGAGTTCAGGCTTTTCTTTGCGAACGAAAATCGCGCGCTCGCGGACATGCTGCCGCGCGAAGCGATGGAACGTTTGCGCACAGTCTTGCACCAAGTGGTGGGCCAGCCGTTGCGCGTCTGTGTTAAACTGGAGTCCGGTCGGGCAGGAGCGTCTCGCAGTTCTGAATTGCGTGCCCGATTCGAGGAAGATCCGATCGTTAGGGCGATGCTCGAAAAATTCGGCGGCCGCATTTCGAATGTGAAGCGCCCAAGCGAGGAATGACGCATGGAAGTGAAGGCACTACAGCAGATGCTCGCGCAGTTCCGGCAGGTGCAGGAGACGCTTGAGAAGCGCATCGGCGAGCTCAGCGTCGAAGCCTCGGCCGGAGGCGGCATGGTCTCGGTCAAGATGAACGGCCAGAAACAGCTCACCGAGGTGCGCATCGAGCCGGACGTCTACAAATCGAAGGACCAGGAAATGCTGCAAGAGCTTATCCTCTCCGCCGTCAATGAAGCCACTCGGCGCGTGGACGAAGAGCTCTCCCGTCAGATGAAGGACCTTACCGGTAGCGTTCCCGGAATCATGGGCCTGAAGATTCCCGGGCTGTTCTAAGTCTGTTTTTTTCGCTCGCAGTCCCGTTCCGCGTCGAAACTGAATCCCCTGAAAATTCGAGCGCAAACAAAAAAGGCGGAGCGTTCTGCGCTCCGCCCTTTTCGCTGAGCGGTAGGATTACTGTCGCGGCGGCGGTCCCATCTGGAAGCCGGGCTGATGGTGGAACAATCCGATCAGCACGGTGCCTGTGAGGACGTGACCTTCCATCGCTTTCTGAACGTCGTCGCGGCTCGCGCCCTTCTGCAAATCGAGCTTCGAATCGAGCGCGAACAGCTCAAACGTGTAATGGTGAACAGGTCCCGCAGGTGCGCAGGGTCCAAAGAACATCGGCTGGCCCGTCACGTTAGCGGCCTGAACCCCGACCGTTGAATCCGCCTTTACCCCCTCGGGAAGCGACGTGGCATCACCCGGGATATTGAAAATCATCCAGTGCGTGATGTCGTCGAACGATTTCCGCGCGTGCGCGTCAGGGTCGTGCAGGAGTAGCACGAAGCTCTGCGTGCCGGCCGGCGCGTTGACCCACGCGAGCGGCGGCGAGGTCATATTGGCAGGTTGCGTCATCGTTTTTCCGTCTGGCGAACACGTATACTTGTCCGGGATTGTCCCCCCGTCAGTGATCGCCGTGCTGGTGAGCTGCAGCGGCGGTCCCATCATCGGACGTCCACCACCACCGCCAGCCGGCGGCGGGCCTTGTTGCGCCAGCGCCGGAGCAACTCCGGCCGCCAGCAAAAGCGTTACGATCGCAAGCGGTCGTACAATTCTCGTTCGCATTCCGTCTTTCCTCCCTTTCCACTGTTGGAAGGATTCCACAGTGGCCTCCCCACGATCTCACCACGAAGCGCCCGATTGTAACTCGCGCAATGTGCGGCGTGCAACGAATCGGCTGCTCGATCAGACGGCCCCGCTCCGCATTGCGTTTCACGCTACGATTTCACGCCTGCCTTTCACGTCTGGCGAAAGCGGATGGGACTCTGCAATAATAGAGGTGCATGCCTGATTTCGCCCCTTCCGTCACGCGATTGATCGACGAACTGAAGCGCCTGCCCGGCATCGGGCAGAAGACGGCGCAGCGTCTCGCCTTCCATCTGCTGCGTGTGGACCGCGAAAAAGCGTTCGCGCTCTCCGATGCGATCCGCGAGGCGAAAGAAAAAGTCCGCGAATGTTCGATTTGCAACAACATCACGGACGCCGATCCCTGCCTCTTCTGCGCCAGTGCCACGCGCAATAAAAGCATCATCTGCGTCGTCGAAGAGGCGACGAACATTCAAGCGGTCGAAAAAACGCGCCAGTTCAACGGTCTCTATCATGTTCTCGGCGGCGCGCTCTCGCCCCTGCAAGGCATCGGCCCGGACCAATTGAAGATCAGGAGCCTCATCGAGCGCCTCAAGGGCGGCACGGTCGAGGAAATTATCGTGGCGACGAATCCCACCGCCGAAGGCGAAGCCACATCCGTCTATCTCTCGAAGCTGATCAAGCCGCTCGGCGTTCGCGTCACGCGTATCGCCATGGGAATCCCGGTTGGGTCGGACCTCGAATATGCCGACGAAGTCACCATGATGAAGGCCATGGAGGGCCGTCGCGACGTTTAGCCGCCCACAAGTCCCTCCGGCGTTGCTGCCGTAATCGCTGGCGTCTGCCTCACAGTAGGTGCACTTTCCCCTCGCAAGACGAAGTTACCCTTTCGCACATCGCTGCCACACGGCTAGCCCGGCCCGATTCGCGGTGCTACCCTTGAAATCTACCCTTCGGAGGCGTTTGTGGTCGAGTCCATACCAGTGAACGATCCCGGCACGCAGAAGCGCCGCAGCACGCGCATCGTGCAAGCCGTTCCGGTCACCGTGGCGGGTGTGGACGCGCTCGGCCAGCCCTTCAAGGAACGTACCACGACCGTGATGATCAACTGTCACGGGTGCAAGTACCAGTCCAAACACTACGTTCCGAAGAATTCGACGATCCACATTGAAATCCCCCGCACCGAGCCGTCGTTGCCCCCTCGAATCGTCCAGGGACGCGTCATCTGGGTGCAGCGGCCGCGCGCAGTGCGAGAGCTATTTCAGATTGGCCTCGAGTTTGAGGTTGCTGGAAACGTCTGGGGAATCGCGTTTCCTCCGGAAGACTGGTTCCCTCTTCCCGGCGAAGAAGCGACGGCGATACCCGCGCCATCGGAGCAGGCCGCCCCGAGCGCCCAAACATCCGCCGGGACGGCGCCTGCAAGTACTCGGGCGGAAGCACCCTCGAGCGGCAAGGCCTCTCAGCCTGCCGCACCTGCGGAACGCGCGGCACCGCCGCCTACCGAGAGCAAGATTCATGTCGTGCCCGGCCCCGCGGAGACGCAGGACGCGCAGCTCGCCACCGCGAGACAAATGGCGAAAATGGTCGCGGAGGCCAAGGACACCCTCGACAAGACGCTTCGCAGGGGTGCGCAAACGGCGATCAACGAGGAAATGACCATCGTCCGCCAGCAGCTCGACGTGCAGCTCCATGAGGCCGTCGAGCGCGCGATCAAAGTCTCGATGGAACGCGTTTCCGAGTCGGCGGTGAAAAAAGTCGTCCAGCAGGCCGCGGACCGCACTTCGGCAATCGTCGAAGAAGCTCGTCGCGCCAGCGATGCCAACACCGCACAGCTCGACGCGAAGGTCCGCCAGGCCGTTGAGCAAGCCGTGAGCCAAGCAGCGGATCAGGCCGCCCAACAAGCCGCACAGCAAGCCACCGCGCAAAATCTGAAGCAAGCCGTTGAGGAAGTCGTCGAGCGCGTGATCACGCAGCGCGAAGCCGCTTCGCCCTCCCTCGGGATTCTCGCTTCGCCTGAAGCCGCGCAACAGCACCTCGACCAGTGGAAGAAAAATCTCGAAGAGACCGCGCAGAGCGTCCGCACTCAAACGATTGACCAGGCCCAGGCGGATGCGGTCGCCGCCAAGCAGCGATGGAATGAGGAATTCGAAGCCGCGGTAACGGGAGCCTCGCAAAAACTCGGCGAAAAGCTTGGTGAGGCTTCGAGTGCGGCGCTGGCCCAAGCCGAGCAGGAGATCGCTGCCAAGCAATCGAATCTCAATATTTCGCTGGATGCCGCGATCGCCGACGCCCAGGCGAAAATTCAAACTCTCGGCGCGGGGCTGGAGCAGGAGCGCGCACGCACCGAAGAGGCGGGCGCGCGTCTCGATGAAGCAGCACGGTCCACTGTCAATCAAACTCGCCAGCAACTTGACGAGATGCTTTCCGCGCAGCAAGAGGTGGCCGCGCGCCGCGCGGACGAAATCATCGCCGAGCGCACCCAGCAGCTCGAGCCGGTGCTCCAGAATTCCGCGCAGAAAGTGATCGAGCATTTCTCGGGCGTACTCGACCAAACCCTTGCTCCAAAACTCGACGCCGCGCACAAGGCAGCCTCCGAACTCGCTCAGGTCGGCCAGCAAGCGGCCGAACTTCAAAATCGAATTCGCGAACAAGTTCAACAAGCACTCGACCAGGCCGCGCAGGCCGAAGCGACTGCGCGCAGCCACGCGCAACGCGTCTCCGAGCAGGCGGCGGAAGCCGAGATTTCCGTGCGCGCGCAGGTCCAGCAGGCCTCTCAACGGGCCGTCCAGGAATCGCTCGAACGTTTGCGGCAGGAGTCTGGCAAGCTGCCTGCCGAATTCGAAGAGACGTGCCGCGCAGTCCTGGCCAAGGTCGAGGAAGAGTTCGACCAGCGAAACACTCAGGCGCAGCACGAAACGTATGAAGCGCTGTCGAAAGCCGCCGACTGGTACCAGAAGAAGGCTCAGACCACGATGCAGTCGTCGCTCGAAAAGGCCGTCGAGCAATCGACCGCGTCCCTGCGCAGCCGCGCCGCCGAGATTTCTAGCCTCGTCGCGTCCGAGCTCGACCACTACCGCCGCTCCTACGTGGAGCACAGCCAGGCGGAAATCGAGGAAGCCGCGAAGGAAGTGTTGGACCGCGAGCGCGGGAAGCTCACCGAATCCGCCGACGCAGTTCACGCGGGCTTTACCGACCGCGTGCAGCAAGTGACGGGCGAGTCGCTCCGTCGCTTCGAGGACGCTTCGCGCCAGGCGCTCGAAAAGGCCCGCTCCGACATGGAGTACAACCGCGAGGGCTCGCTTGCGGAGTTTCAAAAGATCATCGATGAGAAAATGGCCCAAGGCGTCGAGCAGTCGCAGATCTACCTGCAATCGCAGCTCGGTCCGCTGATCGATGCGCTGGAAACGAACCGCCAGAAGCAGCAGCAGGCGTGGATGGAGCAGCTCAAGAAGTCCACGGACGAATCGATCGAGCAATACAAGTCGCGCCTTGAAAATGCGTCGAACTCCTGGCTCCTCGCTTCCGCCACGACTCTGGGCCAGCACTCCCAGGCCGTCCTCGACACGCTCGCCAAAGCCGCTGAAAAGCGCATGCGAGAGAGTATCGCTGGCGTACTCGCCGGCATGGGCGACACGCTCAAGGACCGTCTGATGGGCATCTCGACGAACCTCAGCGCCGAAGACGATGACGACGACGTGCCTCCCAAGAAGAAGTAGCCTGGTTCCGCTGAAATCCTAGATTGTGACAGGAGTCGTGTTAGTAGTTCGGGGCGTGGCCGTCGGGGTCGTCATTCTGAGCGAAGCGTCCCGACGCTTTTCTCTTTCCTGGAGATCGGTCTTATCGATCTCCAGGTCGGGACGCGCAGTCGAAGAATCTCTCTTCGGCGTGACCAAAAATGAGGTCGTCAACACGTCCAAGTAGTTTTTGACCAGCCCGTAGTTTCCCTTCTCCGCTTTTCCGCCGCGTCGCGCGAACTTCAGGCCCATTTTTGGCCCGGACCGGGATATCGGTATAATGTCCGTTATGTCGAACCATGCGTATCTGAATATCTGGTGCAAGGATTTTCCCGAGGAACGCATCCTCGAGCGCTTCAGTGCCTTTCTACAGACGGTCACCTTCTCGGCCACGAGGCCCGGATTCAACTTCCTGACCATTCGCGCCGTGGATAGCGCCGAAACGCCGATTTTCGAGCAGGATTTACGCGCCACGCCGCTCGACACTGACGGCATCATCGAGCTTTCTCGCGACCACCTGCATGACGATTGTTCCTACGAGACCAGTTGCTTCTGGGATCTCTCCGCGTTTGACGCAGCAACCGGAAGGTCGAAAACCGAGCCGGAGCCGCTCGAAATTCTGTGCCGCGGCGAAAGTTACGAAGACGGCCTTTGGCGCGAAAGCGGCCACATCGAAGTGAACCTGGGCTTCGAGCATCTTTTCACCGGGCACGCTGGCTTGCTCGGCATTCGCCCGGGCGCGAAGTCTGCGCCGCAAAGCCCCGAAGAGGCGCGCTTTCTCGAAGCCATGGCCTGGCCCGAGAATCTCGAACGCTATCAGGACGGCACGCGAGCCAACATTCGCAAGCTCCTCGACTGGGTTCGCCGGATTGAAAGGGCCATCCCTGTCGACCGGGTGCGCCTGTGGTCCGAGGGCGAGGAAAATTTTGAAGCGCGGCTCGAGGAAATTGTGGCCGTTCGCTGACGCCGCCGCGGAACAGCCCTTCCGCGAGCGGAATTAACGCGATAGAATTGCTTTCACTTTCACTGCATTTGGGTGGGCTGGAAGGTGCCACAAGCCATGCAGGATGCCTGTAGACGCTTCACCGATAGCGTAGCCGGAATCGGGTCTCGCGCGTCCAATACTCGCCGATGAGCGCAGCCGCCCAGACCGTCGCAACAGTCGCAGCGCCCTCTGTACGCAAGCCTTCCGGCTGGGACAATCTGAAAACGCTCCTCCCCTACGTCGCGCGATACAAGGGCATGACTGCACTCGGCCTTCTGACGAATGTGCTCATGGCGGTCGTGGGCGCCGCCCCTCAACTCGTAATTGGCATCATCACGGACTGCCTGAAGGGCTCACCACAGGCGCTCTCCACGCTGACGGGGCCGTCGCGCGCGATTCTCCATCCGCTCTTCCGATACTACGAACCTCTGAGCCGCCATGCGCTGGGTGTCTACTGCGCGCTGCTGGTTGGGCTGATGCTCGTAAAGGGATTTCTCTCGTTCTGGAACCGGTGGATTCTGATCGGCGTTTCGCGCGAAATCGAGTTCGATCTTCGCAACGACATGCTGGCCCGGCTCGTGAAGCTCGATCCCGAATTCTACGTGCGCAACCGCACCGGTGATTTGATGTCGCGGGCGACGAACGATCTGAACAACGTCCGCATGGTGCTCGGTCCGGGCATCATGTACACGACCACGACCGTCGCGACGATGGCGCTGGCCATCTTCTTCATGGCGAAGCTCTCGCCTTCACTCACACTCTGGGTTCTTCTGCCGGTGCCCCTGGTTGCGGTGGCGGTTCGATACTTCGGTCAAATCATCCACAGGCTTTCGGAGCGGATTCAGGCCGCGCTCGGAACTTTGTCGACGCGCGCGCAGGAAAATCTCACCGGCGTCCGCGTCATTCGCGCATACGTGCAGGAGAAGCCGGAGTCCGCGCAGTTCGACAAGGCGAATCGTGAGTACGTCCAGCAGAACATAAAGCTCATCGGAACGATGAGCATCTTTTTCCCCGCGCTCACGGCGCTCATTGGCCTCACCGTCGTAATTTTGCTCGGGCTGGGTGGCGCTCAAGTCGTTGACGCCCGCGTCTCGCTCGGCACGTTCTCGGCGTTTTACGCGTTTCTGATCACCCTCATCTTCCCGATGATCGCTCTCGGCTGGGTGACCAACATCTTCCAGCGCGGCGCAGCTTCGATGGGCCGGTTGAATTACATCTTAAACGCCGAGCCGAACATCCGCGACCTGGCTCCTGCGCAGTCGACTCCAGCCGGCGCCCACGGAAATGGTGTCAAGCCAAGCCCCGAGCCGGCAATCCGCGGCGAAATCGAATTTCGCCATCTTACGTTCACGTACCCCACGGCAGCCGGCGGATCGTCGGCCGCTCCGGCGCTCCGCGACATCAATCTGCGCATTGCGGCCGGCTCCACGCTCGCGATCGTCGGCCCCACAGGCAGCGGCAAATCCACGCTCGCGGCTCTGATCGCCCGGTTGTGGGATGCGCCTGAGGGATCATTGTTGATCGACGGGCGCCCCATTCGCGACTACCCGCTCGAGACGCTGCGGCGCGCCATCGGATACGTGCCGCAGGACACTTTCCTGTTCAGCGAGACGATCCGCGAAAACATTGGATTCGGTATGGAAAACCTCGATGAAGCAGAAATCATCGAGGCGGCGGAAATCGCCAGCATCTCCGGAGAAATTCAAGGCTTTCCGCACCGCTTCGAAACGATGGTCGGCGAGCGCGGCATCACGCTTTCCGGCGGCCAGAAGCAGCGGACGTCGCTCGCTCGCGCCATCCTGCGCCAGCCGAGGATTCTCGTGCTCGACGATTCCCTTTCGAGTGTCGACACCGACACCGAGGAACGCATTCTCCGCGGCCTGCGTAATGTGATGAGCCAGCGGACCACGGTCCTTGTTGCGCACCGCGTCTCGACGGTCCAGGGCGCCGATCAAATCATCGTCCTGCGCGGCGGCGAAATCATCGAACGTGGCACCCACGATGAATTGCTCGCCCTTGATGGCTATTACGCTGATCTTTACCAGAAGCAGTTGCTCGAAGAAGAGCTCGCACGCGAATGAGCGATTTCCGCGAAGAAGAGAAGTTAGGGAAGCTCTACGACTCGCATCTTACGCGGCGGCTGATGGGGTACCTGAGACCCTACCGCTTGCAAGTCGTGGCCGCCCTTTGCATGACCTTCGGCATCACCGCCATGGAGCTCGTAGGGCCGCGTCTCTTTTCCGTGGCGATCGACCGCTACATGCTTCGTGGACTCGCCCACACGATCACGCGAAGCGCCGCAATGGCAGGTCTCACGTGGGTTGTCGCGGCATACCTGGGTTCGCTCGTCGGCAGCTTCGGGCTGCAATACGTCCAGGTGCGGATCATGCAGTGGGTCGGCCAAGAGACGATGTACGACCTGCGCAAGGAGATTTTCGATCATCTCCAGCGCCTGCCGATGAGCTTCTACGACCGCAGCCCGATCGGCCGCCTCGTCACGCGCGTCACCACGGACGTCGATGCCTTGAACGATCTTTTCGCCTCAGGCGTTGTCGCCATGCTGAACGATTTCGTGCTGCTTGTGGCCTTGGCGGTGGTGCTTCTCTCCTGGCATCCGGTGCTCGCGCTGGCCACGCTCTCGCCTCTTCCGCTCATGATCTTTTGCACATATTTGTTCCGCAACAAGGTTCGCGACGCCAACCGCCGCATCCGCACTGCCATCGCGCGCATCAACGGCTTCTTGCAGGAACACATCAGCGGAATGGCGATCGTGCAGCTCTTCAACCGCGAGTGGAAATCGCGCAAGCAATTTGAAGAGCTGAATCGCATCCACATGATCGCCTACAAGGACGCGATCGACGCGTTCGCCTTCTTCTACCCGGCTGTCGAGTTCCTCAGCATGAGTGGTATCGCTCTGCTCTTCTGGTTTGGCGGAGTGCACGTGATTGCCGGGACGATCGGAGTCGGCGTCCTCATCACGTTCATGATGTACGCGCAGCGCTTCTTCCGTCCGATTCAGGACTTGAGCGAAAAGTTCAACATCCTCCAGACGGCCATGGCCGCCTCCGAGCGCATTTTCCGCCTGATCGATGAGCCGCTGACGATCGTTTCGCCCGCCGATGTCAAGCAGCTCACATCTCCGCACGGCGAAATCGAATTCCGAAACGTCTGGTTCGCCTACTCCGGCGGCGCAACGCCGAAAGAAGAAGACTGGGTCCTGCGCGATGTCTCCTTCCGCGTCGAGCCGGGCCAAACTCTCGCCATCGTGGGGCACACGGGCGCGGGCAAAACTACGATCATCCAGTTGCTGCTGCGCTTCTACGACATTCAGCGCGGCCAGATTCTGCTCGATGGCATCGATATCCGCGAAATGGATTTGCACGACCTGCGCCGCATGTTCGGCATCGTCCTCCAGGATCCTTTCCTGTTCACCGGCACGCTCGAATCCAACGTCCGCCTCGGCACCGAAACGATCGATCGCGCGGCCACGCAGCGGGCGCTCAAGGAAGTCGGGCTCGGCCCATTCGTTGAATCACTAACGCAGGGAGTGGAAACGCCGGTCACCGAGCGCGGCGGAACGCTCTCGGTAGGGCAGCGGCAACTCGTCAGCTTCGCGCGCGCCCTCGCGCACAATCCCAAATTCCTGATCCTCGACGAAGCGACTTCGAGCGTGGATACGAAGACGGAGCTGCTGATTCGCGAAGCCCTCGACCGCTTGCTCACCGGACGCACGGCCGTCGTCATCGCGCACAGGCTCAGCACCATCCAGCATGCGCACCGCATCCTCGTATTCCACAAGGGACGCTTGCGCGAACAGGGTTCTCACCAGGAGCTTCTCGGCCTGCGCGGCATCTACTATCGCCTCTACCAGCTCCAATACAAGGAGCAGGAACTGACGATGCCTGTCCCTGGCGCGGATGCCGGCTCACAACAGCCCATGCCAGCCGATGACTGACGCAGCGCGAATCGCGCGCAGCCGGATACGTATTCTCGCCAGATTTCTCATCTCCAATGACGCCGCCTGAAATTCTCATCTCCGCTGGAGAAGCCTCGAGCGATATGTACGCCGCGCGGCTTGCCGCCGACTTGCGCGAGCGCACGGGTGCAAAGCTCTTCGGAATGGGTGGCCCGCGCATGGCGGAAGCGGGCGTTGAGCTGATCGCGGACTATCACGAGGTCGCGGTTGTCGGCATCGCCGAAGTGCTGCACAAGATTCCCACCGTCATCAGCGTGCAACGGCGTCTCGCGCGCGAAGCGGCCCGGCGCCGCGCATCGCTCGCGATTCTCGTCGATTCGCCCGGCACGCATCTGGGCGTAGCACGTCGTCTGAAACATAACGGCATTCCCGTCGGCTACTTCATCGGCCCGCAGGTGTGGGCGTGGCGCGCGGGGCGCGTGCGCGTCGTCAAGCGTCTGGTGAACCGCATGGTCGTCATCTTCCCGTTTGAAGAGCAGATTTATCGGGACGCGGGCGTGCCTGTCGATTTCGTCGGCCACCCGCTGGTCGATGTCGTGCGCCCGACGATGGCGCGCGCAGAATTCGCCGCGCTGCACGGCCTCGATCCCGCGCGTCCGATCGTGGCGCTTCTTCCCGGCAGCCGCCGCAATGAAATCGCCCAGCACTATCCTACGATTCTTGACGCGTGCGAGCTATTGGCGCGTGACGTCGAGTCGCTAGGCGAATTGCAATTCGTTCACGTTGCCGCACCCGGTTTGGGCGGCGATCTTTTCGCACCTTACGGCTCGCGGCCCGGCGTCAATATCAAGAGAATCGAAGGCGCTGCGTACGATGCCCTCGCCGCGGCGGACTGCGCCATCGTCGCCAGCGGCACCGCCACTGTCGAAGCCGCAATTCTCGGCACGCCGATGGTCGTCATCTACCGCGTCGCCAAGACCACCGCCGCGATTGTGCGGCGCATGTTGCGCACGCCCTACATCGGCATGGTCAATCTGATCGCCGGACGCAAGGTCGTTCCCGAGCTGATTCAAGACGATTTCACGCCATCCGCTGTCGCGGCCCAGGTCCGCCATCTCCTTGAATCGCCCGGCGCCCGCGACCAAATGAAGGCGGCCCTCGCCGAAGTTCGCTCGCGGCTCGGCCCGGGCGGCGCCATAGAGCGGGCCGCCGATATCTTCGCCCGTATGCTGGGACCGGCGGGTGCCGGGCAACTGTAGGTACTTCTCTGGTATCTTAGCTAGGCGAAGGTATTGGTCCTTTTCGAGAGAGGATTCTTCTTGTTCAAGTTCGATCGAGTCTTCGCCGCCCTGGCGCTCCTTTTGGCCGCGGCCACCTGCGCACGCGCGCAGGCCCCGCGCGCTTTCCCGTTCCGCGCGACCAATTACGACATCGAGGTGATTCTCCACCCCGAAGATCAGACGATCCAAGCCCAGGCCAAAGTGGATTTTGTCGCCAGACAGGTCGCGAAAACTCTGATCGTCGAGCTGCATCCCGACCTGCACGTGACCTCGGTGAAATCGGACGACGGGCATGATCTCGCTTTCGGGCGCGACAACAATTCTCCGCTGCTCCTTACTGTCGCCCTTCCAGGCGCAGCGACGCCCGGAAAAACATTCAAGCTCACGTTTGAGTACAGCGGCCCGGTCTCGAGCGAAGAGGACAGCCCGACAAAAGGCGTCCGCTTTGCCTCCGTCGACAAGACTTCGGCCTACCTGCTTTTGCCAGCCCGCTGGTTTCCGCTGACCGACTACCCGTCCAATCGCTACACCGGCACTTTTAATGTTATCGTCCCGAACACTTTTGCCGTCGTCGGCACGGGCAAGGCAGACCCGGCGACCATGCGCCCAGGAATCGGCGTCGGCGCGACCGGCCAGGCGTCCTACGTGTTCCACTGCGACCAGCCCGGACCGGTCGGTTCATTCGTTGCGGGCAGTCTGCAACTCACCCCGGTCGCGGCGGAGGGCTATAAGTTTTCCGTCTTCACGCCGCCCGCGCAGGCCTCCACCGCTGCACCTTACGGAAATTCGCTCGCTCTCATCATGAGCTATTTCACCGATACGTTCGGCGCAATGGCGGCTCAGCCCGACCTCACACTCGCGCAGATGCCGGATGGATCCCTCGCCGGTTACTCCGCGCCGGGCCTTCTGCTTGTCAGCGCGCGGCAATGGACCGGCAAGGTGAACGATCGCATGCTGTCGCAGCTCGCCGCGGGCCAGTGGTGGGGCGACCAGGTTCTTCCCGCAAACGCGTCGGACACTTGGATTACCGACGGGCTCTCGCGCTATGCGGAAGCTCTGTATGCCGAGCAGTCCGGCGGCGTTGCCGCGCTAAACCGCGCGCTCGAAGACTTTGCCGTGGGAGCGCTGATGTTTGAGGAGACCACGCCAATCAATCAGGCCGATCGCCTCGGAGGGTATTCGGACCAATACCGCTCGATCGTCGCCGACAAGGGTGCGATGGTCTTCCACATGCTCCGCGCCCAGCTGGGCGATGACTCGTTCACATCTCTTCTTCGCGATTTTTACAAGCAGCACGCCGGAAAAACCGCCACCATCGATGAGTTCGAGAAAATGACGGCATCGAGAATCTCCCCGCCGAAGAAAGGTGAGCCGCCTCTCAACCTTACCTCCTTCTTCTCGCAGTGGCTGAATTCTACCGGCGTACCTGAATTCTCGATGCAATACATCGTTTATCGTACGCCGAAGGGTTTTCAGGTGATTGGCAAGATACATCAGGAGCTCGACACGTTCCGCATGCCCGTCGAGATCAAGATAGATACGGAAGGCAATCCTGAATATAAGAAAATTCTGGTCACCGGCACCACGTCGCAATTCGCGGTCGACACGTTCGGGCGCCCAAAGCCCAACGGGATCACGATCGATCCGAACAATAATCTGCTGAAATCGAGTCCGCGCCTCCGCGTGCGCGCCATGATCGCGCGAGGCGAGGCGCAGGCCACCGTTGGCAAGTATTACGAGGCCATTCAGGAATATCAGCGTGCGCTCGACGTTCAGCCCACCAACTCTCTGGCCCATTTCCGCATGGGCGAGGCGATGTTCTATCAGAAAAATTATCAGTCCGCTGCCAACGCGTTCCGCGCCGCGCTGGGCGGCGATCTCGACCCCAAATGGCTCGAAGTCTGGGGCCACATCTACATGGGCAAAATCTACGATGTGCTGGGCCAGCGCGAGCGCGCGGTGAATGAGTACAGTCTGGCGCAGCGCACCAAGGACGACACGGCCGGCGCGCAGCAGGAAGCCGCGCGGTACTACAAGACCGCATACACCGGCGACAACTCCGCTCCCGCTCCGACCGCAACGGCGAGCGGCAATCCCGCTCAGGCGCCCCCGCCCGCCACGACTCCGCCCGCCGATAAGCAGCCCGAACTCAAGAGGCGTCCGGACAGCAATTGAACCCTGCCGCGAAAGAACGCTAGGCTCGCTCCTCGGCGGTGATTCCGGCAAACACTTCTTCGAATACGCCGAGCGCTTCCTTGTCGAACAGGACGAAATAGACTTTCTCGAGCGGCGTCGGCCCCGCAAAATGTTTCACCGTCTCCCGCAGCATGATTTCCGCGCACTCGCGCAGGGGAAATCCGGCGATACCGGTACCGATAGCGGGAAATGCGATCGACTTCAGGTTATTTTGCGCCGCGATGCGGAGCGCATGGGCCGTCGAGCTGCGGAGTGAATGCGCCGACGTCGGCCCGCCGAGCTGCATGCTGGCCGCATGGATCACGTAGCGCGCTTTCAGATTGCCGCCGGTCGTAATCGCGGCGCCGCCTATAGGGATCGTTCCGATATTGTCGCACTCGGCTTGGATCTGCGAACCGCCCTTGCGGCGAATCGCTCCGGCAACCCCGCCGCCGAGCTGGAGCTCGTTGTTCGCGGCGTTGACGATCGCGTCCGTATCCATCTCCGTCAGATCGCCCTGGCGAATTTCGATTCTCTCGCGGAGATTCATGCGGGAAGCTGCCTCTGGATGGTCATGCGGATGCGAACGCCCGGCCCCGGTGCGGCGATTGCCTACAGCCGGGCAATGCCATTCTCATCGAATCCGACCACCACGCGCCCTCCCGCCACGACCACGGGCCGCCGGATCAGGTTCGGCTCCTTGGCCATCATGCGGATCGCCTCCCTTCGCGACGGCGGATTCTCCTTCATCTTCTTCTTGCGAAATAGTTCGTTGCGGGTGTTAAGAAAGTCGGTGTAGTCACGCTTGCCGATCAGCTTCTCGAGCTCGGCTGAGCTCAATTTTTCCTTGGCGAGATCGCGAAAATAGAGTTGGAATCCGCGCCGCTCCATGAATTTCTTCGCTTTCCGGCATGTCGTGCATGACGGCTTATAGAGAAATCGCGCTTTCTTTCCGGCTTTTCCGCGCCGGCTCGCGGCCTTGCTCTTGGTGGCAGCCATCTCTTTCCTCCTCAGTATCGCGGCACGCGCGGGTCGATTTCGACCGCCCAGCGCTCGATTCCGCCCGTCATCGATCGCGCCTTCTCGATCCCCTGCGAGCGCAGCCACGCCGCGGCATCGAGACTCCGCATCCCGTGGTGGCAGAACAGCACGATCTCGCTCTTTCCTGCAAAGAGCGGCAAATTCGCCGGAACCTCGCGCAGCGGAATCAGCACCGCGCCCTCGATTCGCGAGGTTTCATGCTCCCATTTCTCGCGCACATCCACAAATAGAAATTTCTCGCCGCCGGCGATTCGCCTTTCCACTTCTCGGGGCGTCACTTCAATGTCTGCGGGCAGATTTTCGGTCACGGTTCCGCTCGGTTCGAGATTTCCCTGCAGGCGAACGTCGTCTCAGTGCCCGCGGAATTTCGGGGCGCGCTTCTCGATGAAGGCGGTCAAACCCTCGGCGCAATCCTCGGAAAGAAAGCAGTGCAGTTGGAGACGGTTTTCTTCATCGATCGCTTGCTCGATCTGACTGTGCGCTTCGCTGACCATCGTGCGCTTCACATCCCGGTAAGCCAGCGGAGGCCCAGCGGCAATTTGTTCGGCGAACGCCCGGACCTCCTCGTCGAATCGTTCGTGGGGATACACGCTATAGACGACTCCGATCCTTTGCGCCTCTTCTGCTGAGAGCCGCTCCGACGTATAAAAATACTCCGAGGCGCGCGACAACCCCACCAGCCGCGGCAGGAAGAAAGTCGCGCCCAGATCGGGATACAGTCCAAGCTGGGCGAATGCCTGTTTGAAAACCGCCTTATCGGACGCGATCCGCAGGTCGCACGCCAGCGCGAGGCTCATGCCTCCGCCGGCCGCCGGGCCGTTTACAGCCGCGATCACCAGCTTCGGCATGGTCGCAATCGCCAGGCTGACTTCCTTGCCTGCCGTCAGCAGCACTTCGAAGTCGCGCGTGGAGCGCCGCATTCGCGCGTCGTGAATGTAATTGATGTCTCCGCCCGAGCAAAATCCCCGCCCCGCCCCGGTCAAAACAACGGCTCTGACCGACCGGTCCTCGCCCGCGCGAAGCAACGCGTGTACGAGTGCGTGGCAAAGCTCGGGATTTAGTGCGTTCAGCTTTTCCGGCCGGTTCAGGCGCAGAGTCATGATCGCGCCCGCGCGCTCCTCGATAACCAGCGAACTCTTTACTTGTTGGGTTGCACCCATCCACTACCTCGTCCGCCCGGCTCTGGTACCATCACCCGAAGTGGCTCGGTTTCTTGTAGCGCCGGCATCCTGCCGGCGATTTTCATTTCCGGCAACTCCGCTGAAGACGCCAGCCCGATGCTAGCTCTGCATCCGTGCGGGGTCTCTACACGCTCCTGCCACCAACTTGCACCCTGCCGAGAATCAGGATCTCAGCGGAGCCGGATAGCCCTTAGTCTTTCAATCCCTTCAAAAGTACTGCGAGCTTCTTGAAATAACGCTTCTTCACTCCCAGACTCGTGCCCGCATTCTGCCCGCTCGTCGACGGCAGCACGAAAACGTGTGCCCCGTACAACCGTTCCTTTTGTAGGCCGAGCTTGCACGGGCGCCCCGTGAACTTCTCGTAAACCATCTTGCCGTTGAACGCGATCACCCGCGGCCTCAGGTCTTCGAGTTTCTGCGCAAGCAGCACGCGGCCCTCGGCGAATTCCTGCCGTTCGATTTCCTCGACTCCGCGTGTCGGGCGCTTGACCAGATCGGTCATGCCGATCCCGAACTCCAGCATTCGCCGGTCATCCTCATAGCCGATCGGTTCCGGAATCACGCCCGATTCGTACAGGATCGGCCAGAACTGATTATTCCGCCCGGCATAATAGTGTCCCACGCGCGCCGAGCGATCGCCCGGATTCGCCCCCACGAGGATCATCTTCATCCCCTTGCGCAGATAATCGGGTAGCGTCCTCATCGAATGGCTTCAATCCCCCCTGGAGGTCCAAAACTTCGCCCGGCATCCGGTCCGCCCATCTCGCCGGATGCCCCCGTACCGCGTGCGGCGCGCAACCATGCGCCCGGTCCCGTCAACTCTTCTTCGTCCGGTATGATAATACATTCCCGCCTCATAGGCCGCGAAAGCTGTGCTACCATTTTCCTCTGGAATAATCCCTGATGAACTCATCCAAACTCGATCCCGTGCAGCCCCGCCCGCTACCGTCTCAGGTGGTCAAGGCAGACGAGCCCGTTCTGGTCGCCGCGGCTCAGCGAGGCGACATCTCCGCCTTTGAGACGCTCGTCGGCCGTTACGAGCGCAAGATCTTCCGCCTGACCCAGAACATCACCCAAAATCGCGAGGATGCGGAAGACGCCATGCAGGAGGCGTTCCTCAAGGCGTACGAGCACCTCGGCGACTTCGAAGGCAATTCCCGCTTTTACACCTGGCTCGTGCGCATCGCCGTCAACCAGGCTCTGATGAAGCTCCGCAAGCGCCGCCCGAATGTCGTCTCGCTCGACGAGGAACTGGACACGGGCGAGGACATGCTCCCGCGCGAAGTCGAGGACTGGGGTCCTTCGCCCGAGCAGCGCTACCAGCAGACCGAACTTTCCGGTATTCTGAACAAAGTGATTGGACAACTCGATCCGTCTTTCCGAATCGTTTTCCAGTTGCGCGACATCGAAGAATTATCGACCGAGGAAACGGCGCAGGCGCTGGGCCTCTCCGTGCCGGCAGTCAAGTCGCGGCTGCTGCGCGCGCGGCTGAAGTTGCGCCAAAGCCTGAACCAGTTCTTTCGGCGGGGAGCCAATTCGTGAAGTGCAAAAAAATCATCAACGAACTCGCGGATTATCTGGACGAGGCGCTCGATCCGCTCCTCCGCGCCTCGATTGAAGAGCACCTCGAAAAGTGCAAGGACTGCCGAATCGTTGTCGACACCACGAAGCAGACCATCGATATTTTCTGCAATTCCGAACCCGCCCCTCTCCCCCAGAGCACTCGCCAGAAATTGCACGAGGCCCTCGTAAAGCATCTTCGCCGCGTCCGCGCCTGAAGCTCTAGTTTCCCGCCTAGCGGTCGCCCTCCCACATCGGCACTTCGCGCCCCATGCCGCGCTCGCGCGCCATCTCGTAAATTTTCCCCGCGACCACGATGTCCTCGATCGCGATCCCGTTCGATTTGAACATCGTGATCTGATCCCGGTTCGTGCGGCCCGGTATTCTCCCAGTCACTATGTCCGCGATCTCGCGAACGCTCGCCCACCGAGACGCATCCTCGCCAAACGCCTGGATCAGATCGCCGGCTTCGAGCTTCGATTGCTCGACCGAATCCGCCGCGATCACGTCGCAGCGCCTGACGGCCTCCGCATCGATCTCGCGTTTCTCGGCAAAATTCACTCCGATCGCGTTGACGTGCGTGCCGGGCGCGAGCCATCGCCCTTCGACCACCGGCTTCGTTGACGTCGTCGACGTGATCACGATGTCCGCGCCGCGTACCGCTTCTTCCGCGGACGACACAGCCGCCACCGGCAGCCCCAGCCGTTGCGTCATGTCCTTCGCGAACTGCTCACGCTTCCCCACGTCGCGGCTATACGCGCGGACGCCCTCGAGCTTCCTCGCCAGCGCCACCGCTTCGAGTTGCGTGCGCGCCTGCAAACCTGTGCCGACGATCCCGGCGATGCTCGCATCCTCACGCGCCAACACGCGCGTGGCCACGCCGCTCGCCGCTCCCGTGCGCACCTGCCCCAAATAGTTCGCTTCGATCAACGCGACCATCTCGCCCGTCGTCGCGCCAAACAGCGGTACCAGAAACCGCGCGCCGCTCGGCGACACCGTGTAAATCTTCAGCCCCATGTAACCGCCGGCTGAATCCGCGGCCGCCATGTAGTGCAAATATCCTTTTCCCGCCGTGCGCAGCCGCTGCCGCGAATGGGACACGGCCGATCCATCGGCCAGCCTCCGGAATGACGTCTCCACCGCTTCCATCGCCAGCGGCATCGTCAAAAGTGACTTCACATCTGCTTCAGTCAGCAGTAGGGCCATGGGCGTGCGTTCTCCTCAAGGAAAGCCATTCCAAACGGGGAAAGTATCAGAAGTTGAGCCGATAACGAAGAACCCGCGCCTCCGGGGCGTCCAGCACAAGAAGTTCTTTCCGCGGGCTGATTGCCAGAGCCGGCGCCGAACGTTTCGCCTGCCCGAGTTCCGGCGCGAGATCAACATCCAGCTTCGGCTGTCCATCGATGGTCAATACGTGCAGCATGCGCCCGTCGGCATCCATCGCGAAAATGTAGCCGCGCGTCACGGCAAACCGATCGCTCAGCCTCCAACCGGCCTCGCCCGCGCCCACTTCCGCCTCGAAGTGGCCGTCGCTCGTGAAACGCAGAATGCGGTTGCCGCCCGGGTCAGCCAGATACAAATAACCATCGGGGCCATCCGCCATGGCCCTCGCTCGCGCCCGGTCGTTCGGCACATTCGAGGCCGGCTGCCAAGTGTTCAGCAGCCGAAAACGCGGCGTGTACGTGAATACCCGGCCCCCATCCGCGTCGAGGATGTGAATCATCCCGTCGTCGTCCACTGCGATGCCCAGCATGTCTTCCGCGTTCGGCCGCTTCTTCAGGCGTATCTCTTTAATGCGGTCGCCCTCTGGGAAAAACACGAGCGCGCTGCCTCGGCCCGAATCGGTCACGTAAATCGCGCCGCCGCTGTCCACCGTGATCGCCTGCGGGTGCTTGACGCTCTCTTCCTGAAACGCCAGCAGCGGCGTCCCCTGCGCGTCGAATTTCTCGACGAAATGGCTTCCGGCGTCAGCAAGGTACGCGTTCCCGACCGTATCCGTCGCAATGCAGGTCGGTTGATCGAGCTGCCCGGGACCATCGCCCTTCACGCCCCACGAACCGATGTATGACACGGACATCGGCGCGGGATCTGTCCCGGCATGTGTCGTTGCTTGCGAGCACCCGCCCATCCAACCGGCGAACGCCACCGCAAGAATCGTGGCAGTCAGCGAGTTTCGGCGGCGACTGCGGCACGATCGCGTCACGCTCTGTACCTCGGACGAAGCAGCGGCGGAAACAATTTCAGCCATTCGCATGTTTCCGCCTCGCGGGCGCTGAGCCCGGCTCCCTGACCTCTCGCACGATGGTCTGGTGCATGTGATACGTTCTCGTCCTGGCCGTCCCGTCATCGGAATCTTCGAATGTGAACGTCACATCCCCATTAGGTCCCGCCGCTCGCGTGACCGTCACCGGCAATTTCCCGCACACATCGCTCTCGACGAAAGCGGTCTCGTAGCGCTGCCGGTCCTTGCCCCACGTGTACACGCGCATCAGCGTGAAATCGCACGCCTGCCCTTCGCCCCCGCGCGTCCCGGCAAGAAGATATTGAGATTTCGTGCCGCCTGTCGCATCCGCCACGCGATTCAGCTCGAACCACGCCACAATATGCATCCCGGCCGCACTGGCGTAATCCGGCAGCGGCGCGGGTACGTCGAGATCGATAAATCGCCCAAGCACCCAGCCTGAAACCGTCGCGTTATCCGCGAGGTGCGCGCGGACGAACCACCAATCTTCCTTCTTTGCCTCGGCCGGCTTTTCTTCCGCCGCCGATTCGGAAGCGGCGCCGCTCCCGCCCGCCGCGTTCGACGCGACCGGCAATTCGACGACTCGCCGCTCGAACAAGTCTACGGGAATCGCCTTATTCAGTTGCCGGATGCGCGGAGTATCGCGGCCCGGCTCCACGTGCAGATTGCTGATCGCCCGTGTGTGTCCGCTGGCCTCGACCGGCAGAGTCTTGGCGCGCGATTCCATGTCCTGGGTCTTCTGCCACAAGTCGGACGAAAGCAGGTCGCTCTCGGAAACCCAGCCGGTCACGCCGCCCGCCGTCCGTACCTGCACTTGGTCCTGCGAGCGATCGAGGACGTCCAGCCGGTCTCCGTAATTCAGTGTCGCGAGCGACTCGCGCACCTGCGCCGTCGTGCTCCACACCGTCACTTCCCGGTTGCCCGCATAGGCCACATCGATCGGACCCTTCGAATGATGAAATCGCAGGTAAGCGGCCACGCACACGACCAGCACCACGGCAAATCCCAATAGTGTCTTTCGCATCAGATTCGGCGCTCAAATCCGTTTTGCACGGTAAGCAGTGATTTTACACCAATGGGCAGGTGCAACTTTGGGTCACACTCCGGAAAAAACTCGCAATGTGTCGGAAAAGCCGGGGGCCGCGTCCTGCTACAATCCGGCACAGTCGTCGTGGTCGTGCGGATTCAACGACAAGGAGACTTGGGATGCAAAGCCTCGAAAAGCTGCGGCCGCTCGCGCTTCTTCTCCTGCGCCTCGCGCTCGGAGCGATCTTCGTATTCCACGGCTATCCGAAACTGTTCGGCAACACCCGCGAAGCCGCGCAGGCATTCGTCCACATGGGCTTCCCTGCTTACATCGCCTACATTTCGGGCGTCATCGAGTTCTTCGGCGGATTCATGCTGGTCGCTGGACTCTTCACGCGAGTGGCGGGCTTGCTGCTGACCGGCGAAATGGTCGTGGCGCTCTGGAAGGTTCAGAGGATCGTCCTCGATCCCCACGCGATTCAGAACTACCAATTGCCTCTCGCGCTCGCCGTCGGCGCGTTTGCGCTCGCGACCTTCGGCGCGGGAGTCGTCTCCATCGATCACGCCCTCTTCCGCGACGCGCGCTCAGCCCCGCGCAAATCCAAAGCCAGAGACTAAAAGCCGCCTCCGAAATGATGTTTTAGGGGGATCGCCATTTTAGGGGATAGTATTTTAGGGGGTCGGAGCTTTAGCTCCGACATTGGACCAACGAAGAAATGGGGCTTTAGCCCCTGAGGACACTCCGCGGGCTCTCGCTACACCGCCGGCGTCGAATGCACGGCGCTCGACGGCGCCTCCGGCTGCGCCACGGGATACGGAGCCATCGGCATCACCAGCCACGCCACGAAGTAGCCCACAAACGCCGGCACAATCGGCACCGGCATCAGCACGAGCAGAATCCAGATCAGCCGCACGATCGTCGAATCGATCTCCAAATACTCGGCGATGCCGCCGCACACGCCCGCGATCTTGCAGTCCACAGCCGACCGCATCAGTCGCCTTGAAGCCCGGGGCGGCCCGGTCGGCGCCACATGTTGTCGCGCGCCGCAGAAATAACAAAAATTCGAATAATCAGCGATCTCCCTCTGGCAGTGTCCGCATGTCATGGCCTGATCCTCCACACCCGGAATCGCCCTCGCTTCCGGCCTCACCTATTGTTACGGCTCGAACCGCCAAAAAGTTCCAGCCTACTGCTCAATACGCCGCAAGCTCCCGCACCGCGCGCACAATGTCGTGCACCTGCGGCAAAATCGCGTCCTCGAGCCTCGGGTGGTACGCACAAAACGTGTCCGTCGCCGCAACGCGCCGCACCGGCGCATCCAGCTCGTCGAATAATTCGTCGGCTATCCGCGCCGCAATTTCCGCCCCGTAGCCCCACGACCGCGAATCCTCGTACGCCACAATCACGCGATTGGTCTTGCAAACGCTCGCCGCGACCGCCTCCCAATCGTACGGGCTGAGCGACCGCAGGTCGATGATCTCGGTCGAGACGCCTTCGCGCTCAAGCTCCGCGGCCGCCACTTCCGCGCGATGCACTACCGCGCCATACGTGATGATGCTCACGTTCGTTCCTTCGCGCACCACGCGCGCCTTGCCGAACGGAATCGTGAAATCCGCGCCCGGATATGGCGCGCGATTGTAAGGCTGCCGATAGAGATGCTTGTGCTCGAGCACCATCACCGGATCATCTGCGCGAATCGCCGTGCGCAGCAGGCCGCAGAGATCGAGCGCCGTCGACGGCATCACCACGCGCAAGCCAGGAATGTGCGTGAATATCACCTCCCCGCACTGGCTGTGATAAATCCCGCCGCCGGTCAGGTAACCCCCGATCGCCACGCGGACGATCACCGGCGCCTTGAAATGTCCCGCCGAGCGCCATCGGATGTTCGCCAACTCGTTCCGCAGTTGCATCATCGCCGGCCAGATGTAATCGAAAAACTGTATCTCCGCCACCGGCTTCATCCCGCGCACCGCCATCCCGATCGCCCGCCCCACGATTCCCGCCTCCGCGATCGGCGTGTTGAACACGCGCGCCGAGCCGTAGCGCCGCTGCAATCCCACCGTCGCCTTGAAGACGCCGCCCTTCCCTTTGACGCTTCCGAGATTCTCTTCGCGCGTGCAATCCGCCACGTCTTCGCCGAACACCACGATCCGCTCGTCGCGCGCCATCTCGTCCGCGAGCGTCGCCGAGATGATCTCGACCATCGTCTTCGTCGCCGTTTTCGCCGCACCCGACTGATTCGCCTGCTTCGGCGTGGCCTCGAACGCCCGTCCCGTGGGATCGACGTCCGGCGAGTAAACTGCCGCATAAACAGAATCGCCCGGCGACACTTCAGCCGCCAGCGCGCGATCGGTGGCCTCCAAGATCTCCCGCTCGACCTCCGCCTCGATCGCCTCCATCTCGCGCTCTTCGAGAATTCCCTCTCGCACGAGAAACAGCCCGAAATTCGGAATCGGATCGCGGTGCGCCTCCGCTTCCCGCTCCTCTGGCTTCTTGTACAGCCGTTCATCGTCCGAGAGCGAGTGCGAGTACGGCCGCGTGACGTGCGCGTGGACCAGCGCAGGCCCGCGTCGCGCGCGGCAATGCGCCACGGCCCGGCTCAGCGCGCCGTAGCTTTCGAGCGGATTCGTTCCGTCGCACTCCTCGATCGCGAGGTGCGGAAAATTGGCAGCGAGCTTTGAGATGCTTCCGCCCGCCGTCTGCGCCTCGACGGGCACCGAAATCGCATAACCGTTGTCCTCGACCAGAAACAGCACGGGCGCCTGGCGCAGGCACGCCGCGTTCAACGCCTCGAAAAATTCGCCCTCGCTCGTCGAGCCATCGCCTCCGGAAACGTAAGCAATGTCGTCCGGATAGTGGCTGGCCGTTTCCCCGAGCGGCGCCTTGCGCGCCTGCTCCAGCGCTTTAGGGTAGCGATCGTAGTAGAGCGACGCTTCCGCCGCCCCCACCGCGTGCAGCCATTGCATTCCCGTAGCGGAAGCGCTCGGCACGATATTCAGCCGCCGGCTGCCCCAATGCGATGGCATCTGCCGCCCGCCGGACGAGGGATCGTCCTTCGCTCCCACTCCCTGCAGCAGCATTTCATAGGGGGTGACGCCCAGCATCAGCATCAGCGCGCGGTCGCGATAGTAAGGGAAAAACCAGTCGTGCCCCGGCTTGAGCAGCAGGCCAGCGGCGGCCAGGACAGCTTCATGTCCCGCGCCGCTGATTTGAAAGAAGATCTTGTTCTGGCGTTTGAGCTGGATTTCGCGGTCGTCGAGCCGCCGCGATAGGAACATCGTGCGATACACGCGCACGAGCGCGTCGCGCTCCAAACCGTGGTACTTCGTCGCGTCGAATCGGGATGTGTTGACCTTGACCTGAGAGGACATCCTCTACGCTCCCGAGGGTTGGGCACGCCGCTTGTACTACCTTCGGCCCATTATAGTCAAATTCACCCCGCCGCAACCACCGAACCCCGCCCCACGGCGGTGATCAGTGCACCATCCCAGCTGAAGCACGCATCGCTCGAGGTTCCGTAGGGGCACGGCACGCCGTGCCCGGCAAATTTCCTTGGCGCGAATCTGCCCATTTCCCTGGGGCGCAGATGTCACAGGACTTAATCGAGGGCTTCAAACCGCTCGGCTGTCTTCGGAAATTCGGGATCGCCCGTGCGAATGGTCTCGCCCTTCGCCGATTTGAACGGCTCCTCGTTGGGAATCCGGTCGAGCCAACGCTGGTGCGAAAGCTTCTCGTGATCCGAGAAATCGAGACGCAGGAGCAGTTGCACCCGGCCGGCATTCGGCGCTTCTTTCATCTCGCCTGACTTCGACTTCTTCCCGGCCGCTTTTTTCGCGGGCGCATCCGCCGCCCCGTCGCCTTGCTCGGGCGATTCCTCGCGGTCGAATTTCAACAGCATCTTGTTGCCGAGACGAAATCCCTGCTTCCAGCCTTCGACTTTGTGGCGCGCCTGCTGCGCGGCCTCTTCATTCGTGCCGAAATCGAAAATCAGTATGCTTTGAGCCATATCTCTTCTATATCGGTCGCGCCCACGCCTGTCAAGCTCCGCACGCCCCGAGACATGGAAGCCCAGTGGCCGCATCGCGTTGTGGTAACATATCCCTCGAAAATTGAAAGGCGATGGAGTTCGCCTGAACCGTCCGGCAACGGACTGATGACTCCTGGCCGCCGCCCGGCGCCCAGGAGTTTTTTGTTGGCACAGCAGGAGGGGGCCCCGAGGTCGACGGCTAGTCGAGCCTGGGGGATCCAGGCGCGCATAATCCCGCGACACAAGGAGACGCCGTGCGCATTGCACTGCTGATCGTGTTTGGCACTCTCGGCACTCTCGCGCGCTACGCCTTGCAAGGAATCGTACAGGAGCGCACCGGCTCGACCTTCCCTTCCGGCACGCTCGTCGTCAATCTCCTCGGCTGCTTTCTGCTGGGAGGCATCGCCGAGTACGCGCTCGCTCATCTCACGATTCCCCCGGAATGGCGCATCGGCATCACCACGGGCTTTTTCGGCGCGTTCACCACGTTTTCCACATTCAGCTGGGAGACCGCGCGCATGTTGCAGGACGGTCAATGGCGCCGCGCATCGATCTACGTGCTGGCGAGCCTTGTCGGCGGAATCGTCGCCGTGTTTTGCGGAATGCGCATCGCCGATCGCGTCTAGGCATCAGACGGAGGATCCACATGTCACAACCCGAGAAACACGATCGCTTCGAAGGCGAGCGCACCCTGATGCGCATTCACATCGGAGAGTCCGACCGCTGGCACGGCAAGCCGCTCTACGAAGCCATCGTCCAGCTTTTGCGCCAGGAAAATCTCAGCGGCGCCACGGTCCTCCGCGGCGTCGGCGGCTACGGTTCGTCGAGCGTCTATCACACGGACAAAGTTCTTCGCCTCTCGCAGGATTTGCCCATCGTCGTCGAAGTGGTCGAATCCGCCGAGCGCATCGAACACATCCTTCCTCGCCTCGACGAAATGATCGGCGGCGGCCTTGTAACGCTCGAGAAAGTCCGCGTGATACTCTACCGCTCGCACAAGTAGTCTGCTCGCGACCTTAATTAGCACCGAGGCTTCGTTCATCGTCATTCTGAGCGAAGTGGCCGAACGTTTTGCCTTCGTCCCGCTCCTGCGGGACGTTCGGCCACGCAGTCGAAGAATCTCTCTTCAGCTGCTGCGGCACCGGAAGCTTCGATGTAAGCACGTGAGCTTCTTGCTGCTCGGCCGGCACCAGACGAAGGTTTCGCACGAGCTCAAACGGAGGCAGAAAATGAACAAGCAGCGCTTCCTGCAATACATCGATCACTTCAACCACAAGCGCTACGAAGACGTGATGGAGTTCTACGATCCCGAAGTCGTGATCGAGTATCCGACGATGCTCGCCAACCCGTCGGCGCCTCCCGTCACCCGCAAGGGCCGCGCCGGATTCCTCGAGCAGTACGTGATCCTCCACCAGCACTGCCGCGAAGCCCTCGAAGTCGGCGATTTCCTCCTCGACGGAAACACCATGGCCGCGGAGATGTACACCGAATTTCACTTCCTCAAGGACTATCCAAATTTCTCGGGCCGCACGATGAAGGCCGGCGACGTCTACATCACAACCAACTGGTGCATCTACACGCTCGCCAACGACAAATTCAAACGCATCCGCGTCGCCCACTTCCGCCTGCACGACCCAAAATCCGCCCGCCTCTAGCTTCTTTTCGTAGGGGCGCAGCACGCTGCGCCCGGCACCGATCCTTGGCGAAATGCCGACCATCCGCCGCTCCCGCCCGGTGTCAGGCACCCCCGGTTTCATTGTCGGCCAGACGGTACACCGATCCTTTGTTTTGAATGACTTACATGTGATTCTGTCCGGCAGCCATTGTCGGGCAGAAAGTCGTGATTCGTGACTTGTGATTGGTGACTCGTGGCGGGTGTATTCGTAGCGGCGGCCTTCAGGCCGGCGGATTCGAGGGCGGCAGCGGAACGAGAGACACCACTCCGTGCTCTTGCGAGGGCTGCGGCTTGCGCGCCCCGCTGAACCCATACGGGACGCTAACGGCGCACCGAGTTTGGACCATTGGCCCATGCATCAACGCTAGCAGCAGGGATCGAGCCGTCAAGCGCGCGGGCCTGTGGACTTTTTGAATGGTGGGTCGGCAAGCTTTAATGCTGAAAAAATGTTTTGAAAGGCCATCTTCAACCTGGGTACGCTCGGGCGGAACGACACCTCCGCCACCCCGATGTCGGACCTGTTCAGGGGCGGAATCCCTTAGGACTTCGCTTTCTTCGAAGATTTCGACTTGCCAGAACTGTTGAGGGCGACCGCTTGGCGAACGAGCGCCTTGAAGGCGGACTCGTCAACTTCTTCTCCTTCGTGGATGTCGATCGCGCGGCGTACGTTTCCGTCGAGACTCGAGTTGAAGAGACGGGTCGGATCCTTCAGAGACGCGCCCTTGGCGAAGGTAAGCTTCACGACATTCTTGTAGGATTCGCCGGTGCAGATGATGCCGTCGTGCGACCAAACCGGAGTGCCCATCCACTTCCACTCCTCGACGACGTCCGGGTCTGCTTCCTTGATGAGCTTGCGCATTCTGCTGAGGGTTTCCCCGCGCCAGTTCCCGAGTTCGGCGATTCTTTTCGAGATGAGCTCCGATGCCGACTGGCCCTGGCGCGCGGCCCTGTGAACTTTTCGGAAGGAGAGAATTCAGGGATTCGTCGCTCTGAGGATCATCCCACCCTTCGCTGCGCGAAGGACGGGGCACCCGAAAAATCAAGCCTCAAGGCCTGGGCCACCCGCCGTTTCCCCGGCAAAATCTCTCCAAGTATCTTCGGTTTGCGTGGTCAAATTTTGTGGGGGAAGGCGGCCTGAGGGAAACTGGAATGCGAACCGCGTGCTAAAATCGGCTTACCGTCGCCCACAGGGGGTATTTGATGCTTAGACCTCCGCCAACGTGGGGCCCGCTGGCGAAGTGAGTGCCGATCCCCCTTGCGGGTAGCTGAGGATGAGATGAAAACCTGTTGGGCCGCATGTTTGGGCGATTGCTCTGACACGATTTCTGGCGAACACATCATTACGGAGGGTGTTCATACAACTGACACCATCAGAGTCAAGGGACTTTCCTGGTGCCTTGACGATTTCAAAACAATCGGCCTCGCCAGCTTCGTTAGGAACGTCCTCTGTACCAGCCACAACTCGCGGCTCTCGGTGGCAGATGCTGGTGCAATCCAGCTCCGCGATGCTCTGTGTGAGTCCGCTAGCTTGTCGGAGGCGCGGAAAGTCATGCAACCGCAAGATTGGCAAGTCAAAAGATTCGCCGTCAACGGCGGCGCGCTAGAGCGATGGTGCCTCAAGACCCTAATCACGATTGCCTTCGGCGGGCAAGCTCCGATCGGAGACGGAGACCGGCAACCGGGCAAGCCTTCGCGCACGCTTGTGGAGATTGCGTTTGGTTTGCGGCAATTTCAGCCCCCGCGTGCGGGCCTACATTGGATGGGCGATGCTGGAGATACGATAAATGTTACAGAGGGAGTCGTAGTAACGACATTTCTGGACAATGCTAAGAGTCTTGCAGGGGCGAGGTTCTGGTTTTGGGGACTGACTTTCCTGTTGATTCTAGACGAGGGACCAACAGGGCCATTCAGTTTCACTTCGCTGGATCGAAAGCAAACAATACAGCCGACGACCGTGCATCATCCGCGCAAGCTCGGAGTGGGCGTGCACGGCCGAGAGTCTCACAGCTTGGAATTCGTCTGGTGATCCTGCGGGGGCTGTGTGGCATATGGAGTGCCGTGCAGTCCGATCACGTTATGGCACACGCGGGAAGTTCAACCGCAATGATGCGATCAGCGTCCAGACGGGCTGTTCAGAAGAGCGCGCGCTTTATCGCTATACTTCAGGGGCGGGTGGCCCACCCTTTCCGTTTCAGTCGTTCGCTTCAATGAAAACGCAGCCGAGCGGTGCCGCTTCGTTAGTTCCACTCGCAGTTCATCGACGCCGCTGGGTGCCCCATCCTTCGGTGTGGGAAGGGTGGGGCCTTTTCGACTTGCCGAACGCAGGACTTGTAAAACATCCCGCCCTTTGGACAGCAAAGGGTGGGGCACCCCCTGGTTTGAATTGGACTCCACATATGACGGGCGAGGCGTGCGCCTTGTTCGCGCTGAAGAACGTCAGAGGATCGGACGCGCGGGCGACGCGGACGCCCGCGTCGCCCACTTCCGCCTCCACGACCCGAAATCCGCCCGCTTCTAACCCAAGAATCGCACGGTGCCCTCAACTCAGTTCGCTGTCATTCCAACCGGAGTGCAATCGCCGATGCGATACGCAGCCGGGTTAGCGATGACCTCCGCCATGCGCACTGGCACTGCCTCTGAAACCTCCTCCGCGAAATCCACCTGGCGGCTCAACACCGTGTCCATACGGCGCATGGAAATCCCCAAAATGGTGAGGTTGGTGACCCCAGTAACCGTGGAAGAAGAAAGGAGATCGATAGACGAAAATCGGCGAATAAAAACCCCATCCAAATGGACTGTAGAAGATTCCATCAGCTGGAAGAAACGTCCAGACTCCAAACCACGGGTCCCAATACCAACCTGCGCCGTACCAGCCGGGACCATACCAGCCGGGACCTGGGCCGACGTAAACACCCGCTTCATCGACGGCAGCTTCCGATAGATATCCCGACCGCAGTGCGCTCCAACGAAAGAAATCATCTTCGTACTGGCGAGTATCAAAGCCCTGCGCCTTCAGTTTGCCGACGGCGTTAAGCGAAAGCTCTCGCTCACCCGTCACTTGGATGTTCTGGTTTTTGGCATGGACCTGCACGGTGCCTTTGAATACACGAACCTGCCCATGGTCTGCATCGAAGTCATACAGGCCGTTCTTCATCAATTGCGTGCTCACATCGTTCTGATCGATTCGAATGTTGTTTTCCTTGCGGATGTCCAAGGCCTCCACCATTGCGCGGCCCTTGTCCAACTCGACCTCGGTGTTAGCCAAATCTGGTGAAATCATCTTCACAGAACTGTTGTCGGCTACCCGCAAAAAAACACCTGGCGTCAACAGAATCTCAACTTTGCCGGCCTGGGTTGTGAGCGACTGCCCTTTATCTAGTTCTATCGAACCCACCGAGTCGGGATTCAGAGCTTCGGTGCCAACCGAAGCCTTACCCTCGATGTAGTTAATGCTGCCCGGACGGGCCGGGTGTGAGTTCTGAGCTTGTCCCCGCACAGGGCGAGATACGCCCGTTCCCAATAGCAAGCAAGCCACGGCTATGACTGTTATGAAAAAGGTTCTCATCGTCTTGCCCTCCACTTCCTTAGATGCAGCATTCTCTCCGCTAGCAAGCTGGAAACTCGCGTCTCACTGCATCGCGCTATGCTGCTGGCTCGCAATGAGCAAACTCGGGGCGGCGGCGATCTGTCGCAGCAAATTAGTTGGCAGGACAGGTAACCGGCCTCCCGGCGGGTTCTACCCCAGCGACTGTCGGGTTCCTGTTTAAAGCGTCTACCGCCTGTAGCGGACACGAGCAATACCAGGAACGTGATCGTGGAGAGGGTTCCTGTCACACTCCGAGCGAGCGGATCGGCGAGCCACTCCTCTTCTTCTCTGTTGGTTACGGGACGACATCCAGTCCATAAGTCGGGTGGTGGAGGGTTCCGCCGAGTTTGATGGGCACGATCTCTCCGGCATTCTTCTTCTTTAAGAAAGGCTCCACAAATTTGAGCAGAAATGATTTTATCCCCGTCGATCCCTTGGAAAGCTTGTAATTGACTTGCACGTTTCCGTGAAGGTCCACCTGCTCCGTCAACAGGCCGTATGTGCCGTGCACGTGGGCAAGCGCGCCCGGAACGCTGAAGGAGAAATCCGAGAACGTCGCGATCGCGTCCTTGAGCACGACGTGCCCCTTCAGATTTTCAATGACCCTCGCCGGATCAATGCTCTCCTTCTCGCCCTGAGCCACCTGACTGAGGGTGTTAATCTTCTCCTGCGTCGTCGAGCGGGTGAAACTCGCCGCGTCGATTGCAAAGTCTCCCTGCAGGTTCACTCTCTCAATGAAGTCTCGCTTCCCAGGCGGAACCAGGACTTGTGCCCTGAAGTTCATCGGTCCGGTCAAAGCAGGAGGATCCGCCTTAGAAAAGAGGTGTAACCAGTCCTGGATCCGGCCCTGCTGTTCCGTCGCGCCCAGCGAAACGGTCTTACCTTCCGAGCCCGCCTTGTTTGCCACTTCACCTTGCGCCACGACGGACGTCTGCTCAAATTGTGCGTGCACCGACGGCAGAGCGACGTCTCCATCCATCCCGTTCACAATCGCATGGAATTGCGTTTTCAGGTGTACGGTGTGATGGCTCCTCTTTACTTCGAAATCCGGGGTGTCGGTACTGCCTTCGACCCCGATGCGTTCGAGCACGCCATTGAACGAGCCGCTGGAGGACAGCGTTCCCCCTATGCCGGGAAATACACCCAGGTCCGCGTGTTGAAATATATAGGAGCCGGAAACACTGGTGTGGCCGACGTTCTTCGGCTGCAACGGGCCGAATTGCCCGTCCGTGCGAATTTCTCCGGGAGGCTCCGGATTCAGGAGCGCGGCGTGGAACGACATTGGCCGGTCGTCCGCCACGGAGTTCAGCGTCAATTTGTGAATTTCGAACTTAAGGGGTTCTGTTCCTGGTTCGCCGGAAGCAAACTCCACCACGGAACCGTCCGCGATGATCTCGCTGATAACAACTGCTAACGGCTCCGGGTTGGCGGCAGGTCGCGCTTCGTTGCCGGTGGATTCACTGCTCGGTGACGCGAATACGTGCAAACCTTCGACCCTGACGCGTCCAATACGCTTCGGAATGCTGAAAAGCCCCCAGTAACTGCCCTGGACGGTGAGCTTTTCGACCGTGGCGATCGGCGGAGCGTTTCGATCGTTGTTGCGGCGGAAGGTCACCCCTTCGGCAACGAACCCCGGTATGAAATACGTCGCCTGAAACGTTTTCAATTCGACTGTGCTGGAGAACTTTTCCTGCAGCGCCTTGACGATGGTATCCCGCGTGAACGGCCAGTGGCTTGCCAGCAGCGCAGCGGCGCCGCCAATCACAACTACAGCCACTAATCCGCCGATCTTGGTCCAGCGGACCAACACCTTGGACTTCATCAATCGATCGAATCGATGGAGATTCTTCAACCGGGGACTCTCAATCGTCTACACGAATCGCCAGAGACTTCGCAGTTTGAAGTCCCGGGCACCGTAAAGAGACTGACAGCGCATTCTACAGCTAGCCCCGCGCCCTTGCGCAGAACAATTTCGCCAGCGCTAAACGTAGTGAAACCGTGGGCCTAATTTGCTCCCACGGAATTTCCTCACGCCGGTGAAAAATGACGAAGTGGCAAAACGACCCTGCCGTCAAAATCGGTCGTTAAGGGCCGGTCAAGGCGCCAAGAGTGGCTTTTATTGTCACAACTCGCAAGCGATGAATCGTTTCCGAGGCGAACGAGTTCGCGCGCCGAGTGTGAACGAGTTGGCAAGCGTAAAACGCCAGCGAATAATTGGTTTTGTGGCACAGGCATTCCTGCCTGTGCATCTTATTCGGGCAAGGCGAAAGCGCACAGCCAAGAATGGCTGTGGCACCGGCAAATTGATCACTACCCGTGAGTTTTCCTGTGTTGCGCGCTTCCGTGCATCGTGTTAGTCTCAGCGAACAAAAGGCGAAATACGACATCCGGGCGGGAGTCTGGGTGCTCGAACTTTGGAGGGGCGCATGGCTGCATCCACGCAGGGCTTGGCTGTAAGGCCGCAATCGACTCTGGACACCGTGCAGGAGGCTCTGAGCGCGCTCGCGGCCCGCTACCGCGGCAAAGAAGGGCTCCCAGGTCGCCGGCTAGGCGAGCCTGGGAGAGATGAAGTCCTGACCGCCGTCCGGCACATCCCCGCGCGCGAGGCGCAGTTCCGCCCGATGCCCGCCTGGGTTCGCCCGGAGCTGGCCGCCGCCTACCGCGCCAAGGGAATCGACCAACTCTATTCGCACCAGGCCGCCGCAGCGGAGCTCGCGCGCGCAGGAAAAGATTTCGTCGTCGTCACGCCCACCGCGTCCGGGAAAACGCTCTGCTACAACCTGCCGGTGCTAAACGCCATCCTCGAAAACGCGGACACGCGCGCGCTCTATCTCTTCCCCACCAAGGCGCTCGCGCAGGACCAGCTCGCCGAGCTTCACGACCTTGCCACGCGCCTCGACGATCAGTTTGGCGTCTTCACTTACGACGGCGATACGCCCGGCGACGCGCGCAAAGCCATCCGCGAGCGCGGCCACGTGATCCTCTCGAATCCGGACATGCTCCACACCGGCATCCTGCCGCACCACACCAAGTGGACGCGCGTCTTCGAAAATCTGCGCTACGTCGTGCTCGATGAATTGCACACCTACCGCGGAGTCTTCGGCAGCCACCTCGCGAACGTCCTGCGGCGCATCGCGCGCATCGCGCAATTTTACGGCTCGCGCCCGCAGTTCATCTGCTGCTCCGCCACGATCGCGAATCCCGGCGAGCTTGCCGCGCAATTGACCGAGCGCAAGATGGAAGTCATCGAAGAAAACGGCGCGCCCGCCGCCGAGAAAATGTTCGTCTTCTACAATCCGCCGATGATCAACCGAAATCTCGGCATCCGCCGCAGCTACCTCACCGAAACCACGCGCGTCGCCAAGGAACTTCTCGCGCGCAAGCTGCAAACGATCGTCTTCGCCAATAGCCGCCTGCACACCGAAGTCCTGCTCACGTATCTGCAGCAGGCGAATCCAGCGCAGCCGGGCGGCGCCGAGCCGATTCGCGGCTATCGCGGCGGCTATCTTCCCGGCGAACGCCGCGAAATCGAGCGCGGCCTGCGCGAGGGCCGCGTCCGCGGAGTCGTCGCGACGAACGCGCTCGAATTGGGGATCGACATCGGCTCGCTCGACGCCTGTGTGATGGCGGGCTATGCAGGCTCGATCGCTTCCACGTGGCAGCGCGCTGGCCGCGCGGGTCGGCGCAGCGGCACATCCTGCGCGGTCCTCGTCGCTTCTTCGGCGCCGCTCGACCAGTTCATCGTCCAGCATCCGGACTATTTTTTCGGCCGCTCGCCCGAGCACGCCTTCGTCCAGCCCGACAATCTCGAAATTCTCGTGAACCATCTGAAATGCGCGGCGTTTGAGTTGCCGATCGCGCCGGATGAAAAATTCGGCGCGGTCGACGTGCAGCAGCTCTGCGAGGCCCTGGCTGAAGCCGGGTTTCTGCATCGCAGCGGTGGCAACTGGCACTGGGTGCAGGAAGCGTACCCCGCGGACACGGTCAGCTTGCGTTCCGTCACCTCGGACAATTTCGTGATTATTCTCACGTCCGCCGAAGACGACGGCAACACCGAGGGCGCGAAAAAAGGCGCGCCCGAAGTGATCGGCGAAGTCGATTTTTCTTCCGCGCTCACGACCGTTCATCCGAAAGCGATCTACCTTCACCAGGGCCAGCAATACCACGTCGAGCGGCTCGATTTCGACCAGCGCAAGGCCTATGTCAAGCCGGTCAACATCGAGTATTACACTGACGCGATTCGCTACACGCAGGTGCGCGTCCTCGAAATCGCCGAAGAAGAGCGTGTCTCCGGCGCTTCCGCTTCACTCTCGCCAGCACCCGCTGATTTGTCATTCCGAGCGCAGGGGCCTGACGTTTCCGCTCCTCCGGACGAAGTCCGGTCAGGCCCCGCAGCGAGGAATCTCTCTTCCGCTGCGCCACACGCTACCCGTGCCCACGGCGACGTGCTCGTCCGCTCGCAGGTGATCGGCTTCAAGAAAATCAAATTCTTCACCAACGAAAACATCGGCTCCGGCAAGCTGGAGCTGCCCGAAAACGAAATGCACACCACCGCGTTCTGGATCACCCTCGAGCACGCCCTGCTCGAGGCATTGCCGTTCGCGCTTTCCGACCGCCAGAGTGGCATTTTCGGGCTGCTGCACGCGCTCGAATCGATGGCCGCGCTGCTCTTGATGTGCGACCGCCGCGATCTCGGCACCGCCGTCGGCGAGCGGCCCCCGAGCCCCGGCGTCGAAACCGAATGGCACGAATACACCGCGGCTACCGACGATCCCACGAAGATGAAAGAATTCTTCGAGCCGAATCTCTATCTCTATGACGCGTATCCCGGCGGAATCGGCTTTAGCGAGCCGCTCTATCGCGTCCACGATCTTTTACTGCGGCGGACGCGCGAACTGATCGCCGCCTGCCCGTGCGAGAAAGGCTGTCCGTCGTGCGTCGGCCCCGCGGGCGAAAAAAGCGAGCGCACCAAGGAAGCCGCGCTCGCAATTCTCGGGCACATTTGCCCATGAGAGCCACGCACCGATTAGGAGTTCGCGCGTGAGCGCTTCGGATCTTCTCGGCCGGCTGAAGGCGTTGAAGCCCGCGCCGCGCAGAGGCGCGCGCTCGGGCGAACCCGAAATCGGCGAGCGTGGCCTTGCGCCCGACGTTCCCGCAGGCGCCGAGCGCCTCGCGCAAATTCTCGGCGCGGCGCCGAAAGGCAACCGGTTCGGCGAACACCTCGCGCTGCGCCGCTGGTTTTCCGAATCGATCGGCGGGGACGAAACCCTCGCCGCCCCGGAAGGCGCGATGGACTCGGCAGCGCTGCGGCTGATCGCGCCGGACGCTCCGAAAGATGTCGCCGATCCGCAGCAGTGGCTTTTTCTCGATACGGAAACCACCGGCCTCGCCGGCGGCACGGGCACCTATCCGTTCCTCGTTGGCATCGCGTGGTGGGACGCGGGCGGCCTCGAAGTCGAGCAGTTCTTCATGCGCGAGCCGAGCGAGGAGCACTCGCTGCTGGTTGCGCTGGCCGAACGGATGGCGGAGCGGCGCGTGCTCGTCACGTTCAACGGAAAGTCGTTCGACTGGCCGCTGCTCGAAACGCGCTACCGTATGACGCGCGCGATCAAGCCGCCCGCGCCGCGCGCGCATCTGGATTTTCTACACCCGGCGCGCAACCTCTGGCGGTTGCGGCTCGGATCCGTACGCCTGGCGGAGCTTGAAAAACACGTGCTCGGCTGGAATCGCGGCGCCGACGTAATCTCCGAATTGATCCCGCAAATCTACTTCGATTTTTTGCGCGGCGGTCCGCCGGAGCCGCTCGTTCCGATTTTCCATCACAATCAAATGGACCTGCGCGGCCTCGCGGGCCTCGCGCGTCGCGTGCTTTCGCTGCTCGCAAATCCGGAAACGCATGGGCACGATCCCCTCGAACTTTTCGGCGTCTCGCGCATTTGCGAGCGGCGCGGCGAATCCGCCCGCGCGCGAAATCTTTACAAGCAATCGATCGCGCGGGACCTGCCCCCGGAAACGGATCGCGCCGCGCGGCGTTCGCTCGCGCAGCTTGCGAAGCGCGCGGGCGACCACGCGCTGGCGTGCAGTCTCTGGGAAGGCATGCTGGGAAATTCGCGCGAAGGCTTCGAGGCTTACGAACAGCTTGCCATTCATTACGAGCACCGCGCCCGCGAGCCGCATCGCGCCGCGACGCTCGCGCGCAAAGCGCTCGCGGAGTTGCGCAAGGCCAACCGTCTCGGCACGATCGCGCCGCGCGCGTACCGCGAGGGACGCGCCCGATTCGAGCAACGTCTCGCGCGCCTCGACCGCAAGGCCGGCCGCGGCCTGCTCGACGCTCTGGAAGCCGAATCCCGCGTGCCCGCCGATGAATCGAATTGACGATAAGCACCGGGGGAGTTCCATGCCTAAATCGGATGGCGCTGCGACCCAGCCTGTGAGAGTCTCTGAAACGGAGAAGAAATCCATGCCGGGAATTACCGACCCGTATCTCCGCGAACAGCTTGAGAAACGCCGCGACGAACTCAAGACCCTGATTCCCATGATTCCGGCGGCCGAGCCGGACAGCGCCGCGGCGCCGTACCTCGATCTGCTCAGCGAAGTGGATTCCGCAGTCCGAAGAATCGACGACGGGACATACGGAATCTGCGAGGTGTGCCACGGAAGCGTCGAAAAGGAGCGGCTGATCGCCGATCCGCTCGCGCGCCTGTGTCTCGACCATCTGAGCGGCGAGGAGCAGCGCGCGCTCGAGCGCGATCTCGAACTGGCCGCGCAAATCCAGCGAGGGCTCCTGCCGCAAGCCGACATGCGGTTTCGCGACTGGCGCATTCACTACCACTACAAGCCCGCCGGACTCGTAAGCGGCGACTACTGTGATTTGATTCCATCCGTATCCGGTGACGGCACGCTGATCTTTCTTCTCGGCGACGTCACGGGCAAGGGCGTGGCGGCGTCGATGCTCATGACGCACCTGCATGCGATGTTTCGCAGCCTTGCGGGTGTCGGCCTCGATCTCGACAAATTGCTGGAGATGGCGAACCGCGTTTTCTGCGAGAGCACTATTGCCGGACAATACGCCACGCTCGTCTGCGGACGCGCCGGCCAAAACGGCGAGATTGAAATCGCAAGCGCGGGCCACTTCCCCGCCCTGCTCGCGTCGAAGGACGGCGTGAAGCAGATCGGCGCCACCGGCCTGCCGCTCGGAATGTTCACCACGAGCCGCTACACCGTCAGCCGCGCGCATCTTGACCTGGACGACAGTTTGATTCTCTACACCGACGGGATTTCCGAGGCGAACAGCGCCTCCGGAGAAGAATTCGGCATCGACGGCCTTTCGCGCGCAGCAGGCGAACGGCACGGCTGGGCGCCGCAAGAACTCGTCGCGGGGTGCCTGAAGGAACTCGCAAAACACTCTTCCGGGGCGCGTCCGACCGACGATCAAACCTTAATGGTCATTCAGAGGAGCGGCGCCGGCGGAGCGCCGTTCAACGACTGAGATGTTTCTCGGGCACTTTGGTGTAGCACTGGCAGCGAAACGGGCGGCGCCCAAAGCTTCGCTCGGCACGCTCGTGTTCGCGGCGCAACTCGCGGACCTGCTCTGGCCGATATTTCTGCTGCTCGGCTGGGAGCAGGTGCGCATCGTGCCGGGAACGACGCGCGTGACTCCGCTCGATTTCGTTTCGTATCCCTGGTCGCACAGTCTGGCGGCGCAGATTTGCTGGGGAATTTTGCTCGGCGCTGCGTATTTCACGATCCGCCGCGATGGGCGCGGCGCTGTTGTGGTCGGCGCATGCGTGCCGACGCACTGGTTGCTCGATTACGTCGCGCACCGGCCGGACATGCCGCTCGTTCCCGGTGGACCGCGCTACGGACTGGGAATGTGGAATTCCATGCCGCTCACGATCGCGGTTGAGTTGGCACTGTTTGGCATCGGCTTGCTGATTTACTTGAGCGCGCGACGCGCAGCGGATCGCACGGCGCATTTTGCGCTGTGGTCGCTGGTGGGGCTGCTCGTCGTCGTGTACTTCGCTTCAACGTTCGGGCCGCCGCCTCCGAGCGTGCGCGTCCTCGCCGTCAGCGCGCTCGCCATATGGCTCACGGTGCCGTGGGCCGCGTGGGCGGACCGGCACCGGATGCCACGCGTGAACGAGGGCAGACCAATCACCTAGAAACAGGGCGATCGAGGCCGATGTGAGTCGAGCCGTGCTCGAAGACGCGCGCGCCGCGCAATGGTGACGAATCGAGCAGGCGCTGCAATTCCGGTACGGTGTAGGCCGCCCGCACGGACTCTCGAAAGAGGCGAAGCATTTCGCCGGAGTAGTTGCGCCCGTGCCAGCGAACGTGCAGGGGAAACGCGAATCGTCCCGGACGCCGGAGATCGCGCAGCAAAATCGCGCCTCCTGGTTTGGCGAGGCGGGCCATTTCCGCGAGCAGCTTTCCCGGCTCGGCAAGATGGTGCAGGACCGAATTGCAGAGGACCAGATCGAAACTAGCATCGGGAAACGGCAGGCTGTTTCCATCCGCCACCTGAAATTCGACGCGGCCCGCGAGTTCACCGCCCGCTGACGCCAGATTCGCCACGGCCTGCCCGATCATGTTGGGCGAGCGGTCCACGCCCACGAATTTCCAACGAGTGAGCCGGCGGGCGAGCTTGATCACGATCTGCCCGGGGCCTGTGCCGATATCGAGCGCGCGGCCGCGCTCACGCCCCGCGACGAGCCGCACGGCGTGATCGACGAGCGTGTTGTCGATCGCGTCGAGATGCGCCTGTGCGGCGGCGGAGGAGTAGGCTGCGACTTCGCCCGAGTCGTCCATCACTTCGGGTTCGGGCACGCGGGGCAGATCGAAGAGACCCATCGAAGAATTCTACTGTGCGACGCGGGCCGGCACGAGCGAGAGCCGGGCGACAGATGGGGCGGGAGGCTCGGCGGGGCCCGGGGCAGGTGGCCAGCCGATGGCGCGGTTGATCGCGTCAAAGGTTTCGCGCGTGGCCCCTTCGACCGTGAGACATTGTAGATCAATGCATCGAAGGAAGACGCCGCCGGTGTCCGTCTGAAACTCGAAGAAATTCGGGCGGCGGTAGAGCTGGGTGCGCGTCTTGTATTTCACTTCGAGCGCTTCGCTGTACTGGCCGAAAAAACGACCCGTGTCTTCGGTCGTTTCGAGCGCCAGGTGAAAGACGAGCGGTGTTTCCTTCGTCTTGGCGTTTTCAAAAACGGCGTAGCGGTCGCCGTCCCAGGCGGGTGCGAGGGCGTCGGCGCGCTGCTCGTCAAGAAATTGCTTCAGCACTTCCTCGACGCCGAACTCGCCCATCACATTTTCCTCGAGCAATTTCCAATCGGCGGGCACGAGACCTTTCCATGCGGGCAATGTGACTTTCGCCGGGCCGACGCCTTTCAGATAAAAGTCCGGCTGCATGATTTGCTGCGTAGAAACCGGCGGATTCTCAAAGATCAGATGCAGGTCCGACCAGCCCGAGTGCGCTTTCAAGAATGCTTGAGTGAACGAGGCGCCCGCGAGGTACGGAAACAGCAGTGAATCGCGGATGACGACCGGCGCATGGGAAAGTTTCGGATCCTTCTCCATTTCGGCCAGCGCGCCGGCGCGGAGGAACATCGAAACGTCAACCAGGTCGCGGATGCCCATTTTTTGATCGCGCAGCGCGTAGTCCAGCATCGCGGCCATTGCGGTGCCTTCGCTGACGGCATCGCGGGCCATTTCGGCGTCGTCGTTCGGGCGCGCCTTCTTGATCCAGGGATCGACGTCGAAGGACTGATCCTCGAGAGCGTGCGTCAGCTCGTGCGACATGATTTCGCGCTGCTCGTCCACCGGAATCCAATCGGCGATGTAGAACTCCTTCCCTTTGGGATCGTACAGCCCCGCGACCTGATCGGTGAGAATGTCGAGCATCAAATCGTCGAGCGGAAAGTTTTTGGGGATTAGGCCGAAAGCTTCGAGCGATTTGGTGTCCGCGTAGCGCTGTGCGTCGTTCTTATCTTCCTTGTCCGTGCGGATGAGGTAGTCGCGGATTTCCTGCTTCGAGCGGAGGCTCTTCTTGAGAGGCTCCTTGATCGGCAGATGGAGAATCTCGCTCATCTGCGAAAGGACTTCGTCGGCGGCCTTGAGAAATTCGGGACTCGAGCTTGCGAGCGCCTGCGGCGGAGAGGTCGCCGGCGCGGCCGCTGGTCCTGCAGGAGACGCCGGTCGCGGCGCGGCGGTTTGCGCAGAGAGCGCGTGGGGCAACGCAAACCAGAGGTTTACGATCAGCCCGACCGCGAGAATGAACCGCCGGATGCTTCGACCGTGTTCCATCTATCCATGATAGAGAGGTGGGTGCGCGAGTCAAGCGATCTCCCCTGCGGAGTGCGGACGGGAAGTCCCTGAGAGTAAGTTAATCCACGCCGAATGCGAGCAGGATATTGCCGGGAATTCCGTAGAGCGAGCCGAAGCCGGAGTTCACGAAGACCATGCCGCCCGCGATGGCGGGGCCGCCGCCGTCGATCGATCCGCCGTGGGCCGGTATCTTGTTGACCGTGTCGAGATTCTGCACCGTGTCGTAATCCCACAGAACTTTTCCGTCTGCGGTGGAATACGCGCGGATGTGGCCATCGTCCGCTCCGGAGAAAACCGCGCCGGGGATGGCGGTAACGGCAGCCGACTGCGCGGGACTGCAACGCGGCGCGGTGCATCCGCCCGGAGCGGGCGAGGCAACCCCCACTTTTTCGCCTGTGGCGATTTTGATGGCGAACAGTCCGCCGCCCGCCTTGGGATCAGGGATCGTCCCCTCCGGGCCTCCGCTGAAACCGAAATCAGAAAGCGCGACATACGCAATTTCCGAGTCCGCAGCGGGTCCCCACTCGACGCCGCCGAGCGCGCCGCCGTGGCCGATGGGCGTCTGCCAGAGGATTTGGCCTTGATGTTCGGGATCGAGACCGAAAACGATTCCGGATTTTTGGCCAACGATCAACACGCGCCGCCCGCCCGGCTGCTCGCGAAGGATCGGAGGCGCCGCGAAGTCGGAGTCGGGGCCCTGCTTAACCGGGCAATTGCTCCGGTCGTCGCGGAAGCAGCTCACGTTGTAGGTGTCGCCGGACGTGAGCTGGCGCGACCAGACGATTTTGCCGGTCGCTAGATCAAATGCGAGGATCGCGTCGCTATTCGACGTGACAGGATCAGAGTAGTTGTTGCCGGCGCCGATGTAGAGAAGTTTGCGCTTGGCGTCGATCGTGGGCGAAGACCACAGGCCAGCGCCCGAAGGTCCCCAAAGCGTCGTGCCGTCCTTCGTGGTTTTCGTGGGCCGCGCCGGATCGGGAATCGTGTAGGTGCGCCAGATTTCCTTGCCCGTGGCCGCGTCGAGCGCCGCGAGGATGCCGCGAAAAGTGCAGCATTCATAGTGCGGATCGGCCGCCATCCACTCCTCGCGAGACGATACCGGGACGTAGAGGCGGCCTTCGTATAGTCGCGGCGTGCCCGTGACGCGCGCGTAAGGATGTGTGCTGATCACGGCTTTCCAGAGCTGCTTTCCAGTGAGCGCGTCGACCGCGTACACATTCGAGCGAAGATCGCCGAAATATGCGACGTGATTGGGGCCGATCGTGACGGCCGTGCGAACGGCGGCGCTTGCCTGAAACTTCCAATACGTGCACCCGGTGGAGGCGTCGAGAGAATACACTCCGCCGATGGGATCGCTGACGAACACGCGGCCGTCGGCGACCGTCGGCTGAGAATAGGCAGCGAAGCCGCCCGGGAATCCGAACGCCCATTTCAATTTGAGCTGCGGAACCTGCGCTGCAGTGAGGCCGGCTTGATCGGCGGATTGAAAGCGGCTGTTCTCGAGATCCACGCCCCAACCGTTCCATTGCGCGCCCGAAGGGGCATTGGGCGCGGGGCCGGTGCAGCGGCCCGCTGAAATCGGCGCGGCTCCGGGGCGGCCGGGCGCTTTGCCAGTGAGATACTCCGCGACGGCCGCCATCTGGCTGGCGGTCAAGCGTGCGCCCTGCTCGTGCATCGCACCGGAGACGAGCATGTAAACGATGTACTCGGGAGCCGCGGCTTTCAGCACGAAATGATTCAAATAGGGAGGTCCGCCCGACTCGTGGCATCCGGCGCATTTGCTCGCGTAAATCTCGGCGCCCGCATTGGCAGAAGCACCTGACGCGGAAGTCGCAGCTTTGCCGGACGCGCTCGATGCAAGCGAGAGCACGTAAGCCGTGAGGTCCGCGATCTGCGCAGGCGTGTAGGTTCCCTTGAACGGAGGCATCGCTGTGCCTGACTTCCCGTCTGAAATGATCGCGGTGACGGCGCCGGCGGCGAGAGCTGTCTTGCTCAAGCTGGGCGCGGCGGCGGTGCCGTTTCCGTCCGCGCCGTGGCACGGCGTGCAGGACGCGTCATAGAGTTTCTTGCCCGCTTCGGGGCTGGCTGCGCTGGCGGGCGCGGCGGCGTCTTGCGCTTGATTGCCTGCTCGAAGCATCGGAGCCGAGAAGAGCAGCAGCACCGCGCAAGCAATCCCACCGGCTACGAGCGCGCGTCCCGGCAGGGAGATTGGAAATTCCCGCTTGCGGCGCTCACTCGTCACACGGATTCGTGTTTCCATTCGCTCCCCCGTCGCATGTTGTTTTCGGATCGAGCCAAGATAAAGAGTATGCGAGCAGAATGTCAACGGAGATGCTGGGACGCCGCGTGGGTGGTGCTTGCGGCAGATCGCGCGGCGAGGTTCGCGGGACGGCTAGGACTTGGCAACACTAGGCACGGGCGCGGCGAGCGCGGCCTGCACGGCCTTGACGATTTCGTCGATGGGAAACGGCTTCGTAAGAATCGCGCAGCCGGAGTCGCGCAAAGCGTGGACGGCATCGTGGTCCGGTGTCGAAGCAGTGAAAACAACGCGGGACGCGAGGTCGGGCCGATTCTTCTCAATCCAACGATAAAGAGCCGGCGCGGAAATTTCGCCCGGCATGCTGACCTCGGCCACGACCGCGTCGAAGGAATGGTGCTCGAGAATTTCGATCGCTTCCTGCGCGCTGCGCGCAACGCGAACGATCGCGCCCTGGGCTTTCAAGGCCTCCTGCTCGACCTGAAGCACGGACTCTTCGTGATCGGCCAGCAGAACCGTACCGCGCAAAGGGCGCGTCTTGCGGGATGCCGGCTTCTGCGGGCGCGCCGGATCCGCCGCGAGAAGCGGCAGCGTGATCGAGAACGTCGCGCCGCGCGGCGGTGAATTGCGCACCTGAATTTCGCCGCCGTGTTCTTTCAATATCCCGTAGCAGATGCTGAGGCCCAGTCCGGTTCCCTTGCCGACAGGCTTGGTCGTGTAGAAAGGATCGAAGATACGATGCGGATTCGAAACGCCGGGACCGCTGTCGGTGAACTCGACGCGCAGCTTGTCTCCGGCGACATCGGTGCGAATCCAAATCTCGCCCGTGCCACTCTTTTCCTGAATGGCGTCCACGGCGTTGTTCAGAATGTTCAGAAACACCTGCTCGAGCTGGTGGAAGTCCCCGCCAGTCATGGGCAGGTTGGGATCAAACTCGCGGTGAATCACGATGTTGTTCAGCTTCATGTCGAACTCGCGCAGCACGAGCGTGTCCTCAAGAATCTGGTTGAGCTGCACCGGAGAACGCTCGGGTTTATGCTGCCGCGCGAAGCTGAGCAAATTCTGGACGATGTGATGGGTGCGCTGCGCCTGCTTGTAGAGTTTTTCGAGATATTCCGCCCCGCGCGGCTGCACGAACTCCTCCGATTTCAAGAGCTGGCTGTAGCCGAGAATCGCGGTGAGCGGATTGTTGAGTTCGTGCGCGACGCCGGAAATCAATTGCCCCACGGCAGCCATCTTTTCGCTCTGCAGGAGCTGCTCCTGGGCGCGCCGCAGGCCGTCGTAGGCTTCGCGAGTTTTTTCGAGCAAGAGCGATTTATCGATGGTGGTGGCGATCTGGTTGCCGACCGCGGAGAGCAGATTCAACTCCGCCGTCGAAAACGTCCGCATCTCGCGACATCCGACCACGAGCACGCCCATGATGCGGTCCTTGACCCAAAGCACGACCACTTGCGAAACCTGAATTCCCTCCTGGCGATGCAGCTCGCGGATTCCTTCGGGCAGGCCCGGGAGCGCGCCGGAGAGCAATGTGGCGTGGGCTTGCCTGATCTGTTCGAGGAGGCCACTTGAAACTTGTATGGGCCCGGTATGATGCGCGAATTCCGAACGGCAGCCTACGGTGGCCGCGCGCGTCAGCGTCCGGGACGGCTCATCGAGAAAATAGACGGAACCGAAGTCGAGGGTGAAGAATTCGGTGATCTTCAGGAGAGCGGCAGTCAGCCCCTCGTCGAGCACTGACGACTGGCTCAATACCTCTCCGATCGCGTTCAGCGCGAGTAGTGCGCGGTTGCGGCGGCGAATGTCGATCTCCGTCTGCTTCTGCTCGGTGACATCGAGCAGGAAACCCTGATACGCGACAACGGCGCCGGACTCATCCCGCGTGGCGAAGCTCGATTCATGGGCAGTGCGAACCTCGCCGCCGCGCCTGCGGAATTGAAACTCGAAGTCGGTCACCTCGCCGTATTCGTTCAGGAGACGCTGGCGACGATCCCGGTCCGCTGGGTCCACATAGAGTTGCGCGGGAATGTCCGCCTGGAGAAGCTCGTCGTGACTCTCGTATCCGAGGATGTGCAGGAAGGCGTCGTTGAAGTCGATGAAGCGGCCCTCGGGCGTCGAGATAAACACGCCCTCCTGAACTTTCTCGAAGAGCGTGCGGTACTTATTCTCGGCCTGCCGATGGCTGGTGAAATCCTGGAGGACGTGAATGGTTCCGAGACGCCCGCCCTCGGAATCGTGAAAAGCGGAGTCGGAGGCGAGAAAGTAGCCGCCGAAGGACGGATCGATCTCCTCGGACTTGCCGGCGGCGCCTTCGCAATAGGGGCAGCGGTTCCAGGGAGTGAGGCCCTGCCTCAGCACGTCCTTCACGGAACGCCCTACGAGGGCCGTGGGATCGACGCCGAGCCGCTCGGCCAGAGCGCGGTTGGCGCGGAAGATCCGTCCATCGAGCGAGTGAACGAGGATGAGATCGTCGATCGAGTCAAACGTATCGAGCCACTGCCTTCTCGACGCGGCGGCGCTCTCAAACAACGCGACGTTCTGAGACGTTAGCCCGAGCAGGTTGGCGACGTTGACGAGGAAATGCTCTTCTTCACTTTCAAACGTCCTCGGCACTGCCGATCCGATTCCGAGCAAACCGAGCGGCGCGTCCTTGCCTGGAATTCGAATGAGTGCGATCGCCGCCAGATTTTCGGTTTCCATCCATCGGCGCACGGCCGGATCGCCCGTGTCGCGATACGCGAGACACGGCTTGTCGTCATACAGCGCGTTCCCGACCCAGGGCTCGCCCGCAGAAATGCGCGCGTTTTGCTTCCGAAAGCGTTCGCTGAAACCGACCGACGCGCGCAAACCCAGTTCCGCGGTCTGGCCGGAATTATCGAGAAGGAGCACTAGCCCGTGACTAGCGCCGAGGCTTTCAACCAGATGGCGCAGGACGCCCTGGAGAACCTCGTCGACGCGAGCTGATTGCGTGGCCTCGGCTGTAATCAAAGCCAAGCGCCGGAGCTTCTCGTTGAGGTCCTCCGTGCGCGCGCGGCCCGCCTCCAGAACGAGCACCGCCATCGAAATGCCCATCATGATCCCAAACAAACCATCAAAGGAGACCCGGAAGATTCCAGCAGAGTGCGCGGCCCAATCCGGCCGGTCGAGTCCGTGGAGACCGCGCAGCAGGAGCGCCCCGGCGAGGAGCTTCCAACCAACTCCCCGGTGCTGCGCCTGCGAGCGCCAGAGAATCCAGCCGGCTCCCAGATAGAGGCAACATTCAAATAGCGACTCGGCCCAATGGCTTGAATGAGGCAGCTTCGCAACCGTACCCAGCGCGACGAATCCGCTGGCTACAATGACTCCGAATGGCCACAGATAAGCGAGCCGCCTGCCGAGACCGCAGCACTCCAAAATGGACGCAAAAAATAACGCGGCCGCGACGAGGGGCAGGACGGATGCAAAACGAGGATCTTCAATGCCGCTGCGCCATAGCGAGTAGATGCGAAGGACTTCCAGGGCTACGTAGGTCGTCCACCCGGCCATCCAGAATCGGAAAAACCGCGCGGGGAAGCCCGGAACCAGCAGCCAGTACAGGACAAGAAGGATGAAGGCAGCCGAGCCTTCCATGAAGGCGACGGCGAGGAACCCCGGATTGGCAACAAATGTCATGGAAGCTGTTCCAAGGGCATGAGAGCGCCTTGCAACCTGTCCTCTCCGAAAATCCAGGGATATTAGGGAGCCATTACAAAAACTAGCACACGGTTGCAAAATACGGCAACAAGGCTGCTGCCGCTGTGTGCCGTGCCTTATAATGGCTTTAACGACGGAGCAATGATGGACAACGAAAAGATACTCGTCGTGGACGATGAAGAGGCGATTCGCGAGGTCGTTTCGACCTTGCTGGACGCGCAGGGGTTCCGCTGCACGACCTGCTCGAACGGACGCCTGGGTCTCGAGGCGTTTCGGAAAGACTCTTACGACCTGGTCCTGAGCGACATCGTCATGCCCGAAATGGACGGGCTAAAGCTGCTGGCGGAACTGCGGCTGGACGATCCCGACGTGCCCGTGATTATGGTCACGGCGATGCACGACATTTCAATCGCGCTCGAAGCCATCCGCGCCGGCGCTTACGACTACATTCTAAAGCCGTTTGAGAAGGACCAGCTGTATCTGAGCGTTCGCCGGGCGCTGGAGCACCGGAGGCTGGTGCTCGAAAACCGGACCTATCAGAGCGACCTCGAACAACTCGTCGCCGAGCGCACGCAGCAACTCTCGATCGCGCTGCAGGATCTCGAGCAGTCTTACGACTACACGCTCGAGGCGCTAGGCGGGGCGCTCGACGCGAAGGACGCGGAAACGGAAGGGCACTGCCAGCGAGTTACCGCGTTTACGATCACGATCGCGAAAGCGATGGGAGTCGACAAAGGGCTGCTGCGCCACATCGCGCGCGGAGCCTTCCTCCACGACATCGGCAAGATGGGAGTGCCGGACAGCATCCTCCGCAAACCGGGTCCGCTGACACCGCGAGAACGAGAAATCATGCGCCGCCACTGCGACATCGGCTATTCCGTGCTGGAGCGGATTCCGTTTCTGAAAGAGGCGGCCGAAATCGTTCTGTCGCACCAGGAATTCTACGACGGTACCGGCTATCCGCGCGGTCTGAGGGGGGAGCAGATTCCCCTGGGAGCCAGAATATTCGCGGTTGCCGACACGCTCGACGCCATGATCTCCGACCGGCCGTACCGCAAAGCGTTGCCAATTTCCGCCGCGCGCGATGAGATCAAGCGATTTTCGGGGAAACAGTTCGATCCACGCGTCGTGGAAGTGTTTCTCGCGCAGCCCGAGCGAATCTGGCGCGAACTGCACGAAAAAACCGGCGATCCCTTCCGGCTTACACAACTACAGGCGGTCTAGGCGAGTTTTTCGAAATTCCCGCGTGAATATGCCGCGTGCCGTACTCCGCGCGGCCCTACGAAATAGCAAAGGCCCCGGAAATCCCAATTCCGAGGCCCTCACCTTACGTACGATTTGCTCGGCTGGTCTAGAACTCGTACTTCAGCCAGAATTTGATCACCCGACCGCCAGCGATCGTGGACGCGGCGTTGTTGTACTCCGGATCGATCAAAACATACGTGGGTGTGAAGAGATTCGGATGGTTGAATGCGTTGAAAAATTCGGTCCGGAAAATAATCCTCTGATGTTCAAGCTTGCCAATCGGAATCGCGAACCGGCGTTGGATACTGGTGTCGAAGTATATCTGGCCAGGACCAAACAGGGAGTTCCGGTGCACATTCCCAGGGCCGCCCGATGGAATCAGGAAATGAAAGCTGCTCGCGGGCCCCTCGATGCAGTCCGTCTCAGGTGTGCTGGAATTTATGCAGGTCTGTGTGAGTGCGAAGTAGGTCCCGGGCGTTGTCGTCAGCGTGTTGCCCGTCACCGGATCGAAGAGATCCTCCCCGTCGATACCGTTGTTATTAATCGAGACGGACTTGTTCCCAAGGTTCGGGCGGGAACCGGGATGGCCGTTGCCGATATTGTCGAATCCGTCGAGAACATTGTTCGGCGTGCCCGTCTCGAAGGTTGCGATACCCGACCATTGCCACTGATCGGTGAGCGCCCTCAACAGCCGGTTCTCCTTGGCATACGGCATGGACCAAACGTAAGAACCTACGAAACGGTGGCGCCGGTCGAATGTTGAAGGCCCCCAATCGCACTTCTGGCATGTCAGAATCTGGGCATAAGAGGTGAGCCCGGTGGTCGTAAAAATCTCCGATGCATCATCGGAATATTTCGCATAGGTGTAGGCAGCTCGGAAGGTGAGGCCCGTTCCGAGCGACCGTTCGAGCTCGACCTGTCCGCTGTTGAACCACGACTGTCCAGCGTTCCCGCGCACTACCACTTCTCCGAAGATGGGATTTATCCGGGGTCCATAGTTCACCGTCGGATTGAAGTCCTGGTTGGCAAAGAGATGCGTCCCGCGCGTGCCGACGTAGGCCACAGTAAGGACCATTTTGCCGGGCAGCTCCCGCTGGATGTCCAGATTCCATTGCTGGGTCACGGGATTGACCAAATTGTTCGCTATCGTGTCCTCGGTGGCCGTTGAGTCAGCAACAGGCGTGATAGCGGCGAGAGTTGCAAGGGAATTTGCCTGCCCGCGTCCCGCGCCACCCGTAACGGTGCCGCCGGTGGTGTTCGGCGCGCCCTCGGCCTCATTATCTATGATGTTCGTAAACAAGCCATCGTAGAACACACCGTAGCCGGCGCGCAGCACGGTGGCCTCATGGCCGAACAACCTTCTGCCCCAGTGAGGCGTATAAGCGATGCCAAGGCGCGGAGCAAAATTGTTCCGGTCCGGCCTTTCCGGAAACGAGAATGCGCTCGGGAAAGTGGCGCCGGGAAGGCCAAACCCAATCGAATAGTTGATCGCGGGATACTGTAATACGTTCGCCGGCGTTCCCCAATACTCGTAGCGCAGTCCAAGAGACAGCGTGAAATTTTCCTTCACCCGCCACGAATCCTGGACATAAGGGGCATACATGATGACGTTGGGGAGGACGATTGGATTTCCAAACGTCCTGTCAATCGATCCGCTTGCGCCGGTGTAATCATCTATGAAGTTTGCGAAGCCACTGTAGCCGCCCCCCGGCTCATAGGTGATGCTGCCGCGCGTGTCGAGCGCCAACGTGTCTCTCACATTGATGAAGGTGATATCCGCGCCCCCTGTGATGGTGTGGCGGCCTAGACTGTACGTAAGAGCTTCCTGAGCCTGGGTGGTCTTGTGCGATCGGCCCTGCGGGAAATTGGTGGAGACACCTAAACTGGGCAGCTCGGTGCCCTCGAAACTGATGTCAGGCACGTTAGCCAGCGGCCCGGCAAGAGTCGATGGAAGAATGTTGAACAAGAAACCGATGTTGGTGTAAGAGAAGCGCAGCTCATTCACTAGCTTGGTGGAGGCAATGTGCGTCCATTGGCCCTTGAATATCTGCGAAGCGCCGCCCTGGTTGGTATCGAAGGGCGGGAGCGCGCCCGGATTGGCGAAGAAGTCCGGGGAAGTAGCAGAATCGTCGCGGAGGTAACTGCCCGTGAGAGTGTCGTTGGGTCCCATGTGCCAGTCCAACCGAGCGTCCCAATCTCGATCATTTCCCGCGACGGGGACGCCGTTGCGGGCAAACAAAGTCATTTCGACGTCGGGTCGCGGATTGCCCTTCGCGTCATTGCCCAGCGGCATTGGCACGGCGGGATTAGTCAGGGTCGGCGACGGTGCTACCAATCCTCCGAGCGAAGCAAGAAACAATTGAGCATTCGGGTTTGGCAAGGCCTGTAAAGTCGCGATACCGGCGGCATCCGGAAGCAGGAACGTGCTGCCGTCACCTCGCTGGCGCGTGCGGTCCCATTGCGCGGTGCCAAAGAAAAAGAGTTTGTCCTTAATCACCGGCCCGCCGACGTCAAAACCAAATGTGTTTTCAATGTACAACGGCCTCGTAACGCCGATGAGCTTATTGGCGGCGTCATCGGCCGCAAAGTATGAGTCATCGTTGACTTCCCAAGCTTCTCCGTGAAGCGTGTTGCTGCCGCTCTTGGTTATGTAGTTCCCAACTGATCCGCCGCCGCGTCCGAATTGCGCGCTATAGGAATTCGTCAGAATCGTAAATTCCTGGATCAAACCGAGGTTCGTAGGCTGGTAAGCCTGTCCAGTAATACCGTAGTCGTTATCATCCTGACCGTCGATCAGAAAGCTGTTCCCACGCGGGCGCGTGCCATTCACCGAATAGCTTTCTCCTTCGTAGTACTGAGCGGCATTCACAGCACCCTGGCCTGCGGGAATATCCTGTACGCCGGGCAGCGTCATCGCTAGTTCGGCGGCATTAAAACTTCCGTAAGGGAGGCTCTCGATGTCTCTTGTGCTGAGGCTTTCACCCAGTTGGCCTGACTGCGTGTCGATGACTTGGGCCGCGCCCGCCTCGACGGTGATGGTGCTCTCGACCGAGCTCAGTTGAAGCTGGCCGTTTACGGTGGTTGTCACCGACCCGCTGATGATGACGCTCCCCACGCGCATGGCGGCGAGGCCCGTCGCCGTGAACGTCACCGAGTAGGTGCCAGGCTGCAAGCTTTCGATTCGATACGTGCCCACCGAATCCGTGGTCGCCTCGTGGACCTCACCGTATTGCGGACTTACCACCTTTACATCGACACCGGGGATCACAGCACCCGTCTGGTCGGTAACCGCGCCGACCAAGGTTCCATTGCTCGTCTGAGCCGCTACCGGGCCCGGAGTAAACAGAGCCAGAACGAAGGAGAAAAGAACCAAGACCACAAAATTCCTTGCCGTGATCGACATCGCGTAACCTCCGTCTGAGTTGCGTGCCCCGCGCCATATAGAATCCGGCTGGTAGTAGATGACCATAATTGTCCCAGTTCAAGTTGACCGTGAAGCCAGCTATTTCCGGTGTGTATGTAATTTATGACCGTGCGCAAATACACCAAGCCCCGCTGCATCCGACGTATGCAATCGTTCCCCCACAGGCGTCCTATACGCGGGGCAAGATGTAAGCTACGATAAACAATAGAGATAGCATAGCGGATGGAGGTGCATAGACTTGGCTCCGTCCACAATCTGGAAGATCGCAGCTTCGACGGATTCCAAATCTGGGAGATGCGCTTCAGCCGCACTGCGGCATGCCGGAGAAGTTAACGAGCGAGGTCGCGGCGGTGATAGATCAGGCCGCAGATTCCAAGAAAGAGGGTCAACGCGGGCAGCATCAATATCAGGATGCCGTGGCGGAGGGCGGCTTGGCCTTGGGGACCGGAGGCTGCGGCGTTCTGGTAGCACATGGCGCAGCCCTGTGCTGCCGCGTGCGGCGCGAGCAGCGTCAAGAAGACCGCCAAGCCTACGGCCAGAGCCGCGAGCGACCACAGCGTCCTATGCCTTCGACCGGTCAAGTTCGGTCTTCCTTTCCGCCTATCCTTCAACAGGATGTTTGGCTTCGTTCACGTCCACTTCACAATCATGAAAAACAGGAACAGAAAGAGCCAGAGAGCGTCCATGGCGTGCCAGTAGATCGCGACGACGCCTACGGCGGCGGTGCGCGGAACGCGGCGCGTTGTCCGGAACGCCACCGCAAGCAACGCGGCGATTCCCCCGAGCAAGTGCAAGCCGTGCGCGGCGGTGAATACGTAGAAAAAGCTGCTGCTCGGATTCGTCGCGAGAAATACTCCCGCCGCGGCGAGCTGCCGCCACGCGATCACCTGACCGCAGAGAAACATTACTCCCAAAATCGCGGTGACGCTCCACCAATGTCGAAAACCGTCTTCCTGTTGCGCGCGAAGACAGCGACGCGAGCGCAGGAGCGCGAAACTGCTGCCGAGCAATATCGCAGTGTTCAGCCATAGAATGCGCGGCACATTCAGGGGTTGAGAATTGCTGCTCGCCAAACCTCCCCGGACGACCCAGGCGCTCACCAACGCGAGGAAGAACATCATGATGCCGCCGAGCGCGATCATCATCCCCGTCGTGTACGCTCGCTGCGGGACGCCAGCCGCGCCGGACGATTCCCTGCCCCATCCTCCGTTACCGGACGAAGCTCCGCCGTTTCCGGAGCGCCCGTCGCCGAGCGGGAGCGATTCCGTGAACGCGCTATTTGCCACTTTGCGGCTCCTCGCTCACTCGTCCCGCTTCCTGCGGCGCGAGATGCTGCGGCAGAAAATCCTGCGCCGCGCCGGGAACGCTATATTCGTACGGGCCGCGATGGACGGACGGAAAATGACCGCCGAAGTTATCGTGCGGAGGCGGCGAGGACGTGATCCATTCGAGCGTCGTGGCGCTCCAGGGGTTCTCGGCGGCGCGCGCGCCTTTTTTCAGGCTGCGGAAGAAATTGTAGAAAAAGATGAGCTGGGCAGCGGAAGTGATGAATGCCGCGAACGTCATGAAGCTGTGCAACGGCTGGAGACCAGCGAGATACGCGGCGCCGGACGAATCGGCGTAACGGCGGATTCCTCCGGCGATACCAACGAAGTGCATGGGCATGAAAATGCAGTACACGCCCACAAACGTAAGCCAAAAGTGGAGCTTCCCGAGCGTCTCATCCATTTGCCGTCCGAACATTTTCGGATACCAGTAGTAGGTGGCGCAGAAAATCCCGAAGATCGACGCCACTCCCATCACCAGATGGAAATGCCCGACGACATAATACGTCGCATGCAGCACCGTATCGAGCGCGGGCTGCGCGAGAAAAATACCCGATAGCCCGCCGCTGACGAAAAACGATACGAAGCCGATCGCAAACAGCATCGGCGTGTGGAACTGAATCTTCCCGCCCCAAAGCGTGCCGAGCCAATTGAAGGTCTTGATCGCGGAGGGCACTCCGATCGACAGCGTGAGCGCGGAAAACGCGAGGCTGGAGTATGGGTTCATGCCGCTCACGAACATGTGATGGCCCCACACGAGGAAACCCATGAAGCCGATGGCGCAAAGCGCGAGCGCCATGGCGCGATACCCGAACACCGGCTTTCGCGAAAAATTGGCGAGCACGTGTGACACGACGCCCATTCCGGGGAGAATCGCGATGTAAACCTCGGGATGGCCGAAGAACCAAAAAAGGTGCTGCCAGAGCAGCGGAGATCCTCCGGCGCGCGCTTGGAGTTCGCCGTTGGCCACCAGCCCGGCGGGAAGAAAAAAGCTCGTGCCTGCCGAACGGTCGAGCAGAAGAAGAATTCCTCCGGCGAGCAAGACCGCAAGGGCGAGCAGGCTGAGGATCGCGGTAACGAACCACGCCCACACAGTGAGCGGCATGCGCATGAGCGTCATACCCGGCGCGCGCATGTCGATGGTCGTGGTGATGAAATTGATGGAGCCGAGCAGCGATGCAAAACAGAAAATCAGGACGCTGACGAGCCACAAAGTCTGGCCGATTCCCTCGCCCGGCCCGGTTACTTCTCCCAAGCCGCTGAGCGGCGGATACGCGGTCCAGCCGCTGATCGGCGCGCCGCCGGGGACGACAAACGCGGCGAGCGCGCAGAGAAAGGCCGCAAGCGTGAGCCAGAACGAAAGCATGTTCAGCGTCGGAAAAGCCATGTCCGGCGCGCCAATCTGAATCGGAAGAAAATAGTTGCCGAACGCACTCTGAGGCGCCGTGGTGAGCACGAAGAAAACCATGAGCGTGCCGTGCATCGTCACCAGCGCGAGGTACTGCTCCGGCGCCATGATGCCGCCCGCGACGAACGGCAGATGCGCCATCGGCCAGACGAGGTGAAAACGCATGAGCAGCGAAAGAACGATGCCGATCGTGACGGCCACGAGCGAGAGAAAAAGATACTGGAGGCCGATGACTTTGTGGTCTCTGCTGAACACGCGCCGGAGAACGCTCACTGGACCAGTCCCTGAGCGGCCGCCTGAATCCTGAGGAAGCTCTCGTAGTCAGATTCCGAAACGACGTTCAACATGCTGTGCATCTTGTTGTGGCCGAGGCCGCACAACTGCGTGCAGACGATTTCGTAGTGCCCGATGCGGTTCGCGGTGAAGTGGACCGGAATCACCATGCCGGGCACCGAGTCCTGCTGAAGGCGCAATTCGCGCACAAAGAAATTGTGGATCACGTCCTGCGAGCGCAGCAGCAGTTCGACGGGACGATCGACCGGGACAGTGAGCGTGGGAACGACGATGTCGTCCCTGCCAGCCGGATCGTTGGGATCGATTCCGAGGGGATTGCCGGCCGGAGCGTTCACCAGGCTCGCGTCGAGGCGGCCGAATTTTCCGTCCGGGCCCGGATAGCGGAAGTTGTAAACGAATTGATTGGTGGTGACCTCGATCTGAACCGCGCCCGGATCGGCGGGCGTAAAGCGAACGTCCGCCCAGGCCTTGCGCCCCAGAAATCCGAGGCCGAGAAAGAGAATCAGCGTGAGAGATATCCAGAGCGCTTCCAGCAGCGCGTTGCCGTGCGAGAAGCGCGCGCGCTGGCCGCGGTCCCGAAAGCGGAACACGGCGAAGGCGAGGCCGAGTTGCGCGAGAACGAAAATCGCTCCCGTCACATACAGTGTCACGTCGTTCTGACGATCGACGAGAAGGGCGGCGGAAGTGATGGGCGGCGGCGCGGGAAAAAGCCGCGCGACGAAAACATAGACCGTGGCGACGACGAGCAGAGTCAGCAGAATTGCTAGCAAAAGCGCAGGAGCGGTCGAGCCGCGCTCGCGCCTCGCCACGCGCGCGGCGATTCCTCGCGAAGATGCACCCGCTTTCGACGATCGCATGTTCGTGTGAAGGACGCCATCATACAAAAGCAGTGCGGGATTTCATAGGAGATCAGGCTGAGAGTAGTGACTTAGTTCGCGCATCACGATTACAGGTACTCCACACGACGTCACCCTTCGGCTCACGTTGTTCGCTCAGGGTGACAATCCTTATCGGATTGTCAAAGCGGACAGCGGATCCCTCGTGGCCAAACTACAGCCTCGCTCGGGATGACAATCCTCGCCGGATTGTCAAAGCGGACAGCGGATCCCTCGTGGCCAAACTACAGCCTCGCTCGGGATGACAATCCTCGCCGGATTGTCAGCAACAGGTGCAGGGACTTTGCTTCCTTAAGCAGGCTTAACAGGCGAAATTTGCGCAATAAATGCCCTTAACAGGGGCTAAGCGGCGCCTTACCCCACTGACATCCCCATTTGCGAAATCCGAAGAGAGATTCATCGCTCAAAAGGCGAGCGATGGAAAAGCGTACCTCGACTGCGCCGCGCGCCCACCGCTACGCGGTGGGAAAGGCAAAGACGCGCGGCTTCGCTCGGAATGACAATCAAATGTTCATGACGGCACAGTGGGAGGGCGGCCGGGCAAAACCGCCGGCTGGAAGCCGGCGCTACGAAAAACATGCACGCCAGTCCCGGCGAGGACGCGGAGCCAGCCTAGACTTTGTTCCACAGGACCTTAAATGCCAGAAAAAGCCATTTTTCGGTACGCTCTCGGATTATGTCGAACCAACGCACACAAAAAGAGAAAACCCTGCTGGCGTTCCGCGCGTATCTCGATTTGCTGGACACGGCGGAATGGCTGCGCGCGTACATGCGTGTGCCGCTCGAATCGCTTGACCTGACGATGGGAGGGTTTCGTCTGTTGGAGCTGCTGTACCGCGAGGGGCCGCTGACTATGCCGATGATTGCCGAAAGGCGCGGGTGCAGGCGCCAGAGTCTGGACGCGATCCTCGCCCCGTTGGAGGAACGCGGATGGGTGCGCCGCATGATGGTGACGTATCCTCCGGCGGAGATCGAAAAGAGCCGTTTGCCGAAGGCCAGGCGGCGCAAGCCGCGGGAGGGGCGACGAGTCGGCGTGGTGGGCCTGACGCGGCTGGGGAAGAAGTTTATCGGAAACGTTTTACCGAATCATTCGAAACTGGTGAAGGCGCTGATGCGCGTCCTCGACGCGCGGGAAAAGCATTCGTTAAGCCGGATATGCCGGAAGCTGCGCGAGGGAGATGTGGTGAAGTTTTTTTCGGAGATCACGCACGAGGATGTCGAAGATTAGGCGGGCGCTTTTCTTCGCCAAGTTTCGAGGCAGGACCAGATCGAATGTCTGGCGCACCCGGCACGAACGCCTCTACAGCGGCGGGATGCGCCGACCTATTTAGGCGTAGGCTCAGCAAACCCAAGGTTCGCGCTTCCAAGCTTGTATAGCCTCTTGCCCCATCCCCATACCTCCACTTGCTGGTCCAGTCGCCCATCAATCAGCGTCAGTCGGATCACTTCGTTGATAGGTCCGCCAGCAGCGCACCAGGTCTGAATGTGGTACTGACCAATCTCAAGTCGATAATCTACGGGTGACGCTCCGGGCAGCAGCGTCTTGGGTAAGGGCAATGCTGGCTGAATAAGGTTCTGAGTGACAACGAAGTTACCGGTTCTTTGAATTGCCGACGAAACTTCTCGCATTGGGTACTTTCCTCGAACCAACACTTGAAGCGGGAAGGAAATAGGATTGCCAGCTCCTAAATTGGGAGCAACGATGAAATAACAGAATGTTCCGCGCCCAGTTACTTGCGAAATATTTTCCTGAGCCAGAGAGGTAATATTCTGGCTCTGCTCCAGTAGGCGTTGTTGAAGTTGTGTATTTAGCTCCTGCACGCGGGCAATTTCTCCCGTTGCCCTGCCGAGATTATCCACGCTTGAGGCAAGTCTCTGCTGAGCAATGTCGGCGACAACTTGGACACGAAAGTTTCTGTAACCCGTGATTAAAATTAGGGCCACACTTATAGCTCCGAGAGCGTAAAACGCGATTCTGTGCTTTCGATTGCTAGAGGATATGTAACCACCTAGCACCGCGATAGCTACCGTGATGAACCCAAGAAGACAAGACAGGACAAAATCAACCACGCGCAGCCTCCGTAAGGACGTGCTGCATGCGCGGATTCTATCACGGGCAGGTTTCAGCGATTCAATTCCGCGCGGCCCCGCCGCTTTATTTTGCGCGCGCTACCTGTGCGCTGTCCTGAATCATTTGGTCGTGGACTTGGAGCGCAATTATGAGGGCCATCGAGACCACCAAAGGGATTTCGTTGACAGTAGCCTCCGCGATCTTTTCTGATAGCTTGGTTGAGCGCCCCAAGATTTCGTTCTGTTCTTCGTGGGTCTTGCCTTCGAATATGAGGAGGCTGCTGGCGGTCAAATGCTCAAAACATTTCATTGCGTGGTTGTAGGTTCTGCTTGAATAAACGCGGCGATAACGAAAGAACGACTTCCATTTTCCCAACGCCATAAAGTGCGCCCTCTCTTGGTGGATCCCTGCCCTACGATTCCTCCCTCACCGACACCTGAATATCCGCGCCGCAGGCAACACAGGCGACCACGGACGGATCAAATTGCTGAAAACCGGGATTGGCGGAAATTCGGGCGGGCTGTTTCTTTTGATATTCGGGACACTGGGGATTGGAACATACGGCATCTCGAGCAACGACTATGGATTCGGTTTTCATAAGAGTCTAACCTCGACCCCCATTTTACTACGTGAGGGTTTTCAGCGGATCATGCGGCAACTTTTCCTTGGGCCGCCGATCCCCTGCCAAGGCGCGCACGTGCCCAAAGGCTACCAGATTGACTACTCGCGCTTGACCGAGAACGCAGGCGGATGACACCGATTCGCCAGTTCCACTCGGAGAATGCAAAGGCTGCCCGCCTTCCGCCAGAAAGCGGCGGACGCAGAAGGCGCGAAAGGCGGCCGCTACAAGGGCGGGCCGGACAACCTAGAGTTTCTCTGACTTCCAACGAAATCTCCCAATTAAGGCTCCAATCGCCGCGTAGAGCGCGGAGTTCATTAGCCCAACTATCAACCACAAGACGGCGCCGGGAATCGTATATGGTTCGATATCAAACAGCGGAACCGTCAAGAGACCTGGGGGACAAAGAATGAGCGAAACGGCTCCTAAGAAGATCTCCGTTCGGCTCGGAGTTTCCGAGTAAGGGATAAATGACATAACTGCGTAAATCGCGGCAGTGATTGCCAGTCCGAGCAAAGCAAAGCCGATTATGAGTCGTCGCTTCTGCACGGCAACGGTCATCTTCTCCCTCGCCCTTCCGTGACGCCAGACCTTCTCCCTCCTGGCGTTCGTTACTTCCCTATCCTTTTCGAAAGCGATGCTAACCGATGGAAACATCCATGCGCATGCCCATGCCAGCAAATATTTTGTCGCCATTGGCTAACAAATATTTTTTCTCCCTGCTCCAGGTCTTGATTTGCTTCTCTCGCGCGGCAGCGGCGCGCAGCGAAGGCGGCCCCGGAGCGAAGAATGCCGCGCTGAAGGCCGCGGCGCTACGTTTGGACCTTAACGCAGAGGAGGGCGAATGAGCAGCGCATCGCCAGGGGAACAAGAGCACAGACAGGATTGTCTGTGCCACAAATGCGAGAGCCAATGCGCCCGCCTACAAACCGAGGCGGCCGCCCCGCTGAATCGGCTGGGGGCGCACACGGCGCGCTACAAAGGCGACGCGCGATTTGAGGCGATGCCGCAGTAGTAGGAACCGTCAGAGCACAACAGCAGATAGCAGTGCCAGCCGGGAGGAAAATCAGGAAGCGCGACCATAAAAAGCCAATTCAAAAAAAAAGAGAACCGCAGTCCCTCGGCTTCCGCCTGCGGCGGATTCGCTCGGGACAACATTTCCTCGTCGGAAATGTTGGTGCGGTCGAGTGGATTCGAACCACCACGGTATTGCTACCGCCAGCCCCTCAAGCTGGTGCGTCTGCCAGTTCCGCCACGACCGCAATGAAGAGGTATGCGAACCGATTGTAGCAGAAGCCGCTATTTCTGTGGAGGAGTGGTCTGCGCCGGGGCCTGCTGCGCTGGTTGAGACGGTGGAATTTGAACAGGCGGCGTAGTGGCTGGCTTCGCAGGCGTCGAACTTGGCTGCGCAGTCTGCTCGAGGATCGATCCCGTGCTCGCCGAGGCCGGGGCGCGCTTGAAGGAGAGCGCGAGCGAAGTCATCATGAAAACGATGGCGCACCACGTGGTGGCGTGGGAGAGAAAGGTGGCCGCTCCGCGCGGGCCGAACGCCGTCTGGCTGCCCGCTCCCCCGAACGCGCCCGCAAGATCGGCTGCGTTACCGCTCTGCAGCATGATGACGATGATCAGGACGAAGCACACGAGAATGTGCAGCGTCACCAGGACGGGCGTCACGCGCCAGCCCAGCGAAATCAATCCGATTGCGACGGCCATGGCCGCCGCCCATTTTGCCCACGATGGCATTCCCTGCTCCCATTTCGCGCCGGGGCATTTTTCGCCCGCGCAGCGCGACTAGAAATTCACGATTGCCGCAAACGACTTCGGGTCCAGACTCGCTCCGCCCACAAGCGCACCGTCGATCTCCGCCTGCGCCATCAATCCCTTGATGTTGTCGGGCTTGACGCTGCCGCCGTAGAGGATTCGAAGCGCGATCGCCTGCTCGGGGCCAAACCGGTCCGCAACAAGCTCCCGGAGATGCCCGTGAGACTCCGCGGCAATTTCCGGCGTAGCCGTCCGCCCGGTGCCAATGGCCCAAACCGGCTCGTATGCAATCAGAATACGCGAGAACTCCGCCGGGGTCAACGCGGCCACGCCGCCTTCAAATTGGCGCGTCAGCACCTTTACCGTGATATTCGCTTCGCGCTCGCTGAGCAATTCGCCCACGCAGACGATCGGCGTGAGGCCGGCTTCGAGCGCGGCCCTCGTCTTGCGGTGCACCGTTTCGTCGGTCTCGCCGAAAAACTGGCGGCGCTCGGAATGGCCGATGATTACGCCGCGGCATCCGGCCTCGACGAGCATCCGCGCGGAAACTTCGCCGGTGAATGCGCCCTCGCGCTCCCAGTGCAGATTCTGCGCGGCGACGCCGATTGCTGTTCCGCGCGCGACCTCGACCGCTGCGGCCAGCGCAGTGAACGGCGGCGCGACGATGACGTCGCAATGCTTGGACGCCGCGACCAGCGGACGAAACGCTTCGAAGAAAGCGCGCGTCTCCGCCTGCGTCTTGTACATCTTCCAATTGCCGGCAATTACGGGACGGCGCAATCAACGCTCCTTGCGGCGGCTCATGCGTTCGTGAGCGCCTCGACGCCAGGGAGTTTTTCGCCCGCGAGGAATTCGAGCGAAGCGCCGCCGCCCGTCGAAATGTGCGAAATTTGATTGGCGAGGCCGGACTGCTCGACGGCTGCAACGGAATCGCCGCCGCCGACGATGGAGGTGGCGCCGGCCTTCGTCGCAGCGGCGACGGCGCGGGCCATGGCGAGCGTGCCTTGCGCGAACGCGGGCTTTTCGAACATGCCGAGCGGCCCGTTCCAAACGATGGTGCGCGCTTTCGAGATTTCCTTGCCGAAAAGCTCGATTGTCTTCGGACCGACGTCGAGGCCCATCCAATCATCGGGCGTGTCCGCGATGTCCGTCGTTTTCGTGGTCGTGGAATCGATCGACTGCGCCAAAACGTGATCCACCGGCAGGAGCAGCCGGAATTTGCGGCTGCGCGCTTCCTCGAGCAGGCCGCGCGCGAGATCAAGCTTGTCATTCTCGACGAGCGATTTCCCGACCGGCTTCCCCTCGGATTTCAAAAACGTGTAGGCCATGGCGCCGCCGATGAGCATCGCGTCGGTGAGCTTCATCAGATTCTGCACGACTTCGATCTTGTCCGAGACTTTCGCGCCGCCGAGAACGGCCACGAACGGCCGCTCGGGATTGGAGATCGCCTTCCCGAGATACGCCAGCTCCTTTTCCATCAGCAGGCCCGCCGCAGCCTGGCGCACGAACTTTGTGATGCCCACGACCGAGGCGTGCGCGCGATGCGCGGAGCCGAAAGCGTCGCACACGAAAATCTGGTCGCACAGCGCCGCGAGCTGCTTTGAAAACTCGGGATCGTTCGCCTCTTCCTGCGGATGATAGCGCACGTTTTCGAGCAGCAGCACGTCGCCGTTGCGCAGCGCCTTGCTTTTCGCTTCGGTATCGGCGCCGACGCAATCGGACGCGAATGCCACGGGCTTGCTCAGCATTTCGCTGAGCTTTGCCGCGACGGGCACCAGGCTGTATTTCGGATCGACCTTGCCCTTTGGCCTGCCGAGATGCGAAGCGAGCACGAGGCGCGCGCCGCGTTCGATGGCCAGACGCAGAGTCGGCAAGGTTTCGCGGATGCGCGTGTCGTCCGAGACGTGGCCGCGTTCGAGCGGCACGTTGAAGTCCACGCGAATGAAAACACGCTTGCCGGAGAGATCGAGGTCGCGGATCGAGAGTTTGCTCATGATAGTCGCAGGGGCGCAGCTGGCTGAAGGGCCGTCCCTATAGCCGCGCGGCGAAGATTTTGATCAGATCGCGGCAGCGGCACGAGTAACCCCACTCGTTGTCGTACCACGCAAGGACTTTCACGCAGTTCGAGCCCACCACGCGCGTGTAGCCCGAATCCACGATCGAAGAGCGCGGATCGCCGCGGAAATCGACCGAGACGAGTTCCTCCGCGGTGTAGCCGAGAATTCCCTTCAGCGGGCCTTCGGCCGCGGCCTTGAGCGCGGCGTTGACGCTCTCGACCGTCGCCGGCTTGTCCACCATCACGGTGAGATCGACGACGCTGACGTTCGGCGTGGGCACGCGGAGCGAGTAGCCGTCGAGCTTGCCCTTGAGATCGGGGATCACGAGATGCAGAGCCTTCGCAGCGCCGGTGGAAGTTGGAATCATGGAGAGCGCCGCGGCGCGCGAACGCCGGAGATCCTTGTGCGGCAGATCGAGCAGCTTCTGATCGTTCGTGTAGGAGTGGATCGTGGTCATCGTGCCGACGTTGATGCCGAATGTTTCGTGAATCACCTTCGCGACAGGAGCGAGGCAGTTCGTCGTGCAGGAGGCGTTCGAGACCACGTGATGCTTCGCCGGATCGTAGGTCTTGTCGTTCACGCCGAGAACGAACGTTGCGTCGGGATCGGTGGCGGGAGCGGAGATGATGACTTTCTTCACCGGCCCGCGGATGTGTTTGCGCGCGTCTGCGCCCTTGGTGAATAGCCCGGTCGATTCGATCACGATGCTCGCCCCGACCGAGGCCCAGTCCAGCTCGGCGGGATCTTTCGTGCGGAACACCTTGAAGCTTTTTCCGTCCACGGAGATCGAGTCGTCGGTGTGCGTGACCTGATTCGATAAATTGCCGAGGACCGAATCGTACTTCAGCAGGTGCGCGAGCGTCTTGGAATCGGTGATGTCATTGACGGCCACGATTTCGATGGCCGGGTCGCCGAGAGCGGCGCGATAGATGTTGCGGCCGATGCGTCCGAAACCGTTGATTCCCACCTTGACTGCCATAGGTCCTCCGGGGACTTGCCAGGGATTATCGGCCTGCGGAAAGGGCCTGCAGGACTGCCACCGAAACACCGATGCTAGGGCGCTTGCAGAGAAAAGTCAACGCGGGATGCTTGGCGTGCCGTTCAGTTGAAGCGCTCGACGCGGATGACGTTCGTGGAGGCGAAGGTGACGAACGTGGTCGGGCCGGGCGGCGTGCCGTAAATCCAGTCTTCCGTCTCGACTCCGTCTGGGTCGCGTTCCCGTACTTTTTTGTCGGGGCGGCCCATCGCCGCGATCACCATTTCCTGGTCCATTCCGACGACGGCGCGGTGATCCTTGATGGCCTCCTGGAACTGCGGCGGGAGTGTGTCGATCCAGTTCACAGCGGCGGAGTGCTGCTTCGAGAAGTCGAGCAAGACCGAAAGATCGCGCTTCAAATCGTCCGGACTCATATCCGGCACCGGGCGCCCGTAATCGAGAATCAACGTGGCGCCGGGAATCTCCGGCGGGCGGGATGGCGGCGGAGGCATCGCGGACATGTCGCCGCCACCGATGCCGATCTGAAGATGGTCACGCAAGTGAAAGTGTTTCTTCCCGCCGCCGTTGATCAGCAGCACGATTTGCTGGTAGCGAAATTCGATTCCGGTGATCTGGACGGTGTCGCCCTGGGTCGCAGCCGTGCCGTAGAGCCGGAGCATGTCACTGAGGTGCTGCGGATCGATGGGCTTGCCAGCCGGAATCTTATAGCCGTGCTTCCCGGCCGGCAAGGACTGCACGAGTTTTGCAAATTCGCCGTCCACATAGCGAATCAGCAGCAGGCGCGATTCCGGCTGCAGCGGCTTCGTCGAATGGGCTGAGCTTTGAGGCTGATCCGATGGAGCGGGCGCAGCCGATTGCGGCGTGGCGACAGCAACCGAGGTTGTGTCACCCATGCTCGATGGCGCCGAAGGGAACAGAGTCAATCCGGGGACGTCCGCGCTCAGCGCGAGCACGGCTGCCAGAGCGAAAGTGGATCGAACGTCCATGGGGCTGTGTGGCTATTCTATGACTTTTCGGCCGCGGCGTGAATCGTTACGCCTCGAAAAGGGCGCTACTCGAACCGGCGCTCCTGGAAATGGAAGATGCGCCTGAGGCGGGATGGTTGCCTCACGCGGTATTGCGGGCCAAGAGCGGCGCGAAGGCGCTGATGACGGCGATGCGAAAAGCTTCTTGACGCGTGATCGCGTTGCGCGTCAGCACGCCCCATGCGCCTTGCGCGTCGCGGACACCCGTTTCGCCGGCAAAATCGTCCACGGCCACGGCAAGCTCGATTCCCTCGTCCACCACGCGCTTGACGAGCGGCTCGGGCAGGACGACTCCTCCCGACCGGCCGAAGAAGGCGTGGCCGCTTGCGTCCGCGACGTACGCCCAGTTTTCGAGAAACGCCCAACGCTTGCCGCGCTCGTGAACCACTTCGATGCCGCCCTCGAGCCCGACGAAATATTTCCAAGAATGATTCTTCTCGCGGGCTGCGAGGAGCGCCTCGACGCGCTGGCGCGCGCCCGTCATCATCTCGTCACGCGAAAGGGGTGTGTGGCGAACGCCGCTCGGAACCTCGATGGCCGCGATGTCGAATTGAAAAGGGCCGCCGAATTTTGGGCCAAGAGCCGCCAGCGCTTCGCGCACCGCTTCGACTTTCGGCCGGCGCGTGCTGCCGACGGCGACCACGATGCGTTCCATCGGCGGACTCGAGGCTTCTACTCTTTCCACAACTGCGTCTGCTTTTCGCGGGAGAAGCGGGCCGTGAGGAATTCCTTCAGATCTTCAATCGAGGAAAACACCTGGTCGGAGCAGCCGAGCACCCAAGGGTCGATCTGCTCGACAGGAAGGGGCGCGACTAGATACACGGGCATTCCCTTGCGATGCGCTGCGGTCAGGCCGGACGCCACGCCGCCGCTCTGCGCGGCCTGCGCGTCCCAGTAGCAAATCAGGTAGTCCGCCTTGTGTTCGATCAGATCGAGGTCAAATGCGATGATCTTTCGCACCGCGCGGCGGAAGCGATCAAGGTCGGTCGTCTGCCACTCGGCGAGCTTCGCGGTCTCCTCATCGCTCAGGCTCTTCCTGCCGTCTTCGCTGGGGTCGAAGACGCGGTGGCCGAGCTGGTCGCGCAAGAAGGGCGCGAGCTTGCGCCGCCAGAGCTTATCGCCGTCGTCGCGGAAGTCGATTGGACCGCAGAGAAAGGCAAGCATGGGCGTTGGGCGAAAAAGACTCTAGCACGCCGTGCGGCGGCTGACCACTGGCATCCGTGGCTACAAGCTATTTGATAAATCGGAACTGACAGAATGAGAACTGTCCTCAGGGGCTGAAGCCCTGTCTTTGTTGGCCCTTTAGTGTCGGAGCTCCCTCGGCTACGCTCGGGACGAGTTCAGCCCGACCCCCTAAAAACCATTTATGAGATGACTCTCGGAAAGCAGGAAGGAAACTGGAGCGGGATAAGAGAATCGAACTCTCGCCTCCACCTTGGCAAGGTGGCGTACTACCACTATACGAATCCCGCGTTCCGATTCACTGCGTGTACTGCTTGAGCATTTATAGCACGCCGCCAAAACCCGGACAAGACCTGGCCGCGCGCATGAATCGCGCGCAAACACACCACCGGGCACACCAGACATGCTAGGCCGCAAAACCTGCGGCGGCGAGACCCGCGTCCCGGACTAATCGACTTCCAGGATGCGCGTCGACTTCACCACGGGCGATTTTTTCTGACGGTCGGCAAAGCGTTCGGCGCGATCGCGATCGATATACACGCGGGCGAACTTTTCGCCGTCATGGTAATACACCGTGACCTGCCAATGGCGGTGCTTACGGCGGCGGTCGCTGCGGAACCGGCTGGAACTGGACTTCTTTGGTTTCGTCTTTTTCACGTTGCGATAGCCCTCAATGCTCGTGACTATGGCAATTTTGGCGCGGCCGCGCAAGTAACAAGTTGGGGGTTAACCTTCCTATTATTTGGCAATTACGAGCGACCTCGCACGTGACGGGAGCATCTGATCACGTATGTGTGCAATCATCGATTGTGGCCGACGAAAATTTTTTTGAGTCCGCACTCGTAATAAATACCGATGGAGCCAAGGAGCCGGAAATGGTCGCCTGTGCCAGCACGGAAGTTCAGATCGAGAATCTAAGAAATCACTCAGACGAGACCGTGGTGTCGCTGCGGAGTCTTCTCGCCGGCGGAGCCACGCTCATCCCGGACCCCAAGCGGCGAGGCCTTTACGAACTCGCGAGCGGCTCGCTGGTCTATTACATCCACGTTTCGCCTGTGAACGGGAACATTGTGCTACTCGCCGTATGGCCGAACCCTGCCGGACAGACGGACGCAAACCAAGCCGCTTAACGCCCAAATACCTGGCCTAGGATCTTACGTGCCCAGGTCGCCGGGCTTCAGATTCAAATCGTCGAGAACCTGTTTTTTGAGCTTGTAGACAGACGGGCCGTCGCTGGCCTGCGCGTATACGAAATCTCCAGCGGCCTTGGAGATGCGCACGGTCACGGCCTTGCCATCCTTGTCCGTCAGAACCGCGGTGATGGCCGGGCTGGCGAGCTGCGCAGCGAGGCTCGCGGGCGGATGATCGACGATGTCATCCGCTTTGAGGCCCGTCAGCACGTCGAGAATCTTCCAGCCCGCCGCGGATTTTCCCTTTTGGTTGTCCGGCGCGTCGAAAACCCAGTCGCCCGGACTGTCTTTCTTCCGGCTCACGGAAAGCGATCCGCTGGCGTTGCGAAGCTCGATCTGCTGCACGTCGTCGGGAGTTGAGTGAACCACACTCTTGTCGCGCAGGTCAGCAAACTTCTGTGTAAGCTTCGTATATACGTCCGCGCTGATGCGGAAAACCATCGGACGCGAGGCGTCGCGCGCGAAATACGCGTCGCCGTCCTTTTTCCCGACGAGCAGCGTAGATTGCGGGCCTTTGGTGTCCGTGGACACAAAGGTGATGGCGGGGCTGGACAGGCCATAGCGCGCGAGGTTTTCGGGCTTCTCGCTCTCGACGGAAGTTATCTTGGAGGTGGCGACGGCGGCGAGCAGCGCGTTCACGGCATCAGCGGAGGCAAACGCATCGCTCGGCTTGGTGAATTTCCACTGGTCGTTGTGTTTCGCCACGGCCAGCTCGCCGGAAGAGTTCCTGAGGCTGAAAGAAGCGACCTGCGCGCTATCGATGTGAAGGATGGCGCGGTCGCGCAAATCGTCCAGCGTCTTCGCGGTGCTCGTTGCGAGAAGGTTTGGAAGAAGCGAGACGCTCGTGCCGCCGTCGACGATGCAGTAGGCGGAATTCCCCTCGAAGTCCTTGCCGCCCACCAAGAGCGTATGCTTCGCGCCGCTCGCGAGATGCAGCTCCACGGAGGCTTGCGGCGGGTCGAGCCCGTAAACCCTCAACCGGTCGGGGGTGCCAGGTTCGGTCTGCGAGAATTCCGCTCCGGCGATCTGATCCACGATTCCATCAACCGTGGATTGGTCCGCTCCCGTCTCGATCGGCTGGACGATCTGCCAGGCGCCGTCGTGCTTTTCAAATCGAATCGGAACGTCGCCGGGCCGCGCGGGATGCGCCAGCGTGAGCGACGTCACGTCCGATGCCTGAATCGAATACGCCGGCTTTGGGGCGTTCGCGGGCTTTTCGTTCTCGCCGCGCTTCCAATCGAAGTAATAGACGGCGGCGCCCAAAGCCACCGCACAGAGAAGTACAAGGAGAGTCGTTTTTTTGATCATGACCGTTCGCTGCAGCCCTTTACCGGCGCTTCCACCAGATGGCGATGCCCAGGATGATCGTGATGCCGGGAATTAAGAAGAACTCGGACCACCGGAGGGCGGCCACCTGCGCTTCGGTAAGAGTGATCCGGCGGCTCGTCGCGGACTTGGGGCGTATGGAGATCAGGTTCTCGTCGCGGGCGAGCCAATCGATCGTGTTGAAAAAGAGGTCGCCATTGTGCTGCAAGCCAATCCATTGATTCTCGGCGAAACCCGAATTGCCGATCACGACGAGGCGCGCGCCCTTGTCGTCGGATTTGCGGCTCGCTGCAACGCCGAGATTGAGCGGCCCGGCCGTCTTGGGATTAAAAGTGACTTCCCTTTCGAGCTTGGGGATCGTGAAGCTGCGCGCCGACGTCTTGAGCAATTCGACGGCCTCCGGATCGGCCTTCGACTTGTCCGCCATGTTGACGGTGCGGGCGAGTTGGAAGAACGTCATGCCGCCTTGCAGGTTCTTCGTGATGGGACTGTCGCCGTAGTCGACTACCAGCGGTGTCTCCGGTCCCGTGCCGAATAGCCGCCCGACGCCGCTTGCATCGACCACGATGTTGTCGCCGACATTGATGTTCCACGCCTTCAGCACAGGATCGAGCTTCGGGTCGGTCTCGGGGTCCACCTCGACGAGCGTCTTGCCTCCGCCATCGAGATACTTCCCGACCAAATCCGCTTCCTGCGGGAAGTAGCCTTGCTTGGGGCCGGCGATCACCAGGACATCGCAGTCGGAAGGCACGCCGTTTTCCTTAACAAGGTTGACCGAGTTTGTGTTGTAGCCCTCTTTCTTGAGTCCCTGATCGACGAGCGTGTAGCCCTCGGCGCCGTCGTCCGAAAGAGATTTCTCGCCGTGGCCGGTAACAAAACAGGCCATCTTCACTTTATTCCGCGTCACTTTCATGATCGCGCTGGTGACGTCCTCTTCAGCGAAGCTGCCATCGGGCGAAGGCTCCAGATTCTCTTTGCGGGGTCCGGAAGCGACGATGACGTCGCCCATGCGCGTCGCACCGTATTCCTTGGCGATTTCAGGCTTCTCGGTCGGATCGACATTCTGAAACTTGACGTGCGAGCTGAGGTTTCTGTACTCGATCATCAAGTCGCCGAGTTGGGCGTCGGGCAACTTGGCAAAGCGAACGACCGTCACGTCGGTCGCGAGCGCGCCGACGACCTTTTTGGTCTGGTCGGAAAGCGTGAAGAGCTTCTCGGTCGTCAGATCGAAGCGCTTGTGATGGCGGTAGCCGACGAAATTCACGCCGATGAGAATCGCGATCACCGCGAGCGCCAGAATCGTGGTGTTGGTGCCAAGCTGAGACGAGCGCCGCGAGAAATAATTCACGATTCCGCCGAAACCCAGCGCGACCGCCCCGAGCAGCAGCACCGCGCCGCCGATCAGCAACCCCTTATGGAGCGGAAGCATCTCGCCCTGCCGCGTGTACATCACATAGCCGGCGAGGATGGCTATCGCGCCGATGCCTCCAAGTAGTTCTGCCAACGCGTTACGGTCCTGCTTCATCCTGCGAATTCCTCCGCTATCAATAAGAGCGCGCTACGCCCGTCGCCAACGCATCGAATCGATCGAGCGCACCGTCAGGAAAATGAAAAGAACGATGAAACTCACGTAGTAGATCACCGCGGAAGTGTCGATGATTCCCCGCGTGAAGTCCTCGAAATGATTGATCACCGAGAGATACTGCACCACCTGCCCGGCGGCGGTCCCCGACCCGTGCGAACCGAAGTCGATCGCCCACAACATCAGGAACGCGCCAAACGTGAGCACGAACGCGATGATCTGGTTCTCGGTGAGCGATGCCAGAAACGTGCCGAGCGCGAGCAACGCACCGCCGAACAGCAGTACGCCCAAATAACCGGCGAGTAGAACCCGCAACGGCGCCGCCGGATCGCTGTGAAGAAAGATAAAGACAAAATAACAGGCGCTCGGCAGCAGCATGAGCGCGAACAGCGTCAACGAGGCGAGGAATTTTCCGAGCACGATGCCGGCTTCGTCGATCGGCGAGGTCATCAGCAGCTCCATGGTGCCGCGCTTGCGTTCATCGGCATACGCGCCCATCGTGAGCGCCGGCAGGATAAAGAGAAAAACGAGCGCCAGGAAACCGAGGAAGCCGCGGAGGACCTGGCTGGGCGCGTCGAACGGCGGTGGCATTCCGAAACGCATGCCCTGCAGCTCGGCTTGCATCGACTGCTCGATCGCGTCGCTCAGATACAGCCCAAAGAAAAACCCGCTGACCAGAAGAAACAAGCTCACCACGACGTAAGCGACGGGCGAGACGAAATAGTGCCCCATCTCTTTGCGATAAATGGCGTACAGGCCCCGCATCTTCTTCCCCCTAATTCGACGGCTGCGCGTGCGCCGCGTCGTCGGTGGTGAGCTCGAGGAAAATATCTTCCAGGCTTTGGCTGACGCCGCGCAGTTCGTAGAGCGCCCAGCCCTTTTCGACGATTTTCGCGGCGACCTGGCTTCGAATGTCCTGATGCGTCGCGGCCTCGATGGTCGCGATCACGTGCCCGTCGGCGTGCGGCGCGCTCACTTCCACACGGCTGGCTCCCGGAATCTTCGCGAGTAACTCGTGAAGCGGCTTTTCGGGCGCCTGCACGTCCACGTGAATCTTTTGTCCGCCCTTGAGCTGCGCCGTCAAGTTCTGCGGCGTGCCGACGGCCGCAATCTTTCCCTTGTTGATGATGACCACGCGGTCGCACGTCATGCTGACTTCGGGCAGGATGTGCGTTGAAAGGATGATCGTGTGCGTTCGCGCCAGATTCTTGATCAAATGGCGCACCTCGATGATCTGCTTCGGATCGAGGCCCACGGTGGGCTCGTCGAGGATGATCACCGTGGGATCGTGCACCAGCGCCTGCGCCAGGCCCACGCGCTGTTTGTATCCACGCGAGAGTCTCTTGATCAGCTCGTTACGCTTGTCCCCGAGGCTGGTTTTCTCGAGCGCATCGTCCACCCGCTTGCGCCGATCGGCCGCGGGAACACCCTTGATTCTCAGGACGAATTCGAGATAACTCGCGACGGTCATGTCCGGATAAAGCGGTGGTGCTTCGGGCAGATAGCCGATGTGGCGGCGGACTTCGAGCGAATCCTTGAAGACGTCAAAACCGGCAATGCTCGCCGTCCCGGACGTGGCGGGCATGAAACCGGTTAGGATGCGCATCGTGGTGGTCTTCCCGGCGCCATTGGGCCCGAGAAAACCAAGGATTTCGCCTTCGTTGACCGCGAACGAGACGTGGTCCACAGCTGTGACCGGGCCGTAGGCCTTGGTCAGATCCTGCACTTCAATCAATGCCTTCCTCCGAATGAATAAATGAAAAGAGGAAAAACGGAATCGTCCGGAACCCGCCGGACAGTACCTTATACCAAAAAATTCGCCAAAACCAAAAATGGCCTGCCCGCACCCTGCCGAGCTAAGGCACGAATCCTACGCCAATTAGGATGCGGAAGCGGCAGCACGCCGTTGCCGTCGTCGCGGAGCCTCAAGGCGAGAATCGGCGGGCAACGGTCGCCGCCGATGGAGCATCCACATGGGCTGAATCGGTCCAGGTATTACGACCTTGGGGTGAGTTCTGATGCCTTCCATCTTGAGACGCGATGCGCCTTCAGCGAAGGCCCTGCCTGGAGATGTGCGTTGACACTCCCCGGCCGTTTTGTTATTCAACTCGTTTGCCTGAATCGGCGGGAAGTCCCAAGGGACGGTATCCGGACCGGGGCGTATCCGAAGTGAACTCCGCAAGATGGGACGATTCCGAGGGTCTATGCCTGGATGGAGAGCAGCGTCGCGCATGGGAGCGAAAATTAATGATCGGAATTCTGGTGGCCGCATGAAGGGACTCAGATACTCCGCAGTGCTTCTGACGGCCTGCCTCGGGTCGCTATTGCTTTCGAGTTGCGGCGGCGGAGGGAACAACCAGTTTTCGATCACCCTGACGACTCCCAACGGGGTCCTGACGGTGGACGAAAGCGAGCCGAACGCGGTTCCGCCGGTTGCACCAACGCTTGTGTTCACGGCCGCCGTGAGTGGCGACACCAACAACAAGGGCGTCACATGGCAACTCCTCAAGCAATCGGCCTGCTCCGGTACCGGAACTGGCTCCGGCCAATGCGGGACTCTGACGAACAGCTCACCTTTCTCAGTCACCTACACGCCGCCGAGCAACCTGGCGACCGGTACGACGCTCAGCGTAACGCTCACAGCGACGTTGGTTGCCAACACGTCGACCACGAAGACCGCCACGATCACCGTGGTTACGCCGCCCGTTTTCACGCTGACAGCATGCAATCCGCCCAGTCCACCGGTCGGCGCTCCATGCGTTCTATCGAATGGGAATAACGGCGTCCCGTACACGGCGACGATTTCGTTCGCGGGCGGCCTCGAGCCGTACACGTACCAGACGACCGCGCTTCCGAACTGCCTGCAGCTAAGCGTGTCAACAACCAGCACGACGGGATCAATTACCGGGACGCCGTGCGGGTCCCGAAACGCGACGACCGTCACAACTTTCACGGTGACGGTTCAGGATAGCGGCGGCGCTCCCGCTACCAGCCAGGAATACTCGATACAGATTGCATCGCCGCCGCCCCTGTCGATCACGACGACATCGCTGCCACCGGTGACTTACGATTCGCCGTACAGCGCCACTGTGGCCACGCAGGGCGGCGTCGCTCCCCTAACGTGGACATTCGCGGGGACTGCCGTACCTGGTGACATTGCGGGATTGCCTCCCGGTCTATCAGCGAACACTGCGACGGGACTGATCTCCGGCATCCCATCGAAGCAGCCGGGAACCTACCCGAAGACGTACTCCTTCACAGTTCAGGTGAGCGATTCCGCGCTGCCTGCTCCCCCGCAGATAGCTCCAGCAACTCCGCTCCTGCTTACGATTACAATTCAGGCGCCACAGCCGCTGAATATCACGACGGCGAGTCTTCCCAGTGGATTCACTGCGACGGGCTACAGCGGATCTTTGCAAGCCACCGGTGGCGTTCCGCCGTACACGTGGACCGTGATCCAGGGCCAGCTTCCCTCCGGACTAACCCTGAGCTCGCTTTCCGACAACATCGGCAGCATCACAGGTACGCCGGTCGTGGTGACGACGTCGACGTTTACGGTGCAAGTGGCCGATTCGGAAGTGAATCCGGCGAATGGCCAGCCAAGTCCGATGATCGCGACCCAGCAGTACACCGTCTCGATCGCGAACACGACGACCAGCAGCAACAATTCGCTCTTCGATAGCCCCAACGGCTATTCGTTCTTCTTCCATGGCTTCGACAAGGACGGACCCGTGATTATTGCCGGCACTTTCACGACGGACGGCAAAGGGAACATCACCACGGGCACCGAGGACGTCAACCGAAATTCGGGTGTCGCGACCGGCGCGTCGATTACCACCGGCACCTATTCGATTGACGCCAACGGCGACGGCCATGGCACGCTCGAGCTGACCGCAAATTTCGGCCAGCAGAAGACTTTGGTCACCGACTACGATCTCGTCCTCGATTCCAACGGCAACGCGCGCTTTTTCGAAGACAATTCCACGAAAACGAATACCGACGGCATATTCCACACACACGGCGAAGGCATCATTAAGCCGATCCAAGGTTCGACCTTCGGGAATTCGGCCCTGAGCGGAAACTACTCCTTCGAATTTTCCGGTCAGGACTTGGCCGGAAAGCCAGCTGCATTGGTGGGCATGGTCCACGCCGACGGCACCGATGCATCTTTCACTCTGGGCAGCGGCGACTTCAATGACGCGGGGACGCTCGACAACGCAACGACTTCCGCGCCCCAGCCGTTCCCGTTATCAGGCGGATTTTCCGCCGGCTCCGCAAATCGGGGCTCGGCGCAGATGACGTTTCAGGTGACCAACCAGCCACAAGTGACACTCACTTTCGTTTTCTACTTCGTGTCCTCTTCCGATCTTTTCTGGGTCGAGGCGGACAGCAACACCACGACTGGATTGCCCACGATTGACCGCCTCGGCGGCGAGATGGTTCTCCAGCAGCCGACCGCATCGTTCAACCAAACGATCCTGCAGGGCGTAAGCGTTGCGAGCGGCATCGGTTTGAATGCTGGCAACTCCGATGTGTTTGCCGGGTTGCTGACGGCCCCGGTGTGCGACAACAACACGCCTGTGACCTTCAGCTACGATGAGAACAACACCGGAACGATCACCAGCCCGTCGTTTGCCGCGGGGACGTGCAAGATTACTTCCAATGGGCGCGTGAGCTTCTCGGGCCTCGGCTCGACCACCGCCACGACGCGGCTGGCCGTCGCCTATCTGACTGGACCTGGCCAGGGATTCATACTTGGGAGCGACTCGGCGGTCACCACGGGCCTTCTCGAGCAGCAGTCCGGCGGGCCAGCGTTTGCAGATTTGTCCGTCTTTGACGGCTACACGCTGGGCACGCCGTTTGTCGTCGAAACACAAATGCCCAATGTGATCGGCCAAGTGGTATCCGACGGAATCGGCGATGTAACCGGAGGCGTGGACGAAATCGCTCCTCCGGCTACGTCCGCGCCGAAACTCGTGCAAGCCTTGACCGCTGGCTTCACCGGTCTGGCCGCGAGCGGACGCGGAACGATGACGACGACCGGCACTGTCCCCACCGGCTTCCCGACGAATTCGGTCTTTTATATCGTTTCCCCGGGAAGCATCCGACTAATTTCGGCCGATTCGAGCGACACCCATCCGAATCTGTTTTTCCTCGACCACTAGACTGGAAGATCGTGCAGGCAAATCCGCAGGTGGGCCGGGCTGGGCGCCCGTCAGCTCTTCTTGTCGGAATCCTTCTCCACTAACCGCAGGGCTGCGGAGTTGATGCAAAATCGCAGGCCGGTCGGCTGGGGGCCGTCCTCAAACACGTGCCCGAGGTGGGCGTCGCACCGGCTGCACATCACTTCCGTGCGGGCCATTCCGTGGGAGACGTCGCGCTCCATTTCCACGTTATCGGCGGCGATCGGCTGCCAGTAGCTCGGCCAGCCTGACCCGGAGTGGTATTTCGCGTCGGAGGCAAACAGCGGCTGTCCGCAGCAAACACAGACGTACGTCCCTGCGGTCTCGGTGTCCTCGTACTCTCCGGTAAAGGGCGGCTCGGTTCCCTTTTTCCGCGTGACGAGGTATTGCTCGTCGGTCAACTTCGACCGCCACTCACTATCGCTCTTTCGAATTTTGTCGGTCATCGCTCTGGTCGCCCGCCGCCGAAAGTGGAAACCCAAACTCGTCGGCTTTGTCCGCCTCCGCTGCCTGCCACATTGATGTAGAATCATTAGCTTACACTACGCTGCCTAAACGTTGCATCCCTCACTGCGCAACAAAGCCGGCCCGTGAGCGCATACAACTACCGGGCGCCACCGACTGATGCCCGCCATCAGCTTTTTGGATTGGACTTGCCGCGCGACGGGCATCTAGAGTTTTTGCGCTGGAGCCTCCGGGAACGATTGGAGGCCCGTCGTTGAGGATCCTAGCCAAGTCTGGCAGGCTCAGTCTGGGGTTGGCATGTCCGCGACGCGATGGGCGACCCGCCCGCGCGCCAGCCGCCCAGCCGTGAGATAAATAGAGGTGACATCAGTGGCGTCACAAGGTTTCGGATTCAGCCCGGCGGAAGAGGGGATCGAAGACGTGAGTTCGAGCGTGCATGCGCAGGAAAACAACTACGTCCTCACCCTCGAGGAAATCACCAACCTGGCTCATGAGGGCGGCAAGCCGGCCGAGACCCTGATGAACGTGGTCGCGCTGATCGCCAAGCGCTTTAAGACGGACGTATGTTCCGCCTACCTGCTCGAGCCTGACCGGGCGAATCTCGTTCTGGCCGCGACCGTAGGCCTGCGCCGCCAGTGTATCGGTACTCTTCGCCTCGCGCTGCATGAGGGCCTTGCCGGCCTGGTGGCTGAGGAAGTTCGCCCCGTGGCCGCGGAATTCGCAAAGAAGCATCCGCGCTTCAAGTACTTCAGCGAAGCGGGCGAGGACGCCTACCAATCCTTCCTGGGCGTTCCCCTCATTGATCGCGGAGTATTGCAAGGTGTTCTGGTCGTCCAGACCATCGAGCCGCGCGTCTTCAGCGACGAAGAGATCCATATGCTGTCTCAGGCGGCCGCCGAGGTGGCGCCGATCGTAAGCGACGCGCGCGCGCTCGACCGCTTCATCGCGCCCACGCAGGAGCGGCTCTGGGCTCTCGCCCGCAACCTCTGGTGGAGCTGGGACCACGATTCCACCAATCTCTTTCTCGACCTCGATCCCGCCCGCTGGGATCAGCTCAATCACAATCCGGTTTCGCTGCTCTCCGAGATTCCGCTGCGAAAGCTAGAGCAGCGGGCCGTGGAACTCGTGCTGCACAGCCGCATCAACTATGCCTATCGGCGCGAGCGCGAGTATATGGAGAACGACCGGACCTGGGGCACGCGCCACGCGGGCGTTTTGCGGCCTCATCCTGTCGCGTACTTCTCCGCCGAATTCGGCCTGCACGAGTCCATCCCGGAGTACTCCGGCGGCTTGGGCGTGCTAGCCGGCGACCACATCAAAAGCGCCTCCGATCTCGGCCTGCCTCTGGTCGGTATCGGACTGTTTTACGGCCAAGGGTACTTCCGGCAGTGGCTCGACAAAAGCGGTTGGCAGCAGGAAGAATACTTGCAAACCGACGTCAGCCATCTGCCCATGGAACTGGCCATCGGGACCAACGGCGAACCCGTCGCCGTCCAGATCGAAACTCGAACCGGGGCGATCCACGCCAAGGTTTGGCGGTTGAAAGTCGGCCGCTGCGATCTCTTTCTGCTGGATTCGAACGTCGAAGGCAACGCCCCCGAGGACCGCAAACTCACCTCGCGGCTCTACGGCGGCGACCAGCGCATTCGTATCCGCCAGGAACTGTTGCTGGGAGTCGGCGGCTTCCGCGCTTTGCGGGCGATGGGCATCACGCCGGGCGTCCTTCATCTCAACGAGGGCCACAGCGGATTTGCGCTGCTCGAGGCAATTCGAAATCGCATGCAGGATGAGGGTCTCTCCTTCAGCGAAGCCATGCCCCGCGTGTATCGCGAAGCGGTGTTCACCACGCACACTCCCGTTCCCGCAGGACACGACCGGTTCAGCGCCGCCCTGATCGACGAGCATCTCGGGCCCCTCTCTGAGAGCCTCGGACTCAGCCAGGCAACTCTCCTGGGGCTTGGCCGCGAGAATCCCGCAAATCCCGACGAAGAGTTTTGTATGACCGTGCTCGGCCTGCGGCTTTCGCGCCGCGCCAACGCGGTTTCGGCGCTGCACGGCGAGGTCTCCCGCGCGATGTGGACGGGCTTGTATCCCGGCAAGTCGGAAGACGCCGTTCCGATCGGCCATATCACGAATGGCGTGCACGTGCCCACATGGCTGGCGCCGCAAATGTTCCGGCTCTACGATCGCCACCTCGGCACCGGCTGGCACGAGCACAGCAGCGAAGCGAGCATCTGGGAAGGCATCGAAAGCGTGGACGACGGCGAATTATGGGAGACGCACCTCAGCTTGAAAACGCAGCTCCTTGAGTTCGTGCGCCGCCGGGCCATGAAGCAGGCCGAACGCCGCAACGAATCCGCGGAAACCATCCAGCGCCTCGGCAGCCTGCTCAGTCCGGACGCCTTGACCATCGGATTCGCGCGCCGCTTCGCAACGTACAAGCGCGCAAATCTGATTCTCTCCGACATCGAGCTGCTGGCCTCGATGGTGAACGATCCGAAGCGCCCCGTGCAGTTCGTCTTCGCCGGAAAGGCCCACCCGCTCGACGAGCCGGGCAAGCGCGTGCTCCAGCAGGTCGCGCAGTTGATGCGCGATCCAAAATTCGCGGACAAATTCGTCTTCGTCGAAGATTACGATATCAACGTCGCTCGCTATCTCGTCCAGGGCGTCGATGTGTGGCTCAACAATCCGCGCCGTCCGCTGGAAGCGTCCGGCACCAGCGGGCAGAAAGTCGTCCTGAACGGCGGCCTGAACCTTTCCGTCCTCGACGGCTGGTGGGCCGAAGCGTACGACGGCCTGAATGGCTTCGCCATCGGCACCGGCAAGACGAACTCCAACATGGACGTTCACGACAAGCGCGACGGCGAGGATCTCTACCGCACGCTTCGCGAAGAAGTGATTCCGCTCTATTACCAGCGCGACCGCGACGGTTTGCCGCGCGGCTGGATCAAGCGCATGAAGCGAACCATCCGCACGCTCGGATGGCGCTTCAACGCCGACCGGATGGTCATGGATTACACGTTGAAGTGTTACGTTCCCGCGGCGGGCGGCACTTCGAGCGAAATCCACCCCACTATATAGGCGCCGCGCAAGCGCACTCCTTCCGAACCAATCGTTGCCCGCTTCCAGTTCCGCTCGGCATCACAGTCGTCGCACTGCGGCAACGGTTTCGCTATAATCCTCAAATCATCGAAAAACATCCTGTGAACGCCGCTCTTCAGGCATGGCTCCGGATTTGGCGACACGACTCTCGCCGTCGAAACAACGAGGCCGCACGGTGATGGAAGCGAACCCCATCGGATGAAACCCTTTCCATCATCTGGCTCCGGCATGGCGGCTCGAAGCGCCGAGCGCTCGGGGCGATCCTCCGGATCGAGCGCGCCGGGCAAGCAACCCGCCTGGAAGATGCTGCCCCACGTTTGGGAGCTCATTAAGCCGCGGCGGGGCATCCTGATTGCTGGCTTCCTCTTGATGGCGATCAACCGCGTCTGCGGATTGGTGCTGCCAGCGACTCCAAAATATTTGCTCGATGACGTTGTTCAGAAACGCCATGTTGCACTCCTGGTGCCCCTTGTCCTGGCGTTGGCCGCTGCCACTTTAATCCAGGCGCTGACTTCGTACTCGTTGACGCAACTTTTGTCGAAATCATCGCAACGAATGATCAACGAATTGCGCGTGAAGGTGCAGGCTCACATTGGGCGGCTTCCCGTGGCCTACTACGACGCCAACAAGACCGGCGCGCTCGTGTCCCGCATCATGAGCGACGTGGAAGGCATACGGAATCTCATCGGCACGGGGCTGGTCGATTTCGCCGGCGGAATCATGACGGCGATTCTGGCTCTCGTGTACCTGCTGCGTGTGAGCGTTGAAATGACGGCCGCCGCGGCGTTCTTTCTGGTCATTTTTGCGATTAGCCTTAGCCGCGCCTTCAAGAAGATTCGCCCCATTTACCGCGCGCGTCCGAAAATCAACGCCGAAGTGACGGGCCGGCTCACCGAATCGCTTGGCGGCGTGCGCGTCGTCAAGGGCTATCACGCGGAGGAGCGCGAAGAAAAAGTCTTCCAAGCCGGCGTCCAGCGCCTGCTCGACAACGTGCTGCAAACTCTGACGGCAACGTCTCTGATGAGCGCCGGCGCAACGGTGCTGACGGGAATCGTAGGCGCATCGATCATGTTTCTCGGCGCCAAGAAAATGCTGGCAGGCTCGATGACGCCCGGCGGATTTTTCTCCTACAACGCTTTTCTTTTAATGTTGATCGCGCCGGTGGCGCAGGTCGTCGGCATAGGCCCATTGATGACGGAAGCGTTGGCCGGACTTGAGCGCACACGTGAAGTTCTGGACGAGAAGCCGGAAGATCAGGACCCGAAGCGAACAATACAATTGCACCGGGTCGAGGGGCACATCGCCTTCGAAAATGTCGATTTTTCCTACGACACCGGCAAACAGGTTTTGTACGGCGTTTCGTTCGAGTCGCAGCCCGGCAGTGTCAGCGCATTCGTGGGACCGTCTGGCGCGGGAAAGTCGACCATCATCGGATTGATTGCCGCGTTCTACGTGCCCACGTCGGGTCGAGTGATGGTTGATGGCGTCGATCTCGCAAAGGTGCGCCTCGATTCCTACCGCACGCAACTCGGCGTCGTATTGCAGGAAACGTTTCTTTTCGACGGCACGATCCGCGAAAACGTCGCATTCGCGCGGCCCAACGCCAGCGAGGAAGAAATTCTCGCCGCTTGCCGGATCGCCCGTGTGGACGAGTTCGCCGAAAACTTCGAGAAAAAGTACGACACTGTCGTCGGCGAGCGCGGCGTGAAGCTTTCCGGAGGCCAGAAGCAGCGCGTCTCGATCGCGCGCGCGATTCTCGCCGACCCGCGCATTCTGATCCTCGACGAAGCCACATCCAGCCTCGATTCCGAATCCGAGGCGCTGATTCAGGAGGGGCTCCGCTATCTCATGCGCGGGCGGACAACTTTTGTGATTGCGCATCGACTCTCGACGATCCGCCGCGCCGACCAGATTCTCGTCGTCGAAGCTGGGCGCATCATCGAGCGCGGCACGCACCAATCGCTCTTCGCCGCCGGAGGCCGCTATTACGATCTCTACACGAAGCAGCATGGCCTCGAAGCGAATCTTTTTCTTGCGCCGGGAGAGGGAGACTCGGAGACGCAGGAAATTCCGGCCGCCGAGGCCGACGCGACTGCCGGAGGCCGGCAAGGTTCGGCGCTGCCGGATGCAATTCGCATGATTCGCGAGCGAAGAGCTTGAGCCTGCCATCGGCTGACCGGCGCGAACGGTTGCCGAACGATCCTAAAATGAGCGCGGATTCCAAAGAATGTCCGAGATAGACATCGCGGTTCCCAGCACTTCCCTTTTCACCGACGGCCTTCCCGCGGGCCGCCGCGGCTGGGCCATGCTGACGTACTCGATCGGCCTCGCGATGTCCGTGCTCGACGGCAACATCGCGAACACCGCGCTGCCCAACATCGCCACGCAGCTCCACGCCAGCCCGGCAGCCTCGATCTGGGTGGTCAACGCGTTCCTGCTGACCGTGGCGATCTGCGTGGTTCCGCTCTCGTCGCTCGTGGACATCATCGGCTACAAGCGCGTGTATCAAGCGGGTCTGGCGCTGTTCACGATGGCGTCAGTCGGTTGCTCGCTGCCGCACTCGCTGAACACGCTGGTGCTCGCGCGCGTTTTCCAGGGCGTCGGCGCGGCGTGCATCTGGAGCACTTCCGCCGCCGTGATGCGCTACACCTACCCGCGCGCGCTGCTCGGCCGAGGCATCGGCCTCGGTGGAATGGTGGTGTTTACGTCGGCGGCCGCGGGTCCGGCAGTGGCATCGGCCATTCTTTCAGTCGCCACCTGGCACTGGCTCTTCGCGATCAACATTCCGTTCGGACTGCTCTCGCTGAGCCTTTCCGAGCGATTTCTCGCGCCCGCCAGCGGCACGCGGCATCGCTGGGATTTCTGGAGCGCGGTTTTGAACGCCGCGGCAGTAACCTTGCTCATTCGGGGCATCGACGGCGTCGGCAATCTCGAACGCATGCCCGTCGTCGTGGCCGAACTGGTAGGCTCGGTCGTTTTCGGCGTATGGATGGTGCGCCGGCAACTCTCGCTCGAAGTTCCAATGCTCGCGATCGATCTGTTCAAACGCCCGATTTTTTCGCTGTCCTCCGCGGCATCGTTATGCACGTTCATGGGACAAGGGCTCGCGTTCGTCGTCTTGCCTTTTTATTTCATCGACGGCATGGGCTTCTCGCAGGTGTGGGCGGGGGTTTTGTTGACTCCGTGGCCGCTCGCCGGCGGAATCATGTCCCATTTTTCGGGGCGCCTCGCCGATCGCTACCCGCTTCAGGTTCTCGGCACGGTGGGCATGGCGGGGATGAGCATCGGCCTGATTCTGCTCGCTCTGTTGCCCCCTCACCCGACGACGTTCCAGATCATCTGGCGCGCAGCGGTTGGCGGCATGGGATTCGGCTTTTTCGGAGCGCCGAACAACCGCGCGATGGCGGCCAGCGCACCGCGCGAGCGCAGCGGCGGCGCCGGCGGAATCAGCACGATGTCGAGGCTCTTGGGGCAGTCCATCGGAGTCTCGGTCGTCGCCGTCATCTTCAGCCTGTTCTCGCAAGGCGGAGCGACGCTCCACGGCGCGAAGGTTGCGCTAATGTGGGGAGCGGTCTTCGCGGCTGTTGCCGGAATTATCAGCGGCGTGCCACAGCCGCACCTGCATCCAGAATAGAACGGTATTTCACTCGGGGCGCGGGAAGAGCCAAGCGCAGATTTTCGATGAGGCTTGTTTCGCCTACTTCTGCTTGGATTGCAAACGGTGGTAGCCGAACTCTTTGCGGGCCTCGTCGAGTCGCTTGCCGCCGCGCACGGCATTTCGGATGGCATCTTCGGCCGTCGCGACTCCTTCGGCAGTAGCTAGCACTTCGGCCTCGTGCTGGCGCGGAATTGCGACGACTCCATCCGCGTCGCCGCGCAGGATGTCGCCCGGCGCGACGCGTGCATCGCCGATATTGACCGTGACGTTCGTTGCGTCCAGCTGCACGCGATCCTTGCCCGTGCGCATCGAGTAGCTTCGGCTGAAAATGGGATAGCCGAGTTCCAGACAAAGCGCTGTATCGCGGCAGGCGCCGTCGATCACCGTCCCTGCGATTCCCCGCCGGTGCGCGATTTCGGTCAGGATGTCGCCCCACACGGTCGCATTTTCGCGCCCGCCATTATCGATCACGATCACCGAACCCGGCGGAACGTCGTCAATGAATTCGCCGACCGTGCCGGCCGGCTTCCCCGCAGGGGCGTAGTACAGCGTGAACGCGCGGCCGGTGAGCCGGAAGCGCGGATCGCGCGGCTTGATGTTGAGGCACTGGCCCGGGATGCCGAGCCGATCGAGCGCGTCGCTAAGTGTTGCCGTATCGAGCTTGCTTGCGCGCTCGACGGCCGGGTCCTGGGCAGGCATGTAAAGTTCCTCAGCTCTTCAGCATATCTTCGTAGTTGGCGCCCATGACTTCCGTGATGGGTTTGCCTTCGCGCAACGCCTTAGCCATCGCCGCTTCGCGTGCGACGATCTGCTCCGCGGTGGCCAGCACCCGCTCGACATTTCCAGCAGAAATGAACACGACGCCGCTGCCGTCGGCAATTGCATAGTCATCGGGTTTGACCTGGAACTCACCGATCATGACTGGCTCGTTGGTGGCAAGCTCGACGATGCGGCCGCGCGCGGTGAACGTCGTCACGCCGCGCCCAAACACTGGAAAATCATGCTGGCGCGCCTCGTCGATGTCTCTTACTGGCCCGTCGGCGATCACGCCGGCAACGCCGCGCAATTTTGCGCCGAGAGTGAGAATGCCGCCCCAACTGGCGGCGTTCACTCCGCTGTGCTGCTCAACCACAATGATGTCCCCGGGCTGCGCCGCTACGATCGCCGTGGTGCTCACATGGCGTGGTTTTCCCGGCGGAGGCTCACCAACGCCCAGCTTCACAGTGAGGACGCGGCCCGCGATTCGCCGCGAGGAGGCCAATTGCGAGATTCCTGTCACGACCCCGGTCAGGTGGAGCTTGTCGAGCGCGTCGGAAACGGCGCAGCAATCGACGCGTTTCAATCGCTCAACAAAATCGCTCGCTGCCGCACCTGCGCTCATTCCTTCCCCCCGGGAGTCCCTACTGCCAGTACACGAACCCCATCGCGTTGCCCGTGCCCGCTTCGGTCCGGTAACACGGAACGTAATCCACGAGCGTCATCTTCTTACCGAGCGAGTTCATTCCCACGGACACGGGCAGCCAGTTCCGGATCTCGCAGGTGTTCCCCAAAAGGTAGCTTTCCGGGATCGCGGCGAGCGCGGCTTCATCGCCATCCTGCATGCCTTTTATCACGCGCCGGTCGAGATCCTCGTCGATCACAAAATGCGTAAGCCCACCCGAGCAGAAGACCGCCACCTTGGCATCCTCTTTCCAGCTTTCGATCGCTTTCATCAAAGCGCGCCCGAATTTCAGGCAACGCGCAATTTTCGGCCGGTTGTTCGGAATGCCCGCGTTCAAAAACATCGGAACGGTCGGCGGCGGAGTGTCCACCATGATGCGGCGGATCAGGAAGCCGAACGCATGCGGAATGCCGTGCTCATGTCCATTGACCTTGGGCAGCCGGGACGATTCGGAGACGTCGAACTCCTGATCGATCAGCGAATTTACCAGGTGAATCGCAAGGTTGGTCGCTCCGGTGTAGACGGCGCCTCCCGGAGGACAGTGTCCGATTTCCGCGATGGCGATTCCCGGCGGCATTTTGGCCTTGGCTTCCTCGGTCTCGGGAATGTTCTCGATCTTGCCGCCGGTAAAAACCAAAAATGCCGGAGTATTTTCGTCGGTGAAAAGTTCGCGCTGGTCGTTTCCGACGATCACGACTGCGTCCGGTTTCACTTCCGCGAATTTCGCGGCCAATTTATCGAGCGCGCGCTGGCACGCGTCGTAGCGCTTCTGGCGCTCCGGCAAAGTGATGGCGTCGGCGAAGCCCGGCTGGCGCGCGGCCAGCAATTTCGCGAAGTCGTACGCCTCGCCGCGATAAAAGTGTTTCGGATTCTTGCGATCCGCCTCTCCGCGCAGATGCCACATGTCCGGCGGCGTTGAGAGCATCGGCCCGTGCGAGGAGCCGATCCCGAGGACAATCTTTGCCATTTTCACTTCCTCCGTGTTTCCTGCGCGCGGCGAAAAATTCCTAGCCCCACACGCGGCGGGCCGTCTCCACCACGAGCCGCAGCTTCGCCCATTGCACGTCTTCGCTGACCAGGTTCCCTTCCATCGTCGATGCAAAGCCGCACTGCGGGCTCAATGCAAGATTCTCGAGAGGAACGTATTTCGCCGCCTCGTCAATTCTCTTCACGATGTCGTCGCCGTTTTCCATCTGCGGAACCTTCGAGCTGATGAGGCCGAGCACGACCATCTTGTTTTTCGGAACAAAGCGCAGAGGCTCGAATGTGCCCGAGCGGGCGTCCTCGTATTCGAGGAGGAAGCGATCCACATCCATCATCGCGAACAATTTTTCGGCGATCGGATCGTAGCCGCCTTCGGCATACCAGTGGCTGCGGCTGTTGCCCCGGCAGAGGTGAATCCCGAGCGTGACGCCCGGCTTCCGCGCCACCGCGAAGCACGCGTTGTCGGCGCGAATCGATTCTTCGAGAAATGCATCCGGCTCGACCTTCATCTCCTTGCGAATCCAGTCCCGCCATTTGGGGTCCATGAAATAGCTGTATCGCGGCGCGTCGATCTGGATGTACTTCACGCCCTCGCTCGCCAGGCGCGCGAGTTCCGTCTTCATGATTTCGACGATGTCCCAGAGAAGAGCCGAGTGATCCTTGTAGGCCTTTTCGGTTCTCCCCGCTTTGAACGAGATCGCCGGAAACTGCGTGGCGCTGGGCAAGGTCATCTTAATATCGCCCGGGCTGTGCTGCTTGAGAAACGGCAGTTCGTGCCCGGTGAGCGGCCTTACCGCATGAAGTTTTTCGACGACAACACCGGCGACCCGGCCGCGGGAGCCCGAGGGTCCCGGCCCAACCGAAGCTCCTTGAACGGCGGTGTTCCAGCTTCGCGCGAGGCCGTCGCCGAAGTCGAAGCCCTCGACCGCTTCGGTGAAATCGCCCATGAAGTTGGAGCGGCGAAACTCGCCGTCGGTGAAAACATCGAAGCCCAGGTCTTTCTGTTTGGCAAGGACTTGCAAAATCGCGCGGTCCTCGACTTCCCGCAGGCGCTGCGCATCGCCGCTGCCCCGCGCCGCCAGCAACTCGGGTGGGCGCAGAAAACTCCCCACATGGTCCGCTCGATATTTGGACGACATCCGTTTGTTCTCTTTTCTAGTTGGTGTGCGAAGCGGCCGCGCCCGCGTTTAGCTTGCGGATTTTGCGACGACGTTCAGCTTGAACAGCTTTTTCGCGTTGTCCTCGAAGATCAGCTTCTTGTCCGCGTCGCTGAGCCAGTCGAAGCCGTCGATGTAGACCTTTACGTCGTCCAACCACTTGCCGGATTTCGGGTCCTTCGCAGTTCCCACGCCGGGACGCTCCGTGCCGAAGACGCAGCGGTCCGCGCCCACGGTTTTGATCAAAAGCTCGCAGGCGATCGGTGTGTACAGCACCGTGTCGTAGTAAAGCTTGCGCAGATTCTCGAAGAAATTGCTCTGGGCGCCGCGCCGAAGCGTCGGCGCCAGGAAACGTCCCGCGTGGTACGGAACCGCGCCTCCGCCGTGCGAGCATACGATCTTCAGCTTCGGAAAATCCTGGAATACGCGCGAACCCACAAGCGAAACCACGGAGATGGTCTCTTCATTGATGAAGTGCGTCGAATAGCTGTGCCGAATCGAGCGGCATCCCGCCCCGTGAATGTAGCCGGGAACGTCGAGTTCCACGAGCTTCTCGTACAGCGGATACCAGTATTCGTCTCCCATTCCGGGCGTGTCGTAATTCGAGGCCTCGCTGGGGTCGGGATTGATCAAGCAACCGACGAACCCGAATTCCTTCACGCAGCGCTCCAGCTCGGCTACGCAGTTCTTCGGGCTTACGCCAGGGGTCTGCGGCAGCCCGCAAACACCCCGGAAGACATTCGGAAAGAGGCGGCACTGTTGCGCGACCAAATTGTTGCACTCTTCGATGAACCACTGCGAGACCTTCGCCGGTTTCTCGGCTTGCATCATCTGGTACGGGCGGGGTGAAAGGAGCTGCAGGTCCGTGCCGACTTCCTTGAGAAGTCCGAAATGCGATTTTCCCGTGCCGAATGTGGGCTCGTTGAGAAAAGCGATCATTTCATCATCGCTGACTTCCACTTTTCCGCGGCCGTGCGAACCGCGATGCGAAAGTATGTTTGCCTTATAAACGTACAGCGAATCAGGCGCAGTCAGGTGACCATGGACATCGATGACCATTGCATTCCACCCCCGTGGAAGAACTCGTCAAAGCTATAGCTTTTCTTATCTCCGAAAAGCGTGGATGTCAACCGAATCAAGAGCCGCGAATCTGTGTAGGCTAGGCGAAGCCGCCGGCCCTACTTGTCTTGTTCCATCTCGGAATGTCGTTATTGACGTACGTGCGGACAACAGAATAGGCTGCGCCGTACCAATTGCGAATGGGTGGGATGATGCCGAAGAACGAAGCTGCGGAAGCTGCACCCGGGGACGCCAGGCCAGAATCGGCGCGAGCGACGGCGTACTACGTCCTCGTGATGCTGACGATCATCTACTCCCTCAATTTCCTCGACCGCACCGTCATCACCATCCTGATCGACCCCATCAAGCACGATTACCATCTCTCCGACAAAGCAATGGGGTTCATCTCGGGCTTCGGGTTTGTGATTTTCTATTCGATTCTCGCGGCGCCCGTGGCGCGCTGGGCCGACCGAAACAACCGCCGGTCGCTCATCACCTGGGGACTGGTCATCTGGAGCGGCATGACGGCGCTCGCGGGCATCGCGCGGAACGCGCTGCAACTCACGCTCTCGCGATTTGGCGTCGGCGTCGGCGAGGCGGCGGGAACGGCGCCATCGTCCTCGATGATCTCCGATCTATTCCCCGGCACGAAACGGTCGACCGCAATGGCTGTCTACCAGTTGGGACCGGTCATCGGCGGATTCCTGGGCGCTTTCACCGGCGGCTGGGTGACCCACTACTATGGCTGGCATGATGCGTTTCTCGTAGCGGGCGTGCCGGGATTGCTGGTCGCGCTGATTTTCCGCCTCACGGTGAAGGAACCGGCGCGCGGCAATACCGAGCGCAAGAAGGTGGATACGGGGCAGCAGAATCTTCGCGAGACCTTCCGGTTCATGCTCGGCCAGAAATGCTACATGCTGATCCTGATGGGATTCTGCTTCACGACATTTACTCAGTTTGGCTTCGGCACGTGGACCGCGCCATTCCTCGGCAGAATTCATCATCTCAACAGCAAGGAAATCGGCACATACATCGGCACGGTGAGAGCGGTGGCGGGGCTTTCCGGCACGCTGATCGGCGGCTTTCTCTCGGACTGGCTGGGCCACAGGGACATTCGCTGGCGGATCTATGTTTCCGCAATCTGCTCGATACTCGCGTTTCCGGGCGTGCTCCTCTTCGTTTTCTCTCAGAGCCTGTTCTGGTGCATCGTCGGCTTCACCATCGTTTCAATGATGTCGCCGGTGCATGTGGGGCCCATCGTTGCGGCTTCGCATTCCGTCGTTAAGGTCGGCATGCGCGCTTTTGCGACGTCGCTTATCTATCTCCTCTCGGAGCTGCTCGGACTTGGTCTGGGCCCGTTCCTGATCGGCGTTTTCAACGACCATTACGGCCACCGCATGGGCGTGAACGTAATCCGTTACTCGATGTCCACCGCGGCGGTTACGACATTGATCGGAGGGCTGCTGTTTTGCGTCGCGGCGCAGTTCCTTCAGCGTGACATTGATCGCACCGTCGCCCCTGAATAGCCGCCCGGCTTGGCGGCCGGGTGGTGTCCTAATTTGGAAGTCAGAAAGAGGAAAACAATATGCCCAAGTTTGAACTCATACGCTATGACACTCTCAACGCTCGGCAGAAAGAACTATTCAACTTCCAAAAAATCGCTGCAACGCTTGCCGACTACGGATTCAATTGCATCAAGTTGACTGACGACTGGCAAGGAGCGACGGAAAACACCACGGTGGTGAAGGAGTTGCTAGAAGACCTAGTGGCGCGCGGTCTGGATCCGGAGCGGCGCTACTTGTTCGTGATCGACGGAGCGAAAGCGTTGCGAGCA
>Ga0187888_1000011_pt1 | contig 198672 bp, 172 predicted proteins | sample June2016WEW_7_40_FD_132987 | JGI IMG/M metagenome (GOLD analysis project Ga0187888, IMG submission 132987) | Peatland microbial communities from SPRUCE experiment site at the Marcell Experimental Forest, Minnesota, USA - June2016WEW_7_40 | ecosystem: Environmental > Terrestrial > Soil >...
CCAGGCTGAGAACGGCCTGAAAAACCTCACCTAGCCCTTGTCGCCGTCCACAAACAACCGCCGCACTTCCCGCAATCAACTCGTTACCGCCAAAAAACAGGGCGTGTGAGAAATACAGGTTAGGCGCCTCCCAAGTCACCGGCTACTGCGCGTGCGCCGCCGCGGCGGCCAGGAAAACATCCACGTTACTCTTGTCCACCAGCGATGTGCCCGTATCGACGAATACAGGGTAGGGCGCGAATGCGTCGACACTATAGTCCTTGTTGAGCTGCGCGGGCGGATCGTGAAAGATCTCGTCGAGCGCCTTCAGACCTACGTAGCCCATGGTGAATGGCTTTTGCACGACGGTCGCATCGATGACTCCGTCCTTGATGCCTTGCAGCGTATCGGGATTCACGTCCCATGCCACCAGCTCGCGGCTCGTGTCACCCGTCCGTTTGATCGCGTCGGCGGCCAACTTGCCTGACGCTGAGTCCAGGCACACAAAGGCGTCGATCTTCTTGGCGCCAGTCTGGGCCAGCAGCGCCTGGGTTCGATCGAAGGCAACATTCGCGTCGCCCTTGATGTCGATCACTTCAACGATGTTGATGCCCGGCTGCATTGCGAAGGCGTCCTTGAATCCCTTCAGCCGCTCTTCCGTATTGGGCTGACCGGCAAGCGTAAAGAAGACTACGTTGCCTTTCCCGCCCAGCTTCGCGATGATCCTCCGACCGCCCAAACGCCCTGCTTCAAGGTTGTTGGTGCCGATGAAGTAGAGCCTGTGGCTGGCCGCGGCGTCGGAGTCGATGGTAATCACCGGAATGCCGGCGCTTACGGCAGCGTCGATCCCCGGCTGCATCACGGCAGCGTCGGAGACCGAAACCAGAATGCCTGCCGGTTTGGCCGCAACCACCTTTTGAAACTCCGCCAGTTCACCCTGAGGATCGTACGTGTCGGGCCCAGCCACCTTGGCTGTCACACCGTATTGCGCCGCAGCCGCCTTGAATCCGGCGATCGCCGTCTCCCAGTAGGGCAGCGAGACGTTGGTTGCAACCAGGTAAAAAACCTCTTTTGGCGAGTGCCTTGCCCCGCAACCCGGGATCAACATCATTGCCAGCGCAGCCAGCGCCAGCGCCATCTGCTTGATCAGCTTCATTGCTACCTCCCCTTGAGGCCCGAAAGACTGTTTTGACTGGCGCACACGATTTGCACTTGCGCCAGCCCCTCAAAAAAATTCCGGCTGGATAGTACTCCCGCGGAATTGGTGTTGTCCATTCGCAGGCATGCGGGTGTCTTTGGAGCGACCACCGCCAGGGCATGGCGATCCCCATCGCAGCAACGCCCTCCCTGCCCCGCACTGCCCCCTTTTGCGGTATAACCAGACGTGAACTGAACGAATTGGAATCTCGCGCGAAAACCGGACCAAACGATGGCTCTCAACACTGCTTTCTGCGCACCGCTGCCCGTTGGAATTGCCGTGAACGGAAGTGCGGACAATCCGCTGTCGCGGAGAGTCCATCCAGAGCCGCCACACGCCTATCGCACTCCGTTTGCGCGCGACGCCGCCCGAATCCTGCACGCACGGGCTTTTCGCCGCCTAGCCGGCAAGACACAGGTCTTCACGCGCCTACCCGCCGAGGGGCTATCTGACCATTTCCGCAGCCGCCTGACGCATACGCTCGAAGTCGCTCAAATCTCGCGCACAGTGGCGGCGGCTCTAGGACTCAATGTGGAACTGGCAGAAGCGCTGGCTTTGGCGCACGACATCGGACATCCGCCCTTTGGCCACGCCGGCGAAAAAGCGCTCGACCGCGCGCTCCGCATTCAGGGACTCAGCTTCGACCACAATCTCCACGCCCTGCGCATCGTCACCTGGTTTGAGGAGCGCTATCCGGCCTTCCGCGGGCTCAACTTAACGCTGGCCGTCCGCGAAGGCATCGTGAAACATTCGCGCGACTACTCTGAGAAAGACCATCCCGAGCTGGCAGAATATTTTCTTGATCGATTTCCACCGCTTGAGGCCCAACTGATCGATCTGGCCGACGAGATCGCCTATCTGACCGCAGATCTCGACGACGGGCTGGACTCCGGCGTCCTTGCGCTCGAGCAGGTTCGCAATGCCGCGCCGCTCTTCCGCAGCTTTCACGACGCCGCGCTCCAAGGTTTTCCCAATGCGCCGGCGCGGCTGGCAGCGTACGAGGCCCTTCGGCGGGTTCTGAACGCATGGGTCACCGACCTGATCGAGGAAGTACGCAGGCGCGTTAACGAGCTCGGAGCCACTACGCTCGATGAGATCCGCAGCGCCCCGCAAAGGCTGGCGGGACTCAGCGCGCAAATGGAATCTGAACGCATCGCCGTCAAGGAATTCCTTTACGCGAACCTATACAACACGCCAGCCCAGGAACAGGAACATGCGCGCGCCGAAGAGGTAGTCATCGAGCTCTTTGAACACCTCATGGCCGAGCCCGGGCTCATGCCCGGGGATCACCAGACACAGATTCCCACTGAGGGCCTGGCCCGAACTGTGGCCGACTACATTGCCGGAATGACCGACAGTTACATTGTGCAGTTGTGGTCGCGGCACGGTGGGCGCTGAGTCACTGGACTTTGCCTTGCGGACGGATTCGACGGAGGTCGAGTGCGCACAGCACGGCATTCTGCGCAATCACGCGCAGATTATCGGCCGCGGCCCACAGCCATAGTCGCGAAGCCAGATTGGAGTTGCGGCCTACGGCTTCCGGCCGCAGCCGAACCAGGATATCGTTTTGTCCGGTCGCGGCGAGGTTTGACGGCGAATCCGTGTCTTCGAGCACCAAATCGACGTGCTCGCCGGTCAACGCATCTTCGAGGGCGCCAATCTCGACCGGCCGTTCCAGTTCCACAGCAATGGAGAATGCGTGGCCGTGGAAGACGGGCGCATGGATCACCTGCACTGCCAGCGAGGGACCGCGCCCGCCGGTTATCACCTGGTAGTGGCGGCGAATGCGCGCTTCCACATCCGGCAGACTCACGGTGGAGCTTTCACCCAGGCCGCTCAGCAGGTTGTACGCTACCTGCGCGTCGTAAATTGCTCGAGGCAAGGACTGGAAGCTGAGCAAGCTCACCGTTTGTTGGTGCAACTCATCCATGGCCGCGCGTCCGAAATCGCTGGCTGGCTCAAGCACGGTAGCAGCGGCGAAACGCACCGGCGCGGCTAGTTGCAGCCGTCGCAGCAGCAGAGCAAGCGTGACGACGGCTGGATGGGCAGGCACCACGGCCGGCGTAAAGAGATCGACGCCCGCCGCGTCCGTCTCCAGCCACGGTGCGCGAACCACAACACCAGCCTCCCGGTCCAGCGCCGCTGAGAGATCCAGGACCGTCGATCCGGCGCGCAAGGCCTGCTGCCAGTAGCGACGCGTCAGGCTCTCGGTGCCGCAGAAGAAAGTGAAGTCGGTATGGTCGAAAGTGTCGGCGCGAATTGCCTGGATGAAGGTGACCTCATCGCCCACCTGGTCCAACTGGCCCTGCGCGTCTTCCTCGTCGAGCAGAACAAAGCTGGCCGAGGCCAGCGGCGACTCTGACAGAACCTCCTTCAACTCCCGGCCTACCAGGCTCGAAGCGCCGGCAATAGCAATTTTGTACACAGGTGTCCTTTGGCTTGCCTTGAATTACGGCTATGGTCTTCCGGCGCCGGGTTCGGCTGCGACCGGCGAGTGAGCGGGCGGATCAAGCGGTTTCTTGCGCCGCCGCCTCGACCAGCCGTATGCCGCGCGCGCCCAAATCCCCGAGAACATGTACGCCAAGGCGACCGGGAACATGACCACATTCGAGTAACGCAGCACGACGTAGGCGATCAACGCCAGCAGAACCAACAACTGGAAGGGATGGCGGCGGGAAAAGTTGATCTCTTTGGCCGACCAGAAGCGCCAGGTGCTGACCATCAAAAATGCCGTCAGCCCGACAAGAATGAGCCAGGGAACAGCGACCCACCACTCCTCGACGGGATAGGCATTGAAGAAGTGGACGGTGGCAGCCAGCAAGCCAGCCGCCGCGGGAATCGGCATTCCGACAAAGTACTTTCTGTCGGCGCGCCCTGGATTCCGCGGCTGCGCATCGGGACTGATGTTGAAGCGCGCCAGCCGCGAAGCTCCGCTGAGAAGAAAGAGAAAGCAGATGAATGCGCCGGCCTGCATCAAGTGCAGTCGCAGTTCTGAGCTCATCGAATCGGGGAGGAAATGGAATCCCCAGACGAACGCCAGCAGGCTTGGCGCCATCCCAAAGGTGATGACATCGGCAAGCGAATCCAGCTCTCTGCCAAAGTCGCTGGCAGTGTTGGTCATGCGGGCGATACGGCCATCGAGCGCGTCAAAGGGAATGGCAAAGAGAATGGCGATCGCTGCCCAGTCCAGGTGCAAGTGTGCCTGGCCGCTTCCATCCAGCGCTCCGATGGTCTGAGTAATGGAAAAATAACCGGCTCCCAGGCTGCCTGCGGTGAATAGCGAGGGGAGCAGGTACATGCCTCGCCGCAGACGCGGATGAGGCTTCCCTTTTGCCCGTTGAAAATCAAAGGAATTCAAGAGCCTTCTCCCCGCGGCATCGAGGCCAGCACACTGGCGCCGCCCTTGACGCGCTCTCCCACCTTCACCTGCAGTACTGCGCTTGATGGAATGACAACATCGACTCTGGAACCGAACTTGATGAGCCCCACGCGCTGCCCACGCTCGACCGACTGCCCCTGATGGCAGCGAAAGACGATGCGCCTCGCCAGCAGCCCGGCAATCTGTTTAAAAGTGACGTCGAAACCCGCATCTGCTCCCTGGCCGCGAACCGTGACGGTGTTCTGCTCGTTGCGCTCGGCCGAGGCCGGATTCATGGCGTTCAGAAACTGGCCCTTGTGATAGCGCACCTGGCTCAGGACGCCGCCAATGGGCGCGCGGTTCACATGGACGTCAAAGACACTCAGAAAGATGCTGATTCGCTGACGGGCCCCTTCGGGAGTCATGATGGAGGTTGTTTCGGTCACCCGGCCATCGCCGGGCGAAACGATCAGGCCCTGACCCATCGGAATTGTGCGTTGAGGATCGCGGAAGAACCACAGGAAAAACGCTGCGAGCAGGGCCGGCGCCAGGCCCCAAACCCAATATCCTGTAAGCCATTTGAGCGCCGCAGCAACCGCCAGCAGACTGATGCCGTAGATGTAACCGTCGCGAACCATCGTTCCCAACGATTATACGGTGATTGAGGGGACGAACCACTGAAACAGCGTGGCGCGGGGACACGCTGAAACACCTCACACTCCCCAGCCCGTACGCTCGGCAAGTGAGCCACAAAAGCCTAATACCTTAGAACTTACGCCACGGCGGGAACGCGGCGTTCCAGCGCGAAGATCAAGTCCTTGGCGTGCAGCTTGAGCTTCTTCAAGCGCACTTCTTCCAGTTGTTCATCTTCGGAAAGGTATGGCTTTTGAAGCAACTCTTCCAAACGCTGAGCGTAGCGGCGATGTTCTGCGTGCAGGCGATCGATCTCTTCGCTCAGCATGGAACCTTGTACTTCATCCATCAAGCACCCCCGGTTTGGCGGTTTGGTTAGGCGATACCTGGCCGCCGTTTTTCTTAGAACATTTACATATATCGCCGTTTCGGGTGAATCGGCAAGCGAGAAAACTACTGAAGATAACATCACCCTGTGAATATCGACGCGAATGTCGGCTGGAGGCCGTGCCAGTCACAGCTCAAGAGAACAGGACCCGCATGAGCACCGCATCTTCAATAGGATCAACGTAGTATGCCCTACGAAGACCGGCCTGGCCAAAGCCGGCGGACCGGTAAAAGGCCAGGGCCGTGTGGTTCGATGCACGCACCTCGAGGACAATCTCAAGCACGCCTGCCGCGCGCAGCTCATTGACGAGGGCCTCAAAGAGCATGCGGCCCAGGCCGCGCTGTTGGCTCCCGGCGGTCACGGCAATCGATTCCAGTTCCGCCTGCGGAGGGAATAAGCTGGCCACGGTAAAGCCCTGGATGTTCTCGGGCCGGGGCCCGGCGGCGACCAGGGCGATGCGGCGGGGCGTCGATTCGGGGTTCAGGGCGTCAAGATACGCCGATTCGGGCCAGTGCGGCACCTCCGGCAAACTCGCCGCAATTTTCATCACTCGAGACACGTCGGCAGCGGTCATGGGCCGGATCTGCACGTTTTCTGGAAGGGGCTTCATGCAGACTATGAGGCAACTACGGCGGGATTGCCCTCGGCTTCAGTGCCAAAGATCTCCGCGTCGGACCGCCGCAGGTAGTGACCGTCGAGAAGAGCCAAATCGGCGAAAACACCGGCAGTAAGACGCGCCTCGCCGAGGCGGAGCGCATCCGCAGCAACCGGAGGCGGCACCGCAATCAGTGGCGCGCTTGGCCACGCAGCCGCCAGCACCGCCGCTGCGCCGCCGTCGCACACGGCCACGCGGACCGGCGCGGGATGGATCGCTGCAAGTTCTGTGGGGCCGGCAAGAACTTCGCTTGGGTTGGCGCCCATGCGTTCCAGCCTCAGGAACACCTCGCCCCGATGCGCATCAAGCGCGGACGACGGCACCCCGGACAACCGCGAAAGGACCTCGAGCCGTGAGAGTGCGACCACTGGAATCTCTGTCCCCTCAGCCAGGCCTTTCACGGCGCTCAGCCCGACACGGACGCCCGTAAAGCTCCCCGGCCCGTTGACGACAACAATCCCGCCCAGTTCCCGGAGTTCCGTACCTGCCGATCGCAGCAACTCGCCCACCGCGGCCACAAGCGTCGTCGAGTACGTCCGCCCGGCCAGCTCGATTTGCCCGAGAATCTCCAGATCGCGGCCTGGCAGCCGTCCCAGAGCGACCGAACCGGAGGGCCCGCAAGTGTCAATCGCGAGAATTAGCCGCGCATCCGGCACAACGCCTCCTCACACCGCGGCGAGCGCCTGATCGAGGTCCGTGATCAGGTCTTCCCTGTCCTCGATGCCGATCGAAAGGCGGATCCGCCCCTCGTTGATTCCCATCGAGCGGCGCACTTCCTCGCTCACCGAGCCGTGCGTCGTAGTGGCCGAGTGCGACGCCAGCGACTCGACCCCGCCCAGCGACTCCGCATTGATGAAGATCTTGATCGCCTTGAGGAACCGCGCCGCTTCTTCGCGCGATTTGAGCTCAAAGCTCATCATCGATCCGAATCCCTTCTGCTGTTTCACCGCCAGATCGTACTGCGGGTGGGTCTTCAGACCCGGATAAGCCAGCTTGCTCACCTTCGGATGCGTGGAGAGGAACTCCGCCACCGCGCGGCCGTTGGCCTCGTGCTGCTGGATGCGCAACGGCAACGTCTTGATGCCGCGCAGCACAAGGAAACATTCGAAGGGAGACATTACGCCGCCAGCCGCCTTCTGGATGAGCAGAAAGCGCTCCTTATGCTCGGGCTTTGACCCGATCAGCGCCCCGCCCAGGCCGTCGGAGTGGCCATTCAGGTATTTCGTGGTCGAATGCATCACGATGTCCGCACCCAACTCCAGCGGGCGCTGCAGTGCGGGCGACAGGAAGGTGTTGTCCACGCTGACTTCAACGCCACGCGCGTGAGCAATCCGGCTGACGGCCGCAATGTCGGTAAGCACCATGAGTGGATTGCTGGGCGTCTCAATGTGCACGAGCCTGGTGTTCGGCTTGATCGCCGCTTCTACGGCGGCCAGGTCGCTCGTATCCACATACTCGATCTGGATGCCGTAGCCGCTCACGATCTGATCGAAGAGGCGCACTGTGCCGGCATACACGTCGCGCGAGCAGACGACATGATCGCCCGCCCGCAGCATCGCCACCAGCGCGGAGATGGCGGCCATCCCCGTGGTGAACGCGTGGCCGCTTGTGCCGCCCTCCAGCGCGGCCAGCGCCGTCTCCAGCCGGTCGCGCGTTGGATTGCCGGCGCGCGAGTAATCCCAGCCGCGGTCGCTGCCGATGCCGGTGAGTTCGAAGGTCGAGGAAAGATAGACGGGCACATTCACAGCTCCGGTGAGGGGATCAGGGTGCTGCCCGGCATGAACGGCAAGGGTTGAGTACTTGTATGGAGACATGACGTTGCTGCTAGCTCCTAGCTTTTAGCTACTAGCTTATCGTGCGGAGCATTGGGGCCAGCCAGCGAAACCATTGGATGACGATATGCACACGCTGAAATGCGTTAATGACCGCCAGACTGCAACCGGCAGGGCGATTCTCGAATCCGGGCCCGCGAGAGACCGCAACAAAAACAACGCAATGATTCATGCAGTTCACCCAATGCCGCTATGTGAACTGGCTGCGGAAGACGGCCTTGATGTGCGCCAGGCGCGCGCTGAGCGCCTCGGATTCTTCCTTGAGGCCGAGCCGGTGGGCGCGCCCGATGGCGTCGTAAAAGCATTCCTTGGCGTCGCTGTAGCAAGCCGTCGCGCCGCTCGACGAGTGCGCTTCGTACATATCGTCGTATGCCTTCTCACCCATCGCCTTGAGATGCGCAAGTTGCTCCAGACCAGCTTTCAGCTCCGCATCGTCGGCCATGTCCAAGCTTGACCTTTCAACCGCCGCTGTCTGCTTTGCTGTGCGCACTACTGGGAAATAGCCGGTGCGGGTGCGGACTGTGAGCTTGCCCGATCCCTTGGACTCGGCGGTCACTTCCACGTGCCTGAAGCCCGGCACAGTCGTCGGCTTCGTCGAGTGATAGCCCAGCGTGTACTGGCTACGGATATCACGCGCCACCTCGGCGGCGATCTGATCGATCTGGTCGATGGATTTGGGGAAGAACGCCATTCCGCCCGTCTCGGTGGAGAGCATTTCCAGTGCGCGCCGCGCGTGGCGCACTTCGGCGCGGCTCATCTCGTCGCCAAAGAGTAGTCCGATCGAGTAAATCACCGGCCCGGAGAGCTGCTGCACGCGATGGATGGTCTGCTCCAGGTTGAGGCTTGATGCATTGTCCTCGCCGTCGGTGATCAGGATGAGAACCTGCTTGGGCCGTTTGGCATCGGCAACGAGCTTGTCCGCTGAGGCTGCCACCGCGTCGTACAGGGCGGTGCCGCCGCGGGAGTCGATGTGCGACAGCCCGTCGCGCAGCTTGCTAATACTCGATGTGAAGTCGCAATCGATGAATGCTTCATCGGAGAAGTTCACTACAAAGGCTTCGTCCTGCAGGTTCGAGGCCTCGATGAGGTCGAGCGCGGACTTGTTTACCGAGGGCCGCGTGCGGTACATCGACCCGGAGTTGTCGACGACCAGTCCCATGGAAACAGGCAGATCGGTGTGCTGAAAGCTGATCAGCGTCTGCTTCACTCCGTCTTCGTAGACCGCGAAATCATCCTTGGTGAGGTTCTCGACCAGGCTGGTGCCGTTGAGCACGGTGGCGTTGAGCACCACCTCTTCCACGTCGGTGTGGAGCAGGTAACCCTCGCCCTCTTTGCGCAGCGCACCGGAGGACGGAGCCGGAGTGACGACGTCTGGCGACCGGACCGGATCGGTATCAACAGTGGGCGGCGGCGCCGGAGTTGCCTGCGCTCCGGCTTGCGGCGTAGGCGCCTGCTGCGCGGACAAAGCGAGCCCTGCGGCGGCAAAAAAGGCGGCCAGAATCGCGTTATTGCAAAGGCGCATAGTAGCCGGTGCGAGCATAGACCGTGAGTGGAGGAAGGCCCGGAGGCGGGTTCACCTTCACTTTCACTTTACGCCACTTGCCATCGCGGGTCAGATCCTTGGGCTTGTAGCCAATCACATACTGATTGCGCAACTCGGTGGAGATCTTTTCGGCGATGTCGCTCATCTCGTCCACGTCGTCGACGCGAAAGAGCCGCCCGCCGGTCGCGGAACTGATGTCGTCGAGAAGCTGCGGGCCTGTGCGCTCTTCAGGAGTGGGCGCGTAGGGATCGAAGATACCGATCGAATAGATCTCCACGTCGGCTTCGCGCACGCCGGCCCGGACCTCGCCCTCGGTGAAGCGGGAGCGGTTGTCGCCGCCGTCGGAAACGACCAGCAATGCCTTCCGCTCGTGATGGGCGTCCTTCATCTTGGCGATGCCGTAGTAGATCGCATCCAGCAACGCGGTACGGTGGCCGGCGTGAACCGTCGCCAGCCGCGCCTGAATGTCCTCAACAGAACTGGTGAAGTCCTCAATCAGCTCCGGCCGGTCGTTGAAGCCTATGACGAAGAATTCGTCCTGCGGATTTGCCGTCTTGATGAACTGTAGAATCGCTTCGCGGGCGCGGACCAGCTTGGATGTCATGGAGCCGGAGAGGTCAAAGATGATTCCGATGGAAACCGGGGCGTCCTCGGAGGCGAAACTGGCGATCCTTTCCTCGCCGTTGTTTTCGTAGACCTGGAAGTCTTCTTTTTCCAAACCCGTGACCAGCCGGTTCAAGGGGTCGGTAACCGTGACCGGGACCAGCACCATGTCCACATTCATGCGGATGAATGAGCCGGGATGGATGTGGAGCGAAGCTGTTCCGGTTTCGGGAGCCGCCTCAGTCCCCTTTGGCTCGCTCACCGGCGCCGAGGAGGCCGACGGCACCTCGACATGCACCTTATTCAGTTGATCTTCCTGTGCGCGCGCCTGCGCCAGGCAAAGGACCGCGGCGAACGCACTCAGGCAGACGCAACGGCAAAGCAAGGCGAGGTTGCCCACCCCGTTTGGAATCGCGTGCTGGGGAAGCGTCCTCATGAGGCACCAAGGAGGGTTGAAGGCGATATTACCACTATCGGCGCGCCTCTGCTGTCAGCAGATTGTCACAGCGGCATCGCGCAGACCAGGATTCACGCAGGCTGTGCGCGTCAAGCGCTGCGATACAATCGAGGCTGGGCCTGCCCTTCGATCTCCAGCAGACATCGCGGCGCAAGTGGGGCTCAAATTCCACCGTATCAACGGGGAGCAAGACCTTTCTCATGGCTCGTATTTATCCTTTTCGCGCCTGGCGTTACAATCCCGCGACGGTTCGCCTGGAAGACGTGGTCACGCAGCCATACGACAAGATCACGCCGGCCATGCAACAGGCGTACTACCAGCGCAGCCCCTTTAACCTCGTCCGGATCATCCTGGGACTGCCTGAGCTATTTGACGCGGAGAAGGGTGAAAACGTCTATACGCGCGCGGCACACGATTTTCGAGCCTGGCGCGAACAGGGTGTGCTGCTCCAGGAAAATGAGCCGTGCGTCTTTGCGTATTCGCAGCGGTTTAAGGTGCCCGGTACCGAAGTCGAAAAGGAACGGCGCGGATTTATAGCCCTGGGCAAGCTCCAGGACTACGGCGACCAGGTGGTCTTCCGGCACGAACAGACGTTGTCGAAGCCCAAGAGCGACCGGCTCAACCTATTGAAAGCCACGCGTGCGCACTTCGGCCAGATCTTCATGCTCTACTCCGACCCTGCCGGCAGCATAGAGAAGATTCTGTACGAAGGCCACGGCGCCGCAGACGCCGAAGTAACCGACGAATACGGCGTCCTGCACAGACTCTGGCGCGTAAACAACCCGGCAGCCATTCGCTTGCTGGTAACCGCCATGGGCGACAAGAAGCTGATCATCGCCGACGGCCACCACCGCTATGAAACCGCACTAAAATACTCCAAAGAACACAAGGGCGGAGCGCGTGCTAAGGGCGCCTCCAGCACGCAGCAGTTGCCGCAACCCGAATTCCCCGAGGCCGCCGCCATGATGACTTTCGTCAACATGGACTCGGATGAACTCATGATTCTGCCTACGCACCGCGTTGTCCACGGGCTTAACGGTTTCTTCGCCACGGCATTCTTCACGGCGGCCGAAGCATACTTCACCGTTCAACCGCTGCCGCCCTTTGATGCCTCTTCATTCATGGATGAGTTGACGCGGGAGACGGGAACGGCATTCGTCGCCGTCACCTGTTCCGGCGCATTCCTGCTGCGCGCCAAGCCGGATGCCATGGCCGATGCCCTGGCCAGCCTGCCCGAGCGCCAGCGGCAGCTCGACCTGACGCAATTGCACTCCGTTGTTTTCGAGCGCCTCATGGGCCTGGACGCCGAAAAGGTGCGCGAGCAGACCAACCTGCGCTATCTGCGCGATGCCCAGGAAGCGGTGGAGCAGGTACGCAGCGGCGAGGCCGATATCGCCTTCCTCACCAAGCCCGTGACCATGGAGCAGTTGAAGGAAGTTGCTTTCGCCGGCGAGGTGATGCCGCAAAAGTCGACTGACTTTTTCCCCAAGCTGCTGAGCGGTCTGGCCATCTATGCGCTGGATTGAAGACATGCTGTGGGAACTGACGAACTCGGACGCGTCCTGTTCTCTCAAGCTGCGGGCCGCCTATTTGGCGCTGCGTACTGACCGCCAGATCACAATGGGACGTCGCATTCGCCGCGGATGGTTTCGGGCGATGGCCGCCCTCCTTTCGATTGCGGCATCTGGCCCGATTTTTGCGCAGGCCCCGCCTGCCGCTCCGCGCTTTGTGGTCGTGCTCGACGCGGCCCATGGCGGCGACGACGCCGGCGCACGCCTCGGCAGCGAGGCTGAGAAATCGTACACATTGGCCCTCAGCATCAGGCTGCGCTCACTCCTCATGGCCCGTGGCTTCGGGGTCGTGACCACGCGCGAATCCGATGCCACGTTGGAGCCCGATTCCCGCGCCCTGATTGCCAACCACGCTAACGCACAAGCCTGCATTAGCCTGCACGCAGCAGAAAGCGGTTCCGGAGTTCACCTCTTCGTCTCTTCGCTGGCTAAGGTCCAGGACACGCGCTTTCTGCCCTGGAAGACCGCACAGGCAGCGTGGATCATGCGCAGCCTTTCTTTTGCCGGAGTGGTCAACTCGGCGCTGTCCCACGCAACCGTGCCCGTCACTCTGGGACGGACTGCACTGCCTGCAATCGACAGCATGAACTGTCCGGCGGTGGCCATTGAGATCGCGCCGGAGCGATCGACGGATGCGCAGGGCGAAGCCAGCCTTGACGATCCGGACTACCAGACGCGCGTGGCGGACGCGCTGGCCGCGGCCCTGGTCGAGTGGCGATCACAAGCGAGGGAGGACCGCGGGCAGTGATCCCTCGCCACCAGACCGTTCTCTTCATTTTCCTGCTCGCCGCCTCCGTCATCATGGGCGTACTGCTGTGGAACCAATTGCGCCGCGCTCACGATCGCCTGCTCCGCGGCGAAGATTCGGCGCCGACTCAGGCGCCACAGGTGGCTCCGGCAGAGCAAGCCACCCTAATGGTGGCCAATGATGCCGACAACTCCGTGCAACCACGCGTCCTCACGCTGCCCTTGCCGCAGAATCCCGAGGCCCGCGCGCGCGCCATCCTGGGGAAGTTGCTCGACCTATACGCGGCTCCCGATGCCGCGCACTCCACGCCCGGCGGGGCAAACTCTATCGAGCAGGTTTTTCTTGTTCCCATCGCAGATGCCAACGGAAGCGCGACGGCCAACGGTCCCCAGCTTGCGGTCGTCAATCTTACCGGAGCCTTTGTCGCCGGTCATCCTTCCGGCCTGGAGACTGAATCGCTCACTGTGCTCTCGATCTGCTCCACGCTCAACGCCAATCTGCCGCGCGTAACGCAAGTGCGTTTCCTGGTCGATGGCCAACCGCGCGCAACTCTCGCCGGCCACGCTGACTTAACCCGCACCTATCTGACCAACGAGAACGCGACCGCAGACACGGGTGCCCATCCGTGACGCGCGCGAGAATAATCTCTGCCTGGACTGCACTGCTCGGATTCGCGTTTGCCCTGCGTATCGGGCTTGCGGTGGGCTCGCCCAACATTTTCTTCCCCGATGAAATCTTTCAGACGCTCGAGCCCGCGCACAGGCTGGCATTCGGATATGGCGTCATCTCCTGGGAATGGAGGCTTGGGATTCGCTCCTGGGTTTTTCCCACGTTCCTTGCCGGAGTGATGCGCGCTACTGCCTGGATGGGCTCGGCCTCGGCTGGATACGTGATCGGAATGGAGATCGTTCTTTCGCTGATTTCCCTCGTCACAGTCTGGTTCGGGTATGCATGGGCAAAGCGCGCCAGCGGTACCCCCGCGGCGATCATCGCGGCCCTCGCATGCTCCTTTTACTTTGGGCTCGTTTACTTTGCGCCAAAGGCGCTGAATGAAGTCGTTGCCGCTCACGTCTTGCTGCCCGGGCTCTATCTGGGCGTCTACGGCGAGAAGCTCGGCGAGCGAAAGCGGCTCATTCTTGCAGGAATGCTTTGTGCGTTGGCCGCCTGTCTTCGCATTCAATTGCTGCCAACACTCGTCTTTGCGATGGTCTACTTTTGTTATCCGCGCTGGCGCGAGAGAGTTCCCGCTGTGGCAGCCGGAGCAACTGTTCCGGTGCTCGTCTTCGGGGCCGTGGATTGGATCACCTGGTCCTATCCGTGGCAATCGTTCGTCCTCTACTACAAAGAGAATGTGGTGAGCGGGCCCGGCAAAGAACTCACACTGGTGCAACCGTGGTACTGGTATTTGCTAATTCTTGTGGTGTTGCTCGGCCCTGCGGTCCTGCTGCTCTTTCACGGCGCCCGGCGAAGCCCCTTCCTCGCCATTTTTTGCGCCATCGTGGTTCTTTCGCATAGCCTGATTCCGCATAAAGAGATCCGCTTCATCTATCCGATTCTCGCCCCCACCATCACTCTGGCTGCGATGGGTATTGTCGATCTCCTGCGTGAGATCAAGCGCGGATTGAGATTCCTCGACAACCCGAGATGGGTTGTGGCCATCGGCGTAGCGTTCCTCGCCCTTTCTTCCACGATGCTCGCGGCACAATGCGCGGACTGGTACAGAACGCGCTGGGGCGACGGCGCATTCGATCGTCTGAGCCGCGAACCGGGAGTTTGTGGCGTGGGAATTTACCACAGGATGTGGTGGGAGTCAGGAGGGTACACACATCTTCATCGCAACGTGCCGATCATTCCGCTGGAAAGCGCAGCACAGCTCGTCAAGGACGCACCATCAATCAACGCGCTGATTGCGCCCGTCAATTCACCCGGCATCCCCTCCGGATTCGGGCAGTCACAGTGCTGGCAGGAAGTCTGTCTGTTCGAGCGCCCGGGAACGTGCACATCGCCGGCCGCGGACGAAGAGCTGAATGCGTACCTGAGAAGGATTGGACAATGAGCGGATTTTCGCCCGGCACGAAGTAGGATGCCGGGACGGACTACGCTCGTAGAGGCTACTCTGAAAGACATGGCCCCAACCATCGGCGTCTTCGATTCCGGCTTCGGCGGATTGACGGTCCTGCGCGCGCTCGTCGAGCGGTTTCCGCATGCGCGCTTCGCCTTCCTCGGAGATACGGCGCGCCTGCCCTACGGCTCAAAATCGCGGCGCACCATCGCCCGCTACGCCGCGCAGAGCGCCCAGTTTCTGGTGAACGAGCAGGGCGCCGAATTCCTCGTGATCGCCTGCAACACCGCCAGCGCACTGGCGCTCGACGCGATTCAGGATGCCGTTTCTGTTCCCGTGCTGGGCGTCATCGAGCCCGGCGCAGCCGCTGCTCGTGCCGCATCGCGCACCGGCGATGTACTGGTCATTGCTACCGAAGCCACGGTGCAGAGCCACGCTTACACTGCCGCTTGTACTTCTCAGGGTCTGCGGGCCATTGAGAAGGCCTGCCCGCTGCTCGTTCCGCTGGTCGAAGAAGGATGGACGGATCACCCCGTTACAGCCGAAGTGATTGAGATCTATCTGAACGAACTTCGGGCCGAAGCTGAATCTCGAAGCATGAATCCCGACACGCTGGTGCTGGGTTGCACACACTACCCGCTGTTGCGGCCGCTCTTTGAAGGAGCGGTGCGACCGGGCGCCAAAGTCATCGATTCGGCGGAGGCGGTGGCGCAGGCTGCCGTTCAACTGCTCAACGGCAGCACCGCTCCGGCCGCACCGGGCGGTGGGCCAGCGACCGAAGTTCGCTGTTTCGCTACCGACTCGGTGGAGAAGTTTGAGCGCCTGGGCTCGAGGTTCCTCGGACGTCCAGTGGGACATGTCGAGTTGATCGATCTTGGCGGGTAAACCACACTCGGCGGCTGAACCACGCTTCGCCCTCCAGGCGAAAATCGCTCTGGTATTCTGAATGGCGGCGGCGACTCTGTCGTTTCCCCTTTTGGATTGGAGATTTGGAGGGTCCAAAGCAGCATGATTAATTTGGCGGGCAAGACAGCCGTGGTCTTCGGGCTGGCCAACAAGCGCTCGATCGCCTGGGGCATCGCCCAGAAACTCCACGAGGCCGGCGCCACCCTGGCCATCTGCTACCAAAATGAACGCATGAAGGCCGAAGCCGAAGACCTGATTAACGATCTCTCCGGCGCCAGCGGTTTCCAGTGCGACGTCTCCAACGATCAGGAGATCGAGTCCCTTTTCGTCGCGCTCAAGGAGAAGTACGGCAAGATCGACATCCTCGTCCACGCCATCGCTTACGCGCCCGCTGAGGAACTGAAGGGCGAGTTCATCAACACCAGCCGCGAGGGCTTTCGCATCGCGCACGACGTGAGCGTCTACTCGCTCATTGCCGTCAGCCGCGGCGCGGTGCCGCTAATGACCGAGGGCGGGAGCATTATCACTCTTACGTATTACGCCGCCGAGAAAGTCGTGCCCCACTACAATGTCATGGCGTTGGCCAAGGCTTCGCTTGAATCGGCGGTACGCTATCTCGCTTTCGAGCTTGGCGCTAAGAACATTCGCGTCAACGCCATCTCTGCCGGCCCTATCAAGACGCTTGCGGCGCGCGGCGTGGGCGCGTTGGGCGACATGCTCAAATCCCACGCTGAGCGTTCTCCGCTGCACCGCAACGTCGATCAGCTCGAGGTCGGCGGCACGGCGCTCTATCTGGCGAGCGACCTGGCCAGCGCCGTTACCGGGGAGACGCTCTACGTCGATTGCGGCTACAACATCATGGGGTACTGAGGCGGTCTACGATCTCGCCAGCCGCACGGCTACATCGCCAGAATCTCTGCCCACACTGCCGGCTCGACCGGCAGGCCCAGCCGCGTGTTTTCCTCTCGAATGTGCAGCGTCTGTTCACCGGGGTAGCGGACTTTGCCGCCTGGCTTCGCCGGCGGGCAGTTGTGCAAGGACGCTATGATCGCGTCGGCAATCTTGTCGGCGTCTGGCGCAGGTCCAAATGCCCCGGGGTTGAGTGCAAGGAACATCTGGGAGATTCCGGTCTCGAGCACTGGGTCCGAGGAGATCTGGCAGGTCGCGTGGCCCAGCGTCATCATGGCAGCGATCATGTCCAGCACAACGGCAAGTCCCGATCCCTTCCAGTACCCAGCCGGCAGCGGCCGCCACGATTCCTCAATGGCTCCGGGGTCGCGCGTCAGGTTTCCACTCGCATCAAAGCCGCCATCCACTGGAAGCATCTCGCCGCGCTTGCGGTGGCTCTCGAGAGCGCCATAGGAGAACTGCGACATCGCCATGTCAAGCACCACCGGCCCGCCTGCGCGCGGCACGGCAATGATCAACGGATTGTTCCCGATGACGCGCTCCGCTCCGCCCCATGGCGGCAAATTGGGCATGGTGTTGGTCCAGCAGATGCCGATCATCCCTGCCTCCGCAGCTTGCCATCCGTAGGTTCCCCCGCGCATCCAGTGATTGGTATTGCCCAGGGCCACGCACCCCACGCCGTGCTCGCGGCCGAGAGCGATTGCACGCTCCATTGCGGCCAGCGCAGCCAGGTTGCCCGGCCCTCTGTGGCCATCCCAACGCTCCAGCGCGCCTAATCGCGCGGTGACTTCAGGCCCGGCGGCGGGAATCACTCGGCCGTTACGAATTGTGACGACGAAACGTGCAAAGCGGTTGATGCCGTGCGTGTACACGCCGTCACGAGTGGTCTCGGCAAAGAGGCGCGCGCAGGTTTCGGCGCGATCGGGAGCGAATCCGAGCTTGCGCAGCACTCCGGCCAGTGTCGCCTGTACTTCTGAAAATGGAATGCGATTCATGAATTCCCCGAGGAACTTGTATCAGGCCATGCGAGGGAAAGAAAAGGGCGCGATGCGTTGAAGAGTTGACACCCAAACAGACGCCGCCCGCGGCTGACCTGCTATTCCTTCAGCGTCACCGTAATCTTCCGCGCGTCGCCGCCCTCCGGGGCGATGACGATCTCTCCCGTGGCTCGTTTCCGAATGCTCTTGAATTTCTCGCCCCACTCGACGACAACGAGCGCATCCGGCGTGAGCAGATCGTCGAGGCCCAGCGTCTCGAGTTGGCGCTCGCTCTCCAGCCGATAGACATCCAGATGGTAGAGCTTCACCGGCTTGCCTTCTCGCGAGCCGTCAAATTCGTGGATCAGCGTGAAGGTGGGACTGGTGACTTCATCGGGCTCGGCCGCGTCCAGGGCCTGCGCAATGCCCTTTACCAGCGTCGTCTTGCCCGTACCCAGTTCGCCGCGCAACAGCAGGAACTGCGGAGGCTTGAGCAAACCGGCGAGCTTGCGGCCCAAAGCAACCGTGTCCGCGCCGCTTTGCGTGGTGAACTCGTACGTTCTGCCTTCCGCCAGAGTTGCGGCTTCGGTCATCGCTGAACCTCAAGCAGGGCCGCTCGATGCGCTTACAGGCTGCTGCATGCAATGCCCCTGCAACCAAACATACCCGTTTTTACCGTCCGCATCAAAGTCATGCGCGCGGGATTGAAACGCCCGCGCCAATTGTGCAAGGGAATCAGTGGGCAGCAGCGTGTGTTCATCGCCTTCACGCACGGCCAAATCGGCGGCCAGCCCGTGCAGATAAACCGCAGCTTCTACGGCTTGCGCCGGATCGTGAGGGAATTGCGCCAGCAGGCCCGCAATCAGCCCAGTGAGCAGGTCGCCACTACCGCCTTTGGCCATCCCCGGATTGCCTGAAGTGTTCACAGCTACGCGGCCATCCGGATGCGCGATGATCGTCCGCGCGCCCTTGAGCACCAGGGTTACACCCATGCGCTGTGCAAAGTTGCGCGCCGTCCCCAGTCTGTTCGCTTGAACCTCGGCGACGGTCATTTCTGCGAGCCGCGCCATCTCTCCCGGATGGGGCGTCAATACCAGCATGCGCCCTTTGGCCAATTTCTTGATCAGCGCCGGCTTCGCAGCAAGAATATTTAACGCGTCCGCGTCGACGACCGCGGACATCTTCGTCGCGCCAAGAAGTCCTGCGACGAATCTTGCCGTTTCCGCGCCCTGCCCAAGACCCGGCCCAATGGCGAGCACGGTCTTTCCCGCGATCAACGCGCGAACTTGCCTACGCTCAAGATTCTTCGCAGCGATCTGGCCCGCTCTCGTCGCTGCCAAGGGCCAGGTCATGAGTTCCGGTGCGAACGATGCCACCACCGGCAGTGCCGGCGCCGGAACTGCCGCCGTCACCAGCCCCGCACCTGCACACATCGCCGCAAGAGCGGTCATCGCCGGCGCACCAGCCTTGCCTCCCGAGCTTCCAAACGCGCCGCCGACAACCAGCACATGACCGAAGTTGCCTTTATTAGCCGTAGCTTCGCGCGGAGCCTGGGCCAGGGCCAGCGACGAGCCGGCCCAATCGAGGTTGAGCGCCGAAACGATCGCGGCAGCAGGCGAACCAATCGGCGCGACGACGACCGGTTGATCCCACCGACTCGTCAGTTGCCCAAAGACGTGCGCCGGCTTGGGTGCTGTGAAGGTGACGACTGCGTCGGCAGGAAAGACAGGCCCGGCGAATGTTGCGCCCGTTTCATCGGCAGGCCAGCCGGAGGGCAAGTCAAGAGCGAGAATGGGCGCGAGATTTGGCGCTCGTCCGCGTTGGATCCACTCGAGCGCATTGAGCGCCAGGCCCTTCAGCGGCGGCTTGAACCCTGTACCCAGCACGGCGTCCACAATCAGGTCGGTGTTGAGTGCATCGTTGTGCTCGGCCAGCGTCCTGGCATTCGTCACCACGTGGATCTGCCCGCGCGTCGGACTGTTCAATTCGCTCCACGCGATGGCGGCATCACCCGCCAGTTGTTAAGGAGCGCCGAACAACAAGGTGGTCACTTCGAGGCCCGCATCGGCAAGCAGCCGCGCTGCCATCATGCCATCGCCGCCGTTGTTGCCCTTGCCGCACAGCACTGTCACTCGCCGCGCCTGCGGGAACTGCTGGCGGGCAAGGGCCGCGACCGCCGAAGAAGCCGCCCGCATCAATTGAATCGACGGAATTCCAAACCGCTCCGTGGTGGCGCGATCGCAGGCCTGCATCTCGGCTGCGGACAAGACGTGCATCGCATTCATGGTACTACGGCATTTCTCCTTCAATCGTAGCCATTTGAAGCGGCGTGCAAGGTTCCGATTTCTTGAGGAAACCGGAACTTAAGACTCGAGGCTTCGAGACATACCTGAAGGAGAAATGCTTTCGAGAGTTCGGCGGCGCGCGCCTTGGATCGTGGACAAAAGGTAAGTGGCTTAAGGCTCTCTACCTGATCAACCGCGCCTGCAGGGTGGTGCGCGAATTGACGCGGGTCAGGACGCAGGTTCCGGTCTTCTCGCAGCGGAAATGAATGGCGGCGGGAAACACCTGCCATTCGGCCGCACGGTTCCGTAAGCCGCTTACTCCGACTAGAAAGACCCGGCCGCCCTGGGTATCGACGGTTCCCCGCAGAGGATTGTCGCCAACGATCACGTCATCGTCGTCGATTGCGGCGGGCAGGTGCTGGATTTTCGGGGAAAACCCGAAACCACCGTCAGGGGAGCCGGATTTTCGGCCATTTGCGACAGCGTTGAGTTTTTGGTGTTTCAGCCATTCATCCTGTTCGTCGAGCGTGGGAAAGTTGGTGAAAAACTGCCAGGTCGTAAGGCTCTGATACTGCTTCAGCGAACAGGGGAGCCCGCCCGTAACGGTGACCTCCGCGATTTGTCCGTCGGGGCCGGCAATATTCTGCACTGTGTCACCGCTAGTTGTCTGCATCGGCAGCAGCGCCTGCGAAGAGTCTGAAAGTGGCGCGGGGGTGGGAAGCACGACTTCCTTTTGGCAAGCAACGGCGCCGGTGGAATCAAGCAGCCGGATGACGAGGGAAACCGGGTGAGGCGGGTTCACAGTCACGGCTTGAAAGCCGGCGGCCTGCTGTGGATCGACCGGATCGATGTAGAGGTGGTAGGCCGTGGCACCTTCCCACCGCGCGACAAGCCGGGCCCCCAGCCCTGCCGAATCGAACCTGCGGGTTCCCAAATCGACGTAAAGAGGCGGAGCTTTCGACTCGGTCACTTTGGGGATGACGAGAACGGCCAGAGCTCCGAGGACCAGGATCAGAAGGATCGGCAACAGAGCAAGTGCCCGTTTCGACCTGGCCTCTTTCGCTTCTGCTTCGGGATTCTCAACGGGCGTGGGCTCATACATGGCCGCGCGGAAGCCGTAGAGATCCTCCTGGCTCGCACCCCCCGTGGGAGGCACGACCTTATAGACCCGATCCGCCACTCCTGCCTGGGCTTGCGAGCCGGCAGACGTGGCCGTTTCACTTGCCTCGAGTTGGATTACGTCGCCCATCGAGCAGGTCCCAATCCTTTGATTCGAGAGACCAAGCCGCAAGAAGTACTTTCAATTGGACCACGCCCAAAGCAGGCCTGCAATAACCACTCTGTGTGATAGGTCAGAAGGCAACCCAAAGCGGAACAAGCCTCCAAAAGGGCATTCTCGCTCGGCCCGCAAGTCGTCTGTTTGAAAGCTTCTTTGCCCGAGGCCAACTCGCGGGATTGCGCTCGACATGACCTGAGGGGAATTTCGGGAAGATCGGGGAATGCCTGCGAACGTCAGCGTCCCATCGCCGTCTCGACCAGCAGCCACACGTTCAGCGCCGCAATCACTGCCGCGGTGAGCCACGCCAGTCCCTGCAGCCAACGGCCATTGGTAAACTCGCCCATCTTCCGGCGGTCGCCGGTGAACATCACCAGGGGAACTACGGCGAAGCTCAACTGGAAGGAGAGAATCACCTGGCTCAGGATGAGCAGCTTTTCGGTTCCCTGCTCACCCATGAGTGCGACCACGATGATGGTGGGAATGATGGCCAGGGAACGCGTAATCAGCCGGCGCAGCCAGGGGGACAGGCGGATATGAATGAAGCCTTCCATCACCACCTGGCCGGCCAAAGTCCCGGTAATCGAGGAGTTCTGGCCGCTGGCCAGCAGAGCGATGGCAAACAGGGTGCTCGCTCCGGTCACGCCGAGCAGCGGGCTCAGCAGCTTGTAGGCGTCCTGAATGGCGGCAACCTCGAAGTGCCCGCTGCGGTAGAAGACCGCGGCGGCCACGATCAGAATAGCGGCATTGACGAACAGGGCGATGGTGAGCGCCAGGGCCGAGTCAACGTTGGCCAGGTGCACCGCCTCTCGCTTGCCCTCGGGCGTGCGCTTGTAGCGGCGGCTCTGCACGATCGACGAGTGCAGGTAGAGATTGTGCGGCATCACTGTTGCGCCCAGAATGCCGATGGCGATATAGAGCATAGCGGGGTTGGTGACGATCGAAGGCGAGGGCACAACGAGATTGCGGAGGATCGGCCAATAATCCGGCCGGGAAAGGAACATTTGCGCGCCGAAGAGCGCGATGATGGTGCCAATAAGCGCGATGACCAGCGCCTCAATATAGCGGAATCCCCAGCGCTGCAACATCAGGATCAGCAGGACATCAAGCCCGGTGATGAGCACGCCATAGAAGAGCGGAATGTGAAACAGCAGGTTCAGCGCGATGGCCGAACCGATGACTTCGGCAAGATCGCAGGCCGCGATGCCGATTTCCGCCAAAACCCACAGAGCGAAGCTTGCCGCGCGACCGTAGGTCTCGTTGCAAAGCTGGGCCAAGTCGCGCTCCGTGGCCACGCCCAGCTTGAGCGAAAGGCTCTGCAGCAGGATCGCCATCAAGTTTGAGAGCATGATGACGAACAGGAGGGTGTAACCGAAGCGGGAGCCGCCGGCGATGTCGGTGGCCCAGTTGCCGGGGTCCATGTAACCCACGGAGATTAGGAATCCCGGACCCAGAAAGCCCAGCAGCCGCCGCCAGTAGTACGGCGAGCGGGAGATGCGGACGCTCGAATGAACCTCGGGCAAGGAGGGTTCGGTGAGCACGGTTCGGGTTACGACTTCTGTAGACATAGATTTATGGGGAAGAGAGACCGCGAACTCCCTCAACTCCACTATGCCACAGATTCTTAATTATGGTTAATATTTTTGCTTAGATTTAATTACGAAGATCGTTCCGGACGTAACCAGACCGCTTCCGCAGCCGGGCGGCCGAGGATTACATTCCCCGTAGGTAGATCAATTAAAACGGTCTGGTCGTAATTCTGGCTCATGACACGCAGGCTCTTGCCGGGCCCGATGCCAGCGGCGTGGAGGAATTCGAGCAGCTTGGGATCGCGCTCGTGGAGGCTGATGACGGTGTAGCGCTTGCCTGGGGGGGCCTGGGAAAGCTGCAGCTCGCCGCGACGCTTGCGCTCGGTGGGATTGATCGGCAAGACCGCGTTGCCGTGCGGGCAGGCGCCGCCTTCGCCGAGTTTCTCCCTGAGCTTGGCCTCGAAGGCAGGCGAAACCGCGTGCTCCAGCCGCTCCGCTTCCTCGTGAATCTCGTGCCACTCCATTCCGAAGACCTCGCTCAACATGCGCTCGATGAGATGGTGGCGCAGCGCGGTGCGGTAAGCCATTTCGCGCCCGGCCGCAGTGAGGCGCACAATGCCGTCGTCGCCCACCTTTACGCAGCCGTCACGCTTGAGCCGCTTGAGCGCCATGGTGACGGCCGGCGCGGAAACTTCAAGCCAATGCGCGAGCATGGCCGGGATCACCTGACGGCCTTCGGCCTCGGCCTCAAGAATGGCCTTAAGATAGTTCTCTTTCGAAACGTGAATTGCATCTTTCATGGCTGTGCTGGAGTTCAGTCTAAACCGAGCGGCGCTGGAGGCATTGGGCACGATCTCCGTATAGACTTGATCGCCCCGCTTGAGCAGGCCGAAGACGATGGTTTTTCTTCCCGCGCCACGGCCTCTGCGGCCGCGCACGCGGCGCGGACCGAAGTAGGACTCATCGGCTTCCAGCTCGCCGGCGAAGGGAGAATGCAGACGGCATTCGTGGACCAGCCTTTGCCGCAGCCGGAGAAAGATGGGGTTGACGCTGCGCACGGAAATGCCCGTCATCCGGGCTGCCTGTGTGGCCGTCAGATCCAGCGCAAAACAGCGCAACAGGGAGCGAAACCTGGCCTCGGAAATCTTCGAAAAACGAAAATACCGGTTGACTCTCGCCATTTCAGTAGCTTAATCAGCTCTCTGAATGCCGTTTCTTCCTAAGCCCCTAAAGAAAATATTTTCCTATATCCAAAGCGCCAAAATTCAACTTAACTCTTTTGGAATCAACAAAACATGGCCAAAATTCGTTGCGATTTTTGTCGCTTTTTGTCGATTTTTGTTCGGAAATCGACCCCAAATCGACCCAAAACAGCCCCGCGCGGCCTCCGCCACCGGCGGCGATTTTGTCCGGAATACGGTCGCCCTTTCGCGACCGAGGCCTGAGTACAAATCGGCGGAGTAGTCTGGTTGGGGAGAAAACGTGAGCGACGCGGTTTGGTCCGTAGACTGTGGTGCCTGGTGGGCCACGCCTCGCGTCTGGAGTGAACCAATGAACTGGTTTGGGAAACCATTTGGGCATCGATTGAGGACTGCCGGGACCGCAATTCTTGTTCTTCTTGGGATCGGGCTTTTGCCCAGAGTGGGCAACGCTTTGGGCGAAACAAAGTATGTGAGCACATCGCCGGGGCCGGGAGATTTTGTGCTGGCGGCGAATGGACAAGCGACGACGCTGGTCGTGAGCGGCGAGGATTGGCCCGGGGTGGTGAGGGCCATGGGCGACTTGAGCCAGGACGTGGGGCGCGTGACGGGACACAATGCGCCGGTCGTCAAGAATGGGGCGACAGATAAAAGAACTGCGGCCGGCGACGAGGTGGTGTTGATCGGGACCATCGGAAGGAGCCCATTGATTGACTCGTTAGTCAGAAGGCACAAGCTGGATGTGAGCGGGATCGAAGGGCAGTGGGAAGCGGCGGTGACGACCGTGGTGGAGCACCCGATGCCAGGAGTGCGGCGGGCGCTGGTGATTGCAGGCGCGGATAAGCGCGGGACGATCTACGCGATCTACGACCTCTCAGAACAGATTGGAGTTTCGCCGTGGTATTGGTGGGCCGATGTGCGGGTTGCGCACGCGGATGCCTTGTATGTGCAGCCGGGGCGGACTGTGCAGGCAGTTCCGGCGGTGAAGTATCGCGGAATCTTTTTCAACGACGAGGCGCCGGCGCTCTCGGGATGGACGAAAGAGAAGTTCGGCGGGATGAATCACGAGTTCTATACGAAGGTGTTCGAGCTGCTGCTGCGGTTGAAGGCGAATTTTCTTTGGCCGGCGATGTGGAACAACGCGTTTGCGGCGGACGATCCGGAGAACGCCAGGCTGGCGGATGAATACGGGATCGTGATGGGGACCTCGCACGAGGAGCCGATGATGCGCGCGGAGAAAGAATGGACGGCGGGGCATCACGGCGCGTGGGACTACTCGACGAATCAAAAAGAGATCGACGAGTTCTGGCGCGCGGGGATGGAGAGGGACAAGAATTACGAAGAGGTGGTGACGCTGGGGATGCGCGGCGAGGGAGACACGCCGATGTCGGCCAGCGCGAATACGGAACTGCTGGAGCGGATTGTCGCGGACCAGAGAGAGATTTTGAAGGAGACGGTGAACCCGGATTTGAGCAAGGTTCCGCAGGTGTGGGCGCTCTACAAGGAGGTGCAGGGCTACTACGAAAAAGGCATGCGCGTGCCGGACGATGTGACGCTGTTGTGGAGCGACGACAACTGGGGCGATTTGCGGCGGCTGCCGACTGCGGACGAGCGGAAGCGATCGGGCGGAGCGGGGATCTACTACCACTTCGATTATGTGGGCGGACCGAGGTCGTACAAGTGGCTGAACACGAATTACCTCCCGAAAATTCAGGAGCAGATGAATCTGGCGCTCGCGTACGGAGCAGACCGGCTGTGGGTGGTGAACGTGGGCGATGGAAAACCGATGGAGTTTCCGATTGAGTTCTTTCTGGATTACGCGCGAACGCCCGGGCGCTGGGACAAGGACCATCTGGACGAGTTTACGAAGCTGTGGGCGGCGCGGGAGTTTGGGCCGGAACATGCGGACGAGATTGCGGCGGCGATGGAGGATTACACGCGGTACAACGGGCGGCGGAAGCCGGAGCTGATCGATGCGACGACTTTCAGTTTGGCGAATTACGGCGAGGCCGACCGCGTGGAGGCGGAGTGGAAGACGCTGACAGAACGAGTGGACATGCTGGCCGTGAAGCTGCTGGAGGATGAGCGGGCGAGTTACTTTGAGCTGATTCAATATCCGGTGGATGCGTGCGCAAATTTGACGGAGATGTATATTGCGGCGGCGCGGAATGCGGCGGATGCGAAGGTTGGGAATCCGCGGGCGAATGTCGAAGCCGACCAGGTACGCGCGTTGTTCCAAAGGGACGCGGCATTGAGCGACGAGTATAACCATGGCGTGCTGAACGGGAAGTGGGACCACATGATGGACCAGACGCACATCGGCTATACGGCGTGGAACGATCCGCCAGCGAATGTGATGCCTGCGGTGAGCTGGATCCAGGCGCCGGAAACGGGTTCGCTCGGCGTAAGCGCGGAAGATGCGACGTTCACGCGAGCGGGAGGGCGGTTCGGATTTTCGCTGGGGACGATTGATTCGGTGGCTGACCAGACGCGGACGCTGATGCTGTTCGATCGCGGCAAGAGCCCCGTGGAATACACCGTGCAGACGAGCGCGCCGTGGATTGTGGCGAGCGAAGCAGGCGGAACGGTTGGAGCGATAGAGCAGAAGGTTAGGCTGCGGGTGGATTGGAGCAAAGTACCGGCGGATGGAGACAGCGCAGAGGGAACGATCAGGGTGAGCTCGGGCGAGGGGCAGCCAATGGCGTACATGTTGCGCGCGATGCGGTTGCCGGTGACGCGCGCGGATGCGCAGGGCTTTGTAGAGAGCGACGGGAATGTGGCGATAGAAGCGGCGGACACATCGAGGCGCACGGCCGACGGGGAGACGCATTGGGAGGAATTGCCGGGCTACGGCGAGACGAAATCGGCGATGACGGTGTTTCCGGTGACGGCAGAAAGCAACACGGATTCGAAGGCGGTGCTTGAGTACAAGATTTACCTGTACGACTCGGGCGACTTTCAACTGCTGGCGACGCTGGCGCCGACACTGAACTTTGTTCCGGGGCGCGGGCTGCGATTTGAGGTCTCAGTGGATGGGGGCCCAAGGACAGTGGTGGACGAGCTGGAACACAACTCTCAGCAGGACTGGGAGCAGGCGGTGAGCGACGGGGTACGGCGCGTCACGGTGCCGCTGACGATTGCGAAGCCGGGATATCACACGCTGGAGATCTGGGCGGTCGATCCGGGGGTGGTGCTGGAACGAATCGTGGTGAGTTACGGTGCGCTAAAGCCGAGCTATCTGGGACCGCCGGAGAGCGCGCGGTTTCCCGAGTAATCGGTCGCGACGAGCGCTCAGGTCGAGTCAGTCGTGCGATCCCACGTCTCATCCGCCGCGGCGGACGAGGCGTGGGGCACCCAACTCATTGTCGGCTGATTGTCGCCCTCACTTGACACGCACGGCCGGCTCGACGGAGAGACCGGGCCGGAGTTCGTGGTGCGGGTCCTCATTGGCCAGGTCAGTGAAGTCGATGCGCACCGGAATGCGCTGGACGACTTTGACGTAGTTGCCGGTGGCATTCTCGGGCGGAAAGAGCGAGAGCACCGAGCCGGTGGCTCCGCCAATCTGTGTGACGCGGCCACTATAGTTTTTGCCGGTTGAGTCGACGTGAATCTTTACGGACTGGCCTGCCTGCATGTGCTTGAGCTGGGTTTCCTTGAAGTTCGCCGTGATCCACAGATCCTGGAGCGAGACCAGAGTGAGCAGATTCTGGCCGGCGGCGAGGTTCTGATCGATCTCGACGCTCTTGCGGGTGATGATGCCGTCAGCGGGAGCGACGATTTTGGTATAGCTCAAGTTGAGTTTGGCTTGATCGAGCTGCGCCTGAGCCTGCTGGACCTGGGCGTCGGCCTGCTTGGCGCGAGAATCCTGCGCGGCCACTTGTTGCGGGCCGGTTTCGGCATATTTCAGTTGCGCCTGGGCCTGCGACACGCGCTCGTAGGCGACGCGGACTGCATCGGCGGCGGCCTGCTCATTGGCGCGCGCGCTGGCGAGCTGCGCCCGGGCAGCATCGGCGGCGGCGACGGCAGCGTCAAACTGCTGCTCGCTGATGACGTCCTTAGCGACGAGGGGCCTGTAGCGATCGAGGTCGGACTGCGCCTTGGTGTTGTTGGCCTCTGCCTGAGCTACGCCGGCACGCGCAGCATCCAGTTGTTGCTCGGCCTGGGCCACGGTGGCTTGTGAGCCAGAGACATCGGCAGTGGCCGAACGCAGATTGCTGCCGGTGTTGATGGTGATGATCGGCACATTGACGCGTGCGGCCGCGGCATTGGCTTTGGCGCTGGCCAGAGCGGCTTGGGCGTTTTCGACGGCAACCTGATAGTCGCTGGGGTCGAGCTCAACGATGGGGTCGCCCGCTTTCACGATCTGGTTCTCTTCCACATCCACTTTCATGACCTGGCCAGCGACACGCGAGCTGACCTGAATAAGGTGGCCGTTGACCTGGGCGTCGTCGGTATCCTCGCTGAAGGTGGAGTGCCACCAGATGCCGAGGCCGACGAGCGCCACTACCAGGATGGCGACGATGATCAGGCCCCTGCGGCGGGACCGCGGCGCCTCAATCTCTGTCTCTGCCGATTCGTTGGGTTCCGGAGTTGGAGTTGGGGTTGGAGTTGGATCCGGCACGTTCACTTCCCTCCTAAGTATTTCTTGTAGTCCAGCCCGTCTCCGAGGGCGCGGGCCAGGCTGAGCTTGGCTACGTTGTCGCGGTAGAGGCTGGCCACGTATTGGCTGTCGGCCTGCGCGACCGATTGCTGCGCCTGGCTGACGGCAAGATTGTCGCTGACGCCGTTAGCATAGCGCTCCTGCGCCTCTTTGAGAGCTTCGCCGGCCAGATCCGCGCTGGAGCGCGCGACTTCAACTTGTTTTTGCGCCGCCGCGATATCGAGCAGAGCGTCTCGGACGTCCGCTTCGATCTGCGCGTTCTTGTCGCTCAACTGCGCCTTCGCGGTGTCGAGCTGCGCCTGCGCCTGCTCGGCCTGGCCGCGCAAGGCAAATTCGTCAAAGACCGGCACGCTGAGCGAGGCCGTTGCATCGACGGTGCCGTGCGAGTGGGCCAGCGTGGTGCCGATGTCGCCGTAGTCGGCGTCAGTCTCGACGGTGGGAAACCGCGCGGCGGTTGCCGCTTTGCGCTGATCGGCGGCGGCGGCGGTTTCCTCCACCAGCGCGGCCAGATCCTTGCGATTCGCTTTGGCTTGCTGGATGAGCGCGTTCGCGTCGAGCTGGTCAAAGGGCGCGTAGGGCGCGGTGTCGGTGAGAATGAAGCTCTGCGCAAGAGGCAGGCCGATGGTGCGCGCCAAAGCCAGCTTGTCTTTTTCGAGCGAGTCCTGGGCGGCGATCAACTGCTGCTGCAAGGATTGGTAATCGACGCGGGCACGCAACTCGTCTAGCAGCGGCGCCGTGCCGGCCTGGTGATTGTCGACGGCCTGATCGAGCGAGACCTTTGCAGTTGCAACCTGCGCTTGAACGCTGCTGACGTTGGTCTGGTCGGCGAGCACAAGCAGATAGGCGTTGCCGACGGTGAGCACCACCATGTCGCGCGCATCCTGAGCCGACAACTGCGCGGCGGCAAAGTTGTGGCGGGCGGCGAGATAGTTGCGCAGCGATTGAACGTCGATCAGCGACCAGGTAAGCGAGGCGCGGACGTCGGTATACCCAAACGGGCCGATGATCTTGGGGAAGCCCGGGATGCGCAAGCCTTCAGCGGGGAGATCGGTTTGCATGGCTGCTTCCTTGGCGGTGAAGTCGACGGAAGGAAGAAGCGATTGCAACTGGCTGAGGCGCGCGGCGCGGGCTCCGGAGGTTTGCGTGCCGCTGAGAATGATGCCCAAATTCGACTGCAAGCCGCGCTGGATGGCGTCTTCGAGCGAGAGATCGATGGTCTGGCTCGATGCGTTGCCCTTGGTCACGCTGCCCTGAAAATCCATTGCCGTTGGCGGCGAGGGCATGGTGGGCGGCGGAATCACCGAGGATTGCGCGGCGGCGGCGCGGCCAAAAAGGCAAACGCCGAAGGCGAGAGCCGTGGCACAAAAACGGATTGGGTTTTCACTGGAGTGCTTTGACAATTTGGACCTTGCTCATGAACGGGCTCGCTAACGTGCTCAAGAACGGCGAACGCGGCCGCCTCAAAATGGCCATTCCACAAATGGATGCGTCGAGAGCGCAGCGCGGTTCTTAAATCTAGTGTATCGAATGCAGCATCCAGTGGCTGCTTCAACGGCAGTGGGTCGGTTTGGAGGAACCTTCCCTCAGGGCTGAAGCAGGTTGCGGAAAAAGACGCCAAAGGCAAGAAAGCCATCCCTCAGCGGCTAAAGCCGAACTCAATTGCAGCGCTTACGGCACGACTGAAGTCGTGTCCTGACACTTCGTGCTCCTCCAAAGTAGTTTTTCCGCAGCCTGCAAAGCCCTAGCTCTGTTTGGAGGCCTTTTATGACACCCTTCGGCTCCGCTCAGGGCGGGCATTCCACCCCACAGACCAAGACCTGTCCGTAGGGACCCCGGCTTTAAAGCCGTGCCCTTTCAAACCTACCTCCTACCGCTTAAGCTTCGGCAGGCCTCAGTACGTTCCCGGTTGGCGGTAGGGTGAGCCGGCAGCGAAGCGGCGCTCTTCGCCGCGCGGGTCTTGCTCAATGTGCGGGTCAACGTGCGGCGAACTGTCCCAGATCATCGTGTTGCGTGCTTTCAGGTCGTAGGCCGACCAAAGCGGTAGCCCGGGATGATTTGGATTGCCGGTGGCGGCGTAGTGAATGAGCATTCCGGACATGGTGTCGGCAAGGGGTTGAGCGGCAGCCAGGTCTTCAGGCGAAGAGCCGATCTGTCCGGGCGCGGCCAAGAGATTGTCGAACATGAAGGGAATGTCGATGGTGTGCACGGCGCGAGCGCCGGGGGCGTCGCGATGCCAGTTCATCTGGTAGACCCATGTATGAGGCTGGCTGATGGGATTGCCGGCGCGGCGCTCGGCTTCAAGCACCTGTCCGGGCCACGCGCGGAATGCGGTAGCCGCTGCGATCACGACATCAATGGGAGATTTGCTGGGATAAATGGCGCGATATTTCGCGATGACTTCTTCAGCGGAGTAAGGGCCGAGATAAATGGCGACCGAGTTGCGGAGCGCCGCGGGCGCATCGTCCCAGGTGAGCGAGCCGCCGACGGGAACGGCCGTTTCATCGTGCGTGTTGCCGAGGATCATGGGAACGGCGGCGGAGAGCGGTGGCGCGTCAGGGGTGAAGGGATCGCGCGAAAGGACCACGCCGTCGACGACGGGAAGCCAATCGGAGCTGGTTGCGGCTGCTGCTGCCTGAATCTTCTCCCAGGGGATGGTTTTCAGATCGGCGAGACTTGCCGGCGTGACGCCCAGCTTGCCGAGCATGATTTCGGTGCGTTTGGAGGCGATTTCGATCGAAGCGCCTTTGACCTGCTGGCCGCTCATGGTCATCACGCGATGGAAGAGGCCGCGCGCCGAGGGCATGGCCATGAGCGTGGCGCATTTTGCGCCGCCGCCGGATTGGCCGAAGATCAGAATGCGGGAAGGGTCGCCGCCGAATTCGGCGATATTCTCGCGCACCCATTTGAGGGCGAGCACGAGGTCCAGCATGCCGACGTTTCCGGAGTCGGGATAGTGTTTGGGATCGATGGCGCCGAGGTAGAGAAAGCCGAAGGCGTTGAGGCGATGGTTGACGGTGACCACGATCACGTCGCCGCGTGCCACAAGGCGTTTGCCGTCGTAGAGAAGGCTGTTGACGGAGCCGTTGTTGTAGGCACCGCCGTGGAAGTAGACGAGCACCGGGCGCTTGCGGTGATCGCGGAGGGCGGGAGTAAAGACGTTCAGGTGAAGGCAATCCTCGCTTTGCACGCCGCTTTCGGGCGCGATCCGCGGAGGTGCGCCGGCTGGCGTAGAGCCCGCTGAACCCAAGCTTGGCGCGGAATCGATTGCTTGCAGGCCTCGCAGCACTGTGAGCTGCGGAGCGCGCGTGGTGAATGCGTCGCAGACCTTGACGCCGGTCCATGGAGTGGGAGGGAGGGGCGCCTGAAAGCGAACCGGCGCGGTGTCTCGACCGTAAGGAACACTGCGGAAGACTCTGATGCTGTCTTCGAGAGTGCCGCTGATGGAGCCGTAGCGCGTTTTGGCGAGCGGAGTGGAATTATCCGCGACTTCCTGCGATGTGAACTGGCCGGCCAGGGCAAACAGGCGGCGACCGACTGCGGCAGAGGCCGCTGCGGCTCCAGCGGAACGCAAAATGGTACGGCGATTGATGGATTTCATGGGATGGCCTCCACGGGCAAACTGACCGCGGCCGGAGTGGTCAGACCATTTTAATGGCGCTTTGCGCAGGAGGATACGGGCGATGGGTTTTGGTACGGGTCCGGCGCCGGCAGCCGGCGCTTTTCTTCTGGGTTTAACGTGGCGGAAGGGCGGCATCCTGTATGGATGGCATAGTGGGGTTCGTGTGACCCTTGGGGATCCACGTCCCCGCCGTTGTCGAGGTCGATCCCATTCCAGAAACGTTGTGGGCTCGGGAGGCCCGGGTGGGCTGTCGCGGCGTGGCGGAAAGCGGTAGACTGCCAACACAGCGAATTGGACCGGAAAATGGCCAGAAATACCAAAAAAATCAAGCTCTTCAACGGGCGGGACTACTCGTGGATGCAGTTCAATCGGCGTGTGCTCGAGGAGGCCGAAGACTCGGCGAATCCGCTCCTGGAGCGCGTGAAATTCCTGGCCATCACGGGGTCGAATCTCGATGAATACGTCGAGGTGCGGCAGGCCGGGCTGATGCAGCGCATCGAAGACGGCTACCGGGAACCGGGATATGATGGCCTGCGGCCCGAGGAGTCGCTTACGGTTCTGACGGCCGAGATTCACAGCTTTGTGGCCGCGCAATACCACTGCTGGAACAAGCAACTGCTGCCGGAGCTGCGCAAGCAGGGGATCCGGCTGCTGGGGTGGGACGAACTCGGCGAGCACGCCCGCGAGTTCGCTCGCGGATACTTTCAGCGCGAGGTCGACCCGCTGCTGACGCCGATCTCGATCGACCCTGCGCATCCGTTTCCGCGTGTGCTGAACAAGGCGCTCTGCCTGGCATTGCTGCTGCGGGCGAAGCGGCGCAGCTCCGGGCCGCAGGTGTTGGGGGTGGTGACGGTGCCGCGCGCACTGCCGCGCTTTGTGCGGTTGCCAGGCGACCACGGCCACTACGATTACCTGCTGCTGCAGGACCTGATCGAGCAGCATCTGGGCGGCATGTACCGCGGATACGAAGTGCTTGCGTCGGCGTCGTTTCGCGTGACGCGCAACTCCAACCTTTATTTCGAGGAAGAAGAGGCGCGGTCGCTGCTGGAAACGATCCGCGTGGAGCTGCACAACCGGCGCAAGGGCGACGCGGTGCGGCTGGAGATCGAAAGCGATGCCGACACAGAGATCGTGGAGCGCCTGCGGGTGAACTTCGAGTTGGAAGAGGACCAGGTTTTTCGCTGCGAAGGCCCGGTGAATCTTTCGCGACTGATGTTCTTCTACGGCGACGTGCAGCGGCCGGACCTGAAGTTTCAACCCTTCACGCCGAAACCGCTGCTGCTGAGCCGCAAATCAACCGGGATCTTTGATGAGTTGCGCCATCGCGACATCCTGCTGCATCACCCCTACGATGCTTACGACCCCGTGGTGGACTTCATCCAGCAGGGCGCGCAGGACCCGGCGGTGATGACGATGAAGCAGACGCTTTACCGGACCAGCCACGACTCGCCGATGTTTCAGGCGCTGACCGAGGCCGGGGCAAGCAAGGAAGCGACGGTGGTGGTGGAGCTCATGGCGCGCTTCGATGAGGCCTCGAACATCCGCTGGGCGCGCAGCATGGAAGACGCGGGGGTGCAGGTGTTTCACGGCGTTGTGGGCCTGAAGACACACTGCAAGCTGGCCCTGCTGGTGCGTCACGACGAAGATGGCGTGACTCGCCGCTACTGCCACCTGGGCACCGGCAACTACAACCCCGACACCGCGCGCTTCTACACCGACCTGAGCCTGCTGACGAGCGATCCGCAGATTGCCGAGCGCGTGCACATGGTGTTCAACTACCTAACCGCACACGCCGAGGTGGACGACTACAGCCCGTTGCTGGTTGCGCCGCTGACCATGGCGGAGAGTTTTCTGCGGCTCATCCGCCGCGAGCAGGAGCACGCGCAGGCAGGCAGGCCAGCGCACATCGTGGCCAAGATGAACGCGCTGCTGGAACCGTCGATCATTCAGGCGCTCTACCAGGCTTCCAGAGCCGGCGTGGAGATCGATCTGATCATTCGCGGGCTGTCGATTCTGCGGCCGGGCGTGAAAGGACTGTCGGAGCGGATTCGCGTGCGGTCGATCGTGGGGCGATTCCTGGAGCACTCGCGCATCTTTCACTTCGCCAACGGCGGCAGCGACGAAATCTACATCGGCTCGGCCGATTGGATGCCGCGCAATCTCTTCGAGCGGTGTGAGGTGGTGTTTCCTGTCCGCGATCCCGCGGCTCTGGCGCGCATTCGCGGCGAAATCCTGCCGGCATACATGGCCGACACGGTGAAAGCGCGGCTGCAGCAGCCCGACGGCAGCTACCTGCGCGCCAGCAAATTGATGAAGGACGCAGCGCCCTTTTCGGCCCAGGAATTTCTAATGCAGCTCGCGGAGGGGAAGACGGATTTGGACGCGATTCCCGCTCCGGGGGCAAAACGCCGGGCGAGGGCCCCGGAAACCGAAGCCAACGCAGCGGACTGAATGAGGCTTCGCCTTCCGTGGCGAAGGCTACGGCGTCGTCTGCTCCGGAACGACGTTGATCCCGCTCCGCTTGAATTGAAACTCCAAGGTCCAGGTGCTTGGCGCGGCGTTGCCATCAACCTGCGCGGGCCTGAACTTCCAATGCCGGGCGGCTTCGAGCGACTTGCCGGCGAAATACTTGCTTGGCCCCGGCGATTCGAGTGTGGCACCGGTGACGTTGCCGTCCGCATTGACCGCCAGCCGGACCGATACTCTGAGCGTTCCCGAGATGGTCCTCATTGCGCTGGGAATTATGTCGGGCAGAATCTGATTCACCACTGGGTGGTTGACCGTTGCGCTGGTGGGCGCGGAAGTCTGGTCAATTTGGGCTTCGGGCCGGGACGGTAGAGCGGGTGCTGCGACCGGAGTGGAGACCGCGACTGGCGCTGGTGCGGCAGCCGGAGGCGCCGGCGAGGTTCGATTCAGCGAAGCTGGAGCCTGAGCTGAACTCGTGCCAGGGTTCGCAACGGGATTCGCAACGGGGCCGGTGGACACAGCCGGAGCTGCGGCAGGAGCCGGGGCAGGGGCTGCGGCAGGGAGATTCTGAGCTTCAGGCGCGGTGGACGTGGAATGCACGCGATGCGACAGCGCGTACCAGGTTCCGATTCCAACCAGGATCAGAGCAGCGGCGACCAGCAGGATCGCTGCACGACTTTTGCGGGGCGAAGCCGTTGCCGGCTTCTCCTGAGGCCGCGAGGGGAACTTGGCCGGTTCGAGCCGGGCTTTGATTGCCTCAATCGTGATGCGGCGCTCGGGATCCGAGCGCAGACATTTTCGCGCAATGGAGGCGAAGGGCTCCGGCATCGATTCGGGAACAGTGGGATCAGTGGCTCTTTCGCGATTCCAAAGCGGAGGGTATTTGGTAAGAACCTCGACAAGAGTGGCTCCGAGGGACCAAATATCCGAGGCCGGCTCAATCGGCCCGTTTTCCGTCTCCGGCGCATCGCAGACGGTTCGCGGCGGACCGGATATGACGGCTGCGCCCACGGGGCAGACGCTGTAAGTGGAGAGCTTGAGGCTATCGCCGGCCGCCATGATATTCGAGGGATTGAGACGGCCGTGGACGAGCCCTTTGGCGTGCAGATAAGAGAGCGCGTCCAGGGCCGGGCCGAGCATGTCGCGAGTCTCTTGCAGAGTAAGCGGCCGCTCGGAAAGAACGTCGGCGAGAACTTCGTCGGCAAACTCGGTGACCACGTAGAAGCATGGGACATCGTCGATCTGGCAGCGGCCGTGCGTATAGACCTTCATCAGATTCGGATGGGACAGAGCCGTTGCGGTTTCCCATGCGGCGGCGCGGGCGGCTGCGTCTGGGGAATCCGCGGGAATAACTTTGATGACGGCCTTCTGCCCTGGCTCACTCAACTCGGTGAGAAAGACGCCAGCGCTCTCGGAACCGCCAAGCCATTGAAGGAGGGGGAACCGGTCATCGGCGAAGCTCCCGACCCACTCAGGGCGGACTGCTGCTGCACTCATGGTTTCGATCATACGACCCGACCTCATGAAACATCTTAGCCCTGAAGGCGCAGATTCGAGCCGGGTTACCAGGCACTTTAGTAAGGGTATGGAGCCGAGGAGTAACGAAGGCTTTTTGCCGTTTCTTTGCCTGTGCGGGGACAGCAGGGCGTAGAATTGCGCTGGTTTCGTATTCGAATTTCCGGACGATCCAACCATCAGGAATTCGCACACGTGAAGATGAACCAAATCGCAATCCAGCTTTGCCTGCTTGCCTGTTCATCGGGCGCGGCGGTGGCCCAGCAGCCGGCGTCTGCGTTCAAAGAGCAATTTAAGGATCCGGCGCTGCCGATGGAGAAGCGGATCGACAATCTGCTTTCGCTGATGACCATCGACGAGAAGATCGACTGCCTGAGCACGAATACGGGCGTGCCGAGGCTGGGCGTGATGAGCTATGGCGCTTCAGAGGGGATTCACGGCGTAGTGCAGCGCCAGGCAAGGGGTACCCGCCAGCCGATCACGACGACGCAGTTTCCACAACCGCCGGGCATGGGCGCATCGTGGGATCCGGACCTGGTGCGCGAGGCGGCGGGCGTGGAAGGCTACGAGGCGCGCTTCATCACGCAGACAGCCAAATACGATCGCCAGATCCTGATGTTGTGGGGACCGCAGTCGGACCTGGTGCGCGATCCGCGATGGGGCCGCAGCGAAGAGGTGTATGGCGAGGATCCATTTCTGAATGGGACGATGGCTGTCGCGTTCACCAAGGGACTGCAGGGCGACGATCCGAAATACTGGCAAGCCGCAGCGCTGCTGAAGCATTTTTTGGCCAATGAGAATGAGAACAACCGCAACGGCTCATCCTCGAATTTCGATGAGCGGCTGTTTTGGGAGTATTACTCGGTGCCCTTCCGCATGGCTTTTTTGGATGGCGGCGCGAAGGCGGTGATGGCCTCGTACAACGCGTGGAACGGCACGGCGATGGCCGTGAATCCGATTCTCAGGAGCATTGTCCGCGAGCAATGGGGCGTGGACGTGATTTCGAGCGATGGAGGAGCGGTGAAGCTGCTGGTGAATCCGCGCCATCTGTTTCCGGACCAGAAGGCGGCGGTGGTTGCGTGCCTGAAGGCGGGGATAAACCAGTTTCTCGACACCTATAAGGATGAAACCAAGGCGGCGCTGAAGGACGGCGAGATTACGGAGGCGGAGATCGACGGGCTGCTCCGCCCCAAGTTCCGCGTCACGATCCGGCTCGGCTTGCTTGACCCGCCGGAGATGGTGCCCTACACAAAGATCAAAGATTCGCCCGAGCCGTGGAACACGGACAAGGACCGCGACGTTTCGCGGCGTTTGGCGCTCGAGTCAGTTGTATTGTTGAAAAACGAGAACAACATTCTGCCGCTCGACAAAAGCAAGATCAAATCGATTGCGGTTATCGGCCCGCTTGCCGACTCAGTGCATTGGGATTGGTACGGAGGCACACCACCCTATACGGTGACACCGTTGCAGGGGATCAAGGACGTGGTGGGGCCAAACACCAAAGTGAACTACGCAGCCTACAACACGCAGGATGGAGAGGCCGACGCAATGAAGGCTGCGAGCGAGTCGGATGTGGCGGTCGTCGTCATCGGCAACGATCCCACCTGTGGGCCGGACGAGGGACACGAGTGGTACGAGACACCGACAGAGGGCGGCGGCATCACACTTCCCTGCACCGTTTCAAGCGACGGCCGCGAAGGCCGTGACCGGGAGAGCATCGACTTGGCTCAGGAGCAGATCGTGAAGCAGGTCTTCATTAAGAATCCGAAGACCGTTGTGCTGTTGATCTCGAGTTTTCCCTTCGCCATCAACTGGAGCGTGGCGAATGTTCCCGCGATCGTGACCATGGCACACTCTTCGCAGGATGAGGGGACCGCGCTGGCCAAGGTGCTCTTCGGCGAGTACAACCCAGGAGGTCACCTGGTGACGACCTGGCCCAAGTCGGTGGATCAGCTTCCGCCGAGCATGGACTACAACATTCGCGACGGTTACACGTACATGTACTTCAAGGGCGAGCCGCTGTTTCCGTTTGGTTACGGCCTGAGCTACACGACCTTCAAATACTCGAATCTGCGGACCAGCTCTCCGGAACTTGCGAAGGACGGCACGGTCACCGTGAGCGTAGACGTGACGAACACTGGCAGCCGCGCGGGCGACGCAGTGGTGCAGATGTATGTGAAGCACCTGAACTCGAAGGTGGAGCGGCCGCGGGAGGAGCTGGAGGGATTCAAGCGCGTGACGATCCAGCCTGGCGAGACGAAGACCGTCGAGATTCCGCTGAAGGCATCGTCGCTGGCGTGGCGGGACCAGAAGCTGCCCGGGTTCCGCGTGGAAGCGGAGCCGGTTCGCGTGATGGTCGGGAATTCGTCGAGCGATATCGAGGCGAGCACAACGGTGAAGGTCCAGTAGAGATTTCGGAAGACAAATCCGTCTTTCGGCGTTCAGCGCAGAGGCCAGTGGCCAATCGCGGAGCGGAAGTTGCGGCCTTTCGGGCGCAAAAACCGAATATTACAAATCTGTTAAAATGAGGATGCAAGGAGTTCGGCAAGGCCGCGGTATCCCCACCGAATCAACCCAATGATCCTCTATCTGATGCGCCATGCGAATGCCGGCACGATTCGCGAGAACCCCGTTCTCGACCTGAAACGGGGCCTCGTGAAGGAAGGCAAGGAGCAGTGCATGTTGATGGCGCGGGCGATGGGGGCGTTGAAGGTGCAGATTGACGTTATCGTGTCGAGCCCGTTGAAGCGGGCCAGGCAGACGGCTCAGCTGGTGGGAACGGAGCTGGGATATGACTCACAGGTCGAGATAAGCCCCGCCCTGGGATTAAACGCGAGTTTTGCCGATTTCCAGAAGATGCTGGCCAAGTACGCCGATCGCGATGGGGTTCTGGTTGTCGGGCACAACCCCAACATGTTCCAGTTTCTTGGCCGGATGATCACGGGGAACGGAGGCGCCGCTATCCGCATGCGCAAGGGATCGATTGCGCGGGTGGACATGGAGCGGCATCCGCCGCGGCTGCAGTGGCTTCTGGATCCGCGAACGGCGCGGGCTATCTATGCCAGCGTGACGAAGAGCTCGCGCCCGAAGACTTCGCGGAAGTAGCCGACTTCCTTGCGCAGCGACCACAACTCCAATTCCGCGCCGGTGCGCCCAGGGCGCAACTCCAGATAAACCCGCTTGGGGTAGACCCGCGTGCTGACGCGAAGAACGTCAGAGGCGCGGTCCTGATTTAAAGCGACAGCAAGACGCAACAAGACCACCGCGCGTTGCACGTTCTTGTGCTCGTCGGCGGGAATGTTGCGCAGAGCGCGGTCGCCGGGCTGGGGGCGGCTCTTGCCCAAATAGCGCGCGATGGCCGAGACCAGCGTTCGCTGCAGTTGGGTGTAGCCGTAAATCTCTGAGCTGGAGATGATGTATTGCGCGTGCCGGTGATGACCCTGGTGGTTGATGAACTTGCCAGTGTCGCGGAGCATGGCGGCGGCGGCCAGCCAGCTTTCGTACTCGGGCCCGAGCGCGTGCATGGACTTGAGCTCGCGAAAAAGCTGGAGGGTGTGGGCGCGCACTGGGTCAGCCTGACGGGGATCGACGCCGTAACGGCGCGCGGTGGACAGCACGCTTTCCCAGCGCTCATGCTCGAACTCGCGGTGAGCTTTGGCGCGGGCGTCCTGCTCGGCCAGCATTTGCGCCAGAATGCCGTCGCGGAGGCCGAGCGGCGAGTAGCGAAAGCCGCGCAGAGCAAAGGTCTCGAGGATTTCGGCGTAGACCTCGGCGCCGGCGACGATAATCTCCGCGCGGCGCGGGCCGATGCCGGGCACGGCCTCGCGCTCGGGGAGCGACATTTTGGCCAGCTTGCCGGCCAGCTTGCGCACGGCGCGCGCCGGCACCATTCCGGCCAGGAGGGCAGCACGATCTTCGGCGCGGTCAGAACCGAATTTTGCGCCGGATTTGGCGCCGAGCTTGGCCGACTTTTTTGCGCCGGGCTTGCCGTTTTTTGCTCCTAAAGCGCAGGCTGCGGAGAGCGCGGCAGCCGTGCCCGATGTGGCGATGACCAGCGGCGAGCGGCCGGGCTGAATCTTGCGATGAGCGCGGCGCAGATCGCGCGCAATCAACTGCCTCATGCGCGCCAGACCATCGCGCGGCGCGGGATCGTCGGAGAGGAATTGCTCGGTAAGCCGCACCGCGCCGAGCGGGAGGCTGACGGTTTCCTTGATGTGCTTGTGCTCTGAGAGCGTGATCTCGCAGCTACCGCCGCCCAGGTCGAGCAGCAGCACGCGGCCGCCGGCTCCCGGCTCAGCGCCGGTGACGCCGAGATGAATCAGCCGGCCTTCTTCCAGGCCGGAGATGATCTCCATGTTCCAGCCGGTCTCGGCCTTGACCCAGGCCTGAAATGCGGCGGAGTTGCGCGCATCGCGCATGGCCGCAGTGGCCACCACGCGAATGCGGTCAACGCCGCGAGCCTGCACCGCACGCTGAAAGCGCTTGAGCGCGCGCAATGTGGCCGCCATGGCCTCAGGTGAGATGAGGCCGGTGTCGAAGACGCTGCCGCCCAGGCGGGTGACTTCGCGGTCTTCGGCGAGCGTTTTGAGCCGGTGTGCGTGCACCCGGGCGATCTTCAATCTGCAGGAGTTGGAACCGATGTCGATAGCGGCGAAGGTGGGCATGGATTATTGGGGCGCGCTCCCAGGAAGAGAATCGACCCATCGCCAAGATACACGAAGGCGGTGTGCGGTTAGTGCCGTGGGTTCCACAGGGGGCGAAAGCGGCGAGATGCGGGGCTGACGGAATTGACTTCTGCGGCGCAGCGAAAAATCGGCGCATTGCGAGCACGCGAGCCGGGGGTTACGGCTTGATGATGGTGGCGAGGAGGGCGGAGAGGCCGTTCCACGCGATCTGGATGCCGATGCAGAGCAGAATGAAGGCGATGACGCGGAGGATTCCGTGGGCGGTGGAGGGCGGGATTTTCTTGGTGATCTTGGGTGCGTTGGCGTAGCAGAAATAACAAAGAACGCTGAGAACAACGATGGCGAGAAATACGCCAAGGTGGCCCAGGATGTTGCGGGTAAGATTTTTGTCCGAGATGTGCGCGGTGATGGTGAGCAATGCGACGAGCGTGCCCGGGCCTGAGGTGATGGGAAAAGTGAAGGGGTAGAAGACGCTCTCTTCGAGATGCCGCGTGTCGGGCTCGGCGACTTTTCCCGTCTCCTCCTGCTTGTTGCGGGAGTCGGCACCGGCGCTGCGCTCGTTAAGCACGGCCCAACCCATAGCTGCGACGACGATGCCGCCGGAAAGCTGGACGATGGGCAGAGAGATGCCGAAGAAACTAAGGATGATTCCGCCGGCAACTTCAAAAACCCCGAGGAAGACGATGTTGTTGATGGCGATGCGGCGCGCGAGCGAGCGAAGGACCTTGGGCGGAGCGTCACCGACCAGCCCGAGAAAGACCAGCGCGGAACCGAGCGGGTTAATTAGCGGAAGGAGCACGCTGAACGCGACGAGAAAGACTTTCCAAACCGGCAAGAGAGTTCTCCCTTGGTGAATGTTAATGCTTCGCAGGGATCGCGCGGGCGCGGACTTTCATGAACGGCCTGAGAATCACTGGCCGGCAATGCGCCTTGCACTGTGAAACGCGGCACGAACGCGGCTGGTATTCTGAACGCCATGGCCAACATCGCGATGGGTGCAAAATTGAGGACAATCGATCGCCCGCAGGCCGCGCTCTCAACGCGCACGGTGTGGCTGGTTTTTGCGGTCATATGGGCGACGATTTATTTTGCGTCGCTGTTTTCTCCTCCGCTGCTGGACGACGTGGACGCGGCGCACGCGCAGGCGGCGCAGCACATGGCCGAGAGCGGAGACCTGATCACCGCGAAGACCAACGGCATCCGCTACATTGAAAAGCCGCCGCTGCCCTATTGGGTGATCGCAGGGATGTACAAGATCTTCGGCCAGAGCACTTTTTCCACGCACCTGCCGAATGCGCTGGCCATGCTGGGGCTAACGTGGCTGGCGTGGCTGTGGGCGCGGAGAGCGTGGGGCGAGCGCGCGGGGTTCTACGCCGGGCTGGCCGTGCTGACTTCGGCGGGGTGCTTTCTTTTTACGCGATTCATTATTCCGGAGTCGATTCTGGCGCTGTTTCTGCTGATCGCGCTGTACGCGCTGATTGTGAGCCTCGAAGACAACCGGCCGGCGATGATTTATTGGGCGTGGGCCTGTGTGGCGCTGGCGCTGCTGACGAAGGGGCTGATTGCGCCGGTGTTCTTTTTCGGAGCTGCGATTCCGTATCTGTTGCTGACCGGGCAGTGGCGGAGGTGGAAGGCGCTGAAGCCGGTGACTGGAATGCTGCTGTTCCTTGCGATTGCGGCGCCGTGGCACATTGCGTGCGGCATCATCAATCACGACCAGGGGCATCCCATCGGCAATCACCCGACGATCGGCAATGTCCATGGATTTTTTTACCAATACTTCATCAACGAGCACGTGCTGCGCTTCTTCAACCTGCGCTACCCGCACGACTACAACAAAATGCCGGCGGCGTGGTACTGGCTGGGTGAGCTGATCTGGATTTTTCCCTGGAGCCTTTTCCTGGGCGCCGCAGCGGCGCTGGCCTGGAAGACGCGGCGCAGTTGGCTGAAGCACCTGCGGCACGATGCGGGCGACACGGTGGACTTTTACCTCGACAATGCCATGCGCGAGGATGTGGCCAGCTACGTGCGGCGGATCAAGTTCCGCACGAGAACCATCTGGCTGCTGAGCCTGTTCACGGCGTGGACGCTGGTGTTCTTTTCGATTTCGACGAACCAGGAGTACTACACGTTTCCGGTGTGGCCGCCGCTGGCGATGCTGATTGCAGGAGTGGTGGCGGGCACGGAGGAAAGCCGCGGAGCGGAGGGCGGAAAGCCGGCGCTTTCGACGGCCTGGCTGACGGGAGCGCAGGCGGTGTTTGCGGCGATTGGAGTGGCGGGTGCGGCGGTGCTGGCGTGGGGATTGTGGACGTCGCGCAGTTTGCCGTACGTGGCCGACATCGGCACGGTGCTGGCGCATCGCGGCGTGGGCGATTACACGCTGTCGATGTCGCACCTGTTCGACTTGACGGGCGAGTCGTTTGCGGCGCTGCGGCTGCCGGCGGCGATGGCGGCGGTCGCGCTGCTGATTGGGCCGATGGCGGGCTGGCTGCTGCGGCTGAAGCAGAAGCACGTTGCGGCGACGGTGAGCGTGGCGCTGACGATGACGGTCTTCCTTGTGGCCGCGCACATTGCGTTCGCGCGCTTTGAGCCGATGCTGAGCTCGAAGCCGATGGCCGACACGATCATGAAGGAAGGCACGCCGAACGATACGTTCATCATCTACGGCGAGCAGTCGTCGGGGTCATCGGTGATTTTCTACACGCACAACTTCTTCGGTGAGCGGCCGGCGCTGCTGGTGCTGCCGCGCTGCGGGCAACATAGCGAGGGCACCACGCTGCTGTGGGGCTCGTGCTACCCCGACGCGCCGGACATTTACCTGAGCCCCGCGAAGCTGGCGGCGATTTGGGGAACGGGCGAACGCAAGTGGATCTTTGCCGAGGATCCGGACCGGGATAAAGTGGAGACGGTGTTGGCCGGGCGGTTGTATGAAGTGCAGACGCTGGCCGACAAGACGCTGTGGACGGACCGGCCGGCGCCGTAGGGCAGTGGACAGCGATTGGTTGACGGTGGGGAGTCTATCCGTGTCAAGCGGTAAGCCAGGCACATCGCCGATTATTTCCTGGGCAGATTTGTGGGGCTGGGCGAATCCGGACCTGCCACCTTGCGCATGAGGCCGCCTTTTTCGAGGACAAATTGGTCGTCGCGCCAGCCGACTGTTCTGCTGGTGTAACTGGCGGCCCACAGGATCGATCCAAGCAGATCACGCAGAGGATAGAGCCAGCAGTAGCGGTATGCCGCCGGGTCGCCAATGACCCAGCCACCGGCGCAAAGGCACAACAGCATTCGCGAAACGAGCGCCCAGCCGAGCAGGCCGGCGCCTACCAACGGCATATGCATCAGGCTTGCAGAAAGCAGCCCCAGGATCCCGAAGGGCACGGCGAAGGTGAGTCCCGTGCCGAGATGCCCCCAGGGACGGCTGAACCGGGTCGATTTCATCCAGCTCCATTGGTGCGAAATGCTGCGCGAGAAGCCGCTATTGACGATGCAGTGGTCAATGATGTGGCTGGAAAGCACGACGGTCTTTCCAGTAGCCGCGACCATATTGCCGAGCATAAAGTCATCGGCGTAGTAGTAGCCAAGTTTGTCGAAACCGCCGAAGCTCGCCAGCACCCCTTTGCGCACGATCATGCAGGGTCCAAGTGTGAACCGCATTCCCTCGAGCATATCGGCGACAATGACGCCGGCGGTCATTTCCACGCTCATGCCTAATCCTTCCATGAGCGCCCAGAATCCCCTTCCTGTGGCGTCTCCGCGATAGACGCAGGTTGCGGCCCCGACCTCGCTCGAAGCGAAAGGCGCAATCACTCTGCGAAGAAAATCCGGGCGGACTCTTACATCGCTGTCGGTGATAACGAGAATGTCGTGAGCGGCCTGGGGCGCCATCACCGAAAGCGAGTAACAGCGGGCATTCGGCCAGGGCGGCTGGCCGGAAAGGAGAAAGCGCACCGGCCTCTCGGGATGGAGCGCTGCGACTTCACGAGCCAACTGCAAACCCGGATCGGCATCGGCGCGCGCACAAAACAGGATTTCGAATTGGGGATAATCCTGGGCAAAAAAACTTTCAAGATATTCCCGCAACCCCGGTTCGGCGCCATGCAGGGGCTTGAGGAGGCTCACGGGCGGAAGAGACGCCGATTGAAGGCTGTTAGCGGTGGAACGAGCTTTGCGCTTGAAGCGGACTGCGGCCACAATGACGAGGGCCAGAAAGATGGTGGAAGTGAGGGTGCCGAGCAGGGCCACGCCAAATAAAACGCGGATGATCATTCAGTTCCCGAAAGGTTGTGCTGGAGCGGTTGCTCGATCATTTTAACTGAGCCGTGCAGCAAACGGCTACACTGCCTTTCGCGCGCCCCGGGGAACGACGATCGGTTTGCGCAGGGGCACGATGGCGCCGGCGGAGCCCGGCGCCGCAGCTTGAAAGCGCGTGAGCATTTCGGTGCGCACGTACTCAACGAAGCTCTGCATCTGGCGGTTCATCTCTTCCATGCGCTCGCGCATCTGCAGGATGATGGCGATGCCTGCGATGTTGACACCGAGATCGCGGGCAAGGTTGAGGATGAACTCCAGGCGCTCGAGGTCTTCATCGGTGTAGAGGCGCGTGTTGCCCTCGGTGCGCGAGGGCTTGAGCAGGCCTTCGCGCTCGTAGAGGCGCAGAGTTTGGGGATGGATCTCGTACATCTCGGCCACGGCCGAGATCATGTAGGCGCCTTTGGATTTGCGTTTTGTGGCCATGGTACTTTCTCCAATCAGCCTAGCCGATCCATGTTTGGCCTATGGTTGCTTCCGCGTAAATCTTACAACTTGTCGAAGAGCGTTTTGCGCGGGTCGTCGGGGTTGAGGCGGGCGAGCTCGCGCATAATCTCGCGGCTGCGCTCGTCGTTCAAGTGCGGCACGGCGACCTCGACGGTGACGATCTCATCGCCGCGCTGACCAGGATGCGACGCGCTCTCGACACCGCGCTCCCTCATGCGCAGCTTTTGCCCGCTCTGCGTGCCGGGCGGAATCTTCAAATGCGCGCGGCCGTCGATGGTAGGCACTTCGACCTTGGCGCCGAGGGCCGCTTCGGCCACGGTGATGGGGACGGTGAGCTGAATGTCGTCGCCCTGGCGCGTGAAAACCGGGTTGGTGCCGGTGCGCACGATGAGGAAGAGATCGCCCGCGGGACCGCCGTTGATGCCGGCGTTGCCTTTGCCCTGCAGGCGAATGCGCTGGCCGTCGCGCGTGCCGGCCTTGATGCGAAAATCGACGGTTTCAGAACGCGTGACGGTACCCTCACCGTGGCAGGTGGGGCAGTCGTTCGAGACGTGACCAGTGCCGTTGCAGCGCGGGCAGGTGATGTTGAACTTCATGCGGCCGCCCATCTGCGTGACCTGGCCGGTGCCGTGGCACTCAGGGCACTCCGCGCCGCCGGTGCTCGCCTGGCCGTGACAGGTGGGGCAGGTTTCCTGGCGGTTGATTTGGATGCGCGCCTGGCCGCCGCGGATGGCGGTCCAGAAATCGACCGTGGCCTGGTATTCGAGGTCGGTGCCGGGCTGCGGGCCGCGAGGCTGCTGCGGATGCTGCGCACGGGAGAAGATCCCGGAAAAGATGTCTTTGAAGCTGCCCGAGCCGAAGGGACCCGCGCCCGCTTGCGCGCCCTGGTCGCCTGTGAAGCCGGAGAAATCGAAGCCGCCGAAGTCGACGGGGGGCTGGCCACCGGTGCGTTGCTGACGTGCGTAGGCTTCGGCCTGGGCGGGGTCGATCTGATCGGAGTAGAAGCCGACCTGATCGTATACCTTGCGCTTCTTCGCGTCGCTAAGGACGTCGTTGGCTTCGGAGATCTCCTTGAACTTTTCTTCGGCGCGTTTGTCGCCGGGATTGACGTCGGGGTGATACTTGCGCGCGGCTTTGCGGAAGGCCTTGCGAATCTCCTCCGGCGTGGCCGTCTTCTTGACGCCGAGCGTCGCGTAATAGTCTTTTTGGGTTGTGGTGGCCATGAGTGCTTTCTTATGTCAGATGCGCTTCAAATCCGCGTTATGCGTTACGTTGCATGCGTTTTGCCAGCATCCCCAGGTCTTCATCGGCGAAGTCTCAATCGCCTCACCTACGGTACCTGCTTCCAACCTTCATCATAAGAAACCGGGGTGAACGGCATCGTCGCCGCCCACCCCGTTCATCGTTGAGTTTGCCTAGTTCCCTCCCCCACCCTAGCAAAGCCGGGACGGGTCACCCAATTACTTCTTGTCGTCGACGTCGACGTACTCGGCGTCGATTACGCCCTCGTCTTTCTTCTGCTCGCCGGCGGGAGGTGCTCCGGCAGATGCGTCTGGCGCCGGACCCGCTTGCGAGGAGGTGGCTTTGTAGAGCGCCTCGGCCAGCTTGTGGCTGGCCTGGGTGAGCTTCTCGTGCGCCGAACGCATTTCAGAAGTTGAAGGCGAGCCTTCGAGCGTCTTCTTGGCGTCGGCAAGAGCCGCTTCGACCTCGGTCTTGTCCGCGGCCTGCACCTTTTCGCCCGAGTCCTTGAGCATCTTCTCGATGTTGTAGACGAGGCCGTCGAGGGAGTTGCGAGCCTCGATCAACTCGCGCTGCTCCTTGTCCTCTGCGGCGTGGGCGTCGGCTTCCTTCGCCATCTTCTCGACTTCCTCCTTCGAAAGGCCGGAACTCGAGGTGATGGTGATGCGGGTGTCCTTGCCGGTGGCGTTGTCCTTCGCGGTCACATTGAGGATTCCGTTGGCATCGATGTCGAAGGTGACTTCGATCTGCGGAATTCCGCGCGGCGCGGGCATGATGCCGCCGAGCTTGAACTTGCCCAGAGTGCGGTTTTGCCCCGCCATGGGCCGCTCGCCCTGCAGCACGTGCACCTCGACCTCGGTCTGGTTGTCGGCAGCCGTGGAGAAGGTCTCAGTCTTCTTTGTAGGGATGGTGGTGTTGCGCGGAATCATCGGCGTAGCCACGCCGCCCAGCGTCTCAATGGAGAGTGTGAGCGGAGTGACGTCGAGGAGCAGAAGATCCTTGACGTCGCCGGTGAGCACGCCTGCCTGAACGGCGGCTCCGACGGCAACGACCTCATCGGGATTGACGCCCCGATGCGGCTCGCGGCCGAAGAGCTTCTTGACCAGCTCCTGAATGCGCGGCATACGCGTCTGGCCACCGACGAGAACGACCTCGTTGATCTGGCTGATGGTGATGCCGGCATCGGACAGGGCCTTCTTGCAGGGCTCGACAGAGCGCTCAATGAGGTCCTCGACCAACTGCTCCAGCTTGGCGCGCGTGAGCTTGCGGACAAGGTGCTTGGGGCCGGAGGCGTCGGCGGTAATAAACGGCAAATTGATCTCGGTTTCGACGGTGGTCGAGAGCTCGATTTTGGCCTTTTCCGCGGCGTCCTTCAAGCGCTGCAGGGCCATCTCGTTGCCTTTGGAGGTGAGGTCGAGGCCGTGCTCGGTCTTGAATTCGGCAATAAGCCATTCGACGATGCGCTGGTCAAGGTTGTCGCCGCCAAGGTGGGTGTCGCCGTTGGTCGATTTGACCTCGATAACGCCTTCGCCGACCTCGAGGATGGAGATATCGAAAGTGCCGCCGCCGAAGTCGTAGACCGCGATGGTCTCGTCCTTCTTTTTGTCGAGGCCGTAGGCGAGCGCGGCCGCCGTGGGCTCGTTGACGATGCGCTTGACGTCGAGGCCGGCGATTTTGCCCGCGTCCTTGGTGGCTTGGCGCTGGGCGTCGTTGAAGTAGGCCGGAACGGTGATGACAGCCTCAGTGACCGTCTCGCCCAGGTAGGCTTCGGCGCTCTTCTTGAGCTTCTGCAGGATCATGGCGGAGATTTCGGGCGGAGTGTACTCCTTGCCCTGGGCGATGACCCCTACGTGGTCGCCCTGCTGGACCACCTTGAAGGGCACCATCTTCATTTCGTCGGTCACCTCGTTGTAGCGGCGGCCCATAAAACGCTTGATGGAGAAGATGGTGTTTTCAGGGTTAGTAATGGCCTGGCGCTTGGCGACCTGGCCAACCAGACGCTCACCGCTCTTGGTGAAGGCGACGATGGAGGGGGTAGTGCGCGCACCCTCTTCATTTGCAATGACTTTTGGCTCGCCGCCCTCGAGGACGGCGACGCACGAGTTGGTGGTACCGAGGTCGATTCCGATCATTTTAGCCATGGTTTTGTTCCTGCCTTTTGGAGTCAATCTGACGGGATAGCATCTCAGATTGAGTGAGATATTGTCAACTAATATGATGCGATTTCCGTAAGTTGGATGCAGATTTGGGCGGAATTTCGGGGCCGAACAGGCGTTATGGGGGGTGGGAACCGGTGGGGCCGTCCAGGAGGGCCGGAGGCTAGCGGCCGACGGCGGCCAAGGCGGCGGTAAGGACCTCTTCCGGCTCGGGGCGGACGCGGAAGTCGGCATAGGCCTGGGCGTAAAGGACTCGGCGGTCGCGGGCGAGAACGTAGGTGGCCGGCAGGACCAAGCGCCAGCTTTGATCGCCGTTTACAAAGGGGATGTTGACGAGGATGGAGCGGTAGTAATCGCGGTGGTATTGGGGGATGGTATAGGCGAGGCCGAATTGCTCGGCAAGCGCACAGCCGGGGTCGTTGAGGACGGGAAAGGGAAGCGAATGCTGGCCCACCATGAAGTCGCTTTGGCGGCTGGTTTGCGGGCTGATGGCGGCCAGAAGCGCGCCGGATTCGCGGAGGCGCGGGTAGAGGTCGCGCCAGGCCTCAAGCTCGGTGACGCAGTAGGCGCACCAGCGGCCGCGAAAGAAGTTGAGGACGAGCGGCCCAAGGGCGAGAAGGTCGGCTGAATGGACGGGGCGGCCGGTGGCGTCAGGGAGGATGAATTCGGGAGCGGTGGCGCCGACGGGGAGGATTCTTTCCTCAATGCCGGAGGCGAAGAGGTCGGCGACGGCTCGCTCGCTGACGGCCATGCGCTCAGGCTGTACGAGGTTGCGCGTGTTGGCGGTGATCTCGTCGAGTTGGTCCTGGAGGGCGGTCATGGAATTCTCAGGTTAACGCAGGTTCGATCCTGCGAGGGTGATCGAGAGCACGATTCTCTCTTGTTGCGCGGCTTGCAGTTTATCGCCCGAAGCGCTGCTTGCTGCCGAGGCCCATGCCGCTTAGCCCGCCGCGCATCATGCTCTTGGCGAGGCCGCCGCGGCCCACCTGCTTGAACATTTTGGCCATCTGGGCGTATTGGCGGAGGAGCTGGTTGACCTCCTGCACGCTGGTCCCGGAGCCGGCGGCGATGCGCTTGCGGCGCGCGCCGGAGATGATTTCGTGGTTGCGGCGCTCACGGGGCGTCATGGAGTTGATGATGGCCTCGAGGCGGACGAATTGCTTTTCGTCGACCTGGCCGGCGGCCTGTTGCATGCCGCCGAAGGGACCGACCGAGGGCAGCATCTTCAAAATCGATTCCATGGAGCCGAGCTTTTTGATCTGGCGCAACTGGTCGCGGAAGTCTTCGAGCGAGAAGCCGTCGCCGAGGAGGGCTTTCTTGGCCAGCTCCTCGGATTTCTTGCGATCGAGGGTGGATTCGGCTTTCTCGATGAGGGAGAGCATGTCGCCCATGCCGAGGATGCGGCCTACGATGCGATCGGGATGGAAAGGCTCGAAGGCGTCGGGTTTTTCGCCTACGCCGATGAACTTGATGGGCTGGCCCGTGACGTGGCGGATGGAGAGCGCCGCGCCGCCGCGGGCGTCGCCATCCATTTTGGTGAGGACGACGCCGGTGAGCGAGAGGCGGGAGTGAAAATCCTGCGCGGAGTTGACAGCGTCCTGGCCGGTCATGGCGTCGGCGACGAAGAGAATCTCCTGAGGGCTGAGGAGCTTTTTGAGGCTCTCCATCTCGGCCATCAGCTCTTCGTCGATGTGGAGGCGGCCGGCGGTGTCGACGATGAGCGTGTCGCAGCCCATGATGACGGCTTCGCGGCGGGCTTCGCGGGCGAGACGGGTCACAAGATCGGAATTTGCGGGCTCGCCCTTCAGGTCGCCTTCGTAAAGGCGGGTTTCGACTTGCTGGGCGACGACTTTGAGCTGCTCGCGCGCGGCGGGGCGGTAGACGTCGACTGAGACGAGCATGGGACGGTGACCGCCTTTTTTGAGCCATGCGGCGAGCTTGCCCGAAGTGGTGGTCTTGCCTGAGCCTTGCAGGCCCGCCATGAGAATGACCGTTGGCGGTTTGGAGGCAAAGTTGAAGCGGGCGGTGTCTTTGCCGAGGAGGGCGACCAGCTCGTCGCGGACGATCTTGACCACCTGCTCAGAGGGAGAGAGAGCGGTGAGGACTTCAGATCCGACGGCTTTTGCGCGGATGTGCTCGATGAGGTTGGTGACGACCTTGAGGTTGACGTCGGCTTCAAGCAGGGCGATGCGAATCTCGCGCAGGGCATCGGCGATGTTTTCTTCAGTGAGCGTGCCCTGGCCGCGAAGGTTCTTGAAAACGCGCTGCAGTTTGTCAGTTAGGGTTTCGAACATGGGTCCAATTCAAGTTTACCGGAGAGAAGCAGAGAACAGAGATCAGGGGTCAGAGATCAGTTTTTCTTGCTGGCCTGAGGAATGAGCCATCCCGTTTCTAAAAGAGTCGGGGCGCAGGGCTCTCAACAGAAGGCAGAGGAAATGAGGGTAGGAGACCGAGCCGTGTGGCTAGACATTCAGCCGACGATGCGGGCAATGATCGGTCCCCAGAAGGACAGGTCGGGTTTGCGGAAGAGTTGATTGTGGGCGAGGTTGGGAGCGATGAGCAGCTCAACGGGACCGGGGCAACAAGAGGCAAGATCGCGAGCCATCTGAATGGGAAAGAGGCGGTCGTTTTGACCGTGGACGACGAGGACAGGGACGCGGCAGTCGCGGAGGGAGTGCTGCGCTGACCATAAAGGGGGCACCAGAGGGGCAAGGCGCGCAGGAAGGCCGATGGCGTGAAGGGCGTCGCGAAAGGAAGTGAACGCGCCGCAGAGCACCAGGGAGTCGGGCGCAGCGGCATTGACGATTGCGGCGGCGGGGCCGCTACCCAACGAAAAGCCGAGGATGGATATGGGCAGCGGATGGGTGAGGCGCCGTAGCGTTTGGAAGGCGGAGAGGGCATCTAAATCGAACTGCGCACTGTTGGGGCGGCCGGTGCTGCGGCCGTAGCCGGAGTAATCGAAGACGAGGGAAGCAACGCCGTTGGCGGCAAGAAGCCGCTGCACGGGGAACCAGTGCTGGACGGTTTCGCCGATGCCGTGGCAGAGGAGCAGGGCTGCCCGCGCGGGATTTGCAGCTGGCTCGACGAACACGGCGTCGAGAAGATTCTTTCCGCTGGAGATTTTCAGTCGCGCAGTCGACAAACCGGGCGTGTCACGAGAGCCGGGGCCGACCCAGCCAAGAATGCGGTCACGCAGGACGAGAGTGCGGCCGATGCAGGTGAGCGCGACGGTGAAGGAAAGATTGTGGTGTCGCATGGGCTGCGCTACTCTGCGGGCTCGACCAGGTACTGCTCGAGTTTGCCGTCGGGATAGGTATAGGTGGTGAGCCGGAGGCGGCGACCGGGATAGACGATGTCGAAGACGCGAAAAGTCATGCCGCCGCGGAGTTCTTCGTGGGTCTGGCGCAGGCTGAGCGGCTCGCCGAGCGGGCCGAGGCTCGATTCAAAGTCGGTGATTGCCTGGGGCGTGAAGTAGTCGTTCAGATTCGGCGCAAGGAAGCTGCGGTCAATGCGGCCCTGCTGCAAGCCGCGGTAGATTTCAAAAGCTTGCTGCTCCGGAGCGGTGAGCGAGTAGCCGGCGACGAGCGGCGCGGCGAGCTTGGCGATGGTGGCGGCGGCGCCGACCGCGTCCTGGTTGGTGAGGACGGCTACGGCCGCGCCGTCATCGATGAGAACTTCATTGTCGGAGACGAAGCCGGAGACTTCGCCCGAGTGCTCGATGGAGCGATGGCCGTCGCGATCGCGGACATCGACGCCGAGGCCGTATTCGGTGCCCTTTCCGTCTTTCAGCTTGACCTCAGTGAACATCAGTTTGTAGCTCTCCGGTTTCAGAATCGACTGGGCAATGAGGCTCTGGTCCCATAGGGCAAGGTCATGAGCGGTCATGGCGAGCTCGCCTGCGGCGAACATCCAGCCGCGGCCTTCCTCGGGCGCGGGGCGCACCGGACCGAGGGCGTGGCGATAGTAGCCGGTTGGATCGGACTCTGTTAGCTGATTTGTGTCGGAGTTCCGGACAGAGGTCATGCCGAGCGGGCGGAAGATGCGCTCGGTGAGGAAGTCGAAGAGAGGTTGGCCGGCGACGATCTCGACGATGCGGCCGGCGATGACGAAGTTGGTGTTCGAGTATTGCCATTGCGTGCCGGGATCAAAGTCGAGAGGCTTTTTGGCCCAGGTGTCGAGGATTTGCTGCGCAGTGGTGGGCTTGAGGAGCGGCGTCATTACGTAGTCCTCGGGCCAGTAATCCTGGTAGCCGGAAGTGTGGGAGAGAACTTCGCGGATGGTGACTTCATTGCCGCGTGTGAGACCGGGGATGTATTTGCCGACGGGGTCGTCGATCGAGATTTTTTTCTGGTCTTGGAGTAACAAAATGGCTGTAGCAGTGAACTGCTTGGAGATGGAGCCGATGGAGTAGCGCATATCGGGCGTGGCGGGGACGGCGGGAGCCGAGTCCGAGGCGAGGCGCGCGAACCCGTAGGCGTGGGTGTAGACGAGCTTCCCGTGCTGGACGACGGCGATGGAGGCCGAGGGGACGCCGGTGGCTTCGAGGACCTGCGCGGCGATGCGATCAATACGGGAGAAGAGATCGGGGCGGGAGCGGAAGTCGGGCGAGATGGTGTCGACGGATTGGTTCGGGGATTGGGCCGGGGCGTGCGGAGCCACTATAGCCAGCAGCGGAATCGACAAGATTGCGATGCGCGAAGACCTTTGGAAGCGAAGCATTGGATCCGTTTCCTCTTTCCAAGGATAGACGCGCAGGACGTGCCCGCGCGATTTATGCCGCTTGCGTAAAATAGGCTGGGCTGAGGCGGGTGGCGCGCGACTCTCAAAGTGGACGGGTTTGGGTGGGCGATTTCGGCGGAGGCGAGGATGGAGCGGCTGAGCAAAAATGCAAAGGCTGATTGAGGGACATAAGAAGTTCCTGGCCGAGGTGTTTCCGGCAAGGAAGAGCCACTTTCATTTGCTGGCGGAGAGGCAGACGCCGGAGTGGCTGTTCATCACCTGCGCGGATTCGCGCGTGCTGCCTGACCTGATCCTGGGGACGGAGCCGGGGGATTTGTTCATTTCGCGCGGCATCGGAAACGTGGTGCCGATTACCAGCCGGGATGTGGACGGGGTGACGGCCACGATCGAGTACGCGGTGGAGGTGCTGAGGGTGAGGCACGCGATCGTGTGCGGGCACTCGGACTGCGGAGCACTGAAGGCGGCGCTCGACCTGAAGAGCCTGGAGAACCTGCCCAAGGCGCGCCGCTGGCTGGAGCATGTGGAGGCGGCGTTCGCGTACCGGCAGCCGCTGAACCCCGCCGACGGGGAGAGCGCCGAGCTGGCAGCGCTGATCAGGGGCAACGTGGTGGCGCAACTGAAGAACCTGCAGGCCCAGATGCCGGTGCGGCACGCGATGGCGGAGGGCCGGCTGACGGTGCACGGGTGGTATTACGACATTCTGACGGGGCGGATTGAGGAGTACGACGAGGGGCTGAAGAGGTTTGCGGAGCTGGCGGGGTAGGTCGGCGGCGTCATTGCTGGACATTGGACTCGATTCGGAATAAACTAGCTTATAAACTAGTTGGTTGATGGAGGAAACCATGCCGACGATAGATACCCCATACACCGAAATTGGTGCTTTCGACGCCAAGACGAGGCTCTCCGAGATCCTGCGCAAAGTGGAACAGGGTGAGAGATTCACGATCACGAAGCGGGGAAAAGCGATCGCCAACCTGGTGCCGAGTGAACAGCGCGACCAGCGCCGCGTGAAGGAAGCAGTCGAGGCATTGCGAAATTTTCCCCGGATCACCGGCGTTTCGGGCGACGAAGTTCTTCGGTGGATACGGGAAGGCAGAAAGTAAGGCCGGCCTATGGGATTGGTTCTCGACGCTTCCGCCGTCCTCGCGTGGTTTGTGCAGCGGTCGGATCGGCGCGAAGCGGTCATGGCTGAAGAGATCCTCGCGAATGTCGAGCGGGATGAAGCCGTGGTTCCGGCGATGTGGTTCGTCGAAGTGGTTAATGGGCTGCTCGTCGCCGAACGCCTTCGCCGCACCAGCCCTTCAAAAGCTGCGCAATTCCTGGCTGAGCTTGCTGCGCTGCCCATAGCGGAGGATCGCGTCAGGCCGTCCGTTACGCAGCGAGAAGTTCTGGCGCTTGCACGCAGGCACGGGCTTACGGCCTATGATGCTGTCTACATGGAACTCTCGCTGCGAACGGGCAGAGCACTCGCAACTTTCGACAAGCAGCTTGCCAAGGCAATACGCAAGGCCGGCGGGCGGGTGTTTGGGGATCAGCCTTGATATTCACCGAACATCACTTGGGGCTGCAATCCACATTAAAGCCTTCTTTCCGGGCACGTGTGCAGTAGTAATCCTGCATTGCCTCCATGCCAGTGAATTGCTTTGGCGAATGCGGGAAAAATCGCTGCAAGTCCTTCACGCCCTCGTCGTCAATGTTGAGGCATGCATCCCGAATTGAATAGTCAACGATGTAGGGGACCGCTTTACGATAATTGCATTTGCCGAACGCGGAAACAACATCCGGCCAAAAGAGGCAGCCGAGTGGCCTGTCTTTCCTCTCGCTGAGCCATTGGAGCGCATCAGGATCGCACGTCGGAGCCAGGTAGGCTGCGGCCCAAACAAGCTCCTCTTCGCCACCGCGTCTGGCAGCGAGAGCCTTTTGCATGAAATCCTTGACCCCTGCGCGATGTGATCGCGTCAGTGTCAGCAGGATTCCCTCACGAATCGATGTGCTTGGCTCTCGCCAGTACACGTTCATCAGGTCACTGGTATGGCCCCGATGATTCAATTCTTCCGCAATCGCAAATTCATCGGAGCCGCAAATCATCGAATCTCGAAAGCACTCGAGAAGCTCGTGCTCAGAGAATTGCGGCAGTCTCTTCGCAAGTTCGTTTCTGATTGCCTCTTCGTCGCGTGTCCCACAGATCGAACTGTTGTGATAGCAGGAGCGCAGCTGGTCGGAGGTAAATTTGCCCAAATCTGGTCCAACTGAGGGTTGAGGGTATTGGGAGGAGCAAACCGCAACCGCAGCGGCCAATACGATGACACAGAACGCGCGCTTCATGCCGGATTCCTTTGCGGCTGGAATGTTAGCACGAAGTTACCGCCGATGAACGCGCCGCCGTTCTCAGTGCACGCCGGGGGGCGGGGCGGTGTGGCTGGGCGGCTTTGTGAAGAGCCAGGCGCAGGCGGCGCAGATGAGGGCCAGGACGGCGGTCCAGCGGAAGACATCGACGTAGGCAAGCTGGGCGGCCTGCTGCTCCATGAGGCCGTAGATCAGGCCGTAGGAGCCGGGGCGCGCGGCGGCGGGGCCGATGCGATGGCCGAGGTACGCGGCAATCATGGCGGACTTTTGCTGCAGCACGGCGGAGTTGGGAGAGAGGTTCGCGCCGAGGTAGCTCTGGTGCAGGGCGGCGCGGCGAATGATCGCCGTCGTGGCCATGGAGATGCCGATCGATCCGCCGATGTTGCGCAACATGTTAAAGAGGCCGGTGGCGTTGCCCATCTCGCGGTTGGAGATGGTGGCAGTGGACAAAGTGGCCAGCGGCACAAAGACAAAGCTCAATGCGAAGCCTGTGAGGGTGATGGGAATGAGGAGCGTGTAGGGACCGATATCGAGGTTCACCTCGCCGAAGATGAAGGCGCAGACGGCGAAGCCGAGGAAACCGGCGCAGAGGAGCTTGCGGTTGTCGATGCGCGAACCGAGAATGCCGATGATGGGCGAGCCGATGAAGGAGCCGACGCCACGGGGAAAGACAACCAGGCCCGCGGTGAATGCGGTGTAGCCAAGAATCTCCTGATAGTAGAGCGGCAGAATGGCAATGGTGATGTAGATGCACATGCCCAGCATGGCAATCATCAGGCAACCGGTGCGGAAGTTGCGGTCCTTGATAATGTGCAGGTCGACCAGGCCTTTGGGATTGGCCCAGGAGCGCCAGATCCACAGCACAAGCGCGACGACGAGCGCCGCCACCGCCCAGCGCACCCAGATGGCGCCGAACCAATCGTCTTCCTGACCCTTGTCGAGCACGATCTGCAGGCAACCGGTCCAAACGGCGAGCAGGCCGAAGCCGATGTTGTCGAAGGCGCCCACCTTGGCGTTCTTGATGTAAGGCGGGTCGTGCACGAAGCGGCTGATCATGATGACGGCCAGAATGCCAACGGGAATGTTGATGTAAAAGGCGTAGCGCCAGCTCCAGGTGTCGGTGAGCCAGCCGCCCAACGTGGGGCCAAGGACTGGAGCGACGACGATTCCGAGTCCATAGGCGGCCATGGATTTGGAACGGTCCTTGAGGGAGAAGCTTTCAAGCAGGATGGATTGCGACAGTGGCTGGAGAGCGCCGCCACCTGCGCCCTGCAGGACGCGGGCCAGGAGGATGACCGCGAGCGACGGAGCGGCGCCGCAGAAGAACGAGGCGACGGTGAAGAGGGTGACGCAGATGAGCAGGAAGCGCTTGCGGCCGAAGCGCCGGGCAAACCAGTTGGAGGCGGGAAGGATGACCGCGTTGGCGACCAGGTAGCTGGTGAGCACCCAGGTGGCTTCGGAGTTTGAGGCCGAGAGCGAGCCGGCGATGTAAGGCAGGGCCACCGAGGCGATGGCCGTGTCCAGCACCTCCATGAAGGTGGGCAGCATGACCGAAACGGTGACCAGCCACGGATTGACGCCCTGGGTGAGCGGGTAACGAGCTTGAGCGGCGGCCGTGGTCATGCCAGGAGACTCTTATGAGGGTAAACGATGGGCGATGAGGCAGATTGTGATCCGAACCACGGCGAGGCTTCGCATTGCACACGGTTTGCTCAAATTGTGGGCCGGGCCCGGCTGACCCGGCTTGACACAATCGGCCCAGCCCTTGATGCTGTACAGTTCCGGTCTTTAAGGATGTGGCGGCAGGAGGGTCCCCCGTGATGCGGGTTCGCGTCTTCTATCACGACAAGTGTTTTGACGGAGCTTGCTCAGCCTCGCTGTTCACGCGCTTCCATCGCGAGTGCATCACCCGGGACGCGAGCTACGAATATCACGGACTGGTGCATCGCGCCGGAGCGCTGTTCGACGAAAGCGAGTTCACCGGCGACGAGAATGCGATCGTGGACTTCAAGTACTCCGCCTCGCCGCGGATCACCTGGTGGTTCGATCACCACCAATCGGCATTTCTCACGCCGCAGGACCACGAGAACTTTCTGGCTTGCCAGCGCGATCCGAGTTGCGCGTCGCGGAAGTTCTTCGATCCCAACTACACGTCGTGCACCAGCTTTCTGGCACACATCGCGCAATCGCGGTATGGATTCGATACGGCTCCCGTGGCGGAGCTGATTCATTGGGCCGACATCGTGGACGGCGCAAAGTATGAAAGCCCGGAATCGGCTGTCGAGATGGCGGCGCCGGCGATGAAGCTCACGCTGATCATCGAGGCCACGGAAGATCCGGGGTTTATTCCGCGGCTGATCCCGCTGCTGACCGAGATGCCGCTCGATAAGGTGCTGTGCCAGCCGTTTGTCTCTGGGCTGCTGCCGCCGCTGCTCGAGCGCCATCGGCAGGCGCTGGAGCTGATTCGCAGCCGCGCGGAAGAGCGGGACGGGACGATCTTTTTCGACATCACCGATCATCCGCTGGAAGGATTCAACAAGTTCATCCCGTACTATCTCTATCCGCAGGCGACGTACTCGATCGGATTGTCGAAGTCGAGCTTCAGGACAAAGGTGGCTGTGGGATCGAACCCGTGGACGAAGGCCGACCCCGCAAAGATGGTGAACCTGGCGCAGATTTGCGAGCGCTACGGCGGGGGCGGTCACGCGCGCGTGGGGGCGATCAGCTTTCCGCCGGATAAAGAAGCGGAGGCGCGGGCGGCGGCAAAGGAGATTGTGGCGGAGTTGAGAAAGACAGGGAGTAGGGAGTAGCGAGTAGAAGGGATCCATTGAACGCCGGGAACTGGCCACTGTTCATCATTTGCCGTCGCTCTGTATGATGAGTGCGGCGGGAAGAGGGCTCTAGAGGGATTATGAGGAAATTGCTTTGTGTTTGTGCCGCGATGGCGATGACGCTCAGTGCTGCGACCGCAATGGCCGCCGACGTAACCGGAAGCTGGACAGCAGAGGTAAAGGCCCCGGATGGCAGCAGCTTTCAGATCACCTTCAACTTCAAGCAGGATGGCGCCACGCTGACTGGCACGGTGCAACTGCAGCAAGGCGATCCCATCCCGATCAGCAACGGCAAAGTGGATGGAGATAAGTTCTCTTTTGACGATTCATTCAACGGCGTCACGATCAGCCACCAGTGCACGGTGGACGGCGACTCGATCAAGATGGTGACGAAAACCGACTCGCCGGATTTCCCGGGGATGGAATTGACGTTGACGCGGGTGAAGGATACGGCGCCCGCACAGCCTGCGAGTCCGGCGGCTCCGGCTCAGCCCGCAGCGCCGGCAACGCCAACAACGCCGAATAGGTAGGCGCCACAATAACGCAGGGGACGCGCGGGATAGGGCTTCACAGACCGCGGAAAAAGGCTTGGGTTCGGGCACGACTGAAGTCGTGCCCTGACACTTCGTGCTCCAGCGAAGCAGTTGTTCCGCAGCCTGTAAAGACGGCCCCTCCTACGCTTCAGTTTTACCCGCATCGTCTGAGTCTGCCGCGAGCGCAAGGCCTGGCTCGTCGAATCCCGCTTCTTCGAGTAGTTTCCTGGGGACCTGCTTCTTCCCTTTCGCAGTCACTCCCAGTTCCCGCAGCATCTCCACCTGCCGCACCAGGTTGCCAGGTCCTGTCGAGAGTTGTCTCGCTGCCTCATCATAGGCTTGCCGAGCGTCGGAGAGCGCGACGCCGACGGACTCTAGATTTGTGACAAAGCCGACGAATTTGTCGTAGAGCTCGGCGCCGCGCTTCATCACTTTTTCCACGTTCCGAATCTGCTGTTCCTGACGCCAGAGGTCCTTAACGATGCGAACGACAAAGAGGACAGTCGTGGGCCCTGAAAGGAGTACTCCTTTTTCATACGCGTCATGCCAAATCGATTCGTCATTCTGCAGCGCGAGCAGAAATGCCGGTTCAATGGGCACGAACATCACGACGAAATCGGGCGATTGGAGCCCCGCAAGACCCTGGTAGTTGCGGCCGCATAATTCCGTGCAATGATTGCGCACGCTGAGCAGGTGTTTCTTAATTGCCTCCGCGCGATCCTTCTCGTTGGCGGCATTCACGGAATCGTTGTAGGCGTTGAGCGAAACCTTGGAATCAATGACCAGATGGCGTCCGCCGGGCAGCTTCACGACGACGTCGGTCTGCCGGCGTTGCGCCGGGCCTCCGTTTTCATCCCGCTCAGTAAAGCTTTCCTGATAGCTGTAATGCAGTCCCTCCTGCAATCCCGACTTGTCGAGAATGTTGCGCAAGATCGTCTCGCCCCAGTTTCCCTGCGCCTTTGTGTCGCGGCGCAGAGCGGTGGCAAGATTGTGCGCTTCTTCAGTCAACTCCTTATTGAGGCTGCCAAGCGCGCCAATCAGGGTCTTCAGCTCTGTCACGCCTGTCTTTGAGTCGCCCTGCGCCTGCTCCACTTTTTCGCGGAATTCCTTAATCTGCGCCTTGAGCGGCTCCAACAGCGTGCCCAGCTCCTTTTGGCTGCCTTCAGAAAAGGTTTTTGATTTCGCCTCCAGGATCTCCGCCGCCAATGCCTGAAACTGATCGGAAAGAGCCTTCTTCGCTGTTTCCAACAGCGCCAATTTCTCCGCAAGATTCTGGCGCTCGTTTCTGAGCTCTGCCTCAAGTTCCTTAACACGTGCGGCGAGCATGCGCTCTGACTCTGCCTTGGCCTGCAATTCGTTGCGCAAACCGTCAACCGTCTTCCCGCGCTCGGCAGCTAGAGCTTCAAAGCCCGCCCGGGCGGTCGATTCCGCTTGCGCCTGCGCCAATTCACTCTTTGTTGCAGCCAGGTCGCGTGCCAACTCCGCGCCGCGCTCCTTTGCCGACGCGCTGCGAAGCCAGAAGCCAATGAGAATTCCCGCAATCGCGGCGATGACTCCAACGATCCAAACCGGCATGGTTGTTACGGTCCCTCTTCGCCAAATATACGCCCACGGGTTGTGTATTTTCCGGCGTTCGATCCATTCGCGGTCACGGAATGATTATTCCCTGTTTCTTCAAAGGTTTCCCCACAGCCGGAAGCCTTTACACCCCAAGGCCCTGCCGGTAGACTTGAAGATTCGGGGCCAAGCGCAGGATTTTTTGGCGCGGTGGTTGTCATTGCCCGCCGCGGGCCGGTATGGTAGGTTCGCGGGGCGGGTAGTCTTCTGAAACCCCGAATCGTTTTCCTAAGTTCCCAATATCACGAGGAGAGGTACGCATGGCCGTTGAAGAAAAAGTGAAGCAGATCATCGTCGAGCAGTTGCAGGTGGACGAAGCCGAAGTCACCCCCGGCGCGAGTTTCCAGGAGGATTTGGGCGCCGATTCGCTGGACGTGGTCGAACTGGTGATGCAGTTCGAAGAGGCGTTTGACATGGAGATTCCCGACGAGGACGCCGAGAAGATCAAGACGGTGAAAGACGCCATCGACTACATTGAGAAGAACGCGAAAGGCGGCAAGTAAGCGTTGACCCAGGCAACCAACCGCAGAGTGGTCATCACAGGCCTGGGGCTGATTTGCGGTGTAGGCAACACCGCTCCCGAGGTATGGCGGCAACTGTTGGCCGGCGCCAGCGGCGTTTCGCAGATCAAGGGCTTTGACGCAACCGGATTCCCGGTTACCATTGCCGCCGAAGTAAAGAACTTCGATCCGCTCGAATTCCTGGACAAGAAGGAAGCGCGCAAGATGGGGCGCTTCATCCACTACGCCTTTGGCGCAACCCAGGAGGCGATGGAGCAGTCGGGCCTGAAGGTGACGGCAGAGAACGCCGAACGTGTGGGCGTATTCATCGGCTCGGGGATCGGCGGGTTCGAGGTGATCGAGCGCGAGCACTCGAATTTGCTGCAGGGCGGCCCGCGCAAAATGTCACCCTTCTTCATTCCCGCGGCGATCGTGAACATGGCCGCGGGTCAGATCAGCATCCGCTATGGCGCGCAAGGCCCGATTTCGGCGACGGCCACAGCTTGCGCCACCAGCGCCAATTCCATCGGCGACTCGGTGCGCATGATTCTGCACGGCGATGCGGACGCGATGATCGCGGGCGGAGCCGAGGCGGCAGTAACACCGATGTCGGTGGGCGGATTCGCGGCCATGCGCGCGCTTTCCACGCGCAACGACGATCCCACACACGCCAGCCGGCCCTTCGACAGGGATCGCGACGGATTTGTGATCGGCGAGGGCGCGGGCATCCTGATTCTGGAGGAGCTGGAATTTGCGCGGGCGCGCGGAGCGAAGATTCTGGCCGAGGTGATCGGCTACGGGATGAGCGCCGACGCGTATCACATGACGGCCATCGCGCCCGAGGGCGCGGGCGCGCAGCGCAGCATGCGGGCCGCGCTGAAAGACGCCGGCATCCGGCCGGAAGAGGTGGGCTACGTGAACGCGCATGCGACGAGCACGCCGGCGGGCGACGGCAACGAGTCGCGCGCGATTGAAGGAGTGTTTGGCGAGCACGCACTGAGCCACAGGCTGAAGATCAGCGGGACGAAGTCGATGACTGGACACCTGCTGGGCGGCGCGGGCGGACTGGAAGCCGGCATCTCCGTGCTGGCGCTGGTGAATCAGCAGATACCGCCGACGATGAATCTCGAAAACGTCGATCCCGAGTGCCGGTTGGACTACGTGCCCAACAAGGCCATCGCACATTCGTTCGACATTGCGCTGTCGAATTCATTCGGATTCGGCGGCATCAATGCCACGCTGATCATGCGGCGTTGGATGGAATAAAGCAGGGGCCAAGGGAACAATGGACCAAGTCGTCCAGATATGAAATCCGGGGTAGGGAGCAGGCCTGGCGCAAGCTGGGCCTTTGCACGTTTTGTAGCGAGTGAAGCGAGACGTGCCTTCGTCAACTGAGCGCGAGGGAAGGATCGGCGGTGAGGTCGGGCGGGGCGAAGTTCTGGGCGAGCAGGCGCGGCCAGGCGGCTGCGGCGATCATGGCGGCGTTGTCGGTGGAGAGCGCGAGCGTGGGGAAGGCGATGCGCAGGGCGCGGCGGTCGGCTTCGGCGGCGAAGCGGGCGCGAAGCTCGCGGTTAGCGGCGACTCCGCCGGTGACGAGGATGCGTTTGGCGCCAAGCGACTCGGCCGCGGCGAATGTCTTCTTCATCAGGTCGCCGACGACCGCGTGCTGAAAGCTGGCGATAAGATCGAGCGTGGGCTGGGGGCAAAGTACGAGAGCCTCTTCGCGGGTTTGCGGTGGACGAAAATTGGCCAGCACGCGACTGACGCGGGCTTTGGATTCGGCGCGAAGGCTGTGGAGATCAACGTAGCGCAGCACGGCAGTCTTGATTCCCGAAAACGAGAAGAGAAAGTGCGGGTCGAGGCGCGCGATGGGGGCGGTCCGGGCAGCTTTGGTGCGCGCGGGCTTGCCGCCGAGATGAGCTTTTGTTTTGATTTGCGCGAATGAAAAGGGCACGGCGTGCGGGTTGCCGTATGGAGCGAGCGCGTCGATCCATGGACCGCCGGGATAGCCGAGGCCGAGAAGCTTGGCGACTTTGTCGAAGGCTTCTCCGGCGGCATCGTCTACGGTGCGGCCGATGAGAGTGTAGGACCAGGCGCCGCTGGCAGGGCGCGCGAGAAAGAGGTGGGTGTGGCCGCCGGAGACGACCAGGGCGAGAGCGGAACTGGGCTTGAGGTTTGCGCTATCCCAGATCTCAAAATCGGGACCTCCACCCCAGGGACTTAGACCTGTCCCTAGGGACCCCGGGTCTGGGGCACCCTTGTTCTGTGCATGGGCTGCGGACTCGCGCTCCTGGAGGAGGACGGCGTGAATGTGGCCTTCGAGATGGTTGACGCTGATGAGGGGAAGATTGTTGGCGAAGGCGAGGGCCTTGGCGTAGGTGATGCCAACCAGAAGCGCTCCGGCGAGGCCGGGTCCTGAAGTGACCGCGATCGCATCGAGATCGGCAAGGGTCAGGCGGGCTTCAGCGAGCGCGGCGCGGACGACAGGAACGATGGCGCGAAGATGCTCGCGGCTGGCCAGTTCCGGAACGACGCCGCCATAGCGGGCGTGGGTGGCGATCTGCGAGGCGACGACGGATGAAAGTGTGCGCGCGCCACGTTCGACGACGGCTGCGGCGGTCTCGTCGCAGGAAGTCTCGATGCCGAGAATGAGGCCGGAGCCGGGCATAGTTTTAGTTTAGAGGGCCGAAGAGAGCGGGGCTAGCGGAGTTAGAGGAGCAGGCAAGTCAGCGGGTTGGCTGATCCTATTGGTGTGGGCGAGCGAGAATAGATGAGGCGACGATGGCTGGAAGCGGACAGTTCGAAGCGGCGCTGAAGATTGTGGAGACGCTGCGCGCGCGCGGGTATGAGGCGTACCTTGCCGGTGGTTGCGTGCGCGATCTGCTGCTGGGGCGCGAGCCGGCCGACTACGACGTGGCCACGAGCGCGACGCCGGAGGTGGTGCTGGATCTGTTTCCGCGAACATTTGCCGTGGGCGCGCACTTTGGAGTGGTGCTCGTCGCTCCTGAGGCCGAGGAGGCCGGATTTGTTACCGAGGTTGCGACGTTTCGATCGGACCTGGCGTATTCCGATGGGCGGCATCCCGATGCGGTCGAGTACACAAAGACCGCCGAGGAGGATGTGAAGCGGCGGGACTTTACGATCAATGGATTGCTGATGGATCCACTGCGGCTGCTTTCCGGCGAGAATGTGCTCGAATCCCACCCTAGCCGCAAAAACCAAGACGCGGCGAGGGTGGGGCACCCTGGTTCGAACGAGCGCGTAAACGACGCGAAGCTTCTGCGCGGCGCGGTTCTGGATTATGTCGGCGGGCTGGCGGACCTGGATGCAGGCGTAGTCCGCGCGATCGGGCGGGCGGAGCAGCGGTTTCAAGAAGACCATCTGCGCATGTTGCGCGGGGTGCGGTTCGCGGCGCGATTCGGGTTTGAGCTGGAAGCGGAGACGAAGCGCGCGATTCGGTCACTGGCTTCACGGATTCAAGCCGTGAGCCGTGAGCGGGTGCGCGACGAGTTGACGAAGATGCTGACCGAGGGCCACGCGCAGCGGGCGTTCGAATTGCTGGACGAGACGGGACTGCTGAACGAGGTGCTGCCGGAAGTGGCGCGCATGAAGGGCGTGGAGCAGCCGCCGCAGTTCCATCCCGAGGGCGATGTGTGGGTTCATACGCTGTTGCTGCTGGAGCAATTGGAGCCGGGATGTTCGGCAACACTGGCGTGGGGCGCGCTGCTGCACGACGTGGGCAAGCCGCCGACGTTCAGGCGCGCTCCGGATCGGATCCGCTTCGATGGGCACGTAGAGATCGGCGTGGCGATGGGCGCGGAGATTTGCCGGCGATTTCGATTTTCGAATGAAGAGACGAAGCAGGTGCTGGCGCTGATCGAAAATCACATGCGGTTCATGGATGCGCAGCGCATGAAAGAGTCGACGCTGAAGCGGTTCTTCAGGCTGGAGCGGTTTGAAGAGCACCTGGCGCTGCACAAGATGGATTGCCTGGCCGCGAGCGGCAACCTGGATCATTGGGAGTTTGTGCGCGAGCGTCTTTCCTCGATGCCGGAGGAGGCGGTGAGGCCAACACCCTTGATCACGGGACGGGAGCTGATTGCGGCAGGTTACCCGCCGGGCGCGCGGTTCCGCGAGATGCTGCGCGCGGCCGAGGACGCGCAGTTGGAGGGTACGATCGCGACAGCGGAGGAAGCGCTGAAGCTCGTGAAGGAGCGATTTCCGCTGGGAATTGGTTGATGATGGGCAGTTGCGGCATTGCGGCGGCGCCAAACCACCCAGCGAAATTCCTAGAAGCGCATGCGCAGGCCGATTTCAATCTGCCGCTCGCGGTAGAAATCCGTGGCGTTGATGTTGAGGGGCCGGCCAAAGGCGGCGATCGGAGTTCCTGAGCCGGTGATTGTAGTGGTGCCGCAACTCGCGCTGCCGACGGTATTGATGGTGAGGTAGCAGAGCGTGGGGAGTATGCCTGAAGAACCGCTGTTCTCGATGGAGTAGCCGGTGGTTTCAAGGCCGGTGACGTTCTGGTGGTTGAAGAGATTGAAGGTTTCGGCAATCAGCTCCAATTGGCGCCGCTCACCGATGTTGAAGCGCTTGGCAAGCCGGAGATCGGCTTTCCATGTGTTGGGATAACGGAAGGTATTGCGGCCGATGTTGTAGGTACGGCCGTCGTTCCCGAGTCCGTAGACGCGGTTGTCTCCCCCGGATCCGTTCATGCCGGGGCCCAGACCTGTGATAGCGTTGCCGGTTGTGTCAAACTCCTCGGGCAGCGAGCCGGAAGTGCGCATGGTGTAGGGCAGGCCACTGCGGAACTGCCCGATGCCGGAGAGCATCCAGCCGTTGCCGATGCGGCCGGCAAAGTCTCGCAACTTCCAGGGCGCCTCATAGATGGCCATGATGGAGGCGGAGTGGCGCACATCGAAGTTGCCCGTGCCGTATTCCTGGCTGAAGTTGGCGGGATCGAGTACGTCGCTGCCGGCCACGAGCGTGGTCTCGTTGGGATTCCAATCCATAGCGTGCGCGTAGGTGTAATTTGCATGGAAGCTCAAGCCATTGCGGCCGTAGCGCGCGATCTTGACCATGGCCGTTTCGTAAGTGGAGTTGGCGCGGCTCGTGATCCGGGCGATCTGCTGGTAATCTGCGAAGCGGCGGCCGCACTGACTGGCGGGATTCAACGGTGAGCCGGCGGGACACTCCGCGAAGGGCCAGGAAGCGTAGAAGGGGACGGTGATCTGCGCGGACTTGATGGGTCCGGTGCCGGTTGAGTCTTTCACACTGTAGGTGATGGCGCCGGGATTGACTGCAGGGTTGAAGTTGGTATCGATGGAAATGGGAAGACGGCGGCCGAGCGAGAGCATGGCGCCGGCGGTCAGCATGACGTGGCCGGGCAGCGGCTGTTCGATGGAAGCAATGGCCTGATGGACTTCAGGATTATGGAATTTGGACGCGAAGCCGACCGCACCAGGCGCGACGAGGCTTGTTGGTTGGCCGACGAGGACATAGGGAAACGGCGGCGCACCCCCCGAGCAGTGTTGGCAATCGTCGGAGGGGCGCATGAAAAAGCTCAAGTCGCCTTTGAGCGATCCGGTCTGCGTGAGCGCGGTTTCGATGGTGGCGTTTTCAGTGCGGCCGTAGTAGATGCCGTAGCCAAGGCGCAGCACCGGCCAGTGTTCATGAGCGTTTCCGATAGCGAGGCTGAAGCGAGGCCCCCAGTTGTTGCCGAGGCTGGGAAGATTCGCCGAAAGCGGGGGCTGGGGATTGGTCTGCGTTGCGCTGGTCAGCTCGGGATTGGCAAGCGAGGCGATGGGCGGCGGCATTTGCTCGCGTTCCCAGCGCAGGCCCGCGGAGAGGACGGCCAACTTGCTCAGTTGCCACTGCGCGGTCGCGTAACCGGCGAAATCGTTGGTGCTCAAGTGCCAGTTGGTGGGGCCCATGGTCTGCGAATAGTAGGAATAGCAGGGCTGGCTGCCGAATTTTGTATTGGCGACGCCACAGTTGTGGGGATTCATGGCGTCGAGCGCGTCGCTGAGGCCGAACTTCTGAAAGGCCACGGCGTCCGAGATAAAGCTGGCGACGGTGGAGTAGGAGTAGGTGCCGGTCTGATTGCGGAGCTCAGTGACCGCATCGGAGTTGTGGTCGAGCTCGAAACCGGCCTTGACCAGCAGCTTACCGTGGACCCAGTCGAGCATCTCCTGCCCGTGAAAAAGGCGTTCGTCAGGGTAGCTGCCCTGACCGAAGCGCGAGGGATTGCCGATAGTGAAACCGTACCGCGAGTCGACGACGATTTGCGGCAACTGGTTCCAGGAATTGCCGCCGAGGAACGATTGCTCGAAAGCAGATGGCGCATCGGGCCGGGCGCTGAGAATGGCGCGGCCCGCGGAGCCCTGCATGACCGCGAGCAGATTCGGCGTGAGATACGCTTCCCAACGAGCCAACAGCCACTGCTGGCTGGCCTGGCTGGAGCCAAAACTGTGGCTGCCGTAGGTTTCTGAGACGCGGGTGAGACCGCCGCCGGGAGCGCTCAAGTCCGCGCCGATGCCTTCGAGCGTGAAGTGATGGCGCTCGGCCGCCTGCCAATCGATGCGGGCAAAGCCGACCCATTGCACTGAGGTGCGCGGCGCGGGCCCGAGGAGTGCGGCTAGCTGCTCGAGGCCCGCCGGCGCATAGCCGGATGCGGCGACACCGAGGTAATCGTTCCAGGCCTGATTCTGGCTTTCGCCGAGTTGCGCGCTGAGCAGCGTGACGGAGGCGCTGGTGGGTTCGGGCGGGGTGAAGAACTCGGCAGGATTCCTGACTGTGGAAAGACCGGGGTCGTTGCGCCGGTTGCTGTCAAGCTCGGCGAACCAGAAGAGCTTGTTGCGCCGGATGTCGCTGCCTAAGCCGAGTCCCCAAACAATCTCGTGATCGGGCGGGGTGAAGGGAGCGGTGGTGAAGTTGGGCGCGGACGCGGAGCCAGTGTTCTGCAGCCATTGCGTGAAAGGGTTCCGGGCGCCCCACGTGTTTTGTCGGTCGAAGAGGAAGCCCTGGCCGTGGAGAGCGTTTGTCCCGCTCTCAGTGCGAATGGCGGTGCGGCCGCCCGTGGAGCGCATGCCTTCGGCCTCCACGTTGCCTGCAGCGGTGGTCACCTCGCGGATGGCGGCTTCGCTGACGCCGAGGCCACGACCACCGGACCAGGATCGGTTCCCAGATTGACTCATCGAGCCCTGCGGATCCGTGTCATCGCCTGAGGAGCTTGAGGCTCGCGTGGCGGAACCGGCGGCGACGCCGAAGGCAAGGCTGGTATTGGCGCCGTCAATCGCGACCTCAGCGGATTGATGGGAGCCACGGTAGGAGCCTTGCGACGAGTCAGCCGAGGCGCTGGCAGCAGGCGTGTCGAGCAGGAACTGCTGCCAGCGGCGCCCGCTTGCGGGCAGGGCCTGCAACTGCGTGGCAGTGACGGTGGTGGAGACGGCAGGCGCGACGGGGTCTGAAGGTTGTGGAGCGGCCACGGCCGCTGCGAGGGGAGGCAGATTGAGCAATGCCGCCTGCACGAGGCTCGGCGGCACCGCGGTGGCGGCGAGAGAAGGTGCGGAGCCTGCCTTGAGCGGAAACACCCGCGGAGGCGCGGCAGCGAGCGCGAGTTCCCCGGCGGCGGATTGCGTTTCAAGCGCGGCGCGCATCGGCAGGGCGAGGACGTGAGCCGCGGGTTGAGCGTGCTGTGGCGCGAGTGGTGCGGGCGTCGCAGACGGCAAGGCGATGATGGGGGATTTGGTTGGGGCTGCGGGCGGAAGCTTGACGGGCGGCGCAACTGGCGTTGGAACTGCGGGTTGCGCAGAAGGCCTGATGGCGTCCGCGTCGGTGGAGATTCTTAGAGGAAGGCGACCGAGCGGCTCGTCGGCGATGGACGCGACGAGCTGCGGGCTGGATGTGGTTGGAGCGGGCCGTGGAGCGGGCCGTGGAGCGGCAGGCGGGGTATTCTGCGCGACGGTTGCCGGGCTCGGCGAGGGTGACCGCAGCGGTGTGGGCGGCACGGAGGCTGCCGAGAGGATGGCACCTGGCGGCATCGACGTGGGCACGGTTGGGGAACTTGCAGTCTGCGGCGGCGCGGCGGCATCGAGCAACGCGGGGGCGACAGGCTCGAAGTGAATCGCAGCCTGCACACGGGATTCGATGCCTCCGGTGACGAGAATTCCATCGAGGCGGCCGTGACCGAGCCGGGCCGCGCCGGCATCAAGTACGTACTCGCCCGCATCGAGAGAAGCAAAATGGAAGGCGCCGTTCTTCGCCGTGGTGGTGCGGGCCTCAGCGCCCGTGGCCTGGTTGCGCAGGACGATGGAGACGCCGGCCAATGGGGCCGAATGCAGATCGGTGAGGCGGCCGCCAATGGAACCCGATTGAGGAGATTGAATCTGAACGAAGTTCGGCGGGAGGGAATCGGCTGGACCCGATTGGGCGAGGACCACCGCGTGAGCGCTCAGGCACAGCGCTCCCAACACCAAACACCGAATCCCGTTCCACCTTGTCTCTGCCATTGCCAGCGCTGCCCGGGCAGATGCGGGGAGAAAGGACTGGAAGAAAAACAAACAAGCGAGGCGGTCCGCTCTGGCGGCGGTTAGGGTGCGGGCGGGGCGAAATCTGTAATTGTTCGCTGCCCTGAGTGGGTCTGATCGAAGTTTGGGAGCGATTCTATGCCTCAAAATTGCGGATGAAAAGTAGTCTGCGTCACAAATGCATGTTTTTTCGGCGAAGAGGCTGAGTTTGCAGCGGGCTAATGCGGGCTGATTGGTTCGGTAAACTGAGAAGACGGCGGTTAGGCGATGATCGAGTCCATGTGGGCCAACGTATGAGGCCCGCAGTGGCCGGCGAGAAGCATGTTCATTGATGAAGCCAGAATTCGAGTGAAGGCCGGCGACGGCGGCAACGGCTGCATGGCCTTCCGGCGCGAGAAGTGCGTGCCACGCGGAGGGCCGTCGGGCGGCGACGGCGGGCGTGGCGGCGACGTCGTGATGGAGTCGAGCCAGCGGCATAACACGCTGATTCACTTCCGCTACAACCCGGAGCACAAGGCGCAGCGCGGCGAACACGGCATGGGCTCGAACTGCACGGGGCTGGATGGACGGTCGATCACGCTGCAGGTTCCGGTGGGAACGTCGCTCTACGACGCCGAGACTGGCGAGCTGATTCACGACTTCAAGGAGCCCGACGAGCGCATTGTGATCGCGAAGGGCGGGCGCGGCGGGCGCGGCAACCAGCACTTTGCGACCAGCACACACCAGGCTCCGCGGGAGCACGAGCTGGGAAGGGCGGGCGAGGAGCGAAGCTACCGGCTGGAACTGAAGCTGCTGGCCGACGTGGGATTGGTTGGCCTTCCGAACGCGGGCAAGTCGACTCTCATCTCGCGCATCTCGGCGGCGCGGCCGAAGGTTGCCGATTATCCGTTCACGACGCTCGAGCCGAACCTGGGCGTGGTGACGGTGGGCGAGGAGCCTGATCTCGAATCCTTTGTGGTGGCCGATATGCCGGGGCTGATCGAGGGCGCGCATCTGGGATCGGGGTTGGGCGTTCAGTTTCTTCGCCACATCGAGCGCACGCGGCTGCTGGTTCACCTGGTGGACGTGTCGGACGCATCGGGAAGGCCCGATCCGGTGGAAGATTTCAAGGTGATTAACAACGAGTTGGCCAGCTTTAGCTCGAAGGGACAAGGCGCGGACGAGCACCCGCTGGCCGGGAAGCCGATGATCGTGGTGGCGACGAAGATCGACGCCGCGAATCCCAAGAAGCTGAAGAAGCTGGCCGCGTACGCGAAGAGAAAGAAGCTAGAGTTTCACGCCGTCTCGGCAGTGACGGGCGATGGAATCGAAGAGCTGAAGTGGGCGCTGGCGAAGCGGGTCCGGCCGGAAGAGGCGAGCTGAGACGGAAGTGAGACGCGCCACGGCGCGCAGCGATTACCTTTTTACCTGCGCCGGCAGTTTTTACCCTCTACCAAGCGAGCAGTTTTTACCCGCCTTGCGCTCATGCGGCGGCGAATGTCCTGTGCCTTCAGTCAGTTTAGGTTTGGCCCGCCGGATGCAGACCTTCCTGCACCAGGGCCGAACGGACAGAGCGCACCCTGGCCAATCCAAAACCCCGGAGGTACTTTTCATGCGTTCCGTCAAAAGTGATCTTATTGACTTCTGTGCACTTTGCTCGTTGACACTGGCGTTGGCGCTGGTACTAGGAAGCCCGTTTGTCGCTGCGGGCTCCGCTCTTGCACAGGAGCAGGCACAGCCGCAGCAACCGCGACCCGATCAGAGCCAGGCCAAGACCGCGACCTTTACCGGAACCGTCGTGAAGGACGGCTCGGATTACATGCTTCGTGATTCATCCGGCTCGATCTTCAAGCTGGACGACGCGGAGCGCGCCAAGCCGTTCGAAGGCAAGACGGTGAAGGTGACGGGCGAGCTCGATGAGCAAGCGAAAGTGATTCACGTCGAGAGCATCGAAGGCGCAGAGGCGTGAACGGGCGAGATTAAACGGAGCTTTGCGCAAAGATGAATTAAAGTTGGGAACCAAGCTGGGCGGAGCGAGAGGGAGAATGTGCCTTTCACTTCGCCCGGTGATTTTTTGAGCGGGTTTGCGGAGGCGCGGATGGTCGCGATTGCGGCAACCCCTCCGACTGAGGGCTTTTCGTCTGAGGGCGCGAAGGCAGCTCTCGGGTGCAACCGTAGATTCTGTGCCTACGCGGAAAGGAAGCGGCCGATGAGAGACGCGAGGAGGGCGGGCGCGGTGCGCATGGCCATATGGCCTTGGCCGGGGAGTATTCCGGTTTGAATGCCGGGCAGTGTTTCGGTCAGGGCGCGGGTGGCATCCTTCATAGGGTGCTCGGGGCTCTCGGCGCCGGCAAGCAGCAGGATGGGGCAAGCGATGGCGCGGTAGCGCTCGACGCCGGGGCTGATGGAGTCCATGACCTCGAGCTCGCGCGTCCAGCTTGGGGCCAGGGTGCGCAGGCGGGACCAGGCGCGCGACGCGCGAAGCTTCTCAATCGCGGGCGCGCTCAGGCGAGTGAATCTCTTCAGGCCGATCTCGAGCGCCAGATCCAGGTTGTTCGCCGCGATGGCTTGGGCATAGGGTTCGAGGTACTCGCCGGCGATGGGGCCGCCGACGGGCAGAGGCGGCTCGTAGACGGCCAGCCGGCGTACTGGGATGCGCATGGCGGCTTCGAGAACACAAATGGCGCCGTATGAGTGACCGACGAGGGCGACGCTCGATTCAGCCACCGCTGCTACTGCGGCGATGTCTTCGCACTCGCGGTCAATGGAGTAGGGGGAGTTTCCCAAGCCGCTCTTGCCGCGGCCGCGGCGGTCGATGACGAAGCAAGAAAAGCGGCGAGAGAGAAGCTTTGCGACCGGCATCCAGTCGGTATGCGTGGAGACGCTGCCGTGCACATAGACAACCGCGGGACCCTCTCCGAAGCGCGAAAAACCGATGCGCGTGCCGTCGGCGGAGCGCACCGACGCCGCGGCGATTGCGAGCGCCGCAGGCTCCAACAATGCTGTGGGCATTTGTTTCTATGGTAGCGCCGCGAGGTGAGAGGGAGTATCGGGATGGGGAACGGGGGATAAATGCCTGCTGCCCGGGAGTGGGGGGCTAATTCAGGCTGCCCGGACGGCGATTCGAGCTGAGCGAGAAGGAGGCTTGGTTCGAATGACGATTTCAACGTCCTGACCGAGGACGACGAGGAACCGCATCAGCCGCTCCACGCTGAAGCCTTCGAGCTTGTAATGCAACAAAGCAGAGACTTTGAGCTGGTTGACTCCGAGCGCGGTGGCAACCTGCGCCTGCGTGAGGTGACGCCGCTCGACGATGCGGCAAATGGCGGCGCCGAGACGGGCCTTGGTGTCGAGCTCGGCGGCATCGGGCAGGCCCATATCGGCGAAGACGTTGCCGCTGCCGGGAATTATGCGCTCTCGAGTTTTTCTGGCCATGACGTTCCTTTCCAATTGCCGTCGCGCTGAGGAGGGGCCACTGACCTTGGACCTGCTGACCGCTGATGGTTCCGCCAAGCGAAGATTTCAAGAGCTTTTTCGAGCCTTCTTAGGACTTGTCTTGCTTTTTGATCGGTCCGTCTTGGATTTGGATGATTTCGGTCCAGTGGCCGCCTGCTTCGATTGCGTATTCTTTTCTATGGCATCAATCCGATGCCTAAGTTCTTCGATTTGTCGAACGAGGTGTTTGATCTCGATTTCCATGAGGGTCGCGGCCATCGAAACTGTTGGAGCAAACGTGCCGATATGGAGTATCGATGCGGACAGCTGTTGAGAGTGAAGATGTTCCTCCTGGAGACGGCCCGCGTTATCGATCCTGCGTATCTCCACAGGCCCATCCATTTTTGCGTGCCGCCCTGGGAATCGTCCTCGGATTGCGGCCCACCCCTGCAGAACTAGAGGGATCAATCCGAACAATGACGCAATTGAGCCCGCAATGTACAAGACTTCAAGCCCGGTCTCATGCTCCACTAGGAGAAGCTTCGCTTTTTCGAGCCCCACGATGTATCCGCGACCTTGTAGGTCACCGTCAACTTCCGAGTAATGAATTCCAGCTTCGTGCTGGAGCGTATCGAGAAGATCTCGATAGTCACCGTATGAGCCTACATTTTCGCGGAGTTTCAACGAGACAATTTGATCGGGCCTGACATTCAGATATTGAGCAGCGCTGCTGAATTTGCGCCTAAAGGATTCCTCGCGGTAATCCATCGCGGATCTCCATTCTCGTACCTTAGATCGCTTGAATTATACCTTTGGTGAAGGGTCGGTCTGTTCAGTTTGCGGGCGTGGGCGCCCGCACGACAGCCGGACTGGAGTGCGGCTCTACGCGTAAGTGCGTCGGCAGTGCGACATTCGAAGAAAAACAACCGCAGATCCTTCGACTCCGCTTGCCCCGTATTCGCGATGCAAATACGGGGCTCCGAATGCGCTCCGCTCAGGATGACAGGGTGTCTTGGTGGGTTGAGAGACGTGGTATCCCACCCTAAACGCGAAAAGCGCGTTTAGGATGGGGCACCCGGCACCCGGCACCCGGCACCCGGCTGTGGCGGCGCTGGGTTGAGATGGGAAAAAACAACCGCAGATCCTTCGGCTGCGTCTCGCTCGCGCGAGACTCTGCTCAGGATGACAGCGGTGAGGTGGAGTGTGCGATATCCCGCCCTAAACGGAAAAGCGCGCCGAGGGTGGGGCACCCATGTTAGTTGACCGCGTTAGGGACCGACAGCGCTATTCTTCCTCTTCGTCGATGGGGCGCTTGGCGTTGGCGAGGATTTTTTCGGCGACCAGTTGCGGGACGATGTCGTAGTGGTCGACTTCCATGCGGTAGCTGCCTTTGCCCTGGGTCATGGCAGTGAGCTGGGCGCCGTAGGCGAGCATTTCGGCCATGGGCACTTCGGCGTTGATGATCGTCGTACGGCCCTTGGTCTCCATGCCCTGCACGCGGCCGCGGCGGGAGTTGAGATCGCCCATGAGGGTTCCGGCAAAGTCGTCGGGGGCTTCGATTTCGACCTTCATGACGGGCTCGAGCAGACATGGCTTGGCCTGCTCCATGCATTTGCGAAAGGCGATGCGCCCGGCCATCTTGAAGGAGAGCTCGTTAGAGTCGACTTCGTGGTAGCTGCCGTCGTAAAGGATGACCTTGAAGTCGACCACGGGATAGCCGGCAAGGAAGCCGCGCGCGGCCGACTCGACAATGCCTTTTTCGACCGCCGGGATGTAGTTGCGCGGAATGGCTCCGCCGAAGATGTCGTTGACAAACTCGAAGCCCGCGCCGCGCGGCAGAGGCTCCAACTTGATTTTGCAGTCTCCAAACTGGCCGTGGCCGCCGGTCTGCTTCTTGTGGCGGCCCTGGGCGTCGGCCTTGCCGCGGATGGTTTCGCGGTAGGGGACTTTGGGCGCCTTGAGCGTGACTTCAGCGTGGTAACGCTTTTTGAGGCGGCTAACGATGGCTTCGATGTGAGGCTGGCCAGCGCCTGCAATGAGGAACTCGTTGGTCTGCGGGTCGCGGAAGAAGCGGATGAGCAAATCCTCTTCCATGAGCTTGTGTATGGCGGGCGCGAGCTTGTCCTCGTCCGCGCGTGATTTGGGCTCGATGGCGTAGGTCATGGCGGGCTCGGGAGGAGCGGCCATATCGACCTGGAAGTCGGCGCCCTTCTGGCCGAGGGTGTCGCCGGTGAGGGTGTCGCGGAGCTTGGCTACGGCGCCGAGGTCGCCGGCGTGAAGCTCGGGGACTTCGACGGCCTTGCGGCCCTGCATGACGCTGAGGTGCGAGAGCTTTTCCTGGCCGCGGCGGGTGTAGTTCTCGAGGGTGGCGTCGTTCTTGATGACGCCGCTGATGACCTTGAAGAAGGTGATGCGGCCGGCGAAGGGATCGGACATGGTTTTGAAAACCACTGCACCCGCTGGTCCGGCGTCGTCGATTTTGCGGACGATGGCGGGCGCGTCGGCGGCGGTGCCGGGGGCTTTGCCGGTGATAGGAGCGCGCTCAGTGGGCGCAGGCGTGTAGGCTTTGATGAAGTCGAGGAGATGATCGAGGGCCATGTTGGAGAGGCCGCTGGAAAAGAGCACGGGGAAGATGCGGTCTTCGCGGATGGCTTCGTGGAGCGCGGCGATGAGGTGGTCCTGGGGGATGGTGCCCTTCTCGAAGTACTCTTCCATCAGCTCGTCCTTGCCTTCGGCGACGAGCTCGACGAGAGCTTCGTGGCGCGCCTTGGCGTCGGCAGCGAGCGAGGCGGGAATTTCAGCGGAGACTTTGCCGTGGCCATCGCCGCCGGGCGTGTAGGTGTAAGCCTCCATGGTGACGAGATCGACGACGCCGTGAAAGCCCTGCGCGTCGGAGATGGGCAACTGGACGGGAACACAGTTGCGGCCCCAGCGGTCGTTGAGATCGTCCATGAGGGCGCTCAGGCCGCCGCCGCCGCCGGCTTTGGGGTGGTCCATTTGATTCACGAGAACGATGCGGGGAACGTTGGCCTCTTCAGCAAAGCGCCAGACGCGCTCGGTGACGGGCTCGACGCCGGATTGGGCGTTGATGACGACGATTGCGGATTCGACGGGAAAGAGCGCGGCGCGGGCTTCATGGGTGAACATGTGGAAGCCGGGCGTGTCGACGAGATTGATCTTGATGCCCTGCCACTCGGCAAAGGCGACGGCATTTTGCATGGTGATGCCGCGTGCAACTTCTTCTTCGTCGTAAGCAGTGGCGGCGGTGCCGTCTTCAACGCGGCCCTGGGTGGGAGTCATTTTGGCGGCATGCAGCAGAGCGGCAATGAGGGTGGTTTTGCCGCTGTGAGCATGCCCCACTACAGCGACATTTCGGATCTCACTTCCCTGGTACGTTTTCATGGGCGTCTCCTTCGCAAGGCGCGCTTTCGGCGGGGGTTACGAGTGGATAACCGTGGTCTGGCGTGCGCCTTCTTGTCGAAAGACGGATGCTATCACAGCGAGAGTGTGAACGTCCTGTGACGGGAAGTACAGAGAACAAGAAAACAAGGGAACAAGGGACCGAGGGACCAACGGACCAAGGCGAGCGAGGGAGCAAGTCATCGCCGATCAGGGGTCAGTGGTCGCGGATCATGAGCGACCAGCGGCGTGGATGGAATGGTGATCAGCCGGTGCGCCGCCGAGAGCGGCGGGAGGCGAGAAAGCGCCAGAGGTAGATGCCAAGGTTGAAGGCGCAGACGGTGATGCCAGCGACAGTGATGAGCCAGTCGGGAAGGTTGGGGTAGACGATGGCGTCGAGAGAGTGAGCCAGGAAGCTGCCCTGAAATGAGACGAGGCCGGCGCGGGATTCGAAGTACTGCTCGGCGAGAGTGAGCGGACAGGGCCAGGGGCTGATTTCCACGCCGATTCCCCAGAGCAAGGCGAGTATGTGGAGGGTGGTCCACAGCGGGCGACCACGAGTGAAGAGCGCGCCGAAGATGACCAGCGCGATCCAAAGCAAATGGACGAGCAGGATGAGAATGGCGGCCGTGATCATGATGAGAGCGACCCCTTATTATCGTAAGGTGGATTGCGGTCGATTGCGCGTGAGAGGAAAGGAATCGAAATGAAAGTACGGATTTCGGGTTGCGTGGTTGCGGTGGGAGTTTTGATTTTGGCGGCTGGTGGGCTGAGGGCGCAGGCCGGGAGTGTGGGTGCGAGCGGCGCTCCGGCGGCTGCGCCAGCGCCCGCGCCCACGCAAGCGCCTCCGGCCATGCCGGGATGGATGATGCCGGCTCCGCACGAGAACGCGCCGCTGGGGAAATTCGAGCGCTTCCCGGGCGATGGCGATGGCGCGTACAAGACGGGCCACTATCGCGATCTGTTTGCCGAGCTGGGACACATGCCGGAAGAGACGCACGCCAAGATCGAGAAGGCATTCCAGCAGCTGTTTCATGGCGATGGGCAGGAGGAGCGGATCTACTTTGAGACGGGAGCCAACGAGAACGGCACACTGGCTTACGTGACCGACTGGGCGAACAACGACGCGCGCACCGAAGGCATGAGCTACGGGATGATGATCTGCGTGGAGCTCGGCAAGAAGCGCGAGTTCGACGCGATTTGGAATTGGGCGCATACGTATATGTTGATCACCGACCCAAAGGATCCGTCGGTGGGGTACTTTGCGTGGTCGATGAACACGGATGGAACGCCGCGATCGACGGGGGCGGCGCCGGATGGGGAAGAGTACTTCACCACGGCGCTTTATTTTGCCGCGCATCGCTGGGGCAATGGCAAGGGGATTTACAACTACCAGGCGGAGGCGGAAAAGATTCTGCGCGGCATGCGGCATCATCCGGTGCTGACGGGGACTGGGCCGTTCCGGATTCATCCCGACGATCCGCCGTTCGTGCAGCCGGATCATCCGTGGCCGAGCATCTCCAGCCGCAGGATGGAGGAGGAAGCGAAGGCGGCTGGAAGGCCGTGGCCACCAGTTTTCCGGTTTCCGCGCGGGCCGCAACAGGAAAGCATCGGGCCGATGGTGGACGAGAGCCACAACATGATCAAGTTTGTGCCCAACTGGCCGGGAGGGACGACGGATGCGTCGTATCACCTGCCGGCGTTCTACGAGTTGTGGGCGCGGTGGGGCCCGGTGGAGGATCGCGTGTTTTGGGCGACGGCGGCAGATGTGAGCCGCGACCTGTTCAACCGCGTGACGGGACCGGAGACGGGATTGACACCGGACCGTAGCAACTTTGACGGGACTCCAGTGACGGGACGCGATGGGACGCCGGTGCCGTTCATGGCCGACTCGTGGCGCAGCGTGAGCAATTGGAGCGTCGACTACTCGTGGTGGCACAAGGATCCGCGCGAGACGGTGCTGAGCGATCGCGTGCAGAAATTTTTGTCGAGCCAGGGCATCGATACGTTTGTGAACCGCTACACGCTGGACGGGAAGCCGTTGTCGACGACGCACTCGACTGGGATGTTGGCGACGGCGGCGGTGGGCAGCCTGGCGGCGACGGATGGACCCACGGCGAAGGCGTTTGTGGATGCGCTGTGGAACACGCCGGTGCCGAGCGGCGAAGCGCGGTACTACGACGGGATGCTCTATCTGATGAGCATGATGCACTGCAGCGGGGAGTTCAGGATTATTGAGAAGCCAGCTACCAGCCGCTAGCTGCTAGCTACCAGCAGGCCGCTGAGCAAGTCGCTCAAGGACGGAACTTTCTCCCGGGAAGCCTCGTACTTTGCCTGAGGCGGGGTCCTTTTCGTCACAATTCTGCTCCGCCGGAGGCCGATTACCATGGACACGCATATCTCAAGTGTTCCGACGGCTGGCGCCTCGTCTGGCCGGCTAGGGTGCTGGTTGGAGTCTTTGATCTTAGGTCTTGGGATCCCTGCTGCGATTTGGATTGTTTCTAAGCTCATTTCATTGTCCTTTTCCGCGGCGGTACATGGTTCTGCTGAGCAACGCTTCTTATTTTGGATTCTTGGAGGCGGGATCGTCGAGTGGGGCTTTGTAGCCGTGGTTTGGTTTGTACTACGAACCCGCGGATCCTCATTCAAAGGCATCGGCGTTTGGCGCTTAGGAAGATGGCCCGGCTGGGTCATGGCACTCCTATTTGCAGCTCTTTCGATCGGCAGCAATCTCCGATTCCTGCCCCGAATGCATATTCCTATCTCATATGCGTTCATGCCGCCTGGATTTCATCTTGTTGCCGCACTTCTTATGGGAATCACCGCTGGATTCTGTGAAGAGGTCCTGTTTCGCGCCTTTCTGATGACCGAATTCGCTAACGCCGGCTACGGCAATGTCATGCAGGTCCTTATGCCCGGCGTTGCGTTTGGGCTTGCGCACGCGGGCTATCTAAATCAGGGCCTTCTCACCTGGCTCGGCATCATGCTTCCCACCGCGTTTCTCGGTATGATGTGGGGAGTTGCGTACCTCCTTGGTCGTCGCGGATTACTTCCTGTAATGGTCGCCCACTTCCTGAATGACGCAACAGCGCTTCCCTGGATCGCATTCTTTATGACAGCGGGCTCGTTGGGTCGAACCTAGATTAGGAAGTCTGGGACCGACCAGCTTCAACAAGAGCCGCGACCGGACGGCGGCTCACAAAAGCTACTCCACGCCATCCAGTTGGGGTGCCCATAATGTTGAAGATGCCTCGTTCCACGGGTCCCGTGCGGGCTGTGGTACATTGTGCTCACGGTTTTCCTTTCTTCATTCCCCTATTTTTCTTGCTGAAAATTGCGATTCGCACGAGGTGAGCGCCCATGGCCGCTGCCGGTTCCGCGCACGAGGTGTATGCGACGACGGGAGTGCCGGCGGATGAGGCGGCGCGCTTGAACCGGATTGGCGAATCGGCAATGCGGAAGGCGAGCCTGCGGTTGCTCCCGGTGATTGCGGTCGGCTACGGGCTGGCCTACATGGACCGCATCAACATCAGCTTCGCCTCCTTGCAGATGAACCGGGACCTGCACTTCAGTGCGTCGGTTTACGGGTTTGGCGCGGGACTGTTCTTTATCGGGTATGCGCTGTGCGAGGTACCGTCGAACCTGCTGCTGCTGCGTTTCGGCGCCAAGCGCTGGCTGGCGCGGATCATGTTCACCTGGGGATTGCTGGCGACGACGACGATGTTCGTGCGGACGCCTCTCGAATTCAACGTGTTGCGGTTCCTGCTGGGCATGGCGGAGGCCGGGTTCTATCCCGGGGTGATTTATTACCTGACGCTGTGGTTTCCGGCGCGCATGAGGGCGCGCGCGGTGAGCCGGTTCTATGTTTCGCTGCCGCTGAGCTCGGTGGTGATGGGCTCGGTGGCCGGGTGGTTGATGGGACTTGGCGGAAAGCTCGGGCTTTCGGGCTGGCAATGGCTATTCCTGGTAGAGGGTTTGCCGACGGCGATCTTCAGCCTGGTGATTCTGAGGATGCTTCCGGACAATCCGGCCAAAGCAGCGTGGCTGACCACGGACGAAAAGGCGTGGCTTGAGGGCCAACTCAAGGCCGACGGCGAAACGGCGCACCTGGGGCATAGCGCCGGAGTGATGCAGGCGCTGCTTGAGCCGAAGGTGTGGATGATCGGCGCCTATTTCTTTTTCGCGCTGATCACCAGTTACGCATACAGTTTTTCCGCGCCGGCGATTTTAGAGGGAGTGACCGGCTGGAGTGTCAAGAATGTCGGGTTCCTGGTGGCGTCGATTGGATTGGCGGGAGCGGCGGGAATGCTGTTGAACAGCGCGCACTCCGATCGCAAAGGCGAGCGGGCACTGCATTGCATTGTTCCCTGCGTGGTGATGGCTGCCGGCTTTTTGACCGCGAGTTATGCGAAGGAGCCGTGGCTGGTGGTGGCTGCGCTGGCCGCAAGTTTCACCGCGTTCATGTCGATGCTGGGACCGGCCAATGCGGTTCCCATGCAGTTTCTGGCGGGGCGCGCGGCGGCCGCAGGCATCGCGGCCATGAATACGATCACCATGTTCGCCGGATTCATAGGACCGTATTGGATGGGCGTGATGAAGGACTATACGGGAAACTATGAAGCGGGATTGAGAGGACTGGTGTTGCCGAGTCTACTGGCGGCGGGAACGATGTACGTGCTGACGCGAAGCCTGGCGCGGCGGCCGGTGGTTGGTGCGGAGCTGGCGGAAGAAGCCGTGTGACGCTTTTACATAATGAGCTGGTCCCAGGACAGCCTGACTGCGGTGTTCGTGCGAGGGGCCCCGGGGAGTGCGATGATACTTGACGGTATGACACTGTCCGGTATGGCACTTTTAGTAACATGAAGAACCCTTCCAGTTTGGAAGGGAGCTTCGAGCTCTGCGGCCAAGCCCCTTCCGTCAGTCCTACGCGCCTACGAGAGCTTCGATAGGAACGAAGTCAGGTTCGAGTGCATCAGGCTCAGCTACGCCCGAAAAGTTCTCCGAGTTGACAAAGATTGGCTCCGGAAAACCGTCGTACGTTCTCCCATCAAGTACTCTTCCCGCTACACCTTTTCTCTTGCCGCCCCACTGCTTAAAGAAAAACGGCACCGCGTCTCTTTCACACTGGCTCTGTATCGACCTGACCCACTCAATCTCCATCAGGCGTGCACCCGGACCACTTTCGCCCCCGACGATTGCCCATGCGATTCCCTTCAGATCAATTTTGCCAAGGTCTTCCAAGAGAGGTTCAATGGAGAGGAATCGAACAGCAACATGCGTTTGTTGGAGTCGGCGGAGTCTTGGAAGTCCGTGTTTTCTATTCTCGACGCTAACGCCCCACCATATGTGCGGCATCATTGCGAAAGAACGCAGTGGTCCGCTGAGGAGCCTCGACATCCGATCATGGCGCTTCGTGAGGATCTGGAAGATATGCCAGTCGGCCGCTTCCATGACCTTGCAGACACTGGCGATGTAGTCGTCCGGGATGTCATCGTGAAAAAGGTCGCTCATGGAGTTAACGAAGATTTTCCGTGGACTCTTCCAGCGAAGTGGGTCGGGCAGCTTCTCAGGTACGAGCCGAACATCGAAGCCTTGTTCAAATGGGTGACCGGGAACACCGCGAAAACGCTCTGCAAATCTTTCAGCATAGCAGTGCTTGCATCCTGGACTGACTTTTGAACATCCGCGGACGGGATTCCACGTTGCGTCCGTCCATTCGATCGATGTGCCAAGCGACATATTGACCTCCTAGTCGAATAGTCCGCGTTGCGGGGTAGCGTACTTCAAAACTTGGTCCCAGTACTTGAAAGCCGTTGGATGCTTCGAGAAGAGTGCGAGGTAGTAAAGTGGCACGTGCTTTCTTTTGATCACTCTCATGTCTGCAAGCTCCGTGGGTCTGTATCCCAGGCGCTCCATTGAGCCCGCGAACTCTATCGCTAAGAACCTTGCAAGATCCGTGCCTGTCACTTGTTCTTGCGTCCATCGATCGCGCCAATCAGAATTGCCGAGCATCAAATCTAATTTTCGATTCTCGGGGCTCTGGTAATGGGCGATTGCGCGCTTCGTGTCCATTTGGAACGCGAGAAGGCAGAGGAAATCTACTCCGCGGGCGGATCTAGAGAGTCTCTTCAAGGTTTCATGATGGAGGCCGCAGTCATCGGGATCAACAAAGCATAAGACCAGATCATCTTCGGGTATCAGATCGCAAAGATGCTCGATTTGTTCGTTGCAATCGCCGTCAATCCAGTGGACGTCTTGTTCTGGGTGCATCCGTTTGACCCGCTCCTTGAGCGCAGTCATGCAATTTGGGTCATTTTCACAGAAAATGTACCGGTCAAACCTCGCCTCGACAGACAATGCGATCAGGGGTGACCCGAGAAGAACCCTGCGAGTCCCTTCAATGCGGCAAAGCCCACTCCCCGCATAAAGATCCACGTAGACGCGTTTACCCTTCCACTTGTATCGCATGCCGTTTGAAAACAGATCACAGTAGAGCCTGATTAGAGCGTATTTGTCTTCCGTGTATGATCCGCGTTCCGGCATCTCGAACCCATCGGGCTCGCCAAGGAGAGTCTCGTTCTTCATGGCTCGAATCATACGCCACATAAGAGCGAATATAAAGCGAAAAACGTCAGGTGCACACAGTCAGGCACTTTCATATCTCGCAGTCCTAAATACTTTTATTCCAAGAGGTTATAGCGCCGCGCCAGCGGGAAGAATGTCTTCGACGTCGACCCACTGCGTGGGGTAGTTGCCGGTGTAGCAGGCGGTGCAGTAGCCGGTTTTGTGTTCGTCGCGCACGGAGGCCAGCAACCCTTCGAGCGACAGATACGCGAGCGAGTCAGCCTCGATAAATTGGCGAATCCCTTCGACAGAGTGATTGGCGGCGATGAGCTCGCGCTTGGACGGCGTGTCAACGCCGTAAAAGCAGGGCGAAATGGTGGGCGGACAACTGATGCGGAGATGAACTTCGGTGGCGCCTGCGCCGCGCACCATGCGGACGATTTTGCGGCTGGTTGTGCCGCGGATGATGGAGTCGTCGATGAGGATGACGCGCTTGCCGGCGAGGAGATTGTGCACGGGGTTGAGCTTGAGGCGGACGCCGAAGTCGCGCACGCGCTGCTCGGGTTCGATAAAAGTACGGCCGACGTAGTGGTTGCGGATGAGGCCGAAGCGGAAAGGCAGGCCCGCTTCTTCCGCGTAGCCGAGCGCCGCGGTGACGCCGGAGTCGGGGACGGGCACGACGACGTCGGCGGGGACGCCGGACTCGCGCGCGAGCTGACGGCCCATCTGATCACGCGACTCCTGCACCCAGCGGCCGAAGATGCGCGAATCGGGGCGCGCAAAGTAGACGTGCTCAAAGACGCAGCTCGATTGCGGCATGCCGCTCGCATACTGGCGGCTGGTGACTCCGTCTTGAGAAACCATGACCAGCTCGCCGGGAAGAACGTCGCGGATGAATTCAGCACGGAGCAGATCGAAGGCGCAGGATTCGCTGGCGAAAACGATCGCGTCGTGGCCTTCGGAAGTTTTCATCCGGCCCATGGAGAGCGGACGAAAGCCGCGCGGATCGCGGGCGGCGAAGATGCGGTCGCGCGTCATCATGACGATGGAGAACGCGCCCTCGACCTGGGAAAGCGAGTCGGCGATAGCGTCGACGAGCGTGCCGGCGCGCGAGTGAGCGATGAGCTGGACGATGATTTCGGAGTCGGAGGTGGTCTGGAAGTAGGCGCCGTCGCGCTCGAGGCTCGCGCGGAGATTGCCGAGGTTGACGAGGTTGCCGTTGTGCGCGATGGCGATGAGGCCCTTGGTGGAGTCGACGCGAATGGGCTGGGCGTTGAGAAGCGCGGAGTCGCCGGTGGTGGAGTAGCGCGTGTGGCCGATGGCCAAATGGCCGGGGAGCTTCAAGAGAACGTCGTCTGTAAAGATTTCGGAGACCAGGCCCATGCCCTTGATGTTGGCAAGATGCTGGCCGTCGGCGGTGGCGATGCCGGCGGATTCCTGGCCGCGGTGCTGAAGGGCGTAAAGGCCGAGATAGGCTTCGCGCGCGGCGTGCGGATGGCCGTAGATGGCGACGACGCCGCATTCTTCGCGAAGCTTCGGGTCTGTGCTATCCCAGGTCTCAAAATCGAGACCTAGGGCACCCGTCATTTTCGGATGGACAAAGTTACAAGCAAAATCGGCGGAATTGTCGGAGATGCCGGGGATGCCCTGGTAGAGGCGATGCGTCATGCCGTGACCTCGCCTCGGAGATTGGCTTCCAGGGCGCAGGCCCAGAGGGTGCGAAGCTCGGCGAGTGGCGCGGAGATAAAGGACTCGCCGTCGACGGAGATTTCGAGGCGGCTGCCGCCAGTGGCGCCGATTCGCGCAGAGAAGAAATTGTGCTGGCCTGCGATGGCGTCGATCTCAGAAAGATTTTTGGGATCGGTGGTGACGAGGACGGTGGAAGCGGGCTCGGCGAAGAGACCGAAGAGCGGGTGAGCGAGGAGCGACGAGTCCTGCTCGACGGTTGCGCCGATGCCTTTGGTGAATGCGGCCTGCGCGAGAGCAACGGCGATGCCGCCGTCGGAGATGTCGCGCGCCGAGCGGATGAGCTTGCGCCAGGCGAGGATGGCGAGAAGGTCGTGCAGGCTGGCCTCGGCATCGAGGTCAAGCGCGGGCGGAGTGCCCCAAAGGCTGCCGAGAATAACTTTGGCAAATTCAGAGGAGCCGAAAGCTGCGAGATTTGCCGCGACTTCGGCGTCGGATGCGTCGGCCTGCTCGCGGTCTCTGGGTTCGCGCTCAAGCACGGGCAGCGGATATTGGCTGATAGGCGGTGGATTGAGCGGAACCTTGAGTCCTGGGTTCGGCTCCTCGCCGCGGGGAATGGGCCACAGCAGAACGATGGCGTCCTTCTCGCGCTGGAAGTGGGCGGGGACGGCCTTGGTGACGTCGTCGAGAATGCCGACGATGCCGAGGACGGGCGTGGGGTAAATGCCCTCGCCGCGCGTCTCGTTATAGAGAGACACGTTTCCGCCGGTGATGGGTGTGCCCAGCGCGGTGCAGGCTTCAGCGATGCCGTCGATGGCGGCGGAGAGTTGCGCCATAATCTCGGGCTTCTCGGGGTTGCCGAAGTTGAGGCAGTTGGTAGCGGCGACGGGCGTTGCGCCGGTCATCGCCACTTTGCGGGCGGCTTCGGCGACGGCATGCATGGCGCCGAGCTTAGGATCGAGCCAGGCCCAGCGGCCATTGCCGTCGAGGGCCATGGCGAGGCCGATCTCGTGCCCCGGCTCGCCGGTTCCCTTGATGCGCATCACGCCGGCTTCGCCGCCGGGGCCTTGCGCGGTGTTGGTCTGCACCATGGAGTCGTACTGCTCGTGGACCCAGCGCTTGGAGCAGACGTTCGAACTTGCAAGGAGCTTTTTAAGGTCGGCGGTGTAGTCGCGGTCTTTGGCTAGCTCGGCGAGAGCGTCGGCGGGAGGGTCGAGCGGGACGGGAGCTTTCCACGTGCCGACGGGGCGATGGTAGAGCGGCGCATCGTCGGTGAGCGATTGGTTGGGTATGTCGGCGACGAGCCCACCGTGATGGCGGATGCGCAGGCGCGGCTCCGGCTCGACCGTGCCGACGATGACCGCGTCGAGACCCCACTTCGCGAAGACGCGCAGCACTTCGTCTTCGCGGCCTTTTTCGGCGACGAGCAACATGCGCTCCTGGCTCTCGGAGAGCATGATCTCGTAGGCGCTCATGCCGGTTTCGCGCTGAGGCACGCGGTCGAGCTCGACGTCGAGGCCGACACCGCCGCGTGCGCCCATCTCGCAGGTGGAGCAGGTGAGGCCGGCTGCGCCCATGTCCTGAATGCCGACGATTGCGCCGGTCTGCATGGCCTCGAGGCAGGCTTCGAGAAGGAGTTTCTCCATGAACGGGTCGCCGACCTGGACGTTGGGGCGCTTTTGTTCGGAGCCTTCCTTAAATTCCTCGCTGGCCATGGTGGCGCCGTGGATGCCGTCGCGGCCCGTCTTGGCGCCGACGTAGATGACCGGATTGCCGGTGCCGCTGGCCTTGGCGTAAAAGATTTCATCTTTGCGAACAAGGCCGAGAGCGAATGCGTTGACGAGCGGGTTGCCCGAATAGCAGGGCTCGAATTTGGTTTCGCCGCCCAGGTTGGGCACTCCGAAGCAGTTGCCGTAACTGGCAATGCCGCTGACGACGCCTTCGAGAATGGAGTGATTCTTATGGGTGGTTTCGCGGTCGGCTTCGCCAGGCTCGATGGGACCGAAGCGGAGGGAGTCCATGACGGCGAGCGGGCGCGCGCCCATGGTGAAGATGTCGCGCAAGATGCCGCCGACGCCGGTGGCCGCGCCCTGATGGGGCTCGATGTAGCTGGGGTGGTTGTGCGATTCGATTTTGAAGGCGCAGGCCCAGCCGTCACCCACGTCAATGATGCCGGCGTTTTCGCCGGGCCCCTGGACGACGCGATCGCTTTTGGTGGGCAGGCGCTTGAGGTGGACGCGGCTGGATTTGTAGGAGCAGTGCTCGCTCCACATCACGCTGTAGATGCCGAGCTCAGTGAGCGAGGGCGTGCGGCCGAGCGCTGCGAGAATGCGGTCGTACTCCTCCGCGGTGATGCCGTGTGCGCCGAGCATCTGCGGAGTGACGGTAATTGGCTCAGGAACGACGGCAGAGGAGGAGCTGGTCATCGTTGATGCCTTCATTCTCGCACAGGGGTTGCCGCCGGCCTGGGCGACTGGTGTGGAAACCACCTGCGATGGGGCGGATGCCTTCGGCCGGGCCGCGCCAGAATGAAGGCGCGGCGCTGGGCTAATGGGGAATTCTTCTGCGGTGCGGTATGCGCTGTGGTTGTGGCGAATTTGGCAAAGGCTATGCGATACTTTGGGAGCGGACGCCCACCCGAGGCCGGGATGGCGGAATTGGCAGACGCAGCAGACTCAAAATCTGCCGGCCCTTGTGGTCATGGGGGTTCGACCCCCCCTCCCGGCACCAAACAATCCACTTAAAATCTATCGTTCCATCTTTTTGCGAGTGCTGGCGGTGACAGCCGCGTCCGTTTTTCGCGTCGTCCCTAAGTGCAATTGATCTTTCCGTCTAGTGTGCTCGGCCGGGAAGGACGAAGTGGTCGGCGCATCGCGGCTCGTAGGAGTCGCCCGGGACCTTGATGGGGCTGTCGAACGGCGCGGGCTTGCCGTCGATGAGGCGCTGCGAGTAGAGAGCGCGGGCTCCGCAACTGCAGTAGGCCATACACTCGGTGATGCTGCCGCCGTAGGCGTTCACCAGCCAGGTGAGATTGAGCATCTCGCCGAAGGGCATCGCGCGGAAGTCGAGATCGAGGCCGGCGACGAGAACGTCGTGACCCGCGTCGAGCAGGTACTTGACGAAGAGAAAAAGCTGATCGACAAACTGGCCTTCGTCGATGGCGATGCACTCCACGCGCTTGCCAATCTTCTGCTCCGTGTCGCGGATGGAGCGGAGCACCTCCCACGGGTCAGTGGCTTGGAATTCAACGGCGCTCATTTTGCCGCCGCCGTTGGGATTGCGGCTTTCGACCACGCCCGGCCCGCCTTTGGTGTCGTCATTGGGCTTGAGTACTAAGACGTGTTGCTTGGCGTACTGGCGGCGCATATCCGCGCGGCGCAGCAGTTCCGCGGTTTTGTTGCTGCGCATGGGTCCCATCATGAGTTCGAGCTTTCCTTGCACGTGCGGTTCTCCTTCGTTGAGCCAAAAGCGGCTTCAGAACTCAAAAGCGCGGAGCGCCTTCCGGCTTTTCATCATAACGCGGCGGAGAGAGCGAATGCGGCGGCGGGACGGCGTGGTTTGGGGCGGATTTTCCACTCATTCTGGAAAATGGGCCGCGACTTGCGGACGATTGGCTGTACTCGGAATTATTTCTGAATGGCTCTCAATTCGGCATCCACCGCGGCCTTCATCACGCCGCACTCGCCGAAGAAACGAACGAGATCGCCCGAGAGGGATGGGGGTTCGCCGGATGGGGCAGCCGTTCGCTCTGCGGAGGGAAGCGAAAAGGTTGGGGAGACAGTCCGCGGCGGAACGGAGGTCATGCGTATTGCGCCGCCGCCCTGGGCATCGAGGATGAGGGCAGTGAGCTTGCGCGCCAGCGGCAGCGGGAAACTCTCCGAGACGAAGACCAGCTTGCCGCGAGTGGTGATCACGACCGGGCCTTCGTCGGTGGAGAAGACCTGTTCGACCGAACCGTCATCGGCAGGAGCGGAGCGATCGGCGGAGGTCTGCAACTGAACGTTGGAGTACTTGCGGCCCAGGTTTTTCGAATAGAGCTTGGTGAAGACCTGGGCGGAGTCGGCGCTCTTCCAGACTGAAAGATAAAACAGGCCGATGGATTTGGTGCTGGCCTGCTCGGCGGGCGTGGTGGCGCTGCGCAATTGGCCGGCCCAGTAGAGGCCGCCATCCCATGCCGGGGTCAGGTCGCGGGATGCGTTGTCGCCGCCGAAGAGCTCGGTAATGATGTGCACGTCGAGCTCGCCGATCTGGCCGATGTCGTAGGGCGTGTACAGCGAATCAACGAGAGGATGAATGTTGGGCAGCAGGGGAATGGCCGGAATTTTTTTCTGCTCATAGACGCGCGGATTGATGATCTCCCAGCTCGAGGAGGGCGGGCGGTCGAGCGCGCCGGCAAATGCCGCGGTTTGGCCCTGGTCCATCCAGATGTCCTGCTCGAAGCTGAGGCCCTCGCGGTAGGGGAAGAGCATCGACTCTGAAAGCAGTAGGGGCGCTCTGGCCATCACCGGAGAGTCTTCGGTCGAGTTCATCTGCGACCGGACGACGTCGAGCACCTCGGGATCCTTGACGAGGCTCTTGCCGAGCGGCTTGAGGATGTAGTCCATCATGACGGCGGTGGCCTGGCCCACCGCCACGGCGTCGCGCGCGGTGTCCATCTCGTCGCGGGCCAGGTGATCCTGATCGCCCGCCGCGTCGTGCGAGACGTCGTCGGGAGTCTGATCGTCCCATTTTTCCAGGTCAGCGTGCTGATCCTGGAGCGCGTGGGTCAGCTCGTGGGCCATCACCGGCTTTTGCTCTTCAGGATCGACCCAATCGAGCAGGTTGACGGTCTTGGTCTTCGAGTCGTAGTAGGCCTCGATTTGTTCTTTCAAGAGCGCAAGCAGAAACGGCTTGAGCTCGAAGTCGCGGTCGAGCAGGCCGAATTTCTTGAGCACGATCTCGTCGCGCTGCAGGCGCTTGGCGCCCTCGTCTTCGTTGAACTTCTCTTCGAGGTAACTTTCTACGGCAGTCCGGGTGATGAGGGTGCGCTTGACGGTGCTTTTGACGGGCAGGCCGGTCTCGTCGGAGGAGAATTTAATGAGCTCGTCGACAAGGGCGAAGAGTTGTTGGGCCTGCTCGGGCGTGATCTTTGTCGCGGATTTTGCGTTTTGATTGTTCGCGGACGGCTTTGTTGCGGTGGCGGGCGGAGCCGGCTGAGGCGCGGGAGCGGACTGCTGCGACCAGGCTGCCGTCGCCAGGCAGAGCAGGAGGGCCGGGACTGCAGAGCGTCCGATGTGGAACGATTTCGCTTGCTGATTCCTCATCCATTCTCCCTTTGGGATTCAGTGCGATTCCGGGTTCCCCGGCCAGAATTCCAGCTTCTCTCTTCAAGGCTATAATCAGGATGCGGTTTGACGCCAAGTTTAGAGAGAAAATCCTGCGCCAGACCGCGGAAAAGCTTCCCATGCCTGAGACCGATCTTGCCCAAAACCTGCAAGCCAGCGCGCTGGCCGCCATGCTTGAGTCCGCGCGCACACCGCACGAACTCTCCGTTTACCGGGGGGTGCTGACCCCTCAAGAGTTGGACGCGCCGGAGGTGGAAACGGCGGCGCTGGCCTTCGGGGCTGCCATCCACGATCTGGGCTGGATGCGCCGAGTGGCCGTGCGCGGAGCGGACCGCTTTCGCTGGCTGAGCGGGATGGTGACCAACACTGTCAACGACCTCTTTCCCAACACCGGCGCCTGGAATCTGGCGCTGAACGCGCAAGGCCACATCCAGGGCGATTTGACTGTATGGCGAGGCGGCGAGGAGGCCTCTCCGCAGCGGCGAAGCCCTGCGGGACCAGAGTCCCTGAGCGGCGACCGCTTGTTGGGAACGCCGTTTGCGGGCGAGTCGGAGCTGGAGTTGGAGATCGCAGCCGATCAATTTGAGAAGCTGCTGGCCCACCTGAACAAGTTCATCATCATGGACGACGTGGAGCTGGTTCCGCTCGGGGAAGAGCAGGTTGGAGAGACAGGCTCGGAGACCGCGATCGGGTTGACCGGACCGCAGGCCGGCGAAGTGCTGGAGCGTGTGGGCCTGCCGGTGGTCGTGAGCGCGATGGCGGGAACGAGCGTGGAGTGGAACGGCTGGAACCTGAGAATTCTGCGCGGCTATGGCGTGCTGGCGCAGCACTATGAGTTCTGGCTGCCGACCGCGGGGCTGCCGAAGCTGTGGTCGTGCCTGCGGACGGGTGGAGCTACGCCGGTTGGCTGCGCATCGCTTGAAGCGTTTCGCATCACCGAGGGGATTCCGGCATATGGGATTGACATCGTGGAGCGGGACCTGCCGCAGGAGACTTCGCAGATGCGGGCGCTGCATTTTGCCAAAGGCTGCTACCTGGGCCAGGAGATCGTGGAGCGGATCCGGTCGCGCGGCAATGTGCACCGGCATCTGCGTCCGCTGGAGCTTTTGGGTCCTGTGCCCCGGAGTGGCGCGGAGTTGACGATCAAAGATGGGGCTGCCGCCGGGGATGAAGCTGCGGCCGGGGACGGAGCGGCTGCCGGGCAGATCACCAGCGCGGCCGAGTTGGCGCTTCCCTCGGGACGCCGCATTTTTGCGCTGGGCATGTTGCGCTCGGAGGCAGAGGCGCGCGGCCAGGTCTTCGGTTACAAGGCGGGAGATCTCGAAGGAACGGCGCGCATTCTGGAAGCTCCACCAAGGCTGGGCCAGAAACGCCAAAACTGAGGAGCCCGGAGCGGGGATGAGAAACTGAAGGTATGAGCGATACGCCAAAGTTCGAAGTGATCGACCGCCGCAAGATCAAGGCGGAAGAAGAGAAGGAGAGCGCGCGTCCGGCGCCTGCGGAGCCGGCACAAACGGCTCCGGCAGCGACGGCAGAGCCATCGCCCGGCCCGCGCCTGGTGGTGAATGAAGCGCGGCGCGAGGAGTCAAAGGAAGCTGCACTTCAAGCGGAAGAGCCGGGGCTAATCGACGCATTGCCTCCAGCGCCGACCGCCGAGGAGAGCCATGAGCAGAAGGCCGCGTACGATGCGTCAGCGCAACGGCTGGAGGACTTGATTCGCGCCCAGAATCCCGCCGCCGGCCCGCAGCCGCCGATGGGATTCGAGCACCTGGTGCAACAGTTCTACGTGACGGCAATGCTGCAGATGGGAGCCGGCACTCAGGAGGGCCAACGCCCGCATGTGGACATCATGGGTGCGCGAACAACCATCGATTTGCTGGGGATTTTGGCGGAAAAGACGAAGGGCAACCTGACTCCTGCCGAAGATCGCATGCTGCAAACCGTGCTCTTCGAGGCGCGCATGGCCTTTTTGGAGCTGACCAGCATGATGAGCGCGCCCAGCGTGCCGCCCCCGCCACCGGCGAAGAAGTGAGAGAAACAGCTTCCAGCTTCTAGCTTCTATCTTCTAGCTGGCAATCGCTGGATGGCGTTTGTGTTTTCTTCCGAACCAAATGCGAATCGGAGAGTTCTCGATCTATCCAGGGCCTCCGGCAAAAAATCAAGACGCAGACTACCGCGGATCAGTTTGCAACGGCCTTCAGCGAACGGCTAGAGGCTAGGAGCTAGAAGCTAGCAGCTTGAAATGCAAGGTACGCTCACATTTCTGGGAACGGGAACCTCGATGGGGGTTCCGACGCTGGCCTGCGAGTGCGCGGTGTGCACATCGCCCGATCCGCACGACCGCAGGCTGCGGCCCTCGGTGCTGCTGCGCTGGACAGAGCCGGCGGCCGGAACCGAGCGGGACAACGAGCGCGTTGTCGTCATCGATACCGGCCCGGACTTCCGCCAGCAGGCGCTGCGCGCGAGGCTGACGCATGTGGACGCCGTGTTCTATACGCACGCTCACGCCGATCATATTCTGGGGATGGACGATCTGCGCCCGTTGAGCTTTATTGCCGCAAAGAGGGGCGGACCGATTCCGCTCTATGCCGATCGGGAAGTGACGGCTGTGCTTGAGCGAACCTTTGCCTACACATTTTCGCCGGATTCCACTTATCCGACGCGTGCGCGCGTGGAACTTATTCCGCTTGCCGGGCACAATCCAGTCCACGGCGTCGATTTCGTGCGCATTCCGCTGTTGCACGGCGAACAACCAATCTCGGGTTATCGCATTGGCAACGCAGCTTACATGACCGACGTGAGCGCGATTCCAGAGGCCAGCTTTGCCCTGCTCGAGGGTGTTGAGGTACTGGCGATCTCGGCGCTTCGCCACGCGCCCCACCCGAGCCACTCCACCGTTGAGCAGTCGCTTGAATGGTCGCGGCGCATTGGCGCAAAGCAAACGTGGTTCACGCATATCGCGCACGAGCTGGGCCATGAGGAAACCAACCGCACTCTGCCTGCGAACGTGAGGCTGGCATACGACGGGCTGAGCGTGCCCGTGATGCTATGAGGCCGAAGCGAGTTCCTGCCGCAAGGCGGGCGCAGGCGGGCAGCGGCGCATTTGCGGTGTTTCGTTCGCTCGATGAGATACCGGCCGGGTTTGGTCCCACGGTAGCGGCGGTGGGCAACTTCGATGGCGTGCATAAAGGGCATCGCGCGATACTTGCCGCCGCAGCAGCCGAGGCGCTGGAGACGGGCGCGCGGGCGATGGCCATCACCTTCGATCCGCACCCGGAGCGGTTTCTGCGTCCCGCGCAGGCGCCAAAGCTGATCACACCTATGCCGGAGCGGCTGCGGCTGCTGGCTGAAACCGGCATCGGCGCGGTGCTTGTACTCAGGTTCGACCGAGAGCTGGCCAGCCTGTCGGCACGCGAATTTGCGCAGCGAATCCTGATTGCTGCACTCGGCGTGAGCAGCATTCACGAGGGGCAGAACTTCCGCTTTGGACACGGCGCGACGGCCGGCGTGAACGAATTGGCCGCGATGGGCAGGAAGTTTGGCTTTGCCGTGCACGTCCACGGCGCAGTGCGCGTGCGCGGGCTGGAGGTTTCGAGCTCGGCTGTTCGCGCGCTGGTTTCCGCCGGCGACGTGCGGCGGGCGCAATGGATGCTGGGGCGGCCCTTTGCAGTGCTCTCCACGCCGGCGTCGGGGCGCGGCATCGGCACACGATTGCTGGTGCCCACGGTGAATCTTGCGCCATACGACGGGCTCCTGCCCGGCTTTGGCGTTTACGTGACGCGGCTCAAAGCGGGTGGACGCGCGTTTCAAGCGGTGACGAATGTGGGCAACCGGCCGACCTTTGGCGAGGCGTCGTTCGCCGTCGAGTCGCACATTCTCGATTTCGAGCCGATTGACCTCGGCGAAGACACTCCCATCGAGCTTGAGTTTCTGCTGCGGCTGCGCGGCGAGCGTGAGTGGCCGTCGCCAGAGGCACTGAAGACACAGATCTTCAAGGATGTCGCGCGGGCGAAGCGGTACTTTGCGCTTTTGAGCGCTTGTTGAGCAGGTCTGCCCCCGTTCTCGTTTCAGTGGCCGTCGCGAAGCCTGGGCTCCGGACAGAAGCGCGGGACGTAGCAGGCGAGTCGATCGCGGCATGATCATCCGCGGCATCCGCCTCGTCGCCGGGGAATTGCTCGTCGTCCTTGCCGGCGATGGCGGCGCGCATAAAGTTGATCCAGATGGGCAGCGCGGTTACCGCTCCTGTTTCCTTGTCGCCCAGCGACTCGCGGCTGTCGTTGCCCACCCACACTCCGCAGGTGACGGAGGGCGAAAAGCCGAGAAACCAGGCGTCGGTGAAGTCGCTGGTGGTTCCCGTCTTGCCCCCGAGCGGATGGTTCAACTGAGCCGCGGCGGCGCCGGTGCCGTGCGCGGTCACGCCGCGCAGCAGCGTCATCATGGTGCGGGCGGTTTGCTGGTCAAGCACCTCGTCGACCGCGGGCGCCTCCTGCCAGAGGTTGATTCCGTCGGCGTTGGAAACTTTGCGGATCAGATGCGGAGCCACGCGAACGCCATCGTTGGGGAAGACGGCGTAGGAGGCCACCTGCTCCTGGAGCGTGATCTCCACCGCGCCCAGAGCCACTGGCAGGTACGGCGGAATGTTCGAGGTGACGCCGAAGCGATGGGCGACGTCGATGACCTTGCGAATGCCCACGCGCGCGGCCAGCTTGAGCGCGGGAATATTGCGCGACTCAGCAAAGGCGTTGGCAACGGTCATCGCACCCTTGTAGTCGTTCTCGTAGTTGTGTGGCACATAGTCGCCGAAGCGCACCGGCCCATCGACGATGATGTCGGTGGGCTTGACGCCGTCCTCGACAGCCGCGGTGTAGACGTAAGGCTTGAAGCTCGAGCCGGTCTGCCTTTCAGCTTGAGTCGCGCGGTTGAAGACCGAGAGCGCGTAGTCGCGTCCGCCCACCATGGCCAGCACGTCGCCGCTGGTGTTGTCGATGGCCAGCAGCGCGCCCTGCGTACCGGAATCCTGCTCGAGCGAAGCGCGGCGCTCGCCGCTCTCCGTAGCCGCCGTCATGCGGACGTAAATGATGTCGCCGGGCTTGGCCAGCGTATCGCCGTAGCGCACGCCGGTCCACTGCCAGTCGGCGGGCAGCAACACGATTTCGGAACCGGGCTGACCGGGCGGGCCGATGCGCGCATGAACCTCAAGGGGAAGCACGCGCGTCACGAGGGCATGAACGTAGTCGCCGGGACCGGCCTCGACCGCCCAGTCCGGGTGACGGTAGTTGTCGAGCGTTACGTCGCCGGCAGGAACATTTTCCAGTTTGTTGCGCCATCCGCGACGGCGCTCGTACGCGGCGACGCCATCAACCACGGCGCGATTGGCTATGTTCTGCAAATCCAGATCGAGCGTGGTATCGACGCGCAGGCCGGCTTCATGCACTTCTTCCGTGCCGAATCGCTTATCCAGTTCTTCACGAACCGCGTCCTGGAACCACGGCGCCGCCAGGCCCACGGGGCGCGCCATCTTCAGGCCGAGCGGGGCGTCGCGCGCCGCTGCAGCTTGCGCGTGGGTGATTGCGCCATCCGACTCCATCTCGCTGAGCACCAGGTTGCGGCGGCGCAGCGCGCGGTCAGGATTAAGCAACGGCGAAAACGCCACCGGGCCTTTGGGCAGCCCGGCCAGCAGCGCTGCTTCGGTAAGGGTCAGGTCCTTGGCGTGTTTCGAAAAGAAGTACTCCGATGCGGCTTCGAAGCCATAGTTTCCGCTGCCCAGGTAAATCTGGTTGCCGTAGAGCGTGAAGATCTGCTCCTTGGTGAAGGCGCGCTCGATCTGGATGGCGAGGTACGCTTCCTGCACTTTGCGCATGGCGGTACGGTCGGAGGATAGAAAGAGATTGCGCGCCAACTGCATGGTGAGCGTGGAGGCGCCTTGCGCGCGCCCGTGACTGCGAATGTCGTGCCAGGCGGCGCCGGCGACACGAAAAACGCTGATGCCCCAGTGCGACTCGAAGTTTTTGTCTTCAATGGAAATCACGGCCTGGCGCAGGATGGGCGCGAAGCCGTCGTAGCCAACTACCTCGCGGCGTTCCAGCGCGAAGGAGCCGATGATGCGCCCCTTGCGGTCGTAAAGGTCGGTGATCGTGGACGGCTGGTAATGCTCCAGGTCCTGAATTTGCGGAAGATTAACGGAGTAGACCAGCGTGAGGCCGGCCAGCGAACCGGTGATCGCGGAAAGCAACACCAACGCAACGATGGCGGAACGTCCGGCCAACTTGCGGCGACTGCGCGCCGGAAGGGGCACTCTGATATGGCGGCGCGACCGGTTCGACGCGCGCGGATCGAGGCGCTCTCCGGGGGGCAGGTTGGACGTAGCAGCCAAGGCAGGACTGGCCTCACGGGCAGACCTCCGGCTTGCGAGGTAGGAGGAGTGCCTCAGTCTTAGGCTAGCACTGGATCGATAAGGTGCAAGTTACGCAGGTTTTTTGGCGCACCTAGCCGGGCAAGAGCGGGAAACCGCGCCTAAAAACGGAAGAAATCGATTACGAGAGGATTACCCATCAACCGTTTTTCGCCTTCAACAACGACAATGCCTGATTCAGTGGTGCGTCGCCGTTCGAAGGCGGCATCGGCTCGCCATCATCCTGAGGCGAGGCGACAACGACGTTGGGAGTGACGGCGTCATCCTCAATCTTCTTGCCGTTGGGATCCTCATACTTGGCCACCGTCAGCATAAGGCCGGCGCCGTCGGGCAGGTCGATGGTCTTTTGCACCGTGCCTTCGCCGAAGGTGCGTTCTCCCACTACGTCGCCGCGCTTAAGATCCTCAATGGCGGCAGCGGTGAGCTCAGGCGCGCCGTAGGTGCCGCGATTCACCAGAACGGCCACTGGCGCGTCGGTCAGGAAGAGTGAAGGATCGGCGCTGAAAGTCTGCAACGGATACTTCTGACCCTCGAGCGACGCCAGGGTCCCCTGCTTGATGAAGAAGTTGGCCAGGCGCACACCCTGTTTTGGGTCGTCGCCAGTGGTGTCGCGGAGGTCGAGAAGGATCTTGCGGCTTTTTCCCGCGCCTTTGATCCTGGCAGCGATGTCGTCCACTCGTGCAGCGGTCAGGACGCCAGGCTTGAGATAAAGGATGGTTGCATTCTCGTAGAACTGCTCGCCGAGCGGCGGCGCAGTGAGCACAGTGCGCGTGAGCGTTACCTTGTCCGGATCGGGCTTGAAGGGCCTGACCAGCGAAAGCGTGACCGTGGTGCCGGGCTTGCCGGTAAGCATGAAGCGGATGATGGCCAGCGGCAGATCGTGGGTTGACTGGCCGTCAATCAGGTCGATGACATCGCCGTCGTGCATGTGCTCCTGGTCGGCGGGCGAACCGGGCAGCACATTGACCACCGTGGCGTAGCCAAAGCGCTTGGAGATGGTAAGACCCTCTTGCGCATTATCCGTCGCGGGGCGGTCCTTATAGATTTTGTACTCGGCTGGCGTCAAATAGCTGGAATCCGGATCGAGCGAGTCGAGAAGGCCGTGCAACGCGCCGGTTGTCACGGCGGGGATGTCGGGCGAGGTTACGTAGTAGTTCTGAATCTTGCGCAGAACCTCGGCGTAGACGCGCATCTGCTTGTAAGCCGCGCCCTGTTCGTCGCCGGCATGAACGCCGATCCATCCGAATTCGCCCAGTACATAACTGAGGCCGAGCCCGGCAAAGATCACCACCGAAACCGCAAACACAAGACGCTGAAAGAATCGGGACACACACACCACCGGAGCAGCCCTAAGGGGAAGCCGGCCGCTCACACTCTATAGACGCAATGATAACGCAAGTAGCACTCGGACTAAGGTCTGGAGCCTCGATCGCCTGGAAACCAAAGTGTTAGCGGATAGGCGCGGGGACAAGCCGGGCCGAAGAATCACCCAGGCAGGACGAAGCCGATGGTCAGGCGATTTCCGCCGGCGAGGCGCTTATAGGCGAGAAAGCCGGCGAATTTGCGCAGAAGGAGAATGCCGCGGCCTCCGGGGCGAAGGTAATCCTCAGGCGATGGCGCGGCCGGCTCCTCAATCAGCGAAGCGGCGAGGGGATCGAACGGCGGAGCCTGATCCTCAATGGTGAATACGACATGATGCGCTTTCGGCGAGGCACAATCGACAGTCACTGTGTGGTTCGGCTGGCTGCGATATCCGTGCCGGATGACGTTTGAAATCGCTTCCTCGAGGCAAAGGTGGACAGCGAATGCCGTGTCGGCCGGGATTGAGTATTCGGCGACCAGCGCCTCGACCCATGGCCAGAGCAAAGCCAAATCGTCGAGCTGACTTTTCAGGATCAGCCGGGGCGCGGGCTTAGCTGTGTCTTCTGCGGGCATAGTTGCCGCCGGACAAAAAGTCAGAGTCGTTGCAACGCAGCCATCGCCGCGGCCAGATTGTGGTGAATCGGCAAAAGCGAGTCGATGCCACTCGCCTTCAGAACCCCTTCCACCATCTCGTTGGGCGCGAAAAGGACAACCTTGCCGCCGCGGCTCATCACCGCCCGGGCGGGAAGCACAATCGATCGCAAACCCATAGAACCAAGGAACGTGATCTTTTGCAGGTCGATCAGGAGTTTCTTTGCGCTGCCTGCGATCAGATTCATCTTGAGATCGACAACCGCGGCGCCGGCGATGTCCATGCGCCCATCCAGTTCTACTTTGGTGACGCCACCATCCAAATCCTGCGTGGAGAGTTCCATTTCCATCGCCCTTTTCTTTTGTAAGAGTTTGCAGAATCTACGACCCAGATCGTACGGGACGATTGTGACAATCCTGTTACAAACGCGAAGGATCAGAAGATATCGCTGAGGCTGCTGGAGAAGGAGATAGTGAGTTGCGCATCCTTAGTGATTGGCAGGGTAATCTTCGACTCCGCCTTGCCGTTCTCCAACAATTGAACCTTGAGGGTCTTGGTCTTTTTTGCCTTGAAATCGCTGCTCACAGGCTTTGTGTCCCACTCCTGGCCGGCGCTTTTGAAGGAGACACGGAACTCCTGCATGCCGGGCGGAACATACAAATTGTCGAGGCTGCTGCCGTCACCGGTGATGAAGTGAATATAGGGCTGCTTATTCATCAAGATGGTGAAAGGAAGGCCCTTGGGGAATTTGCTGACGTCGATCTTTAACTTACCGTTCTTGTTTGGGTCGGCCTTCCGGGGATCGAATGCCGCCGGGGCGGCCGGGGCGGGCGTCTGGGGATTGGCCGGTGCAGGGTTGGCGGAGGCAGGAGGCGCCGATGCCACCACTGGCTTGGACGGGACCGGAGACGGTTGAGCCGGAGACGGTTTCGCCGGAACCGGCTTGGCGGCGGAAGGCTTTGCCGGAGTGGGTGACGTGGGCGGCGGCGCGGCGGCCGAAGACTTGCCCGGCGCCGAAGCGACTGGCGGCGGTGGAACCGTGCCCGCCGGCTGAACGACTGGAGGGGTCGGTTGCGGCTGTGGAACGGGAACCGTGACCGCTTGAGGTGGCGGCGGAGCCGGCTGTTTGCGATGCGCATACCAATACCAGCCTCCGGCGATTGCCGCTCCTGCACCCGCCACACAAAGCAGCGTGACGGCAAAGATGGATTCAAACTGGGCAGGCTTTGAGGGCTTTTTCTGCGCCGGCATTTGACCGGGTTGCGTCGCGGCTTTTGCGGCGGCTGGAGGAATGGATGAGGCGACAGATCCCGGAGCGAGCGTGACATCGGAGCCCGCAATGGCAAGCAGGGGCGCCCCTGTCTGCGTCACCACAGACCCCGCATTGGTGCGCACGGCCGCCAAGTCCCGCGCCAACTCCTCGCCGGTCTGGTAGCGGTCGGCCGGACTCTTTGCCAGGCACTTCAGGATCACCGCTTCAAGCCCGGCCGGGATGGCGGGATTGAGTTTAGCCGGCGGAATAGGATCCGTGTAAACGACCTTGTAGGAGACGGCGGTCATGGTCTCGCCGGGGAACGGCTGCTCGCCGGTCGCCAGCGAGTAGAGAATTACGCCCAGTGAAAAGAGGTCGGCGCGGCCGTCAATGGGCGAGCCGGTGAACTGCTCAGGCGGCATGAAGGATGGGGTGCCCAGCAACTGCCCGGTGGACGTGATTTCGCTGGCTGCCAGCTTGGCAATGCCGAAGTCGGTAATGCGGGGCCGCTCGCTGCCGTAGACCGCGCGCGAGGTCATCAGAATATTCGCGGGCTTGATGTCGCGGTGAATCACGCCCTGCCGGTGCGCGTAGCCGAGCGCATCGGCGAGCTGCTGGCCGATCTCGCAGACGCGATCGAGCGTGTAGCGCTCGCCATTCTTCATGGCGTCAGCCAGCGTCCTGCCCTCGACGAACTCCATCACCAGGAACGGCGCGCCCGCATCCTCGCCCACGTCGAAGACGGGCACGATTCCGGGATGCGCCAGCACGCCTGACGCCCTGGCCTCGCGATAGAATCGCGCACGATACTCCTCGCTTTGAGCGCCTTCAAGCGCCGCGGTATGGATGGTCTTAAGGGCGACGATGCGGCCTACGGCAGGGTCGCGGGCCTTGAAAACGCTTCCCATCGCGCCGCGGCCCAATTCCTCGACAATCTCATACCTTCCAATGACTTTGGGGACGCCCATGGTGAGGATTGTACCAATCCAATGCGACGATTTTCCGGCGACTGCGCATTCAAAATGAGGCTTGGCTGCCGCACGCCCGGACGGCTGCGGTACAGGCCCTACGCCGCCTGCCGGTAGCGCACGACCAGCAGCGTAATGTCATCCGACTGCTCGGCGCCCTTCGTGAAATCGCGCACTGCGTCGAGAACCGACTGCTGCAGCTCTTCAACGGGCACGTCCTTCTGGCCGGCCAGGACCTGGCTCAAACCGGTGACCTCAAACAGCGCGTGAGCGGAGTTCTCCGCTTCCGTTACCCCATCGCTGAAAAGCACCAGGGTGTCTTCCGGTTCCAACTGTAGGCGCGCCGAAGTGTATTCCGCTTCGGGAATGAGGCCGACGGGGAACGATCCCTCGGTGTAAAGTTCGCTCACATTACCCTGCCGCAACAGCAACGGCGATGGATGCCCGGCCTTGATGTACTCGAGCATTCCGTCCTGGCTCAGAAGCCCGATGAACATGGTGGCATAGCGGCCAACTTCCGCGTGGCGGCAGAGAAAGCGATTGATGTGGTTGAAGACCTTTACCGGCTCGGCGCCCATGGTCAGTCCCGACAACGCGCCTTGCAGCATGGTCGTCAGCAGCGCCGCGCCCAGGCCTTTGCCGCTGACGTCGGCGATAAGAACTGCGGTTCGGTCTTCGCTGACCTGAACAACATCGAAGTAGTCGCCGCCCACTTCGTGGCAGGGATAGTGAACGCCGGTGACGGCGAGGTGCGGAAAATCGGTGAGCCCGTGGGGCAGCAGCGCTTGCTGGATGGTGCGCGCGATCGACAGCTCCTGCTCCAGCCGCTGCCGCTCGCGTTCGCGCTCCACCAGCCGCGCATTGTCCATAATGCTGGCCGCCTGCACCGCGAGCGCATCAAGAATCTGGCGGTCGAGCGCCGAGAACGCGGCGATTCGACGCGAGTCAAGATAGAGCACGCCCAGCAGTTGACCGCGCTCCTGCTCGGCCCCTGTGTCGGCGGTGGAGCGCGACGAGGCGTACAGCGGAATGGCGACCACCGCGCGCAGCCCCTGCACTACGATGCTCGCCGCGCCCTTTAAATCCAATCCCGCCAGGTTCAGGTCCTCCGTAATCACGCTCGACTGTTTGCTGATTGCCTGGTTGATCGCGGTCTGGCTTGGGTTCAGCGTCTCCGGCGCCAGGTCCTCGCCTTTGTTGCTGCGGGCCTGGTGGACACGCAGCGCACCCGAGGCGCCGGGCTCGATGAGCAACCCGCGGTCGGCATGAGTGACGGAGATGGCGTGATCGAGCATCGTGCCCAACACGGAATCGAGAGGAAGCTGCGAGTGGAGGAGCGAGGTTGCCTCCAGAAGCAGATTCAGCTTGTTCAATCCACCGGAACCCGTCGTCGTGCTGGCGAAGTCGGAAATGGAACCGATGCGCGTCAGCAGGTTGGCCACCGAGTCCTGCCGCGGGGGCGGAGCCGCGGCAGCCGATGCCGAGTGGAAGACGATCCGATAACTGTCTTCGATGCCGAAGGTGATTACGTCGCCGTCGCGCAACAGGTGCTGCTGAACCTTGGCGCCATTGACGAAGACGCCGGAGCGATTGCCCCGGTCCTGCAAACGGTAGCCGGCGCTGTCGGCCACAATCGTCGCGCAGCGGCGGGAGATGCGCCCGTCGTCAAGCTGCAAAACGTTGTCGACCTCGCCGCCGCGCCCGATGTTGAAGGGCTCATGGGTCAGGGCGACCTTCTCTCGCGAGTTGTCAGGGGCGATGATTTCGAGTACGGCTTCGGTTTGCGGGGAATGATCGTTCATGGGATTCGACGTGGGCAAATTGTAACATGCAGCATCGACAAGACTTGGAGGAATGGAGGGATGCCGGAGGACGCTGGTAAGGCTGGTGGCGGAGGGCAGGATCGAACTTGAGCCGTTTTGCGGGCGTCCGAGCCCGCAGGCGAAATCCTGAGTCCGCCGCGGCGGACGAAGGATCGTGTTGCCCATGCATTACCGGGAAGTCATGGTGGCGGAGGGCAGGATCGAACTGCCGACCTACGGGTTATGAATCCGTCGCTCTTACCATCTGAGCTACTCCGCCGGGAGGAGCGCTGGCCGGTCAACGCGCAGCAGCGCCAAATTCGATGATAAGGGGGCGAGAATGGCAGGTCAAACGACGCGCGCCGGCTCTTCCTGCGACAATTTCTCTCGAACCCAGGCATCATTCCGGAGCACTCTTATGGCGACACTTCTACATATCGATTCCAGCCCCCGCGCCGCATCTATTTCGAGCCAGCTCGCCGCCGCCTTCGTGGCAAAGTGGAAGCAGCAAAACCCCTCGGGCATTGTGGTGCACCGCAACACATCGCTGGATGGGATTTCTTATCTCGACGAGGCAACTGTCGATGCATTCTTCACGCCGCCAGCCGAGCTGACGGCGGAACAGAAGCGGACGCTTGAATATTCTGACCGCCTCGTCGACGAGCTTCTCGCCGCCGATGTTCTCGTTCTCGGCGTGCCCATGTGGAACCTGTCGATTCCGGCATCGCTGAAGGCATGGATCGACATGATCGTTCGCGAGGGGCGGACGTTTGCATTTACTGATGCAGGCGTGGCGCCGCTGGTGCCGCCGGGCAAGAGGGTCTTCGTATTTTCCGCGCGAGGCGGCGCGTATCCAGCAGGATCGCCGCTCCATGCTCTCGATCATCAGGAGCCCTACCTGCGCGCGATTCTTGGCGTCGTTGGCCTCACTGACGTCGAGTTCATCCACGCCGAGCGCCAAAGCGAGAGCGCTGAGGCTGCGGCCGAAGGCCTGGCTTGCGCCGAACGGGCACTGGGGCAACTCGTCACATAACAGCGTGGTTAGCCCATCCCTTCGCTGCTACTGGCGAAAAGGCAGGACGCCGCGCCACTACTCCCTACTCCCTACTCCCTGCTCCCTATTCCCTGTTCCCTGCATTTACACTCGTCTCCATGAGTCCACTCCGCATCGCGGCCGTGATTCCTGCGCGGCTTGGTTCAACGCGCATGCCGCGCAAGGTGCTGCGCCCCATTGCAGGGCGGCTCATGGTGGAGTGGGTGTGGCGCGCGGCGAGTGCGAGTGGCCTGATGGATCCGGTGGTTGTGGCTACGGATGCGGAAGAAGTCGCCGAAGCTTGTCATGCACGGGCGATTCCGGTCGTGATGACTTCGTCTGATTGCCCCAGCGGATCGGACCGCGTGAGGGAGGTGGCCCGCCAGATCGACGCCGACATCTACGTCAATATTCAGGGCGATGAGCCGACCCTCACGCCTGATTTCTTTCCGCCGCTCCTCGATCTCTTCGCAAGGCCCGAGGTTGAGGTCTCCACGCTAGCGGTGCGCTGCCCGCCGCACGAGTTCACCAATCCCAACGCGGTGAAGGTCGTCACGGCGCTCGACGGACGCGCGCTCTATTTCTCTCGCGCGACGATTCCCTTTGACCGCAACGCGACCGGCTTCTCTGGCTATCGCAAGCATCTGGGCATCTATGCCTATCGCAAGGCCGCCCTGGAGCGCTTCGCCGCGCTGCCAACTTCGCCGCTCGAAAAACTCGAGCGCCTCGAACAATTGCGCCTGCTCGAAAACGGAATCGCCATTTATGTGGCCGATGCACCGCGGGACACAATCGGCGTGGACACGGAAGAAGACCTAATTCGAGCGGAGGCGATGCTTAAAGAGAATCCGGGAGATTAGTGTCCGTTTTGATCCCAATCGAGACATCGAAGGCACGAGCTAATGGCAGCCCGAATGGGAGTCAGCAGGCAAGATTTGCATTTCTCCAGACTCGTCTGCGAGAACCAGAGACGTAATCGTCCAGACGCCGTCTCGCTTCTCCGCCAACATCTCAAGGCTTCCCTTACCCTTCGGACCGCGTACGGGGATGTTCAGGTTTGCAGAGCCGCTCTCACTGCTTTCCTCAGTGCCGCCTGTGACCATCCAGCCCGGGGTCAATGGGGATCCAAGCTCGGCGGCAACGCAGGGCGAGGCCTCTGCCCCCTTTAAGCTCATTTTGTAAATGTCAAAGGACTTGAGTTCGCCCTCGATAGCGAACAGGAGGGCACCGCAATAAAGGACAAACGTTGCCACGAGGGCAGACGCGAGCCAGACTTTCCCCACCTTCGAAAGGCCCGGCGGCTGTTCCGTCGCCGACGTCCCATCCCGAGAAGTCGGCCAAGCTCCGAAAGCGAAACGGACGCGCGGCCGTTGGGCATACCAAGCCATCCAGAGGAATGGGGGAACTGTTCCTGCGAGGACTGCCAACGCCAAGATTCCGGGTCGAACAAAAATCGCCGCAACTAAAAGACTGGCGGCAGCTCCGATCAGGTTAATTACAAAAACCGCTGTACGCGCCCAAGAGCGGAGCTTCCAGAGGCCGAGCCCGATAATTGCGTACGCTATGTAAACCAGATACCACAGAGTTTCAAGCAGATAAAGAGTGATTCTGAGCCACGCCTCGGAGTGAATGACCTTTTCTGCAAAATCATCCCAGGGCGTCGTGAACACGTCCGAACCCGCAATAAACGGGAAGACAACAGCTCCGCCGAAACCAATCCAAAGGAATACCAGCGCAAGAATCGTTACGCCAACTGGTCTTTTCATTGTGGATGGCATGTTGAGCAGAAGGATACACCTTTCGAAACGAAGCGGTGAGAAGAGATAATCCGAATTGCGCGCAAGAATCGGAGTGCGGCTGCGGCGCTGATCGGCGACGATCAAGTCCATGATCAGCAACCCGCAAATCGCACCCATCGATGCTCGCGAAGACTTAATTCGCGAAGATTTGGCCGGCGACATCTTTGCCGGCGACGTATTGACGATGACTCCGCTCACCAACTCACGCACAGCCCCGGCCCCGACACTCGACCCCGAAGCCGCCTGGCAACAGCTCGCGGCCCGCGATCCTCAGGCACGTTTCTTCTACGGCGTGACGACCACGGGCGTATTCTGCCGTCCGGGTTGCGCCAGCCGCAGACCGCTGCGCGAGAACGTGCGCTTTTTCCGGACGGTCGCGGAAGCGCAGGCCGCAGGCTTTCGCCCGTGCCAGCGCTGCCGTCCCACCACTGCGTGGAGCAGACCTTTGGATGAGATTCGTGCGTATCTTGAGAAGAATCTCGACCGCACTGTGCTCCTTAAAGAACTTGGCCGCGTCGCCAGCTTGAGTCCGTTCACCGTGCAGCGCCTCTTCAAGCGCGAGATGGGCGTGAGCCCGCTCGAATACCAGCGGGCATTGCGCGCCAGCCGGCTGCGCGGCGCGCTCAAGCAGGGCGAAAGCGTCACCGATGCCATCTATGCCGCCGGCTTCGGCTCGTCGAGCCGCGCCTACGAAGGGAACCAACTGGGCATGACGCCGTCGCGCTTTGCTCAGGGCGGCAAAGGCGAGCAGATTGGATTTGCCTCAGAGCGCACGCCCTTCGGCTGGATGATCGTGGGCGCCACGGAACGAGGCCTTTGCTGGCTCTCGCTGGCGGCCAGCAAGGCGGAGGCCGAGGCTAGCCTGCGAAGCGAGTTTCCCGCAGCCGCGATGCGCCGCGATCCATCGCTCTCGCGGCTGGTGGATGCCGCGCTTGAAAACGTGCGCGAGGGGAATGACCTGACAGAAAACCGGGGCCGGACAGACACTCTGGATTTGCGCGGCACCGTCTTCCAGTTGCGCGTGTGGCAGGCGCTTCGCAAAATTCCGCGCGGCGAAACGCGCAGCTACTCGCAGTTGGCGCGCGAGCTGGGAAATCCCAAAGCCACGCGTGCCGTGGCCCGCGCCTGCGTCACCAATCGCGTGGCGCTGGTGGTGCCGTGCCATCGCGTGGTGGGCGCCGACGGCTCGCTCACCGGCTACCGCTGGGGCGTCGAGCGCAAACGCAAGTTACTGGAAATGGAGGGAGCGCGCTGACGCGGAGAGGAGCGATCTTCCAGAGGTACCAGCGATACGCCGGGGAGAGCAAAAACCCTTCAGAAGACCGCAGGATGAAAAGGGCGGGCTCGATGCCCGCCCCCTCACAGCAATCTCGGTTCGTTCAATCCAATCAAACGGAATCGCGATCGAGCCTAGTGGCAGCCGCCAACCAGTTTTCCTCCCGCCTGATCAGGGGTCTTGAGCAGGTCCGGAATCTTGCTGGTCAGCGTGGGCGGCTCATAGTTAAAGAAGACTCCCGAGCACGCGACATTGCCATTTAGATGGAACAGCGAATACGTTCCCACGGCTCCGCCGCTGTAACTGGTCTTCGTGCCGGTTATGGCGTTCCCGGACTTCAGCAGAGTCCCGCCAGATTCCAGCGCCGTGAGCGAGAGCACATACCAGATGCCGTTTGCTCCGGAGCGGGCGTCGGGCGAAGCCGCGTCAAGTTCCTGCGCCAGGCCGTCTGCTCTGAGCACGGCGTTCAGATGCGAGATCACCGGCGCTTGCGCAACAGGCGGAGCGCCTGGCGGTGGCTTGGGCACGTCAAAGACATCGGGCTCAGTGAGTGACTTCAGGAATGCGTCGATGGCATCCGTGATTGCCTTCTTGTCAGCCTCCGCATGTGCATCTGCTTCTCCGGTTCCGGCTGCGCCAGGTTCGGCGGCCGGCGCCGCGCCGGCATTTCCCTTCGGAGCAACGCATTCGCGCGCTTTGATGAGCGCAACGTACTTGGTCAGAAACGGGGAATGGTTTGCGTCGATCGCGGTCAGCGAATACGGCATATAGTTGTCCGGGATCACCACATCAACCCCCAGCGCTCTCAGGTGACCCGCCACGTCATCGACGAGTGTGCGATCCAGGATGTTGCCTTCGAGTGGAGAGGTTTCCGCAGTGGCGCTGAGGAGCGAGGCCGCAAATTCAGCAACCTGGCTCTCCGGGAACATCGACAGAATCGTTCCGCCCAGAGTCGTGGCTGCTCTTGTAGCCGCACCTTGAGCGCAATAATGATTGGCGCGCAGAGTGAGCATGTCCATGGTGGAAATGTCCGTGCGCCAGAGCTGGAATTCAGAGAGCGCACTGGAATCCCCGGAGACGACGACCACGCCTACCGGCGGACCAGTGATCGCCTGCGGGTTGCACCCGGCATCGGCCGCGCCCACGTTGCGCCCGATGCCGCAGGCAAGCGCCGTGCCTTCGGAATCCAGTGCGGTATAGGTCAGCATCTCCGACTCGATGGCGAATCCTTCTGGATTCGCGGCACTGGCGTTACCTTGCGGCGCTGTGGTAGAGCCCGACGCCGCCCCCGATCCCTTCGAGGACTGTGCGGAACCCTTCTTGGACACGCCAAAGGCCGCCGCACCCAACATCAAGACCGCGCAGAAGACAACGACTGGGCCCCGCATGGGCCCCAAAAAACTGAGTAGCGTACGCATTTCGTACCTCCGTTTTCTTTTGGGGGGGACCTGATCTTTGGATGGAGCCTGAACGACGTGATGCTGATCTCTATGCCGTTGTCCGGGGAGTCCGCTGATCGAACCCGATGATAGCATTCTTCCGCTGACGGATAGAGAAGAATCTGGCGCGCGGCACAATCCTCATTTGCAGATGACGCTGGATGCCCAGCTTAAGTTTCATGCCGCCGATGAGCACGACCGCCTCGGCGAATTGCCGCAACGGCCCGCACCGCGTATCGGGCGCTGAGGATCGCTTCCCGGTCTTAATTCTTCTTGTCTCCCACAACCAGCAGCGTTTGAAACTGCGGAGTCTCGGGCTCCTTGTCGACGACTGTAGCTTCGACGTTGACGAAACCTGCATTCTGCAGCATGGATTCGAGATCCGCTTCGCCGAAGCCGAGCCACTCGTCAGCGTAAAGCTCGCGCGCCTCCTCGAAGCGGTGACGAACGAGATCGAGGATGACGATGCGGCCGCCGGCGGCAAGAATCCGCGCCGCCTCAGCCAGCGCGCGCTCGGGGTGCAGGGCGTGGTGCAGCGATTGCGAGAAGAACACCAGATCAACTTCGCCATCACCGATGGGAATCTCTTCCATGTCGCCGAGCCGGTAGTCGACGTTTTTCACACCGTGGCGGAGAGCCTGTTCGCGGCCCACCTCGATCATCCTGGCCGAGCTGTCAACAGCGATGACCTTCTTTGCCCGCTGCGCGAGCAGCAATGCGGAGGCGCCCTCGCCCGCGCCGAGATCGGCGACAACCAGCGGGGGCATCAGACGCAGCAGAGCCTCGGCCAGGCTCTTCCACGATTTGCCGGGAACGTAATCCTTGCCCAGGCGGCCCGCCACGCTGTCAAAGAATGCGCGCGTTTTGTCCTGGCGTTTGCGCAGCACGCGGCGCATCGCGGCCTGGTCCTGAGCGGCCTCGGGGATCTCGTTTCCTGCCTGCCCGATCAACTCATCCAAAAGCCCGCCCCGCGCAGCGGGAGAGCCGAGGCGGTAGAGATTGCTCTTCCCGGTGCGGCGATCCTCCACCAATTCCGCTTGCTTGAGCTGCGAAAGGTGGGTGGAGATGGTGCTCTGGCCCATCCCCAAAATCTCCTGGAGCTCGGCCACGGAAAGCTCTTCTCCCTTTAGAAGCAATAGGATACGCAACCGATTGGGGTCGGCCAGTACCTTTAACGTTTTGACGATTGACGGCATCGGAGAATTCTGCTACACATCAACATATCACGATACGACGATAAAAAGGAGAACTGAATGGGAACCGCAACCCTCGAAGGAACGAAAATCGGCAAGATCGAGCCCGAATACAAAGTGGCTGACCTGGGCCTGGCCGATTGGGGCCGCAAGGAAATCGTCATTGCCGAGCAGGAGATGCCGGGGTTGATGGCGATCCGGAACAAATATGCGGCCGAAAAGCCGCTCAACGGCGTGCGCATTACCGGCTCGCTGCACATGACCATTCAGACGGCGGTGCTGATCGAGACTCTGGTGAGCCTGGGCGCGGAAGTGCGCTGGGCGAGCTGCAACATTTTCTCCACACAGGATCACGCGGCGGCGGCGATTGCGGCAGCGGGCGTTCCGGTTTTCGCATGGAAGGGCGAGTCGCTGGAAGACTACTGGGAGTGCACGTATCGCGCGCTCACGCACAAGGGCGGCAAGGGGCCGCAGCTCATTGTCGACGACGGCGGCGATGCAACGCTGCTCATCCATAAGGGCTATGAGCTGGAAAACGGCGACAAGTGGGTTGACACGCCTTCAGGCAACCACGAGGAGCAGGTGATCAAGGACCTGCTGAAGACGGTTTTTTCCTCCGATCCCCAACATTGGCACAAAGTCGTCGCTGATTGGCGAGGTGTGAGTGAAGAGACGACGACGGGCGTGCACCGGCTCTACAAGATGATGGAGCAGGGCAAACTGCTGGTGCCGGCCATCAACGTGAATGACTCGGTGACGAAATCGAAGTTCGACAATCTCTACGGCTGCCGCGAGTCTTTAGCCGACGGCATCAAGCGTGCGACAGATGTGATGGTGGCGGGCAAGGTCGCAGTCATCTGCGGCTACGGCGACGTGGGCAAGGGCTCGTCGCACTCGCTGCGTGGCATGGGCGCGCGTGTGGTCGTCACGGAGATCGATCCGATCAACGCGCTGCAGGCGGCGATGGAAGGTTTCGAGGTTGCGACCGTGGAAGATACGCTTGGCCGCGGCGATATTTACGTCTCCTGCACGGGCAACACTGACATCATCACGCTCGAGCACATGGAGAAGATGAAGGACCAGGCGATCGTCTGCAACATCGGCCACTTCGACAACGAGATTCAGATCGACCGGCTGAACGCGGCGCCGGGCGTAACCAAAATCAACATCAAGCCGCAGGTGGACAAGTACACGTTCCCCGACGGGCACTCGATCTTCATCCTGGCCGAAGGGCGCCTGGTGAATCTGGGCTGTGCGACGGGCCACCCGAGCTTTGTGATGTCGAACAGCTTCGCCAACCAGACGCTGGCGCAGATCGACTTGTGGAAGAACCGCGACACCTACAAGGTGAACGTGTACACGCTGCCCAAGAAGCTGGACGAGGAAGTGGCGCGGCTGCATCTGGAGAAGATCGGCGTGAAGCTGACTAAGCTGAGCAAGAAGCAGGCCGACTACATCGGCGTGCCGGTGGAAGGGCCTTACAAGGCGGAGAACTACAGATACTAGCGGTCAGTGATCAGTGGTCAGTGGTCAGAACGATCTCACCGCCCCATCCTTTTTCGCGCACGATGTGAAAGAGGATGGGGCTTCACTTTCATGGCTGCAAAGAACCGGTGATGCCCCTATGAAATTGCCCCTCAGTTTCTCGTTCGAGTTGTTTCCGCCGCGGACGCCCGAGGCGCAAGCCAAGCTGCCGGCAACAATCGCGCAACTGGCCGCGGTGCGGCCGGATTATTTTTCGATCACTCACGGCGCAGGCGGCTCCGATCAGGAAGGCACCTACGAGACGCTGCTGGCGGTGGTGGAGCACTCCGGCGTAGAGGCCGCTCCGCATCTGACCTGTGTTGGGTCGACGCGCGCAGCTGTGGCGGCACACCTCCAACGCTATCGCGAGGCGGGCGTGAAGCGCATTGTGGCGTTGCGCGGCGATCTGCCGGCGACGGCGATGAGCGCTGCCGCGCCGGGCGAGTTTCACTACGCCAACGAGCTGGTGAGCTTCATCCGCAAAGAGCACGGCGACGCATTCAAGATTGAAGTGGCCGCATATCCCGAGATGCATCCGCAAGCCAACCGGCCGAGCGAGGACTTCGATCACTTCCGGCGCAAGGTGGAGGCGGGCGCAGATGCCGCGCTGACCCAGCTCTTTTACAACGCCGATGCGTACTTCCACTTCGTTGAACGTTGCGACAAGGTGGGCATCAAGATCCCCATCGTTCCCGGCATCATGCCCATCACCGGCTATGCCAACACCATGCGCTTCTGCTCGGGCTGCGGCGCCGACCTGCCGCGCTGGGTGCGCTTGGGGCTGGAAGAGCTTCAGGACGACAGGCCCGCTCTGCACGAATTCGGGTTGAGCGTGGTTACGCGGCTGTCTAAGACACTGCTCGCCAATGGCGCTCCCGGATTGCACTTCTACACTATCAACCAGGCCGGCCCTACGCTCCGGCTGTGGGAGAATTTGCGATTGCAGGCGCGCGCGTAACGATGCAGGTGCGTCGCGTGCCGGAAGCCAGAGCACAGCGCCCCGATCCACTTTAACCTTGGCTTGGGAGGCAATCGACCGCATGCCGCATCATTGGATGTCCCTTATTGCGCAGTACAGCAGTGTTGTCGGATTCATGATTGGGCTGCCTATCATGGCGGGCACGTACTATGAGTCGCTCAAGGTTCGGCAAGAGGCACGGCGAGCGCGCGAGGGAACACTGCACAGCGCCAACTGCCTGGAGTTCATAGCCGGGGATGGCACGTGCATCAATCTGGTGCCGCTGGAGACGCTGCACTCGTTGCCCCGCGAGGGCGATGTGCTCCTGCTGCCGGGCGACGGCGTGGGAGCTACCTCGGTCTTTTTGCCAGGAGCCTACCTGGTCGAGTCAATCGAACATATCTATACGCCGGCCGAGCCGAAGGGCGCGCGGCCGCACGAGGCGCGGCTGACCAAGGCCGTGGCGCGCGTGACGTCGCTCAATCCGGCGATGACGGCTGACGCGTCCACCGTGGCCTAGCGGCTTTTGCGCCGGGCGAACCGCTGCCAGAACCGCGAAAACGCATTGTGCAGCAGGCGTGTCTGCTCGGCCTTGAGGGCTTGGTAGGAACGCTCGACGTATCCATCGAAATCAGCCGGCCAGCCAATCATCGAGCGCCGCTCTGTGTAATCGCCTTCGGCCCACTTTGAGAGCAGAGCTTTGTAGCCCACCACGTGGGTCACAAAGTCGAGAAGGCATTTCGGCATCTGCTCTTCCACAATCAGATGGGCGTTATCGATGATGATCTTCTCGCGAACGTCATTGAGCGGCATAAAAATAGTGGTCATCCAAAGAACCCACTCCTTCAAATCCTCGTCGCGGATGGGATGGCACTGCGTCTTGCCCTGCTTCGCGAGCAGCGAGTTGTAGGCGATGTTGCCCGCCACCGTGGCCACATAAAGCGGACCGTAGAACTCGTTGAGGCGCTGGTTCACCAGCCGCAGCCGGTCGGCGCGGCGGGCCATCATGCGGTTGCTCAGGAAGGTGACGAAATAGCCGGCAAATGCCAGCACGATGGTGAAGACCGCGGCATTCTGCAAGGAGCTCGGGATAAAGAGTGCGGACGGATCCATGGCGGAATTCCACTACCTCGCCGGAAAGTATACGCGCGCGGCAGGCGACGGGACGGTGATGGCGGCTAGGCCGCCAGCGGGGAGTTCCAATTTGTTCCTTCGATCGGTTCGTGGGAATGCAGAAACTCAGTTCGCTGGTCCCGCGTCGCCGGCCATGGACACCTGGACGGGGGGGTGCTGGTCAACTGTGTGTCCATGATGAGCGCCGTGCGAACCTCGCCGCCAATAAGGGTGATCAGCGTAGAGGTGTACTGCGGCTTGGTGAGGCCGGCGGGCGTAATGACCATGGTGACGGGCTGCGAGTTCTCCATCCGCCGGTTTCCGTTGGTCCTTATGGCGCGCATCTTCGCGTGGGTCACGAACCTCCCACTCATACTACAGGGAGCGAATGAGTTGAGTTTGCGACTTTTTGGCTACGCCGGATGAGATTGGGCGCAGGGCGTAATTAGGACGCCGCCGCTCTCAGATCCCGCCGTGAAGGCGGCCGAAGGTGCGAGCCAGCATCACCGACATAAGCAGAAAGCCTGCGCTCAGCGTGAGCACCTGAGGAATGTCGTGAAGGCCGAAGCTGCCCACGCGCAGCACAAGCAAGTAGGCCACAGCAAGGTTGAAGAATCCCCAAAGAACGTTCACCGTCGAGGATGACAGGCCTTTGCCCGGCGGCTTTGCGAACGGACTCTGAAACGAGCGGCCCGAGATTCCATTGATGAGATGGGGCAGGGAGTTGGAGAGAAATGCGCCGCCGAAGAAATAGGCGAGATAGTGATACCAATGCATGGCTGCTCCTTTCCGATGATCGGTCAACATCGTAGCAGGTTCTAGCTCGCGCCTAAGTAGATGAAGCGGGCCAGGAAAAGGGCCGCGAGAAGGTAGAGCAGCCAATCCTGGCGCCGAGCCTTTCCTGCGAACAGGTGCAGGACAGCCCAGGCAATGATCCCGAAGCCGAGGCCGTTGGCGATGGAGTAGGTGAAGGGAATGAGGATGAGGGTGAGAAACGCGGGAACGGCGACTAGGGGCTCGTGCCAGTGAATCTCGGTAATGGAAGCCAACATGAGCGAGCCCACCAGAATGAGCGCCGGGGCCGTAGCTGCCGGAGGGACGATGCCGATAAACGGCGCAGCGGCGATCGCTCCGAGGAAAAGCAAACCAGTGACAATGGCGGTGACGCCGGAGCGGCCTCCCGCAGCCACACCTGCGGTGGACTCCACGTAGCTGGTCACGGTGGAGGTTCCGGCCAACGAGCCGAAAACGGTCGCGGTCGCGTCGGCAAAAAGAATTCGGTTGAGCCTGGGAATGGAGTGGTTGGGTGCGATGAGGCCGGCGCGCTTGGTGACGGCAACCAGCGTGCCCAGGTTGTCAAAGAGGTCAACGAAGAAGAAGACGAAGATGATCTCGAGCAGCCCTTTGTTGACCGCGCCCATGATGTTGAGCTTGAACGCCGTCTGGGTGAGCGCGCCGATGCCTCCCGTCGACGGTGTCCATTGGACCATGTGAAAGGCCCATGCAATGCCGGTGACGGTGAGCACGCCGATGAGGATGGAGCCCTTCACCTTCCGGATTTCGAGGGCAACCATAAGAATCAAGCCGAGAAGCGTGAGATAGGCTGTGGGATTGCGGATGCTGCCCATGCCGACGAGCGTGTTGGGGTCGCGCACCACGAGGCCCGCGTGCTGGAAGCCTATAAATGCGATGAAGAGGCCGATGCCGCCCGCCACCGCGGCGTAAAGCTGGTGAGGAATGGCGCGCAGAATCATTTGCCGGATGCCAACCGCAGTGATGGCGAGGAAGATGACGCCGGAAAGAAACACCGCGCCCAGCGCCGTCTGCCAGGGCACATGCATCTTGAGGCAAACCGTGTAGGTGAAGTAGGCGTTCAGACCCATACCAGGCGCCAGCGCAATGGGATAGCGCGCGACGATTCCCATCAAAATGGAGCCGAAAGCGGCCGATAAACAGGTGGCGGCGGTGACCGCGGGCAACGGCACGCCGGCATCGGCCAGCACTGCCGGGTTTACCAGCACGATGTAGGCCATGGTCAGGAACGTCGTGACGCCGGCCAGAATCTCGGTGCGCCAGTTGGTCTCCAGACGGGCAAATTCGAAGTAGGCTTCGAGTTGCTTGCGCATAGGCGGGTTCTAGCTAGAAAAACACAGTGCGGCGCGGATACAAAGTGAATTGTGAACGCGAGCCTGTCAGGCGCCGATGGATGAAGGGAATTCCCGAGAGGCAGTGCGGCGACCGAAGATTGCCAGCTTCATGCGAGCAATTTCGCCGCTTCCTTGGCGAAGTAAGACACGATGAAGTCGGCGCCGGCGCGGCGCAGGCCCAGTAGAGACTCCATGATCGCGCGATCCCGATCGAGCCAGCCCTTCTCAAACGCGGCCTGAAGCATGGAGTATTCGCCCGAAACCTGGTACGCGCCGATGGGTACGTCCACGCGCTCGCGCGCCGCGCGAACCACATCGAGGTGAGGCATGGCAGGCTTCATCAGGATCATGTCCGCACCCTCTTCAATGTCGAGATCGATCTCACGCAGGGCCTCGCGCAGGTTGGCGCCGTCCATCTGATAGGTCTTGCGGTCGCCGAACTGCGGCGCGGAATCGGCAGCCTCGCGAAAGGGTCCGTAAAAAGCTGAAGCGAACTTCGATGCGTAGCTGAGGATGGGCGTTTGTGCGTAGCCCTCGGCGTCGAGCGCGCTGCGGATGGCGGCCACGCGTCCGTCCATCATGTCGCTGGGAGCCACAACGTCAGCGCCTGCCTTGGCCTGGCTCACTGCCGTGCGCGCCAGCAGCTCCAGCGTGGGATCGTTGTCTACTTCGAAGCTGTCGCCCGACTTGACCACCACGCCGCAGTGGCCATGGCTGGTGTACTCGCACAGGCAAACGTCGGCGATCAACACCAGCTTTTTTGCCGCTTCCGACTGTTTCAGCGCGCGCAGCGCCTGCTGCACGATGCCGTTGTCGTCCCAGGCGCCAGTGCCCTGCTCGTCTTTTGTCTCGGGCAAGCCAAAAAGCAGCAATCCACCGAGACCCAGGCGCGCGGCCTCCTCAGCCTCACGCACCGCTTGATCCACCGACAGATTGAAGACGCCGGGCATGGAGCCTACGGGCGAGCGCACGCCCTTTCCGGGGCAAACGAACAGCGGATAGATCAGGTCGCCGGGATCGAGCACAGTCTCACGCACCAGCGCGCGCAACGGCTCGCTGCGCCGCATCCGCCGCATCCGGTTGGCTGGGAAGGTCATGAAGTGATTGTAAGACAGCGAACCGTGAAGAGGGCACAGTGGACAGCGAATCGAAGTCGATCAGCCGGAGCCGGAGATCGGAGGCTCCGGGTGCTCAATCGATCGTCTTCACAACTCGTCGTAGAGCATCCAGTTCCGCGCTCCGATCAGAATGATCAGTGTGGCGATGCCGAGTGCTGTGCCAAGAGGAATGCGAATGAGGCACAGGATGGCGGCCACGATGGCGACGATCCGCCCCCACTGCGTGCGCTCCAGCAGACCCCAACCGGCCACGGCTGCCAAAACGGCCCGGCCCAGCAGGAACACCCACGCGAAGCGTAGAAGCCCCGGGAAGAACCACATCTGCGGCGCGTGCCCGTGCATCCACGGGGCAAAGCCGCCCGACAAGAACGCATGCGCGAAAGCCAGTCCGACAATGCCGAAGATCAGAGTGATTCCGGCGTAAATCAGCCACAAGATGCCGAGCACTCTGATTTTGCTGGCGTAGCTTGCCAAAACAAACTCGAAGCCGGGCACAGGAGGCACCTGGGGCGCCACCGGCCGGTTGCATTGCGGGCAAACAATCTGCCCCTGTTCCAACGATCGGCCACAACCACTGCAAAACATGTTGCCTCCTCGCTCTCGAAGGATCAATACGCAACCTTGACCTGGAATGTTCCAGCCAGCTCAAGCGTGTCCGCCGGCCATCGGCGAGCTGCGTTACTTGCTGCCTGCCCCGAGCTTCACCCAGTGCTCCTCATGACGGTTGTCCTGGAGGACATAGCCGGTGACGTGCCCACTCAAATCGTATTCGAAGGTCAATTGGACGTTGTGCGCACCGGTCGGATCAACGGGACGGAAGAAGGTATCGGCCGACTCCGCCTCCAGCCCGACGACATCGCCGCCGGGACTCTTTTCAAAAAGCTGGTCTCCCTGGCGGAAGATGTTTACGATTTCATGTCCGTTGGCCTCGCGGTATTCGCCGGCCAGGCTGTCGAGCTCGGCCCAGGAAAGGTTGATCGTTGGTGGGCGCAGCGGAACGACAATGCGCTCAGCCAGGACCTCAGGAGTCTGGGGAAGGTGGTGGGCCAAGAGCCAATGCGGTAGCTCCGGCTCATCGTAGGCGCGGGTCCAGCAATCGTGCTTGAGCCCTTGGTAAATCCAAAGGCGAATGTCTCCGCCCGCGGCTTTGAAGGCGTCGTACATCAGCTCGCTCTGCCGCGGCACGACCGAGGTGTCGAGACTGCCGTGGAAGAGCCACACGGGTGTGCGGCCCACGGCACGAGCATATTCGGCGGGCAGGATGGAGACCTGCTGCCAGCGGTCCGGTTCGTAGCTCCAGAAGACGCCTCCCGCGGCAATCGCGATCGCGGCCCAGCGATGGGGATGAAGACGCGCCAGATCCCAGGCGCCGTAGCCGCCCATCGATAGCCCGGTAAGATAAGTGCGCGAAGGGTCGCCATGAAACTCGGAGGCCTCTTGATCGAGCGCGGCCATTGCCAGATCGAGCATGGCCGGATCGGTCCAGTGGGCGGTTTGCGGGCACTGCGGCATCACGACGACGAATGGCCAGCGGTCGGGATGGTTGCGCACCGCCTCAGCGAGGCCGACCTGCGTTTGCCACATGCCCTCGGCGCCGCGTTCTCCGCGGCCATGCAGGAAGAGGATGACGGGCCAGTGTTTGCCGTCGTCGCGCCGCCACTCCTCAGGCAGGTAGACCTGGAAACGGTACGTCGTCCCATTGAGCACGATGCGCCGGTTCAGGAATCCCGTATCCTGCGGCGGCTGCGGCCTGGATGAATTGGACTCGGCTGCATTTGCGGCGGCAACCGCGGGCCAGGTTGCGCAGGCCAACCCCAGGCAGGCCGCGCAGATGCGAAATAAACGGGACATCGTGACCTTCATCATAGTGATTCCCGGCGGGGTCGTCTGAAGTTTTTGATTACACTCCCAAACCGCGAAAAGTCAGCCGTTTGAGGTCCGGGTCGACCGTCAAGAGTGTCCCAATTCGCCCCCTTTCGCTGCGCTTGAAGGCTTCGCCGATCCTTGCGATTTTCTTACAAATTGCATGCAACAATCGAACCTGCGATGCTGACTGAAGTCATGACGAAACTGGAAGCCGGAGAGACGCTGGACCACTACCGTCTGGACGCAGAGGTTGCGCGCAGCGGAATGTCCACGCTCTACCGGGCTACCGATCTGCGCAACGGCCGGCAGGTCGCTGTGAAGGTTCCTCATCCGGAGATGGAAGCCGACCCTGTTCTTCTCGAGCGCTTCCGGCGCGAGGAGGAGATCGGCCAGGAAATTGACCATCCCGGAGTTGTGAAGACCTTCGACGGCGAGGAGCGCAGCCGCCGTTACATGGTCATCGAGTGGGTGGAAGGCCGCCTGCTGCGCGCGATTCTGAACGAGGAACGGAAGCTGCTCATCGATCGGGCCGTTGCTCTCACGATTGCCGTCTGTGACGCTCTCGACAACCTGCACAAGCACGGCGTGGTGCATCGCGATCTGAAGCCGGAAAACATCATGGTGTGCGACGGCGACCGCATCAAGATCATCGACTTCGGAATTGCCTTGAAGGAGGACGCGCGGCGCATTACGCAGGTAGGGCTTACCCCGGCGCTGGGCACGCCAGACTACATCTCTCCTGAGCAGGTAATGGGCCAGCGCGGCGATCAGCGCAGCGACGTTTACGCGCTGGGCGCGATGCTTTACGAAATGCTGACCGGCCAGCCGCCCTTCACAGGGCCGAGCCCCCTGGCGGTGATGAACGAGCGCCTGGTGACCGATCCTGCGCCGGTACGCGAGCTGAACCCGGAGATCTCGCCCGAAATCGAAGAGATCCTCTTCCGCGCGCTTGCGCGTGACCCTCGCCGCCGCTATGCCACCGCCGCCGAGATGGCCTGGGAGTTAGAGCACCAGGAGCTTGTTGGAGTCGAGAGTGGCAAACACCGGCCGGTTATGTTGGGGCGATTTGCGATCAACCGCCGCAAATTGGCGATCTACGCGGCTCTGGCGCTGGTTCCATTGGCGCTGTTCCTCGCCATGTTGCTGCTTGCGAAGCGCTAGCTCGATCCGGAATCGCGTCTCACGCCGGAAGTTGCTTCAGCAGCGCGCTGGCGCGGCGAAACCAGGGACGCTCGCGGCGGCGCAGATAGCCGGGCATCGTGGGCCGCTTATCCAGCACTTTTTGCGCCCACTCGCGTGCCTCGGCATTGCGTCCCTGCGAAGCGAGAAAATCGGCGTAGTTCAGATAGGTCTCCGACAACGTCGACCGCTCCACGGCCTGGCGGAAACACGCTTCGGCTTTTTCGTTTTGCCCCGTCTGCGCGTAGGCGTGGGCGAGAAGCCCAACAGCGCGATAGAAGTCGTGGCCGGAATCGCGACGCACGGCTAATTCCAGGTCCGGCACAGCGGCTGCGGCGTCGCCCAGCAGGACCGCGCACACGCCGCGGTGGTAAAAGCAGTCCGGAGTATCGGAGCGGACTGCAATCGCTTTGTTGAAGGCATCGCGAGCCAACTGCAGCTTGCCCTCATCCATATAAAGATCGCCGAGCTCCTCCCAGTTCCCCGGGGATGGATTGTCGTGAATCTCGAAGAGCAGTTGGGAGATGCGCTTGCGCCGGGGGAAAGTTTTGAAAGATTGCCGCAGAAGGCCAAGATCGGGCAGGACCTCGACGAATATGTAGATGAGCGCGCCTAGCCAGCCGAGGAACAGGATGATGAAAATCCAATAGGTGTCGGGCCGGCGGCGGATGAAGTGGACGATAGCCGCTGCCTGCAGCAGTAAGCCCCACGGGTAGAACAGCGAACCAAAGAACCCCATGCGCATTCCATCGTAACTCTCGATACCGTCAGCCGGCGCTCACGGGCCGTCCTGTTCTTCAGTGAGCGCCGCGACCTCCCGGATCAGGACAGGCAGCTTGAACTGCACGATCTCCCACACAATACGATCGTCAATTTGGGCATAGTCGTGGATAAGAATATTTCGAAAAGCAATGATGGTCCGGAAATCGGTAATCGTGGCCGCGATTGTGGAATCCACGCGGGCAAGCCACGTCAGAGCTTCGCCGATGATGCCAAAGGCACGTTCGACGGCATATCGAAGCAGGGGGCTCCGTTGATATTCCGCGAAGTTGACACCAGCGGTAAAACTGGCCATATTTCTGGCGGCTTCTTGTATGTCGTAAAGATATTTCCGTGCTTCAAGCTGCATAAAGGAGGGCCTTGCTCTTTTCAATGCTCTGCCGGAAGTAAGGATTTCGGATGGCCGAAGGAATGACTAGATCCACGGGTAGTCCGAAAAGGCCCTCAAGCGCGTCCTTGAACCCGAAGAAAGTGTCAGCATACCCGCCCGCCGGAAGCGTCTCGAATTCCACCAGGAAATCGAGGTCGCTGCGGTCGGGATTGAATCCGCCGCCCATGGCTGAACCGAACAGCTCCAGCCGCTCAACGTGGAATTTGCGGCATAGCTGGTCCAATTCGGATTGGTACCCGCGAATTACGGGCAGGCAGCCGGCTGCGCGGGTTTCCGGAATGCGGATCGGAGCCATAGTTAAGATGATACCCCGATCCCGACCTGCTACCGATAGGACTCGTCGCGGTGGATGACAAACTCGGGATAAGCTCCGCCGCCAAGCTCGTGCAAATCCATCCCCATCCGCTCGCCGTCCGGGTCGACGCGGAACGGAATAATGCGGTTGAGCAGGGAAAGCAGCAGATAGATGAGCGGAAAGACGAAGCCAAGGAGCGCGGCGATGCCGACGAGTTGGGCGAGAAACTGGCCCGCTTGCGGCGCAAAGACGCCCGCTGCAACTAATCCCCACAGCCCCGCCGCACCATGGACGGTGATAGCGCCGGTGGGATCGTCGATGGAGAGCGCGAGTTCGAGCACCTCCACCAGCAGCGGGGTGAAGATGCCGGCCACAGCTCCGACAAAGAGGGATTCGACCGGGTAAGCAAAGGCCGCGCATGCGCTGGAGGCGACAAGACCGGCCAGCCAGCCGTTGGCGCAGAGGCTGGCGTCGGGTTTGCCAAAGCGGAATCGCGTGACGGAATAAGTGGCGGCCAGCGCGCCCGAAGCAGAGAGCAGCGTGTTGATCGCCGTGCCCGGAATCGCGCTGAGCGGAGCGTGCAACCAGAGGATCGCGCCAGCGGCGTTCCAGGCCAGCCAGCCCACCAGCGCGAGCAGGCAGCCGAAGAGCACATAGGTGGCGTCGTGGCCGGGCATGGCGGTGGAGAGGCCCTCTTTGGGGAATTTTCCGCGGCGTGGCCCGGCAATCCAGACCAAACACAGCGCGGTCAGGCCGCCGATCACATGCACAGTGGCCGCGCCTCCGCCGTCAAGGAAGCCTGCACCAAGCGAGAAATTCGCGCCCATCGACGCGAGCCATCCGCCGGCCCAGATCCAATGCGCAGTCAGAGGAAAGACAATCGCCGCCAGAACCGCTGCGGTTGCGCAACCGGCCGACAGCCTCCAGCGATCCGCGCCTGAGCCCCAGGGAAGCAGCACCGTCATGGCGACGGCCAAAAACTCAAACAGGACCGCGAGCTGGGCCTGTGGCGCAGCAGCGCCAAGACCGCGGAGAAGAAACGGTCCAAGGCCGAGTACGCTCCAGGGCTTGCCGGCCGCATGCAGAACGACTTCTTTCGATCCCAGCGACCCCACAAAAGACGCTCCGATGAAAGCGAACGCAATGACGGCAACAGCGATCAGGGCCAGATTGCCCAGCATCGCCTGTGCCGCCGAGCGCGACCGGCCCAGGCCGGTATTGATGAGCGCTACGCCGGCGATCGCCATGGGCGCAAGCAACAGCAGCCCGAGCGTTAGCGCAAAAGCAGCGTCGCTCATTGCAGGAACCGGCGCAGGAATCATCGGCGGGATCGGGTTCATGGGCGGCTCGCCCCGCGCGGCAGCATGTGGCCGCGCACCGCGACAACCAGTCCCATGCCCTCGACTGCCAAACCGCATAGCACAAATACCGCGCGCCGTCCCGGGTCAGGAAACAGCGCCAGCGCGGCTAGCGCGAGAAAGAATCCGGCGGGCATCACCAGCAGTCCGGCGTACTTCATATGCACTTCCCTTTACATTCGTTCACGGGCCGTTTGCGGGAAGTCATTCGGCAGTCATCGATGGAACTGTCTCCACGGAGCCGGGCCGATGAGTCCCGCGTATTGAGATCTTGTTGAGAGCGGTTGTTACGTCCTTATGAATTCTAAACGATCCAATTGTTAGCATCGGCTCACGCGGATTGCTGCGGCGCCGCGAGAGGACCTTGGCGTCTCGTTGGGGGAATCGAAACCTATGTACGCGCGTCTTAGCCGAAGCAAGAGACTGGTTCCTGCCATCCTCGGCACCGTCACGCTTGCCGGCGTCGCAGTCTTGTTGTCCTGGGACGCCGCTCCGAGGCTCTTCCCTGCCGGAAGTCATCATCTCCTCGCGGCTTTTTCGTTGGCCACGATCGCGCTTGCATACCTCGTTTACCAGATTGCGCATCGACCGGCCGCCATGGAATTCCTGAAGGCGATCATGCTGGCTGTCGCCTTTCTTTTCTGGGCCGCCAATCAGTTTTGGCCGAGCCTTCCCCAGGCGACACTCTTCAATGACATTGCGATCGCTCTCTTTGTCCTCGACGTGTTTCTGGTGATTGTGGGCCGGCCGAAAACGTCGCCGGACGGCGCCTTCGGCGAAACCTGTTCAGGGTCGTGTGCTCGATGCTGCGCGGCGCCGGGCAGCGGCGAGGAATGTTGCTCAGGCCGGGCAAATTGAGCGAACTTGCCAAGCTGCGGGTTCGGCATGATATTTCTTTCTTGAACATCCCAACTTCTGGTACGCAAGGCGCCAGGAGAACGGTGGTGGTTTCCCCGCAATCGCGCTTGTCACAAAGGATTTTCTTTTCAAGCGATTGCAATTCGGATTCCCACAAAAATTTTTCGCGATGTGGCACGCTGCGCTTGATGCGCAAGGGCCTTCGGCTGCTATATTGAAATTTCGGGCAACCCCGCCCGTTCCCTGAAGTTTTATCGTTGAGCATTTCTTGTACATGAACTATGTGACCGCCAGCACACGCGGCGCATGACAACGAAAGTCAAACCGGGATTCGTTCATGGCACAAATCTTCGACCGCAGCTCCAATGCACTGGCACGCATGAGCCTGGTGTTGACGGGGTTGATCGTCATTGCCCTGGGAGTCACCCTGGATGAGTTGCAGCGCTCGCCGTGGGTCACGCGGCAGGGCCAGCGCGCGGATCAGCCGGTCCCCTTCAGCCACAAGCATCACGTCCAGGGGCTCGGATTGCAGTGCCAGTATTGCCACACCTCGGTCGAGAAATCGAGCTACGCCGGCATTCCTCCTACGCGCACCTGCATGAACTGCCACGCGCAGATCTGGACCAATGCGCAATTGCTTGAGCCCGTGCGGCAGAGCTGGTACACCGGACAGTCGATTCCCTGGATCAAGGTGCACGACCTTCCCGACTTCGTCTACTTCAGCCACGAAATTCACGTGAACAAGGGCATCGGCTGCGAGAGCTGTCACGGCCGCGTGGACGAGATGCCGCTGATGTACGCGCAGAACACGCTGCAGATGGAGTGGTGCCTGGACTGCCATCGAAATCCGGCCAAAAATCTGCGGCCGACGAGCCAGATCTACAACATGGATTGGCAAGAGCCGAGCGAGGACAAGCCGGTGTGGTGCGCCGTGGGAGATGAGATAAGCGGTATGCCGACGGCTGAGAGCGTGCGCTGCACACAGACTCCAGACCCGTTGACAGGGATGAGGATGCCCTCGTTAACCGCAGCGAGCCTACCAACGTTTCGCGCTTTTACTGTTGCGAAGTTCACCAGCCAGGACGAGCTTGGTCATTTCCTTGAAGTTCACTACAAAATTCGCACGCCGAAGGACCTGACCAGTTGCGAGGTGTGCCACCGATGAGCGCAAAGAGAAAGAACTCGCCCGCGGTGGAGCAGCCAATGGGAAAAGCTGTCAACGGCGCGCAGCAACCCGCGAGCTCCGAGCCCATGGCTGTCGAGCGTGCGACGCCTGAGCCCATGACGCTTGAGTCCGTTCGCCGGGAGCTGAAAGGCACTAAGGGCAAGAAATACTGGCGTTCGCTCGATGAGCTGGCCAACACACCCGAATTTCAGGCCGCGGTGGAGCGCGAATTTCCCTCGGCGGCGCAGGAGTGGGTCGATCCGGTTTCCCGGCGCGGCTTCCTCAAATTAATGGGCGCGTCGATGGCGCTGGCAGGCCTTGCCGGTTGCACCAAGCAGCCCGATGAGCCGATTTATCCCTACATCAAAGCGCCTGAAGACCTGATTCTCGGCAAGCCGATGTACTTTGCCACGGCGCACCCGTTCGCGACCGGCGCGGTGCCGCTGCTAGTCAAGAGCGACGAGTTCCGCCCCATCAAGATCGATGGCAACCCCGAGCACGCCTACAACAAGGGCGGCTCCGATCCGTATTCGCAGGGCACGCTGCTCGATCTCTACGATCCCGACCGTTCGCAGCACGTCACCTATCGCGGCGAGAGCCGCGAGTGGGGAGAGTTCGCCGAGGCGCTGCGCGACAAAGTCACTTCGACCAAAGATGGCACCGGAATCTACTTCCTGAGTTCGACCATCACTTCCCCGACGCTTGCGCGGCAGTGGAAGGAAGTGCAGACGGCGTGGCCTAAGGCGAAGCTGGTGCAGTACGATCCCGCGCTGGCGGGAACGTTTCTGGCCCAGGGCGTGAACATTCAATATGGCCTGAGCGGTGCCGATGTGATCGTTTCGCTCGATGCGAACTTCCTTTCTGGCGCGGACTACCCGGGCTTCCATCGCCTCGTGCGCGATTACACCTCCCGGCGTAAGCAGCCGGAGAATGGAATGAACCGGCTCTACGCGGTGGAGAGTACGACGACCACCACCGGCATGAAGGCCGAGCACAGGCTGGGCCTGCGCGCGAGCGAGGTTCCGGCGTTTGCGGCAGAGCTTGCGAAGGCAGTTGGCCTTCCCGGAGTCAATCCTCCCGCTTACACGTGGACCGACGAGCAGCAGAAGTTTCTCGCCGCGCTCGCGAAGGACCTGAAAGCCAACGCGGGCAAAAGCGCGGTGCTGCCAGGGTTGTATCAGGATCCGTCGGTTGCTGCGCTGGCAATCGCGATCAATGGCGCGCTCGGCAACTTGGGCAAAACGGTTTTTGTCGCGTCCAATCCGGCGATTCCGATTCCCAGCGACCAGCTTGGCGACTTCAAGGCGCTTGTCGCCGACCTGAACGCGGGCAAGGTGGATTGGCTGGTGATTCTCAACGCCAACCCCATCTACGACGCGCCCGCTGATCTTAACTTCGCCGATGCATTCAACAAGGCCAACATCGTGGCCCATCTTGGCTCGCATTACGACGAGACGGGTCACCAAGCGCACTGGTACGTTCCTGCCGCGCACTATCTCGAATCCTGGTCCGACGCGCGCGCCTACGACGGCACGGTTTCCATCGTGCAGCCGATGATCGATCCGCTCTATGGCGGACACACAGCGCATCACGTCTTCCAGGCGCTGCTCAACGATCCCATGGTGAGCCCTTACGACGCGGTGCGCGAGACCTGGAAGCCGGTCATTAAGGGCGACTTCGAAGCCGGCTGGCGCAAAGCGCTGCACGACGGCTGGATTGCGGATACAGCCTACGCCAAAGGCTCGGCAACTGGCGCCGCAAAGAGCGCCAGCAGTGTTCCCGCTCCCACGCCCAAGAATTCCATCGAGATCATCTTCCGCCCCGACCCGAACATCTACGACGGCCGCTGGAACAACGTGGGATGGCTGCAGGAGCTGCCCAAGCCGGTCACGAGCCTGAGCTGGGACAACGCCGCGATCGTCTCCGGCGCGACGCTCACACGGCTGGGGCTTGAAGAAGACGACATCGTAGAGTTGTCCGTGGGCAACGGCCGCGTTAAAGCGCCGGTGATCGTGGCTCCCGGCCATCCCGACAATTCCGTCACGGTTTATCTCGGTTACGGGCGCGAGTTCGCCGGGCGCGTGGGATCGGGCCAGGGGTTCAATGCGTACCTGATCCGCAACACGTGGGCGCCGTTCGCCGCCACGGGCTCCATCCGCAAGCTCGATGGCAAGTGGGGCACGGCCATCACCAAGAGCCACTTCCAGGATCAGCGCGGCAAAACTTTCGGCGAGCAGGGTCAGGGCAACAACTCTCTCGAAGCCGATGAAGCGCTCGGTCCGCGCGGCATTATCCGCTACGCAACGCTTGACGAGTTCAAGGCGAATCCAAATTTTGCGCACGAGGGCGATGGCCGCGACACGCCGCCCCGCGACACCTCGCTCTTCCCCAACTGGGAGTACAACGAGGCCAACGCCTGGGCCATGTCGATCGACATGAACAGTTGCACGGGCTGCAATGCGTGCATCGTGAGCTGTTACGCCGAGAACAACATCGCCGTCGTCGGCAAGCAGCAGGTGCGCATTGGCCGCAACATGCAATGGCTGCGCATCGACAGCTATTTCGAGGGCGACTTATCGGCGCCGCGCGCGCACTTTCAGCCCATGGCCTGCCAGCACTGCGAGAATGCGCCGTGTGAGCAGGTTTGCCCGGTGGGCGCCACGGTGCATACCCCGGAAGGCTTGAACACAATGGTCTACAACCGCTGCGTGGGCACGCGCTACTGCTCGAACAATTGCCCATACAAGGTGCGGCGGTTCAACTTCCTGCTTTACTCCGACTACGAAACCGAGAGCCTGAAGCTGATGCGCAACCCCGACGTGAGCGTGCGCTCGCGCGGCGTAATGGAAAAATGCAGCTACTGCGTGCAGCGCATCAATGCGGCCAAAATCGAGGCCGATAAGGATAACCGCGGCATCCGCGACGGCGAAATCGTGACCGCGTGCCAGCAGGCGTGCCCGGCCGAGGCGATCGTGTTTGGCAACATCAACGATCCCAACAGCCGCGTGTCGAAACTCAGGGCCCAGCAGCGCAGCTATCAGGTGATTGCCGACCAGAATGCGCGTCCGCGGACGCAGTATCTGGCTGAAGTGTTGAACGTGAACCAGGAACTCGAAGTGACGCCGACGGAAATTGCGCCGGCAAAGGGTTGAAGCGGCGATGGCAACCAGGGAAGTAAAACCCGACGATCCCATGATCGATCCGGCAACCGGAGAATTCCGGGTTATTGCGCCGGGACAGACTTTCCGGTCGATCACCGAGAAGATCGCGCGGATTGTGCTCACGCCGCACACGCCGATGGGCTGGTTTGCGCTCTTCACGTTTGCCGGCGGCGGGGCCACCGTACTGTTGGTGGCGGTGACGTGGCTGTTCCTCAAGGGCGTGGGCATCTGGGCCATCACGCAGCCGGTTGCCTGGGGATTCGCCATCATCAACTTCGTCTGGTGGATCGGCATTGGCCACGCCGGCACGCTCATCTCCGCCATTCTGCTGTTGTTCAAGCAGGGCTGGCGCAATGCCATCAGCCGCTTCGCCGAGGCCATGACCATCTTTGCCGTGGCCTGCGCGGCGATGTTCCCGGTCATTCACATGGGCCGTCCCTGGCTGGGTTACTGGCTCTTCCCGCTTCCGTTCACCATGACGGTGTGGCCGCAATTCCGCTCGCCTCTCGTGTGGGACGTCTTCGCGGTCTCGACGTACGCAACGATTTCGGTCGTGTTCTGGTACATCGGTATGGTGCCCGACTTCGGCACCATGCGCGACCGCGCGCAGTCCAGGATCGCGCAGTATTTTTATGGGCTGCTGAGCGTGGGCTGGCGCGGCTCGGTGCGACACTGGATGCGCTACGAGACCGCATCCCTGCTGCTGGCGGGCCTGGCCACGCCGCTGGTGCTCTCGGTTCACACAGTCATCAGCTTCGATTTCGCCGTGGCCGTTCTGCCGGGATGGCACACCACCATCTTTCCGCCTTACTTTGTCGCCGGCGCCATCTATTCCGGCTTCGCCATGGTGCTCACGCTGGCCATTCCGCTGCGCAAGTTCTATCACCTGGAGTCGCTGGTCACCGAACGCCATATCGACAACATGGGCAAAGTAATGCTCGCCACCGGATTCATCGTGGCCTACGGCTACGCCATGGAAGCCTTCATGTCGTGGTATTCAGCCAACCACTGGGAGGCCTTCACCTTCTGGAATCGCGCCTTCGGTCCCATGGGCTGGTCCTACTGGGTGCTGATCGCCTGCAACCTGGTCATTCCGCTCACGACTTTGTGGTCGCGCAAGCTGCGCACCTCCATCCCTTTCATGTTCTTCATCTCCATCGTGGTGAACACAGGCATGTGGTTTGAGCGCTTCGTCATCGTTGTCACCAGCCTGTACCGCGACTTTCTGCCCTCGGCGTGGGGCACGTACCGCGCCACCAAGTGGGACTACATGACCTTCGTGGGCACGCTGGGATTCTTCACCTTCCTGTTCCTGCTGTTTGTCCGCTTCCTGCCCATGATTCCGATGAACGAAATTCGCATGTTGCTGCCGGGGGCCAAGATCAAGCCCAAGGTGGCGGAGGCTGCTGACTAATATGCCCGCACGCGAAGGAACCTACGGCCTGCTGGCCGAATTCGATACGCCGGGCGACCTGGTGAGGGCTGCGCGGCAGGCGCGCGAAGACGGCTGGCGGCGCATGGACTGCTATACGCCCTATCCAGTGGAAGAAGCGGCCGAGGCCATCGGCTTCCATCGCAACAAGGTGACGCTCGTCACGCTCATCGGCGGCCTGATGGGCGGAGCGGCCATCTTCGCGCTGGAGACCTGGATCTCCGTGCTGGCCTATCCGCTCAATATCGGGGGGCGCCCCCCATACTCCTGGCCGGCCTTTATTGTGCCCGCCTACGAGTGGACGATTCTCTGGGCCGGCCTCTCGGCTGCCTTCGGAATGCTCGCGCTCAACGGATTGCCGGCGCTCTATCATCCGCTGTTCAACGCGCCCAACTTCCGCGATGGCGCCACGACCGACAAGTTCTTTCTGTGTCTTGAGGCGCTCGATCCGAAGTTCGATCTGGCCGAGACCAAGGCCTACCTGCAGCAGTTCCAGCCGAACTCAGTGGTGGAGGTGGAGTACTAATGGGCAGGGAACAGGGAACAAGGATCAGGGATCAGGCCGGACGCCCCGCCCTTTCGCGGTTTGCGCGAAAGGGTGGCAGGCCACTTGCCCTTGCCGGGATCACCTGCCTTCTGCTCATTGCCGGCTGCCGCCAGGACATGCAGAACCAGCCCAAGATGGTTCCTCAGCGCGGGTCGGACTTCTTTGCCGACATGCGCGGCGCGCGGCCGCAGGTGCTCGACACCGTGGCCCGCGGCCAGCTCCACGAAGACAGCTACTTCTACACCGGCGTGGTGCAGGGGCCGAACGGCTACCGCCAGGAACTGGACGAAATGCCCTTCCCGGTGACGATGGAAGTGCTCGAGCGCGGGCAGGAGCGATTCAACATCTACTGCACGCCGTGCCACTCGCGTGTGGGCAACGGGCTGGGCGAGATTGTGCAGCGCGGCTTCAAGCCGGCGGCCAACTTCCACGACCAGGTGCGCATGTCACAGCCGCTCTCGCACTACTTTTACGTGATGACGCATGGTTACGGCGCCATGCCGGACTACTCGGCGCAACTGCCGCCGGCAGACCGCTGGGCGGTGGCGGCTTACATCCGCGCCCTGCAGCTCAGCCAGGCGGCGAATGTAAAGGATGTTCCGGCAGGCGTGCACATCGCGAACCTCAAAGATCTGGCCGCGCAGGAAGGTCATCCCGAATACGCGCAGCCGTGGCCCATGCCGTCGACCGCAGTGCAGGCGTACAAACCGATCGCCAGCGAAGGAACGCCGGGCATGGCGCCGGCTTATCCTGCCGATCCGAAGATTTCGATTCCACCCAGCAAACCGGCCCGGGCGGCCCAGAAGTAAGGAAGCAGAGGAATGGCTCACGACGCAATCTCGCACGCCAAGCAACTCCCAGCGGATCTCGCCGCACCCGCGTTTGTTGACGGATGGAAGAGCCGCGCGCTGACCGTGGGCGCCATCTTCTCGGTCATCGCCGTGATTCTGGCGCTTCTCGGGCAGGCGCAGGATGGTTTGGGCTGGGATCACCTGTTGCGCGCATGGACACTCGGCACGATGGTAACGTGGGGGCTCTGCGTTGGCGGTCTCGCCATGTTGATGGTGCAGTACTGTTCTGGCGGAAAGTGGGGCCTGCTCCTGCGGCGTCCGTTTGAAGCGATGAGCCGCACGCTGCCGCTGATCCTTGTGTACTGGGCTGTTGTGGCGATTTTCATGAAGAAGATCTACCTGTGGGCGAACTACACCACAGTGAGCGACACGGCGGCCGGATTGAAGGCGGGCCTGATTACGGAATTCCAGGCGCACTGCCTCAGCTTCAAGCGGCCCATGCTGAACCCGGTTTCGTTTGTGGGTGTGAGCCTGCTCTGCTTCGCCATCTGGGGCTTCTACGCGTGGCGTCTCAACACGCTCGGCTTGAAGCGCGATTCCCAGGGCCTGGAGACCACGCCGTACTGGATCAAGAAGCTCGAAAACATCAGCGGCCCCGGCATCGTGGTCTATGCGATCACCATGACCGCGGCGGCCATCTACTGGGTCATGTCGATGGATCCGACGTGGTTCTCGACGGTGTATGGCCTGCTGTTCCTTGTGGGACAGGGGTACGCCGTGCTGGCATTCGGGATCATCGTCGCCATCGCGCTTTCAAAAGCGGAGCCATTCAAAACGATCCTGCGCCAGACGGAGCAGCATGACCTCGGCAAGCTCACGTTTGCATTCGTGATGCTCAACATCTACCTGGCCTTCGGACAGTTCCTGATCATCTGGTCGGGCAACCTGCCCGACGAGATTAACTGGTATCTCGATCGGATTCGTGGTGGCTGGGGCGTCATCATCACGCTCGATTTCATCTTCCACTGGGTGATTCCGTTCACCATGCTCCTGTCGCGCGACCTGAAGCGCAATAAGAAGCGCCTGACGCGCGTGTGCCAGTGGATGGTATTTGCCCGCGCCTTCGACATGTTCTGGCTGATCGAGCCCAACTTCAAAGACGCCGCGCGCAACCTGCACTTCAGTTGGGGAATTCTCGAGTACATTGCCGTGCCCGTGGCGTTGTTCAGCTTCTGGGTGGCTTATTTCTGCACGCGGCTGAAGGCGCGGCCGCTGGTGCAGGTGAACGATCCGCATTTGGCAGAGATTCTGGAGCCTGAGCATGCCCACGCATAATCATCCCGATCCCGGCCACGATCCGGAAAAGCACGAAGTCGACGCGTCGGCGGGCTACGAGCGCAGTGACGCGAATGTGACGGGTATCGTGGTCTTTCTCACCTCGCTGGGCATCTTTGTCGCGGTAATTGGACTGCTCTGCTACGGAATCGGCGCCTGGTTTAACGCCCGCATGAACCGGGAAGACGGCCCCAACAGCAAGTGGACCAAGACGGTGGATGTGCGGCAACTGGGCAACATGCCTTCCAGTCCCGAGCTGCAGAACAAGATGGCTGAGATCACGCAGACTTTTCCCACTCCGCGCGTCCAGACCGACGACGGCAATCAGGACGTGGCCGATCTGCATGCGCGCGAGGATCTGCTGCTCTCGAACTACAGCTGGGTCGATCAATCGAAGGGCACGGTCAGAATTCCCATCGAGCAGGCCATGCAGTTGATTGCGCAACGCGGGCTGCCGGTGGCGCCGGCGGTCCAAACCCAGCAGCCGATGACCGGCGACAGCACGCTAACCGTCACCGTGCCGCTGACCAACGGATTTGCGCGTACCAGCTATGAGCAGGAAGAAGCGGAGCAAGCAGCCGTCAGGCAGCAACAGGGAGAGCAAAAATAGCAATGCAATCGGGACGCACAATCCGAAGACATTGGCGCAGCACGGCGGCGGCCGCCGCGGGCGCGATTGTGCTTTCGCTTGCCGCGCCACTACTCACCGCGCAGGTCTCCAGTTACGGCGACAAAGAAACGGATCCGGCAAACGACAGGCCGCCCGCATTGCTCAATGGTGTCGGCATCGATCAGCACCTCAACACGCAGTTGCCGCTCAACCTTGCCTTCACTGACGACGCGGGCAAGCAAATCACGCTGGCCAGCTACTTTGGCAAGCGCCCTGCGATTCTGGCGCTGGTTTACTATCGCTGCCCCATGCTCTGCTCTGAAGAGCTTGACGGCCTGACCAGCGCACTCGAAATGGTTCGCTACGTACCCGGCAAAGACTTCAACATCATTGTGGTCAGCATCGATCCCACCGAGGGCACGGACCTGGCCGCTGCGAAGAAGCGTGAATATCTGAAGCGATACGGCCGTCCCGAGACAGCCGACGGATGGCACTTCCTTACCGGCACGCAACCGAATATCGATGCGCTTACCCAGGCGGTCGGCTTCCGCTACGTCAAGCTCACGGTGCCGGGCAGCAGCCTGATGCAGTACGCGCACGCCAGCTCGATTCAGATCGTCACTCCGGAGGGCAAGCTGGCCCAGTACTACATGGGAGTCGAGTACTCGCCCAAGGACATGCTGCTGGGCCTCGACGAAGCTTCGTCAAATCGCATCGGATCGCCGGTAGACAACATTCTTACCTACTGCTATCACTACGATCCCACCACCAACACGCACGACCTGATCATTGCGCGCGTGATCCAGTTGGGAGGGTTCCTCACGCTGGTGCTTTTAGGCGGATTCATGATGGTGATGTTCCGCCGCGATTTGAAACACGATCACCCGGCGGGAACAGGGACTCAGGGTACGGCAAAGAAAGTGAACGGATAAAGGAATGGACCACATCAGCCCAGTATTGTGGCAGTTTCTCGTCAAATGGTTGACGCACTTCGCGCTCTTTCCGCCCGAAGCATCCAAGATTGCGCCCGAAATGGATGCGCTCTATTTCTTCATGGTCCTGGTCAGCCTGGTCGGGCTGACGATCGTGGTTCTGCTGATTGTCGGGTTCTCAATCCTCTACAGCAAGACGCGCCATCCGCATGCGGTGCAGATCGAAGGCTCCACAATTCTCGAAGCCACCTGGACCATCATTCCACTGGGCCTGTTCCTGATCATGTTTGTGTGGGGCGCGCTTCTCTACTTCCGCATTTACACGCCTCCGGCCAACGCCATGAACATCTACGTGGTGGGCAAGCAGTGGATGTGGAAGGCCGAGCATCCCGGTGGCCAGCACGAGATCAATGCGCTGCACGTGCCGATGGGCCGGCCGATCCAGATCACGCTGATTTCGCAGGACGTGTTCCACAGCTTTTCTATTCCGGCCTTTCGAGTGAAGCGCGAGGCCATTCCGGGCCGCTACACCACGGTCTGGTTCGAGGCCACCACGCCCGGCACCTATCACCTTTTCTGCACCCAATACTGCGGCACCAACCACTCGCAGATGATCGGCGACGTAGTGGTGATGACGCCCGACGACTTCAAGAAGTGGCTGGAAGGCTCGACCAGCGGCAATTCGCTGGCCCAGGATGGCGAGCGGCTTTTCGCCAGCCTGAGCTGCAGTTCGTGCCACAACACACGGCCCGACGCCCGCGGTCCGAGCCTGGCAAACGTCTACGACTCCAGGCTCACGCTCTCCACCGGCGAGACAATCACCGCCGACGACGCCTATCTGCGCCAGGCCATTCTGAACCCCTCGCAGCACATTACCCAGGGCTATGCGCCCATCATGCCCACCTACCAGGGCCAGGTAAGCGAGGAAGGCGTGATCGCGCTGGTGGAATACATCAAGAATCTCGATTCGGATTACCGCGTCCAGCAGACCCTCAACACCACCGATCTGGTTCCTGAGAGCCAGGCCGGTAAACCAGCGAAGGCAGGCCAGCCGCCCGCGGCGCAGAAGGAGGTCAAACCATGAGCGCTGCCACCATCGTCAGTCTTCCCGATCAGTCCACGGCCAGAATCCCCAGGATGAACTTCCTGACCAAAGAAAACGGTCTGCTCAGTTGGCTGCTGACCGGCGACCACAAGCGGATCGCCACGCTCTACCTGATCTCGATTACGTTTTTCTTCTTTATCGGAGGGGCCCTTGCCGGCCTCATTCGCCTGGAACTACTCACGCCGCAGACTGCCCTGATGGCCGCCGACACCTACAACAAGGTGTTCACCATGCACGGCGTCATCATGGTCTTCTTCTTCCTGGTGCCTTCAGTGCCCGCTACGATCGGAAATTTCTTCATTCCCATGATGATCGGAGCCAAGGACCTGGCGTTGCCCAAAATCAACCTGCTCAGTTGGTATCTCTATGTCATCGCCGGCATCATGGCCATCTACACCATGGCCGCCGGCGGCGTTGACACAGGCTGGACCTTTACCACTCCGCTCTCCACACACTATCTGAACACGCACGTCATCTCCACCGGCCTGGCCATCTTCGTGGCCGGCTTTAGCTCCATCTTTACCGGCCTCAACTTCATCGTCACCATCCACAAGATGCGCTGCCCGGGCATGACCTGGTTCCGGTTGCCGCTCTTCGTCTGGGCAAACTACGCAGCCAGCATCCTCATGGTGCTGGGCACTCCCGTTCTGGCCATCACCCTGGTGCTGGTCGTCCTCGAACGCCTCTTCCACATCGGCGTATTCGATCCTGCTTATGGCGGCGACCCGATTCTCTTCCAGCATTTGTTCTGGTTCTACTCGCACCCCGCCGTTTACATCATGATTCTGCCCGGCATGGGCGTGATCTCCGAGGTGATCTCCACCTTCAGCCGCAAGCGTGTCTTCGGCTATACGGCGGTTGCGTTCTCTTCTGTGGCCATCGCCGTCTTCGGATTCTTTGTCTGGGCGCACCACATGTTCATCATGGGCATCTCCAATTATGCGGCGCTTGTCTTTTCGCTGCTCACCATGCTCGTCGCCGTACCCTCGGCTATCAAGATTTTCAATTGGGCCTTCACGCTCTACAAGGGGTCCATCACCTTTGAGACGCCTATACTCTACGCCTTCGGTTTCATGGGCCTGTTCACCATCGGTGGCATGACGGGCGTCTTCCTCGGCTCGACCGGCACCGACATTCACCTCACGGAGACCTACTTCATCGTGGCCCACTTCCATTTCGTCATGGTCGGCGGAATGCTGATGGCCTTTCTGTCAGGCATTCACTTCTGGTGGCCCAAGTGGACCGGGCGCATGTATCCGGAGAAGATCTCGCAGTTTGCTGCGATCGTCACCTTTATCGGATTCAACTTCACGTTCTTCCCGCAGTTCATTTTGGGCACGCTGGGCATGCCGCGGCGCTATGCCGCTTACCCGCCGGAGTTTCAGGCGCTGAACGTCTTCTCAACAGCGGGCGCTACCATCCTCGGGATCGGCTACCTGCTGCCGATTCTTTACCTCACCTGGTCGCTGAAGTACGGAGCCATCGCGGGCAACAACCCCTGGCAGGCAACGGGCCTGGAGTGGCAAACGCAGTCGCCGCCATTGACCGAGAACTTCCCTGAGATCCCCATCATGGATCACGAAGCCTACGACTACGAGTGGCTGGAACGGCAGCAAGAGAAAGAGGTGGCGAGTGTCGGATAGCACGGCAATCTCTCACAGCGCTGCCGCGGAGGTTCATCACGAGCATCCGCCCTATCAGCGCCACCACTTCGAGACCGTCGAGCAGCAGGCAGACACAACAAACTTCGCCATGTGGCTCTTCCTGCTCACGGAGGTCATGTTCTTCGGCGGGTTGTTTACTGCCTACTTGATCATGCGCAACTGGTATTACCCGGCGTTCGTGGAGGGTTCGCACCAGTTGAGCATCTTCTGGGGCACTGCCAACACAGCGGTCCTCATTGCCTCCAGCTTCACGATGGCCATGAGCGTGTGGTCGGCGGAGAAGCGGCGCAAGGGCTCCTTGCTGCTCTATCTGTGCCTCACGCTCGTGTTCGGGTTCACATTCCTTGGGATCAAGGGCATCGAGTGGCACGAGAAATGGGAGAAGCATCATATTCCGGGCCCCAGTTTCAGCGTGCAGTCGTTCGTCAATCCCGCGTCGGACCCCGAAGTTTACAAGGAGTATCACGACCAGCCGCTGGCGCCCGACATGGCGCAAAAAACCGAGGAGTATTTCTTCCTCTACTTCGCCATGACCGGCATGCACGCGCTGCACATGGTGATTGGCGTCGGCATCCTGATCTTCATGATCTTTCGCGCCAGGAGTGGGGCCTACACCACAGGGCACGTCACGTTTGTTGAGAATTTCGGGCTGTACTGGCACTTTGTCGACATTATCTGGATCTATCTCTTCGCCCTGCTGTATTTGATCAGCAGGCACTAAGAGGCTTGAGCGCATGAGCGAACAGAATCAGCAACACGAGCAGGAACACCACATCGTCAGCCCGGGGATTTACGTCGTCATTCTTCTGGCGTTGCTGGTTGGCACCGCGGCCACAGTGGCCGCCTCTTACATCGACCTCGGCGAGTGGCATATCGCCCCGGGCCTCACGCTCTTCTGGAATCCGGTGGTCGCCCTGGCCATCGCCACCACCAAGATGCTGCTCGTCGTGCTGTTCTTCATGCACGTCAAGTACAGTACCAAGCTGACCAAGCTCACCGTGGTCTCGGGCGCCTTCATGTTCCTCGTGCTGATCGGAATGACGCTGGCCGACTACTTCACGCGCGCCTGGGGACGGTGGTAGTTAGACAGTTGTCAGGGGTCAGTTGTCAGTGATCAGCATAGGGCCGCCTGCGCGCGGCCCTTTTCGTTCCGCTGATTGCATGCCTACAGCGTCGGCTTGGGCGGCTTCACCACCGTCCACGCATTGGCCCCGGTCACCTTCACCGGCCGCCGATAGAGTTTGCCGTTCTCCGCAACGTAAAGCCAGCTCGCATCGCCCGTGCCCGCAAAAGTGATTGCTGTAATCGGCGCGCCCGGCACGGGCGGATTCAGGATCTCCGCCACGCGGCCGTTTTGCATCGCGATCTGAATGCCCAGCGGCGTCACAAAATACACCATGCCGTTCACGTCCTCGACCGCGCCTCGCGTTCCGCTTTGCCAGCTCATCACCGTGGTCTCCGGCAGCTCCAGCCGGTAAAACGGCTCACCGTTTTCGAGCGTGCCGTCCGCCGCGATCTGAAACGACCAGCTATAGCGCGAGACCGTGTCGGTCACCACGAGCATTGATTGATCCGGCGAAAGCGCCAGCCCCCTGGGAGCAGCCATCTTGCCTCCAAGTTCGGTCCAGTGGAGTGCTACTCGCGACTGGCCCGAAGAATCGATGACACCGATGGTGGCCGCCGACCCGTCTAGAAAGTAGATCGTACTGGTCTCCGTAACCACGAAGTCGACAACGGCCGCCATGTTCCTGGCAATGGTCTTTTGGTCGCTGGCTGTGCCGGTTGCAACGTTCGAAGAGACGATGTCTCCCGTAGAAGGCGAGTAAGTGTATAGGCGATCGTTCGCGCCCACGCGCAGGATCGATGTGTCGTTTGGCGGCTCGGCGAATTGCGTGATCTTGCCGTTTGCATCAACGCGTTCGATGTTTCCCGCGTTGGAGTCGGCAAAGTAGACGTTGCCCTCGCGGTCGCTCGTCAGGCTCGAAATGGAACCGTAGTCGCCGCCAACCTGTTGCCACGGCATGTCGACAAAGATCGTCGAGAAGACCGTCGCGGAAGGATCCCATCCCGGCTTTTGCGCGGCCGCAGGCTCGTGCACCACGATCGGCGGCGGATAATCGCGCCACAGCCAGCGCAGCGCATCGGGCAGGATCGCGCCGCCATGCTTCAGGTTGTGGCCTTCCGTGCCCATCACCAACTTGGCGTCGTAGCCGGCAAACTCCAGCGCTTCATACATCACCTGGTTGTTGATGGGCCAGCTCCCGGCAAACGATGTTCCGTAGGGCTCGGCGAGAACGATGTGATCCGCCGTCCCGTCCTGCATGAAGATGCGAATCGGCTTGGGCTCCGTCTTGCGCACCAGCGCAGGCAGCGCGTCCGCGCCCTTCATCGAAACGTACGTGCCGATGAGGCTCAACACGCGGTGAAACTGGTCGGGCCGGTTCCACGCCGCCATGAATGCGCCCACCGCGCCCGTGCTCACGCCGCTCAGGGCGCGATCGTCGGGATTCTTTGACAGGTTGTAGTGTTTCGCCACCTCGGGGATCAGCTCGTTGACGAGAAAATCCGAAAAGCGCGGCGTCAGCGAATCATATTCATAAATTCGGTTGTAGCGGTTCTGGGCGATATCCGCGTGCGATGGATCCGAGACCACAGGTAAAATGCCGGGATCGACGAAGATCGCAATCATCGGCGGCAAATCGTGTTTGGCGATCAGGTTATCCAGGACCACCGGCACGCGCATGCTGTCGCCGAGCGCCTGGCTGCCGTCAAGAAAGATCATGAACGGCGTCGGCTTGCCCGGGTCGTATTGCGCAGGCACATAGACTGCGCAGTTATGCGGCGTGCCGGGATAGTCTTTGCCCGGCGCCAGCGTGAATTTGGTCACCGTGCCTTTGGGCACGCCGTCTTGCGGCTGCGAATCGGGGCCAAGCATATAGTCCTCGGCCTGGGGGACGGCACATGCAGAAACCAGCAGCAAAGCGAGCAGAATTCGTCTCATCAAAATCCCCAGGCATAAAGATCAACGGCATGGAAACGAGGAGGGCCTTGCACAGCTCGAGCGCAATCACCTCATCCTAATTGGCGCACCCCGGCATTAGCATGAAGTTTTTGCCAATAGTGTGCCGCAGCGGTTTGGGTGGCGCTTGCAACAGGTTTAGGGAGATATCGTGGGTGGATTCCATGCGCGTGGACCATAAGATTCCTGTCGAGCTGGCTCGTTTGACTGAGCAGCCGCGCGTTTTGGTGCGCCGCGCCGGCACTCCGCGCAAGGCCGCGCGCTCGGTCGTTTACTGGATGCAACGCGCCGTTCGTATTGAGGACAACCCTGCCCTCGATGTAGCCGTCGAGGCGGCCAACATTCTCGATCTTCCCGTTGTTGTTTACTTCGGTGTCATTGCCAACGATCCCAACGCCACGTTGCGCCATTACCATTTCCTGCAGCAGGGATTGCGCGACGCAGCTCAGGACGCGGCAGAGCGGGGCGTGGGTTTCGTTGTTCGCCGGCCGCCGGAAGCTTCGCTGGAGGTATTTCTTGAAGAGGTCCAGGCTGCGCTCCTCATCGGCGATGAAAATCCGTGCCGCGAGCCCGAGCATTGGCGCAAAGCTCTCGCTCGCCGCCTCAGAATTCCCTACTGGACGGTCGATGCCGATGTCGTGGTTCCTTCGCGCGTTTTCAGCCGCAGCTTTGCGCTGCTACACCACTTTCGCCCGCGCCTTAAGGCTGAATTACCCAATTTCCTCGTTGCTCCAAAGAAGAATGAGCCTCTTCATCGCTGGCAGCCACGCAAGGCTATAGCAACATTCGCGCTTTCCGGGGACATCACCGCTGGATTCGCGAAGTTTGACAGATCCGTGGGCCCCGTCGACACATTCACTGGCGGCACGCACGCGGCGCTCCAGCGGCTGCGGTCGTTTATCAGGAACGATCTGACCGCCTACGATCAAACGCGCAACCACCCTGAAGTGGCCGGCACCAGCCGCTTGTCGCCCTATCTCCACTTCGGCAACATCGGCCCGTTAACCGTCGCGCTGGCGGTGCAGAAGGCAGCGAACGAACGCCGTCTTGCGCCTGAAGTGAGCGAGCGATTCCGGGAGCAGCTCATTGGCTGGAGAGAACTGGCACTGTTGTTCGTCCGCAACGAGCCAAACTATGACAACTGGGAGTGCGCCGCGCCGTGGGCGCGCGCAACGCTTCTAGAGCACGCCTCCGACCCGCGCCCATACCGATACACTCTGCGGCAATTGGAGCTGGCCGAAACTCACGATGAACTCTGGAACGCCGCCCAGCGCGAAATGGTCGTGACAGGGTGGATGCACAACTACATGCGGATGTATTGGGCGAAAAAAATTCTGGAATGGGCGCCAGACCCGGCCACAGCCTTCGATTGGGCAGTGATCCTGAACGACCGCTACGAACTCGACGGGCGCGATCCGAGCGGTTATGCGGGGATTGCCTGGGCCATCGTCGGCAAGCTCGACCGGCCATGGTTCAATCGACCGGTCTTCGGGCTGGTGCGGCCGATGACGGGTACATCGATTTCCCGCAAATTCGACTCCGGTGCCTACATCCGCAAGTGCCGCGATCTCCGTTAGTCTGCTCGCAGATTCTGCAACGCCATGTATCCGGCATCACATTTGGCCGCAGTGAAAGCTGTCCTATAATGGGCCACATTCTCATTCCCGGAAATTGCGTGTTTCGTTGAGCGTTATCGGATGGATTTTGTGCTCATCCCCATTGGAAAGTTTTCAGAATAGGGGAAGCCGGAATCGAAGTCCGGATACGCGAGACGAATCCAATGTTCGATCCGAAGAGCATGGGCCCGGTCCGTGGCGGCGGGGCATGGAAGCGAGCCAGGCGGCCTGGGCAACATTCAACCCTTGGCGCATGGGCGGGCGCGGCCTTGACCGCGTGCCTCCTGGCGCTTCTCTCGCCTGGCCCGGCGGCTCAAGCGCAGACACCGAACGCGCAAGCCGATCCTGCTCCACAACAATCTCCTCAATCCACACGCATCCCTCCCCGCGTTGTTGAGGCAAAGCGTTTTCTCGCCCAGCGCGGCTTTGCGCCCGGCCATCGAGTGCCGCCCAGGTCGAGCGCCCTCCGCCGCTTGGGCGGGATCAACCTCGGCGCTCCATTCAGCACTCCGGCAGTCCAGATCCAAAGCGCTGGCAGCGCCGCGTCCGCAAACTCCTGGCAACCCCTGGGCCCCACAGCCGTTCAAACGGCGGACTTTGGCCTCGTCACGGGCCGCGTTGCCGCAATCGCCCTCGATCCCTCCGATGCCACCGGCAACCGCCTGTACATCGGCACGACGGGCGGCGGTGTGTGGGTCGCCAACAATGCCGGTGTTGCTGTGCCTGCCTCCATCGTGTTCGCTCCGCTCACCGATAATGTCCCTGCTCTCAGCGGAGTCAATGACGCATCCATCAGCATTGGCGCTCTTACGGTGCAGCCGGGCGAAACCGGCGTCATTCTTGCCGGCACTGGAGACCCCAACGACGTGCTCGACTCCTACTACGGCGCCGGCATCCTGCGCTCCACCGACGGCGGCAACACCTGGAGCCTGATCCCGCAAACCGTGGACGAGGAGCAGAACCTCAGCGCCAAGGACGCCAGCTTCGTCGGGCAGGGCTTTGCCGGCTTTGCCTGGAGTACCGCCAATCCGCAGCTTGTGGTGGCCGCGGTCTCACAGGCCTATGAAGGCACGCTGGTGGGCGCCGATTGGCCGGACAACACCTTCGAGGGCCTCTTCTATTCCACGGATAGTGGAGCTACCTGGCACCTGGCTACCATCACCGACGGCGTTGGCGAAATCCTTCAGGGTCCGCTCACTCCTCTCACATCGCAGGGCAACGCCGCCACTGCGGTGGTTTGGAATCCTGTACGGCAGTTGTTTGTGGCCGCAGTGCGCGATCACGGCTATTACCAGTCGCCGGACGGCATCACCTGGACGCGCATGGCTGCGCAGCCCGGCGCCGGACTCACAACGCAGATGTGCCCCACTAACACTGGGCAGATCGGCTCGATCGCCTGTCCCATTTATCGCGGCGCGCTGGCTGTGAATCCCCAAACCGGCGACACGTTTGCATGGACCGTCGACTTGAATAACCAGGACCAGGGACTTTGGCAGGATCAGTGCGACCTCAGTGGCGGCGTGTGCAGCAATCCAACCATCACCTTCGCCAAACAGTGGAACACGGCGGCGCTTGAGACCAGCACGCTCCAGGGCGCAGCCACCATCCTCGATGGCGACTACAACCTCACTCTGTCCGCGGTTCCATCGCAGCAGGACACGCTCGTGCTGGCCGGGGCCAACGACCTCTGGAAGTGCAGCCTGGCCATGGGATGCGTGTGGCGCAATACCACCAACTCAACCACCTGCATGAGCGCGCAAGTGGCTGAATACCAGCATGCGCTGGCCTGGAACGCCGCCAATCCACTGGAGATGTTTCTGGGCAACGATAGCGGTCTCTGGCGTTCGACGGACGCCATCGGTGAGACCGGATCGCCCTACGCCGCAACGGACTCCACGCATTTCCAGAACCTGAATGGCAGCCTGGGCTCGCTGGCCGAAGTTGTCAGCCTGTCTCCGGTCGTAAAGTCGCAGTACAACTTGATGGCTGGTCTGGGCGTGAACGGAACCGCGGGCGTGAAAAGTTCATCCGCAACTGCGGACTGGCCGCAGATTCTCTCCGGCTACGGCGGCCCTGTGGCCATCGATCCCAGCCAAAGCACCAATTGGTACGTGAACAACCAAGCAGGAGTCGCCATTTATCTGTGCTCGCAGCCAGATCCCTGCACGTCCGCCTCGTTCGGCACAAGCCCGGTGGTCACGGACGCGGACGTTGGCGGCGACGGTGACACCATGCCCACGCCGGCGCCGTTCCTGGTCGACCCTGTCGTCAGCGATCAGTTGCTCATCGGTACCTGCCGCGTGTGGCGCGGCCCGGCCAACGGCGCGGGCTGGACCGCAGGCAACGCGATCAGCCCCATCCTGGATAGCGGAGCCACCGGCGTTCCCTGCAATGGTGACGGACTCATCCGAGCCATGGCCGCCATGCTGCTCCCCTCCGGCAGCGAGGTCATCTATGTGGGCATGTATGGCGCCGCCAGCAATGGCGCCAACTTGCCCGGCCATATTCTGAGCGCGACCTTTGTTCCCTCCTCCAGCGCTGTGCCCGTGTGGCAGGATCTCACGCTGAATCCCGTCGTCAACGACACCCGCACGTTCAACTCCCAAAACTTCGATATCTCCAGCGTCACCATCGATGCTCACGATCTAACCGGCGACACGGTGTACCTGACTGTGGCAGGCATGGACAGCTCCTCTGCAAAAATCCAGGTCGTATACCGCTCGACCAACGGAGGCGCAACCTGGACCGGCATCTCGGCCAACCTGCCTCTCGCGCCCGCCAACAGTCTTGCCATCGACCCGCAAAATGCGAATACGGTCTACGTGGCCACGGATCAAGGCGTGTACTTCACCACGCAGGTTGCTAACTGCGCGCAATCGACCTCCAACTGCTGGTCGGTCTTTGGCTCCGGATTGCCCGCCGCTCCGGCCGTGGCCCTCAGCGCCGCTCCCGGCTTGTCTTCCGCGCCGGTGCTGGTTGCGGGCACTTACGGGCGGGGAATCTGGCAGACTCCGCTATGGAGCGCGGGGACGGGCCTGACCGCTGCCGCCGCTACCCCTTCGTCGCTTGCCTTTCCCAGCCAGGTCTTCAATACCCCCAGCAGTTCGCTCACCGTCACTCTCGCAAACACCGGCAGCCTCGCGCTCACACCCACGTCCATCGCGATGAACGGGAGCTTCAGCGAGACCGACAACTGCGTGAATGCGACCGTCGCTGCGGGCGCAAGCTGCGCCATCCAGGTGACGTTCACGCCGCAAGCCACGGGGCCGCTGAGCAGCGAAATGACCATCTACGCCAACCTCTACGGCGGGCAACTGACAGTCGACCTCACCGGAACCGGCGCCCCGGCGGGCGTGGTGATTCTGACCCCGGCCACTGTTACCTTCGGCCAGGTGGAGGTGGGAACCACGTCTGCACCACTCTCGGTGACCGCAGCCAGCAGTAGTGCAGTGGCAGTGCCCATTAGCAGTGTCGTCATCACGCCTCCGTTTGTCCTCTCCAGCAACTCCTGCGGAACACTTAGCCTGGCGCCGAACTCCGATTGCCAGTTGGCGGTGGAATTCGCGCCCACCGCAGCCGGTCCGGCCTCCGGCCTACTCACCTTTGCCGATGGGGCGGGTACGCAATCCGTGGAACTCGCCGGGACGGGCGCTTCTGCGCCCACTGACGTTCTCAATCCCGCATCGCTCTCCTTCCCATCGACGCCGGAAGGCCAGCTTTCTTCCGCCCAGTCCGTCACAATCACAAACTCCGGCGGCCTGCCGCTGACTTCGATCTCCATTTCAGCGAGCGCGCAGTTCCAGGAGTCGAACGCGTGCGGAACGCAACTGGCAGCCGGTGCAGCCTGTACCATCAGCGTGATCTTCGCTCCTACTCAAACGGGCGCGGTCCCCGGCACGCTCAGCATCGCCGACGCTTTGCGCACGCAGACCGTTGCGTTAAGCGGGACGGGACTTGCGCCTCCGGCCTTGAGCATCAATCCCACCAGCCTGGCCTTCACCAACCAGCAGCCCGGCGTGCCCAGCGCGCCGCAAACGGTCACCGTCAGCAACACAGGCGGATCGCCCATGGCGAACATCGGCTTTTCGATCACTGGCGCCGCCGCCTCCAGCTACTCCATTGCCGCCACAACCTGCGGGGCGCTGCTCGCGAACGGAAGCAGTTGCACGGTGCAGATTGTCTTTACGCCCGGCGCGACCGGCGCCATCGCGGCTTCGCTCGCGGTTTCTTCGTCAACCTCCGGCGTCGCCCCGATTTCGGTGCCGCTCAATGGTTCGGGAATCCTCGCCTCCGGCTTGGCCACCAACCCGGCCCAGATCGCATTTCCTGTCGTGGCAGCAGGCCAGTCCAGCATCGCGCAACCGTTGACTGTCACAAACTCTTCCAGCTACGCCATCAGCGCGGTTTCTCTAGCCGCCGCCGTGCCGTTCAGCGTTACGCAGAACACTTGTACCGGAACCCTGGCTGCGGGCGCCAACTGCAGCGCCTCGGTCGTCTTTCAGCCCAGCGCCGGCGGCTCCGCAACTGGAGCGCTCACAGTGACCTCTTCCGCCGTTGCCACGCCGGCCACCGTACCGCTCTCGGGCACCGGATTCGATTTCGCCGTGAGCATGACCGGCCCAACGAGCCAGACCGTCGCCAGTGGCCAGCAAGCCAGCTTCACCATGATCGTCGCGCCAGTCGGCTCCGGCGGCGCTTTTGCATTCTCCTGCGGCACGCTACCCACAAATGCGCTCTGCCTCTTCAACCCCGCCACGCAGACGCTCAACGCCGGCGTTCAGGGCACCGTCCTCATCGAAATCTCCACAGGCAACGGATCGACCGTTCGGCTCGAGAAACCGGATTTTGCCAAACCAAATCTCGACGGGCCGAGTTCCGGCCGTATGGCACTCCCGCGCGCCCTGCCTCTGGCCTGCGGGCTGCTTCTCGTGCCGCTCGCATTTTTCAAGCGCCGCAAGCTCTTTCTGCTGATGGTTCTTTTCGCAGTTTTTGTGGGTGGCTTCTCCAGTTGCACCAGCTCTGGCGGAGGCACAGGTGGCGGAGGTTCCGGAGGCAACGGTGGTGGCTCCAGGACTCCGGCGGGAACGTACACGATTCCCGTCAGCGTGACCTCCATGGGCATCACGCATTCGTTGAACGTGACCCTGACGGTCGATTAATCACCGGGCGCTTTGCGATCCGATTTGCGATCGTGTAGCGGCTATACTTGAGCTTCGAGACTGGGACCAGAATGGCTGCCAAAGTAACCGTCGAAGATGTGGAGCGCGTAGCCGAATTGGCGCATCTGGGGCTGGCGCCTGAGGAGGTGGGGCCCATGTTGCGCGACCTGAACGCGATCCTTGACTACGTCGCCGAGCTGAATGAATTGGACACATCGAACGTCGTGCCACTGGCCCAGATGAGCGAACTGGAGGGCGGCGCCGTCGCCGCTCTTCGCGCCGACCAGGTGCAGCCTTCACTGGAGCGTGACTCCGTCATGTCCCAGGCCCCGGAGACCGACAAGGTCTTCTTCAAGGTTCCGAAAGTGATTGAGCGATAAAGAATTTTCCGGCCGGAGCGAAAGAACAAAAGACCCGAAGAGGAAGATCGATTGTCAGCCGAAACCATGACCGCTGAACGCTACGTCGAAAAGCCCGGAACTCTTGCCGCTTTGCGTGAGGAGATCGCGTCGGGACGCACCAAAGCCGCTGACCTCGCAGCCGCCTACTACGAGCGCATTGAGAAGCTCAACCCCCGGCTGAATATCTTCCTGAGCCTCACCAAAGAGCGCGCCCTCGCGCAAGCCGCGCGCATCGATGCCATCGCCGCCAAAGGCGACCCGCTCCCACCGCTGGCCGGAATTCCTGTCGGCATCAAAGACGTGCTCGTTACCGAGGGCGCGCCGTCCACCGCTGGCTCCAAAATCCTTCAAGGCTACCGTCCGCCCTACGACTGCACGGCCGTCGCCCGGCTCGAGGCTGCGGGCGCGGTGATCCTGGGCAAGCTCAACTGCGACGAGTTCGCCATGGGTTCCTCGAATGAGAACTCGGCTTATGGTCCTGTGCGCAATCCCGTCGATTCGGAGCGCGTTCCCGGCGGCTCCAGCGGCGGCTCGGCCGCGGCCGTTGCCTCCAACCTGGCCGTGGCTACGCTCGGCACAGACACCGGCGGCTCCATTCGCCAGCCGGCCAGCTTCTGCGGCGTGGTCGGCGTGCTGCCCACCTACGGCCGCGTCTCGCGCTACGGCCTCATCGCCTTTGCCTCCTCGCTCGACCGCATCGGCCCCCTCGCTGCAAACGTCCGCGACGCCGCCACGATGCTCGGCGTCATCGCCGGCCACGACCCGAGTGACGCCACCAGTTCCCAGGCTCCCGTACCCGACTATGCCGCCGAAAGCGATCAGCCAGCCGCGGGCCTGCACATCGGCGTGCCCGCCGAATATTTTGCTGACGGCCTCGATCCCGAAGTGCGCGCGGCCGTCGAAAAAGGAATCGTGGCGCTCCAAGCTGCAGGCTGCTCCATCAAGCCGGTTTCGCTGCCGCACACCAAGTACGCCGTTCCCACCTACTATCTGGTGGCCACTGCCGAGGCCAGCGCCAACCTCGCCCGCTTTGACGGTGTGCGCTACGGCTACCGCTCGCCCTCGTCCGCCACGCTCTCCGACATGTACTCGCACTCGCGCGACGAGGGCTTTGGCGCCGAGGTCAAGCGCCGCATCTTCCTCGGCACCTACGCGCTCTCGGCTGGCTACTACGACGCCTACTACCTCAAAGCGCAGCAGGTTCGCCGCCTTCTGGCCGACGAGTTCCTCCGCGCCTTTGCTGAAGTTGACGCCATCGTTACGCCCACTTCGCCCTTCCCCGCGTTCAAGCTCGGCGAAAAGACCGGCGATCCGCTGGCCATGTATCTCGCCGATATCTACACCGTCACCGCCAGCCTGGCCGGCATCTGCGGCGTTTCGGTTCCTTGCGGAGCCACCAAGGCTGGCCTGCCTGTGGGAATGCAGGTTCTTGCCCGCCACTTTGGCGAAAGCACGGCCTTCCGCGTCGCGCGCGCCGTGGAGGCAGCGGGAATCTAGGAGCAAGAGCCATGAGCAAGTCTGCATTTTTCGCGGTTTTGGCGATGGCGGCAACAATGGGTGCGGGACCCTCGGCCCACGCCGCTCCACGCAAGCCCCACAGCGTCGTCCTCGGCGCGGTCAAGCACGTGCCTTACTCCAAAACAGGCGACCCCTCCGGCGCAGCCACCGGCGAGGACGCACTCAAAGTCCGCGCCCTCCTGGTCGACGGCGTTCTCAAGGAATGGACCACGGGCGACGCGCACGACGTCACCGATCGCAGCTTTGTCGTCCGGCGCGTCATCCGGCTCAACGACGCACTGCCCACTGACAAGCCTGGCCCCAGTGACAAAGCGAGCCACTGGGTGTGGCAGCGCGGGCCGTGGCTGCTGGTCGACCGCGTCACCGGCCGCGTGACCGCGCTCCGCCTGCCCGACTACGTTCCTGGCGTGAGCCAGGTGAGCTGGTTCCGCGACTATGCTGCCTACTGCGGCCTCACAGCGAGCGGCAAGAGCCTCTATGCCGTTGTGGCGCAAATCGCCGCGCGCAAGCCCGTTCTCGCCAAGAAGCTCGCGGCCTTCGACGCGGAAAATCACCCCGACCCGGCCTGTGCGCCGCCCGATTGGCAGCGCGAGCCGCTGCGCATCGCATTTCATCCCGCGGGCAGCGATGCGGTAAGCTACGACATCGTCCCCGGCTCGGCGGTCATGGTTGAAGACTCGGGCGACGAAGATGCGACGCCCGAAGCCGGCCCCGCGAAGTAGCACGTCAGCAAGCAGGCACGTCGGCAAGTCGCTACAACGGTATGGAATCGATCGACGAACTTTTGCGGCAGGCTGAAGCCGCGCACGGGCACCTGTGCGCCGGGCAGGTTCTCGGCGTGCGCATGGCTTTGTTGGGTCTTGAACGGCTCGGCATTGCCGATCCGCGCGGCGCTGACCGCAAGCGTCTCGTCACCTACGTCGAAATCGATCGCTGCGCCACCGACGCCATTGCGCTCGTCACCGGCTGCCGCCTGGGTAAGCGCGCGTTAAAGTTTCGAGACTGGGGCAAGCTGGCAGCAACTTTCGTCGATCTCAGCTCAGGCCGCGCGGTCCGCATCGTCGCTCTCGAAGATTCCCGCGAACTGGCCCGCAAGCTCTACCCGCACGAAGAGAACAAGAGCCGCCGCCAGTTGCAGGCCTATCGCGAATTGCCGGATGCGCAGCTCTTCCGTGAACAATCGGTGCGCGTCACCATCGATCCGGCCGATCTGCCCGGTCACTCGGGCGAGCGCATCATTTGCCCGCGTTGCGGCGAGGGAGTGAGCTTCGGGCGGGTTGTGCTTATCAATGGAGAGTCGCTTTGCCTCCCCTGTGCGCGCCCGGAACTTCGATACTGGAAGGCTTCCGCGCCGGAAGAATAATTCCGGTTTCCGTCATTTGGGCGCCGCTCTTCCCGCCACCAGTTCAAAAGCACCCAGATCATAAAACTGACGGCAAGACCTACGGGAATCAGCCAGAGAGTCTGCTCATGAATTTCCAGCGTCATGGAGACGATTTCCCTTTCCGGCCTCGAGTGCGCCGCGCGGAATTCGTCAAGCGCTTACCCGGAGGACCTCGTACATCCAGATGACGCCCATTTCTGTAAAGAACGAGTAGCCAATTTGTAAGGGGTTTGTTAAGGCAGAACGGCTGTCATCTGGGCCTCGCCGGTGTCTGACCTCCTTGACACCGAACCCACCGCGCATTTCTTATCTCTCTAGGTATTCTTTTGGCATTCCGGGCGGGACGAACGTGGCACAAACCTCCTTCCTTGCGCCTGGATGCCAGCAGGGATGCTGTGTCGAACAGGAAGTATGCGGCAGCTGGGTTTCGTGATGCGTGCGGGCAGGACGGGAATCCCGTTTCGGCCCCCGTTACCGGACCCTCCTTCCAAAGCCCGGGCCGGAGAAGACCGAGGCCAGGGAACCTTTCCCGGAGACAAATCTGTTGTCAGGCGCCGGCGGCAAGGTCCGGGTAAGCCTGCGCCCTGAAGCCAGCCAACGCCGGCCGTAAGAGCGAGTAAGGAAAGCAAGCCAACGATGAATGTAGCCACGAGTTTCGCGTTTTGGGCGGCTGCGCCCGCCCCGGGAGCAGGCGGCGGCCTATCCATGCTGCTGCCCATCTTGCTCTTTATTCCGCTGCTTTATTTGCTGATGATCCGCCCGCAACAGAAAAAGCAAAAGCTGTGGCAGCAGATGCTCGCCAACATTAAATCCGGCGACCGGATCACAACCGCGGGAGGAATTCGCGGTACCATCCTCTCCATCAAGGACGATTCCATTGTGATTCGTGTCCCCCCCGACAACCTCAAGCTTGAAGTGGCCAAAAGCGCGATTGCCTCGGTCACTCAAGAGGACGCTTCAAATTCCTAAGACCCACCGGGGCTCTTAAGGCCCTCCGGGCTTTCACCTTTTGGACTAGAGAAACGAATGAAGAAGGATCTCAAAAGCAAAATTGCCCTGATCGTCGCGGTTCTTCTGATCTGCCTCTACGGCATCTTCGGAATTCCATCGGGAATCAGCGGAAAGGCGCTAATGAGCGCCATTTCCAGCCGCATTCATCTCGGCCTCGATCTACAGGGCGGGGCGCACCTGATCCTGCAAGTGCAGGTGTCGGAGGCGGTGAATGCCGAGACCGACAACTCCGCGCAGGAGATCCAGCAGGATTTGAAGAAAGCCAACCTGACCTTTTCCCAGGTGTACAAACCCGATCCCAACAAGCCGGATGTCATTCGCATCGAGGGCACGTCTCCTGCGCAGACCGACGCTGTCAGCTCGTTGCTCGGCACCGCCAAGTACGCCAACGAATACGATCTCTCCGGCGGTTCCGACAACAACTGGACCCTGACCATGAAGCCGCTCTTCGAGAGCGATCTTGACAAGCGTACGGTCGACGAGGCCATTGAGACGATTCGCGACCGCGTGGATGCGCTGGGCGTGAGCGAACCGCTGATCCAGGAATACGGCCTCGGCGCCTACCAGATCCTGGTGGAATTGCCCGGCGTAAGCGATCTGGACCAGGTCAAAGGCATCATCCGGTCCACAGCCCGCCTTGAGATTCATGCCGTCGACGGCGGCCCGTTTCCCAGCGAAGACGCGGCCCTGCAAAGCGTGAACGGCGCCCTCCCGCCCAATGATGAGATTCTGCCCTTTTCGGGCGATCTGGGCGGTTCGAACGGCACTTCTTATTACGTCATCGAGCGTTCCTCCATCGTGGCCGGCAGCGATTTCCGCTCCGCCGATCCGGGCGTGAATTCAAATACCGGGCAAAGAACGGTGAACTTCACCCTCACCAACGAAGCCGGTGACAAGTTCTGGGACTACACCAGCGCAAACGTCGGCAAGGACATGGCGGTGGTGATGGGCGGCACGGTGCGCGAGGTAGCAGTCATCAAGCAGCCTATTCGCGATCAGGGGCTCATCGAGGGCGGCTTCACCCAGAACGAAGTGATGGAGCTCTCCAAGCTGCTGCGCACGGGTGCGCTGCCGGCTTCGATGAACTACATCTCGGCCAGCACCGTGGGCGCCACGCTGGGCGCAGATTCCATCCGCGAGGGCGTCACGGCCGCCATTGTCGGCATCGTCGTCGTCATGGCCTTCATGCTCATTTACTACAAGGGCTCGGGCATTAATGCCGACCTTGCTTTGATCTTTAACCTGGTCATTCTGCTGGGCATTATGGGACTCTCTGCCGCGATTTCCAGCGCCTCCGGCGGCGGAGGTCTGGTGCTCACCCTCACCCTGCCCGGCATTGCCGGAGTCATCCTCACCATCGGTATGGGCGTGGATTCAAACGTGCTGATCTTCGAGCGCATCCGCGAAGAGATTCGCGCCGGCAAGGCGCCTTCGGCGGCCGTGGACCAGGGCTTCGCCCGCGCCTGGGTCACCATTGTTGATACCCACGTCACCACCATCGTCTCGGCGGCGATCCTGTTTATCTTTGGCACCGGTCCGGTGAAAGGCTTTGCCACCACACTGACCGTCGGTCTTGCGGCCAATCTTTTCACGGCCGTCTTTGTCTCGCGAGTCATCTTTGAGGCGCATTTGAACAAGTTGAAAGCCGGCGAGATGGTTTCGATTTAGAGCCAGTGATTCGGCACCAGGAGAAATCAAGAAGTGGAATTCTTTCGTAATGTAAATGTGAATTGGCTGGGATGGAAGTGGTACTTCCTCGCCTTTTCCATGATCTTCAGCGTGGCTGGCATCGTGAAGATGAGCTGGAACTGGTCGCACATCAGCAGCCCGGTTCCTCTGGGTGTGGATTTTCGCGGCGGCACGCAGGTGGATGTGCAGTTTACCAATTCCCCGGACATCGATGCCATACGACGCGCAATTGAAGCGGCAGGCGTGAAGGACGCGGTCATTACTAGCTTCGGACCGGTAGCGGACCATCAGGTGCTCATCAGCCTGCCGGAAGAAACCAATGAGGCTGCTCTCGATACAGGCCGCCAGCAGATTGAATCGGCCCTGCAAGCCCATTACAACAACTACTTCAACCCCAATACAGGCGTGAAGGTGGACATTGTCGGCCCCACAGTGGGACATCAGTTGGAAAAGCAGGCCACGCTGGCCACGCTCTACTCCATGCTCGGCATGCTCATCTATCTCTGGTTCCGCTTCCAACTGATTTACGGAGTGGCCGCAGTGGTGGCCTGCTTCCACGACACGCTGATCACCGTCGGCGCCTTTGCTCTCACCGGCCGCGAGATCAGCCTCACCGTGATTGCCGCCATCCTCACCCTGGTCGGCTATTCCATGAACGACACCATCGTCGTCTTCGACCGCATCCGCGAGAATCTTCGCCTCAGCCGGCGCGAAAGCCTTACCGACCTGGTGAATCGCAGCATCAACCAGACCCTGAGCCGGACCGTGCTCACCTCCGGCCTGACTTTTCTCACCGTGCTCTCGCTGTTTATCTTTGGCGGCGAGGTGCTGAACGGATTCTCCTTCGCCTTGGTGGTGGGCATCCTCATCGGAACTTACTCATCCATCGCAATTGCCGCCCCCATGCTGGTGGCCTGGCAGGAATACCGCGCCGGAAAAGGCAGAGCCGCCTCCCTGCCGGCAGCGAGAAGGTCAAAAGGTTAGAATCCATGGCCGCAAAGCTCGATTTGTGCACCCATTCTCAAGGGGGAATCACTCCTGATGGAGGTTCACCGCGGCGGCCTGCGGGCGCTTTCAGGGGGTACTTCGGGCACTTGAAGGTTGCACCAGTTTTGCGGCACTCTTGGCAGCAGGAGTGCACTTCTGATAAGGTTTACTCGCTCGTTTGCGAGTTTTTTCCCGGCGGGAACAATTCCCCCTCCCGTGGTGTCTAAAATAGGAGTAAGATACCTGATCTCCGAGGCTGGCCATGTTTGAAGACTCCACATTCGAATCTGCGAACAGGATCAAGACAAAGAGCGGCCGTTGGATGTTATTCACCGGCGGCATCAATGCCGCGATCCTCGTTTTGCTCATCCTGATTCCGCTCATCTATCCCGAGGCGCTCCCCAACGCGTTGATGGCGACGATTTTGACCGTGCCGCCGCCACCTCCACCGCCGCCTCCGCCGCCTCCGCCGCCTGAAGTGCGCGTGGTGCACGTGCAGTCGGAGATGATGAACAACCAGCTCACGGCGCCCACCAAGATTCCGCACAACATCACAATGGTGACTGAGAAGGAAGCTCCGGCTTCGAACTTCGGCGTAGCCGGCATGGAAGGCATGGGCAGCAGCTCCGGCGTTATGGGCAGCCTATTTGGCAGCGGCAACGCTCCCAAGGTGCAGGCCGCGGCTCCCAAGAAGGTGAACATCTCGGCCGGTGTCGCGGTGGGCATGTTGATTCAAAAAACCATACCCACTTATCCGCCTATCGCCAAGGCGGCCCGCGTACAGGGCACAGTCGTATTGCAGGCCGTGATCTCCAAGCAGGGGACCATCGAAAACCTGAAGGTCGTCAGCGGGCCCGCCATGTTGCAACAGGCGGCGCTGGATGCGGTGAGGCAATGGCGCTACAGGCCCTACCTGCTCAACAATGAGCCGGTCGAAGTCGAAACGACCGTCAACGTGATCTTCACCCTGGGTGGGTGATGTACTTTCCGCTCCCTGCCGCACCTTTGGCAGGGAGCATCGCTTTCAGCTCGAATGCGTATTCCCAATGGGCCGCATTCCTTGGAACTCAACCTCCCGCCGCGTCGGGTTCAATGCAGTCCAAAAGAATCTCCTTAGGAGGAACGATTCAGTGATTCTCGCTCAGCTCGCACATTTCGCTTCGCACGCGGTCAACAGTCTTGCCTTCCTTCAGGATGAAGGCCAGACCGTTGGCTTCAGCCCCCTGCAACTCTGGGGTCACATGGCATGGATGGCCCGCACCGTGGCCATCATCCTCTTCGTCGAGTCGGTCTGGTCGCTGGCCGTCATGATCGACCGTTACCTCTACTTCTCCGCCGCCCGCAAGCAGTCGCGCGAGTTCGCGCCGAAGGTCGCCGGCGCGCTCAAGGAGAGCAAGCTCGAAGAAGCCATCAAGATCGCCGACCGCAACAAGAAGTCCCACCTGGCCGAAGTTGTTACGGCTGGTTTGCAGGAGTTCCGCGCCTCGTCCGGCACTGCGACCGATGAAACCATCGCCAGCGCAGGCCGCGCCCTCGAGAGGGCTGAGGCCATCGTGCACGCCAAGCTCAAGAGGGGCCTCTCGGTTCTGGCCACCATCGGCGCCACCGCTCCGTTCGTTGGGCTGTTCGGCACCGTCGTCGGCATTCTGCACGCATTCGACGCCATCGCCACCCAGAAGATCGCCGGCATCGGCGCCGTCGCGGGCGGCATCTCTGAAGCTCTGGTCACCACAGCGTTCGGCCTGCTCGTGGCCGTCCCTGCCGTCATGGCCTTCAACTACTTCACCGGCCGCGTCGAGGCTTTTGACGTGGAGATGGACAACTCCTCCAGCGAGCTGGTGGACTACTTCATCAAGCAGAGCCACAAGCGCTAAGAGCGAAGTGGCTTGGCTCGAGCGAGCATCTTGCCGGGCGGAGGACCTGAATCTCTTCCGCCCAGCCCTTTGATCCTCGCGCGGGTTGCTTGACTTCGAGCACTGCCGGACCGCATCCGGCATCAATTTCAAACGCACGGAGCCCCACAATGGGAATTTCGGTTCGCAACGAAGGCAGCAAGGTTAATGGCAACATCAATGTCACCCCCATGTGCGACGTGATGCTGGTGCTGCTCATCATCTTCATGGTCATCACCCCCATGCTGCAGAACAAGGTGGCCATCAACCTGGCCACGGTGGAAAATCCCACCAACATGCCCGACGCCGACAAGGAAGACGCTGTCGTTGTCGCTGTCACCCGCGACGGTGCGGTGTATCTGGGGCAGAACAAGGTCGACCCCTCGCAGCTTGGCAGCCTGGTGCGCGATAAGCTCCAGGACAAGACCGACAAGATGATCTATATCCGCGCCGATGAGCGCGCGCAGTACAAAGTGGTTGAAGACGCCATCGACGATGTGCGCACGGCGGGCGTTGAAGAAGTCGGCCTGTTGACGCAAAGACGGGAAGGCAATCAGCGGATCGGCGGCGAGTGACGCTGAAGCGGGATTGTCTCTTTAACGATTTTGAGGAAACGAGGAGTTTAAGCCATGGCAATGTCTATGGGCGGGGCCGGCGGCAGCATGTCTGACATCAATATCACCCCGATGATTGACATTCTGTTGGTGTTGTTGATCATCTTCATGGTCATCGTGCCGGTAACCCCCAAAGGTCTGGATGCGCTGGTGCCCCAGCCGCCTAAGAATCCGCAACAGCAGCAGCAGCAGCCGAACGACCGCACCATCGTGGTTCAGGTTCTCTATCGCCCCGGCCAGGCCCCGGCGTACAAGATCAACGAAACCGATGTTCTGCACTCCGATCTGCTGGCGAAGCTGACTGATATTTATGCCAACCGCGCCGAGCGTGTGATGTTTGTGAAGGGCGACGACGACGTGAACTTTGCTTATATCGCCGACGTCATCGATATCGGCAAGGCCGCTAACGTGGACCATATCGGGCTGATGACGCCCAAGATCCAGGAAGGCCAATAGGCTGGCTGTGTCCGGTGACACTTGATCCGGACGCGTGGAAGAGTACAATTTTTTTGCCCTGGATGCGGCAGGTTTTAGCCGCATCTGGCTGCTAAAGCGGTTCCACAATTGCTATACTCAGGACCGCAACCGCCAAGTGGCTTTTTCATCAAGAAAAGGCCACCCTGCAAGACGCCGAAAAGGGCACGTGAATTGTGGAACCGCTCGAAGTTTCCAGGCACGGCCTGCAGGCCCAAGCCTGAAGGAGAAGGATACGAACATGATTGGATCCGCACGTTTCTGGGCACTCGCGGTGACTCTAACCGGAATGGTCATTGGCATGAGCGGCTGCAACCAGCTCCTGGCCCGCGATCAGTTGAACAAGGGATGCGACGCCTACAAAGCCGGTCACTACGATGAGGCAATCGAGCACTTCCAGAAGGCCACCGAGCTCGATCCCAAGCTGCCTATGGCGAAGACCTACCTGGCCACCGCTCTTGAGCAGGATGTAGCCCCGGGAGTCACGACACCAGACAATCTGAAGATCGCCAACCAGGCCATCGACATGTTCAAAGAGGTTCTGGCCGAGAAGCCCAACGATGTCGACAGCATGAAAAAAATCGCGGGCATCTATTTCAGTATTAACGACATGGAGGACGCCGAGTCCTGGCAGAAAAAGGTTCTTGACGTCGATCCTAACGATCCCGATGCTGCCTATACCATTGGCGTCATTGACTGGAAAAAGGCGCACCAGAACAAGCTGAATGCGCTGCAGGCCGCAGGCCTCAACGATGACGGCAAAGGCAATGTGAAAGCTCCGAAGAAGGTGATGGAGCCGCTGGCCCAGGAGAATGCGCCGCTGGTCGACGAAGGCCTGAAGTACCTCACGATGGCCGTAAACGATCGTCCCAATTATGACGATGCCATGCAGTACCTGAACCTCATCTACCGCAACAAGGCGGACGTGGACTACGGCAACGCCGGCGCCGTCACCGAAGATCTGGCGATGGCTGACCAGTGGACCGCAAAGGCCATGGACACGCGCAAGGCCAATGAGGCGAAGAAGAACCAGGGCCCCGGCGGCATCACCATCGATAACAGCGGCCAGATGCACTAGCCGTTACGATTTCATGCGGCAACCACACCACACGGCCTCTGCTTTCCGCGGAGGCCGTTTTTCTTGGCGCCGAATCTCACCAGTTCCGAGGTGTTCCATTGACCCGAGCTTCCCGCATTACGCAAATCATTGCGCTCCTGGCTGTTTGCTTCGTGCTTTCCGTTGTGTCCTCGCCTGCCCAGGCGGCTCCCGGAGAAGTGCCTCATCCTTCCGCGATGCATGCGGTCCAGTCATCCGGCGGCTTCGTCGCGGCCGACGATCGCGAAACGCTTGAAATCACGGTTTGCGGGGATTCCCTGATCCACGTTACGGCGCGGCCCGTGGGCGCGCCGCCGGCTGCGGAATTCCAGCCGTGGATGCTTGCGCCGGCTGAAACCTGCCCCGGCACCCCCTTCCAGTTCGGCGAATCCAACGGCTCCGCCAGCCTCTCTACAGCTCGCCTCACGGTTTCCCTGTCGGAGGATGGCGGCAACCTGAGCGTTCGAACTGCCCAGGGCCTGGAACTTTTGCATGAGCGAGCGAACCTGCCGCGCACCTATCGCCCCTCTGAGGCGACGGGCCTTCTCCATGTTGAGGACCGCTTTGGCCCCGATGCCACCGAGGCGCTCTACGGGCTCGGCCAGCATCAGAACGGGATGTTCAACTACCGCGGCAGCGTCGTTGAGCTCGGCCAGAACAATACCGACGTAGCCATCCCGCTCGTCGTCTCCAGCAAGGGATACGCCATCCTGTGGAACACGGCCTCGTTCAGCTACTTCGACAACCGCTTCCCGCTGGAATTGAATCTGGAATCGATGGCCGCGCCCCAGGTCGACTACTACATCCTTTACGGCCCGCAGATGGACTCGATCGTGCACCTGTACCGGTCCATGACTGGCCACGTCCCGCTCTTCCCTGAGTGGGCTTACGGCTTATTCCAGTCCAAGGACCGTTACAAGACGCAAGCCGAGATTCTGTCCATTGCGGCTGAATACCGTTCGCGCCACATTCCCCTCGACGCCATCGTGCAGGATTGGTTCTGGTGGAACAACGGCGGCAAGGGTGACCCGGTCTACAACTCCGGTTACACCGATGTTCCCGCCGAATTGAAGACCCTCCACGACGAGCACGTTCACGCCATGATCTCGGCCTGGGCCTTGATGGACTCCACCGCCGAGAACTATAAGCAGATCGTCCAGAAGGGCTTCGACATTCCCCTGACGCAGGCTTACGATCCCACCAACCCCGCCGCCAGAGACTTCTTCTGGAACCAGTTTGTGGGCAAGCTCTTTGCCCAGGGTTGGGACGCCTTCTGGCTCGACAGCTCCGAACCAGAGGAAGCCTGGCCGCACATTGGCGATGCCATTCTCCGCGACAAGCAGCTCCACATCGGCAGCGGCCTGGAGTACACAAACGTCTTTCCCCTGGAGCACACGGCAGGCGTCGAGGCGCATTGGCTGCAGACAAACCCTGACAAGCGCGTCTTTCTTCTCACGCGCTCGGCGTTCATGGGCCAACAGCGCGTCGGCGCCGCGGTCTGGTCCGGCGACGTCTACAGCAGTTGGTGGGCGCTGCGCCGCCAGGTGCCTGCGGGCCTCAATTTCGCGCTCTCCGGCAACCCTTACTGGACCACCGACATCGGCGGCTACCATCCGCTGAACTACGCGCAAACTCTGCCGCCGGGCTATCAGGAGCTCTACGCGCGCTGGTTCGAGTTCGGCGCTTTCTGTCCCGTCTTCCGCACCCACGGTCATCGCGACCACAACGAGCTCTGGACCTACGATCAAGTCTTTCCCACGCTGGTTGCCGTCGATCGCCTGCGCTACCGGCTATTGCCCTACATCTACTCATTGGCCTGGAAGGTCACCAGCGACGACTACACCATTCAGCGCCCGCTGGTGATGGACTTCCGCGAAGATCCCGCGACTTTCGAGATCGGCGACCAGTTCATGTTCGGGCCTGACCTTCTCGTCAGCCCGGTCCTCACCGAGCACGCCACTTCCCGCTCGCTTTATCTGCCGGCCGCAACCGAGTGGTATGACTTCTGGACCGGCGAACGCACCTCGGGCGGCTCGTCGATCGTGGCGCCGGCGCCGCTCGACCGTATTCCTCTCGATGTGCGCGCGGGATCGATCCTGCCCCTCGGCCCGGTCATCGAATACGCCGGCCAGGCCACCGATCCCATCGAACTGCGCGTCTACCCCGGCGCCGATGGCAACTTCACGCTCTACGAAGACGAGGGCGACAGCGACCGTTACGAGAAAGGCGCTCACGCCACCATCCCCATCCATTGGGACGATGCCACGCGCACTCTTTCGATCGGCGCTCGCCAGGGAAGCTATCCCGGCATGCCTCCGGAACACACCTTCAATGTGGTGATTGTGTCTTCAGGTCACGGAGTTGGACCGGACGCGACGGCCACGCCCGACAAGGCGATCCATTACACCGGTTCCGGGACCGAGGCAAAGTTCTAGTCGAAGGAAAGGCGTGCGGCCTATTGCCCGCTCTGTTTCAGGATCTGCTCGGCGAGGTAGTTGCGAACCTTGGCGCCGTCCGTCAGCGTCTCAAGGTATGCAGTTTGGAGCAGTTGCTTTTGGCTGTCGTGGAGTGACTGGTGAATGGCCTGGTGCACCCGCGGATCGTTCAGCTCCCGCTGCCCCGCGGGCTCGCGCGAAATCAGCTTGTAAATCGCGTAACCGGCGATTTTGTGTCCGGGACTTGAGTCGTAAACTGGAATCACATCGGTGAACTGATCCGGTTTGAGCTTGCCGATTGCATCATAAAGCGCAGGGTCAGTCTTGAGTTGCGATTCAGGCGCAAAGCCCATGTCGCCGCCGTTCGATGCCGTATTCGGATCCTCTGAAATGTTCATCGCTACGGTCGCGAAATCCACGCCGCTCTCCAGTTGGCTGTACGCAGCCTCGATCTTCCTCTTGGCGTCAGCCTCGCCCGATGGTGCATTGCCCTGAAGATTGCCTTGCTGCTGCGCAGGCGCGGTCGTAACCACAATTCGCGCCAGATGATACTGTGGCTCGATCCAGTTGAAGTCCGCCTTGTGCGCCGCGTAGAAAGCGGCAATCTGAGCGTCGGTGATGTTGATCTTCGACTCGATCTCCTTGTTCATCAGCTTGGTTTCAGTCAACCCACGCCGAATGTCGCGCTTGAAGTCTTCGAGTGACAGGCTGCGCTGCTTCAGCATCTCGTTGAACTGCTCGTCCGTGTAGGGCGCCTTGATCTCCGTTAGCTTTGCGTTCACGTCCTCGTCGCTGGCCGTCAGGTTCAGCTTCGCGGCTTGCTGCTCGAGAATCTCGTCCTGGATCATCTGGTGCAGCACGCTCAACCGCCGGATATCGGCTTCCTGAGACGACGGTTTTTGCGGGCTGTCTCCCAGGCTGATCTGGTAATTCCTCTCGAGGTCGGCGCGCAAAATCTCCTTGCCATTCACCGTAGCCACCACCTCGGCGGAGGGCGATCGGTGGCAGCCTGCCAGGGCGAATAAAAGGACGCCGCTGATGATTGCAACGGCGGCAAAACTGGCGCGAATTCTGAAACTCGATGCGACTTGCAAGCTGATCTCTCCTAGGGGGTTTCGCAATGCCCCCGGCAATCAAGGATATATCCCGGTAGTGGTGCGCGGATAGTCCTCGAATGCGTCATTTGCTGGCGCCGGCCGCCGCTGGGGCCGCGGGAGCCTGCGTTGGTGCCGGCGCCGGGGCCGGCGGAGGTTGCTCGCCCGTTGCGCGCAATGCCCGGTCGATCACCATCCATACTTCATCCTCGGGGACAGCACCGCCATTCACTTTTTCGCCATTTACATAAGTTGCCGGCGTTCCTTCAATCCCCAGCTCCTCGGCAAGCTTGGCTGAAGCCAGAATCTGCGTTTGATCCTGTTTGGCAATGCAGGCGTTCAGAGTGGTCTCGTCGAGTTTGGCCAGCGTGGCCTCCTGCCGTGCAATGCGGTCCAGTGCGGCAAAACTCTTTGTCAAATCGCGGTCGCTGCCCGTGATCTCGTCTCCGTGGGCATGAAGGTAATCCACGTAGGTCCAGTAAACAGCGCCGCTCTGTGCCGCCAGGCAATTGGCGTCCACGGCCGCATGCATCGCCCACGGGTGTATTTCCGTCAGCGGATCGTCCTTGTAGACGAACCGCACCAGGCCCTTGTAATGCTCGAATGTGGCCGGAAACAGCTCCTCGTGCAGGCGCGCGCAGTAGCCGCATTCCAGATCGTCAAAGTTGACCACCGTCACCTTGGCGGCGGGATTGCCCCGAATGGGACGGCCCGCGATTGGAATGGCGTCGGCGGGATCCTTGGTCAGATCGAATGTATCCAGGTGGACTAATTTTGTGTTGTCGCTGGAGATCAGGAAGTTGACCACCTGAGACTTGGAGTCGCGGGTGATCGTGACCGGGAGCGTCTCATAACCCGTGAATTGACTCGGGGTTCGGGCGCCGAGGGTGATCGTCACGTCCGCTGGCATTTCGTATTGAGAGCGGACCAAAATCTCAATGCGGCGGTCGAGGGCGGGGTCCGGCGCTGAAGGAGCGGCGCTCTGGGCCTTACAGCCCGCGGTCAGACCAAGGACAAGCAATCCGGCCAAAAAACGAAAGCGTAACAATAGCTATTCCTCTCAGGAAAGGATACTCCAGCAGGGCTCCCGCGACCTCACTAAGCTCACTCTCCCCGGCAGCAAAGGATGGACGCACAGTGCGGTGAAAAGCAACCGTAATCGTGAAGTCGGCAATCGATTCCCGCGCCCGCTTCCGCAGCCCGGCCACTGACCACTGATCACTGATCACTGACAACTGTGTCTAGTACGCCGGCGGCAGCGTGGGATCGCGGAACACCGAGTTGGAACGCCGGATGTCGCCTACAGCGCCGAAGTTGGCCAGCGTGAAGCTATAAAGCCACTGCGTTTCGTCTCGGCTGGTTGAGCCTATCGTTCCCAGCTCGAAGCGCCGGTAACCGACGGTCAAGCCGCAGCAGTTCCAGTTGTAGTCCGCCTGCACGCCGGCGTATTGCACTTCGTGCTGCACAAAGTCGTAGCCGCCATTCACCGCCAGGTTGAATCCGTTGCCGCTCGGCTTGCCAATCTCCAGAAAGGGCTGCAGCTGCTGGCTCTTGATCACCGACGCCGCGCCGCTGCTGGCTCGTTCGTCTACGGCATTCAACAGAGCATGGCCGATTCCCAGCGTCGTCCGGCCAAAACTATATCCGGCAAAGAGGTTGTTCGCGGCGATGCGCCCGACTATGGAGTCGTAATCCAGATCCCATTGGACGCGCAGGTTATCGATCGCTTCAAATCGTATGCGCGAAACGACGGGCGCGATGTTGCGTGGCGAAGTGAGAAACGTCGGCGCCATCAAATCCAGCGTTGCATTGAAGACGTTTCGCCGCCCGGAGATGAGCGCGCCCCCGAAGTTGGGGTCGATGAAGTACTCCTGCGCAATCTGCCAGGACGCCCACTCGCGCTGAGTATTCGCGCACGGCTTCTCGGCCCCGCTGTCGTCCGCGGCCTTTTCATCGTCGGTTTTGCAGGGTTGCTTGTCTGTCGGCCGCAGGTAGAACCGCTGCGTGAGCGAGAAGCCGGCTTCGTTCACGTCGGTGGCGATGTCGGTGGTGTCGAAGAGAAGCACATCGCGGGCTTTCGCTCCAATTCCGCCGACGTAATTGTAGGTCAGCTCGGGCTCGATCACGTGGCGAAGCACCCGATGCCAATGGGAAAGCTCGAAGTCGCGCTCCAGCGCCGGCGCACGGATATCCGCCGACGCCTCAAGGTCCGTGCGGTTGAGCGCGCTATGACTGATCTGCGGAACAACGAACGGACCAGTCAGAGTGGGAGTCTGGCTAATGGTGTAAGCCGTGTCGCGAAGCGCAACCTCGGGAACAAAGCTCCATCCTCCGGTTGTGAACGGCATGGAAAGATGGGGGTAGAAGTCCAGCCGCCCCACGTTGCGAGAGTGAAAGAACGGCTCGGATCGGTTCAAGTAACCCAGCGACGATCCCAGTCCCCAATAGAGCGGCGAGCCTCCCAGCGGACGGTCCAGCACATCATAACGCAGCATCGGCAGGCGCAGAATCTTCACCTCGTTGCCGTTCGTAGTGCTGGCAAAGGATTGGAAGCGGTCCAGCCAGACTGTCGGCATCCTGCCATCGTGATTGTGCGTAAATACCACTTCGCTCGACACCTCGGAGCTGATGGCCTGCGAGTAGTTGTCGTCGAAGACCAGCCGGTAGACATAGCTCGACAAATACTCGACGCCGCCGGCAACGCGCGTCGCAGGCGACAAATCCTTGCGTCCCAACAAGCTCACATCCACTCCGCCCTGGTTGACGAGCTCATAGCCGACCGGGCCTGCGAGTCGGTCGAAGGGCGCGGCCGCCGAGCTGGCCAGAGTGTTGCCCACTTCTTCTTTGATACCGCGGTCGAGCAGAGCATTCCAGCGCGCGGTCAGGTGGTCGAGTCCCGGACCCCTGTAGCGAAAATCGCCATTCGGAGCCCATCCGCGCTTGCTGTAGTACTCCGCGCCCACCACCATGTCCATGCTGCGGTTGATTACCCAGTACGCCTGTTCGCCAAGGGTGAAGCCGCGGATTGAGGATCCGACGCTGACCACCGGCGTCAGCAATCCGCTCGACCGTCCTGTCTCGCTGGCCGGATGATCCAGATAGGGCAGGTAGAAAACGGGCACGCCGAGAAACTCAAAAAACGCATTCGACGTCGAGGCCTTGTCGTTGTCCAGGGCGATGTTGTGCGCGATGATCCGCCAGTCCGGATGAGGAAGCCGGCAGTTCGTGATCGAGCCATCGATCACCTTGAAGTTGCCCTCGCCCGTCTGGAGCAGCACGCGGCCCGAGAAGAGCAGCGGATTTGGCGTCGAGTACACCACCGTGTGTCCCATCGTACGCACACCCTGCGATCCGCTCACGTCGTAGAAGCGCGCCGTATGCATGTTCAGCCGCATGTCGCCATGGGTGGCGTTGATGAGCACATCGCCGGGCCCGCCGGAAAGCTGCAGGTTGCCATCCGCTTCCAGCTCGGTCGTCTTCCGGTTATACACAACGCTGTCGGCGTGAAGAATGTAGTCGCGGTAGTGAACCACCACATCGCCGGTCAGAGTCAATGTATCTCCGGCCCACTCCTGGCGTTTTGCCTCCCACTCGACCGGCGTTCCGGTTGCGGGGGCTGGCTCCGGCTTGGCCAGCGGCACCAATTCCTGGCTCGGATCGTCGGGCAGCGCATCGGAAGACGAAGCCGCGGAGTTCGCAGCGGCGCTGCTCGTCTCACTTTGCGGCGAAGGGACCGCATTGGTCAACACTTGAGTGGTCTGTGCGCCCAGTTGCAGGTGACAGACGGCCAGCAGCGTGATAAATACTAAGTTACGAGGACACATCCAAGTCCATGACCGGTGCAAGGCTCAGCATAGCAAAGCCGGCTGCATGGATTGAGATGGGAGCCGCGCCGCTCTGGTAACTTATAAAACTCGGATCGATCGCACGCAGGCGGGTTCATCGCCCGTAGTGACATCTGTCTTTATCCGCAATGTCCTTTCCTTGGTTCACAAAAACGGCACGCGCAATGCTTCGATCGCAGATCGGGCATCCGCGCGAGTGCCAGGATTGTCGAAACCGGCAGTGAAGCCGTGCCCATCGGAGAAGGGACAAAAAGAGCTTTGAGCACATCGGTCAACACAGCAACTCTCTTTCCGGAATGGAAACAGGAGATCAACCGGCGCGTTGCCGCTCATATGAGTCACAAAACGTCGTCTACGAGCAAAGCCAGGGTGATCGACGATGGCCGCCCCGCCCACACAAGCCGTGCTGCGCAGGCCGCAGCGCGCGTAGCCGAGCGGTATGCGCAGGCCCCCAGCTACAGCGCGATGCTGGCCGATGAGGCACGCGCCGCGGTGCGTGCTGCTGAGGCAGCGTCGAAGGCGGCGCAGGAAGCGCAGGCCGCCGTTCAGTACATGCTCGAAGGTCTCGAGGCTGCCTCAACGCCGGAACTTGTCCGGCAGTCCGACGCCGTGGCTGCAACGGCGCCCGCGCCGCTCGAGACTCTCGAACACCGCATCTTTGACGAAAGCCCGATGTCTTCTTCCGCCATTCGGCCGGAGCAAAGCGCCGAGGTAGGCGACGAACTTCGCGGCGCTGACCAGCCGATCTACGCCAATCTCATTCAGTTCCCGCGCGAGATGGTTGCCACGCGCAAAATGCGGCCACGGCGCGCCGAGGGCCCCCTTGCCGCCGCGCCGCCCCAAGCCCAGGTGAGCATCTTCGAAGTAGACCCGGGGAGCATCTCGACGCTGCCCGCGCCCGCAATCGACGAACCTGCCGCGCCGGTATGGATGCGTGCGGAGTTCGCGACGATAGAAGTCGAGCCGCAGACGGACGAGGATCTTCTCGACGAACCCCTGCCTCAGGACCAGCCGCCGAATCCCATCCAACTTGCGCCCTTGGGCCGCCGCTTAATGGCTCTTGTTGTCGACGCGAGCCTCGTTCTCGCGGTATTCCTGACAGCTGCCGTGCTGCTTGCCTCGCACGCGAAGCAGATGCCCGGCCTCCGTGCCGTCGAGCTGGGCGCTGCGCTTGCCGTCTTCGCCATCGGCGCCGCTTATCAAACGCTGTTCCTCGCGCTGGCCAGGGCCACACCGGGTATGAGGTACGCCGGCATCGCGCTGAGCACCTTTGACGGCGACAGCCCCAGCCGCGCGCAGCGGTTCGGGCGCGTTATGGCGCTGCTACTGTCTGTTCTTCCGCTTGGCCTGGGCCTGGCCTGGGCTCTGTTCGATGACGATCACCTCATGGGCCACGATCGCCTGTCGAAAACCTACCTGCGCAAGCGCTGACGCATCACCCAGCCAGCGCCCGCAGAGCGCTCACGCCCGCGCCGATCAGCGCCGTTTCATCGTCCGGTGGCAGAATCTCAAGCGAGAAGCTCTGCAGCGCGCTCATTCGCACCATGGTTTCCAGGTGGCTGCGCAGCCGTTCCAAATCAAGGAATCCGACGTTGCTTCCCGTGAAGTAGAAGCGCCCCGGCCCCGCGAGGTGAATGAACGACGCGGTCGCCGCGGCCAAAGCGCGATGCCAAAGGTCGACAAACTCGCGGCAGCGCGCATCGCCCTGCTTCGCGTTGGCAAACACCTCTTCCGGCTCCAGGTCGAGGAAACGCAGGCGCATGGCGCGGTGGCCCATGATGCCCTCCAGGTGACCCGCGCCGCCGCAGCCGCAGTAACGCTCTTTGGCGTCGAGAGTGACGGTAATGTGTCCGCCCTCCCAAACACCATCCGCGTAAGGCCAGCGCCCATAGCCGATGCCTTTGCCGATGGTCCATACGCGCGTAAGCTTGTCCAGCCTTCCCCGCGTGGCAGCCACGCCGGCTGCGATTGCGTCCGCATCGTTGGCAATGTGCACTGGCGCCGCGATTCCATGTTCCTCCAATGCCCTGGCCAGCTCCTCTGCAAGGCGCATGCCTTTCAGTTGTTTCAGATTCGGCGACTCCTCAATCACGCCTGATCGCACAATTCCCGGAACCGCAACGCCGATCGCATCGGCCTTGCCCGCTCCGCCGGCCGTCGCGCCCGCAAGAGCGCCAATGTGTTCAGCGAGAATCTCGACGAGTTCGCTGCCGGGAATTGCGTCGAGCTCATTCGTCGCTTCAGGGTCGCTGGGATAACGCAGCAACTTGCCCGTCAGTCGCTGATCTTCCAGCCTGCCGGTCACGATATGGCTGGTCATCACGACACCGATTGCCGTGGTCATTGCGCCCTCCTTGGGAAAGGGAGAGAAGTTTTCGGTTCTTGCCAAACAACAATCGGCGATTAGCTCTCATTCGAGAAATCCAAAGGTCTTCATATCGCGAAAAAGAGGCTAAGAGCTAATGGCTGAAAGCTTGTTTTACCCCGTCTGGTACTTGTGCAGCCGGCCCAGGCCATTGAACGCCGCCACCTTGTAACACTCCGCCAAGGTCGGGTAGTTGAATACGGTATCAATGAAGTAGTCCACCGTGCCGTCCAGAGTCATCACTGCCTGGCCGATGTGTACCAGCTCGCTGGCCTCCTCGCCGATAATGTGTACGCCCAGCACCTTGCGCGTGTCGCGATGGAAAATCAGTTTGAGCCTTCCCGTTGTATCGCCGCGAATCTGTCCGCGAGCCACCTCGCGATAGTAGGCCATTCCTACTTCGTATGGCACATCCTCGCCGGTCAACTGCTCCTCGGTCTTGCCGATGAAGCTGATCTCGGGAATGGTGTAGATCCCATAGGGGTAAAAGCTGGGGTTGGAGCTCGCCTTCGTGTCGCCGAAGGCGCGCACCGCCGCGATCCGTCCCTGTTCCATCGATACGGAGGCCAGCGAGGGGAAGCCCACTACGTCACCCACCGCATAAATGTGTTCGACCTTGGTCTGGAAGTGCTCGTCCACGGCGATGCGGCCGCGCTTGTCCGCTTCCAGGCCGGCCGCGGCCAGGTTCAGGTCGTCCACATTGCCCTGCCGGCCCACCGCATACAGCAGCGCATCGCCCGAAACCTTTTTCTTGCTTTCGAGGTTAGCGACGACCGTCCCGGGAGACGGCTCCTCTACGCTTTCCACCTCCTCGCCCAGCCGCATGGTCACTCGCGCGTCGCGCAAGTGGTAGCTGAGCGCCTCAATGATCTCCTGGTCGGCGAACTCAAGCAGCCGGTTGCGTTTTTCGATCAGCGTGACGCGCACCCCCAGCACCGCGAACATGCAGGTGTATTCCACGCCGATGACGCCGCCGCCCACTACGACGAGCGTTTTGGGCAGCACTTCCAGGCCTAGAATCTGGTCGCTGTTCACGATGGTCTTGCCGTTGACCGGCACTTTGTCCGACGCGGCGGGTTTGGTGCCCACGGCGATGATGATCTGGCCGGCTGCGAGCGTCGTGTCTCCCTGCGGCCCCTCCACGCGAACCTGGTGAGGATCGAGAAAGCGGGCGATGCCGTGCACCACGTCGATGCCGTTGCGCGAAAGCTGCGCTTCGGTCACGTCCACCTCGGTCTTGATCACCGCCTGGACGCGAAACGCCAAATCCGCCATGGTGATCTTTTCCTTCACCCGGTAGTTCACGCCATAGATCGACCGGTAGTTATAGCCGGAAAGGTGCAGCACCGCCTCGCGCATGGTCTTGGAGGGGATGGTGCCGGTGTTGATGCACACGCCCCCAACCACGGAGCGAGCCTCAACCACGACCACACGCTTGCCCATCTTGGCAGCAGCCACGGCGGCGCGTTGCCCCGCAGGCCCGGAACCGATCACGACCAAGTCATACTCTTGCGCGCTCATGCCAAATCTCTCCGGTTGGGTACTGTCTAAGGGTTTATCGCAACGATGGGCCGAGGCTCCGCGGCCTGCCGGCTCTCATTCCAGAATAACTGTACACGGAGGACGCATAAGGGAGACGAAAACTCCGGCGCTCGAAAGTGACAGGGAGCGGAAGCTGGAGTTGCGCTATTTTGGGGCGGCGGGAAGCTCCGGCGAACAACTTGCGCTCACTCGCCGGAGCCGCAGATTGGGGCTCCCGCCGGCTCAATCCCGGTTAGGTCCGGTACAACCGGCATCGCTTGTACCCGGCTAGAAAGGCGCAAACTTACTCGCAAGCGAGCGGCGCGATTCCTGCTCCGGACACTCTCATCTTTTTCGAATGATGTCATTCACACTATCGGCGGAATTCGGCTTGGCTTGAGTGTCAAGCCGACGTGTAAGGACCAAGGGAATGATCCCATTGGGGCAAGAAGGCGGCCGCTCTCCGGCCCTTCTTCGTTGGTTATTCCGGCGGTCACTCCCCGGCAGGCTCAAAATGCTTTACGCTCATACCATGGAATTCAAAGTCATCGAACTCGAGCGTGAGCCGGTCGAATTCGACCTGGAGCTCAGGCCAGGCGCAATCGATTTCGGCGACGAGGCCGAGCAGATGGGCGAGCTGGCGACCTCCGGCCGCGCCGAAGTGATTCACGAGCACCGCGGACCCAAAGAAATCGTCCCCGACATTCGCCTCCGGGGCCGTTTCGCGGGCCAATTTCGGGTGCCCTGCGCCCGCTGCATTGAGCCGGTCGAAATTCCCCTGGCTGCCGACTTCGACCTCATCTTCCGCCCCATCGGCGCCGACTCCGAACCCCCCGAGCGCTCCATAACTGCGTCGGAGACCGAAATCGGGTATTATCAAAAGGACAGTCTGTTGCTTGAAGATGTGCTGCGCGAGCAGGTGCTTTTGGCCCTGCCGGTCAGGACGCTGTGCAAGCCCGACTGCAAGGGACTTTGCCCGCGCTGCGGAGCCAATCGTAACACCCAGCCCTGTTCCTGCGAAGTGGGTCCGAACGACCCCCGCTGGGAGGCGTTGACCGGGTTGCGGAGCCGGATTAAGCCCTGAAAAATCAGCCCTTTGGAGCAGAACGCGTCTTCGGTCGCCGAGGGATTTTGACGCGCTCCCATTCAAGCGCCTGCTAGCCAGGATACCGGGCCAGAATCGAAAGGAATTGCATCATGCCGAATCCGAAGAGGCGCCATTCCACGCGCCGCACCGCCAACCGCCGTGCTCACGACTTTCTGACCTCTACGGGGCTCTCTGAGTGCCCAAATTGCCACGAAAAGAAGCTGCCCCATCAGGCCTGCCCCAAGTGCGGAGCTTATAAAGGCCGCGCCGTGCTCGAAGTGAAGGAAGAGAAGTAAATCGCAACCCCGATGCTCACCGACATCGCGCTTGACGCCGTTGGTACCGATAAGGCTCCCGAGCCGGAGATCCGGGGAGCCATCCTTGCCTGCCGCACTCTCCCCGTGCGAGTCCATTTGATCGGGCCCGAGCCGGAGCTCCGCGACCTGCTCGACGAGCATCTCGAAGACGAAGACGAAGACCTGCCCATCGTCATCCACCACGCCTCTGAGCGCATCGCGATGGACGAGAAGGCAGCACACGCAGTGCGCACCAAGCGAGACAGCTCGCTGCGCGTGGGCCTCAAGCTGGTGCGCGAGGGCAAGGCGGCGGGCTTTGTCACCGCGGGCAACACTGGCGCGGCCATGGCCACCGCCAAGATGGTGCTGGGCGGACTCCCCGGCGTCGACCGTCCCGCTCTGGCCACGCCCATGCCCACTTCCAAGGGAAACCCCTGCGTGCTTCTCGACGTCGGCGCCAACGTCGACTGCAAAGCGCAGAACCTCGAGCAATTTGCCGTCATGGGCGAGATGTATGCCCGCAGCGTGCTCAAGATCGCGCGGCCACGCGTGGGTCTTCTCTCTATCGGCGAGGAAGAATCCAAGGGCAACGAGCTCACCCGCGAAGCCTTCCCGCTCCTCAAATCCCTGCCCATCAACTTCATCGGCAACGTGGAGGGCCGCGACATCTTCAATGGCCAGGCCGATGTGATCGTCTGCGACGGCTTTGTGGGCAACGTAGCGCTCAAAGCCAGCGAAGGCATCGGCCGGTTTGTGCGCGACGTGCTGCGCGCCTCCCTCACCCGCACCGTCACCGCGCAGGTGGGCGCGCTCTTGTCGCGCCGCGCCTTCAACGAATTTCGCCGCCGGCTCGACTATACCGAATACGGCGGCGCGCCGCTGCTCGGCGTGCGCGGAGTTTGCATCATCGGCCACGGATCTTCAAACGATGTCGCTATTTATAACGGCATCCGCGTCGCCCACGAGTTCTCGCGCTCCGGCGCCAACGAGCGCATCGAGCAGGCCTTTGCCGGTCGCCCCAAGCCGCGCCCCGATCACGGCGCCGGCGCTACCATCCAGTAATCGGTGAATTGTGGCTGCCAGGGCTGACAAACCGGCGCATCCTCCCACGTTCGACCCGGCTGTTCTTGCGCAATTGGCCTGCCCGGCCTGCTATGGCGATTTGCAGTTTGATGGCGCGCGTATCGTCTGCATCGCCTGCCGCCGCACCTACCCTGTCGTCGATGGCATTCCCGTCCTGATCATCGAGCGCGCGGAATGCACCGGCGTGGAAGGCTGAGATCGGGCCTTATTCCGCCGGCCTAGTGCTGGCTGTGCCGCCAGTCCCAATAGGCCTTCTTATCAGCGTCGCTGCGCTTGTTGAAATCCATGTGGTCCCGGTGAGTGTCGTGCTCCCACTGGGCGTAAAAGGTGGTTTCACCTGCCCACGCGTGATAGTCGTGGTAATAAGGATCGTAAACGCGCACATGCGCCGCACAGCCTGTGCTGAGCACCGGCGCCGCCAAAACTGCTGCAAACAAGAGTGGAGCGAAAGCTCTCATCAAACGCCTCTTTCTGGTGAGACTTGTCGATAGATGCTGTGTTCAGGACGTCCGGTTGCCCGCATTCCCGAGAAAGATCCTCGAAACAACGATCTTCATTCCATTAGCGCCGCAGATAGAAAGGCCGCACGATCAGCGCAGCGAGGCCGATGGCCAATGCCAACGCCAGTGCGATCAGGCTAAAGAGAAGGGTTAGATTTGGTCCCGTGCCCGGTTCGCCGTCTTTGCCGCCGGCTTTCCGCTGTTCCTCATCGCTCATATTTCGTCACTCATACTTCAGCGACTCCACTGGGTCCAGTTGCGCGGCGCGCGTCGCCGGAACGGTTCCGAAGATTACGCCGACCAGTGTTGCCGCAGTCAGGGCGATCACCACCGACAACCACGAAATGGGAAAGTCGTAGCCGCTGAAAACGCGGATGGAAAACGGAATCGCGAGGCCGACGAGGCTGCCCACAATGCCGCCAGTGATCGAGATGAGGACAGCCTCGGTGAGGAACTGCAGTTTGATCTCGCGGTATGTGGCTCCAAGCGCCTTGCGGATGCCGATCTCGCGGATGCGCGAGCGCACGTTGGCCAGCATGATGTTCATGATGCCCACGCCGCCCACGGCCAGCGTTACCGCCGCCACCATCACCAGAACCGCCGTCAGGGCGTCCGCGATCTTCGCCGCCGTCACCAGCAGATCGCTGAGCGTTTGTGCCTTGTAGATTGAGTCCGGCCGGTGCTGCGAACTAGAGCTGATTACGTGCACAATCTCTCTCGCGGCTTCGGGCACTTCGTTCATGCTCTGCAGGGAAAAATAGATCTGGTTCACTCGGTCGGTTCCGGTAAAGTAGCGCGCTACCGAATAGGGAACCAGCACGGTCTCGTCCTGGATTTCGGACTGCCCGAAGTCGCTTACGCTTTCCTTGAAAACGCCGATGATGGTGAAGGGAATTGCCAGAATATGGAAGGTCTGGCCAATGGCCAGATCGTCGCTGCCATATTGTTCCTTGGCAAATTGCTGTGTCACGACTGCGCACTTGATGTGAGCCGAGTCGTCTGTTTCATCGAAAAACCGGCCCTGGGTGACGATCAGGTTGCGGATCTGCTGGTATTGCGGCGAGACACCCAATACGATAGTGTCCTTCTGGATTCCGCCGGGAAAACTGATCCGGTTGTGCATCGTCAGCACCGGCGAGGAGTACATCACGCCGGGTACCTGCTGGTCCACGGCCTTCTCGTCCTCTCGGGTCAGAAAGTCGTTGTAACGCCCGCGCTCCGCCGCCGTTGCGCCCCCACCCGCATACTCCACTTCCACTGAGTTGGTGCCGATCTTCTGGATCAATTCGAGGATGTATTGCTTGCCCGTCATTCCGATGGTCACGACCAGGATCACCGACGCCGTGCCGATCACCATGCCCAGAGCGGTCAGCGCAAAGCGCGCCTTGCTGGCGCGGAAGCTGTCTCCGGCCAGCTTCAGAATCTCGCTCATCAGCATGGTGCGGCGGGCGCTTATTAGCGTCTCTTGAAACTTCTCCTGGCGCTCCGTTTGAATGGTCGGGTTCATTGCTTCCTCAACAATTAGACTCTCGATGGCGTCCCGCGGGTTCCGGAATTGCGCCGCAAGGCAGGTCGAGGCCTGATTCCTGCTCCCACTCTTTCATAGCTTACGCGCACTCTCGTGGGCAAGGAACCGCCGCAGCCGGCAACCGGTTACCGTTCCTCCAGTTTGCGCCAAAGCAACGCCAACCCGTCGACCGGCACTGCCTCTGCGCGCATTCGTTGGTCGATCCCCGCGGCGGCCAGTGCGGCAGCCGCGGCATCGGGCGCCACTCCGGCGGCACGCAGGTTGTTCATAAGAGTTTTGCGCTTCTGCGCAAAGATCTTGCGGACAAAACGGAGAAAACCGGTCTCGTTAACACCCAACTCGGCGAAGCGTGGCGCGAATCGCCAGCGAAAAACCGTCGAATGAACCTTCGGCGGCGGCGAAAAGGCCGACGGCGGCAATGTGAACAACTGCTCCATCGGCCCGTACATCTGCATCGTTACGGAGAGCGAGCCATAGTCGCGCGTGCTCGGCGTCGCAGTCACGCGCTCTGCCACTTCGCGCTGCACCATCAGCACGGCCAACTCAAGTGCGGCATGGCTCGCCGCCAGCTTCAGCACGATGGGCGAAGTGATCGCATAAGGCAGATTGCCGGCCACGCGCAGCCTTTCGCCGGCCTCGGCCGCTGCCGCGCCAAAGTCGAACCGCAGCACGTCTTGCTCGACCACCGTTACGCGCGTCGGATCGAAGCGCTTCCGCAAATCCGCGGCAAGCTCGCGGTCGAGTTCAACGGCCACAACATGCTTGGCTCGCCCCGCCAGCATTTCGGTGATGGCGCCCCGCCCGGGGCCGATCTCCACTACCGTGCGGCCGGCAATCTCTCCCAGCGCCGCCACAATCCGCTGGGCGGCCTGGCCGTCGACGAGAAAATTCTGCCCGAGCTTGGGTTTCGCTCGCATCTGCTGCTCCGATGGTAGACGAGCGACCGCGCGCTCGGCTTATGCTGCGCGCCTTTCCGCCCTCCACTCCTGCTGCACTAAACTGGACCATGCTGACACCGAGCCACTTCATGCGACCCGCGAGGCAGAATTGCTGATCGACTCCCACGCCCACTTGGACAGCCCGCGCTACGCAGCCGATCGCGAAGCGATGCTTATCCGCGCGCGGCAAGCGGGCGTTGGCCTCGTGCTTTCCATCGGCATTGGCGAGGGACCGGCCGAAATGCATCAGGCGCTCGGCCTTTGCCGCGAATTCAACGGGCGACGGCAGAATGGGGCCAACCTTCCCACGCTCTACGCCAGCGCAGGAATCTATCCCCACAACACAACCGAAGCCGATGAAGATGTGCTGGCCAAACTCGACGCCCTCCTGGCCGAGCCTGAGGTGATCGCCTGCGGCGAAATCGGCCTCGACTACTATCACGAGGGCGCCCCGCACGAAGTGCAGCACGCTGTCCTCATCCGCCAGCTCGAGATTGCCGCGGCGCGCAAACGGCCCATCCTCATCCATTGCCGCGGCACGAACGAGTCCACCGACGCCTGGAGCGATCTTTTCCTGGTTTTGGAGGAGCGCTGGCGGCCAACCGGCCTTGGTGGCATCATGCACTGCTTCGGCGCTGGCTGGGAGCAGGCGCGGCGCTCGCTGGACCTCGGTTTCCTGGTCTCCTTTGCCGGCAACTTAACCTATCCCAAGGCGCAGCCGCTCCGCGATGTTGCCGCCCGCATGCCGCTCGACGGAATCCTCGTTGAAACCGACGCGCCCTGGCTCGCTCCCGCCCCCCATCGCGGCCAGCGCAACGAGCCCGCGATGGTGGTCGAAACGGCTGATGTTCTTGCCGGCCTCCTCAGCGTTACGCCTGATGAAATTTCCGCCGCGACCACCACAAATTTCTTCCGCCTGTTTCCCCTCCAGCAAGACGTGGGAAACTGATACAGGCACATCCGGCGGCAGCCCGCCGAGCATTTTGAGGACGAGACAGCCATGGCACAGGACAATTCATTCGACATCGTTAGCAAAGTGGACATCCAGGAGGTCCGCAACGCCATCGATCAGGCGATGAAAGAGATTCGCCAGCGCTTCGACCTCAAGGACACCCACTCCGAGGTCAACCTGGAGGGCCACGACGCAATCCAGTTGGCCTCAAGCAACGAATACAAGCTCGAGGCGGTCAAGGACATTCTGGCGCAGAAGCTGGTTAAGCGCGGCGTCTCACTCAAGAATCTGACCTACGGCAAGGTTGAGCCCTCATCCGGCCAGAGCGTGCGGCAGAAGATCAGCCTGCAGCAGGGCATCCCCGTAGAGAAGGCGAAAGAAATCGTGCGCCTCGTGAAAGACTCGAAAAAGAAGGCGCAGGCCAGCATCCAGGGCGACACCGTAAGAATCTCAAGTAAGGACCGGGACGAGTTGCAGGCCATCATTGCCATGCTGCGCGCCCGGGACCTGGGCCTGGAGTTGCAGTTCACCAACTATCGCACCAATTGACCGGAGCGCAGTTGCCGTCCCGGTCTTAACAATCCGCCGCAGCGATTACGAGCGACCCGCTGGGCAAAACATGTCGCCATTCCCCCTGTCGATGCTTTAGAATCGGAGCACTTTGAGCACAGTCACCATACCCACGGCGCGGGAGGTCTTTGAGCTGCTGCGGGAGGACCTTGTCGCGGTGGAGCAGGAACTGGGCCGCGACGCCGCCTCCAGCGTCAGCACCATCACTGAGATCGCCGAGTACCTGCGCGAAGGCGGCGGCAAGCGCATTCGGCCTTCGCTCCTGCTGCTTGCCGCGCATCAGCTCGATTTCTTTGGTCACAGTGCCATCCGCCTCGGCGCGGTCGTCGAAATGGTGCACACCGCCACGCTGGTCCACGACGACATCATCGACGGCGCCGACACCCGCCGCGGCCGCCCATCCGCCAACACCACCTGGGGCAACGAAAAGTGCGTCCTGGCCGGCGACTGGCTTTACATGCAGGCCTTCAGGGTGGCGCTTGAAGAGCGGAACCTGCGTATTCTCGATCTGCTCATCAGCCTTACCCAACAGATGGTCGAGGGCGAGCTCCTGCAGATTCAAAAGCTCGGCAAGATGGTTTCCGAGGCTGAATACTACGACCTTATTTTCCGCAAGACCGCCTGCCTCTTCTCGGTCTCGATGCGACTGGGATCGGTCCTGGCCGGCGCTACCGAAGCGGAGGAGTCCGCCCTGGGCGCATTCGGCCGCACCGTGGGCCTGGCCTTCCAGATCGTCGACGACGTCCTCGACCTGACGGCCACCGAAGAGGTTCTGGGCAAGCCTGTGGCCAGCGACCTGCGCGAAGGCAAAGCCACGCTGGCCGTCGTCCATGCCGCTGACCACGGTACCGCCTCCGACCGCAAAGCCATCCGGCGCGTTCTAGACGACCGCAGCTTTGAGAATGTCAGCCGCCAGCAGATCCGCGAAATTCTGGTGCGCAACGGATCAGTCGAATACGCCATGGCCGCTGCCGACCGCTACGCCGAGCAGTCGCGCCAGGCTCTCGCTCCGCTCGCCGACTCCGAATTCAAGCGCGCGCTCCTTTGGGTACCCGATTTTGTCGTGGCGCGGGAGAAGTAGATGCCGCGGAAAGCCGCCGGAAAGCCGTTGTGGGCCTCGATCGACCGCTACTTCGGCGATCTTCTCGCCCCCTCCGACGAAAAGCTCGAAGCTGCCGTCAAGGCCAATCGCAAGGCGCGTCTTCCGGCCATCGATGTTTCCCCGCTCCAGGGCAAATTCCTCCAGGTGCTCATAAAGATGACGCAGGCCAGGCGCGTGCTGGAGATCGGCACCCTCGGCGGCTACTCAACCATTTGGATGGCCCGCGCGTTGCCCAAACGCGGGCGCATTATTTCGCTCGAATTCAGCCCCCGGCACGCTGAGGTAGCTCGCGCCAATCTGCACTGCGCCGGCCTGCTCAGCCGTGTCGACATTCGCGTCCGCCCCGCCCTTGAAAGCCTTCCCGTCTTGAAAGCATCGGGCGCCGGTCCGTTCGACTTGATCTTCATCGACGCCGACAAGGAAAACAACCCGCAATATCTCCAATGGGCGCTGAAGCTCTCGCGCCGCGGGACGGTGATCGTTGTCGATAACATCGCTCGTCATGGCAGCGTCATTGAGGCCAAAAGCTCCAAGCCCGACATTGTCGGCACGCGCCGCTGCCTTGAAATGATGGCCGCCGAGCCGCGCCTGTGCGCCGTCGCCCTGCAGACCGTAGGCGTCAAGGGCCTCGACGGCTTCGCACTCGCCGTCGTCCTGCGCTGATCCTGCCCTAATCCTGTGCTGACCGGCCCGTTAGCCGTCCTGCACAATCGTCCCCTGGTGGTAAACGATCTGCCAGCCGCTCTTGCCTCTCTGCCAGATCGTTGTCCGCCGCGTCAGCCGTTGCTTGTCCTGCAACAGCGTGTACGTGAGCAAGTAGACGTCGTCGGCCAACTTGCAGCAATTGAAATCCCGCGTCTCCCACACGTCGTTATGCGGCGCGGAATACCGCCGCTCCAGCTCATCCAGCACAAACTCCCGGGAGTATCGCCGTCCGCTGGCGCCGGTCTCCCAAAAGTCCTCCACGGTCATTCGCTCAAAGTCCGCCCGCGATGTTCCGAATTCGGGACGGTGAAAGATCGGTTCGCGCGCGGAGAGCTCCGCAAGCACGTCCTCGAGCTCTGGCGAAGTGGAAAGCTGAGGTTCCATCATGGGAATCTCCATGGCGAATAGCATAGCCGCTCCGCGCCCGAAGACTGCCGGGCCCCGCAAAGAACACGGGCCGCACCCTTCATTTTGAGCGTAAAATTCTTCCAGTGAATCAGCGGCCAACATGAACCAGAGAATCGAAAAGATACGCCAGCTCCTGAATGAGCTTGAGTCGGAGCCCAATGCGCAGCCCGCGCGAGATCGCGACTTCTCCGCCCAGGAATTGCGGCTTATCATTCAGCAGATCGTCGACGACTTGCAACCGCAGCTCTCCCCTTACGATGCCGCGTTTTACTGGTTTCTCTTCCGGCACTCCATCGCCAAGGACGGCGATCCTCATCTTCGCGTGAGCACGCGCCAGTTGCGCACGGCCGTCGTGAAATCCTCCTACTCGCAATTGGATGAGAACCCGGTCTCGCTGGGAAAGGTGCAGGAGACGCTGCGCGCTCTCGAGACCATCGGCGCCATCCGCAAGGAAGGCGAACCCAACCGCGACGGAACGCTTTATCGCGTCCTGATTCCGGATGAGATCGAAGCCTGCCGGAAATTCCGCGCGGAGCGCATGGCGTCGGACCAGAAATTCAAATTTCCCTCCGCCGGAATTGAGATCGGCTAACGCGGAGCGGGATACGCCGGGCAGAATCTAGCGGAGCCAATTATGCGGTGCCCTCTTCCATCAGCGCCCGCAGCGCCGCCGCATACCTCTCGGGCAGAGGCTTCCGCTTCAATTGATCGTCGCACACCACGTGCACCGTCTCGCCTTCGGCCAAAAGCGTCTTCTTTTCGCCCTCGGCGGCTTTGCGCAGAATTCGATAGGCAAACTTGAGCACCGATCCGCGCATCATCGCCGGCCGCGTCTCGATCAGGATTTCGTCGTCGTAGCGCGCCGGCGCGCGATAGCGGCACCGCGCTTCGATCACCGGCAAAATGCATCCGTGATCGGTCTCCAGGCGGCTGTACGCAAGCCCCAGCGAGCGCAACAGCTCTACGCGGCCCAGCTCAAACCAGACCAGGTAGTTGGCATAGTAGACAATGCCCATCTGATCGGTCTCGGCATACCGCACCCGCACTTCGGTTGTAACCGGCATTCTCGCTCCAGGTTTCATGTGTCATTTGCCAGGTCTCAGAGACAATCCGCGCGCGGCCGCAGCAACTGACCCCTGACCCCTGGAACCTGATCCCTGCTTTTATGGCTTGACGTGCGTAAACAGTTGCAGTTTGCTCACGTCGTTAAAGATGGTGAAGGCGATGAAGGCCATCAGCACCACAAATGCCGCCTGGTAGATTCGCTCCTTGATGGTCACGCTGATGTCCTGGCGCAGCGCGCTCTCAATCAGCAGAAGCAGAATCATGCCTCCATCGAGAATCGGAAAGGGAAGCAGATTCAGGATCCCCAGTTGCAGGCTGATTTCGCTGGCCAGTCCGAACTTCGGATACCAGCCGTCCATCTGGGCGGCCTCGCCGGCAGCCTTGGCAATTCCCACCGGCCCCATCATCTGCGTTACCGAAAGCCGATGCGTGAACAGCCGGTTCAGCACTTCGCCCACAAGCAGCGAATTGTTCTTGAAGAAGCCCAGTGACTTCCCGGCGGCCGACACCAGCGACAAGGGCTCGTCGCGAATGGGAATCTGATTCGTCGAAAAGCCCAGCATCCATCTCGTGTCGAGCTTTGTCGGCGTGGCCACAATCTGCAGCGTGGCGCCGTTGCGCAGCACGGTAAGGGTCAGCGGCTTGCCCTTCCCTGCTTGCATGTACGCGAGAAGCGTATTCACGGAATGAAACGCCTGGGCGTCGACGGCCTCTATCGCATCGCCTCCGCGCAGCCCAGCTTCCTCCGCGGGCATGCCCGGCTGCACCTCCGCCACCGCAATCGGCCCCGGGAGATACTGCGGTGAAATTCCCGCGTCGGTCAAATCAAAATCGTCGCTCTTGGCGCTGGCCGGCACGCGCAGGCTGAGCTGAAGGGTATTTCCCCCACGCTCTACCGCCATGGGCACCGTCTGATTGGCATTCAACCGGATGTGGTCATACACCATCTCCCAGTCCGGATTCTTGATGTTGTCGAAGCTCACGATCACATCGCCGGCCTCGAGCCCAGCCGTCGCAGCTGCCGAGTCCGGAGTAACCCACTCCACGTTTGTAGTCTTTACGGTCGCCGCCGGCACTTCGTTGATGAAGGCGAAATAAAACCACATCAACGACAGCGTCAGCAAAATGTTGAAGGTTGGGCCGGCAAGTCCGATCAACATGCGTTGCCAGCGCGGGTGGGCCGTGAATGCCCCCGGGTCGTCGACCGGCTCCTGGCCGTCGGAGGGACTGCCGGTGAGCCCGGACTCGGTTTCTCCGGTCATCTTCACAAAGCCACCCAGCGGCAGCAGGCAGACCTTGTACTCCGTCTCACCGATCTTGAAGCCGAAGAGGCGCGGTCCGAAGCCAATGGAGAATGCCTCGACGCGAACCTTGCAGAGCTTGGCTACAATGAAGTGTCCACCCTCGTGCACCACGATGATCGCGCCGACAAGGACGATAAATGCAGCGGCAGATACCAGAAAATCATGCATCGTTGTGCGAGTGTTTCCTTCGGCTAAGCGCAGCCAGCCGGCATGCGCTTATTGAGATTACGCGAGCAGTGCCCGAGCTCGTTCTCGCGCTTCCTGGTCAGCGGCGAGCACCTCCGCAATGGTTGCCGGGTGGGCCTCCGGGGTTGCCGCGAGTACTTTTCTAATTGTACGCGGGATGCCCGTAAACGGAATACGACGTTCGAGGAAAGCCCCAACGGCCACTTCGTCGGCTGCATTCAGCGCAATACAGTGCGCTCCCCCCTTTTCGGCCGCTTCAAAGGCCAGCCGCAGGCACGGGAAGCGCTCGAAGTCCGGCTCCTCGAAATCCAGCCGCCGCAGCGCGGCCAGGTCGAAGGTCAGCGTGGATTTGGGCCGCTCCGGCCAAGCCAGCGCATACAGAATGGGCAGCCGCATATCGGTCACTGAAATCTGTGCCAGGATGGACCCGTCCACGTATTCCACCATCGAATGCACGGTGGATTGGGGATGGATGGTCACCCTCACCTGGGCTGGCGTCACGTCGAACAGCCGGCAGGCCTCGATGACCTCGAGCCCCTTGTTCAGCATCGTCGCCGAGTCGATGGTGATGCGCCTGCCCATCACCCATGTGGGGTGCTTCAGCGCCTGCTCGGGCGTGATGCTCGCGAACTGGTCCAGAGGGAGCTGGCGGAATGGCCCTCCTGAAGCCGTTAGCCAGATCGTCTTCACCTCGTTATGCGCGCCCACGCGCAGGCACTGGTGCACGGCGTTGTGTTCGCTGTCGATGGGCAGAATGGGCACCTTGCGCTCGCGTGCTGCCGCGGTTAGGATCTCGCCGGCCGCCACCATGCACTCCTTGTTGGCCAGCCCTACCGGCTTTCCCGCCAGGATGGCCGCATGCGTCGCCTCGAGGCCCGCCACGCCCACAATCGCCGACACCACAAAATCGGCTTCGCCCAGCGTCGCGCAGGTGATTGTGCCCGCGGTCCCATGCACCGCCTCGATTCCCGTCACGCCTGCCTGGCGCAGCCGCGTGGTCAGTTCGCCTGCCAACTCGGCCGTAGCCAGCGACACCACGCGCGGCCTCCAGCGCACCGCCTGTGCAAAGGCTTCGTCCACGTTGCGCCCCGCCGCCAGCGCGGCCACTTGGTAGCGCTCAGGAAACTGCTCAACAATCGAAAGGGTGCTCTGCCCGATGGAGCCGGTCGATCCGAGAATGGCGAGTCGCTTCAAAAAACAGCCTCTAGCTTCTAGCTTTTAGCCTCTAGCCATTTCGAGTCAGTGCAATCGCCTTGTGTCGCGACTCGCACATGCCCATCGGGGAATCGGGCGGCCCCGAGAACTCATGAATAAAGCCCGACCGTTCACAATTCCAGGAACGAGCTAGAGGCTAGAAGCTAGCAGCTAGCAGCTATTTTAAAACCTCTGGTGAATCACCTGCGCGTACCAGAGCACCGGACCCGCGAGCAGCAACGCATCGATCCTGTCCAAAACTCCTCCGTGCCCCGGCAACAGGCTGCCTGAATCCTTCACCCCGGCCGACCGTTTCAGCGCCGACTCAGCCAGATCGCCTACCTGCCCAGCAACATTGATCACTGCGGCCAGTCCCACCCAATACCAGATCTCGTCGGGATAGGCCAGCACAGCCGAGGGAAAAACGCGCTCCAGCCAGGAAACGATGGCCGAGTTCGAAGGTTCCTGCATCACCGTCGCCAGGCTCACAAGCACCGCGGCAATCACCACGCTTCCGGCGACCGATGCAATGGCTCCCTCCCAGGTCTTGCCCGGGCTGAGCGACGGCGCCATCTTGTGCCGGCCCCACGCGCGGCCCGCGTAATAAGCCGCCGTGTCTCCCGCCCATACCACGAAAAGCAAAAACGCCACCAGCGAGGGCCCATTGGCTTGTTCGCGCAGCGTCGGCAGGGCGATCAGCGTAAGGCCCGTGTACAGCAGGCAGAAGATGGATGCCGAAGCGTCCGCAATCGTTTCCTCAACCGGCTTGAAGAAGGTGCAGTAGACCAGCAGACCCAGGCCAAGAATTCCAAACAGGGCCGGGGTCAGGTCAGGCCACTCAAAGTCGACGGCAAACAGCGCCAGCAGAGCCAGCATGGTCGCAATCCGCGGCGGGTTCGCTCCGCAGCGCCGGCTCAGGTCCATGTACTCCCAACCTGCAAGCGCCGCCACCGCTGCCACCGCCAGCGTAAACAACCACTGCCAGCGGGGCCCAAGAAACACCAGAACGAGGACAATTGGAATCAGAACTGCAGCGGTAAGAATGCGTTTCATTCAGCGTTGAGAATACACCGCCGGCCCCCAAACAAAGGCCTAAGGCATACGGCCAGAGAATGCGGAAAGGAAATAGACAAAATGTCTATCTCTATTGACATTTTGGCTATCTATTGGTATTGTTTTTTAAGCTCCAAATAAGGCACTTCTAGCCAGGAGCAGAAGAGAGGGGTTCGAATGAATTATGGCTTGAGCGATCAAGTGCGTTCTGTGGCGACAGACAAATACGTTCAGCCAGCTATCCGCGCGGGTAAGTTGAGATTCTCCGTCGCGGTTCGGGACCTTATGCAGCATTTAGAGCCTTTGGGTTTCCCAGCTAGGAATTGGCCTCAGATCTGTTCGGCAATCCAAGCCGAGAAATTCCTGCGTGCTCATGGGATCGAGATCGAAGCAGTCGAAGGGCCGCCCAAGAAACAGAGCTCGACAGTCGTCGTTAGGTATCGTTTTGCAAATCCCCAAGCGCAGCCCGGGTCAGCGGCGCCTCCAATCCAAGATAAGCCTGAGGCTACGGGCGGCGAGACCCCGGAAGAATGGGCGCACCGCATGACGGGAAAGCTATTCGGTTTGATGAAGGACGAGTTCGCTGCTGTTGGGGGCGGAGAGGCGTTCCTGCGCTGGGTCCGGTCGGAAGACGAGGATGAAGCATGAGCCGGGTCTGCTGGGACACCATGCTCCTCATCTATCTGCTCGAAGGCGATCCCGTCTTTCGGCCAAGAGCCGATGCTCTTTTGGCACGGTCTCGCAGGCGAGGCGATTCTCTCTTTGCCAGCTGTTTGGCGGTGGGCGAACTGATGGCAGGAACGGAACGATTCGACCAGCCGATCAAGGCAGCGGCTGTGCGGGAAACTCTGGATGAAATGGGCTTTCGATTTTTGCCATTTGACGCGCGCGCGGTGCGGCCGTTCAGTCTCTTGCGCGGAAAGGAGAAGCTCAAGATAGCCGACGCAATTCACTTGGCTTGCGCAGCCTCGGCCGGAATTGATCTCTATCTCACTGGTGACACGCAATTGTTCAAACTGGATGTACCGGGTATCCAGTTCATCGCCGATTTCAATTCACCAATTCTCTGAATTCCGAATAGAAAAGCCACAGCCCCTCAGCTCACCGCAATCCTGATGCGGTCCGGATCCTCTTCCACTTCGCCGCCGTCCTCGCCGATCGCGCCGTAGCGGCGCTCCCGGCGCTGGTAGTCGGCGATGGCCTCAAGCAGATGGATCCCACTGAAGTCCGGCCAGTACCGCTCCGTGACGAAGATCTCGGTGTAGGCGATCTGCCACAAGAGGAAGTTCGAGATGCGCTGTTCGCCGGAGGTGCGGATGAGTAGATCGGGATCGGGCATGTGAGCCGTGTAGAGATGCCGGTGAATGTCCTCTTCCGTCACGTCGTCAGGGCTTTTGTGCTTGTGTTTCAACTCCGCCGCCAGAGCGCGGAAGGCGTCGACCAGCTCGGAGCGCGAGCTGTAGTTGAGGGCCAGCGTGAGCGTGGTGCCGGCGTTCCGCGCCGTTTCCTGCTCGACGTGGAGCAGCTTCTCCTGCACCTCGGGCGGCAGTTCGTGGGTGTGGCCGATGGTGCGGAAGCGGATGTTGTTCTGGGTCATGCGCTCGAGATTGTTGTCGAGGTAGGTCTTCAGCAGGCGCATCAGGAAGCTGACTTCGGCGCGAGGACGGCGAAGATTGTTTTCGAGAGAAAACGCGTAGAGCGTCAGCCAGGGCAGGCCGATGCGGGCGGCGGTTTCCATGACAAACTGCACCATTTTGGCGCCCTGCTGATGGCCGACAAACCGCTTCAGCGACCGGCGACCGGCCCAACGCCCATTTCCATCCATGATGATGGCTACATGCCGCGGCAGGCGCTCTGGCTTCAGCGTCGCATAGACGGCGCGCTCCTCTGGGCTCAGCTCATCGATGCGCAATGGGAGTGATGAAGACAAGGAATCGACTGTCGATCGCATTTGTGCTTTCCGCGCGGAGGCCCGGACAGCAACCCGAAGTGGCGCCAACGGAGTTCACGCACGGTGCAGGATAGAGGCCGCTCAATCCGTGAACGAACCTACGGCCGGCACGCGACACGCCTTCGGCCGAATCCGAGGAGTCACACCATCGACCGTAAAGCATTTTGGTGAATTCTGCAATGCGGCGCCACGGTGGCGCCGGGCCCGCTGATCGCAACAGTCCAGGGCCTTGCCAAAATGGCACTCCAGGTGAAGTTCACCGATGAGCGTGCCCGTTCCCGCCCGGCGGCGGAAGCGCGCGCGCGAAACTCCCTTGCGCGATAAGCGCCCCCGCCGCCGGCTCTACGCGGTGCGGCGCCGGCCTGTCGCCGCGTCCCTCACGGCGCCGAAGAATAGTGTCCGGTGCAGCGAGTCCAGATGCGGCAACAGTTCGGCCACTTCGGCCAGGAATGGGTCGCTGAGGATTGATTCCACTTCTTCGTCGCGGCGGCTGCGCTCATCGCGAACCAGTTGACGCATTTCCACGCCAAGGGCCGTGGCCAGCCGCTCCAGCGAGCCCAACGTGGGAATCGCCTTGCCGTTCTCGATTTTCGAGATGTAGGTCCGCGGCACCTGCATCCGTCCCGCCAGTTGCCGCTGGCTCAGGTGGTGCGCCCGGCGCATCTCGCGCACCTGCGTGGCCACCTGCATGCCGGCGCCACCACTAACCGGCACAGGCTGGCTGATCACCAGCCGTGGGGCCAGATACACGGGCTCCTCGATATCCAGGGGCCTGTGGCATTTTCGGCATAGGGAGTTGGTGGTCCTATACTGCATCAGTCTGCAGTATTCACACCGCACCACTTCGCGTGTCTCCACGCTAACGATAGAAGTTGCCATTTCGGGATGCGCGGAGTGCCAGAGCGTGGAACTCCAAGTGCATCGCTGCACTGTGATTGGTGCTACTTTCAACGAATGAACCATAATTGTCAAGTAGAAATTCAGGGTCAAACCGAAAAAAGCCCCACGAGACCCCTCAAAACCAGACAAAACGCGAACCACAGTAATTAACAGGAGGCCTGAATGGCCGCGAATTCGACCTTTGGCCGAGAGCAGGCCTGGCAACTGCTTACCGAGTGGACCCAGAGCGAAAATCTGCGCAAGCACGCGTTGGCCGTGGAAGCCTGCGTTGTGGCCTATGGCGAGCAGGAAGCCGCCCGCCTCGCGCTCGAGGGCGATACGCGCGCCGCACTCATCCAGCTCTACTCAGCCACCGCCCTGCTCCACGACTTCGACTACGAGCGCCATCCCACGGCCGAAGAGCACCCTTTCGTCGGCGTCCGCGAACTGGAGCGGCTTGGCTGGCCCGAGGAACTCCGCACCGCAATTCTTGGCCACGCCCAATACTCCGGCGTGCCGCGCTCTTCGCACCTCGCCAAAGCCCTCTTCGCCTGCGACGAGCTGGCGGGCTTCCTTACCGCCTGTGCTCTGGTCAAGCCCAGCAAATCCATCGCCGACGTTGAGGTTTCGAGCGTGAAGAAAAAGATGAAAGACAAGGCCTTCGCCCGCGGCGTTCACCGCGAGGACATCGTGCAGGGCGCGGCCGAACTCGGCGTCGACCTCGACGCCCACATCGCATTTTGCATTGAGGCGATGAAAAAGCGCGCGGGGGAGCTGGGCCTGTGAGCTCAGAGCAGTTGCATCGACGGATTTGCCCAATCCCTGGCGTCGTCTCATCGCGCCACGGGTGGAGTACCACGAGCTCAAACCTGACTCAGATAAAGCTAGCGGCTAGAAGCTAGAAGCTGCTTTATCCCCCACGTTCCGCTCTCGACTCGGTCCGTCTCCCGCGGCCTCCGGTTGTACCGGTAAAACCAGCATTCCACCATCCCGCCAGTCTTCAACTCCACCGCCTGCCGCTCGCGAATATACTCGCTCGTCTCCGGCGTCTCCGGATCGAACCCCTCATAGGCGTCGAGCCGCGCAAGCACGCCTTCATCCTCCGGCAGCTCCATCACCGTCCCCATAATCCTGCCCTTCGCACCTGGATCAGCCACAGCGCCGGGGTAGCCGCCCAGATCGTAGAGCACGCCGCGCACAAATCCCTCGCCCACGAGCCGCAGCTTCGCCGCCACGCGCGCAATCTTCGTCGGCGCGAGACCCGGCTGCAGCGTCCCGTACGCAAAAAGGTATTGGCTCATTTTGCTGATTCGGCAAATGCCGCGTTTCCCCGCGTCCGTCAGCCCCGGAGCCTGTCCTGAGCGAAGTCGAAGGATCCCCACATCCCTGCTCTTCTTTTCCCTTTTCCCTGTTCCCTAGGTTCCTTGGTCCCTTGGTCCCTGCACTTCCGCAAACGCCTCCCGCATCCGCTTCCAGGTGGTCTCCAGATCTTCAGGAAGAATGCGTGTCTCGCTCACGGTGGTCGTGAAGCTCGTGTCTCCAATCCAGCGTGGCATGGCATGCAGATGCAAATGTCCCGCCACCCCCGCACCCGCGGCCTGGCCGATATTCATTCCAAAATTGAAGCCGTGCGGCGTGTAGAGCCGGTCCAGCACGCGCTCAGTCCGTTGCGTCAGGTCCATCAGCTCGTGCGCGGTCTCGGTGGTCAGCGCCGCCAGCCGGTCCAGGTGCGCGAAGGGCATCACCAGCACATGCCCTGACGTGTACGGAAATGCATTCAGGCAAATGAAACAGCTCTTCGCGCGCAGAACCAGCCCGCCGGCGGCCTCGGCCTTCTCGCGATCCATTCCGTTCGCAATGGCGTAGTCGATCGCCGCCATCAGGTTGCAGAACACGCAGCCCAGGTCACCGGGCCACGCATCCAGCGCCGCAGGCACGCCGCGCCGCACCGCGCTCTCCGTCGAGGTGACGTAAACAAAGCGCCAGGGAGTCCAAAGGTGATCCATCGCAATCCGATTCACTCAGTTCGATCCAGTATAGAAGGGTTCTTGCGCCCCGTTTTTTAGGTGACCCGCATGATGGATTTCGCGGCCGCCAATCCACCGCGCGCGCCTGCCCAGATTCCGCCGCTCAAGGTCCCGCGTGTTGACCGCGCCCTGCACTCCCCCGCACCGCCCCGAACCCGTTTGCCCCTAACTCATTTGCCTAAGTCTTTTACTTTGACCAACTCGATTGACGCTCGATTGCAGAGGTTGCTACACTCAAAGGCGTAGCTTCCTGCGCGGATTCCAGCAGTGAGTTGCGGCCGCCCTCCCAGCATGCCGTTGCCTGCCGGCGTTTCCCAAGGAAACCCGCCGTGTTTTACCCCAGTGCAACACCTTGGGGACGGCCTTTCCTGTGGAAGACAGAACCGGCGCGTCACGCGGCGCGAGGGCAAGTCAAGGGACCGAAGGCGACCGGAACGACCGCCGCGGCGGTCGGCGTGGGAGCCACCCAGCGGTTGGAGCAATCCATCGCCGGAGCACAGTCCCGGAGCAGCCTGTAATGGCAAACGTCCTCAATCCCGAAACCGAGAGCATAACCCTGAACACCGAATTGGAAACCCCAACGCTTGACCCTGCGACGGAGCTGGAACCTCTACCGAGCATTGACCAGCCGTCGCCCGAATCCACGTCCAACCTTTCCACGTCGAATATTGACAACTCAGCAGTTGTCAGTGCATCCCCACTGGACGCCGATGCCCTAACCGAGCCTGTCGCTCAGGCCGCAACACTCGAACTCCCAACCCCCACGGAAACTCCGGCCGCGCCCGCAGCAGTTGTCGAAACGCCTGAACCGGTCGTCAAGACTCCCGCGCCAGTCGTCGAAACGCCTGCGCCAGTCGTCGAAACGCCTGCGCCAGTTGCCGAAACGCCTGCGCCAGTCGCCGTGACTCCAGCGCCAGTCGTCGAAACGCCTGCGCCAGTCGCCGTGACTCCAGCGCCAGTTGTCGAAACGCCTGCGCCATTAGCGCCGGCTCCAGCCGTTGCAACTCATGCCGCTGAGCCCGCTCACGCGCCCGAGCCGCCCGCCGCAACCGTTGCGCCGCCGGCAGCGTTGTCTGCACCGTCTCACTCCGCCGAGTCCGCTACCCCTGCAGTTGCGCCTCGTGCTGCTACGACCACCGAGCCGGCCGACGATTTCTCCCAGGCCCTGGCCGCCTTTGAGCGCGAGCAGGCCGCTGAAGCCGCCGCCGTCGAGGCTTATGGAGACAAGATCGTCTCAGGCAAGGTCGAAAAGCAGACAGAAAAGTATTTGGTCGTCGATGTCGGCCTCAAGTCCGAAGGCCTCGTGCCTCTCGAGCAGGTTGTCGACCACACCGGCACCGTCAAGTTCCAGCCCGGCGACATCATTGACGTCGTCATCGAGCGCGAAGAGGCGGAAGGCGGCTACCTCGTCAGCTACGAGCGCGCCCAGCGCCTCCGCGTCTGGGACACCATCGAGAAAGCAGCCAACGACAAGACGCCCATAACCGGCACAGTCGTCAGCCGCGTCAAGGGCGGGCTCACCGTCGACATCGGCATGAAAGCTTTCCTGCCCGGCTCGCAGCTTGAGATTCGCCCTGTGCGCAATCTCGACACCTACCTCGGCCAGCAGATCGAAGTCCGCGTCATCAAGCTCAATAAAAAGCGCGGCAACGTCGTGGTCAGCCGCAAGGAAATCCTAGAGGAAGAGCAGAGCTCCAAGCGCTCGGCCACCATGGAGCACCTCGAAGAGGGCGCGATCCTCACCGGCACCGTCAAGAACCTCACCGACTACGGCGCGTTCGTCGACCTCGGCGGCATCGACGGCCTTCTCCACATCACCGACATGAGCTGGGGACGCCTCACCCATCCCCGCGACCTGGTCAACGTCGGCGACGAAATTCAGGTCAAGGTGCTCAAATTCGACAAGGATAAGCAGCGCGTCTCGCTCGGCTTCAAGCAGTTGACGCCCGACCCCTGGCTCGACGCCACCGAGCGTTATCCCGTCGGCGCCAAGGTTCACGGCCGCGTCCTTTCGATCACCGACTACGGCGCGTTTGTTGAGCTCGAGCAAGGCATCGAAGGCCTGGTTCACCTCTCTGAGATGACCTGGTCCAAACGCCTCAAGCATCCCTCCAAGCTCGTCAAGCCCGGCGACGAGGTCGACACCGTTGTTCTCAGCGTCAATCCCGCCGACCGCCGCATCTCCCTCGGCATGAAGCAGCTCCTCGAGAACCCCTGGGAAAGCCTCAGCGACAAGTACCCCGTCGGCGCAATCGTCGAGGGCCGCGTCCGCAATCTCACTGACTTCGGCGCCTTCATCGAAATCGAGGATGGCATCGACGGCCTCGTCCACGTCTCCAACCTGAGCTGGACCAAGCGCGTCAAGCACCCCTCTGAAATCGTCAAGAAGGGCGAGAAGGTCAAGGCAGTTGTTCTCGGCGTCGAGCCGCAGAACCGCCGCCTCTCGCTGGGCATCAAGCAGTTGCAGCCCGATGTCTGGGAGAGCTTCTTCGCCACGCACCGCGTCGGCGACGTCGTTCACGGCAAGATTCTGCGCACCGCGCAATTCGGCGCCTTTGTCGAAATTGCCGAGGGCGTTGAGGGTCTCTGCCACATCTCCGAAGCCGGCGATCCTGTCGACGGCCACTCCCCACTCGAGCAGGGCCTGGAGCACGACTTCAAGATCATCAAAATTAACGTCGAGGAGAAGAAGGTCGGCCTCAGCCTGCGCACCACCGGCAGTCACGAAGCAGATCGCTCTGTCCGCGAAAGCTCCAGCCCCAGGCAAGACTCCAGGAATGAGCAGCCGCACAAGCACCCCGTCTCCAGCTCCACCACGACTCTCGGAGACTTGGTCAACTGGCGCAAAGGCGAACGCTAGAAACAGTGGTCAGTTGTCAGTGATCGGTTGTCAGTAGAATGGCCACTCTTCGGGGTGGCCGTTTTGCGTTCGGCGGCAGCAAGGCCTCACGTCGCTGAAATCGCGCGCAAAAAACACCGCTTGACCCTGACCCTGCGTCAGGCCCGACTATGGTTTCCGGAGCGATGAGAAGCAGTTGCCAGCCGCCCCTCCGGCGTACACTTTTCTCATCCCTCAAATCTCGTCCCTCAAACTGAGGCGCCTATGTCCTATCCGCAACGTTCCATCCTCGCCGCCCTCACGCTCTTCTTCCTCGCGCCCTTCGTCGCCGAATATCTCCTCGGCGATTTTCCTGTTACGTTTTTCTGGCCGTACATCGTCCTCGCGCCCTTGTACGGCGGCGGCGCGCTCCTCATCCGCGAGCTCGCACGCCGTTCCCACCGCGGCTGGCCCACCATCCTTCTCCTCGGCGTCGCCTACGCAATCATCGAGGAGGCCTTCACTACCCAATCGCTCTTCAATCCCGACATCTTCAGCCTGCACGCGCACCTCCTCTCCCACGGCTGGATTCCCGCTCTCGGCATCGGCGCCTGGTGGACCCTCTTCATGCTCAACGTCCACCCCTTCTGGAGCATCGGTGTCTCCATCGCGCTGGCTGAAGGCCTCTTTCCTTCGCGCGCCCGCGCGCCTTGGCTGGGCAATGTTGGCGTCTCAGTCGCCGCCGTCCTCTTCGCCATCGGCATCTACTACAACACCGCTTACTCGCTCCGTCACGACCCGTTCCGCGCCTCGACCGCGCAGTTCATCGTGTCCGCTCTGCTCGTCGTCGTTTTCGCCGCCGCTGCCTTCCTCATCCCGCGCGCTTCTCGTGACAAGTCCGCCACGCTCCCGGCGTCCGCTGTCACCCGCGAGCCTTTGCCCGCACCCCCTGCTTTGATCACCGGCGTCGCCGCATTCCTTCTTGGCGCAGCCGTCATGCTCTCGCCGATTCTGTGGAACTGGGGCGCTGTCGTCCTCATCCTCGGCGTCGATCTGGTTTTTCTCATTGGGTTGTGGCTGTTCTCTCATCGCAGCGCATGGACGCCGCTGCACACCCTCAGCGTCGGCGCCGGCGGAGCACTCCTATATGGTGCGCACGCCTTCATGCAGGGCCCGGTTGTTCCCTGCCCCAAGTCGATCGCCCTCGCCAGCCACGCGCTCTTTCTGGTCCTCGCAATCGCCGTCGTCGCAATCGCCGTCAGCCGCACGCTTTCGGCCCAGCTCCTCAGCCCCCAGGAACAATCTCCCGCCCAGCCTCTCTAGTCGCCTTGGGGAGCTTTCGAAAAAAGAATGAGTGCCCCATCCTTCGCCTTTTTCCTGGCGAAGGGTCGGATGGCACGAACCAACGCTTAAGAACTGGCTGTCATCCTGAGCGGAGCGTGCTCGGAGCCTCGTGATCGCAGCGCGATCGTGGGGTCAGCGGCTGAGGCCGCTGGGGGGAGCCGAGGGACCTGCTTTTGCTCTTTTTTCCACGTCGGAGGGAGCAGGAGCCTTTAAGCTCCTGAATCCCCGCGAAAAAATCATTCGGCCTTCAGGCCCGGAGCTTTGTATCAGGGCACGAGTTTACTCGTGCCGCAAACCGCCCCAAAAAGTGACTGGGCTTCCGCCCCCGCCGGCGTTCGTCGCGGCGAACTAGCGCGCCGAACGGAGTCAAAAGCCCGCCCTACCCGCTCACGAGATCGCAGGACCCTTGCCGACGCAGCAACGCACCTCTTCTACCCCAATTCATGGTGTACAAGTCCAAGTCCCGAGAGTCTATTGTTAGCATTCCCAGCATCGGACTTAGACGACTGTGATTTAGTTCACGTCGGTGAAGTCCGAGAAGCGTAACTGCTTGTAAACAACCTATCAGCTCCCTTGAATCATGTGTTTGGTGAGAACCTGCGAGTCTCCTATTTGCGACTAGAGTGCCGGCGCGGCGGCCCTGAAGCTGAAGCCAGCTAAACGAGTTGGCTGAAATGAGTCCTGGTAAACGCCCCAGGGTCCGGAAATGGGGTAGCTCCCGGGTTGTCGCCGACTCTTTCCCGGCCCTCTCGTTGCCTGCCGGCGGCTCTGTGAATGTCCAACGCTGGGTTGAGGACGAGTTGGGGGTCAACTTGCCTTTCTGCCTTTCGTAATGCGCACCTGGTGGTACGCCGGGGATTTCATCCATGACTCAGAGGTGCCGGGTTCAGGCCCCCTTTCAGAGCCAAAAGACGCGCCAGAATGCCGCAGGAGCCACCGCCAGCGGTCGCGGCATCCTTGACGACTTGGCTTCCCACCAATCGGGTGCGCCTACAATGGAAGGCGCTTGATCCTCTCGGTGAACCGGGTTGAGGAGCACCCACAGACATGAAAGACTTGGCTCTGTCGAAGGTCTACCAGTTGCTCGAACCGGGTCCAGTGGTCCTGCTGACCACCGCCCGCAAGGGCAGGGCCAACATCATGACGTTGTCCTGGCACATGATGGTCGAGTTTGAGCCGCCGTTGATTGCATGTGTCGTCAGCAATGCGAATTACAGTTTTGCCGCACTTCGGGCAACGAAGGAGTGTGTGATTGCAATCCCAGCGCTGAAACTGGCTCCGAAAGTCGTGGGAGTCGGCAACTGCTCGGGCCGAGATGTGGATAAATTCAAGAGGTTCCGCCTGACGCCGGCGCCAGGCGAGCGCGTGGCGCCGCCTCTGGTGGCTGAGTGCTTCGCTAACTTTGAGTGCAAGGTGGTCGATACCCGGCTCGTCAACGAGTTCAACCTCTTCATCCTCGAAGTACTCAAAGCCTGGACTGATCCGGCGCAGAAGCATCCGAAGACCATCCACCATCACGGGTACGGAAGGTTCGCTGTGGATGGAGAGATAATCAAGCTGAAGTCGAGGAAACCATAAGGGTACTCGTCTGGAACCCTGATTCTGCACCTCGCGGGAGACGGACGGCTCGAAGGCCCAATCTCCAACGTCCTTTGCTCGACCGAATCCTCCATGAGAGATGGGAAGCGGAACAGTTTACACTCGAAGATTGCGGAGATACTCGGCGTCGATGCGCAGCGCCTGCATGGGATCGATGTCAAACTCTTCCTGCTCGATGAAGTACTGCTTGAGCCCGGTGGCAGCCCGCAGGATAGGCGCGTAGTCAATCTGGCCGCGCCCCATTTCAGTGGAGTGAAAGTGTCCGTTGGCGCCCGGGATCATATCCTTCACATGCATCAACGGGAAGCGCTCCGGAGTCTTGCTCAGGAAGTCGACTGGGTTGTGCCCTGACGCGTAGACCCAGCCGCAGTCCATTTCGAAGGCGACCAGCTTGGGATCGGTAAGCCGCAGCAGTTCGCCGTACACCAGCACGCCATCGATCACGGCAAACTCAGGCACATGGTTGTGCACGCCAAGAGTCATTCCCGCTGTCTTCACTTTTTCGCCGATCCGGTTAAGCTCGCCCGCAATCCAGCGCCAATCGTCGAGCGTTGGCGGCCCTTTCGCCGCTGGATCGCGATGCATGCCTCCTGACGACGAGCAGACAATGTACTCGAGCCCTAAGGTGTGGCCGTAGTCAAGCCACTGGTCGAGTTGCGTCTCAAGCACGTTGAGTGGATGGTGGGTGCTGACGCAGCGCAGGCCGGCCGCATCCATGGCATGGCGAAAATCCGCGGCCGAGCGATCGTAGTAGCCCGCTGCTTCAACCACCGTGTACCCTGCAGAGCGCACCTGTGCCAACGTGCCGGCAAAATCCTTGGGCAGTTGGTCGCGCACGCTATAGAGTTGAAGGCCGATGGGCAGCCGCAGCCGCTCAGCCTCGAGGCGCGAGGCGGCGGCACATGCCGCAACCGCTCCAGTTGCTTTCAGGAAACTTCTGCGTGACGTCGTGCTCATGTGCAGTCTCCCCGTGAGAATCGAGGCTCAGCCCGTGATGGTTTTGGTGTCAGAGTCCCAGGTTGCCGCGCTGCGATGGAAGTAAGAGTAATTGGCCATGTGGCAGGCGATGGCTGCATGGTTCCCGAAGATTTCGTTTTCCACCACCGGTTCGCGCGTGTCCACGGCGCTGAAGAAGTTTGCGAGATGGTCAGCGGTGTCGTCATAGCCCGGCGTCGCCGAATACATTTCGACCTCAGCGAGAGCGGGCGGCGGCGCTGGATGCGCGTCATTCCACTCGTCCAGATACTGTTTCTTCGCCGCAGCGGTCCATCCGTTCAACGAATAGCCCTCCGGTTGCGGACGTGTATCCTGCGGCGCGACGGTGAGCGTGTTGCCACTGATGGTCATGGTGGCTTCCTTGCCGTAGAAGATGATCGGCTCGCCCTGCGCGTTGTTCTGGTTGCAGTGCAGGTTCACGGTCATGCCGTCGTATTCGTAGAGCGTCGCCAGCAGATCAGGGAAGTCGCGCCCATCCTTGAAATATGTGAGGCTGCCGAGTGACTGCGCGTGCTTTGGCGCTGCGTTGATCCCGCTTACGCACTGGATTCCCGACAGCAAATGCACAAAAAGATCACCGGCCATGCCCTCGCCGTAATCAGCGAAACACCGCCAGCGGAAGAACTGCACCGCGTCGAATGGACGCTCCGGAGCATCTCGCAGGAAAGCCTTCCAATCGATGTTCCGCTCGCTCGCGTCAGGCGGAATGGGATAGACCCATGCGCCTGAGGGCGAGTTGCGGTCGGAATGACCTTCGATGTAGGTGACCTGGCCCAGCCGGCCCGACGCGTAAATCTCCTGCGCTTTCCTGTAGACGATGTTGCTTACGCGCTGACTGCCCGCTTGAAAGATGCGCTTGTTTGCCTTCACTGCTTCTACCATGGCAAACCCGTCGGCCACGTTGTGCGACATCGGTTTCTCGCAATAGACATCCTTGCCAGCCGCGAGGCAGTCCACAACGATGGCCCTGTGCAGATGATCTGAGACCGCGACGATCACGGCGTCAACATCTTTGCGATCGAGGAGTGGGCGGTAGTCGCCGGTGGTCGGCACGTCTGCGCCGTATGCCTCAAGTCCGGCTTTCCGGTGCATTTCATAGAGGTCGGCCGTGGCCACCAGTTCGCAAGTGGGCACCTTGCGCGCGGAGCGCAGCAGGTCGCATCCGCGAATCCCGGTCCCGATCGACGCAAAGCGAATCTTCCGCCCGTCCGTTGCTGTCTGCGCCGCCAACACCGCCGGCTCCAGCAGCGTCGATTTCACCGCCGCTCCCACCACCGCCGCGCCTGTACCCAGACGCACAAAATCGCGTCTTGTTATTGAAGGTGTTTTCATTCGGAATCTCCTTTTTCGGCACCGATTCCCTCAAATTGTACGGCTCCCACGATCGGTCCAACACCCTAAGTCCGCAAAGCAGAATAGCCCGCACTCCACTCGACTGCCTGAAAGCAGGGCTATCGGCACAACCTAGTCTTCGCTTTCGAGTCGTCCCACGGCCAGTGCCAACGCCTGATTGAAGGCGGCAGCGTCACGAGAATAATGTGGCCGGCGATGGCAATTCGCGCTGATTATCTCCACCATCCATCAGCGGTACGGCCGGAACCTATGACCATCATTCTCTCGATCGTCGGCTCGGCACTTTGCTTGGGAATCCGTCTGATGGCGATACTGCGCGGGTGGCATCTTCCCTTGGCACAGCCGTCGCAGTGACCACCATCAGATCAGGGCGAATCTCCGGAGGCGCTTCCAGCCTTGCGGCACGGACTCATGATTATTGAAACTGGAACATTCCAATAATCTGGCTGGCAGACTGTGTGCGCGGCCTCTCGCGGCGGCGAGTCTAGTCCTCGGGCAGATCCACATAATCCATTGGGTTGTTCTGAAGGTAGCCCCACTTTACGGCGCGCCTGAAGATCAACCGCATGAGCGAACCGACGCCGCGCACAGTCTTCGGCGCTAGCTTCCCGGATTCGCATAGATCTGCAAGCCAGGCGTCCATCGCCGATCGCAACTGCGGCTTTGCGAGGTCAGTAATGAAATACTTGTCCCAACGCGGGCAAATCCATCTGCGAATGACCGCACACCCGGAACCCCGAGATCCGGAGCGGCAGATTGAAGCAGCCGCAGCTGACTGGGCTACGAACGCCCTCTGCCGATTCCCTTGGCGTTCATTGAAGTTGTAGAGCACAGACCGCTGAACCCGCCGATGCGCATCACCATTCGGTCGCGGCGACTAGGACAGGTGGTCCGGCTTTGCCGTCGATCACTTGCGTCTTCAGGACCATCTCAATATTTTTGTTCTCCCAGCCCGAGGGCAGTTGCCTGGCAAGCTGCTCCAGATCCTGAGGAGTGGCGACAAAGGCGCCCGCGGCTTCAGTGCCGAAGGGCCCAAGGCCAGCCATGACCACGACGGGCCCCTCAGTGGTTGGATCGCGATAGCGCGCCACGATGGCGTAGTCGGTGGAGATAGAAGCGTACGGCTTGAGGAAGTCAACGCTCCAATCGGTGTTCTGGAGGTTGTTCGCATCCTGAACCTCGGCTTTTGGACCGGGCAGAAAACGAAATCTGAGAGGGCTCACCAGGCGCATCGTCCACGCATTGTTGGTAGCTCCGATCAAAATGATGGTGCGCGAGTGCATGTCTGTCAGGCTGGTTTCGTTGTCTTCCTTGATCTCGAATGCAGTGCCATGCTGGCGCAGCACGCCTGCAACATCCGCCAGAGTGGTCGCGGTAGCCACGGAGACATGGTGATAGGGGCCTGTCATGCGATCGAAAAATGTGGTCTCAGCCAATTCCGGCGACATCTGATTGGCGTTGTGGCCCGTTCCCACGACGACGAGAACCGGGTCAGACGATTTGGTGATCGGCCCCCAAAGTTTGTCGATGTCAGTGCTTCGGGCCAAAGTCGCTTTACGGTAAGTGTAGGCGCCAAATGCACCCGCTACCGCGAGAATGGCGATTGCGGCCAGGGCAGCAATAAGGTATCGGCGCGAGCCTTTATGTGGCTGGTCTTCAGTGGAGACGGGCTTCTCAATGTCATGGCCGGATTGGTTATGACCCGTTTGCGCTTCATGCACTTCCGGCTCTCGTAGCAGGAACTCCGGCGCATAGGAGCCGACCGGCAATTCGATCTCCAGCTTCGCGCCATGTCCGTGCTCGTGATAGAACTGCGCGATCCGCTTGCGCACCTCACCGGCGCTGATGCGAACGACGGGATCGGCATTAGTGTCGTAATCGGGATCGCGGCCAAAAACTTCCACTCCCAGTGTGCGTTCTTTCAGGTCGGAGGCGCGCCCGTCGATCGCCGCACTGACCACGTACCTGAGCATCGCCGGGTAGCGTTTGCTGCCGCGAAAATGGTTGCTGGAAACGATCGCGTCCAGTTCTTTGCGAACCAGCTCGCGCTCCTCCTCCGAAGTTGGAAACCATGGGGACACGGTCTAACGTCTTCCTCGGCCTTTGGAACTCCACAAAAGGCCCATTTTTCGTGAAGAATACACCCGCGTTGCAACGCTTGTCACGAGCGAGCATCATGGAATCGCAGGCCTGACACTGCGGTCGCGCTGTTTTCGAAAGCAGCTATAACTCATCTATTTTCAGTCGATCACGAGCCGGCTCATCGCATGAATGGTACGTAACATACGGTAACAGCCTTTTGCGTCCCAGGTTGAGGCGCGAGAATCCCCAGCGATTGATAGCCCCCTGCTCGAGATGACCTGAATTGCGCGGGTTCGCGTGATTCGAGGAGGTTGTCTGGCGTTCGGGATTCGCGTGCGCGTTCGGAAACGAGTGGGGTTTTGCAATTCACGCAGTAAAAAACCGACGTCACAACATCTGGCAGGCGCAAAGAGCTGCCTGGACTTGCTCAATAAATGAAGGATGAATCGAAGAGTGAGGGCCTACTGGCTTCGTCCTAAATTCGAGGTGGATTCATTGTCTTCGGCCCGAGCATGTGCGGCCGCCGGGCCTGTTACGCAAGCAAACTCGCTAGGCAAACCGAGACCGAATGATTTTGGAGGCAGTATGAACATACGCAGTCTGGCAGGAAGCGCGAGCGCGCGAGTGGTTGTGGCGCTCGTCTTTATCCTCACGGGCAGCTTCGCCGCGTTTGGACAGCAGATCACCGGAACCATCGTGGGCACCGTGAAGGATCCACAGGGCGCGGTGGTCAACTCGGCCACCGTGAAGGCAACAAACGTCGATACCGGGTTCTCCCGTTCGGCGCCGGCAAACGGCTATGGGGAGTACCGCATCGATTATCTTCCCGTAGGCAGGTACACCGTCGAGGCGACGGCTCCCAGCTTTGAACGCTTTTTGCAACAGAATGTCGCCCTCGACGTGGACCAGGAGCTGACGGTTGATATCACGCTGTCCGTGGGCGCGCAGACCCAGACCGTCACGGTCACTGAGGCTCCCCCGCTGATCAATACGTCTGACGCGGTAATAGGCAGGACAATTGAGGCGGACGAGATCATCGCGCTCCCCCTGGTCAATCGCAATATATACACCGAAATTTCCATCACGCCGGGCGTGATGGCCAATAACCAAGGCTCCACCGCGAACCCCACCGGCTCGCCCAATATGACCGTTGGAATTGCGTCCACTGCAGTCCAGATCAACGGCGGGCTCGACGCCGGCAACGGAACCGTCGGCTTTTATCTGGATGGCGGCAACAACATCACCGGTATGCGCAACTACGGCAACCCGGCGCCCAACCCCGATGCAATCGAAGAGTTCCGCGTCGAGACCAGCGCATTCTCGGCGCAATACGGCCAATTCTCCGCTGCTGTGGTCTCGGTGATCACAAAGTCGGGAACAAATAAGTTCC